>Ga0307515_10000449_pt1 | contig 98758 bp, 92 predicted proteins | sample 17_EM_MG_FD_194513 | JGI IMG/M metagenome (GOLD analysis project Ga0307515, IMG submission 194513) | Populus trichocarpa ectomycorrhiza microbial communities from riparian zone in the Pacific Northwest, United States - 17_EM | ecosystem: Host-associated > Plants > Roots > Unclassified | place...
GAGCAAATTACCTCGCTGACAATCTGACTTCGCTGGGAGCAAGCTGGTAGTAGTGGATCCGGCTTCGCTGGTAGGGGTGAAACTGGCTTCCCTGGTAGCATCAAATATGGCCTCGCTGGCAGCAAGCTGGTAGCGGTGGATCTGTCTTCGCTGGTAGGGGTGAAACTGGCTTTGCTGGGAGCAAGCTGGTGGAGGTGGATCTAGCTTCGCTGGTAGGGGTGAAACTGGCTTCGCTGGTAGCAGTAGAACTCGCCTCGCTGGGAGCAAGCTGGTAGCGATGGATATGTCTTTGCTGGTAGCACAGAGTCTGGATTCGCTATGAGCTGGCACAAAGCTTTGTATCAGGCCTCACTCCCACAACTCTGACATCCTTGCTCTCACCACTGTGACATACTCGCTCTTACAACTCTGACAATGTGGCTTCGCTTGGAGCGAGCTGGTAGCAGTGGATCTGGCTTCCCCGACAGTGGGCAGAGATGTATAACTTACCGCTGATGGATGAACTCTGTAAGAGGAAAATCCCCGATGGTGGTGATGGTTATGGTGGCATTAGTAATGATGCTGATGGTGGTGGAGATGACGATTGAAAAAAGGTGGTTGATAGAATGCATGCAGTATGAGAAATCTGCTTCATTCTGTAATTAGATATTACACACGGTAACACTCACATAGCATTCCCATATCACTTAGCTAATCACCAAAGTACATGGTAGACAGCCTTAATCTACAGTAAGCAACAGTAACACAGTGGTAACAGGGATATATTATCTCCGTTATGGTTGCACCGCAACTTTTCCCGACGAGGGTGATGTGGAGATAGCATAGGGATGATGTTAACACCATGGCAGGATGATGTAGTATGAGAAGGAAGTGGTCAGAGGTGTTGTTACGTCAGATGATATGGAGTGGTTATATTGGTAAGAATTGTTTGAGTGGAGTGTGAGATGATGAGTGAAGGTTCGAATGGTATGTAAGGCCATGCATGCCAGCGCCCGGCCAAGTAAGAGAATAGATTATACTTGTAGTAACAAGGTTGCAAAAAGGGTCAGAGTGATTGCACCTTTAGATGTAGGTGTTAAGATTCTCAGTGAGGATCATGATCCTCACGAGCAGTCCATTTGAGGTTGTGGCTTACCCAGCAGCATCACGTGCTGGCATAGCAACCCTATCCTCTAGTCTAAGACCTTGCCATTACATTATCCTCACACTAGCCGCAGAACTCCTGGGCTGCATATTCGCATACAACAAGAAACCACAAACAAACAAGAAACAAATCCAACAATGGTCTGGTCAATATGGCACACAGAGAAACTCCACCTCCAATTGACTGTGATCCGACGGTGGTCAAACCCATGCCAAGGCCATCTGTACTGGACCGCATCCAATCACAAGAAAGAAAGAAAAAAGAACGGCAAATTGATCCCTTTCCTCCACTATCGCGGCTTCCCTGGGTGGCTGCGATGGAATTACTCAACCAGCTAGTGAGTATTCCCAAGGATTTCTGTGGGCTCCCAACTCGTACAGACGTATCTGTTTCGGGCTTATTGAACTGGATAATGAACGTTCTAATCACTCCTTGTGGAGTCGAGTATATGATCGACTTCTCATTCTTCCAACTCATCAACCATTATTCGGTGAGGTTCATTGGATGGCTGGCCTGTCACAGGTGTGTGTACCAATCGAGCTGTGACACGTGGAAAGGGTTCTGCTTCTGCATCATCATCGGCATGTCTAATTTGTAAGCGTTCCGATTTGTGACTTTACTCACAGTATATAGTCCCACACATTTGAAATCGGCTTCTTAGATGACCTGGTCCTCCGGAAGTGCTTCTTCGAGGGCCACACTTTGTCGCTGGCGTCGAACGTATTGTATTGTCCACCAGCGTACATCATCTGGCATTGTTCGGCTTCCAGTATGTTTTCACAGAAAGTGCAGTGTGTCTCTGCCAATCCCTCGAAGGTTGCGTCCGCTTGGGTCAATGATTTTAGATTTGATGCAATTGTTGCTTTCAAATACATCCCAAGGTTCCGATGGTACATGGCCCAGGATGATATCATCCTCATCATACCATGCACTGAGTAGTTGTACGCCAATTCCGCCAGGGGAATGTTGTACAGGGGCACCTGCTCAAGTTGTCGAGTGTGTGCGGGCATATGCGAAGGTGTGTCGATTGTATTGTGTAATGAGACATCTCGCACTAACATAATGTTGATCGATGACTAATGGCACTAAGTACAAAAGAGGCAAGTTTCATCAAGGTCCTTGGCATAGTGCTATTCTGACTCCCAATCAACTCAACACTCCTCCAGGATGGCTATCATGTCTGTTTCAAACATAACATTCAATACAGGAGAAGAGGAGCCAATCAAACATTGTGGATCCGCTCAAAAAGAACATACCCAATCAATTTACTTTCCGACGGCATTCCGAATCCCATTTGCAATCCCAATTCTGACTCCATTTCCGTGACCAATTCCGAGACAATTTCTGTCCATATTGTGCCCATTTACAAGGCGATTCCCGAGTCCAATTCCGATTATTCCCATCGCAGCTCACTGCTTCAAAAGAGGGGGCTTCACCAGCGGCTTTGTGAAGCAGTCGGCGAGCATCTCAGCAGTCAGTACGTAACTCCAGTCGATCTCTCCATCTTTGGCCATATCTGCAGCAAGAGAGTACTTGGTTGCAATGTGTGCAACTGCAGTTCCACGGCAGATTCTGTTCTTCATGCTGGTGATCAGTGACTGTGAATAGGAGGACACTTGAGGGATAGTCGGGATGCCAAGCTTGTTCAAGAGATGTGAGATCTGTGTGAGTTTCATGGAGCCTACTCCAAAGGCGTACTATTCAGCATGAGTTGTGGACCAGGCAGTGGACTTGTATTTCTCGATCTCCAGTTGACCGCTCCTCCGAAGGTGATAATCAGTGCACTGGGTGGGTAATAGTCATCAGGGCATCCAGCATAGTCCGAATCGACATAAAATCTTACTGCACTTTCTCCATCTCCTCGGAACCATGGATGCCAGTCCTCCGTGCCGTTGAGTTACCGAGACATGCGTTTGAGAGCTATCATACGCTGATTAGTTTGGTCGTGATTGAACCGGCTGGGATCTACGATGGCAGACGCAACATCAGGCCGCGTGGCAGTCATCGCATACATGAGGCTTCCGATCATCGATTGGTATATGGTCGGATCCCAGGCTTCTTCATCTGGCTTCCTCTTGTGAAGCTTCGTCACCATTGGGGTGGCAACAGGTCTGGACTGATCCATTTTGAACTTCGCCAAGATCGACAAAATGTAGCTGTGCTGATGGCTGTCGAGCATATAGTTCTCCAAATTGTATTCAATGTTAATGCCGAGATAGAAGGATACACTCCCGATATCATGCATCTGGAACGTCTCCTTCATCTGATCCTTGATCTGCCCAATGAAGCACTCATTAGCTATGATAGGGAGGTCATCGATGTATTGAACAACTGCGGCAACAACTATGCCTCGATCCTCATCATGGACCATGAACAGTCCTCTGGCGATGCATGAGGCCATGAACCCGATCGAGATCATGAAGTCCTTGCAAGTGCCGTACCAAACGTGCAACGACTGCTTTAGGCCATAAAAGGACTATCTCAAGCGGAGTACCATCTTCCGCGAAGTCTTTCATCTTGTATCATTGTATCGGCTCCCAGTTTGGACCAAACAAAAATATCCCTGCAGCGAGTGCGTATAGATCTCTGCTCCCAAGTCAACTCCCAAGGAAGCCATGCATACATGCGTTTGAGGGATCTCGAGACCATACTTGGCAGCGATCACGACTGCCAGCGTAACATGGCCTCAGCAAGCAGTCGGTGCATATGAAGCCTGGTAGTCGATGCGTTCGATTTGATGATTTCCTCCACAGACTTGCCTGGCCTTGAACCGCTGCACATTGGCTGCTCCATCGCTCTTGATCTTGTATACTCAATGACTTGGCAAACCCTATCTCTCTTCCGGCAGCTCCACAAAATGTCCAAAGACTTGATGCTGACCAACAGGATCCAACTCTTCTTTAATCGCCATATCCCATTTGTCAGCAAGTGGAGACACGGTTGCTACTTTGTAAGACTTTCGATTGATAGCATCCCGGTGATTATCGGAGATTGCAACTGAAGCATACATGAGAATCATATCCTCCAATTTGTCATCTTCGAGAGCACATTGTGCAGATTCTGCCCACGAATCCTCCCCAGCGCGGTTTTGGCTACGACCTTTGGCCGGCAGCTTCCATTCATCTACAAGTGACGTCTCAAGGCCAGCAGATTCTCGCGACTTCGTCTTTGAATTTAGAGCATCCGAAGCTGAATCGTGGCCCAATGGCTCCTCCCTGTGCAGTTCAGAATTTCCATCTCCTGTTGGCTGCTTCCCAGTGGGTTTGGGATCCTCGATGACAACTCTTAAGAAGTGCTCGTTCATGATCGCTTGGTCTGCAGCATTTGGTGCTGTGTACCGCCTTCCTTCTCTGATTACCACATCTCTGGAGCGGTGAAGCATCTTGGCCCTTGGATCGTATGAGAAGTACTGCTTAGTCGAGATGCTGTACCCAACGAATATGCCAGGAGTGGCTCTGTAATCCACCATCTTTCGTTTATCTTTCGGAAAGTGCACAAACGCCAAACTTCCGGACACACGGGATTGCTTCAACGATGGCATCTCTCTGGATCGATGCCAGGCCCCGTATGGATTCTTACCAACCACTGAGCGTGCCGGAGTGCGGTTCTTGAGATGGACCACCACTGGGACTGCAAATGCCCAGTAGTTCCTCAGAAGTACGGCATCTTCCAGCATGCATCGTACGCACTCCATGATGGTGCGGTTCGCCTGTTTGATGACATCATTTGACCGATGGCTGTATGAAGGAGTAGTTTCCTTTAAGAACCCATATGATTTTAGGTATTCTGTGAACATCTTGGAGGTATACTCACCGCCTCCATCTGTACGAAATCGCTTCACATGGTTGCCTGACTGCTTCTCACTAGGAGCCTTCCATGCTTTGAATTTCTCAACGGCTTCTGACTTCTATTTCATTATGTACTCATCTTTATGCCACGTGGCGTGGTAGATGCAGAGCAGCATATATCGACCTCCTCCGATGGCTGTTTCTAATGGACCGCCTATGTCCCAGTGCACTAGCTGCAGTGGCTTAGTGGCGGGGGAGGTCATGGGAGTAAAGGGCTTCCAAGCTGACTTGCACTCAATGCAACTCTCGCAATCACACTACCTGGTCATTCTCAGTGCAGTGGTGATTGTCGGCAAGATCTCTAACGGTTTGAGACCGACGTGTGCGAAGCGGCAGTGCCATGACATCCACTTCTATGCATCGTGCCCAGATGGATGCCCAGTTGTCCTGAGCGCCAGCAGGCAGCTGTGATTGTCGATATCGGTGTATTCGGTCAATTCCATAGCTTGATCCAGAATGAATAACCCAATGAGCCGCAGTGCAGTGGCAATCAATTTTCCATTGTGATTGTAGAGGTTGAGACCGTCGTGACACACTGGTTCGACTTTGACGTCCTTATCCATGATCTGAGACTGAGATGAGGTTGAACGATCCTGGCAAATGCACCATTTCTTGAACTATAATCGGTTGCGTCTTTCTATCCGGCAGTTGACAAGTCAACCTAACACTTCCATATCCCGATGCAAAGGATGTGACTCCATTGTATCCCTTCACTTCCTTCATATTTGGGGGATATTTGGTTGAAGTGATGAACATTGATCAACAGCCGGTGTTGGGAGTTGTGGATCCGGACTTGATGAACCAATCACTGGATGAAGCATTTGATTTAGCCTCCATCCAATAGGTCTCGATCAATGTGGTGAGAGTCAAAGTATTCTCAGTCGACACTTTAGATGCAGTGTCGGCAGGCTTTGGAGGATCGCTGCGTTCCTTGCTCAAGCAGTTCTCGGTGATATGCCCTCACCGTTGGCAATGAAAGCGCTTCCGCAGATCCTTCTCTTTCCTCTCGTTGTCTCCCTTATTATTTCTCATATCCCTCTTTGGACTTTTGCCGCCTTTACCGGCTTTCCCACCATTACCACCAGTGCCACCTGTCTTTGCAAAGTGCAGAGCATCTAGAGCGAGCCCATTCTGTCTCTGGATTGCAGCTTTCTGTTCAACGAGCTTGGTGATGATCTCATCGGGCGTGGCAGTCATCGAGGCTTTTTTGTCCATCACAAGATCCAGGATGACTTCCCACTCGTCTTTCTTTGGGATCCCGCTGCGGCGGAAATCCCGGATCACGAGATTGCGCATGGTAGCTTCCGTAGCAAGCTACAAAAATGGAGGTTCCGTTTGAGGAGCGTAGGGAGGGAGTAGCCGCAGCGAGATAGTTGATTGGCTAGAAACCAAGAAACAAGAAGGAAAGCGATGAGTTGACGATTGGTGAGGTCTGCTTAAATGGTGGTGTTTGGATGCCGGCCAGCGAAGGTTCTTCAACCTTGTCGATGGCGTGATGCAGAGCCGCGATAACTCCAACCTGGTCACGTACCCACTCACATGTGTGGCTTTGTGGTGGTGGGAGCAGTTTTCCCACCACAACTCCTCCCCAGCCACCGGGTGGAAAGCACGTGGTAATCCTCTTCCGCCATTCTCCTCCTCGTCCTTACCATCATCTCCGTATCCCCAAGATCTCACCCGTTATCAGTAATATGCAGAAACAGCTCCGAAAGCAAACCCCAACCAGCAAACGAAACAAGCACCAAGAAAAGAACGAGAAACCACAAAGAAACGAGGAAACAAACGTAAACCTGACCCAAAAACCCAAACTATCCAACCTTCCACCGAAGGCTCCTACACTCATATTCCATCCCATTTGCAGTGAGGGCTGATTGTCCGGTTTACCATCGGTGCGGATTCTCCCAAGCCGCGTCCTCCGCGCTCATACCTTCGTCGTGGTTTCGCGAGACGGTGCTCACAATCCTGGACTGCGGCATCCACCCTGTATCCTCCACTCCAGCTATCTCGTCCCGCTTCAACGAGACGGTGCTCACGATCCCATGCTCTCCGCACCCATACCTTCATCCCGGTTCAACCAGACGGTGCTCACACCAGCCGTATCCTCGGTGCCTGTCGAGCCCTCCTGACATCTGTATCCTCCGGGTGCGCTTCTCGCAGTCGTATCCTCCATCAGCACTTCCTGCACCCTCCAAATGCACCCTTGTGAAGTGCGCATTGCTCCCATGTCCACCAAGTGTGCTTCTCTCTTCCTAGTCCACTTCTCTCCTCCTAGTCCGCTACTATCCAGTTGTGGTGAAAAAAAACGAAATTTGCCCTACCTGGCCCTTTGGGTGAAGCACACTCTGCATTCCCATCACCGCTCGCCGTCTGCAAGCCTATGCTCCATCGAGTAGATGCCGTGCAGACCGTGACTGCTACCGGATATGTTCCAGTTGTATGGCTATTGGTGGGCAGGCTGTGAGTCTCGGACGGGGTTGCATGTCGACATTGACCTTCTGAGATCATGCAAAATGCTCCATGACCTCTTCCATTAGTTGCATCAATTGTTCCGTTGAAAGCAGTGGTGCGGAGGGACGTGTCGGTCGCGCTGGAGATGGGGCTGCTGAGACTGGACGAGCTGGTGGCGATGGCGGGGACGTGAGCGATGACGATGGTGGCCGTGGTGGTGAGTTCGAGTCAGCTTGTGATGGTGATGGCGGTGGCGGTGGTGGTGGTGGTGTCGAAACAACTGGACGCCCTGCAGGTGTATAGTGCCTCATTGTGCGGTTACCGCGGGCAGCCGGTGCTATTGGTATCTCCTGTTTCGCATGCCCAAGCACACATCTATCACAGGTATTGATACTTACAACACCATCCTCCAGGTTGGTGTGCAAATCGACACACTTCCGGAGGTGATGCTGACCGCTGCAGTAACGGCATTGGGGCACATCTCGTTGCTGTGGTGGTGGCTGGACTGGATTTTGATAGTGATATGACAGCGGTGGGGTGGGCTTCCGATTGAATGGCAAGGTGGGCTGTGGACGGTGCTGCTGGTCGGGCACTTGACGGTTCGGCAGAGTAGACTCCTGACAGTGCTTTGGCTGTACACACGGTTCTGACGGACTGGCAGGCCTCGAGGTGGCTCAACAGGGATTATTCCCAGTTGTACAGTCGGTCCAGCGCAGATGGTACATTTTCCAGCCGCGGGAGAAGGAGCCAAAGGCGGTGTAGTAATTATCACCATGGTTGAGGGAACCTTAGCTGCCATGGGAATTGTCTTGGTACTCTTGGCAGCTGTGGGGGCGAAGGGAGCTGCAGAAGCAAGGGTAGATGCAGGGGAAGTCATGGAAGCCGGAGAAGTCGTGTGAGTCATGGGCATTGCCGCAGTCGAGGAAACACGAAGAGCCAAAGACCCAGGAGAAGCCGAAGAGACAGGGGAAAGCTAAGTACTTGTGGGAGCCGTGGGAGAGGTCAAAGCCATTGGAGCCCGGGCCGCAGGTGAAGCGATCGAAGTGGGTGATACAGTGGAAGCCGGACGAATTGCGAGAGCTGGGATAGTTGTCAGGGGCGGTGTGGCAGGAGCATGAAAACCGAACATTGTCAAGGCCTCCGCAGCTGCGATTCTCCCGGCGATCTGTCCCTGCAGCTGGCCGTATTTGAATGTCCGCGGTTCCAGCATGTTCAGACAAAGCTTAGCGTTCGCCTTTCTCCAGAGTCGCTTGGGAAGTGCAAGCAGCAACATCTCTGTCCTCTCATACTTGACCATCATTCCACACTCGGTGACTTCTCCGCTGATGTGATCGTAAGTGGGGAGAGATGACTCAAGACTTTCCGTCTCATCACGGCCTCCAAACTCGGCACAAAGATTCTCGAAATATTGATGTGTGGAGACTAGGGAATCAGGTCAGCTATTGGTATACCGAAACGCATCCAGCATCTCTTTCTTGAGTGCAACCCAGTCTTGGCGCTCATAACGGGGCATCATCATCACCGTCTCTCTGATCGCCTCCGAGCAGTAGTAGGGAAGCATGGCAACGACGTTTTGGCTGGAAGGGTCAGTAGCACTGAAGGCGGCGATGCTCCCATACTTGTGGAGAAATGTTGTCACATCAGAGCGAAGAAAGATAGGCGCACCTGGACAAAGCCGGAGTGGCATTTGATTCCGGGGTTTGGTCGCAGCCGAGATGGCCTCAGCATGTAGCCATCAGATCTCCATGCTTCCAAACCTGCTTGTTCTATACGTGGGCATAGGGCCTTAGTGATATTGCTCGTAGGGTGGTTCTCGCGATGCTGATGGTGGCTCCACGCCCACAGTAGGAGTCAGATCAACACGTTTTGGCTTGTGATTCCAGTATCCTCGGCTTTGATTCTCCCGCATGCTATTTGTCAATCTCTCGTTGCCTAGTGGTCCTCCACGCTTGATTTGGGTTCAATTGTCAGTGGTGTAGTCTCTGATCGCAGCCCAGTGTTCCGTGACGTGTCGTTCCTGTCCTGTTGTGTCTATTCCATCCAAGTCCATATCGTACCCTATCGTCTGTCTCTCGCTGCCAGCTTACTTTCCCGTCCTCTGCGGTCCGAAATGACCTCCAAGCCAGAGCACCATTTGAGGCGGAAATCCCGGATCAGGAGATCTCACATGGTAGCTTCCATATGAAGCAACGAAAATGGAGGTTTTGTTTCGAGGAGCATAGGGAGGGAGTAGCCGCCGCGAGATAGTTGATTGGCTAGAAACTGAGAAACAAGAAAGACAGGGATGAGTTGATGATTGGTGAGGTCTGTCTGAATGGTGGTGTCCGATGCTGTCCAGCGAAGGTTCTTCGACCTTGTCGATGGAGTGATGCAGGGCCGCGATAACCCCAACCCAGTCACGTACCCACTCAATTGCGTGGCTTTGTAGTGGTGGGAGCCGTTTTCCCACCACACCGCAAAGGAGGTAGAAGATGTATTCCTGCTCACTCATCTCGGCGATTGTCTCTGCAGAGTCCATATCGGCAGCATCAGTGTCAGTGGTCGATGGTGCTGTGAGGACTGTGCAGAGATTGTAATCCTTAACTTTCCGATTGATCCCCGATGCATAGTTGTCATCATCTCCACAGTCCCATAACTGGATGCTCCAAAAGTCTTCCCCAATCTCAAAGATATTGAGCTTCAACTTTGACTTGTGGGTTGAGGCTAGATTTTCTCAAAGCATCTTCGCATCGTTGACGAACGTGTATTCCGCTTGGATCCTCGGCTCCATGGCCAGTAGGATAGTCGATCTGGCAACACCACAGCAATTCATCCAGTCATTGAAGGCGGCCTTCTCTGCAGTGGTCACATTTGCAGCTGGCTTATCCGGCTTGTCATCCAATCCTTTGCTTATACCGTACACTTCCTCCTGCTCGAGCAGTAGGGTCATCTCGGTTGCCCATTGTGCAGAGGTCGTGCCATTGAACATCGTGATGGTGATCGTGGTCAAACACAACTCGCATGGTCCTGATGTTAGATTGCAATTGTCAGTTATCATCATCTCTCAGACTGTATATATGGGAGACGTCCAGAAGCCACCGTCAGAAGCATGGCAGGGTGCGGGGTGATTACTTAAGTTGAGCAGACGCATCTCCGTGATGATGTTGACCTCCACTAGACGAAAGAAGTGGAGGTGTTGATCGGCGGTTCAATTTTTCGATGTTAGGGCTCATAACCTATTGAATGGTGGTGTGTGCTCGAGTAGTCGAGTGTGTGCGGGAGTATGCAAAGCTGTGTCTATTGTAAGGTGTAACGAGATATGTCGCATCGACATATAGTCGATCGATGAATAATGGCGCTGACTACAAATGAGGCAAGTTACATCACAGTTCTTTGAATAGTGATATCCGTACTCCCAATCAGCTCTTTGGGGAAGGAGTTTGGCCCAGTTCTCTTGCTCACTGTTGCAGAGGGCTCAGAGGTAGTGTTCCATGGTCTGGTTCTGCCGCACAGACTAGCTGTTAGTCTGCAGGTGGAAGGCAGTCAACTGTCGGTGGTCAATGCTCATGTGTGAGCAGACTCGAATCCAGAATCGGCTGGTGTACTGCGTTCTGCGGTCGGTGATGATATTGTTTGGTATGCTGTTCTTGCAGATCACTTGCTTGAAGAAGATCCGTTGCAGTTCCAGTGAGTCAATATTCTTTGGGCAGGGTAGGTAGATTGCCCTGTTCGTTCATCGAGCTACTATGAATACAATCCCAGCGTATCCCGACTTGGTTTATTCCTGTAGGTCAGTGATGCAGTCCATAGTAATTCCATCCCAGGGGTGACATGGTGGTGACTGCGGCATATTAGCCCCACGTTGTGTGTGGTGGTGTGGATTGGTTCGAGGGCATAGTTCGCAACCAGAGACGTACTTCGGTACCGTGGTGTCTCATTGTAGCCTATTGAACTTGCAAGCTATGCATTCAGCAGTCCTAAGAGCTCCAATGTGATCACATGCAGGGTGATCATGCAAGATACCTATCACTTGGTTGCAGAATGTTACTGGCATGTATATTCTCCCTCCGTAGGTGAGAGCTCCCATGATGACTTTCCACCGCATGTCCAGGTGTTTATTCGTAGATTTGTCTTGTCCCCCGACTTTTGACAGGCCAGTGTAACTGATCCTCATCATCATGTCAGTCGATAGTGGATATGTAACCTGGGCAGCCTCAACTGCAGGTAGAGGATCATTGAATGGCTCAACAGTGGTTGCAGCCATAGTTGCCAAGAGTTGTGCGGTAGGTCTCTCATAGCCTTCCTCGTATTCAGGACTTCATGATAGTCCATCCGCAGAGTTCTTCTTTCTTTCCAAGTGTTGGATAATGAAGTCATATGATGTAATGATCTCAGCCCATCTCGCTTGCCTCCGGGAAAGCCATTTTGAAGTTTGGATATACTCCAGATTCCTATGATTGCACTGTATCAAAATCTGGTGCCTGGCACACTCGAGACAGTGTCGCCAATGGCTCAAAGTCTCCACGTTGGCAAAGAGCTCCCGATCATCAGCAACAACCCCATTTTCTGTCACAAACACCCGGTTGTTCCAGACGGCTCTGACGGATCTGACAGAGCCTCATACCATCTGCCAGAGAATTACACACTTCCCGTTGCCCAGGCGACGGGTTGTTTTTCATACATACCTCATTTACTTTGCTCCCGGAATGTGGTGACATAGACGCATCATCAGAATGACTCATGTGATACACTCTTCCCAGGTGCTGCCGTTATGCTGTAGCCGCTTACACAACACCTGGCGATGTGTATGCCTTTCGCCAGCCAAGTGCCACATTTTACCTGTCTACTATTGCCATATATTGGATGCTGCATCCTCCCCATATATGTTTAGGTTTGAAATGTTGCCACTTATTACAATACAGTCTTCGCTTCGGATACATTGCTTGCCATTGAATTTGCTCCGCCATTATCATATTTTACAGATCTGAAATATACTGTATAATCGTCACACTCTGTAGTACTATGCCCTCAGTCCTCCAAATTCTGCGTTGATCCATCATGGGCTTGTGATGCTTCTTCCTGCTGAGACGCATCCGCATCATCGCCATCCTCGCCCTCCTACCTGTCGACATCACTGGTTCCCAGGTCAAACCTACTATGCCATCAGTCCTCCCCATTCTGCATTGTTCCATCATCGGCTTCCGATGCTTCTTCCTACTCTTCCGCATCCGCATCGTCGCCATCCTCGCCCTCTCAGCCATCCACATCGCTGGTTCCCAGATCAAACATCTTGAGTTCAGTCGCAGCCCATTGTCACTGGCTAGTGGTGGGGATGGCAACGCGCTCGTCGCATTCATCACCTTGATCTTTGTAATGCCCGCTGCCTCCTGGCATCCCGAAATGCAGTTCGTCATCCATGCATTTGTTGCCTATTGGGTCAGTTCTTCCGATCTCAGGCTCCTCAAAAGCCACACCGGAGGTCAATTAGTCAAGAACGATAGCATTGTCCACACACGCTCCTTCCACACTGATGACCATGGCAGGCGTTGGGTTCTCTGTCTGTTGGATCTGATGCTTGACTGTAGGAAGAGTGTTTTTATACACCCTCTGTTGGTAGCTCTCCGGTCGTGTGTTCCAGGTATTCATCAAGAATGTATAGGTATCTGGACTGCCAGGCAAGGTTAACACCTTGGGACTCTTTCCAGCGCAGCAAGATGTGTTCTTACCACGATCGTTCTTGTAGTTGAAGTAGTTCGAGCGATCAGGTCTGTCTGCTTTCAGCTTTGACTTGGAGGCTTTCAGATGAACACCTTTGTTCTTTTGCCACTCAAGGAGACCATGGCGCAACGCGGTGCAGGTAAACATGATCAGTGGCGAGGGTATATGACCATCCTTGTCATCAATCATCAAAATGGAATATCCATCAGCATACTTGCTGGGGCTGTTCGCCCGATCATTACATTCGATGTAGATATACCATGGGATGGCTTCTTCCAGGATGTTCAGTGGACTCTGGCAATTTGTTAGCAGCTTTCGACTCTCTCTGCATTGGATTTGGACTGCATACACCACCTTCCACACGCTCTGCTACAGGAAAAAGATACTTATTGTCTGCCAGAAGGCAATCAATGAATTCCAAATGCTCTGGGTCGGATTCAAAGCGGTGGAGATCATACAGCTCTGCTATGGTGTCCCTTGCTGATTGAACAAGATGGGATTTGACCTTGTCAACGTGTGCTCGAACCTGGTACTGGTTTGAGCGTTTAATTTCCAACCTGAGCCGTTGCATCAGGGTACCTCTTTCAAGATCTCTTTTGTGAGTGCCTCGAATGCTATGGACCAAATGATGTTTTGCTGCATAGTGGTGTTCCAGTACATCTCAACTATCTGCCAGGGTGTGGCATCAGCTAATGATTTCGCAACGTGTCACATTGCATAACTTACCATCTCCAAGTAGCTTGCACGCATAAACGGCCGTCTGGTCCATATGTAGAGCTCCAGGAGTCTGCCAGTTGCAAATACAAGGTGGGTCATGTCTGAGGGACCAAATCGATGGAAGCTGCGACTGCTGGAGACCATTGATCAAGGTGTAGACACCTCCTGCAGTGGCGATTGCCACTGCCTCTGTCTCTGATTCCATTCTGTAGCTCGCTTTCACAGTGAATTTGTAATGATCGCCCAGGCTTCTGGATTTAGGCTGGTTTTCAACACTGGTGAGAGGAGTGGGAGTGCTAGCAATACTGGATACGGGGCTGGATACAACGCAACGGGTTGAGTCTCCCTGTGGGGTTCATCAGGGTGCTGGTGTGCAACAACTGCTTGTACCCGGCGTGGCGGTTGGAGCATTTATTGCCCGTCGCTGTGTAGCAAACGGGGTGGAAATCACATGTTCAGTGATATCTGCAACGCAAGAATCGTTCAGCGAAGATGAGGGGGTGGAGTTCTGACCATGGACTTTAAAGGTTACGGAACTCCTTCCTTGAGAGGAATCCCTCCCGGCAGCCTGTACGGAACTGTGCCTCTTACCAGGGGAAGTTGAGAATTCCCCGAATGGCCATGCTTTTCTTTATACTGACAATTACAAGACTTTGAACATTTCGTACGAGCGGAGTCGGGTCAGGGTGAGGGTTTTGGGAAGGCATAGTCCGATATAGATGGTTGACATTGAGAATGTAAAAATATTTCCCTCTGTATGCATAGGCAACGGCAGGAGAGGCAGACTCCTATTTGACTGACCAGGGAGGGATTCAACAAAAAATAGGGGCGCAGTGCAGATCGCACTAGACTCGATACCAGGACAATACTCAGGGAGGATATCCCTTGAAATGCATTCAATGCTTCGGTTAACTGCCATCAGATTAAACTCAGCATTGATATTCACCGTTACAGCAATGTCAGAAGGTCTATTTGCACCGCTTGCAGGGTGTGTATGCCATCTTGGCGCACTTATTATTGTATTGCACTCGGTCTTGGCACAATACTTTGAACCATTGATTGTGTATATCTTCAGCTTCCCGGTTGAAATCCCCCTTTGGAAGAACTAAAAGCATCGCAAAGCGAGCAATGATGAATTCTTTATCCTATAACACCAGTTGCTTCTAGTTTTTCCACAACTAGTTGTGTTGGTATCCGAGTTGGATGGATGCACAGTTGGGACAACCTGAGAACTAAGTTTTCTCCGAGATGCACAAGGTCTGAGTGGTTAAAGTGGTGTGTGATGCAATAGTAACTCCTGGCATCCTGAACTATCCTCTCCACAAGTGCTAAATCTCTTCTCAAGGCATCTCATTCATAATGTGCCTGGTGATTGTGGTAGATGAAGGCTGGGCCGTTTTGTGTGTTTGAACCAACAAAACAAGTTGAACGAAGATATCGCAGTAACTCGAGTATATATATCTTATCTTCCCACCTACACCTCCATTCTCTTTCCCTCCCATGTTGATCACACTACCAGCATCCTGAACTAGCTCAACACCACGTGAATTGCCCAAAACAACACCTCTCGTTCCAAAACACACCCGATAACCTACACCACTTTGTATGTTCCCTCTGGGCTTTTTTCCACTACATGCAACTGTATCATAATGCTAATGCCTCGTATGTATCTTCATTTTCAACTCACAGCGATGGCACCAAAGGGCAGCCGCAAATGTTAGGGGTTCTCTCCTAATAGCGGAAATGTCCCACGTTTGATTGTCAGAAGGATATATGCTATGGAGTTTACTCGTGTAGAATGCATACCGCCTATCCTGGACAATACAGTATGCCAGTCCTGTGATGATTAGCGGGATTCCATGGGAACCTCGTATCGATTTGAGAACGAGCCTCATTGCTAGCGGATTTACCAGAAGTACAATTAATTTGTATTGATTTGATGATGCCATAACCTTGGCCAGTCGTAAGCCTTCAGGGCTTAGTGAGATGCCAGTTATTTCTTACCAAATTCACTGAACTGAGTTAAGTGGGACTAGATGCGTCAACTGCTATATAGCGACTGACGTGTCAGGCAGAAGATAGCCAATATGCAATTTTATACAATCGCAAGCAGTTTCCCCAGTAGAAATCAGAACACCATGGGCACTCCCCAGTTAGTGAATACAGTCTTCACCTTAGCATGGAGTGTCTGATTCATCACTGTGGAGGGCAAGACAAGATGAACCTCCGAACAAACCGGCAGGTTTATTCGTCATATTTGAATGTTGTCAGAGCCCTGGTGGGCCGCCATGTTTAGCCTCTGAAGTAGATAAATCAAAAAGCCTGAAGGGTGAGGTTGTGTCTTAATATAATTAAGCAATCTGTTTAAAGCCCTCCAAATATCCACATCAGGTGAGGAGAGGTTTTGACAACCCGAACACACGAGATGCAAGATATCTAAGTTGAAGTTACTGTTTGATTTAATCTTATTGCTGATGATGGCCTTCCAGGGAGAGTAACTCTTCAAACCAAATCATGCATTACACGATAACCTTTGGGATGTGTGGTCCGCTATGATGGGAGATTCAAACTCATTATGTTGTACTCTACAATATGACAGATGAGATCATAGCAATCCTTGATCTATGATGATGGCCCTATGGGGGGAGTAACTCCTGAAACCCAATCATACAGTACAAGAAAGCTATGAAGAGACAGCAATACTTCGGCATGGAAAGGTCAGCCCCACAAACACGAACGATACCTACAGTACCTACCTGTGAAGAAGAAGCTGAAATATTATTGTTATTTTCAGTTCTTATGATCATTATTATCAGTATTGAGTACATTGGTATTATCTATTAGGACTGTATGCAGTTCCCCCGCCCCATGTTTACGCATGGGTTCAATAACATGTACAACATAAGACTGTGTGCTTTATCTTTATTACTGGATCACTTCGATAGAGAAGATCAGTTGTTTGCAGCACAGTATATTTGGTGGTTGGCAAGTATAATTCAGTTCACCGAGTTATTGATTTATTATTGCCATTATAAAGTATTCCCATCAGGAAACAGTAATGATGTTGTGGTATCACCTTTACCGAATCCACGGTTAGCATGGTCACTCCTTCCTGAATCCAAAACACCTGTGTCAGATATTAACAATTCCGATACTGAAGTACATTCTGGTCGAAGTAATTTTCTTCATAATTACCAGGGCAAAAAGCAACTCCAGTTACATACAACGCGCTCCGGAAAGATCTTTAAGCATAAACCTGATTATTCAAATTCAGAATTGCAGGCCAGATTTGGGAAACAGAATGAGAAGCGACACAGTATAATTTGTATTCTTCTTAAGAGTGGAAATTTGGAATATTGAGGGAGATTACACTGAGACATAATATTGCTGATACTATCTCAATGCCAGATTTGTCAAGGAAGAGATAGTGGAAGATGGTGTGAAGATACGCGTCAATCAAGGTTGCACTATCAACGGGCAAATTATTATGGCCACAATTTTAATTAATCACCGTGATTAATTATATGAATATGTCTTACGATATTAATTAATCATCGAGATTAAATATACAGAATACCTTACAATATTAGTTAATTGCTAATGTTTATTATACAAATATACTTGTTTAATTAATCACTGAGATTGGTTATACGAACACACCTGACGAGATCAATAAATCATCGAACATTAATTATATGGAATACCTTACGAGATTAATGAATCGCTGAGATAAATTATCCAAATACACTTGGCAATATTCATTAATCACTGACATTAATTATAAGAGATATATGTATTGTCAGTATTGCATTACGTCAAGATACGATTTGGTTACTATCCATTTAGTAGCATCTGATAGAACTAGACATATCTGTTCTCATTTTGTATACCATTAATAAAGGTTGCCAATACACTTTGTGTCGAGATATGTTTAGACAAGTACGATAAGAACTACGGCCGTATACGTAGTATTTACTTGAGTATCCCTGTATACATAAACATATAGTTACTTAGGTGGAAGCACCCATGTAACAGCAAAGGAAAGGGGAAGGCAACTGCTAGGGCAAAATTGCCAACATCAGGTGTAAATCCACTCCTGTCAATAGATTGGACCAGTATGGAGGGATTCATCTCGGAACACAGCCGTGGTCTCATGCGAATATACAATGTTTGGGTGTCCAGGATGAGAGGGCATGGGACCTGGTATATAATATAATTTTGCTTGATCCAGTCGTGACTCGCCACTTTTCACAATTCCGGCTAATGTGGCCGCACCCCAGGTGCAGGTGTTTGCGTTTTCGGGAGTGGTGGGCAGCCTTCCTCTCATATGTGGGGCAAATGTTTGGCAAAACCTGCGACCTAATGAACATATGAGGTGGGACAACCCACGTGCCTTCGGTGATCAAGTCGATCGCTCCAGCCCGCAGACGACAAGCTCAGGGAAGGTTAAATGCACCAGCACGCGTTTTTTTTGATACAGTAGCAATGGTCTCATGGCAATGATTGAGCCGCCAAGCTGCTGGCAGTACACGCAGGTGACATCCTGGCCGAAAGACCACTGAATTGGGATGAGATAATTGACAAGGATGATGATAAAGAGAACTGGGTGGATCCCGGTGCGCCGAGCAGTGGAAGGAGCCGTCCTGCTGTTGGCAATGACAATGACAACTGACAGGGTGAGAAGCAGATGCCGGGCGGTGAGAAAGGGACTGGGAAAGGGAAGGGAACAAAGGATGGGAAGGGGAAAGAGAACAGGAATGGGAAGGGGAAGGGGAAGCCAACAGAGGAACGGAAGGGGAAGGTGAAGGGAAACGGTAAAGGGAAAGGTATTTTCATACAAACCCCAGGGGGAGATGATATCTCACGTGCCATTGCTTGCGGTGGCAGAGGGAAATATATGAGGCTGACTTGGACACGGAGGGCAAACTAGAGCAGGTTTATCTACAGCCGCTAGCATTGCCCACCAGGTCAATTTCTTCCGATGATGATACCGACTCTACCGAGAAGTTGGGCAGCGAATACTACTTAGAACCTGATTCCGATGAGGATATGGGCATGGAAGATGATGGGGACGCACTGTACAGTGTGGATTTAGACAGCGATGTGAATATGGAAAGGGACGGTGACTATGAGGAGGAAGAAAAAGAGGAGGAAGATGAAGAGGAATAAGATGCGGGAGCATACCCCACGGCCACAACCTGTGGCGTCTGCCTGATGGCCACAAACCCCAGAGCCTTGCCCACGACCACAAACTCCGGAGAATCATCCCTTGAGTGGGCTGGAGTTTTTGGGGCTTCTGACACCCTAAAAACATCTCCCGGCAGTGCCAACTCTGTGAGAAGCTGAGGCAGCCGGAAACACCTCTGATGTGGATAAGGATCAGCAGCTGTTCGGCGAATTGGCTGGTGGGGTCAGTCTCCCCGATGTCCCTCTCCCCGATGTCGCGCTCAGTGAGGTGCACCCGGATAGCTCGGTTGGTGAGAGCTGAACCAGGCCTCACGTTGCAGAGGAGGCGATCGTTGTTTCGTTTGGATTAGGGTCAAGTTGTTGTCTTGTTCCTTTGCTTTGGTTTAATCTGGTTATCTCAGGAATTGATTGTAACACGTGTCGCAACGTTTTTGGATCGCTCAGGGTATATTTTCTTCGTGGGTTTTGAATTGGTTTTATTTTATTGATAGTATGATGCAACATCGCGCATGCAGCATTTTTGCAACTCCTGGCATGTAAGGAACCTCCTTGTGATGGTGTTGAGGCTCAGTATATCTCTCAAGTTAGCTGAAAGTATTGTGAGCTTACACCCACACCAGGCTGCTCAGGCCCAGCACCAACTTTGGTCCCTTTCTATGGTATATACTCCACTCGTCACATGTCGTCAACAATGCCCGGGAATACCCCGTTCCGCTGCCCCAAATTTCCATGCCAAAAGAAGTTCCCCTCAGACAGCTGGCAACTTAACCATATCAAATTACACCATCCTGAACACCTTCAAATTGCCCGCTAGGAGGGTCTGACTATTAACAGGGTGCCCCGACGTGTTGAATCTGCTCAGCCTCGTCATTATAATGCTAACAAAGATTCACTCGAATACTTGGATTCGTTTTCGTAGATCCAACACATCGAACACATCACCAACTCGGAGGCTCAATCACTGCCACAACATCTTGTGCCGAAGGAACCATACCCCGGCGCCAGCGCTTTGCTGATCGATCACATTCGTGAGCCATGGGAATGCGACGCTCAGGGTTTCCTTGAGATGATCCTCCAAAAGAATCCCTACTCCCCATTTGTGACGCATGAAGAGTACAAATATATCCAGTGTGGGATCAAGCTGAGGGGCATCAAGACATAGTATGACAATGTGCAGAAGGAAGAAACACTGCTCTGCATTTCCCAAGCTTCAAAAATGGAGATGGCGTCCAGAGGCTCATGGCTAGCATGGCATATTATCCGCTTCTTGTGGAGTGAGAACTACACACTGTCGAGGATATGAGATAGAATGACAATTACCAACGCCCAATCAAATACTGGAGTCGAGACATCATCAAAAGCATGAGATGATTGATTCGGCAGCCAACCTACATCTAGCATCTCATTTACAACCGTCAGTGGTTCCTTGACTGCGAAACACCACTGAAACGCCTATATACCGAAATGCACGCTGCGGATGGGTGGTGGGAGACACATGTAAGGCGAGATACTTGAGGATAATAATGTGCTAATGGACGTTAAGTCGACGCTAAGAGTGGGGGATACACTGGTTCCCTTGATCTTCATGTCCAACAGGACACATCTCTTGAATTTTGCTGGCGATAAGAAAGAGTGGCTTGTATATATGACAATTGGCAATCTATCTTCGAAGATACGCCAGATGCCCTCAATGCACAGCATTGTAATTGCCGCTCTCCTGTTGATTCCGATCAAGAACCGCAATATTCCTCAGAAGAGGCTAGATGAGCAGCGGGAAACAATCCGAGAAGTGCAGAAACATGTGCTGTGGTGGGTACTCCAGCCACTCACCATTTAGCACAATGCAAGCGCCAAGAGCGGGTATTACAACCTTCTCTGTGCAGATGGCAACTTCAGGTATTGCCAACCGGTTTTAGCAGCATGACTTGCAGATTGCCCTGAGCATGGCATCCTACATCATCTCGAGCGGCATGTCTGATCGTGGTGCGACTGTCCACAGAATGAACTTGGAGATTATGTCCCTCCTGACAAGCAACACCCCCAGCAGGATCACAACCTATATAGAACGCTGAGGGATGCCAACACCAAGGCAGCCAATGCCCAACTCTGGTCATGCCAGGTTCACGGTGGATTCAATGTGTTTCGACATATTCCATGTATCGTGAGCGACCTCCCGAAGCGGAACCTCCTCCACACAATGCAGATTGGCATGCTTGACCACCTCCACAAGTCTATTGTCCACTTCATGAAGATGCACAAACGGCTCGACAAGTACAATGCAATCTGCCTATCTGTGCCTCCTTACCACGACCTCACAACAAATACTTTTATTGTCCACATCATGAAGACACACAAACGGCTCGACAAGTACAATGCAATCTGGCTATCTGTGCCTCCTTACCATGACCTCACACCAAATACTAAGTCATATGAGTAGGTTTCCCAACGGAATGGGAAGGAGACGAAGGCAATGAGCAGGTACCTGCTTGGAGTTGCCACCCGGTCTCTACGAGGCAGAAGCCCAGCTCAGAGTCCCATATTCAATCTCGCAATTGAGTGCACACAGGCATTGTTAGAATTCTGTATATATGCTTGATATACATCTCATGATGTTGCAACATTGAGCTACATGGAGGACACCTTGCATCGTTTTCATGACATCAAAGATGTGTTCTAACTCGGCCAAGCCAGCAAGAAGGCAAAGGTAAAACACAATGCCCTAAGAACGGAACTCGGGAAGGAGCGACAGGTAGACGAGCCCACAAATGCGGAAACCTCGATGCCATCCAAGATGCGGCACTAAATGCATGCATGGTGGGATTATATCAGCCGTGAGATAGACGTTTCTTAGGAGTTAGCTGACGACTTTGACTTTCTGATCATCCACTCGAGGTCTCATTGGGTCGAACAGGTTCCTTGATACGTAGCCTTTCAACAGTATTTTGCCAAGACACATGAACAAGCACATAAAACGAACCTCAAGGATGGTTGGAACGCCTCCAATCACAATCTGAACTACCTGCCACAAGTAATTGCCTTTCAGCGTCGCATTCTCTGCTTCAAAATGAGACAGCTCAATCTCCAAGCCCTCTCTCACCATCAGGAGAACAGCGCTGCCCCCTGCAAAGTCCTCCCTTCCAGTCCTGATCTAGCTGCCCCGCTGATCTCCCAGTCATATGCGAAGCTCCAATTCATGGGACCCCAAAACCGCCGTGATGGAGAGCATCCTGATGCTATGATCAAAGACTTCGGACCATATCTCGACAATAAGCAAGATGCAACACAATGCGTAGCAATATTCGATGGCATGCGGGAGTTTATCAAGCATATGAGTCGTCATAAGACCTATATATTGGATGAACAACTGCACGCAATGGAGCTCTGTATTTACCATTCTATTAAGGTTCAAGTTGAGGTTTAGAAGGTGAATGCATATATGGGATGGGTTGATGCATAGGAAGCCAGAGCTGGCATGGAGGGGATCGACAGAACAACTGGGTGTGGGTAAACCAATGCTGGGGGAGGTGTTATATTGTGCTGAATGGGTGTGTCCCATGGCGACTGCAACAACTATTCAATATCAAGCTCCTAAATGAGGATGGAGCTTTTGTTGACTACTGGTTAGCCCTGGTGGTCACCACAATACCTGCAAACTCGGGTAACTTGGATCCCATCTTGAAATTTGTACAAGTGAGAGAAGCACTGGCAGCCATCGTTTTGCAAGTTTTGAGGGTGGGAAACATCATCAGCTGCACGCACGTAATTCCGGAGATAGCCACACGTAGTATGACAGGACCCAGAAGAAACGAGCCAAGGATTGTCAATAGCCACATAGATCTGGCAACTTGGAATGGTGTGAATAATCAGTGAAGAGAGAATATCAATTTGCACGCAGGTAGACTGAACACGAGGAGATATTATCCCAGCATCACCCATAGCATTCCAATTGCAATGCGAGGGCGTACCTAATCAACCCATTCCGACGTATGGTCACAGTTGGCCACATCACCAGAGTGATCATGCAAAATTGGAGACCGACAGAGCGAGAAGAAACGGTGAAACTGTGATCGGAGGACAATATGCAACGTGACTCGTGGTATAATCGCCTGGCGCAGAGTTATCCGCCACCGGGGTGTCTCTGACCGCTCTGGATGAGCGAGTCCATTCCCACTTGCCTAGGAATTTCTTGAGGAAGTCAGAAAATGGCGCTGTTAGCTTGGTGTATTTGCAGATGACTGGTTGGTAAAAGTTTGTGCAGCCTAGAAGCACTTGTACATCTCTGACTAACTTGGGAGTAGGCCAGTCATCGATGATTAATATGCGGTGTGATTCCATGCCGATCCCGTCTGATCTGATGATAAATCTGAGGAAGCTGATCTTGGAGGCTGCAAATTGCCACTTTTCAGCTTTGCAATAATGGCCGAATTGGTGTAGTCATTCTATCACTTTTTTCACTTGATAATCATGCTCCTTCTCATTGGTTGAATAGATCAGTATGTTGTCTAGGTAGCAAATGGCAAAGTCGTCAGTGTCGGCCTCGAATGTGGCTGGCACATTTTTGAATCCAAAGGGCATGTCTTGGTACTCGAACTGGCAATAGCGGGCCCGGAGTGCAGTCTGATATTCGTCGCCTACTTGGTTCTGAATCAGGTGATACCTGTGCCTCAGGCCCATTTTAGTTCAAATCCGGGCTCCATGTATTCAGTCCAGCATCTCCGAGATAAGATGTAGTGGGTACTGCTCCTTGATCGTCGCCGAATTGAGCGCCCGGTAGTCCAGGCATAGCCGTTGACCACCGTCTTTTTTCTTCGCAAATAGTATTGGTGCTGCTGTTGATGATTAGAACCCCTGGATGAAGCCGTTTGATAGGTTAGTGTCGATGTATGCCTTGAGCATTCAGAGTTTGACTCCCGAGAGGTTGTAGATCCGTCCATATTGTATCTTGAATCCTGGCTCTAGATTGATTGTATGGTCCATTTGGCAGTGCCGTGCTTGCGTTTCAGTGTTTGTCTTGCTACAGACATCCACGAATTCTGAGTACTTTGCTGGGATGAAGTTCCCATCGTCTGTAGGTACCCTGTTGTCTGCTTCTTCTGATCTGCGTTAGCTTAAGTGTTCACGAACAAGGAGGTGAAGGAGAGAGAGAAGATAGGAGTAATCCAGGCAGCCTTGTCGTTAATGGATCCCGCACACAGGAGCCATGCCCGGCCAACCACTGACTCCTTCCAGGTTGCCGCGAGGTGAAAGTAGTCATTGAGATGTCTTCATGGAGGGCCTGTTCTGCCACCACTACCACCTCTGCTCCCTCCTCGTCGCGTCCAGTGCTTGGGTCTGTATTGCCTGGCGAGTCCAAGGTGATGCCTTCCCAAGTCGCTCCCGGCAGCCCTCTGTATTCTCCAATCCATAGGGCACATACTGCAACGACTTCATCGCTAGCTAGAAGATCATCGAATATGGTTGCTCCGAGTGTCTGTATATCCGCACCGCGCCCCAGCAGCTGGTTGTTGACAGTGTGGGTAGCGGCATCTGAGACCTCCGATGCCACTGCGGTAGCCATCAGTGTCATTGCCTCCACTGCACAACCACACGGTACTCAAAGGGAAGTCAATCGACCGCGAGCTAAGTCGATGTCAGGTTATGACATACATCACCTGGGTAAGCCACGTACTAGATCGTACGCCCGCATTGGCATTACTAGCATGTCTAATTCATCAACTCGAGAAAGATAGTCCAAATACGGGACTGTGATCCACATCGTCTGGCTGTCCTTTGCACATTGCATCCCTGTTGAGCTGATTGGAAGTACCGATATCACTATGCCAAGGACTATGATGTAACTTGCCTCTTTGTAGTTAGGGCCAGGAGTCATCGAGCAACCGTATGTTGATACGACATGTCTCTTTGAAGGCTACATCAGACACACCTTCGCATACTCCTGCTCACGCTCAACTACTCGAGCACACGCCCCCGTACAACAGGTTATGAGCCCTTGCGTTTGAAAGCGGAACCTACAATCTACACTTGCACTTTCGTTTGTCAAGTGGAGGTCATTGTCACAGAGAAGTGTCTCAACATGCTAAGCAATTACCCCTCATTCTGCCGTGTTTCTGACGGCAGCTGCAGGACGTCTCCCATAGAGACCAAGAGACTACAAAAACAGCCGACTGCGATATGAGATCGTGCAGGATGAGTTTGACTACCATCACCATCACCAAGTTCCATGGCACAAACTATGCACAATGGGTACCTGAGATGGCCCTACTTTGCGACCAGAAGCAAGTGTATCGTATCATCAAAGGATATAATGACAGGCCGCAAGAGGCAGCAGCAAACACGACCGCTACAGAGAAGGCCACTTTCAAAGACTGGTTGAATCGCCATTGTGTTACCAGATTGACTATCCTGCTGGGCATGGAGCAGAGGATTCAACCGGAATAGACGGTCGTCGAAATTGCAAAGATGCTTTGGGAGAAGCTCGCAAACCGCCGATAAGTCAAAGTTGAACCTCAACGTCTTCGAGATTGGGGAAGACCTTTGGAGCATCAAGCTACAGGACTGCGGAGATGTCGACAACTACGCATCGCGGATCGATTGGAAGGTCGAGGATTACAATCTCTGCGCTGGGCCTTTAACCACTGACACTGATACCGATGCGGACACTGCAAAGACAATCGCCAACATGAGCGAGCAGGAGCATATCTTCTACCTCCTTCGCTGGATCCCAAGGAACAACTAGTGGAAAGTCTTCCTGGAGCTCATGATGCACAAAAACGCCACAATCACCGCCACGCCCGATGAGATCGTGACCAAGCTCGTTGACAAGGAAGCTGCAATCAAGAGAGAGAATGGGCTCGCTCCGGAAGCTCTACTCTTTGCAAAGAAGGGTGGCAAAGGTGGTGGTAATGGCAGTAAAGCCGGTAAAGGTGGCAAAAGTCCAACAAGGGATAAGAGAGATAGTCAGGACGATAGGAAAGAGAAGGATCTGCGGATGAGCTTTCATCGCCAGCGGCGATGGCATGTCACCGAGAACTGCGTAAGCAAGCAACACGGTAATCCTCCAAAGTCTGCCGACACTGCAGCCAAAGTATCAACTGAAGCATCGGCTACTTCGGCTCTCACGACTTCGAACGAGACATCTTGGATGGTGACCAGCTCAAATTATTTATCCAGTGATTGGTTCATCGATTGCGGATGCACAACTCACATCTCTGTCTGTTGATCAATGTTCATCACCTACACTGAATATTCTCCGAATACACAGATGGTAAAGGGATACGATGGGGTCACATCGTTTGCATCCAGATATTGCAGTGTTAGGTTGTTTGTCAACTACCAGAAGAAAAGAAGTAAATAATCATACTCCAAGAAGTGGTGCATTTTCCGGGGTCGTTCAATTTCATCTCACAGTCCCAGATCATGGACAAGGACATCAAAGTGGAAGCAGTCAATCACTACGGTGTCAAACTGTACAATCGCCATGGCAAGATGATTGCCTCTGCACCTCTAGCCGATGGGCAATTTGTTCTGCATCCAGCTCCAGAATCGACCGAATACACCGATATCAATGACAGCTGCCTGTTGGCACTTGCGATGACTGGACACGCATCTCGGCACAATGCAGAGAAGTGGATGATATGGCACCAACGCTTGGCGGATGTCAGTCTCAAAGCCTTGGGGATCTTGCCGAATGTCATTTCCGATGCTCCGACAATGACAGTGAAGTGCGATTGATAGCTCTGCATCAAGTGCATAGTACCTCGGAAGCCCTTTACTCCCATGACTTCCCGTGCCACTGAGCATCTGCAGCTTGTGCACTCAGACATATGCGGTCCCCTGAAAACAACCATCTGAGGAGGTCGATATATGCTGCTCTTCATTGACGATGCCACAAGGCATATGGATGAGTACATATTGAAATACAAGTCGCAAGCCCTGGAAGAATTCAAAGAATGGAACACTCTGGGAAAAGAGCTGTCGGGCAAGCAGGTGATGCGATTTCGTACTGATGGAGGCGGTGAGTATATCTCTAAGAAATTCGCAGAATACCTCAAATCAGAAAGGATCTCAAAGGAGACAACTACGCTCTACACTCCTCAGTCTAATGGGGTTGGTGAACGGGCGAACCGCACAAACATGGAGCACGTACGGTGCATGCTGGATTATGCTGGACATTCGAAGAAGTACTGGGCATTTGCAGTCTCGGTAGCGGTCTTTCCCAAGAACCGCACTCCACCAGGATCAGTCTTCTGCAACACTCCATGCAAGGCCATGCATGGATCCGGAAAGAGGTCATCTTTGAAGCAGCTCCACGTGTTCGGATACTTGGGTTTGGTGCCCATTATGAAAGGAAAAGGAACCAAGCTGGATTACAGAGCCACTCCCGGCATATTCGTTGGGTACAGCATAACGACTCAACAGTACTTCGTGTACAACCCATTGGCCAAGATCCTTCACCGTGGCAGAGATGTGGTATTCATAGGAGGAAAGTGGTACACCGCACCGAATGCTGCAGACGAAGCGATCTTGAACAAGCACTTCTACGGAGATGTCATCGAGGAACCCAATCCCATATCTACCAAAAAGGATTCTGAAGCCTCGCAGCCAACTGGAGATGGAAATTCCGAACATCAAACAGAGGAGCCATTGGATGACCAATCACCTCCGAAGCCAAAGAAGAAGTCACGAGAATTGGCTGGCCTTGAGATGTCACTTGGAGATGCATGGAACTCGCCTGCCAAAGGTAGTCGCCGATACTGCGCTGGGAAGAATATGGTGGCAGAGTCTGCACAATTGGCTCTTGAGGATGAGGATTTCGAGGATATGATTCACATCTACGCTGCAGCTGCAATCTCCGACGATCATGAGGATGGCATTGACGATCCAATGTCTTACAAAGCAGCAACCGAGTCTCCGCTCGCCAAGTAATGGGAAATGGCGATGGAAGATAAGTTAGATGAAATTGGTCAGCATGAAGTCTTTGGAGATTTCGTGGAGCTTCCAGAAGGGAGAAAGGCATTGCCAAGTCACTGGGTATACAATATCAAGCGCGATGGAGCAGGCAATGTGCAGCAGTTCAAGGCCAGGCTAGTCGTTGGAGGAAATCACCAAATCAAAGGGATCGACTACCAGGCTACATATACACCGACTGCTCGCATGGGCCATGTTAGGCTGGCACTCGCCATCGCCACCACAAACAATCTCGAGATTCATCAAATGGATGTATGCACGGCTTGCTTGGGAGTTGACTTGGAAAAAGTGATCCATATGCACCAGCCGCAGGGATAGTTTCATCTGTTTCAAACTGGGAGCCGATACAGTGATCCAAGATTAACATAGACTTTGCAGAAGACTGTACTTCGCTTGAGGAAGTCTCTTGATGGCCTGGAACAGTCTTCACACGTTGGGTACAGCACTTTCAAGAAATTCATGATCCCGATTGGGTTTATGACGTCACATGTGGACGGAGGACTCTTCATGTTTGAGGATCAAGGCATAGTTATTGCCGCAGTCCCTTCTGTATGTTGATGATCTTCTCATCATTGCTAACAATAGCTTGATTGGGCAGATCAAGGACCAGATGTAGATGAGGTTCCAGATGCATAATCTCGGGAGAGTCTCCCTCGGTCTCGGCATGAAGATTGAACGCAACTGGTAGCATAACACGATCGACATCCATCAGCACAGCTACACTCGGACGATCCTCGCGCAGTTCAGAATGGACGACTCCAGGCCAGTTGCCACGCCAATGACAATGAAGCTTCACAAGTGGAAGCCCAGTGAAGAAGCCTGCGATCCGACCATACACCAATCGATGATCGGAACTCTCATGTACGTGATGACTGCCACTCTGCCCGATATTGCATATGCCATCGGAGTTCTCAGCCGGTACAATCATGACCCAAACAATGAGCATATGATAGCTCTTAAGCGCGAGTCGCGGTGCATCCACGGCACGAAGGACTTGTGAGTACCTTTCGGAAGAGCACTCGGAGGCGCACTCGGAGGAACACCCGGAGGAGCACTTGGAGAATGATCACTCGGAGGAGAAGCAGAAGGCGCACTTGGATGTTACATCGATTCGGACTATGCTGGATGCCCGGATGACTCCCAATCCACAAGTGGACTAGCCATCACCTTCAGAGGAGCAGTCGACTGGAGATCGCGAAAACGGCAGTCGACTGCCCAGTCCACGACTAATGCCGAATACTATGCTGTCGGAGTACGCTGCTTGAGACTCACACAGATCTCGCATCTCTTGAAGGAGCTTGACATCCCGACTATCCCTCACGTATTCTCCGATTCACAGTCGCTGATCACGAGCATCAAGAACAGAATCTACCGCGGAACTGCAGTTGCATACGTTGCGACCAAGTACTATCTTGCTGCAGATATGGCAAGAGATGGAGAGATCGACTTGAACTACGTACCAACTGCTGCCATGCTTGCCGACAGATTCACAAAGCCACTGCCAAAGCCCGCTGGCTTGAAGAAGTGTGTAGCGATGGGAATGATTGGAATTTGTCTCCAAAATGGTCTTGGGATTGGAATTGGATATGGCTTTGGAAATGGCCTTGGAATACTCGGAAACGGTCACGGGATTGGTATCAGAACTGGAACTGGCATTGGGAATGGCGTTGGAAAGTTAATTGATTGGGCACATTTGTTTCGAGGAGATCCAACATGTTTGATTGGCTCCTCTTCTCTTTTGTTTACTGTTTTTATGTGAATCAGACATGATAGCCGGCCTGGAGGAGTGTTGAGCTGATTGGAAGTACGGATATCACTATGCCAAGAACAATGATCTAACTTGCCGCGTTTGAGGTTAGCGCCATTAGTCATCGATCGACCTTATGTCGATGTGACATGTCCTGGTACACCATCCAATAGGCACACCTTTGCATGTGCCCGCTCACACTACTGCCCGAGCACACACCACCGTACAACAATCACCCCTCCATTCAGGCCGAGGGTGTTGATGTGTGCTGCCTCATGTTATATCCCAAGTCGCTTGTGATGTCTCGGTGCCATAGTGATGCTAGTTCCGCCGCAGTTGATAAAAGGACGTACATTTTGCATCTTCCCATTTCTGTCTCATATTTCTAGTTCCTGAATTCTGTGTGCCGAATCCAGTGTTTCAGAGCCACATCGATATTGACTCAACACTCTTCCCCTCGGGCTGTCTAGGTCCCCACTTGATTATAGTGAGATCTGATGAGGTTGCACTTTGTCCAGAGTCGCCATCAGTGCCTTAGCCCCCAACCTCTCCATTCCCAGCTCCATCCCGTCAAATCTCCCATGCAGCACTAGATACCAGGAGCGGTATTCTAGTTTTTTGATTGCGGACTGTCAAAGGATTGTTGGCGCTTGATTTGTCGATTGCCGCCTTTGTCGTCTCTGTCTTTGCCTTTGCCGTCCGCGGGGATTAGTCTATCTTGGACGTTCGGCTTCTAATACTGTTGGTATTGGAAGGTTTTACGATCGTCGCCACAATGTAGGCATTTCCCGTTGGCTTTCCACAATGCCTAACTCTCAATGGTTACACATGGTGATGGAGGTAGATCTTTCCCGCTGCTGGATAACTTCTCGCACTTGTCGGGCTTGGATGGGTTCTTAGGTATATCCTTCATTTCTGAGAATGATGGTCGATAGTTAGGCTTTCTACTGCCCGGACCGGATGACTCACCCAGTGGCTTCTGTTGCTGCTTGTCATACTTCTCTGGTTCAGTTTCAACATCAGCTGCTCGATCAAGATGATCATCAATGGAGTTCAACTTCCTATTCGCTTCGGTAAACAGCTTGAGATTGGGTAGTAAGTTAGCGTTCAATCCCACCCAGATGATGTTGTACAGCATCGGTTCGAACTGCACTTCAGCTCACTCTGCCTCTCTCTGACTCCGCCATAGTTGATTGGCGTGTGCTCATAAGTTCTCGTTGGCATTGAAGTAGACTCACGGAAAGTCACAATATAATTTCATAGCCACGTTGAGTCTCCGGTCTTTATTGCTGTATATCTACTGTATTCCTCTGACGAACCGGTCAAAATTGTGGAGGCATGGTGAGTTGCTCGTTTGTAGGTCTTGGCCCCATGTAATTGGGTCAATTATAGTCGTCTTTTGCATGTCGCAATCGGTATGGTAGGCCCAGCTTGCAAGGTAGTCTAGGGCATACTGAACCTTGTCTCGGTCATCTTGAAAACATTGTTGATGAGTCCAGAAGTTCGATCGATGTGAGCCAAGATAGATTTCCAATTCTCGAGCTCCTGTGTAATAGCGTTTCAGCTGTGCCATCTTGAACTTGTCCTTTGGGTCTGAGGTCGATGATCTGTGTCATTCTAGTAATTTGGTGTTATGCTGGAAAAGGAAGTCGATCATCTTTTGCTGTTGCTCCACCATCTCCTCCAGACTGATCGTCGATGGTGCAGGCTGTTCGTCATTGTCGTGTGCGGACGTGTTACGGTCTGAGGCATCTTCGTAGTGATCGCTCTCATTGTCAGAAAGGGGGTCCTCATTGTGGTCGATGATTCTGCTTCTGTGATCGGAGTCTTACTCGAATTCCACCTCAGCTTTACCTCTTGGGGTCACGGATGCAGTGTTGATCCAACTGGCGAGACTCAGTGTCACGACCGATTGATTCACGAATCTGCTCTGCACTCCCATGTTCAGTGGCACTGAGTAGGGACAGCAATTCCTCTGTTTGGGCGGCATTGAGTGGTTAATTGCTCAGATTTCGCTGATACTGTGTGAGTTGCAACGTGTCAGAAAAAAGGGGTAAAATTGATATCCTGTGAGCGAAACATATTGGGTGACTTAAAGACCTAGAATAGTGTAAGGGCACATATGCCAGCATCTGGCTAAGTAAGACAATATATTATACTTGTAGGGATAAAGTTGCAAACAGGGTCAGAGTGATAACACATGTAGGTGTAGGTGGTAAGATTCTCGGTGAGGATCATGATCCTCATAAGCAGTCCATTCAAGGTTGTGGCTTACCTGGCCGTATCACGTGCAGGCGTAGCAATCCTAACTTCTACTCTAAGACCTCGCCATTACATGGTACATTAGAGCATGGAAGATGATTTTAGGGTGGCAAACAATCTGTGTATAAAGAGAGGTTGTTTGGTGTTGGAGGATTTTATTTTCTTCTCTCTTGACTTATTCTCTTGTATAGCAAAGCGAGAGACAACATCGAACAAAGGTCCGACTCTTGGCTTGTCGTGTTCTCTTGAAATGCACTTTGACTTCTTGGTCTTGGTTTTTGATATCACATTCTCATCTCCAATATCACCTATGTCTGACACTGCCCATTACAAGTATACAGTACTTAAGCTATTTTGCATTTTACTAATGTATTATTTATTTTACAATATATACTTGCTATCACAGTTTGTAGACTATTTCTATAGATCTACACTATAAGTTAGAGATAGTTATAAGTTTAACTTTCTTAATACATATAAAGTGGATAGGTTTGTCCATTTATATTTAGTATAGGTACATTTTTAATTACATGTTCAGGTGATCATCATGGAAATTGAGTAATAATTATAGCTATATAATTTCCAATCTGATATCTCTAGATACCATTAGATACATAGATGTACATTGTACATTATATCAATTTGATTACTTGTGTACAATCAAAAAATATTAAGTTAAAAAAATTAAAGTTTTAAACCAATATATAATCATATACTAGAGTACATAGCTGTAACCTATGGTATCGAAAGTCTGCAGTTAAGTGTTTATTTTTTGACCTGTTATGTTAAATTCTGACTCATGTCAACCTACAAATTTGGTGTATGCTATGGTATTCTATAGTTCACTATAGAACACCATGGTACCTCGGTATACATCAATAAGTGCTCAACTTTGAACATGCAAATTTGACAAACATAACACGTAAAATAGTTTTGTCCACTTTGGCCTGCCATAATCTACAGCCTGATCTGAGTACTCTATGTTTCCTTGTTCAGTGTGGACAATCTCCCTCTGAAGCTAACACCGCAAAGTCTCATATTCGGTCTCAAATTTTCGGCCAAACTGATGCGTACGGTTTCTCGCTGCATCAAGTGCAATCTGACCCACCATATACTCCAATGCCTGCCCCACATAAACACCTTAGAAGGCAAAAGACATACGGTAAATCTTTGAAGCTTCATCCCAATGAATTGGTTGGACGGAACCTCTGGACCGAGATCGAAATTGCAGATTCCACGCCAAATGCGAACTCAACATTCACAGTCAGCCAATGCCAACTCATGGCGGAGGTAATTTCACCCACGATACCAATTTCAACCCCCCCAATGGGCAGAGCTTCTGACAATAGGCGTGATGCTCATGCCACAACTGTGCTGGAAGAATCCATCACAGGGCAGTCCAAAGTCAAAATTATGAAGCCTGTTGTGTGCCAAATGGACAACCTCAAAATCACGGATGACGCTTCTAGACCCACGTCCACTTTAGTAATTTCAAGGTCAATCACCGAGTCCTCGACTAGCTTGGTACGGGACAATGAAAACGAATGTTGCTCTACAAGCATTGATATCTCAAATATACTACGAACTCCGCTGGAATCGGAACAACGATCTCTGTACGATACCACGCCCCGAAATAGACTTCCAGAACGCAACTCGATCAAAGATTCGCCGCATAGGAAGCACGGCCTAAGGAAGAAATTTCCTGCAGTTACTTTGCCCAAGAATAACGAGCTCTCTGGCAAGGGAGATGATTTGCATGGGCATATTGATCTTATCTCGGTGTTGGAGGTTGACTTGAAGAATATAGCTATGGATGAGGAACATGTCATTGAGAAACGTAGCGCAACGCTCAGGACAAAAAGAAGCCGAAAGCACATGCTGGCCGCCGTCCCTGAAACACTGCAAACAGACGGGCTGGGAGTCATAGTCAATAATCACAAACAGGTACTAAGAAGTCACCCGATGCTTTCATGGCAAAAGACGGAAAAGCGGGAGAGTATTCGTGTGGATTCTACAGATGAAGGTCGAATTGATTTTAAGCTTTTCGGACCGGCCGAGACAACGTACCTTCCATATTCGCCAGAGGTAACGGACGTTTCAAACACTTCGGAGGCGTATCAACTTATCCAGCTGAGTTCCGAACAGAAGATTGTCAATTTCGCAACGTATATTCACTCCATACTGAAGAATTGTTCCATACAAAAATTGGGAGAAGCATCGTATAGCGAAGTTTTTCTGCAATTAGGCTCGGATCCTAAAAACGCTACTGTTCTCAAAGTTATTCCGTTTGGTGCAGAAGATCAATGTGAAGTCAAAAGTATTGTACAGGAAGTGCGAATCACCAAAACTATGGCTACCATAGAGGGATTTATAGGCTTTAGAGGGTAAAATTATCCCCAACCATAATCTCACAGCAACTTCATACTGATTAGCAATAGAGCGTATGTGGTACAAGGCCAGTTTCCAGAAGCTCTGATCGACCAGTGGGACGCCTTCGACAACGAGCGAGGATCCGAAAACAACAGACCAGATTTTTACGAAGAGGATCAGCTGTTCGCCATTATTTTACTGGAAAACGGCGGGACGGATCTAGAACATACAGAGCTTAGAAGTTGGGAAGAAGCTGTACTTGTCTTCTGGCAAGTGGCGTTTGCGTTGGCGAGGGGGGAGAAGGAGCGGCAATTCGAGGTAAATCTAGTGCTCCAAATATAAACTCGGTCACCCCTAACGCGCTTCCCAGCATCGCGATCTCCATTTTGGAAACATCGTCATTCGGCGTGAAATGCAGTATACCGAAAAAATCTCCTCGGGAAGTCCAGAGACTTTGCTTGAAAAGATATCTCCAGCAACAGACAACACTGTTGATCGAGATCTGCATCTTAAAGTCGCGCTAATAGATTACACTCTGTCTCGTGCTTACTGTAGTGACAGCAATTGTGGCGATACTAGCCAGTTCATGCAACTAGACGATCCGGCACTGTTTAGCGGGAAAGGTATGCTTCAAGAAATCACCACATCTAACGGTTTTTTACTGATATAGCAGGGGACTACCAATTCGATATATACCGGTTCATGCGTGACCAATTATCATCGGGACTTGTATCACCCGACGAATGGATTGATTGGAATGTGTACGCACCATGCACAAATGTGTTCTGGTTACATTACCTCACCAACATCCTCCTAACAAAAATGCGTATACGAAGGCCAGCGGCGAGGGGCTGTAATGCAGGAAGCGAGAAGGAAAAAGAGTGCTTCACGCAGCTTAAAACGTTAGGGAGAGTTATTGATCCTCGTCGGGAGAAGTGCAACACAACTGTCACAATCGAGTCTTCGCAACAACTAGTGCAATGGGCAATTGATAGCGGAATTATTGAAAGCGGAATCTAGAAAATGCAGTGGCCTAGTTATGCATTCACTGGCTATCAAGAGTCATACTGTCTTACCTACCCGAAGCAAGTTTCTTACCGTCACAAGACGCAAGAACATTATTCATCCCCTCAGCTGTACCAAGAAGGTATAGCAGTATATTTGCGTTAAAATACCCTGTGACGCAACCTCGTACCCAGTCTGAACTTTAAAATTTGTCTCATTACAATACTGAAGATTAAATTCTATTCTTAGGGCTGTGAGACAGGATACAAAGTTGTGGGTTGTGGAAGTGTGTTTTTGAAGACTGGGTGCTGAGAATGACCCAGTTCATAAAATTTATACTTTGGGTTATGTAACTTACTATGGCAAAACACCCCTGATAATAGACACTGTAGCAATACCATAGAAACCTCGGTTTAAAAGATAGATTTAAGTCTGCAGTTTAGCCGAAGTTTAATTCTAAGATCGTTTTATAGCAGTTATACTGGAGTAATCTAAGAATTCCTGAAACAATCTAATTGAAATATCAGCTAAATGTGGACTAGTATTTCAGAACAAGATTGTAGAGTGAAACTGTATTTATTTGAATTAAGGGTTTCATGATATTTGTACAGTATTCATTTTCAGGGTTTGTTGATTCTAGTATTTACAAGCTTTACTTCTGGTTCAACTTTTGCATATAATATCTTCAATTGATAATATTGTTCAAGTTACATATACTAGTAGTACTAATTTTCTATCATTATAACATACTATAACTCCATTTAACAAATAGTAATGGAAATGTTGATAACAGACTAGTAAATATAAAGATATATCAAAACTTAATAAGATGATGGAAAGTAAGAATAAAAGGGATGGCCATTTCAAAGATTTTTAGCCTTGATAAACTTATGATATCATACTGGAAATATTAACTTAATGAAATATAAGTAATTTTATTGACTTATTTGTCTCATAAATATAATATTATCATTGCCTTTATCTTTCTATTTAACTAATGAAGTCATAGCTATTTCCTACTAATTTGCAATATTCTAGTTTGAAGTATAGAATATTGGCAAATGTTTTTCAATCAACGACTATACCTAGTTCAACTGTGATAATTTTGAGCTGTTGAAGAGAATATTGCTTTGAACTAAGCCATTTTTCAGATACATTTAAAAGCTGTATTAGGACCTTTTAAATTCCTTTGCCAAAAGTTACTATACAATATGATAAACAGTTTGAAGTTTTAAATACCATTGAAATTAAAGCTTATTTATTTGTTATTGTAATAATACTTTCAAATTATTTTCATAACTTGGTAAGCATACTCTTATAACACTTTCAAAATCCTTACAAAATACCCTAACAACTTCTTTTACCTATACTTTCTGCAACTAATTTACCATATACATGTGAATAGGGATTGTGTTCATATTAGAGATTGAGAACTTAATGCAGCAGTAGATGTTACCTACCAGATATAGTGTAGAGAGTAATCTATAGCTGCTAGAGTTTGGCAGTAACAGTATAGCAGACAGAATGCAGTCAGACAATTATCATATCAGTCTACATTATACTCTATATCTTGTTTTAAGTATATTTGTGGTTAGAAAAGCTCAAGATGTTTCTGTATTATTGAAAGTGCAAATCACAGTATTGGAGAATACAGAAAAGATCTACAGAAAACTCTAGAAGAAGGTTAATCTCCAACTGAAATTGTGCAGTAGTATCTGAAGCCAAGTTTTGTCTGGTTCACTGGTGAGATATATGAATTTATTTATAACATAATCGATATGATACCTAGAGCAATTATAATAGTAAGTGTAATTGTGATGAAAATATTACCAGAACTAATTTGATAAAAATGTTAATTATGTCCATGTCAATATCAATATCTTGAATATTATATACCCAGGGTGTTGTATTTGCCAAAGTTGACATTTAATCAAGATATTTTGTTCAGCTAATTAGATTCATTGTTGAGACTACTTGTTCTAATATATAGCTAATTCAACTCAATGTCTCTAAAGTAGAGTCTCAAGTTATCTTACAAGTAGACTTTCAATTATATAATAAAATAATAACTGACTTTTAAGCATACTCCTGTACATTTAATTTGTAGCTTGAATTAAACTGTCATATTAATGAAGTATGCTGGCAGAATAGTTAGGCAAAACTTTAACTTTGTCAAATAGCCAGTCATCAGCTGTGTGTATATTTACAGTTTCACACTCTGATAATTGAAAACTATCCATTAATTCCCACATACTATATATTCTGCTAAGGTTTGTGGAAAGTATATTATATACTTTATATACAGTTTATATATACTGTATAGTTAATAGTCAATCTGCACTATTCCTAATATAGTTACATAATATTATAAGAATATACTTTGTACTGCTATTCAATCTACATAATTGGAAGGTAAAATATTACACATATTGTAGTCTAAATTTTGATTTGGATAACATTTCAAATCAGTTATATATGTAAGTAGTACTATTATACAAATATCAAATCAAAAATACAATAAATTTACTGATAATACATTGCATAATTGGAATTATTTGTATTAGAAATTAGTACTATCTACATTATTTATATATCTATAATATTACAAAATGGTGTATTAATAAGATATAATATAGAATATATAAGATATACACTAGATCCAGTTTAAACTGATATTGTAAGATACTCTATAGTGATAATATTCTTACAATGATAGCCACTATCATATAGTCAGAGTTTTAATTTCTGCATTTACATCTGCATTTGATTGAATACTAACAACAGATTAGACAATAGAGAACCTGTAAGTATGATAGGGAATACTGTATGATAAGACGATCATTATTAGCAGCACTACAAGATAGTATTTTGCACAATCTAATATAATGTAGAGGTTTCACTTGTGGTTGTATGTATCAATTATCAGGAATATTAACAAATATCTGTTTGATTATGTAATACTAAAGAATTGACACTACAGCAGTTAGTATGGTGAGCTTTTAGTTTTGACAATAAATGTTACTACTATTGATATTTAGTGAATATTATAAATGAATCAAGGTTTGAAATTCTTAAATACACGTCATATATAGAATTGAAGGTATTTGGAATCCCTATATGCGTTGTCAAATTCATTTATCAACTTTGTTGCAAGTTTGCAGCCTACTTCAAATATGTACCTCTATGTGTATTTACAATACGTCCAATCATTGAATACTATATCTGAATATAGGGTAATATTTAACATGAATTCAATAGTATTTTCAGATTGAATAATTTTCAATGTCTTAGATATTATGAACATAAAGAAAAATGCTGGAACTTGTACTATACATTAATATAAATATTTGTATATACAGATTTTTGGTATAAAAAAAGAATAAAGTTGAATATTCTAGTACAAAATAGCTATCTGTTTACAACAGTACAACATCCCATACAATTGTATATAACCCCAATAAAGCATTACACACTACACAAATACTACTAAGATCTTCTCCATCAATGTCGTTTTCTTTCGATATGATGTTACAGTAAGCATACTATCTCAATCATGAAAGACCTCTTACTGAAATGAACAATTTGATCCATATCTTTATTGCTACGCTAATTCACTTTGTAATTCAACATCAGCTGCAAGGGAAAATTGTTGAATTGAACTTATATCTATTTATCATTTGCTACTACAGAATTCTGTTAATGAAACTGCTGTAGTAGTTTGTTCATATTAATTTCATTCACAATATTCTTCTTTTCAATTTTCTGGTTAGTAGCATTATATGATCCAAGGAAATTTTAATTCTTTATTTAGATGTTTGATATATGTTTCTAATTCTTTCCACCATGATCTCTATCTGCTATTTATATCCACTAATATAAATACCCAAAAATCATCTTTTAATAATCACTTTTGTGAGATTAGAAGAGGTAAAAAAATCTTTTACAGAAATATTAATTATTCATATTGATTTATTACAATGAGAATTTTTTCTAATCCTAATATCAACTTCAGCTATACTAATATTTGTGCAAGGGCTTTCTAAATCTTCCAAGGTGAAGAAATATTGACATCTTACATTCTTACACATATTTCTAACTTTTTAATCATCACTTCATTTTCTATAAAGTCAAAAGTATGGTATATTCAAACAACTAATATCTGTTTGTCATTCTCAATACTGATTGAATCACTGGTATATAGGTGACTGTGTAGATAGTATTGCAATTTACTGGATATTAATTGGCTGATATTCATTGATGTGGAATTGTACAAGAGTATGGTTACATGTAATATAGTTTATACGTACTTTGATGAGTTGATAGAATAAGCTGAATTTTGACTAGAGAATGTAATATTTTATTGTCAATATAATTGGTCATAAGGAATATTTCTGTACTGTAATGATGTTCATTGCTATATCAGATTGGTGTATTCAATTTCAATAGCTAGTCTACAGATTCAACTATTTAATTTATTAAAAGTTAAAGAGATTGAATAATTTGGAGTTGTTCTGCAGAGTATTATAACAGAGTGTGAGAATAACTGATAAAAGTTTTGTATTCCTGTCTGAAGTAATAATTAATATAGACTGTGTGAAATATATTCCACACTCCAGGATTTGGAGATAATATTTGGACAATTTATTATGCTCAAGTTAGGTACAGCAAAGTATACTGCTTTTGTGAAGGAATTACTATAGGGCAAATAGTATCTGTGTTTCCATACATAATATCTACTCTAGTTAAGTACAGTGAAGTATTATATAGAGTAAGCATTACCGCCATATACAAAGAAATAAAACAATATGTTTTAGTATAATCAGGTAAGGTTATATGTATTGTTACTGAATACACTATAAAATTTCTGGCATTGGAATAATTGAGTTTATAATAGAATACAATCTTCAATGTACTCAAGTATGGAAATTAGATATTCCCACTTTAGCATCATACTAGATAAGTTGCATTGATACATAGGAATTTATCATCAGCAAACTGAATTGCAGTTACTGGGAGCCTCCAGGAGCATGTGAGAGGGGGCAGAGTGTAAACTGAGAAGTGTCAATGTTAGGAGAGAATCAGACCCTAGGAGGGTATTGCAGCCAGCCATCAGAATAATGTAGATCTCTGATAACTGGGAGAGGCGCAATATGGGAGTGATTGTGATAAGTTGGTGAACATGTTGGAGCACCAGAGAGAACTCAGGGAGCACCTGGGAGTGTTGCCCAACCAATGTGGGAATCCCAAACACACTCTAAGAGATGTCTGGTTTCACATGAATATTCATTCAGAGGTCAGCAGGCATCATCTGAGACTCTCTGGATGTACATGAACATTCGATTACCCTCTACACCAAATATAATGCATGGATTACTGTTCATTATCACTTCTAAATCATACTTATGCTAGCTGACAATATCTTCTATCTTTTGTATCACTACTTTAAGAAACCAAAGAATCTGGGAAGAGACTGAAATAGAAAGGCAGCAACACTACAGCATTAACCCAACTAAGCGATTGAATGATATGAATTGAACATGGTGCGAATATCACTGACTACAGCTCCCATGTCAACAGGGCCAATGAAAGTAGGATCATACAATTCATCTATGGCACAAGGAGCTGGAGGCACTCCTTGGATTGGCTAATATTTTGTACCCGGTGAGTGGGTGAAACTGAATTACCATTCTGATTGGCTTAATTAGAGATATTTCACAATGATGCAATGAGATGTTCCCTAGCTGCATATCACAATGGGGTTTGAAAAGCGATATAGTATATTCGGATAAACAAGAGGAGCAACTCCCTGGAAAACAGTAGCACCAGATGCGGAGGGCTTGGGTGGATAAGGGGAGTACAATGAAGGTGATGAAAGAGAGGGAGACAAATTAGAACAGCATCATTCTAGGCAGGGGAGCACAGATGGGGATTGAGGAGTGCAAATCATGGTTGAGGAGCACCAAAAGTGAGGGGTATAGAGTGCGGAATCAAGTAGAGGCGCATCTATATTGGCTGAGGAGCACTGAGTGGGAATGCACAGTGCCTATACATATGGAGGAGCTCCGAATAATTAGCGGTAATACCCCAGGTTGAGCTATTGGAGTGCTACGTGGGGATTGAGTAGCGCCAGTGGGGAATGGGGAGCACCAATTCCAGCAGAAGAGAGCCAAAACGGGAGGGGGGGGTACGGAGTGTTGAATGAGATAGATGAGCGACTGTCCAGACCAAGGTGCACCAGTGTGGATGGAGGAGTACAGAATGGGAAGGGGGGGCACGGAGCACAGAGTGAAATAGAGGAGCGCCAATCCAGACACTAGTAATTGAGGAGTGCCTATTGGAGTGGAGGAGTGCTGACAGAGGATGAACTGGGTGTGGAATGAAATGGTGGCTAGCAAGGCCAATCGGGATTGAGAAGTACCTATTCTAGCGTCAATCTGTGCCGAAGCGGGGGGAAGAAGTAGCCCACTAACATGTGATTGCTGAGTGCAGTGGATTCCAGAGTAGAATTGATCAAAAGTGAAGCACAAAATGTATCTCGATAATCATGTTGAGAAAACATACCTGTAGCCCTCTTCCAGTGGCATATTCAGAGATCTCACAATGAATAGCTGCAGCCGCCAGTGCTGAAGTCAGCGGAGCAAGATGTTAAAAGAACAGAGATGAACTAGGCTAGCACTGCAAGCTATTAGCAGCAATAAAGAACCGATGCTAAATCAAATCCAGAACTTCCATTTGGGTGAACCATAATCTCTTATCAGCCATAACCTTCCAGAGATAGCCATTATCATTCAGATGCTATTTAACCTGGATCCAAAGCTCAGTCTCAGTGCTCGAATCGAACTGCCAACTACAAACGACTGTTCTATGAGCCGAATCAGCCAACCATCCCGGACTGGGTCTCATCTTCAGGTTTTACAATGCTGATTTTGTGGCACAGTCAAGCTGGTAAGTCTGTTAGCAGTGGCATTGAACAGAATTGAAGACATGCAGTGTCTCGGGTTTGTGGAACACTATTGAGACATTGACCACCTGGTCATTGACATGCAGATTGTGTACCTACTGGACTACCTGCTAATGTCCATTGGCGATCCTGAGCTTCAATGGCTAGTATTCAAGCATGTTCAAGCATGTACTTCTCATCGAATAATAGTGGCCCTAGAGATTTCGTGAATATGGTGTGCTCTATGAACCATTTGGCTACCTCAAACGTAGCCTTTTGGTGTTGGGGAACCTTCTGGTCTTGAGTAGAATAGGGTAGCGGGAGCGCCTGGGTGGGCGGTGCATAGTCAGACTCGGATAATGTATTGAAGAGGCTTGACTTTTGGCGTTTGAGCAGTGGTGGTGTAATTGCCCCAGCTGGATTTTGGGAAGTGAGACGTGGAGGGTGTGCAATGATAGTATCCACATGGCTCCATTTCTTTCGCAGTGCAACCCTTGTAGTTCACAATGACTACTGCCGCCGCACAAGGCCGAGAGGTTTGATCTCCTGTTGGATATCCATATTGTATTCTTGAATGTCTGGAAAGATGGTAGACACTTCAGTATCCTCACTGAAGTCATTGCCAATCTTCTTTTCTGTATTATCATCCTGCTTCATTGATGACATCAGGGACATGATCTCTCAGCAATCCAATGCCTGAAGGCAGATGGTAGGAAAGTCTAATATTTGACTGACAATAAAGATTTACTATTTTCTTGAATTCGAGTCGGAGTGCTCTCTCAAAGTGTGCATCTTGATTCTTCTGCGAATAGTGATTCCTCACCTGGCTGGGCATAGGTTCCTTTTGCTGAAATGGGGATAGAAAGGTGGGGAATCTGGGAGAGAGTGTATGAGCAAAAAATATATAATTAGGTGAAATAGAATAACAGGAAAAATGGTGCAAGTGATTGTGCAATGCCGAGGAGAATGGAATGCTAGGCGAGTCTTGAAATGGGGCAGGGATGATGACACGAATGGTTCCTATATATATCGAGGATGGCGGTCCAGGGTTGTGATTTAGGAAGTGCCAGATGCATTGGGATAGATGGATTCCCAACATTGAATGCTGAATGTTAGCACTTGCTATCAAAATGTCCTCTGTATGGATGTCAGAATTGTAGATTCGTTCAAGCCAACTCACATAGATTTGAACCAGATGCACCGGAACCTGATGCGCAACTGAAAAAAACTTACGACATTAACATCATTGGTACTATTAACCAACCCTAGGAGCTGGGGAGTTGGAGCACAGAGACCCTGATTGAGATTGAGTATCACTGCATATGACTACTCCATATGTACTAATTATGCATGTAAGTTCAAGCATTGGTGATGACCTCATGACATGGAATTGTTTGAGCATCCAGAATCTGCCGAACATAATCGATTTGGGAACTGGGGAGTGACGGCTTAGTTACAACAGTTCTTATAGAGTTTGGTATCCACAGGGGCGAAATAGGATTCATCGTATGTGGTATATCCGCCTAATGGACACACTGACCTTTGTGGTATTCTTTTGTATTAGGATGCTGCTGTGATGATAGGGGTTGATAAGGCAATATTGTTAGCAGAACTTACATTTCTTGCATTTATCTGCACCAGGTCTGTAGAATACCTTGACAACAATATCGCCATAAAATAAGTGAGGGAGTATTTGGGTATTCAAAAGAGAGATACAAGTGTAAGAGGACAGAATGGTATGGGACCATGATAATTCGGGGGTGATCTGTTGGATTCTGGCACTTGTCAATGCCGAGATTGGTAACTAATGAGTCACTAATACATACTCATATTCAGATTTTGCACCTAATATCTAGCATATTGCACACCATTAAATTACAAATTCATTATCAGTCTCACTACAACCAAGTTGACATAAAATACATAATGGGGTTGAAAGCTCTATATGATGATGGTATGACTACACAGTGAGATATCATGTTACAGAGGGCAGAGGTATAATTGCATGCATGCAGTTCTGACGAATTGAGTTGCTCTGAGATTTGAATGGTTATGCTGGATTCAATGTGAATGCTGAGATTATAGGCTTTCCTTTGTTCTGACAGTTAATTGCACTTCTCAAAGCAACCATTTGATATTTCATCATCTGAGCTTACAAGATTCTGTCTCTTTGAACTATCTTGATGGAAATCAGTTCACATAATTTATTTACAAATATTGGTTTTGGTGGCCCAAACATATATTTAGTCAGAATTCAGTTAAGTCTGCTCTAATAGCATTCAGACCTTACGCTGTGTTGAGAAAGTGAAGTACATGGGGTGAGCGGGAGTTGCCACAGGTCATCTGTAGAGTCACTGAGCAGTATCTCTCTGTTGGTATTCATCTCGCAAGCTGTAGCACTTTGATTAGAGCTCGAAATGTTTGATGGTATCTTAGAATTTGGATGCGTAGGCCGAAAGATACTTCTTGGTCATTATCAAGTTGAAGGAGGTTACTGATTGGCCAGCGCTGCGCATTTATGTGTTAGTGTGCAGTGGGTATCATTCTCCAACAGACAGTGGACATGGAGCTGAACATTCAAAGAATTTTAGCAGTGGCCTTCACATACCCGATCAAGCAAAGATTCATATATCAGCAGAGGCCATGCAGGACGAGCTGCATATACCTAAATGTTATGTGTTTTGATCGATGAGAATCTGTATGCACTGCTTCCACTGATTCGTGGTCAGAGAAAATATACCTGAGAATGATACAAACAAACACATACAGTGTACTACAAATCTGGGGAATACGCTTTGGTGGTTAATTTGTCACTCTAATCTCAGGCGTGGAGTGTGTAGGCTGGACTGATACCTCTGGTAGTGATTTGTGGCTTCTTAAAGTTGGCTTTGTACAAATCCAACAATGTTATAGTTGACAAGATTGCAGATCTAAGGTGTTCACTGAACTTCAAATATAGACAAGGAAATACCCAGGCTGTGTGTCATCGTCAGACTCTCTGGGATACAGACCCAAGGTGCGCCTGAACTGTACTAACCTATGTCAGTGAAAGAAGCAGTATTTATAACAAAGATGCACACTGTGTCTGATATTCTGACCCGGGTACTCAAAATCACCTAGATAGTCAATAATGCAAAACAGAATTGGACAATATGCCATACGGTGTCTCTCATAATGAGACCGAAGTCATACACAGGATTTCCCAATACACCTGAGAGTTGGTGAATCAGGTGTTTTAGTCTTGTGATTTTCGCATTGGAACCTGGCCTCAGGTTTCCAGTACTCCAGCAAGGTGTTGAATCATAATTTTTTGGTCCTTGGATATTGAATTTCATATGTGGCCTCAGGTTTCCAGTGCACATCAACTTAGTGAAAATATGCTGGTTGCTGTGATTTCATTTCGGATGTTGTACCTGGCCTCTGGTTTCTAGTGCACCTCAAATTCACCATTCACAAATGATTCAATGCCATTTGATGAATTGTGTATGGCAATTCAACGCTGGCCCATTAATATCAGATATGGCATCCCTGGCATTTGAAATTGTAGCCCCAGGATTGCAGGATGTTCAACATTTCAACAATGACCAATACATTGGCAGTGAAGGCTGCATCAAGTTAATTGGTGCCAACAAATCTTGACAATGGCTCTTCACAATTTGATTCGCATGCCTGCACCATTTCAAAACAGATTCTACTCAATTGATGTTGTCTCAGATATGACATTAAAAACAATCAAGAATTGCAATAAAATTCCACTGTACCCAATGTTGATTTCAGAAACAGGAATACATATATCAACAGTTTGATTCACTTCAAAATGCCAGAAGACATAATTTCTTCATGGAGCCGATTGTGCCTTGTGAATGACCATTTTGACTATTTGTCTCAGTTGTAAAGATTAGGTTGGTTGAACATCTCAAGAGGCATACCTTGAATTCACTGTTCTAAAAATTTAAGATGATTGTTCATCTGACTGCAATGCGTCACTGTTCTCTGTCAGGTACTTCAGCTGCAGCTCACAAAACTCCAGAATCCAGTATGGTATTGACGTCGTGATGTTTGGTTGACTTGTCAAGCCATACAGTATGCTTCCTTGTGCTATGCCCAACAATTGGTGGAGATCACTTGGGTGGTAATTATAGCGACCGGGACATGTATTTAATAACCATGGGTGTGGCACTGTGATTTGCCCTAGCCAGACGTCCGATGCCAATGCCTGCCACTGCTCATTCAATATCCAGAATGTTAGGGTTATTACTGCATAATTCGCAGTGGTAATATTTTGACGACTTGCTCTCTCTTTTTGCGTAGTTAGCAATACTGAGGGATTTCGTGAATCCTGACATTTGAGCTGAATGTCTGCGTTAATGGTTGCCTATTGCTGCATACATGTGGAATATATCGACAAGATCTACAAAATGCTTGATCGGCCTCCAATTCAAATGACCAACATTGCGAGAAAGTGGACACAGGAGCACTGCCTTGTGTGGAGGAGGTTAACCATGCAGCCCATTGTCATAACTCTCGTGTTCCTAAAGGAGGACCCTAGATGATGCTGCAGCATTGTGGGTTTAGGATACTCCGCGGATGTGTTGACAAGCATTCGAAGAAATGACTCTCCAAGCCATCGGATTATTGGAGAATCCACCCAAGTATTAAGTGATCATTCGTCACACCATTTTACTGAAACATCATGGCGACTCTTGGTGTCTCTGAATACTACCGAATGAAATTTTAACTGTGATCTGTGAACCCTTCATGCTCCTGAAGCACCTTGTGAAGTGTATCTTTCCACATGTATCCTCAGTTTTGCTTTCTCTGTCTCAGTCCAGTTGAGATCAACCAGGTGTATGTTCTCCCGTGGTATCAAAACGAATGATTTTCTGTTGGCCAGTCTCAACGCCAATCACTTCTCGAGTGTCCAGGGCTTTGCAATCTGTATCGAGTGGCGCACTGCATTTGTTTGCATTGCTTTGTGGTGAGTCTGGATGGCATGTGTCAAGGTCATCACTGCGGAATTCAGTTTCTCTGCACCATGCTTTTCCATCACAGAATCATCCTCTGAATTGTAATGTGCACCTGGATACAGCCACATTGCCTGGTAACACCAGTGAAAGAGTGAATGGCATTCTGGTAGAGCTGTGACTTGAAGTATGAATCCAGGTCTCACTTTCTGCAGAATTTGCTAGCCCACACTGTGTTTCATCATGTACCAATGAGACTCATCAAACATCCCAAATCACCATAGACAGTATGAGAGTTGGCTGTTGCTTGAAGGTTTCGCTCTGGACGTTGAGGTATCATATCAAACAAGGTAGATGTTCCATTGATTTTGCAGCTCGTCGATACTGGTGTGTAGATCCTCATTCCTTATATTCACATTTTCTGTATCTAACATGTTTAATAGCTGGTAATCAGTCCCATAGGTCATCTGGTCAATGACACTCTTGAATGCCTCTGCCGATTCGGGCAATGAGACCACAAGGATTGGTTCAAACACTGATGTAGCCATTGGATACCTGGCAAGTGGAGTTGTCAGGAGCACCAAAAGGCAGTGGGACAATGAATTGAGTCTGCACAATGGATAGCACTTCCGTTCCTCATCCATAATGCAGGGATTGTTCATCTGAGCAATATTGAGCCATTCGTGATGGGTACTCCCCCACCGAATTGATAGTGGCAACCCATAACCACCTTCTCAGTCGACAAATTGGTTGTCATTATGGCTGCCACTGAGGTAAATGTCATGCACAAACCCATTTCATCTGCAACCAGTGCTCCAGGCATATCTGAATCCAAATCCCATCTCCTCACAATTACCCAGAATGCCCAAACCTGGTGTGCTAGAAACTTGGTTCACAGTAGGCCTGGAATTGAATACTTGTGGCCACGAACATGGTCAACTTCTGATTGGTGAATCGGATGGGTATTCAACAGCCTCACTGCCTCATGATGATACTTGTGTTCAAATTCATTATAGATGTTATTAAGAATAGTCCACAATACTGAAATGCTATTATCTTGATTGAGGACCTCATCAGAATCATCAAAGTGCTCCTGATTCTCCCTTGCACCTTGTTCTGTATTCTCTTCATCCTCAATGATCTCTTTCAGTAGTTGTGTGGTATGCTGGGCAGATGGGCTCATACTCCGGTGCTTCTGAAAATCATCCTGATGTTATGTCTTCCACAGACAAGCAAGCATTGGAACAAATATATATATGTGGAATATGATCATGTCTATTCTTTTCATCAAAACTAACATTAATACAGGTCCCATGTTCTTGCCCACTTATCTCCTCTCGCTCCAATCTTCCAGTCTCTCTACAACCTTCCAAACTCTATACCTAATTGTTCGCAGTTGGGTACTTCTAGCATTCACATGGCTAGCGGAGATAACCTTTGTCGGTCCAATTAGGCGCTCTTCAATCACCCTCCCTGTAGCTATCCCCATTTCGACCAAAAATATCATCAAATTGTATCCCACTTCCAACTTGAAAGTATTTGAAACAAAACAGTTGTATGAAATCTGCGCATGTATGGGGTCATTCATTGTAATCCAATTGCAGTATAATTGAATATATACTTCGTCCAACCCAACCCACTCCCAGGTAGACATGAACATTGATGGTACAATATGTAGCTCTTTCTGGCCTCCATTTTTTTCGATCAAATCAACTGGCTCCTTCAGGCGCCTCACATCTGCATACAAGGCTTGGAGGTATTCAGGGAACAGAAGGTTAATCTTGCTGTTCCACACCCAGCAACTCACAACCATGAACATTGTATTAGACAACTCTGGAAGGTTATCACATTCCTTGATGCCTGTGGACTCTCCCAAATCCATCGCCAGTTGCTTGTTTTATTATCTTCCTTTTTTTCACCCTCCCAACTATCACTTTCACATTTCCTGATAAACATACCAACCTATGAGCACTGGATTCAATCAGCGTTATCAACATTTTCCGATAGCAGCCAGTACTCAAATGGCCATAAGAAATCTCCAACTCGCATCTCCCAGTACAGGGGTCGATGAGAAACGATGTCAAACCGTTTACTCCCCAGTTAAATCTTTGCTGCTTGCTGTGTAGATACCTACCGGCTCATTCTTTCATCCAAATGTTGAACACACCAAAGTTGGGCTGCCATATCTTTTTAGCAAATTGCTTCAAGGACAATATTGTTTGCGGTGGACTGGTTTGGGCTTTGGCATTTGCACCTCCCAAGTTTGATGAATCTTCAGTTTCATCTTCTGCCTCACATTTGTCACATGAATTGGCCAGTAATGGGGGTATATCCAAAATCCCTGTGATTGTAGTGTTCCTCAGTTCCACTGCCAGCTGGAATATTTTTGTTGGGTGGCTTATGGGGGGCCTCACATGTGCATTGGAAGAAGGTCCAGGGGCAGCAGAACGAGGTCCTGGTGGAGGAGTAGAGCTAGATGATGCTGGCAAAATGACTGGATTATTTCGTGGCTGTGCTGGGGGTACTCTTGGTGTACCTACAGATGACAGCCATTGTGCTGAAAACTGTGGATGGGGGAACTTTTGAGACCTGGTATAACTGCCTTGGTGGAGGTCATATTCTTGCCATGCTGGCACATTTCCTGGATATCCTTGGAGTGTGTTGGTGATTGGTTGGAGACTGTGGGTTATGTTGAATGGAGAATGGTGGTAAAACTGAGGAGGGACCGAAATTGGCTGCTGGGAAGGACGGTAACCATACCCAAGCAGCAGATGAAATTGATTCATATGTTTCCCTAATGGATTGTCCTTGCTAATGGCAGTTTTAGAAACATTATCCAGTCGTCCCTAATCATCATCCAGGCGTCGTTGCAAGACATATACACCTCCCTGTGGCATCATATTGGAGCTCTTTAGTGGAGATTGGTTCGTCGACAAGTTCTGCGAGCAATACTGTGGTATACTGATATTGATGCCAGATGTGATCTATATTTAAAAGGAGCATGGTTGGGTACTTGCAGATAGCAGTGACCATTGCCAGACTAAAGGCTGCTTATATCCCCATTATGTTGTCACGAATGATGGTGTTTGTGTACCGCATTGACCGGCTGAAAAGAAGAATCCTGTAGCACACCCACCCTGCCACTCTTCGTTATATGATCAAATTGATATACTAGGAGATTGAATATATGTCCACCTGTGCATGGTCCCATCACTGTAAAGGTCATAGATGGGATTTGATACCATCCTCACCAGGAACCCAACAAGAAGTACATCCCGTGTCAAGGTAAGCATGAGTAGGGACATTTCGTATAAATTGTATGTGAACAACCTTGCATCTTCATTCAATCTGTGGCCTGTGAGTTGGCAGTAACAGTGATGACTTCCTATTGAGTTCCTTATCTAAACATGATTTTTCTCCTGAGGATCCATGCTCCAGTGAAGGATCACGACTGAACCAAACATCATACAAGTCTATCAGTTCTCGATATTCATTGACTGGACATACAGCCATCTACGAAACTGAACGATTCATTGTTTGAAGATGATAATTCCTTCATTATCAGTTGCTCAGTTGCTGGAGTGCAGATATTACTCACAATGCACCAATGACAAAGTATAGGGCCGATTGTGGTAATTGCAGCAGCACTCGATGAGTAGTATTTTAAGTGAATTGCAGTGATGACAAAATAATCCTTCCCTGCGAATGATCTTCAGCAGACAATGTGTATCATTATTGGGCAGGATATGAAATATATAACCTGGTTGTGAAAGAAAACTGATTGTATGGTGACTGTGCATTACGTGTCTTCCACATTGAGTGGGGTGGGATGTAGCTGTAAATTGCATACACTAACCTGAGTTAGCTCGCTTTCAAACTAATATCCCTGACATTCTATATAACTCATTGAACCATCTTCAAGATTCGTCCAAATACGTATACACTGTCATTTGCTCAAATATTGTCAAACTTTCCAGACACATATGAAGTGCTTTAGCTACAAACCAAACCATTCAACATGAACCAACTGGAGGCTACCTATGACAAATATCACTCAATATTGATAAAGCAAGGGCTATCTCCCAATGAGATGTTAACACCAGCAGGGTGTATTCTACCCAAGACATCATGGTTCGATTTGAGTATGTGCACCTGATTGGCCATTGATGAGCTAGTCAAATAATGATCCACCAATAGATAATGTGCCTGGTGCACCACCGCCTAAAGATATTCCCGATGCAGAGACTTTAGACCCCCAGACGTCTCATCTGACATGTATCCCTGATTGAATGAACATTCCAACTCATAGCGTAGACGTTGGAGTGGACAATACTGCAGGGAATGCGAATGGCAAAGCAACTGGATTGTACAACAAGCATTGCAAGTACTCAGAGCTATGGAATCCATTGCATCCAATCTGGTCCATATATGACTTTCAACTGGCTCAATGATGTAGCCAGTATATGAAATCTTAGATCAATCGACATCTGAGGCATGGACTGGACAACTTAGAAATCATTTCTTTCCGATTGGCAGAGTCCCTGTGAAAGCTCCTCTCTGAACTTGATTTCAGACTTGGCGACGAGAATTGGGTTGAAAATCATAGACATCTCTACAGATGATTACACTGCAGGGAACTATGTTTTTAGTTAAACCATTACTGTTAGCACATCCCCCATTCCAGTAGCACCTCGATTTTGAACCAGTACACCTTACAGACTCAGACAGATGGGATATATATAGTGATACAAACCCCAGGAATTTGTAGTGGGACTTGAGAGATTTATTTCCGGCCAGCGAGATAATCATGCCTGTTCTCGGTGCATCCGACAAGTCTCACTTGACCAATATATAGTGTGATCAGCCTGCTTGCCTGGTGTATTTCGAAATATATCATATTTGAAATGATATATGGCGCACACCGACAAAGTGCACCTGGACAGTCTGTGGGCCGATAGTCTGTCCACGGGAAGGAGCCAACAACACTAAATAGGGATGGCATTCCGCAGTGCGAATTGTTTTGGCCCCACTCAGAAATCTTGACGTACCTGGGTTCCACTTGGAATTCGATCGTGCTGATGGTTTCCAGAGACAATGTTACCCTCAGTTGGCTGCCTGGGTTGGGGATTACCCTGCAGAAGTGAGCCTTGCTGAAGCTTCATATGGCTTATGCCCGATGTCTGAAATCCCAACAGGTGAGCTCATGTGGCATTCAATGTTTGACCACTCGATCATTTCAGATATCAGCATGTTCACAACCCACATCTGGTGGAGAATACAATTGATGCTCTGCACACTGTACGTGTTCACCCGATCTGCACCCAGTTCTGGCAATACTCTCTCGCAATGTCTATCAGCTGTGGCAGGCTGATGAATTGCATTTGTTGCTGCTGGGTTTGTTTAAGGACTGATTGCACTGGGTGCTGAAATACCTGAAAGCAAGAAATGACAAGTATGAATTTGACAATTGATTCACATCGGTACCATAGTTTCCAGATCTCCAGCATTTCTTGAAACCATTTGATTTATTGAAATGCGGCATCTGGCAGGGAATAGTGATCTGGGGCATGATCAAAATGCTGTGAGAGAAGTGCATTCCACCTCTTGTCTGGTCAAATGATGGGAAAATTGCAGCAAAGACTGCCTCTGAGGAAATTTTTATGGGAGCAGAGCGGGCATTATGTGAATTCTCTCTACTTGTAAGCCCACCAAATCACTATGATAAATCCCTCAAAGCACTACTCAATGCATTCAAGCAACTTAAGCCCATGGTGGGTGAGTTCAGAAAACAGAAGATGTTGAAACCTGGGTAGTCCAAAGTGGATAATCAGTTGGCAAGAGAATCCCATCAGTTCAGAGATTAAACAATTCATACCAGTCATACTGCAATGGAGGTTGTTGTATATGGTGCTGGAAATGGTACTACAACAAAACGAAGCCAATCTCAGATGTGCCTGAATAGTATGTTCCAAGTGGCGACCAAATGTTCAGATTCTGCTCAACAGTAGGTACAAGAGCGATAGGAGAGTGATATTCATAAGGTGACAACTGTTAAACACAAGCATTTTGATAAATTTATTGAACATCATCAGCAACAACTATTGCAGGAGGTCAGGACTAAGCCAACTGCTCCCAGAAGCATATTGTCCAAGAAACTTACACATATCAACACAGCTGCAAAAGAAAAGGTTTACGAGGTGGCAAACATGTCCCCCAACTGACATGTGGAATGTTTGGTCTGACTATCCAATGCTGAGATTGTCGCCACCACCTGCGGAATAGCTGATATGGAGTGTGTAGTGAATCAGTCGAAGATTGTGCTTTATCGTATTACTTCAAATAAGCAGATGCCATTAAAGATGGACTTCTCCATCTGCTTGATTGAATTGAACCATTGGTGGGAGGTACTTAGCATTCATGAACTCTGGAACACCATCAAACAACTTGTCAGACATTACGGATATTCACAGATTTATGTCGATAGCCATACATCACAGTCAATTTGGTACTTGGATTCTGGCCACATTTTCATCACAGATAATTCCGAACAGCTACATATCACCACTGTGAATAAGTTATATCAATTATTCAACCAAGTCAATTACAGTCGACAGATGGTCAAGCATAATGACCGGTATACTGGTCTTCCCTGTCTGGAGGAGACACTGCAGTATTAAGATCTTTAATGCTGGTATGTTATTGACTCTGCTAATGTTTTCAACCTGTGGCCTGCTACCTATACACAGCTCATTGCACCCAGAGGCCATTTTTTACACCTCCAGTATTATCAGGACTAGCTATTTTTCCACCTTGTATTTCAACAGGTACATTATATTAGAGAAACTCATGTCCATGGAGATTGCAGAAGTATCAAATTAACCTCACTCATTGATGCATCAGTAGGTTTTGGAATAACCAACTTTGGACAGCTACTTCCTATCTAAATTGAAGAGGACTGGATACAGGCAGTTTGTTGTCTGGAGCTTGGATATGGTCAGAATGTACTCATACACAGTATACTTTATAAACTTCAGAATGGGCTGTTGTACTACTGTCAACTATTGCACTGCCCTACTTCTGTTGAGCATCTGGGACTTGATTGCAAGGTAGAATATACCAATGCCAACCAAGGTATCATACCTGAATCTCATATAATCAGAGTCCAATATACAGAAAGTGATGAGTATGACCTCGATAACACCTTCCAACACTGAGTTCCATCTTTTCCTGTATTATACCTTCGCTGGGCTCCACTGTATCATACACTCCAATTTCAGGAGCACCTGTGAACCAGAAAAATGATATTGACCTTTTCCAAGTGGTGCAGGATGACTCAACACTGGGTATTACGTCCTCAAGTGCAACTGTATGCAGTGGGAATTCTTGCAAACTACAAAGATGGTCATCATTGGGGTTAATGTGATGATGGGTTCATTCAGGTTATCACATTTACTAATAGGATTCATATTGTACCTGTCATGGCAATTGTTGGCCCAGTACATTTGGTGTGAGAGACTGCAGCATTAGATAGAATCAATAGTCTATGGCTTGTAAATAATCATGCAGATTTGGTTACCTACTAGACTGTACATTAATTAGATTGCCTGAATCAAGGTGTGCACAAGTAAGTCAGTTTTTCGAATTGTACTATTCAATACAAGCATTATAATCAGCATCTGCTGATAGCATTGCTCCACATTTAAGGTGCTACAGACTACTCTCTGGCATGCGGTCAATAGTTTCAAACCCTCCAATATTCACTGCTCCTAATTGTTTGATTTCATTGCATTTTGATGACAACTGTTCACCCTTCTGGATATACTTAGATTCTGATTCACAACTTCTGGAGCATTGAGGAGCACTGCTGAAGTTGTCTTGCAGCCTCTGAAAGCACATCACTCAGTATTTCATTAACTTGGGAGTGTCTGGGAGCCCCTGAATGGATCAGAGTGGCTGTTCAGAGTTGCTGAGTTGGTCAGTTACAACTTCCAAACCATTTTACATTTTCCTAATATTTACCTTGGTTTTAATATTTATCTGTCTACATACATTATATGAAAGTAACCTGGCTAGTGGTAGATCTATTGAAAATGTAGTGGTGTTGTTGGTTTAGTGAGGTAATCAAGAATTATTGGAGAGGGGTATAATCTAACAAATTCTGCAGGAGTTTCTGGGTAGATGTTAAGGGAAGGTTATTGAAAAGACTCAAAGCAGAGTAATAAGCTCATTTGGTACAGAGTACATTATGATGCTTGAAGTAGCTTAATCAAGCACACTGGGTGAACTCAGTAGCAATTAAGTGCATCTAAAAGTATACATTTAATTAATAATCAAACTTGAATGTAGATATATATGGAGGTTGTCATGTATAGGATTAATTAGTATCAATCACTATAAACTAACTCCAGATTATACTTAGGACATACATGGACCATATCAATAATGGCAGTTGGCCACGGATTGTACATCGGTAAAAATAAACTGAGCTTACTGGAGAAGATACTTGGTTCATACTTTCTGGCAGTCAGTCAGGGCTGGCTAGAAATGATTCAAACTATATGTGTAAAATAGTAAATTTGGAAATGCCAAAGTGGAATCTACATGTAGAAATTAACTCATGATTGAGGGAACATAAGGAGGCCATGTAAGCTGAATGATTGAAGTGTGGAAAGAAATCAGGCAGAGAGTTGGCAGGGTACTGACAGGAACTGGCAGGACATGATTGACCAGAGTTGGCTGAGAATTGTAAAAGGGAGCTGGCAATAGTCGAGAGAGGTATGATTTGACATATACTATATATATATCTGAAGATGATATTTACGAATAATTCAAAGTACTACTACTAGCAGAACGAAGGAAAAAGTTAACAATATATCTGCATATACTGGGAGAGCTGTAAATGAGATAAAGATATATTGAAAATGGCAATAAATGCATAATAGACAATATAGATAAGGCAATTTGAAGAAATGTATTCTTGGTATCAAATCAAGCTGTCTGAAAGTCACACTAAAACTTTCTAGGATTTGATGTGCTATTCAATATTCCTTGCCAAGAGTGAGGTTAAGTGTAGTAATCTCAGATACTTCAAGAATATTGTAAAGTGAATTCAACAGACATTGTAGTGGTACAGATATATGGAGAGTATTACAAAATATTACTCAGAGGATGTTCAGTTTGTAAACCAGCTGAGACTTCTGTTCAGGTCTTCCCAACAACTCTCAATCTCAGTCCGGTGGTTTCTTCTGCCTGTGATATATTTTGTGCAAGGAATATTTGTATTTATAACAATACATAGATGTAACTATAATTGACCTAGTGGCAGATAATACTTGAGTATCATCAGTAGTACAATGGGAGATAGCATTCAAGTAAACAAAATCATGTTCTAGGAGCCTGTACTTGTGTCAACCTAATTGCAGCCATTCTATCAGTTTTGGAATTGCACTTGAAGATGGTAATTAAGTAAATTTAGTGAAATACTTCAATGTCATAATAAAGTATACCGAGAGACAATTTGGTAGGCAATAATGAAGCCAGTATTGAAAGTCATATTGAGAAAGTTATTAAACAAATATCCAGAAAACTCTGGTGGCAGTCATGAGTTGACACTAAATATACACTTGAAGGTATTTGAGCTGCAGATGATCTATTGGAAGGGTTACAAGATAACAGCAGAAACTTGGTTCCTGAGTTAAACTGCAATCAAGCTTAGATGACTATATTGGACTGTATTACATTACATCTGAAGAGATCATAGCGGGCTCTGGGATGGCAGTTAATCAGTGGTCAGATGTACCAAGAGCTGATAGTCTGTTCAGGAAGTAACTTGTATACTTTAATATGTAATGATCATACACTCTTATAGAGTGGGCCAAGCAAAGAGTAAAACACAACTGGCTGGAATTAGATAACAGTTAATTCTGGATGGACATTGAACTCAAGATTATTAATTACTGTATACAATAGGGGTTGAAAGGAATTACACAATTCTGGAATTATTACCCTTATAACAGTATTATATTAGAAGCAGAGGTATAAAAGGCGAAGATGTAAATAAGATTGGGAAATCATTATGAGAAATGGTGACTTTGTGAATTTGTATGCCAAAGTTACATAATTAAACCTAATACAGTGAAAACAATCTCCAATCTAGCAGATATAATTGAGAATATGTAGATCTAAAATCTGATTACATTGGTATCACTTTTCATTTTCTGTATCTTCTTATGAACACCATTATTATCCCGTTATATATATCTGTATCATTCCCAATACCATCTCCCATTACTCTATTGTATACACAACTCTATTATATTCCCAGAATCTTACGATAAGTGATCTTTCTTTATCTTCTGATATAGTAATCTAGAGATCATATTGGAGACTAAATGCATCCATAATTTGCTGTCTGCAGCTTCTAGTTGGTTTCAACCATTTGAAGATTGTGGACAACTCTGTGCAAGTAGTCACTGCATTTGATATACCTTGCTGCAGATTGATTGCCTGTATCTTGCATTTGAGACATGTAAATATATTTTCAACTCTTATCACATTTGCACAGTTAGAAGATAACTCCTCTCTCACAGCATGTATCTCTTAACTCGAAACTGGCAAATAATCATCCCTGAGACCACTTGACTCCAGATTTGCAGCATTCAGCCAGCACATCAACCATACTTATCATATATCTACAACTATAAGTTGATATATACATACATTGTCAGATTGCTATATATATCCCTCTTATATTGAAATATTCAGCTATACCCCTAGAAGATCATTAACAGTTCTGGTGCAGTTACCAATCAATAGTTGACAGTGATACATTTGGGGCATACATATTATGCAATTCAGCATGTGTAATTTGCCTGTCTTTCTTGACTGCTTACATGACTAATCTTCATTGTCGGACCATGATGATACATGGTCTGTTGCTGTGTGGGCGGTTTTCAGTGGCACGGTGGTCGGTAGCATGAGCAATACAATTGCGGACTGATGACCATATTTGCCCTGTAATCAGGCTAATCACTGCCACAGAGTATTTCAAGCCAAAGAGAATGATGATTGCCCCATTCACTGCCAGAGACTTCTCTCACAGGGCAGTCGGAGGCATCATGGAAGGTGTATATTGCTTCGAAAGATGCACCGCCGGATTTTGGAAGGGGCGTGCACCGACTGAATCATCGAGACTTTTGCATTGTGATCGTATATCATGGTGTATTTCAAAGTCTACTTGACTACCATCCTCAACCACATCATGTATCAGCTACAACTTGGTCGGCTTGGTATCTCCTGAACCGCCACCGCAATTGAAGTCCACTTTCTGCCAGAAGCCTGTTGAGATGGCAATGTGTATATAGATAAATATGTAGATATAGTAAAATTGATCAGAATAGAACCAGAATATATGAGTTTAGAAATAGTTCCACAAAGAGTAGTAGTGATTTCCAGAGAGCCAGGCAGTATTCACAAAGAATCTATCATCTTTGCAGGCTATTCATTGGTACAATGAAGTTCACCTAAAGCTGTTACCATTCTTTATGTAGTATTTTCAGATTGTTACAATAAGGTGCATATTTGAACTGAATTGTCCACTATACTCCCAGATCTATCTAATGGCCACTGCATAAGCCATTTGAACTTAAATATATGTTAATTGTAGGATGATCATCTCTTAGTACTTAACCACTCCCTGAGGCTGCCAGTAACCACATTATGTTATACAAATGAAATACAGAACTGTTTGTATATGAAAGTTGGCAATACTAATCTAATCTAATAGGTAAAACTCCTGTTTTCCAATATACTTTCATCCATTCCCATGGCAATCTCTATTGATACTTGATCTCATCCACTAATCTACCAGTGTACATGAACATGAAGTTATATCCTGGCTGGTATATGCAACTGAAAGATCTGATATACAGCTATTATTTATTTTCCAGTTAGTTACAACCCAATATCATTTCAAGTACATCATAATAGTTTCAAGTCATCTGCTGGGAACACCCACTTACTGGTTCTAGTATGCAATAGGGGAATATCACCAGCTACTATCCAGTACAATTATCTCTGTATCTATCTTCGCACTTGACAAAGAGTTGGATATCTCCACTGAGTAGGATTTCACCACAGAGTTGGATTTCACCACAGAGTTTTGATGCTATACAGTTAACCCATTGTTGTAGTATGAATGTTAGCTGAGTATCAACTCACTTCCACATAGATCATCACATAAATGAATATAGCAAGTGATGATATATATTTCCTGAGAACAATCTCCATTGCTCATATATTCACTATTTGCCATATTAGTTATTGGCGCAATATTCCCAAACATATGTACAAATCTCCATGACACACATTTGATTGTATTATTCGTTCCAATCTTTCCTGATATGTCACTAATATTTGGAGATTATGAGAGAGACTTTCAGAGGTAAGAAGAGTACTGATAGATAGAGTAAAAGCACTAATAGATAGATGCAGAGTACTTCAATATTTACAGAAAAGTATTTTAGAGTACTACTCACAGTTTCTGGAGCTTTGGAATAAACTTCAGGAAGATGTTGAAGAGGATGATATATATTCAGAATTCCAGAAAGTAGATATCTATGTGAGTAACATTGTATAATCGCAGAAATCTGCCTGAATCTCTAAGTTGTTTCCAGTGTACTATAAATTAATCTCCACTTTCTCCTGAACGATTTGAATAACAAAATGCTATGGGTATTCATTATTGCCAAGCTGAAAGTTTCAGGTACAGGATAATTAAATTTCCATAACGGGTATATTAAAATAATACTGAATCTTACAATTAGTGTTCACAACGCTTCCAGATTGTTATTCCGGTTTCAGGTCCTGGTCCAAATGGCACCGTTACCCAATTGGCGGTCCGGGTTGTCAATACACCTGAACGGTCAACTCAGGAACGGTTCGATGGAAATCTCCCAACCAGTCTGAATTGTGTGGGTTGTCAGCAGGTCGCCCAGCAGGTCCATCTATATTGTCACATAAGGCTCTTGGTTTTGCAGATTGATAGTAGTATCTTATCAAAAGTGTGTATTCAACAGCCAACAATATGTTTTTGCATGTTTCGCTCTCTGCATTATCGATTATTTTGGAATCCATGTTTTTCCTTTGATAGATTGTATTTTTGCCGATCAAGGCAGTCAATAGTTCTGGCATGTGCTTGACTATCCGCGCCGTGACTTGATTTCCAAATATCCATAATCAAAAAATTGTTCATACTCCGTTGACACTCATTTTCAGGATGTGGCAGGGAGCATGTCGCTGTTGTTTTTGCCCCAAACGGCTGCCAATATCTCATGAATGGATGTCTGCAACCAATCAGAACTTAGATTAGGGCCCAAGATGCAAAACTAAAAATTGTTGACCCTCCATTGACGCCCATTCTCACAATGGGGCAGTAACTGTGTTGCTGTCTCTTTTGCATTTAAATGCTACCAATAGGTCTGTTATACCAAGCAGCGACCAAGTCACTACTCAATTACCATACTTACATAATCAAAAATTGTTGACACTCCGTTGATGCTCATTCTCAAAATTGGGCAGTGACCATGTTGCTGTCTCTTTTGCCGATAAAAGCTGCCAATGTTGTACGGTGGCGAGTGCTTCAGGAGTCGAGTGTGTGCGGGCGTATGCAAAGGTGTGTCCATTGTATTGTGTAACGAGACATGTCGCATTGACATAATGTGGATCCATGACTACTGGGGCTAACTACAACAGAGGCAAGTTAAATCATAATCCTTGGCATAGTGATATCCATACTTCCAATCAGCTCAACACTCCTCCAGGATGGCTATCACGTCCGTTTCAAACAAAACAATAAACAAAAGAGAAGATGAGCCAATCATACAACATGGATATCCTCAAAACAAACCTGCCCAATCAAGAAACTGTCCGACGGCATTCCCGATGCCATATCCAGTTCCAATACATGTTCGCCGGACCATATTCGGGGTCATTACCGAATCCAATCCTAAGGACATTTCCCAGGCCTGTCCCGAGTCCAATCCAGACCATTCCCATTGCTGCACACTGCTTCAAGATGGCGGGCTTCAGCAGCGGCTTTGTGAAGCAGTCGGCGCGCATCTCAGCATTCCGTACATAACTGAGGTTGATCCCGCCATTCCTAGCCATACCTGCAGCAAGATAGAACTTGGTCGCGATTTGTGCAACTGCATCTGCACAGTAGATCCTGTTCTTGACGCTCGCAATCACTGACTGTGGATCGGAGTACACATGAGGGAGAGTCGGGATGTTGAGCTCAGTCAGGAGATGTGAGATCTGGGTGAGTCTCATTCAGCGTACTCCAAAGGCATAGTATTCGGCATCGGTCGTGGACAGGGCTGTTGACATCTGTTTTCTCGATCGCCAGTTGACCGCTCCCCCGAAGGTAATGACCAGTCCACTTGTTGATTTGTATTCATCCGGGCATCCAGCATAGTCCGAATCGACATGACATCCAAGTGCACCTTGTCCATCTCCTCCTAGTGCTCTTTCTCCAAGTGCTCCTGTGAGTGCTCCTTCGAAACGTAGTCGCCAGTCCTTCATCCCATTGAGGTACCGACACATGCGCTTGAAAGCTACCATATACTCATTGCTCGGGTCGTGATTGTACCTGCTGAGTACACCGAAGGCCTATGCAATATCGGGTCGAGTGGCGGTCATCGCGTACATACCGCTTCCAATGATCGATTGGTATATCATCGGATTGCAGGCTTTTTCGTAGGGCTTCCTCATTTGAAGCTTCATTCCCATTGGCATGGCAACTGGTCTGGACTCATCCATTCTGCACGTCGCCAAGATCGTCCGAATGTAGCTGTGCTGACGGATGTCGATCTGGTGCTGCTCGCGATTGTGTTCGATGTTCATGCCAAGATAGAACGAAACAATCGCGAGATCATGCATCCGGAACCTCTTCGCCATCTGGTCCTCAATCGGCCCATCAAGCCTTCGGTAGCATTGATTAGGTGATCATCCACGTACAGAACAATTGTGGCAACGACAGTGCCTTGATCCGTATCATGGAGCACAAACAGTCCTCCATTCACATGTGATGCCTCAAATCCAATGGAGATCACGAAGTCCATAAAAGTGCCATACCAAACGTGGGAAGACCGTGTGATGGCCTAAAGAGACTTGCTCAAGCGGAGTACCATCTTCCGTGAAGTGTTTGATCTTGGATCATTATATCAGCTGCCAGTTTGGAGCAAATGAATGTATCCCTGCAGTGGTTGCATCTAGATCTCTTCTTCCAAGTCCACTCCTGAGAAAGCAGTGCATAGGTCCATTTGATGGATCACAAGTTCGTACTGGGCAGGGGAAGCGAGTGCCAGCCAAACGTGGCCCAAGCGAGCAGTCGGTGCATACTTACCCTGGTAGTTGATGCCTCCAATTTAGTGAATTCCTCCATAGACTAGCCTGGCCTTGAACCGCTGCCCATTGCCTGCTCCATTGTGCTTGATCATGTATAACCAGTGACATGGCAAAGCCTTTCTCCCTTCCGGAAGCTCCACAAAATCTCCAAAGACATGATGCTGACCAATTGTATGTATCTCTTCATGCATCGCCGTATCCCATTTCTCGGCGAACAGAGACTCGGTTGCTGCTTTGTAAGACTTTGGATCGTCGATGCCATCCTCATGATTGTCACAGATCGCAGCTGCAGTGTAGATGGGAATCATATCCTCGAATACCACATCTCGGGAGCGGTGAAACGTCCTGCCTTATGGATTGTATAAGATGTATTGCTTAGTCAATATGCTGTACGCAACAAATATGCCGGGAGTGCCTTGGTAATCCTGGTTCTTTCGTTTTGCTTTTGGAACGTGTACGAACGCCAAGCATTCTAACACACTGAGATGCCTCAAAAATGGCTTCCTCCCATGCCGTGACACGTACGCAGTCTTGCCGACTCCTGATCGCGTCGGAGTGTTGTTCTGGAGATAGACCGCCACTGACACTGCAAATGCCCAGTACTTCTTCAAATGTCCGGCACCATCCAGCATGCATCGTTCGCGCTCCATGATCGTGCGGTTTGCCTGTTCGACCACTCCATTAGACTGAGGAGTGTAGGGCGTAGTCGTTTCCTTTATAATCCCTTCTGATTTTAGGTATTCTGCAAACATCTTGGACGTATACTCACCGCCTCCATCTGTACGAAATCACCTCACCAGCTAGCCTGACTCCTTTTCTCTAAGAGCCTTCCATTATTTGAATTATTCAAGGGCTTCCAACTTCTACATCGATATGTACTCATCCGTATGCCTTGTGGTGTCGTCGATAAAGAGCAGCATATTACAACCTCCTCCGATGGCTGTGTCCAGGGGACCACATATGGCCGGGACGCAGCAGCTGCAGAGGCTCAGAGGCATGGGAAGTCGTATTCGGAGTGGAGGGATTTCACGTCAATTTGGATTTGATCCAACTCTCACAATCGCAATTGCCGGTCATTCTTGGAGCATCGGTGATCCTCAGCACAATCTCCAAAGCCTGCAGACCAACGTGTGCCAGGCGGCGGTGCCATAACATCCGCTTCTCTGCATCGTGCCGAGATGCATGTCCAGTCGTCTCAAGTGCCAGCAGGTAGCTGTCATCAATATCGGTGTATTTGGTCGAGTCCAGAGCTCGATCCAGAACAAATAGCCCATCGACCTGAGGTGCAGCGGCAATCATCTTGCCATGACGATTGTTGAGGTTGAGACCATAGTGATTCACCGTTTCGACTTTGATGTCCTTGTCCATGAGCTCAGACTGTGAGATGACATTGATCGATCCCTGGCAAATGCACCACTTGTTGAAGTATCATCGTTTCCGTCTTTCGATCTCGCAGCTGGCAGATCAACCTAACATCCCCATATCCGGATGCAAAGGATGTGACCCCATTCTATCCCTTCACCTCCTTCGTGTTGGGTGGATATTAGGTGTAGAAGACAAACATTGTTCGATGGCCGGGGATGTAAGTCATGCATCAGCAATCCATGAACCAATCACTGGATGAAGCATTTGAGCTGGCCACCATCCAAGAGTTCTCGATGGAGGTGGTGAGAGTCGAAGGAGTATCAGCCGATGCTTTTGCTGCAGTGTTGGCAGCCTTTGGGGGATTGCCATGTTGCTTGCTCAAGTAGTTGTCAGTGATATGCCCTCGCCACTGGTAATGAAAGCACTTCCGAAAATTCTTATCTTTCCTATCGTCCTGATTATCACCCTGATTATCTCTCTTAACCCTATTTGGACTTTTGCCGCCTTTACCGGCTTTACCGCTGTTACCACCACCTTTGCCACCCTTCTTTGCAAAGGGCAGATGTTCAGGAGCGAGCCAATTCTCGCTATTGATTGCAGGTTCTATGTCGACGAGCGTGGTGACGGTCTCATCGGGGGTGGCGGTCATCATGGCGTTTGTGTCCATCATGAGCTCCAGGAAGACTGTTCCCTCGTCGTTCCTTGGGATCCCGCGAAGGAGGTAGATGATGTGCTCCTGCTCACTCATCTTGGCAATTGTCTTTGCATTCCCATCGGAGTCGGTGTTGGCAGTATCAGAGACGGTAGTTCATGTTTCTGTCCGTTCTGCGCAGAGATTGTAATGATTGATTTTCCGATCGATCCGCAATCCGTAGTTGTCGACATCTCTGCAGTCCTGTACTTTGATGCTCCAAAGGTCTTCACTAATTTTGAACATGTTGAGCTTCAACTGTGACCTGTAGGATGATGCTGGCTATTCCTAAACTGTCTTCGCATCGTCGGAAACCGTGTATTCCGTTGGTATCCTCGGTTCCATGCCCAGCCAGATAGGCAATCTGGCAACACCATGGTAATTCATCCAGTCTTTGATAGCGGCCTTCTCTGTAGTGGTCACGTTTACTTCTGGCTCTTCCGGCTTGTCATTGTATCCTTTCATGATGCCATACACTTGCTTCTGCACGAGAAGTAGGGCCATCACAGTTGCCCAATGGGCATACTTCGTACATTCGAAATTGGGGATTGTGATCGTGGCCGAACTCATCTGGGATGATCCTGATCTTGTATAGCAATCATCTGTTATAGTAGTCCCTCGGACTGTGTGGGAGTCGTCCAGCAGCCGCCGTCAGAATCACGGCGCATTGCGGGGTAATCTCTTAGCTTATGGAGGCACGTCCCCCTGATGATGTTGACCTCCACTGGACAAACGAATGTGGAGGTGTTCATTGTCGGTTCCGTGATAAAGGCAAGGGCGCAAAAACAGCTGTAAGTTGGCGTGTGCTTGAGTAGTCGAGTGTGTGTGGGCGTAGGTGAAGATGTGTGAATTGTATTGTGTAACGAGATGTGTCGCTTTGACATAAGGTCGATCGATGACTAATGGCGCTAACTACAAAAGAGGCTGGTTACATCATAGTCCTTGGCATAGTGATATCAGTACTTCTAATAAGCTCAACAGCCAATACATTGGTTATGCCGAACAGTGACCAAGTGACTATTTGATTACCATACTTACAACACCAAAAATCGTTGACGCTCTGTTGATGCTCATTCCTAGAATGGGGCAGTGACCGTGTTGCTGTCTCTTTTGCCTATCAAAGCTGCCAATACATAGGTTATGCCTAACAGCGACCAAATTACGATGCAATTACCATACTTACAAAACCTAAAATCGTTGACGCTCCATTGACGCTCATTCTCAGACGGGGGCAGAGACCCTGTTACTGTATTTTTCACGTATAAATGCTGCCAATACATCGGTGATACCTCACAGTGATCATGTCATAATTCACTTACCATACTTACAAGACCAAACATCCTTGACGCTCCATTGATGCTCAGTGTAATAGATTGTTCATTCAACATCTGCTGCCATTGATAATTGTTTTCATAATGTTTTGAACCCCTTGGTTGTGTTTCTGACAGATTCAGACTCGGCCATGTGGCAAAGCCAAGCCTGGTAATATTCTTGCACTGTTCGGTCACATAGAAGTGAAATTTTTTGATCTTACCAAATGCATCATCGTGCCCACTATGCATCTGTTTATCAACCGATAGTCACAAGCGACTGCTCACTATTCACCCATAATATATCTCTAAATCAAACTCTTGGTTAAATTCCAGAAATGAGCTGCTGAAACATATTGATGCATTCTGTCCTGAATTTTCTTGATTCCCTTATTCCTCATTATTTCCAGTGAATGGACTATCGCCAACACCTTGTCCGCCTGTCTCTGTGACTTCCGTGTTGACTGAATCATTCCGGGTACGTACAGTGCGGAACTCACATCCTGCCGCTCTGGGCCTCCTGGATCCTGAATGCCATTGTCCCACGCTGTATCAGATTCAACGTCTGCCACGCAATCGTCTGCACTGACATTGGGATTATCCAAGTCACCCTTCCAGTGTAGACGATTTTCTGTGTCCGAAATGCCATTAGGTGCACTATCCTCCTCACTTTCTAGTGGATGACGGTCAACTCTTCAGATTTGGCAGACATTTAATATTTCAGTTGGTCCTCCAGGGCGGTCCTTTGCAGAAAAAGCTGGTGTCAAAGGTGATCTTTCCGACAATTTAAATGCAGCCGCACCATCATGTTGGAAGAGTGACCAGGATGCGTTGACAATCTCTTCTTTGTCCGAGATGTATTCTACGGCCGTCATTGGGTTGTTTTGGGCGCCCAATTCCTTCTGTGTCGCACATAGGTGTTGGCTGCCCTCCCACATCTCCAAATTGTTGTCGATCTTAGCGATTCTGTGCAATTTTCTTTCATCTGGTTCTCACTTCATTTCCGAGTCGTTTTCTGTGTTCATTGTCTCCGATGCTGGGTGATAACCTACCAATATATAGTGATTGGCTCCAGCAAACTGCCTTGCAACGACCTTCACTTGAATAGTCTCACATGTGGTTTTTCACTGCCTCCAGCTGATGACATCTTGCCCAAGAGATTCACTGGCCTCTACTCCGATACCATGTTGTATGATAGAGGATATGCCTTGCTCCACTATTGAGATCGGCGTACATTGAGTGCGTTTCCTGTTGTTGTCGCCACCAGTCGGTGATATCTGGTATCCACCATGAAATGCCAATCTCCATTGGGTCGGAGTGGCACTCATTCAGTTGTGGATCAATTTGACCGCAGCTCTTTTGTGATTCACGTGGTGAATTCACAGGGAGCCTGGTGGTACTGTTAGCAAAGGGTACTGGTGACCCGCCAGCATTCCGGCTTTGGAATGGAAAAACGGTTCGGATTGTTTCCACCACCGTCGAAGAACCCGACCGGCCGCTTGTTGGCGGTCCAAACCCAGCCCCATACCCGTCCATTCGAGGGTCTCGCTGGGGTTGGCTAGACCTGTCGGCTGCATGATCTGGTTTTGCATTTCAGGTTGTTCTAGTTATGGTAGCATTCAGATAACTTAATGTTAATTGTATAATATTAACGATGGTATGTCAATGCTCTCTTTGGATGAACCGGCCACCTCTGTGCTCAAAATATGTAGTCAAACGCTCCCTGCCCCATCCTGAAAATGAGCGTCAATGGAGCATCAACAATTTTAGGTCTTGCACCCTGGGTAATCAGAGTGGGTATTGGTTGCAGCTAGTCATAACAGAGATAATGGCCTCCTTTATATGCAAACACAGAAGCAACACACTCCCTGCCCCACTGTCAAAATGAGTGTCAAATGAGCGTCAACAATTCAAAGTCTCGCATCTTGGGTAATATAAGTGGTGCATGATTCCAAACCTCTATTAAGGTGGAATTGGCAGCCTCTCTAGGCAGATAAGCAAGCGACATTCCCGCGACAGCCTCCCGGACAGTAACGACTAATTTCATTCACAATGATGCAAGGAGGAGTTCATGAGCGTTTTAGCCTAGAAAAACTGTCAGAACATCGTATATATACAATGACGGATGCATCGGGCTCTGATTTCCAAAGATGAAAGGCCAAAAATCGTTGATGCTACGTTGACGCCCATTTTCCCAAAGGGGCACGGAGCGTGTCGCTATCTCTTTTCTCTATACAGGCGGCCAATACTTTCATTATATATAAGAATGACCATATCGCTTTTGACTTACCCGACTTACAAGACCAAACATTGTTGATGCTCCATTGACGCTCTATTTCAGAATGGGGCAGTTAGTGTGAGGCTCGCTCTGTTACCTATAAAGCCAGCCAATACTGTATTTATGAATGGTCTCAGCCGATCGCCAAGCAGATTACCAACGATGCAAGACCAAAAATTGTAGAAGCTCCGTTGACGCTCATTTTGCCATGGGCATATCCACAATATGTTATCATTTATTTTGGCGTAATATATCATTAATAGTGTTTTGGCAGCCTTTGTACCGTCTTCATATACTTTCTCCTTCATCAAACATTGTTCTTTAATAATAGATATAAATATATCCTTTAAAATATACATCAAAGTATCCGCCAATTGTAGATAATAATACACTCACAAATCTTGTTTCATTTGATCAATGGTCATCTTCACTGTGAGGTTCGCTCAATTGGCTGCTGTCGTCTGCAAAATGGATGTCAGCTGCATTACCACACAGCAGATAGTGTACTAACCAGTGGATGTTTCTTCATCAGTCCGCAAATCTGGATCAAAATCTTTATCACGCTTGCGATCCTTGGCGTATGCATCATCATTGAAAAATAGAGCACTGGGAAGAGGAGTATGAATATACACATATCCGGGTGGCACACCTTCGATTTCGGATTGATCAGCTGCCTCATTGTCACTGTGTGGAACATATGGGTGTTTCGGGTGGATGTGGCGTCGGATCTGGTGTCGGCTGTCTGAGTAGCTCTGGGGGCGGTGCACCCGTGGCTTTGCGTCTCCAGCTTGTCTGGGGATTCTGTGCTATGTCATCTGGGCAAGGAAGGCAGCCGTCCATCTGATTTTCCCGAAGTATAGCCGGGTGTCATTCCATAGCAGCCTTCACATTCCTATGCCCAGGCAACTCAACGCACTGCTTCTTCTCTTCTCGGACATTGGCCCGAGGTTGCTTGATTAGGAATTGCGTTTCCCCCATTGTGGCGCGTGAAAACCCCCCTTTGGCCATTTTGTTCATATTCAAAGCCAGGCGCATGTCAGACTGTTCTAGCTGTACCCGACCTCCTTGCCTTGCAATAGTTGCAGACATGTTGAAAACCTACCCGGAAATTAGTTGCTGCATCTACATATCAGATTAGGCCATTACGTCAACCATATACACTTCCATAGCATCCTCAAATTTGGTTAAAGCCTGTTTGGTCCACTCTCGGGGATTCTTATCAGAAAATCAGTCCGCGAACATCCCAGAGCTGACAACATCATGATGTTCAATCTCGCGGACTGTGCGGACAAATGCCTTGGTTGACCATGGAGGTTTCCCAATACGGGCGGCGATAAATTTGTCACATAGCTCTCTACGTGCTCCAGCTGTATGTTATATCATTAATTGATGGCCGTGTACCTCGATATGACAACACTTACATCTGATCGCATGCTGCATTCTATACTTGCTGCCTCCGGTTTAACGGACAATTTTCAACTGTGAGTCCAGGGTCATGTTTCCAGTGGCTGCATTTGCAGCGTCGCGGTGAGCTAAGTGGTGTCTGTGGTGTAGTGGGGTTTCAGCGGGTGGCGTATTGGAAGAAGCGCCTGTCGTTTTGCTCGATTCAGTTCCACCGTCATCTTGCTGAGGTCTTTGTGGAGGCATGATTCGCTGCTGTGGAAGTGAAGAGATGATGATAACGAAATGAAGTGGGACGTCCTGAGAAAGAAGATAACGAAAAGAAGTGGGAAGTCCTGAAGAATATATAGTTAGCTTTAAGTCAAAATGGCATGGGTAACAGCCAACTTGCTCGATCTGCACAAGATGAATCCTGTCGCACCTAGCTGCTGGTTGCACGGGTTGCCGACCATGCTGTGTTTTGCACCAAGTCGTTCCAATGTTGTGTGTTTGTTCACAGGGATAAATCACTGTGAATAACTGTCGAAATCACATGTTTTTGTGATAAAGATGGTACATTCTTCATCGGAAAGCACATCTGCTGATGTTTGTCTCAAGATATCACCGGGATCTCACATGATCCAGAAGCTAAAAATCATGTCATGATGTACAGTTGGCATTGCTATTCCCCATGTAGTGACAGTCAAAATGCAGATCTTGCTTTGTTCAAGTTGATTAAGAGTACCAACCTTGACATAAAAGACGCAACTTGCCTCTATGTGGTCGAGATCTTGCAACATCCAACATGTCGTCCATCAACAAAGTCAACTCAAAATACAATGGTCAATGATCCGAAAAAGAACCTTTCACCACTACCAGCAGGCCAATACAGCAAATCGACGAAGCGCTCCACACGATGATGTCATCAAGCGAATCAGCGCAAATGCAGCTTAGAAGCAGAACGGGTCCGAGCAATTGGAGTGTTGCGTAGTTTGCGATCCAACATGATGCTTGCGGCGGGGAATAGAAAAGAGACTCACCTCTCAAGCAACGAAGAGATGGAACAATAGATCGAGGATTATGTAGAAAGAGAGACCGCTGTGGCAAGAAAGCGAGTTGAAGACGCAGAGTCAGCAATTCAACAGGAGCAGGATGATATGAGAAATGCTGAAAAGGTGGGATTGACAACCACCAGGCCTGAAACAACATTTGAGGAGATGTTGAATGCCATCCGAGATGTTGTGAGCGATCTTGCACGTTCCGACGATGGAGAGGTTGGGGAAGACGAGGATGATGATGAAGAAGATCCTGCGGGGGGCAAGCATAGCGAAGATGACGAACCCGGCTGGGTGATGGGCACAATCTTTAAAACGGTACCGCATAGCATGGAGGGTGTTCGGCGGAACCAGATGGAGCTTGACGAATTGAGGCAACCAGGCTGGGGAGACGCAGCTGACTACTTCCGTGAGACGGATAAGAAGTACGGGACGACTGAATTGAAAGTTCTGGCCGTCGTTCAACCTCAAACGGCAGATAATGCAGCGTCATCTGTGCCGACGTCATCTAGTGAGCCTCTGGAGACTCTCGATAGCGTCCCTGGAAAATTGCAAATGCCACTAATGACCTCTAGACCAGCGAGTAGTCATATGTGGGTAAGTTTGCGGAAACTGCAGATGCATGAACAGATTCTGTCCCTCCCTCCCGTCACGATGCCGGATTGGTCACAGATTCAGCAATCCAAGCCTGTTGAACCCGTAAGCTTCAACCCCTGCATATAGGGTCCCAAGCTAATTACCATATAGAAATCGGATTCTGATGAGGACATGGTGATGGCTCCGGCATCGCCAGAGGAATGAATAGGCAAATTGGCACCTGTGACCATGTATCAATTTGAAATGTAATAGCTGTACCTATTTTGCTACATGTCAGCATTTACTTGATTTCAGTGACCAAATTGTGAGACATGATAATTCGGCTATGCATGTGCAAGGGTCGGATAGGCCATGCCAATCTTCTAGATATCAAATCTCGTTGACTGATGACCAATGAACGTGATATCGTCCTGCCCATCACTGTTAGGTGAGACAATTAAAAGTTCATTACAGATGAAATCACTAAGAAGATATAAGTCAGTGATGTCATACGTGTCATAGATGCAGCAGCCAAGGTGCAATACGAAGCTGAATGGATGACGACCATGATACCGCCTACGATCATGGATCCGACTGTATAACTAGCTGTATAGACCAGGTGCAAACAGTCGAGGTGTTGGAAATTGCTTATGGTAGGTCATGGAAATCGCGGAGAATGTGCTGCATGAGAAAATGTGAAGAAGTTGGGCTAAATATATCAAAAAGTAGTGTACGGATATATATGCAGTTAATTGCCGGCCGGAAGCGCTGGAACATGATGGGCCCACTCCATTTATCACTCAGATGATGTGTCTAGTGGTGGATCTGATATTGAGAGGCTTGGAAGCATTTGGATGGAAATGTTTAAACATAGAAATGATTCATTGGCTGCCAATGACAACCATATGCATTTTTACATACACTTGTTGAGCACCCACTGACTGTCAGTATGTCATTATGTTGAGCGTCAATGGAGCGTCAACAATTTTCGGCCTTACATTTTCGGCAAACACCAGGCTGCGTAGTCACATTCTTCCAAAGTGATTGTATTGGCGGTTTTCATAGGCAAAAAGGATATTGACACGCTCGTTGACCAATCCTGGAAATGAGTGTCAACGATGCGTCAACGATTCATGGTCTTGTGAGTCTAATAATCAAACAGAAGACATGGTCGCTGTAACACAGAATCAAACTATTGGCTCCCTTTAAGGCCAAAAATGCTAGCGTCGACATCGCTACTATCTCTTAAAATTGAGTGTCAACAATTTTTGTTCTTGCATCTTGGACAATCAAATAGTTGTGCGACAATATTAAGCCATAATTGAAGTTTTGGCCGCCGGTATGGGAAAAAATGGCAGAGACGATATCGCTACCACCACCTAGAAATGAATGTCAACCAAGCGTCAATGATTTTTGGTCTTGCATCATCGACACTCAAAGCGCTGTGAATTGACATTGACCCATAATCAATGGATTGGCTGCCATTATGGGCAAAAATGCTAGTGACGATATCGCTACAACCTCCTAAAAATGAGCACCACCAGAGCATCAACAATGTTTGGTCTTGCATCTTGGACAACCTAAGGGCTACAGAAAGGCATTAAGCCATAATCAACTCATCGGTTACCTTTATGGGCAACAATGCTACTGACGATGTCGCATCCGCCGCCGACAATTGAGCTCCCACCGAGCGCGAACAATCTTTGTGGGGGGTCGGTAAGCTACACAGCAATGATGTGTGTCGCATTGTTACAGAATTGAGTCTTACGCAGTCAGTCTTGTGAATATGTCCTTGTATACAACTTCACACATATGCATGAAATATCTCACAGATCTGACTTTTTTACTTGTAGCTGTAGAGTCAACATTTGAGACCCCGCAGTCTGCTGAACTGTATTGTTACCTTCGGCAGTCATTCGAGTTGGATTTCCCATATTTCCAATTCCCACGGGCAGGTCCGATTCAAAATCTTTAAACAGCTCATTGTTCGAGGTTATGATCTCTTCCAAAAATGAACCTGTCTTTGTTCGTTATTTGAGCGACCTTACTTTACAAATTGTCCTCGATGGTTTGTAGACTTCAATGAATATATGCTCGAAACAGCCTATTGCTTGGAATGATTCTAGACATGCGCCTTCGTGGCGATTCTATTTACACTGCAGAATTGAGGTGACTGGCAGCGCTGGCATCATATGTATCATTTGTCATCAAGTTCTTCGCCATCCATCAGAACATGGGACCAGCTCAATGGGGAAACACTTGCTGGCAAAAGCTCACATCGCATAGTTAAACATATTAACAGAGTCAGAGGTCACAGAATTGACTAGTTTCATGGTTGATGAAACAGCTTTCGCCATCCTGAAGAGGCTAGGAAGTCGAGGAATAACAATAGTATGTTCGCAGAGGAAGATCATATTTGGCATCCAGGTTGATTCATATTGACCGAAATGACAGACAAAACGTTCTAAACAGGCAGCTAAGGACTTTGAAACCTCCAAAGTTCACGAAGACACTTAGAATCGCTTCCTCATGTTGGGATTTGTTTCGGCTCATATTCCACGGAATGCTCTATCTAATCTAGAGCTATGACGGTTGTATCAGGCACGACAGGATGACCTAGTCCTGCCATCCGGTACAACTCTTAGCAACATGTGCCGGAGGGAATATGGACTGACTGTGGATGCAATTAAGAAGCAATTGCCGTCATGTAATAAAGTTAGTTTGGCTTTGGACGGATGGACATCTATGTACAAACTTGGTATACTGTTGGTCAGTGCTTACTATATGGATCGAAAATGGGTATTGTGTGAAGTTCAACTTGCTTTTGATGAGGTTGATCGCCTGTTCTTTTCCCCTTTAGAAAGCTAATTCAGGATGACAGGTCAAGGGCCAACTTACTGGAGCAAGGCTAGCCGTACATTCACAGGGCGTGTTTGATCGTGTTGAGCTTACGGATGGCCGTTTGCACGGTATTACGAATCATAATGCATTCTCAAATTCCTCAACGACACGCGAGCTGTAATCAACATTCGAGGCCTCTTCAATCCAGTGGCCTGCTTTGAGGAACCACATTCCTTGCATGGCGCACGTCATACAGCTGGCTTTAGGTGCATTCATGAGCAGGCTTGGTGTAAAATGCTGCACCAAGTCTTGGGAAGCCGATGAGCGCAATCAGAAATTTGGAGAGAATGACAGCATAGACATCCGGAAGAGTCAAAGACTTCGAAAAGAGGGCAACGCTAGAATCAATAAGGTTTGGCCATGAAACCAGGTTTAGCCAAGATAATTGAGAAAGTACGTATTTCATGATATTTTGGAAGTCCTCAAATTGGCTTTCATATAGCAGACAATGCTTGCTGTATTCATTACGCTGACACCGGGTCATCGAAACGAGTTCATTGACTGTCCGAAAGGTAAAGTTTGTAATGCGGTACTTCTGATTATGGATGTGAAGACATGGTGGAACTCCACACTGGAGTTGCTTGAGTGCGCCTACCGATTATGGGAATTCACCTGTGAGTGGTTCCAAAATCCAAAATACACTGATTACCGGCCACTTTTCACAACTCAAGATGAGTGGACCATTGTGAAGTATGTCATGGAAGTATTGAGGCCATTTCGATATTGGACCCTGTGGATGTCAAAGAGGCATACAGCCACATTGCATCATGTTATCACAGTGTACAATGACATGTTCGATCACATGGACGGCGTGATGCAAGCTTTGGCCTGGATGAAGACTCCATGGAAGGAAGACATGTTTTTCGCTGTGAAGTTAGCTCGACAGAAGCTGTCCAAATACCACGCTGAAGTGACTCCAACGACGGGCATGCTGCTCATCTCTGCACATATCCTTCATTCTTTTCGGAAGTTGCGATCATTTAGATTGTGGGACATGGGAATGGATATTAATCCTGAGGACGAGACATCCTATACTACCCAGTACCAAGACGCCTTTCCGAAGTACATGGAGAATGAATACTGTGCCAAACATTGTCGTGTTCTGGTCAATAAGCACAAGAGCTTACCGAGCAGCAATCTCATCCCCTTTGCAATGGCTTCAGGATCCTGTCAATCATCCTTTGATCCAGATGATTTGTCAAGCGATGATGAGGAATACTTAACGCCTAACAATGTGGCTGAGACGACACCCAGACGAAGCGATCGCGTAGCATGCCTTTTGAAGCCCGCCAGGCTCTATTTGAATCCGCCGCCTGAAGCGCCAATGAACTGGGGGAAGATTATTCCAAATGACAATGATTACCACTCCGACCCAATGGAGATTAGCAGTACATTTTGGTTACCGGACATTCCTGACTGGCGGTGTCAACAGGAGGATACGCACTCAAAGCATGCCGATTTTTCCATTCTGGCGCGCGACATCTTCTCTATCATACCCCATGGTGTCTGAGTGAAGGCCAGTTTTTCCATTGGCCGGGATCTTATCGGCTGGAGGCAGTCAAAACGCACAGGCCAGCCCGTCGCGAAAGATTCATTGTAAGGCAGTTTGCACGAGCCAGTAACGGGATTTTGGCAGGCGCTGACCCAGAATTGAATACAACGGACACAGAAAACAACTCGGAAATGAGGAAAGAAGCGGAAGAGAGGAAATTGCACAGAATGTCCAAGGTTCACGACTTTTGGGAGATGTGGCAGGGCAGCCAAAACCTACGTGCTACTCAGAAGGAATCTCTCGCTCAAAACAAGCAGATGACCCCCGTGGGATTCATTCCGGACACGGAAGAGATCCTCAAAGCATTGTTGTCACTCTTTCAACATGATGGTGCGGCTGCTTTCAAATTTTTAGAAAGATCTTCTTTGTCACCACCTGTGACTGGAAAGGACCTCCCTGGAGGGCGAACTGAAGTATTAAATGTCCGCCGAATCTGAAGAATCAACCGTCACTCCGTCGCAAGTGATGAGGATAGCGCACCTGAACGCATGTCGGACACTGAAGATTGGCTGAACTGGAATGGGTACTTAGATAATCCAAATGACAGCGAAGACGATTGTGCGGCGGATCTTCAATCCGATATAGAGCATGACAATAGCATCGAGCATCCGGAATGCCCAGAGCAGCGGGATGTGAGCACACTGCCAAATGTTCCCGGATTGATTCGGCTCGCATGGAAGTCAGAGAGACAGGCTGAAAAGGTGTTGATGATGGTCAATGCAATCAAAATGAGGAGGAACAAGGGAGTGAAGAAATAGTGTGACAGAATGCATCATTGTTTCAGCAGCTTCTTTATGTATCGTGACCGAGAGTTTTAGTTGGAGATATATAATAGGCGAATGGTGTGCAGTAGCTTGTGAATACCAGTTGATAAACAGGTGTATAGCAGGCGCAATGAACATTTTGACAAGATACATTAATTTTAGTCGTGTGAGAGCGAACAGTGCAAGAATGTTACTGCGCTCGGCTTTGCCATAGGGTCAAGTCTCAATCTGTGAAAAAGACTACCAAGAAGTTCAAAACATAATGAAAACTATTATCAATGGCAGCAGATGTTGAACGGACAATCCATAAAAATGAGCGTCAACGAAGCATCAACGATTTGTGGTTTTGTAAGTGCTGTAATGACACAGCGATTTGGTCGCTGTTATTCATAACCAATGTATTGGCTGCTTTTATAGGCAAACGAGACAGCAACACGGTCACCGCCCCATTCTGAGAATGAGTGTCAATGGAGCGTTAATAATTTATGGTTTTTTAAGTACAGTAGTTATACAGTGATTTGGTCGCAGTTATGCATAACCGATGTATTGGCAGTCTTTATAGGCAAATGAGACAGCAACAGGGTCACCGTCCCATTTGGGGAATGAGCGTCAACATAGCATCAACGATTCGTTGGTATGTACGTACGGTAATTACACAGTGATTTAGTCGCTGGTATGCACAACTGATGTATTGCCAGCTTTCATACGCAAAAGAGACAGCAACTCGGTCACTGCCCCATTCTGAGAATGAGCATCCACGGAGCATCAATGATTTGTGGTTTTGTTAGTACGGTAGTTACACAGAAATCTGGTCGCTGTTATGCATAATCAATGTATTGCCAGTCTTTATCGGCAAAAGAGATAGCATCACAGTCACCATCCCATTCTGGGAATGAGTGTCAACAGAGTGTCAACGATTTGTGGTTTTGCATGTACAGTAATTACAGAGTGATTTGGTCGCTGTTATGCATAACTGATGTATTGCCAGCTTTTATAGACAAAAAGTCAGCAACATGGAGACCGCCCCATTCTGAGAATGAGCGTCAATGGAGCGTCAACGATTTGTGGTTTTGTAAGTACAGTAGTTACACAGTGATTTGGTCCCTGTTATGCATAACTGATGTATTGGCAGCGTTTATAGGCAAAAGAGACAGCAACATGGTCACTGCCCCTTTCTGAGGATGAGCGTCAATGGAGCGTCAACAATGCTTAGCTCTGCATCGTGGATAATTTATGTTCCGATTGGTTGCACACATCCATTTATCAGATATTGGCTGCCTTGACTGAGAAAAGCAACTGGGACATACTCGCTGCCGCATGCTGAGAATGAGCGTCAATGGAGTGTCAACAATTTTTAGCTTCGCATCTTTGATAATTTGTGTTCCGCTTGGTTGCAGACATCCATTCATCAAATATTGGCAGCCTTTACTGCCAAAAACAACAGTGACATGCTCCCTGCCGCATCCTGAAAATGAGCGTCCATGGAGCATCAACAGTTGAAGTGATTGCATATTTGGTAATCAAGGCATCGCGCTGATCTTCGCGGTCATAAAGAAATTATTGATCGCCCTTATAGGCAAAAATACAATTGAACAAAGGTATAACACCAATTCCAAATTAATGGATATCGCAAGCAGCAAAGCATGCAACCACATATCCTTGGTTGTTGAAAACGCGATTTTGATAAGTTACTATTAACATACTCCATAAACATGAGCCTTAATTGAGTCTATGGATGGACCCGCTGGGCGACCCGCTGACACCCCGCCCAATCCAGACAGGTTGGAACTTTACCATCGAATCGTATCGGAGTTGACAGTTCGTGTGTATTCACAACGCGGACCGCCAATGTGGCAAAGGTTCAGTTTTGACCCGGACCCGGACCTGAAGTGATGGTCCAGAACCGTTGCAAACACTACCTGGCGGCGGTCAATATGTGTGCTGCACAACCACTTCATCCAGGTATCGTTTCAGCCACATTGTTAGGTGTTAAGTATTCTTCATCATCGCGGGACAAATCATATTGATCAATGGAAGATTGACCGGATTCTGCAGCCATTGCACAGGGGAACAGATTGTTGCTCGGTATGCTTTTCAGTTTTGTGACAGGCACACGCCTATGGTTGGCACAGGATTCATCCTCCACATACTTCAGCAATGCCTTCTAGTATTGGGTAGTATATGAATTCTTGTCCTCAGGATTCATATCCATGCCCTTGTCCCACTTGCTGAATGATAGCAACTTGCGGAAATGATAGAGGATATGTGCTGAAATGAGCAGCATACCCATCATTGGAGTAACTTCAGCATAACTTTTGGACAGCTTCTGTCATGCTAACATCACAGCGAAGTATATGTCTTCCTTCCATGGGCTCTTCTTCTTGGCTACATTTCGCATAACACCATCCATCCGATCGAATATTTCATTGTAGACTGTGATAACGTGATGCAATGTGACCGCATGTCTCTTCAACATCCACAAGGTCCAGTATTGGAATGGCCTCCAGACTTCCATGACGTAATTGACGATGGTCTATTCATCCTGTGTTGGGATGAGTTGCCGGTATTCACTCTATTTTGGGTTCTGGAGCCACTTGTGGGTGAATTCTTGTAATTGGTAGGCTCGCGCAAGCAATTTCAATGTCGATTGTCAACTTGTCTTCACATCCATAATAGGTAATCCCGTGATGCGGACTTTCGCATATTGGAAGTCAATAAACTCATTTCGACGACCAGTTGTCAGTCTAATCAATTCAGGATGCATTCTCTGCTATATGGAGATTAGTTTCAGAACTTTCAATATATCTTGAAATACGTACTTTCTGAATCCCCTTGGTAAACCAGGTCTCATGGCCAACACCTTATTCATTCTAGCATTGCCCTCTTTTCGAAGTCTTTGACTCTTCCCAATGTCTATGCTTTCATTCTCTCCAAATGCTGATTGCACTCATGGGCTTCCCAAGACTTGGTGTGGCATTTTACACCAAGACTGCACATGAATGCACCTAAAGCCAGCTGTATGACGTGCGTCATGCATGGTATGTGATTCCACAATGCAAGCCAATCAATGCCGGAGGGCTCAAGGGTTGATTGCAGCTTACGAGTCATCGACTCATTTGAGGAAGGATTTTCTGTCGTCACTCGAAGCAAGCGGCCCTCGGCAGGCTCAATATGATCAAAAACATCCTTCAAATGAACGGCTAGCCTTGCCCCAGTTTGTTGGCCCTTGACCTATCATTCTGAATAAGCTTTTGAAAAGGAATTGATTATGCGATCAATCTCATCCAAAGCGAGTTGTACTTCTCGCAATACCCAATAGCAATCCAAATAGCAAGTAATGACTGACGTTATGGCTAGTTTGTCAGTTGATGTCCACCCATCCAATGCTAAACAAACATAATTTTGTGACGGCAATTGCTTCATATTTGTATCCATGGTCAATGCTTATTGGCTCCCGCAAGTGTTGCTACGGGTCATTGCGGAGGGCCGCACTAAGTCACGTAGTAATGCTGTATAAGACCGTTTTAGCTCGAGATTCGATACAATGTTCCATGGGATATAAGCCAAAACAAATCCTAACATGTGGTTGCGATTCCATGTGTCTTGATGACATTCGGAAGTTTCATAGTCCTTTGCCGCCTGTTTGGAGCATTTTGTCGGTCAATTCAGTGTATATGGATAAAACATCAATGTCGAGTATGAATTTCCTGTGCAAAGTTACTATTGTAATTCCTCGACTTCCCTGGCTTCTCAGGATGGCCAAAGATGTTTCATCGACCGTTGAACTAGTCAATGCAGTAACTTCCAACTCTGTATATTTGTTTAAAATTGCGATGTGAGCATTTGCCAATAAGTGCTTCCCCCTTGAGCCGGTCCCATGGTCTGATGGATGACAACGAACTTGATGACAAATGATATATATATTCCCAGGGCTGCCGGTCTCCTCAATTCCGCAGTGCAAATAAAATCGCCACAAAGGAGCATGTCTGGATTTATTCCAAGTAATAGGACATTTCGAGTCTACATTCATTGAAGCCCACCATGCATTGACGATGTTAGGTAAAGTAAAGTCGCTCAAAGCACGAATAAAGACACATTCATTTTTGGAAGAGATCATAACCTCCCGCAATGAGGTATTTAAAAATATTCAATCTGACATCATGGTAAGAATTTGACAGCTGGGTAATCTGACTCAACAGATTGCCAAAAGTTATGTTAAAGTGAAGTAGAATGCGGGTTGTTGAATATTGACTCTAGAGCTACATGCAAACAAAGTCAGATCTGTGAGACATTGCATGCATATTTGTGAAGTTGTATACAAAGACATATTGACAAGACTGACTGCGTAAAACTCAATTTTGGAACAATGCAATGCAGTTCATTCGCTGTGTAAATTATTGAGCCCCCACAATAATTGTTTATGCTGCATGGGAGCTCAAGTGTAGGATGCGGAAGCTCTATAGTAAACAGCACTGTTGCCCATAAAGACAGCTGATGAGTTGATTATGGGTTAACACCATTCAATGGCTGTTAGATTACCCAAAATGCAACACCAAATATCATTGACGCTCAGTTTATGCTCATTTTTGGGGGGTGGTAGTGATATCGTCCCTGAAATTTTGGCCCAGCAAGGTGGCGGATCCATCAATTATAGGTCAATGCCGATGCACAGCGCTGTGAGTATCCATGATGGAAGACCAAAAATCTTTGACACTCCGTTGACAATCATTTTTACGAGGTGTTAGCAATATTATATTTAGCATTTTTCCTCATAAAAATGCCCAATACTATGTTTATGAGTTAACGATGATCCATGGCTGTTAGATGATCCGAGATGCAAGACCAAACATCGTTGACACGCTGTGGACTCTCATGTTTAGGAAGTGGTAGCGATATCGTTACTAACAGTTTTGCCCATAGAGGCGGCCAATACATTGATTATGGGTTATTACTGATGCACAGCGCTTTGAGTGTCCATTATGCAAGACCAAAAATCGTTGACACTCCAATGATGATGATTTTTAGGAGGCGGTAGCGATATTGCCCATAGCATTTTTGCCCATAAAGGTGGCTGATACCATGAGTATGGGGTGACCTGGTTGCATTGCCCTTTGATTATTCAAGATGCTGAACCAACAATGGTCGGCAGTTCGTTGACGGTCATTTTTGAGAGGCGGTAGCGATATCATCAATACCATCTTGACCCATCGAGTGGGCCAACACTTCGATTATAGCTTAATGTCGTTGCAATGCAGTTTGATTCCCCAAGATGCAAGAACAAAAATTGTTGACGCTCCGCTGATGCTCACTTTTAGTGGAGACAGTAGCGATGTCGTCACTAGCATCTTTGGCTTTAAAGGTGGCCAATACTTTGATTCTGTGTCACAGCGACTAAGTCTGTTTTTCACTGTCACACTCACAAGACCAGAAATCTTTGACACAACATTGATGTTCATTTCCAGGATGGGGCAACAAGCATGTCACTTTCGTTTTTAACTCAAAACACAGCCAATACAATTGCTTTGGAAGGATGTGACTATGCAACCCTTTCTTTGCTGGAAATGTAATACCAAAAATCATTGATGCTCTATTGACGCTCACCTTAATGACATCCCAATAGTCACTGGATGCTGAACAATTGTATGTAATCATGCATACAGTGGTTATTGGCAGCCAATAAATCGTTTCGATGTATAAAAATTTGCATCCAAATGCTTCCAAGCCTCTCAGTTTCTGATCCACAAGTAGACACACTATCTTAGTGATAAATGACGTCGGCCTATCACTTTACAGCCCGTTCGGCCGGCAATTAACCCCATGTAGATCCGTACACATGTTGTTGATATATTGAGCCCGCTATCCTCACTTCTACTCATCCCGCATGTTCTTCGTAATTTCCATGACCTACCACAAGCAATTTTTAAAGTCTTGACCATGTGCACCACGTCTGTGCGGAGATTTATACAGTTGGATGCATAAACAAATGCAGCATGTCGATCGTTGGTTGTCCCGGTTTGCGTTGTTCTTTGACCGCTTCATCTATGACTTGTACGACATCACTGAGTTCAATCTTGTGTGTGAGTTTTGTCTCTAATGTAGTTTCAGTTTTCTGACATAACCTTAACCGGCAGGCCGATATCAAATTCACTGGTTGTCAGTCAATGTGATTTGGAGTTTAGATCATTGCTGTGGCCCATCCGAATCTTGCACATGCACAGACTAGTTATCATGTCTCACAATTTGGTCATAGAAATCAACTAAATGCTGACAGGTAGCAAAATAGGTACACGTATTGCTTTTCGAAGAGATACATTGTCAAAAATACCCATTTGGCTATACTCTCGGATGGCGATGCAGGAGCCATCACGATTTCTTCGTCAGAATCCGATTTCTATATGGTAATTTGCTTAGCAGGCTATATGTAGGGGTAAAAGGTTGCATGCTCAACAGACTTTGCTTTCTCAATCATTGATGAATTGGGCGCTGCGTCGGGTAGGATAGACGGAATGCGTTTTTGTGTCTGCCGTTTCCGTGAACCTATCCACCCATGACTACACCATTGTCGGGAAGTCACTTGGGGCAGTCGCAATTTTCCGGGGACACTATCATGAGTCCCCAGGGGCCCAACAGATGTCGTCGGTGCAGATGGGGTTGCATCATCGTCCGTTTGAGGTTGAGCGACAGCCGAAACCTCCATTTTGTCGTCATGTACTTCCTATCTCTCTCAGTGAAGTGGTCGGCCGCATCCCTCCAGCGTGGTTGCGTCAATTGGTCAAGCGTGATCTGCTTCGGCCGAAGATGCTCCGTGTGATGCAGTCCCGTTTTGCAGATTGTGCCGATGATCCAGCCGGGTTCATCATCCACGCTCAGCTGGGCCAGCTTAGGATCGTCTTCGTCATCATCCTAGTCCTCCCCATCCTTCGCATCATTCAAACTTGCAAGATTGCTCGGATTATCTCCGATGGCGTTCAACATCTCCTCAAATGTTGTTTTGGGCTTTGAGATTGTCAATCCCGCCTGTTCAGCATCTCCCATATCTTCCTGCTCATGCTTGATTGCATTCGCTGCGTCTTCAACTCGTTTCCTTGCCAAAGCGGTCTCTCTATCCACAAAATCCTCGATCCATTTCTGCTTCTCTTCCTTGCTTCCAAAGTGCATTTCTGGTCTTTACTCTGCCGCCAGCTTCTTTTTAAATCGCAAGGTGCACACTGCCCCCAGGGCTCGGACCCTTTCTGCATCCAAGCCGCTCTTGCATTCATTCCCTTGATGATGTCATCATGTGGAACGCTTTGTGGATTTGCCGCATTTGCCAGCCCACAGTGGCAAAATGTTCTATCTCGGCATATTGACAATTGAATTTTTTGTTGACATTGTTGATGGGCGAGATGTTGGATGTTGCATAATATGGATGCTATGGAGGCAAGCTGTGTCTTTTATATCGACGTTGGTACGCTTAATCGACCTGAACAATGCAACTTAGGCATGATGACAGTCACTACATTGGGAATGGCAATGCTAACCGTACATCATTACATGATATTTGGCGTTTGTCCCACGTAAGATCCTGGGAATGTCTTGAGTCAATCATCAGCAGACGTCCTTTCCGTCGAAGAATGTGCTGTGTATATTTTACACTCATCAGATTTTGGCGGTGGTTCACCACGATGTATCCTTGTAAACAAACACACTACATCGTACCGACTTGATCAAAATCGCAGGACAGTTGGAACACCATGTAATCTGCACCTATACCCAGCAGTATCAATCTTGTGTAGGACGTGGAAGTTGGCTGTTACGCATTCCATTTTGACTTGAAGCTAACTATATATTCCTTAGGACTTCCCACTTCTTTTTGTTATCATCATCTCATCACTTCCACACCAGCAAATCATGGCTCCACAGACACCTCAGCGAGGTGAGAGTGAACTGGAATCGAGCAGCACGATGGGCGCTGAATCCATTACTCCGCTTGTTGCGACCCAAATACAAGACTGACACCACCTAGTCCACCGCAACGCTGCGAATGCAGCCACTGAAAATCTGACTCTGGACGCACTGTTGAAAACTGTCTTTACAACTGGAAGCAGCAAGGATCAGAAGCAGGACGCGATTGGATGTGAGTGTTGTCGTGTCGAGGTTGACGGCTGTCAACAAATGATGTAATATACAGCAGATGTACGTAGAGAGCTGCGTGACCGATTCCTGGCTACCTGTGATGGGAAACCTCAATGGTCGACCATGTCATTTGTCCGCATAGTCTGCGGAATCGATCATAATGATGTTGTCCCCACTGGAAATTTTGCGGCTGAATTTAGTGATAACCATCCCCGAGAGTGGACGAAACAGGCTTAAACCTTCTGAGAGGATCCTACCGAAGTGTATCTGGTAGAGGTAATAGCCGAATCTGATATGTAGATGCAGCAACTAATTTCTTGTTGGTTTTCAACATGTCTGCAACTATAGCAAGGCAAAGAGGTTGGGTACAGCTAGAACAGTCTGACATGCGCCTTGCCTTGAATATGGCCAAAATGTCCAAAGGAGGGTTTTTGGGCACCACAATAGAGCAAACTGAATCCCTGATGAAGAAAAGTCTTGCTGAAGAGTGAGAAGAGAAGGAGTGGGGAGTTCAGCTTCCGGGGCATAACAATGGGGAAGCTGAGATGGAAATCCACCTGGCTAGGCGTCGGGAAAATCCAACTGATGGCTGCCCTCATTGTGAACCTGGCACAGCACAGAATCCCCAGACAGGCTGGAGGCGCAAAGGGACAGGTACACCCCCACCTGAGCGACTCAGAGAGCAGACACCAGAACCGATGCCAGATTCGCCCGGAATACCACCTGTGCCACCCGGAGACAAGGAGGGAGATCACGCTTCCGACATTGCAGGTGTGCCACCCCGATATGTCTATTTACATACTCCTCTTCCCAGCACTCAATATTTCAATTATGATGCATATGCCAAGGATTGCAAGCGTGGTAAAGCTTTCAATCCTGATTTGCTGACTGATAAAGCAACATTCACTGGTTCATACACAAACGGCCGCATGCTAATACAGCTAACATCCATTTTGAAGACAACAGCAGCATATTGAGCAAATCTGACAGTGATGACAAGCATTGATGGAATGGAAACAGATTTTTGAGTGTATTATTATCTACAATCAGCAGACACTTGAAAGTATATTTTAAAGGATACATTTTTATGTATTATTAAAGAACAATGTAGTGATGAAGGAGAAAGTACATGAAGCCGGTACAAAGGCTGCCAAAACACCATCAATGACATACCATGCCAACTTTAATGATAACATACTGTGGATACGCCCAGGGCAAAATGAGCGTCAACGGAGGGTCAATGATTTTTGGACTTGCATCATTGGTAATCTGCGTGGCGATTGGTCGCGGCCATTCATGAATGCAGTATTGCCTGGCTTTAGAGGCAAAAGAGAGAGCCACAGGCTCCCTGCCCCATTCTGAGATTGAACAGCAACAGAGCATCGATGAATTATGGTTCTGTAAGTCAGGTAATTCAAAAGCGATTCGGTCATTATGAGATATAATCAGAGTATTCGGTGCCGTTATAGGCAAAAGAGATAGTGACATGCTCGCTGCCCCATCATCAAAATCAGCGCAACAGAGCGTGAATGATTTTTGGCCTGTGATCCAGGGTAATCACGGTGCGATTCGTTCATCATTGTCTATATATGATGATTTGTCCGCTTTTCTAGGCTAAAACACTCGTGATCTCTCAGGTGCAGTACTGTTGATAAAATATGTTGTTACTATGCGGGAGGCTGTCACGGCAATGTCGCTTGCTTATCTGCCAAGAGAGGACGCAAATTCCTCTTAAATAGAGGTCTGCGATTATGCGCCACTTAGATTACCCAGGATGCGACACCTTGAATTTTTGATGCTCAGTTGATGCTCATTTCCAAGATGGGGCAGGGAGCGTGTCGCTTCCTCTTTTGCCTTTAAAGGAGGCCAATACGTCAGTTATGACTATCTATCTGCAACCAATCGCCACTCAGATTATCCAAGATGCAAAACCAAAAATTGTGTACGCTCTGTTGACGCTCATTTCCAGGATGGAACAGAGAGGGTGTCTCTCCATGTTTTGATTAGGAAGGCAGCCAGTATATCCAAAAAGATCAGTGATATGCCATCGGTAATATTTTACTATCAACAGTAGGATATCTCAATGCGAACATAAATAGATAAACCCACAATGCGGAACTGAAGATTGCACCAGATTGGTCTTGCCGAACCCGGCGAAACCCCCAGGTTCGTGGGTATGGGTCCGGGTCTGGAATGCCATGATGTAGCAGGTCGGGATTTTGGACGGGTCTGGAACTGAACCGACCTGTTTTTCCAGACCCAACCAGGACCGCTGGCAGATTACCCAGACCCATTGCTTACACTCAGTAAGATTGAAGATAGCAATCACATTAACACTACTTTTCCAACATAATAACTCAACTTAATTGAAGAATTTGGAATAATGTCTGGTATTCCACTATCAGACAATGATATATAACAGATATTTCTTACATTTTTCCCAATAATGAATGATAAAAACTTCTGATTCTGCATAATAGATAATACAGTATATATCTCAATTGTGATGGTTCTTTACCTGCTGGATATTATTTGTTGCATGCAATTCTATATAATCTTATACTGGCTGTGTTGGTGTATCAATTGCCCTAACAGATAGGGTTGGTTTTTATCATATCAGCTTTGCCAATTGGACAAAATGGACAACTAAATCAGTTGAATTTGGAAGTTTTTTGCACTTTGTATATAATATCATCTTATATTATTCAGTTTGTAGATACAAGATGGATCTGAAACTGTACTAGCATGAGGTAGGGAAGGAGGAGATGCATTCTCTGGTTGAAAGATATTCCTGAAATTGGAGAATACAAGTATTCAAAGTGCCAAGGCAGTATACAATCGGAAAGATGATACTTATCCTTGGACAGTATTAACACAATCGTTATCTTCCATCTGGGTATCTTGAAGTCAGATCAGGTGGGCTTCAGATAGATGCTCATTACTGGCTTGGATATATTCAACATGGCTGTTGAGTTTGAAAAACTGAACTGTCATATGGCTTCACAATGACTAATTGAAGAATAGCCAAATCTAAAATTCGACGAATATCAGAACAAAACAATCTTATAATTATAAGTGAATGCCACTCACACAATGTAATAGTTCTGGTCGTCATACATTTGTATAAAATGCAGTTACATTGGCTCACGAAATTGAAAATCAGATGATGTATTATTGAGAAGTATCAGTATAATACTGTTAATACTGTTATATGAGTTATCACTATGTATTTTTCTTCAACTATACACCTGGGGTAATATGTAGCTGTAAAATGAATCTTTATAAGTATACTGGACATATAAATAACAATCTCTATAGATATTGCAATATATCTTACAAGAGATTTTGAGATGATGATTTTTGGCTACATCAATTGCAATGCAGCTCTGAAGTATTACATCATGTAGTGTTTTGCTTAAATACTCTAGACTTGACCACTAGTGGTCACATTTCAGTATTTGTCATGTATTTCGCGGTGGGGCTGCCATGATATACCTCTTTTACATTTCTAATGTAAAGCTGCTATGTTATATTAGTGGTTTAACTGTCTTTTCAATCTGTTTGCTGAATCGAAACTATTTTGTTGGAATCAACAGGGCTGTTGAGTTATATTCAGTGTACTGTTTACTGATTGAATGTTTTTCAAAGCTTTTAAATACCAATCATTATCTACTAAGCTTCAAATTTCACAAAACACATTGATAATTCCTTATTGCATTACTTGCTTATAATTGAAATTGTACAATAAATCTCTTTTTTTATGTGATTAGTGATTTGCCCATAAATATTGATATTACAGATTGCTACTGCAGTAATATCTGCTAACAGAATACCAGTTATTTAAGAGGTATGCCAGAGAATAATGTGATTGAATAATGAGTTTCTTCCAGTAGCCAAATACATACTTCTTGTATAGATACTGCAGAATATACTGTCACATCCGATATACTATTGTGCAGTTTGTATAGTACCTAGTACTGATGATATTCGAATACCATTCCTTGTGGAAGTAGGTTGATAAGGGAAATATGATGGATTTCTAACATTAATTTCGCGACAGTTTATTGCTGAGTAGTATAAGACTCTGCAATGTCTTTAGTTTGTGCTCTATTCAGATATGCACCATAATTACTTTTAGTTTCCTTGGATAATCTAGTCTACCATACAGACATCAATCCCAGTAGTGACTGTGATATATCTCATATTGTCATCCTTTAAAAAATTGGAACTAATGGGCAACTGATTAATTACTTTGGCTCTAGTAGACTTTAAGACCTTGTGTTTCCCAAAGTACTGTTTGCATTGAAAAACTGTTCCGCATTATTAGTATATACTTTGATTGATTGGTGTGAGTAATTTTGGTGGATTATAAGTTCGATGAAGTCAGAAAGAAGTTACATAGTATACACATCCAGTTGGTGGGAAATCGAAATATAACCAACTATCTACACTGTATGATAGCAAGCTAAACTCAGAATGCAATATACCACCCTGATTTTGGTTATACTTTATCAATCTTCTTCATTTGAGGTAATACTTTGTAATATCCAAATGATGATTTTACACATTGGAGCTGGTCATATTATCGTATAGATATAAATATTTTATTTCATTAGATTTTATAATTCTGGGAATTAGGCTGTTTGGAAACCAGTTCAATCAGCTGTGAATCAATTATAGGGACAGATGAGGTTTTTTATCACGTTGGCACGACTGATATTCTTCAAAAACTGGACATTGCACAGTGTGTTATTCTTTGTGTAAATCTCTATGATTTGCGGTCGAAGAATTTTGATACTCTGGAGGAGCTTTCATATAGTGTTCTAATTTCTCAACTTCATGTGCGCTCATAAAACAGATTGTCCAATAGATATACTTTAAGAAATTACATAAACAAGAAATACACAATGTAAAACACAATAAGATGAAACATAATTATGATAACTAATTATACAAACAACCAATAGTAGGTGTTGTTTTCACTCCAAAATACATACACAGTCCCTTTCCAAGCCCAGACCTGTAATGTGAATATGTTTTAGTGTAGCTAGCATTGTGTACATTACTACAAAGTGAGTATTATTGCAGCTTTGAAACAGTATGGTTGATTTAGAATGAATGGAATCAGAATTCTGATTATCTTACAAAAAGTAAAGTAGATAACAATTTATATACATTCCATAGTTAGCTAGAGTAGCTAGGAATAGATATCTCTGAAATAGTTGATCAAGGGAGCTTATTTCATAATTACATTTTTGGTATAATGATTACACTGACTGGTAGTTAATTCGAGATATCTCAGTCTCATTGTCAACTATTCATTCCACCATAGAATTGACATTGTTTAGTATCTATTTGGCACTTCTATTGCAAATTAAGATGTCTCTGAAATGGCAGTGGCACATAAATGCAGAAGGAATTCTTTGTCATTTACTGTCATGTTTATCGGGATATGATAGGCTAATTGACATTATTCACGTGGGCCAAGGTTGAGTGCAGAGTCAAACTTCTACAGCTTATCCACCGAATTAAATCAGTCCATTCGGAACTAGTTGCCTGAGCAGTCCATAACTGATAAATCCAGCACTTTGTAATATGGTTGGAAATTTCAGACTATTAAGTAATATGGATCGAGTCTGATAGATTGTATATACTTCATTTGCATTGCGTCCTTCCAATGGTTCTCATCCAAACTGTTGGCAATCTTCTAAATCTAACTTCAGATATTATCTAGTCCAACTATATCACCAAGTACAATTACTTCAGATGAGTCAGATATATATATTGAATTGAAGTCAGTGAAATCAATATAATCTATAAACGTAATGGTGGCAATTGCAGGTTTATAAGGCACAGCCTCTGTTACTATATTGTTATATGACCAGCTTGCCAAATGGCAATTAGATTACATATATTCAAGTCTAACTATCACAGTTTGATGCAATATCAGCTTGCAGCTGACAATATCCCATTGAACAAAATTCTTCTTTCAATCCTGCTGGGAAATACTAAACATAGTGGACAGCTCAGAGTGACCATTTATCAATCAATATGTATTTGCTAATAAAGTATATTCAGTATTTCTGGTGTTTATTGACAATATTCAAGAAGTGATTGCTCCACAGTATGTTGCGTATTTTGATAATATTTGAAGATACTGTCGGAAACGATAATTGTTGCCAATAGGAGGCTCAAGGGTTACTTATTTGATTTCCTAATTTCAATAGCACTTACTGGATCAGTTTACAGCTTGATTATACTCTACCAAGTTGAGGGGAGTGGTGAAAAATATTATAATAGCTCTCTCTTCCCTCTGCAATTGGTTTTCTTTATACAATAAATAGTGTTTACTTTGTATTCCAGAAAATACTCAGTATTGCAAAAAAATATTGCGAAAACCCTTCCAGCTGTACTGCCAATCTATTTCAAACTACCCTATGAATACCAAAGGGGAAGTCAGTACATATATTTATATCAATACCTGGGATTATTTCAGAATTGCAATACAACAACCTCAAGTACATACTGTGAATTATGAATCATTTTGATGTATTTGAAAGGTGGGTTTCCTACCATGGTTGAACTTGACTATCAGATTTCAACTAACCAATTGGTTTAAAGAATATTTGTATTGATTGTGAAATTCATGATAAAAATGTAACTTGTGAGAACTATATAATGTTTGTTGAAGATAATCAAAAGTTGTAATTACTGTTATATCTGCTTTACTTGTCATCAAAGAAGTATTCTTTCAATACTGTTCACACACATTATACATAAAACATATTTAACACTAATACCTAATATATGTATTAGTTGTTCCTTTTACTGCAAATTAAAAGCATAAGCTATATGAGGAATGTAAAGTTCTATAATAATCACAATGGTAAGCTGATATTTCTATTCCAATTTAACGCAATGAGACATAAACAATAAAAGAGGGATATTAGATAATACTTGTTTTTGTCATTAAAATTTCATAGACAAATAGCAGGGTGACATATGTCAACTTTTGAAAGTATCAAGGGATATAATACTCCTGGCTTTACTGAAGATTTAATGTATCACGATAATTGTTCAATCTATTCTCATACTTTTCATTATACTGCTACATGTATATTTATTTATTTTCTGTTTATTTTAAACTAGATTGGATAATTACTCTCTCTCTAAGCTAGACAATATAGCACCAAGTGAAATTCTCTTTGCCTTACAACCTTACCAGATAAGAATTTGGCATGTTTGGAAATAATACTTTCAATCTGCCTATCAATAATCTGTAGAGTGTATTGCTAACCATTCCACCACGCAATGAATTTCCTTAACTATGGGATCTGTATTCTCTGTCATCTGAGTATTGTTATCATCTATCTCAGGAATCATTTCCAGATACAACCTGACATTTCAAATCATTCATATATATCTACCTTGTATTAAGTAATAATGTTTCAGAATTACCTTATAATACCCCAATAATGGTCCTTCAATACATAGATATCAATATTCTCAAACCTAATGCTACTGTTCTGCAATCATTTCCATTTGAAGTCACCATACAATATGTACCCATAGGTCATTCATCTCAACGTGTATCCTTATATCTGCTTAGCAGTCCTTTATACAAGTTCAGTATATCAGTTTACCTTGTATTGAATTGATACAGGCACACCTTCCACCAGTGTCTATGATACCACACATACACTATGTTTCCAATAGATTACTGTCCACAGCAGTACTGTGGAGCACTGATAATAAATATATCATGGTGGTGGTACCTTTCCATCAGTTGTCCAGGTATATAAGGGCCACATTATGACATCTCATCTGCATCGTATAGGTTTATCTGGACATCAGTTATGTTTTTTTCTAAATTGTAGTCACACTCTTCATGATTTGTATGTAGGTTGCAGCTTCAGTTCACAAAATCAGTTATGCAACTGTTGTATATGGTGTCATTGGGGTGATCAATCCAGTCTTTATGGTAGATGAGTGCAAACTAAACTTTGTTGTTATCATTACAATGTATTAGATGATTGGAAATCTGAAAATTGCAGTATATAAAATTAAACATCATATTGCAACTTCAATTTCCTTCGCAGTTGCAAGTATGATATGTAACCTTGAATTCATCAGAGGCATTCAATTACTCTGGTTGATTCAACTGCATATCAGTATTCTGAATGAGATTTAGGCTAGCTTTTGCTACTACTTCAGTATATTCCAGATATGTACCATAGTGACCGCTGATTATACCTTATCTGCAAAATCACAGTCATAGTTATTGTAATTCTAGAGCTCAGCATAATTTTTAATACTGGACTTTTAATATTCATTCCCTTTATATGAGGAATTGCCGTTTATAAAATTGCAAATTTTGGTGCTAGATAGTATATAGAGGCAAATAAATTAGACCAGATAATTTATCAGACTGGCAACACTTGCAGTACAATCATCAAACAATGTCCAAATGCATTCCATACTTGTATCCTTATTTGTAATCTACAATCTAGCTATGCTAATATGTTTCAAAGGTTTTGGGGTAGTATCGTTTCTCAGAGTGTGAGAATATTCGTATTATCACAGATTACAATTGGAACGCATCTCAAGATATGTTGAGTGCAATATACTACACTACTCTAATTCAAAACCGATTTAAGACCATATTTAGCTGTATACTGTTGGGTAAAATGATCTGATAGTAAGCCTAGTGTGGTACAAGTAATTGAACATTACTGTGGATATAAATGTTGTAGTAGGGCGATTTGCAATCATAAATCAAGAGATATGGCTTGCTAACTATCTGAATCTTGTATTAACTGATACTTGACATAGTATATACAGCAGGCTCATTACAACCATCAATTGCTGTACCCAATGGGCAGAAGTGGCTCACAATGAAATTCACTCATCAATTGTAAAAGCCAGTAGCATTACTTGTCCATGCAAGAGAATGAACAATTTCTTTTGAAGAGCAGCAAAAAGTACATGTAGAGATGCAATTAGTACTGTAGTACTCAGATACTATACGAATACCTAGAGCAGACCTGATTAGTATATCTGGAGTAATGTCAATTAGTATATCTTGAAAGAAATTACTAACTGATATTCAAAATAGTCAGCAAGTATATATAGTATAGTATTAACAAAACAATTAAAGAAGCAGAATATATATCTGAAAACAAGCTGACTAGTACAACTAGCAATTGAAGATAATAAGTACACTGAACATTGAATAGCTAACAGGTATCCCAACAGGTAAATGAACTAGCAGAATAATCACTCTGATAGAGACTGCACTACAAATATAATGAAATCTCAAACTACCTCGAGTTATGTAAGGTAAGTACACATCGAGGTAGCTTAAGCATTTGGAATGGTATACCAAATATCTGCGTTCTGTCCGAAGAGTATAAACTCTAAATCAAGCCAAAAACAACTTCTACGTATGTCAAGTTTTTGACCAAATCATAATGCGAAATACAGTTTGAATATTAGAATGGCGATAATTCACAAGATGACAACCAAAGTACTCCTTATTGAGATTAAATATGACAAATTGCAGAAGTTCTATCTTCTAAAGCCATAAACAGGATTGCATAGAAATCAAGCCACAGAATTGAAGTGTAACTGATAACATCAATGGTGTAATGGCGGTGTGTGACCTGGGCTCAGGAGCAGCCATTCTATATAGTCAGCTCACTACAAGGTATGAATCTCTGGTGGTAATCTTACCTATACATTTACACCTACTGTCAGTCACATCCACATTTGCAACCATATTCTTATAATTACCATAGGTATACCTATGAAGCTGAATGGAGGGGTATATGCCATTACACTAGTATCACCTATTCAGTAAACAGATGTGTTTGGTGAATGGGATTTGGCGAGTTTACCTCTTTTTCCGATGCACAATACTAAGGAGTGAGCATTTCAGAATTCTGGTTTCCAAACAAGATATCCAATCATCATTACTGTGAAGCATCGAGGGTTGATTGTTTCATCATTCAATTTAGCAACCTGATGGCAGTACAGGAGATTTTAGAGGCCAAGTGGCACATAAGAAATGTCACCAGCAATGATGACGACATCAAGATTAACAGATTCGACTCATCAACACTGCCAGTGAGAGTAATCGCACATGAACAACATACACAACTTTGAACACTGTTTCATGACTAAATGGAGGATCATCACCAGTTCAACGACCAATATTGATGTAGTGACCATATCCCTGAGTGAAGCCAGATTGCAAATCAAAGACAAAGTCTGCAGCGATTGACATGTCAGCACAGTTACGACTTCATTTCTTCCAATTGACCAAAGTGCACCTATATCAGTTGGCCTGTACACCAACAGCTCTAGCAGCCTCGAAGAAACCTACCTGCAGAAGCATTGTGTTGCCAACCTACAGCTACTTATATCTACAGAGAAGGATCTCCCTACCAGTGAAGTACATTTACTGTCTGGAACATCTGCATGAGCAAAGTACACTTGGGGAGAAGACACTCTACCAGTGACACACATTGCTGTTGAGAAGCTTTCAATCAATTGAAGTCAACTCATAGTCGCGATACATTGTGCATTGTATATAGCTTTTACCATCAAAAACTGACACAATTCCGCAGACTGACTACAAAGACTATAATGAATACAATGACTACAATGACTGTGATGTCCTGAGAGAACAAGTATGATGGACAATCAAAGTCCACCTACCATATGAATAATTTTCGCATGCATTAACATTAACAATAAAGGCGGCATTCAACACATCCAGTACCAAAAGTCTTTCGACACACGGCCAGTGAAAGAACTAGTCTAACCTGCTTGGAATCTAGCACAGCAAGGGATGTTTGAAAAGATGAAGCTGGAAATGGAGATGTTGGGGGCACAGGCACCAATGACTATTCTGTATGAAGGTTAGTCCCATTGGAGCTCTCTAAAATCACAAGTTGTCATTGAGAGTCTGAGGGCAAGAATGTCACAGATTGCTATGTGGCACTGAAACACCGCATTCAGCGCGCATAGTTCATGTGGTAACGATATGCGACAGACACATCAAGGTACAATGTGTGTAGAGTATAATCAACATTGATGCATCAAGCCTCGTTATGACACCGAGGCTTCTCAACCGGCTACGGATATCAGATCAGCCGGCACACATCATCACCCTCCACAAGACCAGGCAACTGATATGACATGAATATGTGAGCCGGATGATGACGAGGATTGCTGTCCTGTACTTGGACTCTCTCGTACCGGTAGATGAATCAGATGTGCCGGTCCTGCCAATGTGGGCATACGATATAGCACTTGCCTTACCATGGTTCCTCAATCGCAATCCTGACAATGACAGGGCTCACAGTTGATTGACTTCCCTGCAATAGCTGAGTGCAAGTCAAGTGGAGGAAATGGTACCAATGACTATCATAGTGGCATTGAATGTCTCAGGAGCCAAAGATGGTAAGGACAACAACCAGGTTCTGGGGCATGGTCCAGGTATACAGACACTCAGAGCAACCGCAATATGCCATCTTCACACTTGCAATGAAGTCATCACAATTTGTCTGATGGATTGGCAAATGTGCTGGGATGCAGCGAGCAACATTGGAACACATCACTCTGGAATGGCTGGGTTTGAATCCAGACCCAATTGCTGGACTCGATGAGCAGGGAGCTGTGGTGGTAGTAACGCCAGAAGTGCCACATGAGGAGACACATAAATCACTGCTACTAGCTTTCCAAGGCACAAAGCGAGTGACTGGACCGTGGCGCTTGGCTCCTTTGTGGGCAAACCATCCATGACAAGGCCTTCTGGCTATCCCCTCCCACCACTTCCATCTTTTCTTGATTCTTTTGGCTACCACCGATTGAGCAGTTCGGAGATAACCCCAATAAACCACTGACAATTGAGAGGGATGAGTGCACTTAGAAACATTGAAGACTTGAGAAGCGATTGGAAGTGTGGGCATGTGACATTTCCCCAGATACGAGAGAGGATGATGCTGCAGTAGGCTACATATCGAAGACCAGGGCTATCATTGAGAGTACGAGAACTGGACTTACGAGTGCTAATATGGTCATTCTGGAGATGTTTGCAGTTAGATGACATTCAATCTTTGACTACAGCAACATGCAGGAAGTTATGTGGAAATCTACCCTATCAAACATACTTACTTTTGGTGACAATGTCAAGACTGGTGATTGAATGCCAAGGTGCAGAGAGATGTACCGGCGGCCTTGCAGAACACAGTACAATGCTGACTACATTGCAAGAGACTAAATTGAGTCCCATACAGCAGAGATTACAACGCCAAATACAACGCACATTGCAATGCCAAATGCAATGCCAATTACAATGCCAAATACAGTTCAGCTTGCAATGCCAAATACATTGCCGCTGCCAATGCTGATTGGAATGCTGATTACAATGCCGATTATAGTGCTGATTACAATGCCGATCATAATGCCCATTACAATGCCCATTACAATGCTGATTTCAACGCCAATTACAGCAACTAACACAATGCCATATCTGGTTCGAGGTTACATTGCCGAGAACACTGCTGAATTGGATCCACACTCAGACTTGGCGATCCTGAGCGATTCAACTGTGATGACAATTGACCACTGCCAATTTGACTTCTGAATCGGGCCCTTCCAATTGATCTTCCCATTTGATGGCATATGAGATTAGTCGCCAGCACAGTAATGACTTTCACCAGATCCGGGGATGACCAAACAAGAATCTCATACAACCACTACCACAAACTATTCCAACTTCGGAAGTGCAGAAACAAATCACAGCAAGATACAGTCATCGATTGAGAAAGCTACTAGTGCCAAGTGCACCTAGACATGAATTGACTAGAGGACTGAAAGAAAGATGATAAGTCAACCGAGTGAAGTGATGTGATGGCAGGCACACCTTCCGATCAATCAACAAGCCAACCCAGAGGACAGCCAGCAAGTGCAGACTGTGATGGAAGATGATAAGTTCACCTCCCATATGATGGACATCCTGTAGACCTGTAAATACACCAGAGAGATAGCAAGTCAAACGACCCTGATCCATGCCCAATGAGTGCAATATGGCCACAGAAGTCGCTCCAAACAAGATACCAAATGGCTGCGATATAGCTACCGAATTGATCCCAGAGGAGATGAATGTCAACCACCAAGCATATCGAATCGTCCACCGATCGCCAGTTCCAATGTCAGTTTACATTACTTCCCAGAGACACTCAAGGAAATCTCTCAGTGATGGGTAACACTGCCAAAGAACTGCAAATTGAAATCCAATAAGACGATTACTGGGAGCCCAAATGCACACAACCACTGTTGGAGATGTTTACCGAATGACATAGTTGCCCAAATGCCAAACTGCCCTACCAGTGGCTTACCGAATGACATTCGGGGAGAACAGGCCCACCGAAACACTACCAAATGCTGAATCAAGAGATGCCACAATCCACATATGCAATGTATAAAGCAGCCTTCCTCGAGCAGAAGTCCGCTTCTATCATGCTGATTATGACCACCAACTGTGAAGCTAACCTGTTAGATATGGTTCAATGACATCCCACCCACGCCTGATGCACTTGGTGCTTTCTACCACCCGTAAATGGTCGCCAGCGAATCCCATCCCAACTAACCGCCATGATGATGTCAGGAGCTACAGCTAACATCATTGCACAGAGTCAAGACGACTTTCTCTTGCAGTGAGCTGACAGAGCTGGATGGCAGACCGACTATCATTGACACTGCGCTGCACCACTCGCGGCATTGAATGGAAAGGTGTGAGAATGAGCAGTTCCTGTCAAGGAGCTTACGAAGAGGGCGAGAAGATGAGATCTGTTACCCGGCCATAAGAATCCATGCAATTGCATGGATCTACAAAATCTCGGAAAGAGCAAGTCAGACCAAAAGCTGGGAAAGATACAGTGTGTATGTCTTTGACTGATAAGGTGAGATAATGTCTATCTACCCCGGGGTCTCCCAAATATATACTCACTGTTGCTCAGTCCGTCTCTGTTACCCCTCATTCTTCATATACTTCTGTCACTC
>Ga0307515_10000450_pt1 | contig 98239 bp, 108 predicted proteins | sample 17_EM_MG_FD_194513 | JGI IMG/M metagenome (GOLD analysis project Ga0307515, IMG submission 194513) | Populus trichocarpa ectomycorrhiza microbial communities from riparian zone in the Pacific Northwest, United States - 17_EM | ecosystem: Host-associated > Plants > Roots > Unclassified | place...
CCTTTCCTCCTTTTTGCTTTCGTCCTTTCCTTTTGTTTTGGCTGTTGGGTGTCATCGAGTGGTGGGTGGGTGGGGTTTGTATGTACCTACTCTTGAGCATTGCATGGGGGAAAATTGATTCGAAGTTCGTGTTTTGTTGAAAATGCAAATGAGTGTTAAATCAGATTTTTTTCTATCATAGTACACCAGCCAACATTACCAACTCTACCCACCGTTCTCTAGAGACTAACCTAGTCTCTGGGAGTCTCTGATTAGACCCAACCCTGATCCTGGTACGGACCTGTTATTTGAGGTTGCTGATTGGATTTGATCCAGAGAATTGAAACTTAAAGACTATCATGCACAAGTATTTAAGTAGCGCACCAGTTTCGTGGCATAGTTTGAGGGAACATGGAACGTGTACCGTATCCACTCGTGTACCATATAGTCTGGCTGTATTCGTGATTTTTGTAGTTTGTGCGGCTTGCGTACCCGACAACGGGCGAGAGTTTCTATTTGCTCCGGACACTCAAACCCGCATGAGTCTGCTGGAATGGACGAATAAACGCTGCTTAGACGCATCCTGCAATGCTACAAAAATTACTGACATAGTTAGATTATACGGCATATAGAGAACACTAAAACTATGGCTAAATAGCTACATAGGCCTGTGGGTCTTCCTGCGTTCCCCGCTGGATCCCGCTGCGGCTTACACTCGTTAGTTCTGTTCACGAGTGGATGTGATACCATACTCCAAGACTCCATTGTTTCTATCTTGCCCTTCTATGTTTGGATAAATCATTCACAGTCTGGGGTATGGTATTTAACTACGATCACCCACGATCACCCGTTGTGCATGGCATGGACTGTATTCGTATTCTGCATCCGTATTGCAAACAAAACGACCGTAATGATAGAGTAATCTATGAACCGACCTCCCTCCCCATTCTCTCTCCTTGTAAGCTCCTAAACCGCCGGACAACCCGTAAAAGACTCTACAGACCGCCTGTCAGCACTGCACCCGTATGTTCCGTCGGGTACAACTTACGCCAGCAAAAATCTTGAATATAGAACTCATTAACCCAGCACCCATCGGCGGTTTTATCCCAGTACCTATTCAACCCATCATCAGCACCCCCCTCTCTCGTTCTCTGCTTTGGGAAGAAACTTACACAATACTATTCTCGAGATCCCCGGCCTTCCAGCAAACGAACTCGGCAGAGTTATAGACGTACATCTTGACGCCGCAGGTGGTCTTTGGGCAGTAGCGGCATGGCGCGACACCGCCTGAGGCCTTGATTGTGCATACCTTTGGAACAGAGGCAGCGGCCGGGGTGGAGACGCGGTCTCCGGCGGCGGCGGCGAGGATGGTGGCGAGGAAGAATGGGAGGACTGTGAGGAAATGCATTTTGTGTTGGATTGAGGAGAGAGGGTGAGGGGGGGGTTTATAGACGGTGTAAGGAAGGAAGCAAGAGAATGTGAGGGAGATGCAAGAGGCCGGTGGATAACGAGCATTCTTTCTGCTCCGGTTGGGTTTACTTGAACTAGTTCTGCTCGGACGAGCCGGGAGTATGCGTTACTCTGGTTGTACTCGAATATGTTAACCCCTATGGCAGGTCCTTTGGAATAGAGTGAGTCGACTACCCATGGTGGGAAAGTTGGGAGATTTGGTGAAGAATTGCAGACAACTGGTCATGAGTGATGGGAAACCAGATAGTCTCGAAAGTAGGCCCACACAGTACGGAGAGATACACACCCGTTTCTCCACGCTCCACAGATGCAACTGCGGGTATCCGTACATTCTTTCCAACGGCTACGTTGCATTTTCCCCACAACGGAGGATATAACCGAAGATTCCACGGGATCCAAGTCGCTCAAGGTTTTAGATTCCTCAAAGATCCTAGTGTATTCATACTGAGAGGGAATGCTAGAGTTGTGGAGAGCTAGCTCGTGTGCTGAGGGGCGATGCTAGTTCCCTTTGCCGCCAATTCTCGTAGCACGCATTCTCATTGTTTGCCGTCTCTAGTAGCCGCGAATCACCATGTCACGAACGCCCAATGCTATCGTCAAGAAGGTCGACCGGTGCCACGTGCGAACAGCGTAATCATGATGGTTACTGGGGTATGACCGAGGGGGTCCCCAGAGTGCGTCGAACTCTGCTGTGAAGGAGAGGTGAAGAGATGTTTGGTTTGTACTCTAGTTTGGATGAGCACAAGAGATCAGGCGCAACTCTATTGAACGCGTCACCGAAAAAATAATCAATACCGAGTGATACCATATGAGTTGGCTGGCGGACAGTCTTTTTTGTTTTAATCATACTGTATTCACTCTACTTAGAGTATGACAGGGCGGACAGTCTTTCTGGTATGTACCGATACTGGAACTTCGGAAGCTGTTGTAATAGATTTTGAGTTCTGGGACGATAGGGACACAATTTCCTCCGCGTTGAAACGCATTTAGAGTGCTAACTGGTGCCTACTGGGACGGTAGACAGACAGCTTTCCGCTCATGTGGAAGCAACCTCAAGATAGTAGCCACAATGCCGACATAAAATGCGGTATGCAAGTACACCGTTCCGAGGGTTTCATAGAAGTTTATTTGACATGTTCGAGGGCGGTGGCATTTGAATACGATGGATAGGTATTGAGAAGTTACAAGAAAAGGGGAGGAATATCCGGATCAAACAATGTGGAAGCCCCGTATCAACCAGCATTCAAAACAATCGGGTGGGAACCCCAGCATCGCGAATATAGGGGGGACACGGGAAATAGACACGCCCATAGAACAGAAGGTCCCACATCCCGCTCTGTAACACCTCACTCAACACCCGCCTCCCCCTCCTCCACACCCTCCACCACCGTCTCCTCCGCCTCCTCCACCACCGCACGCAGAGCTGCCACCTGCGTAGCTGCCCGCGAATATGCCTCCTCGACTTCCACGCTTGCGTCCGCTGCTTCTCTTACAGTTAGCACAAAATCTACACCCAATCACAAACTAGAAACGGGGCCTGGAACTTACGCTTTGGCATCTCTTTCAGCCTGTCTTTTCATCGCTTTCTGGTAGATCTTTGCTTTCTTTTTATCTTCGGAGGAAGACGGAGCGCTGGTCGAGGTGGAGCCGAAACACATGTTTTTTACGCGTTTGTATGCGTCTGCTCGTGTGTCTGTAATAGTGAAAGGGATGGAGGAAAAAGAAAGGAAGGAGAGGTTTGAGAATGGAGGGCTTTTATTTTGTCTTGTGACGAAGTAGGTACTTTCTATGTAGTACTTTTAAGTATGCACCTTTCTATGGATAAAGTTTTGTGGTAGCCTCGGTTTCTCCAAAAACTCATTCGATCGACGAGAAAATCTGGGTACGAGAGCAGGCTGCAGCAACCCGCAAAAAAATAAAAAAAGGCTCATATCGTATTCGAGGGGGAGAGTGTTTTCGTTCGCCACGAGCTTGGTTCCTCTAACCGCTGTCTGAGCTTGCAGCTGAATGAGAATGATTGCCTGTGCAGAGATCCACACCCCATGGAGGCGTGCGTATTGGTTAACGCCCTCGATCCTGTCAAATCTGACTAGTCCTCGAATAAAAGTCGTCTCCCGCATGGGTTTGATGCATCTGAATAATGTCACTTGGCCCTGGAACCAGAGTGTCACTCGGGAGTTTATCTAGTTTAGTGATGAATATTGGTCCACAAGCAGAAATTTGCGACTACAAGTGGCAGTATTCATAGCATAACTCTGAGGAATCTGAGGAATCTCAGTCAATCCCAAGAAGCGTACCGCAATAATCAGGAGAAATATATATGTCTGTCTAGCGACAACCCAATTCATACATAAGTACATACATACATTGCTACATTACATCTACAAATCAATCTTTTCCCTCTTTCCCATCTTTTCCTTCTTCTACGAAACTGTGATGATGATCATGGAGATGAGATGTAACTAAGGCAAGCATAAAACAAAGGGAAAACCCCCAAAAACCACCACCCACCGTCAGAGCTCTAAGAAACCCAATGCCACCTTACCGCGCCCGAGAGAGAAGGAAATGATGACAAAAAGAGGATACCCAAAGCAAAAACAAGCGTATACGCACATCCACCCAAGCCGCCCAACAGCAGCGGTAGCAAAACAAACAGGAACAAGGGGATTTGTTGGTTGGTTGGTTAGCTGTAAGTGAGAAGAGAAGCAAGAAATACAACAAAGATACTTTCAATCAATCCAACATGCGCGCCCTCCTTCAAATTTATCCCATCACCAAAGAAGTCCCCAGAGGTCCAAACTAACCAGGTATATAGCTGTGCTGATACCCAACAGCAGCGTCGATGATTTCAACAACCCTGCTCGGGAAGCGCTACCCCCAAACCACTCTACCGTATTCCACCCCTTCCTCACTGCCAACATGACTAGCACCAGAAAACACCACCACTGGAACCGCCCCTGAAATATCAGCGTCGGCGCCCATGCAAAGAACATTGCATGGCCGATGTGCCGTAGCATTGCAGCGGTGCGCCACATGATGGGAAGGTATGCGTGCAGCCGGTCGACCGAGACGCCATAAACACGTCGGCGAGGGTGGGAATGGCAGTACCGAGGAGCTACGGCGGTGGTAGTGGTGGTAGCAGTGTTTGAGGAGGAGCCTGCAGCAGCACCGCCAGAGGACTGCGGGAAGTGTGCGTGGTTGTAGGATGCGGAGTAGGATGGAAAAGAGGGGTATATGCGGCGCTGTGGGCTCCTGCTAGCGGACGGTGTGATTGGAATTGCTTCGGCGATTGGATTGGGCTCGCTCTGTTGTGGTTCAGCCCCTTGGTAGTCATCTTCGTGGATCTCGACGATTTCTTCCCCTTCGTCGCCCTCGTAGTCAGAACCGCCTGCCATAGAGCTACTCAGAACTGCTGCTGCGGCATCGCCTAGAGTGCTGTATGATGTCTGTCTATGTGGAATGTGCTCATGATGCGGATGATGTGGCTCTGGGTCGTAAGACAGCGACGAGCTAAGAATCGGTGGAACTCTCTCCCCACTACAAGAGCTCTGACTGCTCAACCCTGAATCAGACCCAAAACCAGATAGCGATCCTTCGTCGTCTCCATAGTCATTGTCAGAGATCCCATCCTGCCGCTCAAGAGGCTGAACACGAGTGTCTTGACACGCTCGAGGGGTGGCCTCTCCCTGCTCCATATCCATCGCTTTCCCAAATGCCTTTGGTGTAGCTGATGAAGCCTGAAGGGAATCATCACACGCTGTCGTTGAGCTCGAACCCTCGACATGGGGAGAGGTAGCGAACTGTATTGTTAGATCTCTTCCACCTCCACCTCCGCCTCCTCCACTACGTCTTACTCCTCTTCGCCCCCCTGCTCTACTACTGCCGCTTTGTGGGCTTCCTAGATCTCGTCGTTTGCGGTTAATGCATTCGAAGAATGAGCGGCGCTCACCCGCTCGGGAGGAGACACCGGTGTTATCATCGCTCGTTTGGATTGTGGAATAGTCGCTACACCTCGTCCGTCTCCCAAGAAGTGGTCCCCGCAGCGAGTTCCCTCCACTACCCCTACGGAAACCATGGGTTTCTTGATATCGGCGGATTTCACCCGCGGATGTTGGTCGGATGGAATACCACGAAAACTGCATAATATATCAGTGACCAGTCTACGAACGGATGTTCTCATCCGGAGCCGCAATTGGAAAGAGAGATCCCAAACACAACATCATGGGCGACGTCCTCGGGGAGGAGGAGGATGAATCATACCACGGTTTCTACCAAACTCCAAATCCATCCCATCAAGTACACCGCCTCCCAGATGGTCGGATATTTCGTATTCGTTGGACTCACAACCCCAAACTCATCTGCCGTAGCCACTGTCCCCATCAACGACGCGTATAACAAATCCCATAGTTCACCACGTCCTCTAAACCCACCCTTGCCACCCTCCAACCTGATCAAAACTCTTACCACTCCCCATCGCCAGATCTCTTCCACAACACCCAGCCCAAACAGCACTGACTTCTCGATCCTTGCTGCTAGCTGTATCCTCCGGGGATCCTTTGGTAGAGGGACTTCCCCCGCCAACTGTTTCAACACGTGTACTCCGGCAAAGCCCAAGACCCCAAGAGGTATCGAGTACTTGAGGTGTAACCGTTGGAGAAGAGGTTCCTGGCCATCGTCCTGGGATTCTCGTTCCGGCTCTTGTCCAGGGTTCTCGATATGCGGCGCAAGGAACAGTGGCAGGAGTAGCAGCAGGTGAACGCCGAGTAGCACGGGCGGAAGTATAAACCTGTGGACGGAGGATTTCATACGTTCCCGTCACGGTCTCCGGGTAGTCGGAGTAGAAACTATCAGGCAGTACTAGCGCTGGCGTTAGCGTCCTTGTTCTTCTGTTGTTTGATGCGGCCGCGAGTTTTGGAGATGGCTGTATTAACATATGGGATTCTTATTGCTGCATTTCCTTTCTGGTGATAGTGGTGATGTGGTAGTGGTAGCGGAGGGAGCAACAGCTCTAGCGCTACTTCGTATTATGTCTGTATGAAAGGAATCGGAGGGGAGATTGAGATGCAGGGTAGATGTAAGTTCAAATATCTACTGCACGAAATGGATCGCCGGCTAGCTGAGTCGAGCGTGAACGAACGAATGAACGTGGTTGCAGCGAAGTTCCAAATTTCCGCCAAAGAGACCTGCAGCGCAAGCTAGGGTGAGTTAAAATGTCGGCAGTCTGATGGGGACTTTCCAAGATAGCACGAAAGAGAGCGAAGAAGAGAACAACAGGGAAAGAGAGGGAGGTGAAAAATTGAAGGCTGCTACGAACAGGAGGACAGAACAGGACGGAACAGGACCCCAGACAGGACAGGACGATGACAGGTAGTAGTAAGAAACAAAAAACGGCAGCTTGGATGATTGGGTGAATTGAGCCAATCGGTGGCTCCCGCCTACTCTGCAAGTGGCTCTATTAAGCTATTAAACCCAAGGATTGTGAACGGGGGTGGGGGGGTTCGTGCAGAATTTATATGTGGATGGTTCCTCGTACGCTTGTTTTCAGCGGCTTCCTGACTTGTTCTGATGTGTTTTTCCGAACGCAAGGGAGCTTAACGCGGCGATTACCAGAAGTTCCTAGCCTGCTTTAGGAGGGTTTTCTCTCGATACATGCATTGCTGAATGCTGAAAGTGCTCCCACCCCCTTAGAGAAAGGCCTGGTTGGTGTGCTCTGGGGAGTATTGCATTCTGCATCATGCATATGCAGCATGCCATGCACGTCTCCACAACCCCACACGACACGGAAACCCCTGTCAAGTGCAGTCAGTCAGTGCGAAGAGAAATGAGGAATGCGGTACAAATCATGGTGCGTGTTTGGGATGTGATGTTTCCAAAAAAAATTTCGAGACCAGGCATTGGTGTTTGTGAAGTGGTGTGCAGTGCAAGACATTTGTGATGGCTGGAATACACCGCCAGTGGTGTAATGTACTAAAGTATGGCGTCTATCAGTGACGACGTGTAGCGTCCTTTCTGCTGTGAGTAGGAACAGGGGGAAGATTGGGGGGCGCGATAGATAGCAGTTAACCTATCGCGCAACAAAAGCGGTTAGGGTTACTAGCAGCCTGGTTTGAGTCATGGAGGATCACCGTGGACCCGATGTTCACTTCGCGCCGGTAGCTTATCTTCAGAAGTTTCCCCGCTACAACAAGGCATCGATGTATCACGACTCTTTCCCTTCCTTTGGTATCTAAGTTCGTCACAGGGGGTCGGGTTATTATCTTTAGAAAACAACATCCTGGTTGCAATCATTCAAGTCGCGACATGCCACATCTGCCTGGGCTGGACAGGGTTTTACAGTATTCAAGGGCTGGACAACCTGGAGGGGAAATGCTAGTACAAACCGGTGTACTTTTCATAAGGTCTGAAGCCCTTCTAAATCCCTGACCACCGCTCAAGAATCTTAGATCCTAAATGATATTTTTTATCATGGTTGACCGTCATCGCGCAACCTGACTAGGCCCAGAATTTTACGGGGAGTACTCCAATGCTCTCCCGCCAGTTCCCAATGATTCCATCACTCAATTCGTCCAAATTCAGACTACTGGATCACCACACCGAGTACAGCCTTGACTCGGCTAACTTTCGTTCTACGAAACGAAAGCATATCTAATTGCTACCAAAAACTTCGCCCCCATATCCCCTAGGCCCACCAAACCTAATGTAAAACCATAATCGCATGCAGGCGCCTTGTAATGCTTCAAAATAACTCGGCCTTCTTAGTCTTCACATTATAGACACCGTCCTTGACATCTCCCTCTTTGCTCTTCTTAACCGCTTCCTCCACCAAGGATAGCTTCTCATCTCCCGCATCATAGTAAAGGGCCTTCATTACCATCTATCATAATGAAGGCACTGTACTCAAACTACGGCGAAGTGACTATACCACAGGTTTCTGCGATGGCTTACGTAGCGCTTTATGATCCGAAGATAACCCAGAGTAATGAAAGTCTCAGAGAGGATTCACCAGAAGAGGTGCTGCTGTTCCCACATATACTGTGACCCGACACACCAAAACTCGATAATCCGACCTTCAGGGGATTAAACCTGTCGTCCACCATTTCTATTGACTTTTACTTTGAAACTCAAGGTTCCTTGTACTCTAAATCAGTCCAAATATGCACATTGCAAATCCTTACACGTTCTAGTTTTGGGACTCTTCCTGCGAGTATCCCCGGTCACACCCGCAACTATGTGAAGCAGTGTCGTCATGGAGGTATGGTATGGCAGCAGTCTTGTTTGTTGCTCTCTCGAACGTTAGAACCACCATCCGAGGCTTCGTTGTCTCGGAACGCTGTCATGGAACCCGCCCAATCAGAATTTGTGCGGGGTACCCCTCAGCCGGTAGACTGTTCAAGGCTCTTCCCATTCACTTCTTCTTTCCACCCCATAGCATATTCTAGGCCTCCGAGTTACAGTCATCTTCATAACGACTTCCTGAAAACCAACCCATTTGAAGGTACAAAATCGGGCCTAGGCCCTTTTTTGTCACGACTTCCTCGAACTGCCGGCACCGAGAGCTTAGATGTGTGCCAAGCCTCGCTTCGGCGATAAACTCCGGGTCTCCACTATCATCGACGTTGGTGCACCAAACCCGTCCGTGCACCTGTTCCTATCACGGCGGGCGTTGGATTTCGGCTACCAACAATCCTTTTTCTCGAACCGCACTACGCACAGAGTTTACTTTTCGGATGTGTTGAGACCGCAAACACCAAGCACGGGTAGTCAAGCCGGCTGAGATGTACCACTGAGAGTGTCCTCAGTGACGATGGAGATAATATCCATAATGCCAGCCAACCGTTTGCATCCATCTTTCCATCATCGAACCCGATGCTAACTTGCTACTATAATGTAGACGTATCAACAGATATCACTCTTTAGAACAACATCGCCCCCACCGCTGTTCTTAAGGATACCAGGTTAAACGTGAGGAAGTTGATGATATCTGGTATGAGTTCGACACGTTTAGACAATGCGGGAACGACGGCCACGGCACTAGATACGACATTGAGCATTGAAGTGCACATGAAGGAGTTCAAGGCCGAATTGCGTCAAGAATTCGCCACAAAATCCGAGTTTAATTCAGACCACACGACGCCTAGCTACCGTGTTTGCTCGGTGATAAGGCACTGAACTAACATATTTGAGCTACCGCGAAAACCCGTCGCTCAGGCACTCGGACCCGTGGCTCAGTCACTTCGCCACGATTTTGTCATAATGCCATATTACTGAGTAGATATGGTACAAGGTTGCGCTATCCATCGTGATGGACTTTATAGTACTATCACATCAAAGTTACACTTATTTCGAGGAGTGTGGTGGGTGGAAACAGACTTCACCGGAGCTGGCCTACTCTGAATTGACCTCAGAAGTCGTGAGGGTCTTCCCGCCCGGTCGAAAGAGTGGATTAAGAACAATGAAGGTACTGGATTTCTGTTCCACATGTCCTACAACAAACTTGCAGCACACAAATTTTTATGAGGAACGGACGTTTTGGAACCTTGCAGAATCGGCGAATGGAAAGAGACAGTGTTCGAACAATGACATAGTAAAGTCGACAATCTGTTCACGCCAAGTCGCATCCAGCCTTGTCGAAAAAGTAGAAAAAATTACTTTTTCTACGATGGCTCGATGAGATACCTTTTCCAGCCACAAGCGCCAGCAAGGCCCCCCCTACATTTATCAACATCCACGTGCACGATCGCAAGCCAGAGAGTGGCTTCTCTGTAGATTGCGGTGTCCAGTCGATGACTAGTCGTAATAGAAACCGCGGAAAAGGTGCGAGTGCACACCGTCAGGTAGTCTGTACATGGCTGTTGGTAGCTGGGGGCTACCGCAAAAATCTTTACCAAGCGGTCTGATAGACTAACCGTCAAGGTGCTCAACTAGTTCTTAAATACGTTACTTAAGTGCTTACTTAATATATGGGAATATGGAATATGGCACACCTAACTGACGATAACAACGTCAAGCTCCCCCACGCTCTCTAAGCCAGGTAAAGTATGGCCAGGAAGACCCTGAAACCGTTTCAATAAATTTCTTAGCGCTATATACTAGTCCGAAGGTTAGGAGGTATGGGGTGCGTTGACATCACCATAGTCCATGATTGGCTACCCTTTACTTCAACTTGCCCTGGCAATCACATAGCAGTAGTCTCGAATGTGGACAGCCAATATCAGATGCCGCCATCTTCTGGATCCCAAGAAAGCCCCATAGGATCAGCGTAGCCGAAACATCGCGTAGAAACATTGGTAGCTCATTATTGCATGCATGTGTCACTAAATGCAATGAATGTTCCCCCAACTTATTATCTCATAAGATCTATTCGTAGCGTAAGTATAATACATGCAAGAACCTCTGTAGCTTCGACGATACTTATGTATATCCATTCACACAAACATAGTAAAGTTGACAGATCAAATATGACCTAGCTATATGTGCCTCCTCTCTAGTTTGCTGTCATGTTGGAATTATACCTAGGTACCGACCGACGTGCGTGTGTGCATGTGTGCGTGCGTTATCCCGATCTTCCGAGAACCGTTCGATGAGCAAGGAACAACCCGTCGTCGTCTCGTGTCAACATGGAGTTCCCCTATCGTACGATTTAATGGAAGTTCCTTTCATGCAGATGCAGGCCAAGCGAGAAGACCGAGTGTCACGAGTCGTAGCGGTTATCGTTGGCATATGGGGGATTTGGGGGCTATCTTTCTAGCCTGCAGAATTGGTGCTACAACTAAAACAACGTGGATATCAAACTCAACCACTGTAGTAACGAATAGTGTTTTGACAACCGAAGATGATTATATCACATCAAGAACATCTCAATCCCTCATAGATAACCGAAGAGATAGACCACAAGCTGATACGCCGGTCTTCGGGGGTGGGATAATACGATTGCCGCTATGACTATGTTGATATCATATCGTCCCCGTTGCCCATGGCCCGAAACACGAAAGTCGATCGGTATTTGTAGACGATGGTTGAATTGCGTGCTAACATGTCGAAGCGACACCGTGTTGCGGGGGGGTAGTAAGTAAAATCTTGCAAATTGGATATGTTTATCTTCATCGAATCGCAATATGTACAGTACAATCTTTTTGGGACTTAACTAGGTACCGTTATAGATCTTTTTTTTTAATAGTATATCTAGAAAGTGTAGTGGTACTCAGATGTGTGCATATACAATAGTTATTGGCACCCACATACGAGCTCCCCCTCATCTATCTGGGGCCAGAATAGCCCAGAGTTTGGGTTCTTTACTCACGAAACGAATACAGTGACATCGTACAAGGAACTCTGTAAAGACCCCAAGGATGGATGCCCTTTACGGCCGAAGTGTTTGCAGATATGTCATAACCCGGTGAATCAAATTCCTGGCGGGTATTTATGGTTTATCTGCGACGCTGACCAACTTCTATAATTGCTTTAAGTTTACAGCATCTGAGGATAGTTATAAACGCCTGGGTGAGTGGTATGCGGCTGGTGGGACTCTGCAACAGTGTGCACCGATCGTGGGAATTTATATTTGGCCATGAAGGCTCTCTGCAGCTAGCTTTCAAGCCTACAGAACCTGTAAATATTAATGAAAGCTATCTGCTTGAAAACGGTCTCGGCAGACTTTTAGGCGGCCTGGTCATGGCCATGCATTTGACCGTCTGCGAATACTGAGTACTTTCCGTGGCGTCTGTATAGGCCCTCCAGATGGCAATCTGGAGACCGATCTCAGTCTCAGGTGCCAGATCTCGAGCTCCAGTTCTTGAATCTGGAGGAGGGGGGGGGTACCCCTTCTCCAGATTTACCGGAGTTCTAGATGGCAGTCTCAAAGTTTAGAAGTGGACCTAGTGAACAAAAGAGGGATAGCTTCCTAACGAACTCCCATTAAATTTATCTACCATCACCTCTTAGTATAAACTCTCTGACTGGGACTGTGACTGAGAGTGAGAGCGATATTAATCAACGGATTGAAACCGGGCTCCAAATTCTGAGACTCTGACTGCCACTCGGTCTCAGATTTCCACGGGAAGTACTCCACTGTCAATGCATGCTCTGCGGTACGAGGTGGTAGTTATGATACCAACGAGTGATTGTAAAATTCGACGCCTCCTACGAGGCCCGAGGCGCTGAAAATAGCGAAAATCATGCTAGCCATGCCGTGACAATATTCTTTCTTGTCCGGTAGGTGTCAAGCCCATGGTCTTCAACTTTGCATATCCCCAATGACTCCACCACATCTCATTTTGAGGATCGAAACCAAATTACCTACTACCCAGAAAGCTTAGCACAATCTTATTACATGTATTATTTCTCCGTCCTACCTGACCTTCTTTTAATTAATCGCCCACCACCTCCATCATCCAACTCATGATCCACCGAAACCTCTCCCTCATACTCAGCGGATTAGACTTTTGTACCACTGAGGGGCTGTCTCAGAATTCGTGCATTGCCGAAAGAAAAGAAAAAAAAAGCGATCGAAATCGACACAGATTTCCTGTCACCCGCCCCCCTTCACTGCTGCGGGGAAAAAAGTTAGCGTTGTGGGGGGGAGGGTTATCAAGTTTGGTTCTCCAGTAGGATTTGAGGTGCGTATGAAAGCGACGTATCGAATAGTTATCGCGCGGGTTAAATTTATAAAGAAAGTCGATAGTCTGACAGACTAGAAAAGTCGAGCACTAGAAGGTGCATTTTTTAATAAATAAAAAGAACTTCAATATTCTACCTCTCGCGTGACCAACCGGCTAATAGGATCCGAGTGAGACAGCGTGGATAGCTCATCCATCATGAATTGGTGCGGAGGTACTTCCGATTTCAACCGTACATGCAGTTTAAAAGGAAGCATGTCGCATCTTCAAAGCTTCCAGAGGTGGTGGGATTCAGAGTCAGACAGAGCAACGTACCAGTACTTCAACGGGTCTTAGAAAATCCGAACCCAAATTGTGATGGCGTGAGATCATATATTATCACCAATAAACAAAGAAACTCCCCAGGCCCACATCGCTCAAAACCCCTAATTCCCGAACGTGACCCCATCTATAAAATGCCGGGGTTCAAAAATGTACCCATCGGCGAGACTCCACCTCCGAGAATAATACCCAATCGGCGAGTGACACAGTATGCATGCGTAACTCCTCAGGAAACACCAGGCACCCCTGCTGCAAAACAACGCATCAGATGTACTGAAACACACCATATGGTTCCCGTTTTGATTGGCGGAGTTTACTGAATGCTTATCATTCGGCGCCCAATAAGACACCATGATGTTTGGCAACCCCAGGACTGGGTTTTAAGTTTGCAGCGTGCATATATCTATAGGCGCTGGGCGTATTCACCTATGGATCTCCATGGGTACCTGCGGGAGACTGGCAGCGGCAATCTGGAGATACCGTATGTATTATCTGGATGGGATCCGTCTTTCTGTTTTTCAGCTCGTACAAGCTCACATACCCTGCTATAAACTGCCGTGTTTTGTTCGCCTTAAAGCCTTGAAATCCAGCAAAGACCAATAGACTCAGCGTATTCATTCGTCTATGTATTCAAAGACGAAGCCCATCTGGATAGTACGGTAGTTGTAAAGCTTGCGTGGATGGTGTATGACTGCTATCGGGACTCTGATATATAAAAGTAGTAGTAGTACCCACTGACTATTATGGAGAGAAATAAGCAAGCCTATGCGGACATTCATATCCGTCCACTAAGAGGCTCTCTGTAAATCGTGTGGCCGCCAAAGCTTGGGCTCTAGGTATCTGTAGATTTCGTTAGTGAGAGCCGCTCAGTCCCAGTCAATAAATGAGCCTGTTAGGCCTTGAAAATTCACAAAGCTGGGAGCGATCATGGTGGAACCGCATGCCTAAAAGAAACTTTGAATGAAATGCTCAACCATGTTCAACTTCATCCAGTAGCAAACTATGGTGACTATAATAAGTGAGTAAGTTCACATCTCCAACAGCTAGACTTAAAAAGTTGACTGGCGCAAGTGACTGTCCGTTGAGATATCTAATAAACGAGTGATGAAACATGAAATTGCCATGCCAGTGACAGCCCTAGATGCCATAGAGTATCCCTTACATGTCTCGGATTTAGCATTAGTTGCAATCGCTTTGCCACTGGCTTCATTGACTCATACCCATGCCGAAGGTTCAATTGGCCAATCGAAAGTCCTGCCACCATACGATGACTCTACTTAAAAGATTGACTTGTGAGCAGAGTCATCCATTAAAACTCGGTTGTGATGGATCATCAGCGTGATCAGCGACTTCCCCTTGAAAATCTCAATTTTAGGCGTAATATCGAGAGTAGCCCATTCTAGAGCAAAAGAGAGTTCCGGGGAATTGCCGGAACTCGATTGTATAGTTGTGACGTTGGATGTAAAATCCGGGGATCGAGGCCTGTCAATTGAAGCCGGATTAAGGTCCCGACAGGAGGAATTTTGCTGGAACATGATCGGTTCTCAGTACTTTGTTCGGATGATGTTCAATTCAGGAACGGTTGTTGAAGATCCTTTGCATTCGGGAGAGTGGCCGGTGATCGGCATCATTGTGACGAAATAGCCACCGATCATCACCTCCCCCAAGTCATAGAACTTGGAAAATCACGGGAATACGCGATACACTAGCGCTGAGTGATAGTTCTGTGATGACATAATAAGAAACCTGTTCCCCTTCTGTTGGATTTTCATTTCAGAAGTGTAGATAGTCTATATAAACCTGACTCCGGTGCTAGTTATTTGTCCGCCATCAGCTCCCATCGGCTTCATATTCCATAACATCATCTGAATTTCACTAAATCTTTCTAAACCTCAATCGAAATGGCATCCAACAACCCTCAAAACTTCGCCAACCTGCCCAAGGAAGAAGTCCGCGAACTTGCTGCAAAGGGCGGCCGCGCCTCGCATGGCGGGAGGTCTGATGAATCTTACCAGAAAGAAGATATCAGAGACACAACATCCTCTAGAGACTCGGATTTCCCCGGTAATAGAAACCCGGGAAATTTTGCGAATCGGTGAGTAACATACTCTATTCCATGGTGAATGATGCGGAGAAGAAGTTACTGATTGTTGTGGTAGACCGAAGGAAGAGGTGAGAGCTATCGCTTCAAAGGGCGGACAAGCATCTCATAGTGGCGGATTTGCGAGTATGGATCCTGAGAAGCAGAGAGAAATTGCGAGCATGGGTGGCCATGCCAGTGCGGAGAGCGGCAAAGGGGGAAACTTTGCGAATAGGCCAACAGAGGAGGTCCGGGGGATTGGAAGGAAGGGGGGACTTGCTAAGGGTCACAATGATGAGTAGTAATTCTTTGTGGTGCAGAATAAATTTACCACTATCCATGATGAACGAATGATGTATGATGCCTTTTGTGTCTTCATTTTCTTGTGTGACGAACGGAAGTTGCCGACTCCCGGCCTAACCCCGCATAATCAACAATATAATACTCGAGACATCTTTTCGAATACCACTACTGCCTGTGCCCTCTCATCATTAAAGTCTCTTTTGTTCGCCTCTCTTAGTTTATGTCCAACGATGATAAAAGGCCTCGCGTAAGGCGCCTGGTGTCCAATCCTAAGACACGCTCCCGCACACGTTTCCCTCCCCGTCGAACTCCTCAAAATATGTCTCCGGCCACTATGTCGTCTAACCCGTCTACACCGCCCACTCCTGCTTCCCGTTTCGAAGAGATCCTGGATGACAGTCTCTCCGATCTACCTGACACTACCTTTGAAAACAACCCCTACTCAGCCTACCCCTGGAACCCTGGGAACCAGTATATTCCTCCAGCCATGCCTCCAAAACCCCCCGACCTCTTCAGCACGCTCCCGATACTGAGAGACATCTACACTACCCCTACATCCATCGAACAAGACAAAACCTGCACCAGAGTTCTGCCCCTCCTCTCCTCGCGAGATGACCCACTACCGCATCTGGACCGCGACGCACACATCATGTTCCTCGAGAGCGGACTCGACGATGGGAAGCTTCCGTACTATATGACGACTCTCGACGCCTCACGTCCGTGGATCATATATTGGTGCCTCACTGGGCTCTCGTTATTAGGTGTAGACATATCCCAATACCGTGATCGGTAACTACCTCACCACCGCTATAAACTAGAAGGACTGCTCGTGCTAATAGCTATTTGAAGGGTAATTTCAACCTTCACACCCATCCAAAACTCCACTGGCGGCTTTGGGGGCGGGCATGGCCAGCTCTCACACTTAGCACCTACCTACGCCACGGTCCTGTCCCTCGCCTCTGTGGGCGCCGACGCCCTCTCCCTCATCGATCGTCGCGCTCTCCTCCGCTGGCTGCACTCCATTAAAAATCCTAACGGAAGCTTTACAGTCTGTGCTAGCGGCGAAACAGATGTCCGGGGTATCTACTGTGCGCTCACAGTCATTTCCCTACTCCGTCTCCCTACCGACTCCGACCTCCTCAAAAACACAACCGAGTACCTAGCGAGCTGTCAAACGTACGAAGGCGGCTTCGCCGCTACGAGTGGTGGGAACGAAGCTCACGGGGGTTACACATTCTGCGCCTTGGCGGGTCTCTGCATTTTGTATCCGCCCTCCAAGCTACCCGAGATTATTGATATGGACGCTTTGCTGCGGTGGTTATCGGCAAGGCAGTATGCACCCGAAGGCGGCCTTAGTGGGCGCACGAATAAATTGGTGGATGGATGCTACTCTACGTGGATCGGTGGGTGTTGGGCATTTGTTGAAGCTGCGCTCCGGTGTGGCGGGTCGTTGTGGAGTCGCGAGGGGTTGATTAGATACGTCCTTGCCGCTGCACAGTCCCCGAAGGGCGGGCTGAGGGATAAGCCAGGAAAGGGAGCAGACTTCTATCATACTAACTACGTGCTACTAGGCCTTAGTGGTGCGCAATACTACCACTACTTCAACGAGTCTGTCGTAATGGACAGCAAGGGTGAGGGGTTGCCGCTCTTGACCCCATTTCAGTGGAGGTGGAAGAAGGAGGTTCCTGGCTGTGAGGTGCTTGTAGAAGGGTTCGAGGGATGGCCTGAGAAGAGGTGGGGCGACGAGGATGAGCACGAAGAGAGAGAGTTTAAGGGGGATAGGGTGGCTGTGGCACATCCGGTGTTCAACATCAGGAGTGAGTATGTCAAGGAGGCTGAGAAATGGGCGGAAGGGCTGGTAGGGTTTTGATAAATACACTTTAGAAGTGGGTATGGAGCAGCAGCAGTACCTTGTACCATATATTGCACTCGAGCTCGCCCACCTCGTAGTGGATTGTATCGATGCGTACCCAAGCCGAACAGCTATGTGCGACACGCCTACATAACCAACCGCCCATGTACTGGACGAAGTCCCACCAAAACTCTGGCCGAACGCTAACGCGGATTTTGGGTACATGGAAGGAGTGTATCACTATCACGGGGGAAGCTCAGTTACTTATTAGAACGTGCTTGCAGGGAAATGGGTAGATCCATTCGTTCATGGAAGCAAGTGTCGTGTGTGTATAGGGGAGAAAGGTGGGGGTGAAAGGTGGGGTTAGAAACTGTGGTTTCACAGGGCGAGATGGACCAATGAGGCTGGCTATATTTGCTACGAGACAAGATGTTTCGCTCGAGGCTCTGTGGGTGATAGCCCATGACCAGCCCTTTCACAATTTCTGGTGGGGTTAATGAGCGAGTCACTCAGTCAGCTAGGAGGAGGCTGTTTATATCGAATCTCCCTATATAGATCATTGTGTCCAATAGTTGCGCATCCTATGTCTTCGACATTTCCTCGAGGATTACTGAAGGGTTAGAGTTGTTGCTTAGCCATTATCATAACTTTGCGCTCTCTAGATAGAGGGGGCAGGTCATAGAGTCGAATTCCGTCACCAACTTCAAGATGTATCTGAATTTGTGAATACGTACACTTACTCCCCACGATTCTCCTTTTTCAAAAGCTCCCTCCACGCCACGGCCCTCTCCTCACCCACCAACTCCAACAAGCGTTTCCAATCCAAAAACTCATGATCTCTAAACTCAAACCCCGGCACGACAACCTCACTTATCAGCAATCCCTCCTCACCTTCTAGCTGCGACGACTTCCATAACCCTCCCTCAACAACCCACGAGATCTTCTCCCCAGCCTCGACGTTGGGACCAACCATGAACTCTTCCACCTTACCCCCATCCGAGTGAATCAACCGATACCGCCCCCGCCCGCGATGGAGAAAATGGTACGTCAATGATTTGTTGCGGTGGAAATGACCGACCGGAGAGGAGGGTGTGAGGAGGTAGTGGATGCTGGTGGAGGCGAGCCGGGTAGTGTCCTCAGAGGAAGAAGGAAAAGGGTTCGGAACTGTGAGTGGGTTCTCGTGCGTGCGACGGTAGAAACCGCCTTCTGGGTGCGGCGTGAGCGCGAGCGTGTGGATGAGGGAGGAGGAGTCGGCCATTGTGTGGAAGTGACGAGAAACACGCTAGTAAGGTCGGTATCGCGATAAGATGGTGACACACGTTATTGGTGACGCAGGGAGGGAGGTGCCGTGGGATCCGGACCGTAGATGGGTGGCGTTGTGATTGGGTAGTTGTAATCGATGAGGATAGTGATGGTTGAATCAAAGACTCTTCCCTTGTTTGCTATTTTGAGGGTTTGATCGGTTTGGTTGATAGATGCTACGACTGAATGAATGATTGATCGACCTTCCAAGATGATATCCCCAGTTTTACCACCACCACCACCATCACTTCGCTACAACGACGCCCCCTCCATCGAAGCCCACAAAGATGCCGAAGAACTACCACCACCGCCGTCCTCCTGGCTCGCCCTCCCGCACAAAAAACAACTATTCATTCTCACGCTCTGCCGCCTCAGCGAGCCCCTCACACAAACGTCACTCCTGAGCTACCTCTACTTCTTTCTCGAGTCCCTCCACAGTCCCGATGAGCCTTCGCCATCCTCCGCCACCATCTCCCGTCGTGCGGGTATCATGGCCTCCTCCTTCGCGTTCTCGCAGTGTCTTACGGGCATGCTGTGGGGGCGGCTCTCGGATCGTATCGGTCGCAAACCGTGCATTCTTCTCGGTCTGCTTGGGACCACAATCTCGGTGCTTGGGTTCGGTTTCGCAGAGAACTTCAGAACCGCACTAATGTTCCGCATCCTCGGCGGATGTCTGAATGGGAATGTTGGTGTGCTGCGGACGATGGTCTCCGAGACGGTCAGGGAGAAACGCTATCAGAGCCGCGCGTTCCTGATCATGCCCATGTGCTTCAATATTGGCATTATCGTGGGGCCGGCACTCGGTGGGCTGCTGGCGGATCCGGCGAGTACGTGGCCCGCCGTGTTTGGGGAATGTGAGTGGTGCCGCAGGTGGAGATGGGCGCTACCGAATGTTGTCAGTGCTGTGTTGCTTGCCAGCAGCTTTATCGCCGGACTGTTGTTCCTAGAGGAGGTGGGGATCTCCTCCTCGTAGGGTAGGATTGTTGCTAATGGACGGGGTAGACGTTGGAAAGTAAGAAGCACCGACGCGACATAGGTCACGAATTCCTCTCACGATTTTTCCGGCGACGCCCACAACACACCGCTGTCGACGACGAAACAGCACCCCTCCTCAATAGTAAACCCCAGCCTCCACCTTCTGCGACAAAATCTCCCCCACTCCGGAAAATCCTCACCCCAAACATTCTCACCACGCTCCTCGCCTTCGGCCTGCTCCCGCTCCACAATAGCACTTTCATGCACCTCTACACCATCTTCCTCTCCACTCCTCGCGGCGGGTCAGCGCTGCACGGCGGTCTCGAGCTGCCCGCACAACGTGTCGGTCTGGCGCTCAGTCTCCTCGGTGTCATAGGAATTCTCGTACAACTCTTCTTCTACCCACCGCTTCAGCAGCATTTTGGCCTGCTGCGCTCATTCCAGCTCTCATGCTATCTGTTCCCAATTGCATATATGTTCACGCCACTGCTTTCCTTCCTTGCTCCCAACAGCGTGGCCATGTGGGTGGGGATTGTAGGCGTGCTCGGGACTCAAGTCGCCGCGAGAACGTTTGCGTTGCCTGGGAGCGTTATCTTGTTGACAAATAGCGTGGAGGAGGAGGGCGTGCTGGGGACTGTGCACGGGCTTGGGAGCAGCATTGCGTGTGCCAGTAGGGCGGTGGGGCCGGTGGTTGGTGCTGCCGGGTTTGCAGCCGGGCTAGAGGGTGGAGGAGTGGGCGTAGGTGGGGGCGGGGTGTTTTGGGTGTTGGCGGCGGTGGCGGGATTGGGCGCTGTGTGGGGTGGAAGGCTTCAGGAAGGGAAGGGATTGGGAGTATAGAAGGAGTGGTATGGTTGGAGTAGATGGGTTTGTTCACCAGTTCTGGTTCTAGAGAAGCGGGAAGGCGAGTCCGACAGCAGACCGAGAAACTGAGACTAAGAACGCAAGGTACGACTGTGTTGTTCAATGGTCGGTCATGTTGCCGGTCAGCGGGCTTCTCGAATCCCGTAAGTAAGTTTACATGCTACAATTATTGGACTAGGTATAAACTTCCCCTAGATAACAGGCCACAAAATGGGACTTTCAAAAACAACCTCCTGGTTCTTGGCGCCGGCTTTCAGGGCTAGGGATCCCATTTTGGTCGTTCGTTGCGTTGCGTTTCTAGATGCTATGTATTCTTTTTTTTCTTTCTCAGAGTCATCCCATGATATTCAACTGCCCCCTGCATAACGTCCGTCAACCAACCATCAGGAACGTTTTGCTCCTATCCAAACACACCAAGAGAAAACCGCCCTATGGTAATGGGCTAGTTATCTCTTCCGGCCAGAGTAATGAAAGTGCTGAATTTCCCTACAACCCCACTAAGCAGGACAGCTCAGAGTTTGGATGGCGGGTCGGTTGACGGAAAACGATATTCAGCCCTTTAAGATCCAAAGTTAACCAATAGATGCAACCCCTTAGTTTCTGGGCTGTAGGGAAATGCAGCACTTGGGGGGAGAGCCGGGATGAACACCTAGAAGCAATTGGGTGATTGGTGGTGGTGGCGGGATTAGATGGAAAACACACAATCTTCGCAGGAGTAAACGTGCTCATGGGAAGAAACACCATGTGCAATTTTGAAGTACCGTTCCAATGTGCCAAATATGAGGAGATACATGCCGGTTGCTTATGCTGTTGTTTCTCCAAACGCCAGTTACCGAGTATCATATGTAGCTCTTCCGGTGTACGTTTCTTTTTTTTTTATCCGGATATCCCCATACAGTATTGCGGTTGAGAGAATGTCCAATGGATCCGAAACAAAAAGTTGTGACTTCCAAGTTCCAAGTTTGTTACCTGCCGCCGCTGCTGCTGCTGCTGCTGCCACTCGGGGGTTGTGTTTCACAAATGCATTTGTTCCAATCGGAGAGACTCGGTGCTCCAATCAATAATCGTGTCCAAATAGCCATTGCAGTGATGATAAATCCTTCGCGGTTCCAGAATTGAAATTGAACATGCCAATTTGGACGGAAGATAGACGGAGGAGCCATACATCACATAGGAACAAGGGTTAGGTGTAGCACAAAGCTGAAAAAGACAGTCCTGGCGCGTCAGTAATGGCGTACATATATTGAAGTAGTATGCACGCCACACGTGCCAGCTCAGCATATCTACCGTTCCTTTCGCGTTCCCTTACTCACTCACACCCACCTCATCGCAAGAAACGGCGGCCGTGCCGGCACATGGAAACCCCGCACTTCGCCAACGCACCGTCATCCATCCATCAAACCCACCCGCTAGAAACAAAATCCCCACCACCACGACTACCACCACACCACCACCGGAGGAGAAAGACGGGATGAACCATTTCACGCTCGATCACTCGTATATGCTTTTGCTGCATGCAAACCAACAAGCAACAAACCAAAACGACCGTTTCCAATTCCCCACCCCCCTTATGTAAATGCAAAAGCGGAAAAAATGACAGTCCTAATGAAAACCACCCACCCTCCGTACACTCCCGCCATACTCAAAAACTACCTAAAATGAAAGACTTCGATGCCGTTTCTCCAATCGAAGAGCTTCTGTCGATGAACCAACCCTCAAGACCCACGGGTTGGTTGAAACACAAAAAAATGCAAGAAAGACGAAAAGGAGTCCAAAAAAAGCATGTACAAAGAAAAAAAAAGCGCAGCAGCGATCAGCAGGCACCCAATACGTCGAACGTCGAACGTCTCGTTCTGGCAAGGGAAAAAAAATGAAGGAAACCCCAACGGACTGCACATATCACCACCACAACCAACCTAATCCTCACCCGGGCCAGATGCCTTTACCCTTTCTACGCTCCTCGTCCCACCCATCCGCCACTACCGCCACCGCTGCCAACACTAACAGCTGCCGGATACTGTGTAGCAGCTGCCTGGCCTTCGGACACGCTCAGGTTCCTGCACACGAGGTACGCCTTCATTGCTGCGGCCTCCTTCGCCAGGTCCTCGGTCGCGTGTGTGGTTTCCGTCTGGTACTCCCGGTGGTTGACGGAAACCGTGCAGGCGTATCCCGAGCTGTATGCAAAGCACTTGTACAAGGGGTCCGACCAGCGGCGGCGACGGCAAAGACCTGGTTGGGGGGGTTAGCAAACGGGAGGGGCGTATTGGGGGAAGTGGGGTTTGGTGGTGATGGTGGTGATGGTGGTGGGTTTGGGGGCTTGCTTACTAGAGAGGTAAAGGATGTAGTACATGTTTAGGGGCTTTGATGCAAGGGACGGACGGAAAGGAAGGGGTGGTAGGTTAAGTTGGGTCGGTTTGAAATTGGGCAGATATGGTGCCCGTAGTAGTATTACAAAAGCCAACGGAATAAAATCCCTTTACTGTAATCTTTCAATCGGTTTCTCCGCAAGAAGAAGACGGCGTCGATGAAATTGTATAGTGTGTGTGCGGGCAGCAAAAACCACCGGTGGAGTTTTCTCAGCTATACGAAGAGTAATGTTGGGGCGGACGGAAAATCTCTAGAGTGGACGGAGAAGCAGTGGGTAGTTGTACGTCTGGCTGACGATGAGATGATGGTGAAGAAGGAGGCGTGTTCTCAACGACGGCGTCCAGAGGGTGCACGGTAGGCGAAATATAACCGTCTTTCGTGTATGGTGTGGATTGTGTGGGGATCGAGAAATACTTGCCATGATTATCTCAATCGTACGTATGGGATGGAGGGGAAGGGAGGGAAGTTGATCCGGCTCTGGAAAATCCGTAATCAATCAAGTCAACAGGTGGAATGAATGGGACGGAAAGGGCGGGGAACCAAAGAAAGTGTGTAGCTGCCCTGCAAGGCGGCCCCCCGGTTTGTGGTATCTCGTATCGTTCGCTCTCTTCTAGTGTAGGTGTGTTGATGGTAGGCAGCATCCGCTTCCTCTGATTCCATGCCGCGAGTGGTTGAGGGCGAATCCAACATGTGAGTCCTATGATGACTTGTCCAGCTGGCAAGCCTATCCAAGCTTCCACCACCACCCATCACCTCCTCCACAACCCACTACCTTACCTCCACCCGACCTTCTAGTTTCATGATTCGATCGGGAAAAGGCAATCTGGCAGGTAACGAGCAAACGGAACATATCTCGTTCGAGAGTGTTGCATTGGGTGGTGCTGTACGAGGTCGATATCATCTCGACTCACAAAAGGCCTCACGCCTTTCCCACCCCGCCGGGCTACATGTGAAGCTAGAAGACTACTGGTCCGCGATAGTACCACGAACACGGAAAATTGTTGATAGTGACCTTGCAGCTTGCAGGGAGATTCCCCGCCAAAATTAGCTAGTGGTGTGTGTGCGTTTGCGTCGTTCGAGAAGGTTTGTGATCATCCAATGTATACGCACAGACAATTTGAATGCCCAGTCCACGATTGAAACGCAAGCCCATGTACCCAACTTCAAGGCTTGCTGGGATATATCGCACTGTCGTTATTCAGTTCTGACGACGGACACGGACATCTGTAATGGTCTTTGCTTGGAGTCAAGCTATAATCCGGAGCAACATGTTAGTTGGATACTCAATAACATTGCTACTATGTCACAAGGAAGTTCAGAATACGAATAACTAAATGCCCTCCCCCCTATTACGTGAGTGGAACATAGTGATAGGGTCAATTGCTGGTCGTTCTACGTCCAACGTGCAAAACACAGATAGTCAGACAGTGTACTGGAGCCTCGTCCCCCCGCGTCCCCTTGCTCTATCAGCACTGGCCCGACTGATGTTCCGCAAGGAGCGTAAAAATATCAATCTGTCGAAGGTCTCCGAGTTCAATCCCAGCTGCTGGTTATGAATATAAGCGGAAACAATTTAGGGGCTGCATTGATGAGTTGGCATATGACAATTAGCCTTTCGTCCTTTCTCACTCCAGTAGAGGTGGAGGAAGTGCTGCATCAGGCGAAACGACTGGCGAGTCGGAGAAAAGCCTGTTCGGCCCTAACTATGCAAGCCCTCACCCACAGGAAACTCCAGTGATCTGCAGGACGACGTAGTCAGCCATTGTACCAGTATCTTCCATCATAGATCCCTGTACCTGAGCATTCGCTGTGTTGTCTTGATAATCCATGAACGTCCGTCCCGTTCCCAGCTCTAACTCCCTCATCCATCGCCCCTCAAGCCTAAATACAAAAACCAGAGTCAAGCCAGGATGGAGATTCGTGTGGTAGACATGCCTTCCTCGACAGGGCCGTCGCCCACGTGAACACTGCGGATTCGTTCAAATGATATTTGGAGTAGACGTCCGTGCAGGAAGGCTGAGGTGTTCGTTTGCCAATCCGGTTTAGTCCAAGGATTTGTGACAGCTGGAGGACATTGGCGCAATTAATTCATTGTCCGCTAGTTATAATTCGTCAAGCAGAACGAGAGAAATGGCCGTAGTGCAACAGAGTCTAAAAAAAAAGAAGCACTGCACCCACAAAGACTTTACGGCCATGCGAAATATGCATGAGCTCATACATACGCGTAGGTGTTTTGCAGACGCGATGTTCTGATAAACCTCGGCTGACCAGAATGCCGCCCGCCTCCTTTTGGGTATGGGGCTGAATCTAGATAAACGCACCCCGGCATCTAAATCTATGCGACCGAGGACTTATACCTAATTCCTCTGGAATGCGATTGATAACTAATAGATAGAAAGCATTGATCTGTGATCGGCACGGCGTTATGCAAAACACACGAAGTGAAGGATCTAATGCAAGGCCCGTGGTGGCGTAGAAAATGTGAAGAATGAGAGCAGATCTAACCCCAGACCAGTATCCCGACCGTGAACTGTCTTCCAAAAAGGTCAAGTTGTCGATGTCTTTTAGGACCTCAAGGCATTTTGCATACAGTGGTTCAATAATAATGCGCCCACGTCAAGGGAACTAACTCACAGACTAAATGAGGGACCCAGAAAGATTAAAAAAGAAAAACATCAACTTGAAAAATGCGTGATGTGGGACGAGCCGAAATAAACCTGCAGAAGTGAAAGAAAGAAGAAAGCAGACACAGCGTCTACAGTAGCATCAAATCTGCCGCACACTCTTCAGTTTTTGGAAGTTTGCATGCCTTCGCCACATACCTATCTAAATTATAACCAACAATTCCCAGAACCACTTATTCTGCTGAAAACCAGCCCAACATCCATGATCCTTTCGTCTAATTGCTCAAAGCCTCATAGGCTTTCTTTGCGGCCCGTTCTCTGGCATTTTCCTCCGCCCTGTATACATAGGTCGTCTCATAATCGCGCCCATTGACATTGACGACGCAAGAGTACCAGCACTGCGGGGTTTTTGTGCTGACACCTGCGCTATTGGAGCTCGGGTGCAACGGTATATTGCCGCCACTGTGCTCGAAGACTTCGTAGACGGGGGTTGATAGCCGATTAACGTTGCATAAGGCTATGCTAGAAGTGTCAGAACAGAAAAATTCCACTGCATCATAAATAGACTACCACCTCTTCGTGGTATGGTTCGATTAGCAACGGAGACTGCAACGTAGAGAAACTGACCTTGCAAATGCGATTGCCAATACGTTCCAGTATGCGAAACCGGCATACTGATTTCATGTCAATCGAAGCTGCTAAAGAAACCTGGAGGAGGAACATAGGAATTGCCTTATAAACGTAATCCGAAGAAAGCAGAAGAACCTGCAGGTGAAACGGCAAAGAACGTTTCTACACTGGCAAGCCGTACAGAAGACCGAACGAATGAAAGCTCGGACGCACACTCCGAATCCGCGCAGCGTTGAGCTCTAGAGTGGGAGCCACGAAAAATAACCGACGGACAGGGCGGCTACTAATCGCTGTCCCAACAGGGAGGAATTAGGTCCAAAAATTGTGTGGTGACGAAGCAGAGGGGAAGGAGAAGGCCCCCATATCCCATCTGCACCATCCAAACTTTAAATCCCAATGTACATGTACAACAATGACATCCCACTGGTCGAAATTGCAGCCTCAGGATCCACATGATCGACCGAACGAAGCGGATTTGTCCTTCACAGTCATGCTTTACTGCAAGGGACTTCCCTAGTCCGGATTGCAAGTCCAGACAAGTAACCCACTATCCAATATGATACAGGAAGTGCTAGATCCGATAAGGAATAATCCAAGGATTTTTTTCCGTTTACTCATATATCAATAGCCCACCTAGCAAGACTTCCAAGAACAGACAGGCTCTATCATATCCCATTACACGTCAGACCACATGTCGTAGGTTTAAAAATTGTCGGTGTTTTGGTAGGCAAGAGGATGTATGGTGAGTCTGAATCAGAAAGACTTCTGGAACGTTCCAAAGTATTTCTCCTTCAGTTGAGTCTAGACACTGTTGCGGAGTAAACCGTGCTCCCGAGCCGTCAATGCAGATAGTCGTCTTTGCAAGGCCATATAAATTGCTTCACAGAGCACAAACCAAACGTTGACGCACGCCCGAGTATTCTGTTGTAACCTTACACCTATCGATAGGAGCGGACTGGGCACGGTCGCGCATGAACCTCACCATCTAGCATGCGTTCTGCAGAAACAAGGACTCAGTCTTGTATTGTGGATGACTCAATGCCTGTTGCGTCTCTTGGTGTTTTGATCGAGGTGTCCAAAGCTCAGGGAGTTGTGAAAGTGATGAATCGAGCAAGGCCCAGCCCACAAGGCGTACATAGCACTCACTCAAGGAAGTTCCCCGGACGACTCCGTCCTTCAGCAAAATCTCTACAGGATCCGACAGGGGAATAGTTGCAGCAGTGCACACGCATGCAATGGAGCCCACAGAAGATACATTATAGAAGGCAGGAATCAATCAACTAAGGCTTAGTGCTAGCCACCAAAGACGGTGGATAAGCATCTAAGTACACAGACGTAATCGATGAAATGTCGCAATCAATGATGAAACAAGGCTGCATACTACAAGCCATCTTGGTAGGTCGAAAGATCGAATACTGAGAGGACAACACAGAAATTCCCTATAATCTTGCATCAATCGAAGCGCCTGGCAACAGGGGTGAGACATCCAGAAGATGCAATGCGTGTGGTCTCGTGGTATCTTCACCTTCCTAAGGTCTGAAAAACTAGACTGCAACACCTATGACATGCACATAACCGTGTGCATATGCAGAACGATGTAAGGACGATGCAAAGATATTGCTGCCTAGAGACCCTCCAAAGTTGATACAGGATCCTTTGAATAGTTCGACATGCGGGGTGGTGTCTGCAAACAAATCCAGGGGGGGCGGGACACAATCCCTTTGGTGACCAGAAGAAATCCATGAGAAATAAGAAACAAACGGCTGAGTTTGTTTTCGGACTGCATAGCCGAGCAATCATACTTGCGGACCTCTTGGTGATGATGATTTGCACTGTGGAACTGTCCCACCACCCTGCACATAGATCAACCCCCATAGATACAGTAAACGAAACCAAGTTTGTGTGCGCCTTTACGAGCCTGAATTCGCCTCGGTGTTTACATAGCATTCGCCGTTCGCCGGCTTGTACTGTTGGTTCCCCTTTCCTCCTGTCAGAGTCGACGTGTTGTCAATCATTATTCCAGTGCGATAATGGTGAGCACTAAATTTGCCAGCCCAAAATTCGACTGCAGGCGCCAACCCACCAATATTCAAAAGCGACTGCGCCGGAAACAACATGATGTGGAGCTATGCTAGGGCCATGTCGTCAGCTATTCCATGGAAACAATGGCCAACGCAATGCAAACTGGACAATGGCTTTGAGCTACATCCAAAGGATTTTCTCTATCAACGTGTGGACTGGCCGAGCATCGACCTAACCTATAAAGCAACAGTACGAATACTATTGCGGTTGCAATATAGTAGCTACTTGTCATATCAGCAATGCAACCAATCGAAAATTGTGTCTTCGCCCACCTTACGATTAGTGTCTAGCTGTCACAAGTACTAATGCTATAGTGAGCCGAGCGACCAGTAGTGTCGAACGAATTCCCGGCTTGAAGCGGCTTTACACAATTACCGCATCGGAATAACTCGACAATGGTGTGCTTCAACGTTAAAGACTGACGAAGAGACATGCAGTACGAATTGACACTGAAGTCCTAGGTATATGTTTCCAGGCGTATCGTATGTTGCAACACATCGTATCTTAGACGGCCGACACAGCGAGAATTATATCCAAAGAACTGCTCAAGAATGTAGGGTTTTACTTCGAACCCCTTTCGCCCGTAGGACGTCGTCATGAGCACGTTTGGCCGAACATGACGATGTGAATATCGACTGACTACCCAAATCCGTTCCTAAATGAAGCTAATTGAAATTTGATGCATAGAAACTCCGTCGCCTATGCGGACAATACCCACCGAAGTTGACGTCGATTGACGCCGAAGTTCACCGTTAACCAGCGTAAACCGAACGATGCAGCATCCGTACGGGTAGTGTAGTATCCCTCGAAAGAGGAGATGAAACGAATTCCTGACAGCCTCAGTCGTCTGCGGATAAGAAAAACGTCCATCGATCGGACTCCTTCCTTTGGCATAAGGAGTACCGTAAACTGCGAAGCAACCGGAGATCGACATCCATACGGTGCCGTTGGGGTGTTCACCAACAGCAATGAAACTTATGGCTCCTTGGATTCATTAAGTTGTTCATCAAGCAGGCCGTGATGTCGTGGAGAATATATCGAACTGGGATGTCTCAAGTGGCGCTGCTGTCTACCGTATTAGCCATCCTATCTATCAATTCTACTCGGGGGATAAGCACCGGATATAAATGGCAACTGATATTGGCTTAGGCCAAATCAACTGATACTAACAGAGGGGTCAAGGAAATGGCGTTTGCACTATCGTCTGGGATGGTAAATTGTGGGTATTACCCCGCATCACCGTATGGAAAGTACTGTCACAGATGCTAGGATTTTCCAGAGCATTAAGGAAAAAGAGACCATGGGTGGGCTGAGCCGAAGGTAATGGAGATTGCTTCGAGCTGCAAAAACTACGGTACCTGAGTCCAACCCTTTTTATTCTCAGTCACATCCCACCACAAAAAAACTACAATTGCGTTGCATGTCACCTATTCGCTGGCTTCCTGTTGACACGCGGCGGCAGCCCTTCGATTGTCAGAGTGCTGCCGGCAATAGTGTACAGCTCCGGATCCACGGTAAAGTGAAGCCCAATCCATCGTCTAGATGACCCACCATCTCCAATATCATCACCCATCCCACCTTCTTGTTGCTCTTTGGATGGTACGGCCTGGACGTAGCCCTATTTGCGCTAGCTGTCAGCTGTTCCTGAAAGCGTGCTGAAGACATCTGGACCCGCGTGGTGGAATACACGTGTCATGCCCCCAGAAAAGGCCTTTCAAGCTGAGGTGAACACGCCAACCTTGGCGTAAGAGTTAATAAAAGTGCTGGTAACGACTATTATGATGGAGAGTGGAAATTTTGGTGGTTGTAGACGTCGTGAGCTCTGATGGTGCTGAGCTGCTGAATGACGTATGAAATGCTGGTCTATATTTAATCCCTCGAAGAATATCGACCTTGCTTGGGGGCCGGATTTGGAGCAGTGGGGAAGAAAAGGAGGGTGCGCGTCAGAGTCAGGCTTTTGTGGTGGGTTGACCTTTGATTTGTATGTAAAAGGTTATTTTGTATGGGAAGCTTATTTTGAGGTCAAGCACGATCTAAGGGATCGCTGCAGTCTCCATATCCCTCCCACTCCATGCTGGCGAACCACCCCTCCTCACGCGCAGATGTTTTTTTTCCTTGCCCGCGGTAGAGCACCAAAGTGGGAATAGACGCCGCAAAAGAAAATAATAGAGTAGATAACCTGGACCCTGACTTTCGTTTGTCGAAAAACTCTTTGCTGAATGCGGCAGCTGTGCATTAATAGCGGTTCCTGAACCTAAGTGGAGGGTGCAGTTTTGTGAGAATCTGGGTTTACCTAACAGCTTGCCCTGTTCAATGAGATTTCGTCCGTTCTCGTGATTGGTGTTCGCATCGTCGGGAATTTGGAGATGCATCACGACATCGGTAGATGTGTCGCGTTCGCCCATGAAAACAAAGAACTAGGGATATAGAAGACGTTAATTATTGTTGATTGATTGATTGACAGGCAGGATGAGTGTGATGGATGACGTGAGACCGCAGGAGAAAGAAGTAAACGTGCATCGTAAGCGGAAAGAATAGGAAGAATGGAGCATGTCGGTATGTAATGGAGGGTGTTCTGAGGAGGGCTATGGATGGATGGCTGCTGCCGATAAGAAAGCCCCAACAGCTGGAGCTCACGCATACGCTCAACACTGGCAAATGACGTAGGTAGGACGCTTATAACTCCGAAGCTCCACGCTTTTTACATAGTAAAAACAAACACAACACGGAGCTACAGTTTAGGAGTTGAATGAAAATTTTAAAGACGAGCAATTGAACGCTGCAGAAGTGAGAAGTTTGCCGCATCGCTTGTGCATCAGTGGCGCAGCAGACGCTTAGAACCTTGGGGATAATCGTCGGCTGTTCCAGACAGTTCTGGTGCTTTCATGAACGAATCACGGGGCTGAGCCGAGGAGTCATTGGACCTCCAGCCTGCCAAGCCATCATAGCCCCCGCCCCCCATATAAGCTCTCTCTTGCACTCTTCCTTCTCTCTTCTTCTTCATTCCGCTTCCCAACACCTACATACCCCAACCACCAAACTATCATCTCCTCACCAACTACTAAACTACCATCTCTTCATCACTACAAGTCAACATGCAGATCTTTGTCAAGACCCTCACTGGCAAGACCATCACTCTCGAGGTAAGCTATTCCCTGTTCCCAACGCTGTCGCGTCGCTTAGGTGGCAACCCCGCCCTTTGCCACCTCTATCGCAGCGCAACTCAACGACGGAAACAGATCCGCAGTTGCTAACGATATTTTTAACAGGTCGAGTCCTCTGATACTATCGACAACGTTAAGTCGAAAATTCAAGATAAGGAGGGAATTCCCCCAGACCAGCAACGCTTGATCTTCGCCGGCAAGCAGCTTGAGGATGGTCGGACCTTGTCCGACTACAACATCCAGAAGGAGTCCACTCTCCATTTGGTGCTTCGTCTTCGCGGTGGAATGCAGATTTTCGTTAAGACTTGTAAGTTTTAAAAATTGAACTGGCCTTAATTCTGGTTGCTAACCTTTTTTTAGTGACTGGCAAGACTATTACCTTGGAAGTCGAATCTTCCGATACTATCGACAATGTGAAATCGAAGATCCAGGATAAGGAGGGCATTCCTCCGGATCAGCAGCGTCTTATCTTCGCTGGTAAACAGCTTGAGGATGGTCGTACCCTTTCGGATTACAACATCCAAAAGGAATCGACTTTGCACTTGGTCCTTCGTCTCCGTGGTGGTATGCAAATTTTCGTCAAGACTCTTACCGGCAAAACGATCACTCTCGAGGTTGAATCCTCGGACACCATCGACAACGTAAAGTCGAAGATTCAAGATAAGGAGGGTATTCCTCCGGATCAGCAGCGTCTCATTTTTGCGGGCAAGCAGCTGGAAGATGGCCGCACCCTCTCCGACTATAACATCCAGAAGGAATCTACCCTTCATCTGGTGCTTCGTCTGCGTGGTGGTATGCAGATTTTCGTGAAGACGTTGACTGGCAAGACCATCACACTGGAGGTCGAATCTTCCGACACCATTGACAACGTTAAATCGAAGATCCAGGACAAAGAGGGTATTCCTCCGGACCAGCAGCGTTTGATCTTCGCTGGTAAGCAGCTGGAAGATGGGCGTACCTTGTCCGATTACAACATCCAGAAGGAGTCTACCCTCCACTTGGTGCTGCGTCTTCGTGGTGGCCAGTAGACGTCTCTGATACATGCGTGGGGTAGATATGGTGGTGATTTGAAGCTTCGAAGTATCATCGAATACGCAAATTTTGAGTATCAGATCGAGATGGGTTTCATACACCTGGTGTTTTCTTTTTGTTTGGGTCTGCTTGGGATTGGGTTGCTTCCGGTGTTTCTTGATTGTTCGCTTTTTTCTGTGTAAATTATTCGCTTAGCTAGCGGATTTGCAATTACAGGCCTCGAGAAATTATCCTCGAAATGCACTACATCAATTTACTCATCCTTCTCGCTGCGACTGTATTGCATGTGTGCCATCTGAAAAGGAGTCTGTTGAATGAATGGCATTGGGTTAGTGCGGCTCTAGTGTAAATCTTGTGCAGTGTTACGGCCATCGTAAAACCAACCTGCCCCCCACTCTCGTTTTCTCAGTAACACTTCCCTCCTTCATTCCTCCTTTCCTCGCAAAGCGCGCAATGGCCACCAGTACCCTCTTCCTTTCCGACAGTAGTCAAATTACTACTGTCTCTCCAATCCCAAACATAACAGGCCTCTCCTTCTTTTCACACCTTCACCCTCCAACCCGCCAACACTATTCAAAATGGACTGTCTCTCTCACCTCCTCGTTCGCCTCTCCGCCCTCCCTCTCAACAGATGTTCTTACAATTACCGATGCCGTCACCTCCGATGGCTCTCCTCATCCTGATCCCGTGTTTGTTCTCTACGCTACTTTGAGTTGGTACTTTCATCTACCCACACCCACACACCCTCCCACACAACCTGGCGCGCCTCAAAAGGAGTGGGCAGTGAACCTTGACCGCTCGGGACTGTTTGCTCGGGAGGAGGCCCTAGCTGCAGCGGAACAAGCGGGATTGATATTATTGTTTGAAAGTACGCTCCCGGACGGGTCCTTGCTCCCGCGAGCAATGAAGCGCGCATTCTGGCAGATCTCATACCCGTTTATGAAGCTCCCCTCGCCAGTTGTATACACCGTTTCCGAGGGCGTACGCCATCCAATTCGTCCTCGCCCCGCGCGAAACCTCTACCGTCGCCACGTACCCAGCCTCAACGCGATCCTGACGTTCCGTCTCGCTAGACTCGATGATGCGCCGTTGGTTAATAGGTGGATGAATATGCCGCGCGTGTCTGCGTTTTGGGGGGAGTCTGGCCCGGTCGCGAAGACGGCGGATTTCCTTCGGAGAGGTTTAGAGAAGCGGCATAGTTTCCCCGTCATTGGTAGCTGGGAGGATGTTGTGGTGCGGGATGGCCGCGTCGTCGAGAGCGGTAAGGAAGAACCGTTTGGATACTTTGAGGTGTATTGGGTGAAGGAGGATCCGCTCGGACGCTACTGTGACGCCCAGGATTGGGAGAGGGGGTTGCATATGCTTGTTGGAGAAGAGAGATTCAGGGGGTCGCAAAGAGTCAGAGGATGGTTGGGTGGGTTGTGCCATTACTGCTTTTGCGACGACCCAAGAACTATGAGGGTTTCATTAGAGCCTAGGGTGGATAATGAAAGGTGAGTACGAGCGAAGGCTCAACACTGAGTGGACGGGGGGCATCGTGATTAACATCGTTAGTAGGTTCATACAGTACCTTCAGCAAGAAGGGTTTTATAGAGAGAAGGTGGTGGCGTTCCCACACAAGCAGGCGGTATTGATGAGGTTGACTCGTGAGGCGTGGGAAGGCCCTTCTGCTTGAGCTCAAAATGTTTCCTACTTGTTGACTTTTTTGTTGGGTGGAGGATTGATGTGTATTTTTACGGCGTTGTTGGTGGGCGGAAAAGTCGTACTTGTATTTGCCAAGGTATCGGATGCCCGTCTGTGAATATCCATGATGCAGAAGCAAGGCAAGCGATGGCACACAGTTCACCATTTCTAGATATTTGAATTATATAGCTAATGAATACGAATAGACTTAACGCAGCCCTTTCGTGCTATGGTGAAACCCTCCAGATACCCATCCCCACCCGGCATTTAAACCTCATTCGATCTTATCTATGTGGAAGTATCTACAATAACTCGATCGTCTATTGGCTTCAAGTTCTTCCTTGGATTATCAGCCAGGTAGTCTTAGGCTGTCCTAAGACATTTCCTGCGTCATTAAGGTTGGTCCCCCTTGAGAGCACAATTTCAAGGGGATAAGCAACAATTCTATACCTTAGCAGCGCTCACCCCCATAGATATGTCAAAGACACAGCATGCGAACGAACTACGGGCACAATTATACTATTCAAGGAGATTTGATAAAGAAATCCAATTGTCATTCCTAGTTTTGGCATGATCACAGCATGCATATACGACACTCCTGCACCATCTAACTTCAAAAGTGGATATCAGTTCCCAGGTCACACATAAAACCATAGGAAAAGTAACATGCCCACTTCATCGATATCACCGGAACGGAATAAACTCCGAGACCAGGAATAAACAGTACTGAAACATATGTAGTCTCATGTGCCACACTCCGAGACTAGAGCATATACCCCTCGAGGTATTAAACATTGCTTAGAAATCTCTGCACAATTGTCAAAAGAGACGCCATATCTTAAAAATGTCTAACAGCACATACAAAAGATTCGCCCTAACCCATAACCAGAGTGAGAACCCATGTCCCCCACCCAATTCAACACCAGACACCACCCCGCTATAACAACCTCAGCTCCTTTTCACACTCCTCCCTCGTCTTCATCGACACACTAGAAGCCTTCACAACCTCCTCCACTGTCCCTGTCTGTCCCGCAAAAACGGAAACGTTATACACCCTCTCGAACCCCTTCAACAAGTGCGGCTGCATCGAAAGATGCGCTCGCATCATTGCTAGCATGACAGATGTGTTGATTCTATCCTCTTTTAACACTATCCGGGGGGTGGCTAGGGGGACTTACTCGTTATGTTTCCACAACCGAAGCGTGCTTAGGACAGCATGGTACGATCCCGTTCCAGCGTGCTGCTGGATAAGTCCCAGCCAGATTTCCGGCGGGGAGAGAGGTTGAGGTTCAGGACTTGGAGACTGCGGGGACGGGCGAAGGAAGGCGGAGCTGTCGACGGGGCAAGGGGCGTCAGGGAGGTGCGGGTGCGGGAAGAACGCGGGGAGTGCTGGGAGCTTAGGCGGGGGAATTTCGTCGTAAAGTGTTCTGGAGGGTGAAGTTATGAGTTCTTCGATGTTGTTGTCCTGTGGCTTCAGGAAAGTTAGCCAGACACCAGGATGGAGAGATAGTTTTCGACTCGCCGTTACGACTTCGACGTCGTCGAGTGTCTGTAATGGGACCTCTTCGTCCGGGAAGGAGAGTTCGGATAGACTATCGTCGTCATTGTTGTCATCCCAGAGCGGATATGCATGTGTTAAGGTCTCGTCGGAGTCGTCGCTCTGGGTCGTTTTGGATGCTGAGGCCTCTTGGGCGGGCGCTGTAGAGCAGAGTTCGAGGGGTGTGGCAAGAGTAATATTGTCCGTTAGAATGGCTCCAGCGTCAGGCGCCGCGAGGGGGTGTTTCGTTGGAGTACAGGCATCGATCGGAGTTGCGTAGGAGGCACCGGAGCGGGTGGTACGGATATTGGGATTGGGATCCATTGGTGCAATTCGATGGTGGATGGGGTGAGCGAAGTGGAGTTATATCGGGGGTATAGATGAGATAAATCCCAGGTAGTAAGACTTAGCTTGACAGGCAAAAGATGTTGATATAGTAGACAAATGAAGCAGGGCGAATGGGTGTAACAAGCTAGATGAGAGGCAGGAGGGGAGTGATGGGTTATGTTCTCAGCCCTCCATCTTACATCAATCTCATGCCTGGCACCTTCTGAAGTTCACCCCGGGTCGAATCTTGATTCCACACACAGAAAGAATTACCCTTTTAGTCCCACTTGTATTATCGATAATCCAATATATATTAATTTACAGTCCCACATTCTTCATATCCTCACTTCGCAACTGCTCCCCACCACCCCAATCCTGCAACACCTCCAATTATAATCGCGGCCGGCGGAGGAACCGCATACCACTCAACCATTGTATACGTTGACGCCGCAACCACCAACCACCACGGTTCCTTCGCTAGACTGATGCCCCTGCTCTCCTCGGAGGTTAAGTACCCAATCTCCCACAACCGATACACCGCCGTAAACACCAGCCCTACCGCGGTTGCATTTACACCTCTCAGCAAGCTCACAACCTCTCTGCGTTTCCTGGCCACTGCCCAAATACTCTGGAATCCCACCGCCAACGTGATGCCAGGGAAGAAGATGCCAATGAACCCAAGCACAGACCCCAGCACAGTTAAGGAACTATTTGCGAGCGCCAACCCGCCAAGGTAGACGGCAAAATTGAAGTTGGGCCCAGGGAATGCCTGGATCAGCGCAAGACCGAGAAGGAAGTCACGCGGCGAAACCCAGCCTGGTTCGACAACGTATTCGCGAAGCAGTGGAATCACAACTGGACCTCCTCCGAAAATGACGGTACCCGCAAGGTACATGCTGTTGAAGACGGATAGCGGCAGAGGAGCATCCTTGAGAACTCCACGGATTGTCATGAGCGTAATGAAGGAGACGAAGAAGAGCACGATAATCAGGACTCCCGCTTTCACGGTGATCCCACGGTGTTGCGGCGCTATCGCTGGCTGGAACCGCTCTTGCTCCATGAATGCGGAGGAGTTGACGGAGTTGTGTGAAGCTACAGACGGAGCGCCAGATCGTCGTTGGGCTCCGGCTGCGGCATCATCTCCAGCTTGGTCTACTGGCACAGAAACATTCTCCTCGACCACTCGCTCCTCGCTCCTCCTCCTTCCCCTCTTCAAGCTCACCTTCACCATGCCCACCTTCTCCCTCGCCCAGCAATCCCACCCCGATGTTGTCGCACCCCCAATTACCATCAACAGCGGAAAGTACCACAGCGCATTATAACACAGCCCCGCACCGCCTCCCAGCAAAACCAGAGCTCTCGTAAGCTTATCGGTAATCGCCTTTTTTGCAAGCTGTACAGCAGCCAATGCAATGATTCCAACTGTCGCTGAGTTCAAACCCGACAGTAACGCATAAACCGGTTCTGGCAATCTCTCCCCAACCCTTTGAATCCCGAGTGCAAGCCCAAACATTCCCAGCGCACCAGGGAGCGACCACATCTGCCAATTCATCAGTACAACTCAGCTCCAACCCCGCCCCACTGAAAGATGCAAACCGGCGAGACATACAATGAACACAAAAACCGCGGGAAGGAAGCCAGCGTGGATCATTGCGATACAAAACACCATCTTTGTAGAAGCAGGTCCCGGCAGCGCCTGACAGACGGCGAACAGTTCCTGGTACGTCTGCTCATCGATCCATGGCGTCTTTCCCATGCCATCGACAAAACGCCGATGCAAGATCTGGAAATGAACCGGAGGCCCTCCAAACGACGTAAACCCTAGGTCCCATGTCCGCATGAAGACATCGCGGAAACGCTGGAACAGCTTCGTATCACTGGCAGCAGAATAGAGGGCGTTGACCGACATCGTGTCGTGCTGTTGGGGGCGAGTAAGGAGGACACATTTAGATGCTAATATAGGTATGCAGGCAGGTATGCAGGCGGTTACGCGGGGGTGGATGACGGAATTGCTGCACGAATGAAGTGGTTGAGGTCTGCACGTTTTCGCTTGCAGGGATGAGCTTTTTTCTTTGACAGGGTTCGGAAGTTCGGCTTTTTCCGTTTGACACCTTGAGGGAACTGACCTGCCCAATCATCACTATCAATTGTGAACATCTGCAAGAGCCAAGAGTGAGAATCTTCATTTAATTACCGAAGACTGGCTTGGGGCTTGGAGCTTGCTGTTAGAATGAGTCGACAATGCAGTAGGGGTATTCAAAGTTACATATTATGGATCGAGATTGTGAAAAATTACAGAGGCTATTTTCTGCTCCAAAAAATCATATGATTGAGTACCCTCCATATTCGACACATATTCTACACGTACGAACACGTACATCTTCCAAATTTAATATGCACTGAAGCCCTAACTCTTTAACGTCCAAGTTTCAGCCCCGGTAGCTGTGAGAAACCATGACGATTGACGTGCAGAATCAGCATTCTCTTGCATTTCGAGTGTGTGTGTAGTACAAAATGAGTTTGTCTTTTAGTGCTAATTCTCGGCATAGCCAGTTGTAGATTTGAAGGCTGGTCCTCATAGAGTTTAGTCATATTTCATTTGAGCATCAATCACATGATCATGATATTCGTTGACGCATATTAGGTCTCACGATTCTGTACCGATTCACAGTTTAAAGAGGGAAGGTCCTCTTTAAAATTATATGTACGTATATGTACATATAGTGGTGTGGCGTCCATATTTGCAGAATCCGTAGATCTCTATTCCTCGTTCCATATATGCATCCATAATCTCTTAGTCTGAATACCCCTAGTGCATCTAGTCTGCGTTATCACTATGTCCCCATATCGTTTGGGGGAATATGGCACAGAATCTTACCTGGTGCTTCGCCAAGGTTTTTAGTTGCTGAGAACGCTTTGCGTTCGGCACAACCTGTGGCTGTGACGGTCGCTTCGCTCCCTCTTTATAGGCTACGCGCCTCCTTCGGCTCCCCCCCCCCCCAAATACAACCCCTCTCAGTCTAGAAGACAGCTCCAACTCAAACCTCTGTTGCGCCAATGGTCCTTCTCGAATCTCTTTCATCATATCCGTCCTCGGTGGGAAATCATGCTCGAACACCGGCTCCCCCAATGATTCCACCAGTCCGGTCTGAACTGGTCTGAACTGAACTACGACACGATTTTTTTGCAGTACTGGTCCGGTCTGAGGTAGGGCTCAGTCCGGGATCGGTCCGGTCCGGACTGGTCCACCCCCGGACTGGTTTACTGGAATCATTGGGCTCCCCTGCTCCTCTCATATTTGCTAGGACCGACTGCTTAAAATGCCATCGAAGAAGGTGGTCCGACACAGGATGGGGATATGCTGGATCGTGGCACATGAGATCGAGAGTATGGCCATCGTAACTAAAGTTATCGACACTAAACACAGTGATTTTGTAGTTGTCCTTTACCAGTCAGCGTAATTAGCGAATGTTGGGGAAGAACTCACATCCGGATCCACCGAAACCAAATATTGATCAAACAGGCGATGAACACCTGCCTCAAGGAGGACCCATTATGCAACGAGTTGATCTTTGAGACTTCAACCGTGTCGTCCATGTCTGTGATCCAACGACTGTAATTGAACTGAATTCAGTGACTTTCTTCCCCGAACGGAAAGATATGTGCTGCCTCAAAAGCAGTCCAATCGTATGGGACCATCCTATTCACAACATCTGAAATGACACATCGACCGTTGCGAGCGCGAATCCCAGTACGAAAGGCATTTTCCCGGCCGGACACACTGTGCGAAATGATGCGGTCAACCCACAGTTCGTCACTGATTTGAATTTCACCTTACCAATTAGCACATTCACACAGACACGGTACACAGTTTACCTTCTTCACAGCTGACCATTCTGTACTAGGCCTCCCAGGACGACATCTGGATTGGCTTCGTCAAAGAAGCGGACGTTGCAAAAATGAGAACGATGCCCGGACAACACATAAAGGTTGAGTGAACTCCGTCTGTCGTCTGTGCTGTCTCCGTCTATCGAATGGTGGGGTTGAAGGACTTCGTCCCTTCACACCAAAGAGAAGGTGCCTCTCTATGCGTGCCAACGCCTACTTAATCCCTACAGTCCTATCGTTCCGCCAAGCCTAGCTTGCAGCGTTCCGGACTGATCCCTGCATCTGGAACGTTCTGAGAATTACTTCCAGCGTTCCTCGAGCGCTTCTGGTCAGGGCGAATCACTCGCCGCTTGGATTGATAATTGGGATAGGGGAGCTACCGGGCCAAAGGTTAGACATTCTTATTAATATTTACTTCCAGAAACTACCGTATATTAGGCTTAGTCCAGAGAGTCGATACCAGAGGTGAAGTGCAACCAACACAATTGTCTTTAGTGTCGTCGTACGCCGCGGTAGCCGCGGCAAGAAGAAAATAACACAGGATTGGCTACTGATGCGCCGGATTCTTGCTTGACGTACAGGTGCAAAGCTGTCTCGCAAACCCTAACCCGATACGAAGCTGATTCTATACTAACAGATGAGGTTCAAACATCTCCTGTCATCAGAACTTTAGTCCGAAGCTTGGGGTTGTCATTCAGAGCTCTTTCACCAATGAAATAGTTTAGTCATTATGGAATCCAGGTGCAATGTAGCCTTCCAAAGTCTGCCTTACACTGCACACCCTCCTCATCCCACTTAGCATTACGGTAATAAACTGAAATGCAGCTGCCAAAGCGAGCCCCCGGATGGTAGCCAATATGCAAATCAGTATCTGGGTCATAAAGCTACCTTACCGAGAGATGAACAACGAATGTCACCGGTCACCGACTGCACTGATATGTAGCTCTGGGAATGTCATATGAGGTCAGCTCGCTAGCAAAGAGATACGACCATCTTTACCATCGTATTATATAGTTGTTATAGATAAGGCTATCTTCGCAGAAGTGACGGTTTGAGAGATCGTCAAACTCTACGGCGGGTTCCCTTTATCTTCATGTTCTCACCCGCCTCATCCACACGCGACAATCCATCTTGGTCCGTTCTCTCATTTGGCCCTCGCTTACAGACAAAAACCGGTCATTTCAGGCAGCTGTTCGCCGTTCAACTCTCGGTACAGTACTCCAGGAATGTTGTGTCACCAACTCTCACCCGTCCGCGAGATAACCAACGTCATTCAATTTCGGCCCAGTTCCAGAAATCGTCATTTAGCACCGTCAGAACACAAATCCGGCCAACTTGAGGCATCCGTCCGAGCCTCACCCGTTGTTGGTGCAGTATCACAATGAGACTTTGTTGAAACCCTTGGCCAAAATTCCCCAATCTCCTCGCACAGACCTTCTCAGCCGCACACACAGTAAACCAGTGAGGCGACTTATCATTTGGGCTGGTAATCGTGCGGTCTTAAACCTGGATTGACATGGTAACCACGGCCCCCAACATGGTCTGGTCTTCTGATCTGGGCTTTAATCACGACCTCTATGACAGTATTGACGTTCTTACAGTTTCATCGTTCGCTATGGAACTAGGATTCCATTCTATAGAGGATTGCACGTTATATGTTTCATGTTCCAATAGAATTGTTTTTTTGGTTCTCCTTTTTAGGGCTAAGTTACGAGTGGTCAATATCCCTCAACCAGACGACATCTAGATCTAAGAGCGTCCTGCGCGTTTCATTGGGAACAAAGAGACCCTGTCGAAAGATGAAATCTCACAACCTAAGATATTCTCTATCACTCATACCACAGGAAATGCTCAAAAATAAACCACGATTCAGCACCAGCTACGCCATCTCACCGAAACCCCAAAAACATATTGACGAAACAAAGAAAATGAAAGAGCTCAGCCAAAGCCGCTATAAATCAACCACCATCACCACTTCTCCATCACACTATGCAGTATAAGGACCCTGCTGTCCATAAACCGGCACATTGTTCATCTCATGTGTTGATTTCGCCTCCACCTGAACGGGCACACCGGCTGCCTGGTTGTTCTCCCTGGATGCCCTGCGGTATCGGTGCAATGCAATCGAGTAGGTAACCAGTATAACAAAGTACATAAACCTATTTTATCACCAATGTCAGTGGGAAATTCAAAACAGTCCGGCACAGGGAGGTACTCACCAGATCAGAGCCCCAAGTGCAGCAGCAGCAGCAATACATCTCCACGCCGCCATCTGTGCCTGAAGGTTGTATTTGCCGGGGTAACTACCGCTGCTCCTGAAGAGATCGGAATAGTCATTGGTATAGTCTGAGCTGGTATACGTATAGTCACTCGACGAGTCCTTCTTGGGAAACGCATCACGGCGGTAGTAGTGGCTAAGTGCATTCTCCGAAACGTCTTTGATGGCAGCCCAGGCGGCGAGAGCGCCCCACGCCGAGATCCAGAAGATGACACCGAAGACATCGAGGAGGAGGACGACATAGCGCTGCCAGATGTTTATGAACATCGTCTGGGCTATGAGGATGTATCCGATGCCCACAAGGGAGTAGATGGAGCAGAAAATGGCGTAGCCAAATGAGCCGTTCATGAAGAAGTTGGCGAGCTGGGACATGGCGAACGCAGTGAGCCCGAGGACAATCACTGACAGCACGAGCTGGGCGATCCTAAGGAAGAATAGGAACCGCGGCTGGGGGACAAAGTGGGGTGCTTCGGGGGATCCCATTGTGAAGTTGTGGAGAGAGAGACTCGTAGTAGGATAGACAATGAACGAAAATGGCGAGTTGGACGGTGTTTGATGGAGCCTTGATCTGATGTGGTAGCTGTACGCCCGTGGGGAGAGAGAGGTGCTTTATAGCCCCATCTGCATCTGGATTGACTGCCACACCGAGTGGGTTTCATCGTGTCAACCTCGTGCTCGAGTTGGTGTACATGTTGGTATCCGTACTGGCGGTACACCAAACTCTGGCTAGGGAAATTCCTATGGCTACCTACTTTACGCCTGTTGCCTCGTAGTCCAATCAGGCAATGATCTGAGACTAGCTAGTTTAGACTCGCCAACCGCAGCTTCTAGGTACTATGCAGGTACGGATGCTGACACGACATCAGATTGGTGGTGGCATAAGATCAGGACCCGACTCAATCTTCTTTCGTGCCCAGATTCCTAGCTCGGCTAGAGATTTATTTTCGCAGTCTGGGTACGAGATAAGACTCAATCTCGCACTGGCTTGGTGCTGTGTAACAGTATCCCTCGACATATATCGGGTTGCAACAGATAGAGTTTGGAAAGAAGTTCCAGAGCATTGCTTTCTACCCTTCTTCCCCTTGGGTTGCTTTTGGTTTGTAGAGTAGGAGGTGAATTCAAGCAACAGACAGAGATACTGTCGATCTCCCCATTCCCAAAAGCATCGATATCTCAAACATAGCCCCTTTCCACCCACGAGAGCAAATACGAGCCAACCATCGATAAGGTATGCAGTTAGGGCAGATTACCCGTATGCCAAAAATAAGAAACACCACTACCGCACGGTGCGACTATGTGGAACTCGAAGAGTAAGGGTTCCTAGATTCAAGCTGATTCTAAATCCGTACCTCTGACTGGCTGCTGTGTTTTCAACCCTATTACACCGCAGCGTTTAGAGGGGGATTTCCTCGCTTGTTTTTAACGTTAATCGACTTTGTGCGATGCATGAGGTCACACGGGTCTTTGCCCTTTTGTGGCTGAATAGGAGAGTGCAACAGCACGCGATGTAAGAATGCGGTTCTTATGGAATTCTTCTGTTGAACGGCGCAGAGCTTTCATTGCGGCTATTTTCAGTGAGGAGAAAGAGGCGAACGAGGAGAGAATGGTTTTAGCGTGATAGGGGAGCTGGTAAGGGGGATGGCTTGAGGGGAGAAAGTACTCCGGATGTATCTACGTACCACGCACCCACCGTAAAGTCTAGATGCACAGTGGCGTGGCACAGTGACTTTGCCATTGGACCATGCGTTGTACCACGTACTTCCCCACTACTTACACCCTTGTATGTGTGTAACATTTTTGAATAACTTCAGCGTGTAAAAAGTAGAGAAGTGCGAGACCGTGTAGACTTTGAACGGCGGATCCCCTCTTTTAAGCCACCGACATTAAAGCCTCGCCATTCATTCACTCTGTCTCTTGCAGATTGACCATTTAGCAAACGCCAATATCAGGCAAGATAGAGATGATTGATATAACCAGTCAAGTCTGCCTTTCAAAAAGCCCCACACGGTTAAGTTTCATATAGGGTCCGGAAAAAGCAAGGAATTACCCAACAAGTAATTGTTGTAGGCAAACTCAGCCCCGGATTTGGGGCTACACAAAGAGGATACGGAAGCTTATTTGCGGCGCTTGGACTTGTACCTTTTGACTCACTATGAACTAGGTATAATTATGGAATTTATAGTGGTATACCTCTCAGGATGGGGTTTATAGTTGCAATGTACCTTTAGCCGCAGACCAAACGAATGGGTCAATGCCGCAGAGATTTCAAAAGTGGAATTTGTATTCTTACCGCTGAGGCCTACATAAACACTCATCCGCATTGCATCACAAAGGTGCGGGTTGTCACGGGCGAATAACTGCCTTAGTTTGAAAGGTAAGGCAGGGACTTCCATCACCATGAATCGTACCATATCTGTACCAATACTACTATTCCAGACAGGGCAGTCCGATCCAGAGTCTGGCGACTTGGATGGAAATCTGGTTCAAATTCTTTCATGCATGCATGCCGCCTGACTTCTACTTGGTGTGCGAGCTCGCTAAAAAGCACAATGTACGACTAAAGGGATTCCGACCTCAAGATATGGATGAAAAGAGGTCATGGACATCAGACAATATCGACGCCTTCACATATACATAGGAATTTCCGTACCGCTCTGCCATTGGCGGTGTCCGTGCGGCTGAAGTCGTTAAAAGAAAGTGTGCAGGGACCAGGCACTCCATAGAACAATGAAACTGAGGGGTTGATCGATCGATGAAACTCGTGGAGTGATGCCCCTGCGGAGACAACCATGGTGATGGTGTGGATCCTTTCCGTGGGCATTTTGCAATAATTAGTAATCGTCCTTTAGGGAATGAACCGATGTCGTAATGGATGCTTTTGACGGACAAGTGGACAGCGGACAGGTGATGTCATTCTGATGCACCACAGACAAAGTTTGGGCATCTTCAGTCAGTCCGTGCGTTTTCTTTCGATCATGACAAACGTGCACACCTTCTCTGAATTCAATTCTTCCTCGTCCAACGGGAATACTTCGCGCGCGGACCCCGGAATGCTCTTGACGCTGCTTAGCGCCAGACGTCCAATGTCCAATGTCCAATATGAGGCATAGTAGCCCTCCAGAAATCTAGAGTCCTCCATTGCTCACTCTCGAATCTAGTGGTACAGTCGCTCGCGGGGTGATAGCACCCATTGTCTGGCGGCGCACTTTCGAGTTATGAGGGAAAGATGTTGTTTCTCTGGTGAACACGAATCTCGTGCCACGCAAGAGAGCCCGGTAATGAGTGATAACGTCTACGGGTGGGCGGTCACTCTACAAGCGACTCTGAATCTTCAAAAATCACTGCTGGATGTATCGTTAGGATTTGTACATTTAACTGAACGTCGCCAATGTTCTTTTTTGAAGTAGTTGCCCTGTAATTTCCCCTGGAACGCCGTTCGCTGGAACTTTTCTGGAGTGCATGGACGTCTCGTATAGTCTCGTATACATGCAGGGGAACCACGTTGGCTACGCAAAAGCAAAGACCAAGTGATGATCTGCACATCTTCTCACAGATCATCACCCGTCGCAAGCTACCCCTGCCATCTGACATCTGACATCTGACGCTACCTCGGACCACTCCGATCCAAACCCAACCCGCATCGCCGCCCCAGCAACACAATGGAGGCCACAATCCGCACCTTCTTCCGCAGCCCCTACTTTGCCGTCGTAGGCGCGTCCACAGACCCCTCCAAGTTCGGCCACAAAGGTGCGCAAAACCCACTCCCCGCTCCCCTCCTGTACTGACGTCATTCCGGTAGTCTTCGCCTGGTACCTCTCGCACTCTCTCCCCGCAACACCGATAAACCCATCCCCCAAGACCCCAGCCGTGCTCTCAATCCCAACTATCCCCTCCATCCGCGCGCTTCCAAAGCCGCAGGAAACGAGTGTCTCCATCATCACGCCGCCCGGAGTCACCCTCTCGGTGTTGAAGGATGCGGCTGATGTCGGCGTGAAGCGCGTTTGGATGCAGCCTGGTGCGTGGGATGATGAGTGTGTGCGCTTTGCGAAGGAGCAAGGGTTGGAGGCCGTGGTTTATGGGCATGAGGATGAGCTCGGGTATGAAGGCGCTTGTGTTCTTGTGCATGGAGAAAAGGGGATGAAGGGTGCTGCGAGTGATAAGAGGGAGAGATTGTAGGGAGGAGGAAGCTAGGGTTGGGTGTGGAGATGTCACTTGGGTAGGGAGATTGGTATTCTGGAGTCAAAATGACAGAATTTTTGATGGTTGATGGGATTCGTTGCGGTGGTGAGGTACTCGGAACCTATTGTTGGGTTGCTTATGGCTTATGGAGGTGTCGCCCGATGCATTCGCTGGTTCTGGGCGGTTTACTACCCGGTATTTTTGGTTTTTAGAGTGTCTAGCTCGATATACCGGAAGCACATTCCAGTTCTGAAAAGCATCTTACAACAATACCTTCTCGTGGATAGGACAAAAAACAAAACAATTGATTGAACATTACTAAGTAGCTGCAGGTTTCCAACCTGCGTGCCTGACGATTATAACGCTTTGAGGTTTGAACTCGTGCCTTGACGCTTAGAACGCCACGAGGTTTCGAGCCCCGGTGTTTACAGCATCTGGCTAGGCGTTTAATCGCGTCATGAGGGTTCGAACCTGTACCCTTTGACGTTTAGAGCTCCCTGAGGTTTTGAACTTGGTGTTTGTAGCACCATCTAAGCCAAGTAACCAGTTATTGTACATGCAATGTTTTCTACCATCCTGTATCGAATTCAAGCCAGGACCTCAAGTCAAAAGAGAGCACCGCGGGTTTCAAACCTTGGCCTGGCAGCTTTGTAACGCCATAAGATTTTAAACCCTAGTGTTTACAGCACCTAACCAGGCGTTTATAACGCCTTGAGGGCTTCAACCCGTGCCTTGGCGTTCAGAGCGTCGTGGGGTTTCGAACCCCGGTGTTTACAGCTCCCGGTGTTTGTAGCACCAGCTAAGCCAGGCGATTGGTTCTTGATATACGCGACGGTTTCCGCCATCCTGTATAGGACCTAAGCTAGGATTTCATGGCAAAGGCAGGGTCCCAGCAAAAGAGTGAGCACTGTAAGGTTTGAACCTGTGGCCTGGCGTTTATAACACCTGATGTTTATAGCACCATGCTCTGCTAGCTAAGCTAGCGATTAACTCTTATCATTCGATTATCTTGGAGGTCAGATGTAGTGTAATGCCGTTTTCTTACAGTTGCAGGGGAAAATTAGCCTTGATGCCTGTAAACGCCTTTACTACAGTATGAGCAAGACTGGATTAAATCTTCACGTGCACCAGTTTCTAGTGCTCTAGCATGGTCGCATACTGGTTCCGGAGCTCGGAACCGGTCAAAGTTTGTGAACTGGTAAAGTTCGCTTATCAATTGGAACATATACAACTGAGCGTATAGTTTAGCTGGTGTTAGAAACACTAGGTACCGGTGTTGTAAACGCTGAGGGTTCGAAACCTACAGGGCTTAATTGGTGCCTTAAACACTAATGTTGCAGACTATGTTGCAGGCTTCAACCTTGCAGAGAATATGATACCAGAAACACTAGGTGATGTAAACACTGAGTGTAGGTTCGGAATTCGCAGTGCTGTAAATACTGAGGCAGCAAGCTCGAAACCCGCAGGACTCATGGGTGTGGGTTTGAACTAGCGGTGCTATAAACACTCATCTCAGGCTCCAAACCTACGAGTGACACTCTTTGATATTCTTTTGCCTAGTCGTAACTCGCTCAATTCCACCAAAATGAATGATGGTATGGGCTTTACGCAGAAGTCACATACAAAGAAGCTTTACAAGACCACATATACAACAACTGAGTGGTTAGCTTAGCTGGTGCCAGAAACACCAGGCGTTGTAAACGCTGGATGCGGGTTCAAACCCTGCAGTGATCAATGGGTGCTGTAAACACTAAAAGCTCGCAGACTTAAAATTTGCAGAGATCACTCTTTTGCCTTTTTCTCCGGCCGCAACCTAATTCCACCTATGGGCATTACTCGGAAGCTACATAGTAGGAAGCTTTCCATGACCACGGCTGAAATCAACGCATATACAACAACTGAGTGCATAGCTTGGCTGGTGTTAGAAACACCAGATGTTGTAACTTGTAAGAACTGAATGTGGGTTCAAAAGCTGTAGTGTTCAATTGGATTGTTATTGTAAACGCCAAGATCGGATTACTCTTGTTTTGTACTGTCGTAAACCCCGTCGGGCGGCGTGTCAAAACGGGCACACTAATAGATGATCTGGAAACCGGTGGACAAAATTTGCGGTGGTTTTGACTATGTCATAAGTCTTTGCAACTGGTGCCATGGGTGACTAAGATCGCGAACGAGCACACAGGTTATCTATCATACTGAACATATGCGATGATTTCTATCATCCTATACGGACCTATACAAGAATCCCAAGGTAAAAAGAGTGAGTACTGCAAGTTTTGAACCTCTGGCCTGGCGTTTATAGCGCCTAGTGTTTATAGCACCATGCTCTACTAGCTAAGTTAACAATCAGACTTTGTTATTCAATTATCTTGGAGCTCAGATGTATTGGCAGTATCGTTTGGGACGCCACGACACCCCAAGTAGCACCACCGCCATGTATCCTTAGTTAGTAATATTGTAAAGAGATGCTGTTTGTACTTAAAATAGTCCCGGATAGATCTGCGGAAAGACCCAGAACTTATACCGACAATCTCCTACTCTACTAATTCCGAATACGAGTGATATAATATGATACGGGCTTCGATGGTTCTGCGTGCGGAGGGAATGAATAGATGCCCATCTCACAACCAAGTAGTTGGCTATTAATTCACGTTCGGCTAAAGATTCACGTATGACCAAACCGAATCCTCTGAAGTGAAAGCGTGAAGAACCGTCGCCAACAACGTCAACGGAAGTGGTAAAAACAGTGCATCCTAACCAAGCTAGTTTCTCAAGTTAGTGAGATATCTCCCCGTGATTCTCGCCCCATTTCGGACCCAATTCAGAACTAAGTAGAAACGTGAAAGTCCTTCTTTCGAAGCAGGAACTTGCTGCTGCTGTCAGATGCCATATGGGAACGCACATCGGATAGCTGCAAGCGGAAACGTTGCCTGTCAGTATGTTTGCGCATTGTGTCGTTCTTGCTAGTTATTAGGCACCCTGCGTGACCCAAGGCAGGGGCCAAATCGAGGGAGCTGCAAAGATGCGGTCAATCGAATGTCGGATAGACATGTAACGTAGCATTGTATATTAAAGAGAAGGATCAAGCCAGTCTTTAAATATCCTCGGACATCGAGACCAATCCCAACTTGTGGTGAACAGTCAGAACCCAAATATTCTTCAATATTTCATCCGTCCTCGTCTCAGTGTCCACTCGCTGTTCCATTCAAGCGGAGAATTTCTTAAACATGATGCCGTGCTACTTATGAAAAGCCCAATGCCCCCATGGTTGAAGGCGACATCTAAATTCTTGTAAGATAGACGAAAAGGGTGAATGCGCAGTGCATACTTTGACCGGATGGCTGCATGTACATCTTTGGCCAACGAATCCGTCAAAATTCCGTCGTAAGAAGATGTTACTTCCAGTTTCAGTAGACGACTTTGTGGAAGCTGTCATGCAAAACTGTCACACACTCATATGATATGGGCGTTCTAGACGTTCCAACCGGAACCACTCGCCGGCGTGTATACCTTCCATATTCATCTTTATAATTCGAAGTGCTAGGTTCCCTTGCATTTATGAACGGAGCTATCACTTCCATTCATCGTTTCAACCGAGTGGAGCACTTGAAGTGTAAGTCTGTACTGTAAGTCCCGAGACATTCAAAAGGTGGTCTCAGGGGTTCTGTAAATTTAATGGGTCTAAGCTGGAGCTTCGCAAAGTCGGTGTCTTCTTCGTACTTTACCTCTCGGGATGATGGCCACTATGACAGGAAAAGGTATAAGTGATACAAGATACGGTGACGGCTTCGCCACCTTTTGAGGTGGGACCGTCTGCCGGCTCCCGAGCTGGCTCATTTGCATGCTCTCAGGTATACTTGGCTCCAAAATTAGCAAGCCACTCATGAATGACATGGCAAATTCAGATCTGAAAATGTGAGTATTTGGAGCTCTCCCTTCCCAAGTCTGTATCCAATATCCCTGCGTTCCGTCAATTCCGTTTACTCTTCATATCCTTCTACTCCACTTTCTGTCACCCACAAGTCCACTCCATAAATACGCTTCCCAAGTGCACCTCCCAAATGCACTGCTCAATTTCACTTCCCGGTTTCCTTTTACGATATCGATAATAGCCACGGTACGGCTAAATAAAAACGCACTGATAATGCTGGGTATCCCCAACCACTCACTCAATATTGGGATATCATAAATCTGAGACTTGTAGGTGAAAGAGGGCATAGTTATACGCATTAAATGTATAGAACACTATAAAATCAGAAACAGTCATGGACTGGCGATTTTGGATTTGAAGTTTGATTATAGGCATATGCCACAATCAGCCACAGTAAGAAAGTACGTACCACCAGTCAACCAATGAGAATGCTTCGAGCTGACAACCATGTGTATAACTTTTAGATGAGTGGTGATGTGTGGTCTGGCACAGTGCTTCACCAACTATCACACCCGGCATTGCCTCGAGACAAACCCGGGGATGACAAATTAGTATCGGACTTTGTCTCGTCAGTCTCGTGCCAATCACTACACCTAGCAAGCCCGCAATCAAAAGCAACAGACTGAGAGATGCTTTATGGTATCTTCGGTGGCACCTTAGATCAGTGATACACGGACGGTCACATCCCAATCTTTCTTCCATCACCTGCTCCCTGCTCCCTGCTCCCTACTCCCAGCTTTTCAGCGTAGTTGCAACCTCAGCAGAGCGTCCGGTATTTTTCTATCCTACAGAAATACACCTTCTGGAGATCTTATCTTATGTCTATGCCACATCTCCCACAGACAGCTTTATGCAGCGTCTTAGAGATTGCTACAAGTAAGCCTCCATTGTCTGGATGTTAAGATGGATTATATGGATATGTGAGTACCCACCAGGATTAGTTCATCTACGGGTCTTCGTTCGACCGTGATCCAACAGGCTTTTCCGTATATGCCGCAGTGAATGTGCTTTGATGTTGAAGAAGAAGCTATCTGTTTGAGACTAGCTTATCCTTTATGTTCGGTATCTTATCCATAGCTTTCAGGGCACTCTCGAAAATCATGGTTCTCAATTCTGATACAGGACGGGGAGGAGGTCTTGCTCTCGTATACCGGACTTTCCGGGTTCATCTTTCGCCAAGCGATGCGAAAAGGTCTAGGCATAAGAGCACCTTATCCTCTTTTCACATGCTCAGACCAATAGCTTAATTTTTACATACCCGCAAGCTCGCGGGCACGAGAAAACTACCACCTTGTGACTTTTCTTACCAGAAAATTTCCAACATCATTACATCATCGTATTCAGATGCGGACAGTATTCGTACTTGGAGTTCGAACTCCTGCGCTGTGACACAGTAGATGCGTCCCAGCAAATCTAATTGATGGCGAGGGACGATATCGATGTGGTAAGACGCACTATCGGGAGCAGGGAGGGGGTTTCCTCTCGAACGTTGAGTAGGGAGCATATCCCGTTCAATCCCGTCCTAGCCATTATGGCTCATAGAAGCAACCCAAACCAACGAACTCCATGTACCATAGAGAAAATAGTAGTACGGAGTCGTGAGATACTAGGGCACCGGTGCAGCATCTATTTCACTTGATGTTTATCTTGTTAACTGCAGATTTGTTCAAAAATTCCTCATATAAATCAGCTCGGCAATGGCCTCAAGTCATATGCGCACCATTATAGGCCGTATCAAGAAATATTATTCCGACAATGGTTCCCGTTACTCTTCAGGGAGTAGCCTCTAGGGTACAATATAAAATATATTACTTACAGCTCGATTCACAACGTCCAGTCCTGCTCTCTGTAAGTTAAACTGGTTTTTGGGCCCAGGGTTCTGGGTGTGTTAAGGTTCTGCAGTTGATGAGGCTGTTTTTTGACTTCTGGAGCACAGAACCAAGGATCCGATTATCCTGGGCGGCGAGAGCACGTCAAAAGCTTAACTCTAATCAAGCTCTAAATGTGGGGATATAAACGCAAATTTCAACGTATTGGATGAACATCATCCGCGGCTTTTTGGCGTAGAATGGTTGATATTAATACATATAGTAATCGAGTGCAGCGCATTAGAAGCCGTCATATGCGGTCAATGCTATGCGCTCAGTACATTCAAATGTGCGAGTCGAGCTCGGTGGCGATTGGAGAATTGCGTGTACCACATAACCCGAGGCTGAAGAATTGCTTGTTTTTGGAAGAGTACGTGCAGGGATACTTTAAGGTTTCATTGGGTTACGGAACTCCGTCGATTTAGTGATTCATTGCTGTCGCTGTCACTGAATGTGGAATGTTTGCATTGCCCGATCCTCATGTGCTCTATCTACTTGCTGTGCAGAAAATTTTAGTCGGATCAAATCGCTTCCGCTGCCCCTGAAGAGTCATATTTCATCATCGGTTGGGTGATGTCGGAACACTGAAATCTCGTATTGTGGGCCGCCAAGACAGTATTGAAGCTGCCAATTATTCGCTTGCAGCCGGAAACTACTACTCGATGCGGATTGGATACCATGATTTGCGGCTTCAGCCGTACTAGTATAGACGCGACACTGCTACCAATAAGGCACAGATGGCGTCTACACAGTGGAGGGAGAGCAAACCATAAAGGTTAAATGTTGATGGGGTGCCGAGAGATCGGTCTCTTGTTGCGCCGATGTCCGAGTGTTTTTTGGAGGCTTCAGTCACTTTTGAAGGCTTCAATCACACTCGCACGGCGAGCCCGTGGAACATATCGCTGCCACTGCCACTCTGACTGTTCGTGAGCAACGACAACTGAAGTCCGATGCTGCCGCCTAAATGGACAAGGGAACGCGAATACGCCATGCCTGCCAGGCCATAAGCGAAAGATTTTTGTTGCTTGGGCCTACCCGGAATCGTCTCGGTAAGTGTTTGCAGTAGATGCCTCGTACCTGCGAGCACTTAAATAAAATAAATATGCCACCTGCCTGGAACATTCGCAACCTAGTTTCGAGAAAACCTTATACATTCGACCCTTTGTCACCGTCGAGCATCATCACCACGCTTTATTCCCTCAGTTTACATAGGACGAGGGACTTGCTGCAGCACAACATTACCCCTCCAGATCCCCAGATTTGGTGAACATTCTCTTTCAGTCTTTGCTCGACACCTCACAACAAATACGGTTCGGCATTCCTTCCTCCTCTAGATCCGGATCGTCACCTGCAATTTACAAATTAATTCAATACCACAAGTGTGAAGTTTTGAACGCGGGTTAGTGGTTTCGCCCTATCATTATCCAGGTTCGATGGCTTCAATTGCCCCCACTCTTACGGGGTCTGCCAACGAAGCAAACGAAAAGGAGGCTTTTACTCCGAACCATTCATCTACCCAGCTTGCGGATCGCGGTGGAACACAGCAGCTACAAGAGAAGCCGGAGGGTGCAGTGGTCGAAAACGGAGACGATGATGTCATAAGCAGCAGCAGCGAAGAGGAGACGGAATATCCCACTGCATCTGCACTAGCACTCATCACCGTTGCACTCTGTCTGGCTGTGTTTTTGGTTGCGCTGGTGAGTTGTGGACTGTCTTTGGCGTGATGGTAGTTGCTCGGTGTTAATGATTTATTTAGGATCAAACGATTATTGCTACTGCGATTCCAAAGATCACGGATGAGTTCAAGGCATTGAACGACGTTGGTTGGTATGGCAGCGGATATATGTTAACGGTTTGTTTACATTTCACAAGGACCCACTTACCAGTACTAATGTTTCACAGATGTGCTCCTTTCAACTTCTATATGGCAAGATCTACACTTACTACTCCATCAAATATTGTTTCTTGGGTGCAGTGGGCTTGTTTGAAATTGGAAGTTTGATTGTATGCACTTCTCTTTCGCTTCTTACTTGTCCAGTTAACGTTAACAGATAATCAGTGCGGTGCCGCACCAAACTCGGAGGCACTGATCGTTGGACGTGCTGTTGCTGGGTTGGGCTGCGCTGGTATCTTCTCTGGTGCACTCATCATCTTGTCTCTCTCAGTTCCAGTCCGAAATAGACCCATCTATACCGGATTGATTGGTGGCATGTTCGGTAGGTGCAGTGGTGGCGCGTCGTTTGTTGATAGAGGCTGACTTTTTGGAGGTATTGCAAGCGTTGCTGGTCCCCTGATGGGAGGTGCATTTGCAGATCACGTCTCGTGGAGATGGTGCTTTTATATTAATCTTCCTCTCGGAGCTATCACGATCGGTGGCATCTGGCTATTCTTCAAACCACCGAAGCGAGCCAAGGTTGACAAGTTGACCTGGCAGCAGAAGTTCAAAGAATTCGACACACCAGGAACTATTGCTCTCCTTCCTGCAATTGTCAGTCTACTCCTTGCTTTGCAATGGGGAGGCTCTAAATATCCTTGGAGGTCCGGACGCATCATCGGGTTGCTCGTCACCTTTGGTGTCTTAGCCATCATTTTCGCCGTGATTCAGTTCAAGCGTGGGGAGAAGGCTACGATTCCACTTAGAATTTTGATGCAAAGGAGCATTCGGAGTGGTGTTTTTGTATCTTTCGGCGTCGGATCAGCATTCATGTTGCTTATATATTACCTTCCTCTTTGGTTCCAAGCAATTCAGAATGTTTCCGCCACACAGTCTGGTATTCGCAATCTCCCTCTTATTCTGGCTGTTACTATCTTTTCCATTGTGGCGGGAGGACTCACGACGTTGTTTGGTTACTACATGCCCTTCGTGATTCTTGGGACTGCCATATTTATTATTGGGGCCGGCTTGCTTACGACGCTTGAGGTCCACACTGGACCCGCTAAATGGATTGGCTACCAAATACTTGCAGGTGCTGGCATCGGTATGGCTTTTCAGCAGCCTATGATTGCAGCACAAACGGTTCTGACCTTGGACGACATCCCGATTGGGTCCGCTATTATCGTTTTCTTCCAGACTTTGGGCGGCGCGCTCTTTATCTCTGTTGGCCAAAACGTTTTTAGCAACAAGCTCGTTGAGGGCATAGTCGCCAGGACGAGCATGAATCCGGCAACGATCTTGCAGACAGGGGCTACAGCTCTCACCAAGACTTTTCCGGCAGATATATTACCGGCAATCCTCGAGGCTTATAATCACGCTATCACGACGAGCTTTTATGCTGCTGTTGCGACTGCAATCGTGGCTTTCTTGGGCGGATTGGGGATGGAATGGGTTTCGGTCAAGGGGAAGAAGATTGAAGCCATCGGAGGCGCTTGATTGGTTACTATGTGTATGATGGACATGTTGCTTTTTATTTAGGTCAGAGTTATAGGGTAATCACTTATGTAAAGACTGGCGTTGTTGGGATTTTGCTCTTTGCTTTGCTTGAGGGATTACTGGGAGTTGGAGATAGATAGAAAAGCTGTACATAGACTGGTTACTTAGTATATTATTGACACGCCCCTCCATAATAATGCTTGTTAATTAGAACAATATTATCAAAGTTTACAGCTATTTTTGATTAAAGATATGGCTGATACAAGCTTTGATGTTCTTCGTGCGTGTCTCAATTAGGTTCACGGTGAAGAGTCGATTTACGCAAAGCTTATACCTTAACTTGAGTAGTGCTAAACCCATGGGCTCAACTGCACTGATTCATCTCTGGCCGACGTCTGCACGTACTCGTAGCGAGTTAAGACTATGCTTGAGACACTGGCGCTGGGGCATACAGATGGGCTTCAATCGTGAGTTTTCTTTTGATTACAGTGTCACTCGGCTGTGTGCCGGATCATGAAAGATCACCTTCTCGAGTTGTCTCTCGGTGTTTAAAGTCGGTACCTGATATATAGGGCACCGCTAGAATTCAGTCACAGAGGGAGGGACAACATGTTAGATGATCCCCACAATATACGTGCTGATAGAAACTTTCGGCCCCTTTTCACCAATGACTGGATGCCTCAGTTTTAGTATGCCGTGGGAAGGTACGATTGATTTATCTGTTTAAGGACTATAGTTTGGGTGTTCATAGATAGGCGCCCTTGAAATTACAACTCCAGTGAATCTACTTAGTACGTATGCAGGAATGTGATGGGTGGTAACCTGGAACTCCGAGTCGTTGGTTTAGTTAAGGCTGCCCATTCTATACTGTGCACCCCTGGCGTGTGAGACGAGATCTATCTAGGACATTATACGAGAGGGGAGGGGATTCCCAACGAAATATTTTACAGAATTGAAGAGAAACCAGCCCCCCACTTCGGATGCTTTGCCTTGCATTCCCGGGTGCGTGTGTAGATATTTTACATGCACTCGAGACAATCGCCTGTCATTAGCGGTCTTGGCAGAACATATAAACAGCATATCAGCACAAAAGTGATAACTGCAGGTTTTGAGCCTGGAACTAGGGTGTTTATTGAGCACTGTAGGTTTCGAACCTGCTTGATGGTGTTTGTAGCACCATTCTTAGCTTCTTAGGCTAAGTACTCGTTTTATGCTATTCAATACTTACCTAGGTGAGTAGCTTTATGAGAGATCTACTCGGTTAAACGGGGCCCACGGAAATAGTCAAGAGGGGTAAAACTGGAAACCGTTTGGGCCGCTTGGAATGTCCGCGGGGTAATTCATTGCTGTCTATCGTGAATATATGAGAGGTCTAGAGTCTCGCTGCATGAAGTTACAGTGATAGTACATACGGTACTCCCGGCCTATTGACGGGGATTTTTTCAATCGAACAGTCGTTGCTGACGGCCTTTGGATGATTAGACGTCAAATATGGGTGACGAGTGGTGACGCTGGTGATATATAACATAAGTATGTGGCGAAGATTAAGGAGTGCTGCAAGAACGGGGCAACCGGGGGAAGAAGAACTGGCATCCTTCAGCTTTGTTAGACAGAACAAACAATTCACCGATGCTGGAGTTCTAACGCTCACTAGTATAGTACAGGCGACCAGAAACCCCCCCTCTCTCAGTACTCATAGACGCTAGATGCTTTATCTGGTTGAGATCTCAAATACCAGGCATAATTTTGGCTGTGAGTTGGTTTTATGGCTTTTCCTTCTGTGGAACAGAATAATTCGCTGTCTACATCTTACGGACGCTTTGATATTTACTGATTGTTTTCGAGGTATTTATACAATCTCAGTTACTCGAAATAAAATTTCACAGCAAAATGGGATTGTTCCGATAAAAAGGCCCTCAGCATCTCAAACACATTGGGCATGGTCAGATCACTAGAGTTATTCAATACAGTCGATATTGAGATCATACATAGCCAATATGCTAGTAGTTGGCATACTCACACTATGACATAGCACTTATGTCATATATAAAACCTATCGGATAGGCGCACTTTCTGAGGCTCTAACTGCTGATGTCCGAACAACAGTGACCAGTACAGATCCTACTTCCTGAATGTGACATCGGAGGCGGGGCCGGTGCTGATAGGGGGACTGGTGCAGAATGGAACAACATGTGTTAATTAATATAACATCATTTGGAATGGCCATCCAAATGATATTATCTGGGCGCTGAACTGACTGCGGGGCGGAGAGAACTGTATATGCCGATGTGGCAATAGCCAGATGCACTTAGTATAAATAGAGTAGAGAGTAAAAGATGAAAGAGGGACTATCTCACATGTGAGAATGTTATATGGATGGGCGGATTAGCTACGCGTCAAACTTCACGCGCATCACCCTGGCAACTATCAGTAAGCGATAAGGAAACGCGAATACGGACGGCACTTTGTCCGCGACTACGATCACGAACTCGTAGATGGGATGAACTGTAGTTCACATATACGGCAAAACAATTCAGCTGCAAGAAGACCACTAATTGCTCAAAATAAGAAGTCAGGCTTTCTGGAGAAAATGCGGGGTAGACACATGCATTTGAAGTAGCGTAGAATCAGGCCGAGCTAGACTAGGACTGATATAGCGAATTCAAAACATAATTACCTGTCAGATTCTGCGCTGCTCTTCACGATCACCCTCCTTTTCTCTCCTTGCAGTCTGAGTAAGTGCCATTGCTATTGCCCATTTATCCCGCTACTGGATGTTCGCCTGACATTCCCCTGCAGTTTGTTTCTGATCTTCCGATCATCCTTCCATTCCTTTCGTGGCGGTGGTGATCGATTTCATATCCGAGGTTGCAGCAGACACACCTTTTGTACGTTTGCACCCACTCACCGGTCTTTACCTACATTACAAACTGTTTCCTTTAACCTCCTTCTTCCAACCTATTCCTTCACGCTGGAACAGCCTTCCTTGTCACCACCAATTCACAGACGCCATGTTCATCCTCTCGCCCATCCCCGTCTCCCTCTCCCGAAAGCGCTCTCCGTCCATAGCTTTCGATGATGCCACACCGCCATCCTCACGTCCTCCATCTCGTGCCCACACGAAGCGCTTCCGCTTCTCGAAACACGCATCCGAGCGTCCCTCCTGGGTGATCGACCGCGACGTTAGCACCCGCGTCGATTCTCGTATCGACGGATTTACACGGATGGATGTGCGGTTCCCAAACAACACGCTGGCAATTGGGCGGCCAGTGGGTGGATTGATGCGAACGGGAGGGTTCACGGTGCTCTGCTTCCTTGGGATGGGAGGCGAGACAACGTTGAGGTGCGTTGGCGCCGTTGCGGGGTTGCTCGAGAATCTCGACGCTGTCAGCTATGGAGTGAGCTTGGGGAGGGTGGACGAGAATGTGTTTGCTATTCCTATCAGTAAGTTTTTGTTGTTGTTACGGGAGAGGGAGCTGATGAGACGGGTAGTTCATGATTCCCAGGGAATACTTACGAAGAGACTTGGGCTGTTGCATCCACTTGGAGGTGGAAGAACGGCGTTGGACGCGATTGTGGTTTTGGATGCCGAGAGTCGTGCGAGGATGGTGTTGCCCATTGGGTGGGGGGCGAGAGGTGATGATGTGGGGAATCGGTGGGAGAATGTTGTGGCGCGGGTTGTGAGGGGTGTAGAGTGGCTGAGAGGGGAGATGGCAGAGATGAGGGGGAGAGAGGTGGAGATGATGATGTTGGGCTGAGATTCCCATTGAGCGCTGACTGGGTACCGACAAATCCTGACACCGTAAGAGATGTAATGCACCACACTGCATATGCTTCCTTGCGTGCTGGGATGTGGCGAGCATTTCTTACTGACATCATCGGACGGATTGCCATTGGAAAGTACGTACATATTTATCATTGTTCCTTTTCCTTTTCCTTTCCTTTCAGCTGGTTTGGCATTTTGTTTCTTGTAATTTGGTGTATAGTTCTTGATATCTTGTACAGCATATTTTTGGGAGTATTTTGGGTGCTACACGTAGTACATAACTAGGTTCTTGCTTTGTTTCTTCTTCTCTATTCAACTGACTGGTTTCTGTCATCTGGACCGAGTTGTTTCTTTTGGGATCGGGGTCGAAGACTATTATTATGTACCTATTACCTCTATCTATTGGTCTATTCACGCTTCGTACTGCCACTCGGATCCAATAGCCTTATCCGCCCATGTTACGGCTACTTCTGACCGGCTGGCTCAACATCTTTCTGGGGCGCGGCGTTCTCCGTGGTGGCGGCGGCTGCTGTCGTCCGCCGGTGTGGTGTTCTTGACCATTGGTGACTCTGACTAGCCTCTTCACCAAATGCCCAGAGAGTAGTGATTGTCAAGTATGCTAATTGTACCAGGTGCTCTTCGGCGGAAGCACACAGTCAGAGGCCTCGTCCACAAGCCCTCACTCGTCCATGAACACCGTGATACCCTAAATCTAGGGCCAGCAGTGCAACTGCATACCTGGTGAAGCACTACCTGGTGAAGCACTACCCGGTGAAGTATCACCAGCAGTAAGCTGCATTGGGTGCCTACGCAGAGTTTTTATGATAAAGTATCACCTGAACTGGGTTGGTGATGATAGGAACAGTCGCTATCAGCATCACACAACCGCAACCTATTCGAACGATTGAAGTGCGCCACATGTTTAATTGACTTCCTATAATCCCATGTGGTGCGCTGGGAGGCAAAAGCTTGCACAGTTTTCGCCAAACAATAACTCGCTTATTATTCTAGGCGCCGGAAGTGTACACATCTAGTCTCAATACGGCCCGCTCCCGTCGCCGGTCCCGCAGCATGAGAGAACTTCATCTCTTGGCTCTCCAACATCTCTACCACGCCTCTCCTCTTCCGCCACCGGTATCACTACGCCACCACCGCACTTGGAATCCCTCATCCATATCTCTGCACACCCACAAACTGGTATGCAGAAAGCCCCCGTTGACCCGGTCACAATACCCCCCCCAACTTCGGAGACAGCCGCTGGGTAGAGATTCTTTGGGGGCAGGATTCGCGATGAGATGGTGGTACCCCGCCCGAAGGCTCCTCCATAAAATGTGGAGGGCCGATGGCTATCGGCGTGTGCCAAATCACGACACTACTGCTATTGCAATCATGGGCGGCTCCTCCGAAGATCACGACAATACGATAGCCTCTTCTACTGCTGCTACAACAAAAAAGACGGGATGGTCGGATATATTCTGGGTTGGTACTGGGGTTGAGGAACTTGGAGAGAGGCCTCAAAGCAAATGGTGGGGTGGAAGGGATACGTATGTTCTGAGACGTGATAGTGGTGAGTTCTTGTGCTGACAGACGGGGTGTAGATATCACGGAGCCCTCATCTTCAATATCGGCGCCTTCATCCTCCCTGGGGTTTATAATACAATAAGTAAACTCTGGCTCGCACAGATTGACGACAAGGCGGTGTCCGTCGCTGAGACTTATAACGTTGGCCTCCTCCCCTGATACTCAAGAACTACTCATGACAGGATCTAGTACATCAGCATTGTGGTGGAAGTCATCAACGAAGGCCTCCCGCGAGCGTCCTACAAAGTCATTGGCGATAAAAGCCGGCGCACACGTTCTCAGCGTATCGGGATCTCGAACGCAATGATTCTCTTCCAGCTGTGTTTGGGAATGTTGATGAGCATCATCATCTGTAGCGCTGCACGAAGTTTTACAAAGAGCTTTGTGCCTGACAAGGTGAGGGATTCGAGTGTGGAGTATGTACGCATCATCGCGTTCTCCGCCTTCTTTTCAGCTATGGACGTGAGTGTTAGTGCTTGCACTAGGGCACTTGATAGGTATGAGCCTCGGGGGGTATATGTACATGGGAGCCGCGCTGACGAATACATAGACCGGATGTTCCCCTCCTCATCTCAACCGTGAAAACCGCTGTCAACATTATCCTCGATGTCCTTTTCGTGAGCACCTATCGCGTCAGCAAGGGCACAGCTACCATTAAGGTGCAAGGCATAATCCGCCTCTGCTGTGATGCTTCAGGCGCACTAGCAGGTCTCCTCTACTTCATCCACATCTCTGGGCTCCTCCCATTCCGTCGTTTCGAAGCAGGCGACACCAGGAAACCCAATTTTGCCGGCCTAATTCTCATGGCCAAACCTGGCTCCTACACGTTCGCGGAATCGGCAGTCAGGAATGCACTGTACATGTGGCTCGTCGCTGGAATTGTCACCCTGGGAAACGACTATACCACTGCATTTAACATCTTCAACGCCATACGATGGGGCCTGGTCATGGTGCCTGTCCAATCCCTCGAGGTAACCTCGTTGACCTTTGTCGGCCACGCCTGGGGTGCATTCAAGGCGCGCGCTCGGCGGTACGCAACAAACTACGATTTACTCCTTATAATACGTCCCGCGGTCCTATCATCGCTCATTGCCCTGGCAGTCGAGGTACCCCTGTGTCTCCTAATGTCCTTCAAAACCGCATACCCATTCGCGCTGTACATCAGCAACTCGGCGACGGTGGCCAGGATCACGGCACACATGTGGAGGACCATCGACTGGTGCTACATCTTCTATGCTGTGACAACGCAGCTGGCAGCGATACTCCTCGCCTCAAGACCGAGGTGGTACCTCTACCAAAGTCTAATGAGTAATCTCTTGTATGTGCTCCCCTGGGCGATCGTGGTACAAGTTAAGGGTCTTGAGAGTGGCGATCCGTGGATGTGGCATGCTCTCGTGTTTGGAGGGAGCATGGTATTTAGTGCGGGTACGGTGGGGTTGGTGTTGATACTCTGGGCGAAGAGGTTGAAGGGAGGGCTTGGAAACTTGGTAGGTGGGATTGCGGTTGATGACGGTGAGGAAGGGGAGGAGAGGAGCTCGAGGGATGAATGATATTATGGCTGGATACCTTTCGGAATATTTAATGGTCGAAACTTTCTTTTGTGTGGACCTGTCAATCTACTCTAGCAATTAATCAATACGGTTCTTTTTCCATAAGACAGGCTATAGTATATAGCGTCGCCGCCGTATACTTCACATCTACATCCCAAGATGAAAATAGCCCTCGCACAAGGTCTCACAAATGAACCAAAATCATCAAACATCACTCGCCCCACTTGAATGGAAGAACGACAATGACTTGTATCGGGCGGATCTGTTAATCCAGCGATTTCCTTGGAGCACAAAGTTTCATGTCTAGAAGCTGTCAAACAATGACCCTGAATACCACATCCTTGTGTGCCCTGGGTATAAAACTTCTACCATCCCCTTCTTCATATCTCTCAGCTTCGTTACCATCTCATCTCAAACTTACTTCTTTCTCATATTCTTCATCTTCTTCAGCGCCGACCGCGTACTTACCAACGCCTCCTCCCTTCTCTCCTACCTCAATTTCATCTTTCAACACCCCCAAAGAACCAACAACAATGTCTGGCGGTACCAAAGGCTCCAAGGGTTCCAAGGGCTCCAAGGGCTTGAAAGGATCTAAACGTCGCCAACTCGGTCTGTCCCCTCCTTCTCTTCCCCCTTGAACGCCTCCCCCTCCCTTTCCGCTAACACCCCCAAGCCAATACCCTTCCCGGGGTTGTCGTGAAACCAGCAATCCGCCGGCTCCTCCGTCGCGCAGGCGTAAAACGTATCCAGCACGCAGTGTACGCGGAGGCACAAACGGAGCTAAAACTTTTCCTGGCCGATGTGGTTCGTGACGCCATCGCGTACTGTGAACATGGGAATCGAAGGATAGTTACTTCTATCGATGTCGTGCATGCGTTGAAGCGGATGGGGAAGGGGTTGTTTGGGTATGGTGGGTATGGGGTTGGTGCGGATCAATAGTTTTGGGAGAGGAATAGAGGTATAAATTAGGTTTCTAAGTGTGTGTGATTGATATAATAAAGATTTGTTGTGTCAATACTAGAGAGCTACACCGAACACAAAATCTCACTCGTGAGAGATCCCGATCTCCGAAAAATCCCGAGCCGGAGCTGAAACGGGTGTGCTGGCACCATTTTTGCTTTTCAAGACAAGGCCCCATCTCTACAATGTACATATCCCGCTTTTGCTCTTTTGAACCTCCCAAAACGCCTTTGAACAGAGACGCTAAAGTAACTTTGAATAAGCAACTTCTCCCATCCTCCCATCAAGCCCCCTACAACTCCTTCTTTAAGAAATGCTCCGGCTTGTGTTCACATTCCCAATCAACATGGACATATGCTCTCTCGACATCCGGTAACGCCTCCAGCTTGATCTGTAGGCTCTCGGCAATATCATGCGTATCCCTCAACGTCATATCTTCCGGCATCACGATATCGACCTCGACGATGATCCTGGGCCCGCTATGATACGCCCTCACCGTATCTATCTGCGTGATGCGATCATCATGCGTCATTGAGATATACGTGATCAGCCCCCTAACCTCCTGCGGCGCTGCGACTCCTATCAAGAGTAAACTCTCTTGGTACACAACGCGAGACCACGCAAACAGGATTACCAATCCGATTACGATGGCGCCGAGCGAGTCAACCCACCACGCGAGCTTGCTGCCCGCCACAGAAGTCAATAGACCGAACGCGTTGACGGGGAGGTCGTTGCGGTGGTCGCGCCACAGGATCATCACCTGCGAGTATGTATTTCGCAGCGAGTAGCAGTAGAAGAAGAGTGCGAGCTTTGTGGCCAGCGCGACACAGACCGCGATCACGGAGGAAAGGTTGAAGGGTTTTGTGGCGCCATGGTCGGCCGTCGCGAGGTCGCGCGCACTCATCACGATCAGAATCATTGACACGGTGATCATCAGGAAGCTGAATGCGATGTTCCCTGCTGTTTCCAGCCGCGCTTTGCCGGAAGGGAAACGCGCAGAGTCGACGTGGTTGACAGCGCGGTGAGAGAAGATCAGTATGATGTTGGAGACGGGGTCGAAGATGGAGTCGGCCGCGGCTACACCACTATCTCAGCGCTTGGGGGAGAGGGGGAGGGAAGGGTGGATGCGTACTCGCAAACAACGACAAACTCCCCGATGAGATTGCTGCATACAGCTGCAATATAGATAGTAAAACGTTTGCGACCAGGCTTCCATGCACCGCGATCTGAAACCGCAGACGGGTGTTGCCCTGCTCGTCTTTCGCTTCCCTGCGATGGTCGTCCACACTCTTTAGCATGCGCTGGATGTGCGCATTCTGGCTTTGGTAGAAGGACCGCAGCCCCTTGACATCGCGGCCTTTGTCAGAGGAGGAGCTGGAGCGGCGGGCGGAGAAGGGGAGGCGGGAGTACGTGCTCTCCCCTGAGAGCTGCTCAATTTCGGCGGGGGATTTGATGGCGGAGGAGAGACGCAGAGGGTCGGAGACGGAAGAGCGCGGCGAGGTCTCGAGGTCGACGAGTTCGATTGTGGTTGTGGTTGTCGCCATGGCTGTTAAGGCGATGAAGAGGTTGATGGGAGGAGGATTTGTAGATCTGGACGTGCGGGGTTGGGAATATGTAAAAAGTTAATGATTACTTACAAAACCTGTTGCATTGTCCACCCTAGTCTCACGGAACTGGCTCCGTAGGAAGACGGTGTAGAGCAAGTGACGAGGGTCGTATTGACTGGGAATTCCGTTGACTTGCTGCATTACTACGATACGCGCGTTCGCCGCCCGCACCTATGCGCGGCGGAATGTGGGTGAGAGAATGTGTCTCGCCTCTCGGAGTTCTCCACTCAAAGCCCAGACGCACCTATCGAAATAAACTCATCCCTGCTTGAACGTGGTCCGGTTCTGCAGATTTTGTGGCCACAACATATCGTAGGTGAACTACTTCACCCGCAACTACTCCACTCCGCCAACAATACCAGAGGCTATTCTCTAAGAAAACCAAAGTCGGAGTGATCTGTCTTGTGAATACTGGTATGCTGTCGTTCACAAAGCTCTGGTGTCATAGGGAGGGTACCATTCTAGACACAGCCACTTGCCACCCGACTGACAAGTGATGGAGGCAATTGATGCGTAGGGACAGAGTACGAATCAGGCACTTCGATGCTGAACTGACATCTGCTCATCTCGGCGATTTGAGTACAGCAAAACTGGCAAATCGACCGAACCGCCGCAGAGAGGCAGCCACCAAATACCTGATCCACCACAGTCAGCTCTAACAAGCCAAAGGTGAGATTTCCTATTGTTCCACACGGGTACAAATTCGATAAACTTCAACGTTCACGCAATTTCTCTCTATTCCTCGACCTACCAAGCATAAATTGTAGAGAGAAGTTACCGTAGTGTTAGATGCCAAGAAGGTACAGTGCGAAAGCTGTCAGCGAACGAGGCTTAGCGAGTCGGTTCGGGCCGTTACTCAGGTACATGGTCGTCTTCTGCTATGTGTCCAACGGTCTGTTCAGATTCTCGTGCAACGCAGTCACCCAACCGTTGCATGCAATCATACCAACTGAAGGCAGCTCCTTAGAGTAGTCGGCATGAGATAATAAGCTACAACAATAGAGATAATGATGAACCCAAGATGAGCGGTGAACAGAAAAGGTACTTACATGTAGGTAGGATGTTACCTACTCTTCTGGTCTTGCCAAGGGCGCTGAAGCAAAGCTTATCACTTCCATTCCCGAGTGCCACTGCCGTCGACCCCTGCATAGAATGATGTCGCGTTTCTCCGGATGGTTGCACTGTTACAAGAACGTGCAGGGCTCTGGATTGAAGAGAAGAGGGAAACCTAAACTCGTTTCCAGCACTATTCAACATATCAGTACTACAGTAGGTAGCCGTACGAGAACCCCCTGTATTGCAGTTTTCTATCACGCTGATGCCACAACCTAAACTTCGAATTCTCGCAAATCCAACATCAAAAACAGTTTCTCTCCTCCCCGAGATCCACATCAACAAGTTGGACAACGCCGGCCTCTCCATCTTGAGAACATCGCTATGATCACCAAGGCCTTTAGTTTAGAAACTTATAACTAGATTTCATACCTTAGGAACTTCCACTATGGTCAGTCTTTGGTGAAGGTTGTGAGCGAAAGTAACGATGGGTGTACTGTAAAGTATACTACAGTATGTGGAAATCCAACTGCATCGTATAAATCCAGGCGGCTTGAATCACCTCAGCTTCTAACCTTGAACGTAAAATACCCAACTCCGAGCTTCCGCCTCTGCCATTCAGTCGAGCTCATTGTCAGTGAATAACTTATTGCACAGGGACCATTGGGTGCGTGAGATCATGTCAGAGCACTCGCTTGGAATAACTTCGTATAGTCGGGATTCGGAATATCTAGGAATCATGTGGGTGACACTATATATATTGCGGCAGTCTCGTACTGCTACTGGCGCATAGCAGCGGCCCGAGACTAATATTGCGGTACTATAGAAGTACCTGAGATTGTTTTGGATTATTTATCTGGGTTGCCATTGCCCCTCTCACTCCTCTCACCTTCCTCTCGGGCCTAAGACGCTCTAAAAGTTCGGCGGCTACAAATGCTTGGGCATCGCCCATCCACCCACCCGTTGTTGGATGTCTACCATCGCTTGCAAGTACAATATAGGTGGCACTCCCACGAGAGCGAGAGCGCCGTGGCTCTTGTCGCTCTGAAGTCGTTGCACGTTGGGTCTTTAGGGTCGTTTGTCGTCGTCATCTTCAGCAGTATCCCTGTAGCGCTGGATTTATATCCATCTCCCCCTCTCCTCTTGTTCTTGCATCATACTTATCTTCTTCCCAACATCCAACAACACCGTGAAAAACGTGCTCTAGAGAAATACCCTCCCTCCCTCCCCTTTGAATCTCTAAATCTCTAAATCTCTAAACAATCTGCATTCACTTGTGCTTCAACACTTGCCCTTCATATAGACTCCTACAGTGCTGACCGTGCAAGCGCCCATTTCGCCGGCGAGCTGCATCATTCCGTGTTACACCCAGATAGCGCTTGCTCCTGAAACAACCACGACCCCGCCATCTTAATTACCATGGCCGCAGACGCAGGTCGATCAGGACGGGGGACTACCACCGAGGACTTCTTCATCGATTCACCCGCAACTCCCACCGCCCCCGAACCCCTCCGCATCAGCAAGCGAAACAACACTCACAACGATATATCTCTTGCGCCATCATCATCATCCTCGTCGCCACCCCCGCTCGCTGCTTTTCGGCGTCCCAGTTTTCCTGCATCCGGGATGCAGCAGGACCGTCCCATGGAGCTCCCCCAACCTACGCAAGGGGTACTTCGTGGGCAGCAGCAGCAGCAGCAACAACAACAGTACGACACTTTGGGTGTTCCATATGAATCTAACTCCACCGCCCAGGCAGGCTCTGTCGGTCGCCATGTCTCTGTAGTTCATTCCGATGCCTACCCCGCCCCGCCTGCCTTCAGATATCGCGACGCCGGACGCCCTGCAAGGCTCAGGGCGGATAGTCGGTCCAGGACCACTCCATCACCGCCCCAGCACCAACAGCCGTATCGACCGCCGTCGACGGATAGTCAAAAAAGTAATCATGCTCCGGCCACTGTCAACCCCTATCCGCAGTTTCATCAGCAGTATTGGCCTCCGCCAAGTCGCATGACATCTACCTCTACTACCGCCGGTCGGCGAGGATCCCCGCCACCTCCCGAGACCCCCGCTACTGCTACACAAGAGAATCCTCCGTTCCGGGTTGGTGACCCTCCCCCACGCCGTCCAAGCATACCTGCCGTGACAGGTCGCGAGCCGACTCGTGCAAATCACCGCCCCTCGCCAGTACTAACGCAAACGCCTTCTCCGGAAGTAGCCACACCTCCGCCAAGGCCTTGGACTCCAACTGAACCCCCCGGATCTTACCCCCATGGTCCTCCAACAGTTTGGCATGGAACCGGCGGTCAGAATAGTGAAGAGAATCTCCGTAACCAGGACAATGGCCGTACTCAGGACAATGACCGCCCCACTCATACTAGGCATCCTAGCATGTATGCTCCGGAGGCGTTGGTGCAGGAGCTTGACCGCATGAACATGAGCGCAAGCCCTCCGCCTTCTTACGCAAGCTTGAGCCATTCTGGACGTCGCACAACCTCTGCAGGACCGTCGTCTCAGTCGAATACAACGGCAACAACGGCACAGGGATATCCGGATGAGAAACGGACCGTTGTCATCGGTGCTGCCGCACCCGATATACCACCTGCTGCCGCGCATCCTGCGTTCCAGCACGACCCTGTCAGCCCGATGACTCCGGCCATGATGGCACAAGCGGCACAAGCGCAACGGGGCCAGTCTCCGGAGAATACTCAACAGGCGCGACCTCAATCTCAGTCGTCTGCTACAGGAGCGCAACAAGGACATCCGGCGGAACAGCAGCAACAGACCTTTGATCCTCCGCCTCAGGACACTGGTCCTCCTTCGCCTCCACAACTTCCGGAAGGCTGGATGGCCCACCTGGATGCAAACTCAGGGGCGTACTATTATATCCATGTGGCTACATCTCACACTCAGTGGGAACCACCAGTTCTCGATGCTCCTCCCCCGGGTGGTGCTGCGTCGTCAAACTCGCAGGCCGCTACGGCTCACCCGATGCAGTCGCCTGGATTTCCTCCACAAACTCCGGGGTTCCCACAAACTCCGGGGTTCCCACAGACTCCAGGATTCCCACCACAAACTCCAGGCTTCCAAGCACAAACTCCAGGATTCCCACCACAAACGCCAGGATTCCCGCCACAAACTCCAGGATTCCCACCCCAAACGCCTGGATTTGCACCACAAACTCCCGGGTTTCCACCAACGCCTGGGTTCGCTCCCTCCATGGCGTCACCAGGCTTTCCACCTAAAGTTAATCCTTATGATTCAATGCCGCCAACTCCTGGATTCGCCCCGTTTCAGCCGCCTCCACCTCCCATCCCAACTGCCGGAATAGTACTGTATAATCCAGCACCGGTTAATGGCGAATATTTCGGACCCTACTTGAGGTACTCAAACATGGATCTTGAGCACGGGATGTGGTACGGCTCCATCCTTCTGGTAACAGAGTACCAGCAACCTCCTACTGTCCACATTCATAGAAGCCAAGACCTTTCCCCTGGCCCACCGCAGCTCAAGGCTGTGGCGATTTATACCCACCGGACTTGGACGTTCTTCCGGTACAGCATTGAGCTTCCGATGGAAGGTGGGAATATGTGGACGTATGCAATCTCCACACCTGTAGGGTGTACACGCTTCGAATTCCTGGTTGCTGGAAGAGATGACAGGAATTGGCGGTTTATTTCGCACTCTTGTAATGACTTTTCGCTCGGTATTAAGGGTGAAGAGAGGGCGCGACTAGGCGGTCATGGGTTCATGTGGAAGGACCTTATGCAGAAGCACCTCGATTGTGGGGGTTTCCATGCACAGATAGGAACAGGGAACCAGATCTATGCGGATCGGATGTGGAAAGAGGTGACGTGTTTGAGGGTTTGTAAACGTTAAAACCTTGACGTAAGGGTTAGGGGATACTGATGACCGTGGTTAGGAATGGATTCAGATTAGAGGGAAGGAAAATCGAAAAAACGCCCCATGGACTGCAAAACATGACGAGGAGGTCACACATGCGTATTTTCACTATTATACAAGTAGTTGGGACCAACCGCATTTGAGGGAGGCGTTTGCACAGATCCCATACCTCTTCCAGCTGGATGACCATGATATGTATGTCTCCTTTACCGCACCTAGAGTATTTGACGATGTGCTGACTGAAGGTAGCTTCGATGGATTCGGCTCATACCCAGAGTATATGCAATTCTCGGCTGCTTTCAAAAATATCGGAAGGGTAGGAATGCACTGGTACCTTCTATTTCAACATCACACCACACTCGATATACTACACTCCCAGACAGATGAAAACGACCTTTTCACAATTACTGGCACCGGATGGCATTTCATCAAGTACATGGGCCCCACCGTCGCCGTCGTGGGTTTGGACACGCGCTCCGAACGAAACCAGCACCAAGTCATGGCAGGCCCCACCTACCAGGGAATATTCCCAAAAATTGCTACGCTCCCTGCATCAATTCAGCACGCTATCCTCGCCATCTCCGTCCCAGTCATCTACCCACGCATGGATACGGCCGAACACATGGTGGCAACAGCACAGGCAGGAAAGAAGGCCGTAACGGGCACCTACAATCTCCTCGGGAAGCTTGCCGGGTCAGCAGCAGGTGTTATCGGTGCAAAGGAAGTCGTCAATTCCGGATTTCAGAGCGTCAAAAAGACAGTTGGGAAACACGGGCTCATGGGCAGTGTAGTCAACGTATTCGGCGAGGTAGAGTTACTCGACGACCTCCGAGACCATTGGACCCACGAATCAAAGGACCTCGAACGGACATACCTGATCCGCACGCTCCAGGGGATCTCGCACTCGCGCGGCATCCGCATCACGTTCCTGTCCGGCGCCGTACACCTCTGCGGTGCCGGACTTGTTCACGATCCAAATGTCCCTCTTGACCACAAGACAATGTACCAAGTCATCTGTAGCGCCATGGTTGACGCGCCGCCGCCGGGATACCTCCTCAAGATGCTGCATAATAATAAAGTGCTTTACGTACCGCAGAACGGACTGAGGAGCACTAATGCACCCAGCGATACCAAGGAGGATATGATGGAGGTGTTTCCGGCGGAGGTGGACGGTAGGACAAGGGAATATAGACGTCTCATGGCGAAGAGGGGTTACACAATTTTTACGGCGTTTGATGCTGAGAAGGGAACGAGTCTGGCCGTAGACTTTATGGTGCAGGGTGAGGGAATCTATGCGCAGACGGGGAAGTATGGACCGGTTGTGGTGCCAAGGTTGGAGATGGGGTTCTGATAAAAGCTGTGATGTGTAGGGTGGAACAGAGTTTTGTTGATTTAAGTTTTTGAAAGTGTCGTTATGTCGGTTTCTGTTTATTCATGTTGGCGGGCGTTGGAATATTCTCCTAGATAGCCATGATATATCCTCCTCTTCCTTATTTTGCCATGTGCGTGCCTGGCCTGTATTTCCTAGACGGGGGTTTTGAGGTCTCACAGGAGTAGCTGATGACATGTTATGTCGTGCATACGTGCAGCAGCAAGATGGCGTACATAAATACGATATGCGAGCTGCAAGCACGAATACAACACCTACTGTGAGTGCAAGACATGTGAGTGTATATTTCTACGTACTTGGTGATACGTGTCTGTACGCGCATGTACACCAATCGACACGTTTCAGTAACCCAGCCAAATTGTCTCCCTCCTCCAGAAATTTGTAGCAATACAGTCAATTGGGCTTGCTCTATTTATTTCATCCCTTTGCATGTATTTGAATTGTGTGCTGCCGCCTGCCTATCATTACTTTTTCTGGACTACGAATGATTGGTTATGATTCTGTGCAAAGTGCAGTATGCAAGTGTATGCCAGTATATGGAAAAACACCGCAAAAGAAAATATTACATCAGTTTTCTCCCCTTCCATACCGTGGAAAGTCGATAAAAAATTAAGAAGAGATGATATAATAGCCCGGGTAAGTTAGTAACTACTCGTTCAGAACACCAGCTCGTTATAAGAGTTAGGAACTAAGAAGAGACGGGGAGGTTGGAGAGTAAACTTCTGTACCCGAGAACCCACGATTTACCGATTAAACACCGGAATCAAGAAGGACGGTCAGCCCAAACTCAACTGACGCAGTCGACTCTGTTATTCCTGGTCAGAAGAAGCAGTAGGCTCTGTATCTTTGGCTTCTAGCTCACTCCAGAATGTAGCAGTCAATCAGGAAGAGTAACAACCCTAGATCAATATAACCAGTAGTGTCTTCAAACCACGGCCCCCAGAACATGGGGCTTTAAGCTCTATTGAATACTAGCAATCGAATGAGAGCTTATCCAGAACCCGTCAAAGTGGCTATTGAGATGTTGGCGATTCTGGTAATCCCCAGTGAATCAGAACGGGTGTTTAGAAGGTGCTGTATCCTCGCTGCTACTAGCAGTAGTACGTTACTAACTTCAACAGTTCATCCAAAATGTAAAGGACTTGCTCATAGATCAGCGCAGCAAGCTTAGGGATGATATCATTGAAGCTGTCAAATTTCCAAGGTACTGGTACCCTGTGCGGTGCAGAGTTAGTTTGTATGTACAGAAACGGGGGCAAAAGTGAGAAAACGCACGAAATGTACCACCAGATGCTTCTGTACAATGGTCAGCTCTTCGTATACTCGCCGAGCGTTGTCTTGGTGGATTTGGCTCTTTTTGCTCTGGCTATGTGACACGGAAGCGGGACCGGTGAGCTCGAGGTCGGTGTAGTCTGGGAGCCCAGATTGTAATCAGGGAGCGGGTAGTCTGAAAGTTGAGCTGGGTTTGGTCAGTGAGCCTGATAGATCCAAGAGTTAGAACAATGCCATACAGTTCTAGATCTCCTGAAAGAGACGACAGCGCATTAATCCGTCCAACAGTAAACAGCAACACTAGAGACAATTTTCAATGGATATAAATAGTTTATGTCGGGACTTTCGACTGAAAAACACAAGTTGTGTCAAGTATACCGTGGGAAGTGCTGGTCCATCACATCTGTCCTACCATTGTACAATTTATATGCCATTGACTTCTCATTAACCTTTATGCGATGTACTTACGCTCCGTTATTATGACTGAAGAGATATGGGCGAGTGATTGACAGTGATTGACAACGCTTTTGGGTTAAGTACGAACCCTATCCATTCATCTGTGGCGTGAAGTCATTTTAGAGCTTGCGTAGATGTGGGTCCAGCTACAGAAGCTTTGTTTTGGGGAATTCCAGGTTCGATTCCACAACACAGTAACAAAACGGTGGGAATAGGTCTCCGCGTAGATGATGCTTGGGTGGGGGATTCTCAACATTTTCGTGAAGCGGGATTTTTGGAACTAGGAGTTTAATAACGCAACCAATTGATGTGGCTCGAGGTTATCTCGGTTGATATATGATGGGGAGACACGGAGATGAAGCGGCGGCATGTACGACCTCCGAGACTCCGATCCAGCGTAACCCTCATTTGCACGGACGACCGTACTCTAATACGCCGTGAAAGCAACGGCCATGATCCGCGACGGTGGAATGATGCACGGATGCATGGATTGACCGGTTATCGGGACTTGTTATATTATTAGTATCATATTTCAATTTTTATCCCGGGGCAATGCACGCACTCAGTTTATGCGTAGTCGTCCCGCAATCCCAATCATACGATTCTCCGACTCTTGTACTATGAAGTCATCTATCCCATAGCCAGTATTTGTTTGTTTTGTAGGGAAGTTTGTGCATGTACGTATGTACGGGGGGATTGGAACCCGGGAACGAAAGTGGCATGTTTGAGTATACGAACCTTGATCTGCCATTACGTTACCGAAGTTAGAAGCTTTCACTTCGAGGTTCGTTTGAGCTTACGCCGTCAGGGTGAAAGTATCTGGATTTGGATGTTCTCGCGATTACTTAACTGCCTATTGTACTAAAGTATTAGGCAAATTAGACCTATTGCAAATCAGGCGTGAGCAATTGCGATTTCCTCGACGTGATGCCAAACAGATCCTCCGATCCCTCCTGCTGAACACTGGGCGCCAGTGCCGGGTTTATCTGCTAGGGCATTGAAATAAAATTGTGGCGAAGTGATTGGGCCACGGGGTGGCTTACGCACGATATTGCGGTGCCGGTTTACCGGGTGGATACTGTGACAGCAACCAGGGAGAGCGACAAACGTCTGAAAATTGTGGTTTCATCCCATTCGGCCTTGTTCTTATGACGGCCCAGTGCTGGTGGGGCGTTTGGGGCGGGGTTGTGTAGTTTGAATGTGGATTTACAATAAAACTTCGCGGCAAGTCAATCTACCTATCGGAGCGTGCCCGCACCTGGCCTGGAAGATTGTGCGTGAGTTTATATCATGATCAGGTATGTGGATCCAGATAAGATTACACGGTGAACTAAATTGGCTAATTGTATCCAAAGGCTACTTTACATAGGGGACACTTCAATGGCCGAAGCAAGTAAAGAATGCCTTAATTATGCACAAGCGTACACCTTCCAGCTTCTAAACCTATCCATCCACATAATCTCATATCTCTAAGCCAGAAACAAACAATTCATTGAGTTCGAACCCGCTATCATGAAGTAGCAGTCGAAAAGAAGAAAATAGGAAAAGATGCCCAAACTTACCCCTCCTCTCCGAGATTCCCCATAGGAAAGTGGAGCCCAGCGAAATGATCATTGTCAATTCACGGTTTTGGTAGTCGTACACCCTTTCCTGCAGTGCCAGTACCCGATCCAATAGAACTTGATATGGTCGTTTACCGATAAATATCAAGGTGTTTAACGGTCTCCAGATGTTCCACGCGTCCACGGACCATGAAACGCCATGTTCGCCTTCTCCGTCCTACACCTCATAGTAAGAATCACCGCGCAATTTCTCGTCGCCGTCCTTGCCACAAGTATTGCTGACAGTGCCATTAGGTTGTTGGGAGATTAGCCCGGGTTGAAGTCAAGGTAGAAGCTCGATAGAATTACTGTGATAGTAGACCCAATGATGATACTTGAGCAAACGTTGCCGTGCCGCATTTTGGCACTCGGGGTGACGTTACCGTGACATCTATTCCAAAGCCTGATCGGATAAGATTATACATTTTTGAGTATTGGCGAAGGCTCCGGATACGTTTTTGGCTTCAGGCGGCCGCCAACTAGTCAACCATTTTGATTCTTGACGCCAGCGGTCATTGAGGTGTTTCTCATCATGTTGAGTTTTGACTGTGTTGGCTTCTTCCGAGCAGGGATTCGTGTTAACAGAGTCAAGAACCAGTGGATCAGTATTCAAAGTTAGTTTTATTAGTAAATGGCTCTTTTGATAATCTGAACGGGCGGGTAGTGTAAGGCGGGGTTAGGGCAGCCAAAGAATGGCGGAGGCGCTTCTTTCAGGCTCATATAAGGGGAACATCTCTTGTGAAGACTTGTGTGAGCGTCTACAGAGACTGAATTCTGTGCATGTGGTGAAGCGCCGGGAGTTGGTCAAACTTTTCTTTGCTGTCTGCTGCATTCTCGGGAAACTGTATCGATGAGCCCCGGCACAGTCGTGCAGACAATAACCAGGAACAATTTAGATTGTTGTCAAAGATTTTCTGGCAGCAGTGCTGGCAGCTGCACCGATAGAATTAGAACACAAAACTTCTAGGACATGGTCTGTAAGATACATTATCTTCGTTGAATGTGTCAACGTAGCCTGGTCTCTCTGACACCACTATTTACTCTTCTTGCTCGAAGGTGTGGCGCTTCGTTCCTACCAACAATGCTGGGGGCTTGCCTACTTGAATAGAAAGATGGATATGTACCCAGCGCACCTCATGTGGCTGGAAAGAAACGCCCCAACGAGTGACCCTTGAAGCTCCAGTCTCAAGAGGCGCTCTAAACCCCAGAAGCTTGTCTACCGCCATGTGTCGCTTCTCTCTCCAGCTCAAAACTAGTGTCTAACATGTATCCAGTTTCCTGATATCATGCGTTTCCTGTTCGTCAGGCAGCGGTTATTTTTTTTTTGAGTAACTATCGCAGGGCAAGGCTGCACTCGGCATTAATCTGGAGTGATAATTTCAAATGCCCGCGGCAATGACGACCGGATAATCTTCTTCCTGGAACAAACTCTACTTCTTGTTGACGTTATGGTAGAAAGACAGATCGACACTTTACTTAAGGTTCGTTGCCTTAAGGACCGCAGCTCTGAACTGCGTGTGCAACCTTCCTAGCGAAATCGAACCCTGAGCTGCCTCTTCGTCGTTACCATTGATAGCCAAAGACGCAAACCCATCCCAAACGGCTCCGAGATCCGTTAATTTGGTGAAATTGACTGAACTAGGAAGAACGGAAGAGCTTGAGAACAGAACTTCCAAGCCTTGACCCCACGAACTCATGGTACGAACCATGTTTCTTTGTATGGGCTTGGTAGCAAGTTGGGATAGATATCCGTCTCTTGCCGTGTGAAGATTTGACTGGATTGTCAGTTCCCAAGTCGTGCATGAGTCTGGCTCTCGTACTCAAAGTGGATACCGCAAGGCTAAATGCATAGTTGCATTTGAAGTTCGGCCCGAATACCAGTACAAACTGATCTCCATCGTGGGGTCATTAAGCTGGATTCGTTGACTGTTCATTGATGATGCATGCAGCCTAACTCTGCTCGCGAGTACCGGTCAGGAGGTTTCGAATGTTGGTAAACGGAGAGGTGCTGAGAATACATTCAAATCCCTTCCGCATAGTAGTAGCCTATCACCGCTTGTGGCGTGGGCTGTCGGTGGTTTTGCTCGAGCCCAAGTCCCGATCGATGTCAGATCGAGGACGAAAGTTGATTGCAGGGCCCAGTGGCCTGATCTGATGTCGAGAAGAGAAAAAAAGAAATTAGATGATCAATTATTGAATGGGTTACCCTGGTTGCTGCTGTTATGAGCTGACAAAGCGCAAGTAGTGGTGGTGGTGAAAAGACAATTAGAAATATGATGCTAGGAATAGGTAGAGGATGAATAAGGATGATATAGAGGAAGGGGGGCTTCGACTTGTATTACTTGGTAAACCATAGTGTTGTTTCTCGAAATTGTATCGTGCTCACTTCCTTCATGATCAATGATTCGGAGGACGATTTTAACAAGATGATAGAAACGAAGTCCCCCACGCCTTCAGGTCTCTGCAAAGGATTTCAAATGCCATGACTAGATTACCGGGAGTTTGGTGATATGACAACGATACGTCTGTCTGGTGATAATATGAGAGCGTTGAAGAATAGGAAGCACGAAACGAGCCAGGTACAAGACTAGTAACCTGTACTCCATTATGTCAAGGTTAGCCCATCATCATACGGTGTTGGGTCACAAAAAAAAACGGGTATACGGAGCAGACTGCGGGAGACCGGTGTATACGTACGTATTCCAAAAGTGGATACGCCGCGAAGTGATAACGGCAAAGTTCATGATTATGCGTGCAACTGTTGCTCATGGACTACTTAATGCGGAAGTGATATATGATCAACAGTAGTGAGAACCTCTTGGAGAATTGACGTAGCTCTTGGAAGTGAGTGATTACAGAGAGATGGAGCTAGTTTGTATCAATCGGCGTGAGATCGAAACAATGGATTGCTTCAACACATATACCCAGGAAAGGAAGATTTAACCAAACAAGCCCACGGTCAGTCCAAATCTAGGTCCAAAGGTCCACAAAAACAACATACACTGTCAATCTTTTGCTTGGGCTGATAAGGACCGGCCGAAAGATGATTCTACGAGGGTTAGGGTAAGGCTGATAGGAGACTCCGTCGAATTATATGCACACGAGTGGGTCTCATTTTTTCTCGTGCATAGCCTACAGCCGCGAGCATGCTCGCGGCTGGAAGTCACAGTAGAAATATGATATTTCATGCGTCTACCAGAATACAAAATGGGCAATCTCTATGTATTGCCTATTGATGGTCGAGATGAGCAAATCAAGTACGTACAGTTCCTTATCACGCTGTCAATCAATCGCGCGACAAATTAGCAACGTCACCCATGCTTCTCATATCCGTCAATCTCCGTCATTCCAAAAGAAATACGATCTCAACTTGTCTCCACCATCAAGCTTCATTCTTGGGAGGAAATCCTTAATCAAGAAACTGACGTACGATTACTCTCTTTCGGGTGGGTTTGGTGGTCCGTGTCTCCGCGCGGCTGATATTTCTGTCCAGCAATCAACTACCCATCCCTACCCCATACAGCTACACTTCAACCGACTTGTCTGGTCTAAATGCCCGCGCGGTAGGTGGAACGGTCCCTTCAAACAGAGAAAATTCAAAACGCAGGATGCAGACCACGTCTGGGACCTTGAGCGGGGAAGTGTGGGGTGTGCGAAATCAAGCCACGTGGATAGTACAAGGTTTAAGACTCTCCATCGCCTATCGAATAAGTTGATTGAGTCCACGATTGCTATGTTGGCACATTCATGTACGTACGTACCTGTTACCGATGGGGAACAGAAGTAGGGCTGCCAAAAGGAATTGTATGTCGAACCGAAAGAGTCGGTTCAGGGAAGGTTCACGCAGGTTCAGACGCGGCTGACTGCAGATGTATACAGCAGCCACCGCCCTCTGATAGGATCGCCAGGGGAACTCGCTTGGTCACAGCCTTCCGTTCCCAGCTGCAGCAGTGTTAATGTCGAAATTCTCGCTGCCGGCAGGGACGGTCGCTGGAAACGGACAAGGGAATGCTGTGTAATGCTCACAAAGTTGAAGGTACTATACCTTGGCCGTTTCTTAATTTGGATGATACCAAGGCCGTCTCGTTGCTACTATTGATTTGGGGCTAAATATCCTGCCAGGTCGCCCTGTCCATACACGCTACCGGAAAGTTTGGCTCGCTGTCCCGTCAATGTCCGCCGACGATTGCGTCCCTTACACGCTTACAACTAGTGGTTATATTGTGTGTAGGCATATAAAACTACCACAGACCTGCAACTCACAACAGGCTTTTACTCCGACCAACACTCATCCATTATAATACGAGAAGATCATTACCTGCCCGACGGCATTGACAACTAGGTCGCCTTTGTACGTGGCTACCCACCAGCCTGCGTCAGCATTGCGTTCTGCGATTCGCTAACATGTGGAAAGGAAATACGTTCCAGCCGATCGGACTGTCGTTTATCTAACGTCTGCAACCTCCCTCAGAATCGCAGAATACGGTACGAAGCGCTGCATCTTGCCGGCCGTTCGGCACCCTTGCGTTCCAGAACGGCTGTCCCGAGCAATAATAGTTCATACTATATGCGACAGCAACCAAGTTATCGCGATTCTGAAGATTCCATCACCCGTTGGGTACTTCTTGTCGAACCGTATATCAAGTAGACCAGCTCTTTGTTCTCGACTGTCAGACGGTGGTTCTTTTGGGATCTGTCTTCGCCTTTCCAGCAATCAACAGGGCATAATCGTTCCTGATTGCTAGGTTTCCAATAAAGAGTGGCACTACCCTTCGTATATCGCCAACCTTCGAACAAATACCTTAACGTTCGTTTTTCAATATTCGGTAGAGATGAAGATTAACCCTCGAATTATGTTCCTCTTAACGGTAGCGGGATACGTGACCGCTACGCGTGCAACTAGCAACGACGAAGATCTAGAAACCCTGTCAAAACGACAAACCAACAATTACTTGTTCAAAGGAGTACCAATAGCAGAAGTAAATTGGACATCTTCAAACATATACAACTTTACCTGGGGATTGACGGGGGTGAATAATTTCGAGAACCTGAAGTTTGCGTAAGTTTCTAGAGCACTAAATTTTCATATTTTTCGCTAACAGGAAATCAAGGGAAAATTTGATAACGACACTTGGGACTCTTGTCGCACTTATCTTTGTATATCGGGTTTTCGTTGTGCATCTCCATCACGTTCGATTAGTCGCTTCGGTGGGATCCGTTGAGTCTGCAAACTATTTTGCGCAGCCGTTATCAAAAGGACTTTGTTTCATACAGAAACACATACTCATTGCACCACTCTTCCGAAAACGGCATAACGAGCCTCTCCAAACTCGGTGGGGTCAACTATATCTAGGAACACTACCTTCGCGGATAAATGCCACCCTCCTCTTTGCATACATTCTCTCAAATGTCTTGTATTGCACTCTGCTCCTTCCCTGGAATGGCCGCGTCGGGCCAGACAACAAACTTCAGGCTCCGACCAAAGCATTCTTGATTTCTGAATTTCGTGGACGAACTGGAGTTATGGCAACTGTCAACTTGATCCCATTGTTCGTATGTATGATGAGAAATAATTACGTGGGAAAGGCTATTGATGTTGGTTTCAACACTTGGAACTTGTACCATCGTTGGGCTGGACGTATTGTTGCGTTGGAAGCTTTCGCACATATGAGTGCGTGGATGGTAAACAACTTTGATTATGATGGTTGGTCTGGTATCGCAGCTTCAATTAGAAGGACTCATTTTCTCCAAATGGGTCTCATGGTAAGATCTTTCCGAATAACTCATGAGGATATTTAATTTTAACGCTGTACAATGTAGGCTGAATGCGCACTGTTTTTGATCATAGTTCTTTCGGTCGCACCTCTGAGACATGCACATTATCAGGTTTTTCTTGGGTCACACCAAGTGTGCATAATTCTCTTCCTTGTTGGTGCATGGCTTCACTGCCATATCGACCAACTTCCTCAAAAAAGATACGTCAGTATTGCCATGGGTATCTGGATTTCCGAGCGCCTTCATCGAGTTTTTACTATCTACCATAAGAATCTCTTCTTTGGTAGAAAATGGAACGCCAACTCCGCGGAGGTTCAAGTTGTTTCATCTGGCGAAGATGCTGTTCGAGTCTCCATCACGATGAATAAAGGTTGGGAGTACAAGCCTGGACAGCATGCATATCTCTATATTCCTCGATTATCGTGGACTCAGTCGCACCCTTTCTCAATCGCCTGGTCTTCAACATCTCCTTCGATCGAGGAGACAAACATGCTCCCTTTAATGGCTGTTTCAACCATGGCTGTTGTCGACGATAGGTCCTTGCCTTCGAAGAGTGAGTTCAACTCGTCGACAACACTTGCTCACCGCAATCTCCTTACAGCCAAACCGCGAACCACTATACACTTTGTTATCTCGCGCAGACATGGGTTTACCGGCCGACTCTTTGCAGAAGCCGCTAAAGGTGCCCGAGCTCGTTTCTTGGACCCTGAAAAGTCCGATAATATACCAAAGCGTTTCCTTGCCATTGTTGAGGGTCCATATTGCAACGAATCCTATAATTTCGACTCATTCTCGACAATACTGTTTGTTGCTGGAGGGTCAGGGATAACCCACCCGCTGGGTTACATACGCCATCTGCTAGAAGCCAGTGCTGATAACCTGGCTGCAGCAAGGAGAATAAAGCTCGCCTGGGTGATTCGTGACAGACGAAACATTGGTTGGGTTAATGATTGGCTAGAGGAGCTATGGAGACTTGATTCAGGACGAAGCATCTTGGAAATTGAAATCTACGTTACAAGACCATCTAGAAAATCTACACACCATGAACCGGACATCACCGGAGGCCGCAGAGTGAAGTGGTTTCCAGGAAGACCGCAGATGGAAGTGATACTAGCCGGGATGCTCGCACCTACCAGAAAGCATGGCCGGAGAGGCGCATTGGCTGTGAATGGTACTGTACCCCACGAAATATATCGTACGAGACTTGCTAATTAGTACTCTAGTTTGTGGTCCGGGAAGTTTGGCAGATAATGTACGAGCTGCTGTAAGAGAGAAAGTAGATGAGGCTAGGATAGAATTTTCGGAAGAATCCTTCACCTGGTCTTAAACACCAAAAGGTTTACTTAGTTCTAAGTGACGTAATAGTCCTTGTGTTAGATTTCCTTTTAACTTTGGGCTGTACATATTTCTACGTCAGTCATTGCACTACTGCACGGTATCCGGCGTTATTTAGGCAAGCTTTTTTCCTTTTACAACAGCGGGTAGGGCAGTAGGCTGGGTTATGATACCACTTGACGGAGTTTGGATTTTTGGCTTTCCTTTTTCTCCGGCTATTTGCGTCGTTATCTCTCGAGCTCTGTCCTTGTTGCGTCTACCTAATCACCTAATTGACCTGCCTAGTTCTTGGTTTCGCAATATATCTTGCCTCCTGCCTCAATCTCGCCTGCTTTCTAGTTCCGTCATAATGTGAAGATCCTTGTATTGATTCTCTCAACTTGGAACTGCACCTGTTGGCAACTGGTGACGAGCCCACCACCGCGAAAAAGCAGTCGAAATGGCCCAAACTTGTATGTAGCCGTGTGGATGTAGTGCACAGCAGGCCTTATGGTAATGCGATAACGGTGCGGTTACTTGCGTCTGAATCTGTGTATCGTGCCTATCCGGGAACTTCTGGTTGGGATAATGGTGGATATTCCTTTTTCTGAGTTTTGGGTTTCGAGAGCTTCCAGATCCGGATCCCCGTGTTCCTCGCTGAAACTTGGTCCTGCCTGTCCAATAGTACAATGCAGAGGAGACCGGGGAGGTGAGATGAGATTACAGATGAGATTGATTCTTTCCCGCCTTAATGCCCGCTCGTATTCACAGGATCAAGAGTCAGACCTCGGCCGACTGCAGATGTTACTTGCAGCAAGATCGACACGTCAAGAACCATTGGGTACGCGAAGGTTGTACAGAGAAGAGAGATCGCTATCGCAGACTCATCGGGGTGTATTAGACCGGTGTACTGATCCGACTGATCGATCTGATAGTATCTGGTTTGTCCGATTAGTTGGTTGGGGCCGCGATACGGAACGAGGGCAAAGTTTATTTCCCTCCTGCGCTAAAGGTACGATTGCAGGGGAAAATTGACCCTGCAGTATTAGTGGAACGGAAGTAGCTGAGCCGGTCGGAAAACTTCTAGGGTTCAGACGAAGAGGCGCAGTAGATGTCCGTGTAATATATATGAATTAAGGTCTGATGCGTGTGATGACTTGATATCGGTAGATTAATTAAGACCTTCTTGTTGACAGGGCTTCGATCGGCATCGGAAGAGTAAATTTCCGGTGCGGGCATATAGTGCGGGCGAACGGCGGGCGAGGTGGGTTGAGCTGCCCTCTTGAGGATAGATGGTTTTTTCCAGATGTTTCCCAAAGCCGTGCAGTGTGTAATAGATACACTTGGAGTAATGACAGGTGTCCCATGTAGTTATATCGAAGAAATCTAGCTTTGAGGTTCGGACTGCCGCGCGTTCTGTGGTGGGGATGGTGGTGTAATACCTGCGGAGATGCTAAATCGGGCGCATTGGCGAGAGAGGCCTGTCTTTCTTCATGCTTTCCCATAGCCTGCCCCAGAATAGGCCATCCAAATCCCCTATATAGCATTGGGTTGGACCCGATTTCGACGACGGTGAATTTCAACCTGTATGCAAAACTAGACACCGTCTTGCGAGTGGGTTGAAAGTCTACATATATTCATCGTGCCCCAAGATCTAGGCCTCATGATGGTTTGTAACAAGTGAAACTCTCAAAGTTTGGCTTTGCCAAATGCGAGCACAGTTGAGCAGGTCAGGCTGGGGCTTTCAAGGCCGACTACCAGGTAAGTAAGGGTACGTTTTGGTTAAACAGAACTTCGGCAAGGCTCGTTCTCCAACAGTGAAGGCTCCAGGGTGTAGAGATTAGGCTCACAGATCTCTTGCTGAGTTTAGGCAAAAAATAACGTGTAACCAAGGAAGGAGAGAACAATGCGCTTAAAGCCTATGTGTAACGTGTTTGGCATACGATATTTAAACGTTAGATGAGCTACTGACATGTCGCACCCGCTGTCGTGTTTTTGGGCATGCATGTCATAAGATGCTCACTTGAATCTAGACTCTCAAGCGACTGTTTGGAGTATTATGCCTGCATTTGGTTGTTCTCTGCGTTGGCATAATCAAACTCTTGAAAATACTATTCGTTGTCACTGGCCCAAGCAGAATATACGTACATCCTATCGGTCGAGTGGGCGGGGTCTCATGTTGCCTTAGGGTTAGGTATTTTATAGCAATGTTAACATCAACGGCGCCGCTCCCTCCCCCGCTCCCTCACCGCTCCCACCAACGGCCATAACGTCATCCGGATTCTTTGTGAGTGCTATCAACATAATTTTTCCCCCTCTGTTCTTCAACCAGCCAACGATGCGGTGACTGCAGTCATTTTCTTACATGCATCATATATATCAAACAGATCATATATATCGAACAGTAAGGCAAGCATGCAAGTAAATCTGAATATTTGAATACTGATATTCATTAACTCAACCCTTTGCAATTTCGTCCCAAACACTCTTTCATCAATAGCAATACTGTGCCAGTCCCGGCGAAATGCAACGAATCATCGGAATACGCAGTCTTCCTTTATGACTCCATCCTCGTACGCCACGAATCAACAGCATATGCACTTACTTTCAAACCCACCGATGGATAGTCAATGAAAGTGAACCATTCATGTCCTGGAAGCTAGCCTTCGTTGAAATCCCAAAGACGAACGTCGGGCAGCACTTCACGAGTTTGGTGCACCCATCCGAAGGCAGCCCATTGATATCTCGATGCCCTGTGGCTCGAAAGGTAGTGGAGTGGAGCCGCTAAAGATCAGCTAAAGCCCTTGGGAGCGGTAGGTGCGTTCCGAAGTGGCTGGGGGTGGGGGCGCTGGGGGAGTGTTGAGCAGGATTTTGATGGAAGGTTTAAGACGCCGATTTGGAGGTTACTGACTGTGTTTTTGCCATGCGGCTAAGCTCAACATATCCAAAAAACACCCGGCCGAGTTTCCGTATCGTGGATATTAAGACCATTTATACCCTTATCGTACGATGATCATGAGAGGAATTGGTCACATATTGTCAAAATTTCTCTCACTCACAACGCGGCTGAGGAGTGACGAGGTGTTGAATGCAGTGTAACAGGCACAAACTGTGCCCACTTTACTTGGCGTAGGTACATATTCTGCCGAATCGATATATGGCGCTTTATAGACATCACATTTACTCTATACCAACGCTAACGCAGTATTTTTTTCAGTAATTCCGACGTGTTATCTATGCCCCGAGCAAAAGTCCACCATCCTGACAAAACGGCATCTCCAACCTCAAGTAGAGCTTGCGTTTGGGCATACGGGATTGTTGCGTGCTAAATGGTGGAAATTTGTCGCGATAAGCGCTGAACGCCCAGTGCTTGGCGCGCGAAACGTCCTCCAGGTCGCACATAAACGAAGGCTGGATATAGACCTACAAACCAAGGAATTCTGATGTTGAAACATACCGCAGGCATGGGATTGTCTGTTTGTTGGAGTTTCCGTGGCTTGCATGACGCATACCATTGGTGCTTGTCATGATCGGTTGTCGATACCATTGATCCCAAGACAAATCTCGAGGTCCCCGCCCCCACTCGCAGGGCTGTTCATAATTTACTACCGGCCGAATTTGGACACTCTTTGTCACTCACAGGTACCACACGGACCTTGATGGATTGGCATCACAACGGCATCGCTGGTGATTTGGTAGTTTTTCGCTTCGAATTCGTGGTTTCTTTTTTGCCCTGGAGCTGAATTCGTGATTCGGGTTTGTCCGATGCGTCTCCGGATTTGTATTCCAGCTGATATCTTCAGCTAGCATACCTATTTAGGCACCTGCTCGAGTGTTCGTGCGCAACATCCTTGCCGGCGACTGACTGCCTATGTACAGTAGGCCAAAGTGGACAAAAGTTGTTAAACTTATGTTTGTCAATTTGCCGGCATGACAAATGTTCAAAGTTGAGTACTCACTGATATACATCAGGGTACCTCTAGGTACGCTGACGTACCATGGCATACACCAATTTGCAAGTTAAAGTTTCAACATTTCTGTCCACTTTCATCATTTCTCATTTGATTGTACGGTAAAGTTCAAACTCTTAGCGCTAAATGGTGTACGTCTAGGTACTCCTTGGTACTAATGTGTACCCTGTTTTACAAACTTCAATTTCAACATTTCTCAGACCGAATATCGGTGCAAGTGATAAGCTGTGCATGTGCTGAAAGTCGACAGAAATGTTGAAACTTGGATTTGCAAATTGGCGTACGCCATAGTATGTCAATAAGCGCTCAACTTTGAACATTTGTCATGCCGGCAAATTTGTCCACTTCGGCCTTTCATACTTACGTACGTCTTAAAACCTGCTATACGTGAATTCGACCAATTGCGAAGCTCTCGTTCTAAGCATTTTCCGTCACTCATAGTTCGCTGTGCGAAGCAAGAGAGGGGTGAGAGGTCTGGTGCACCACTGTGCGCACTGTTATGTGCACTATTATATGTAACTCTTTCTTGGCCAGTAAAACGTTAAGTATCTGTCAAACGGTAGGGCGTAGGCCGAAAAATAGACATCTGACCAACGTTTGACAGCCCTAAAAAGCCTGTGAATCGCGACAAAGAGTTTTGTTTTGCCTACGTCCGCCTAAGTTTTTCACAGGTCCTGTTTGCGTCGTAACTATTCATCCATTGGATATCTAGAGTAAATACTTGCTTTTGATGTAAACTTCCATGCTCTCTCCGTTTGGTGGTGTGCACTCTGCATTGGAATGATAAAGGTGACGATTGCCTCCAGAGGATGGAAATATTACCATTTGTATTCGGTACTGCAAAATGAACAGACTTCAAGGCATCCGTCGCCTCCTTCGAGCCTCAGTTTTTGCAATCTTCACAACGGTTGCTAACGGCCTGAAACCTTCATATCAAGACCATTGCTACAGAAAAACGGTCAAGATTCTGGAGGAGTATACTAAGAATGGAACCTCTGACTTCGCCAACCCGCTCCGCTACTACGACCGAGCCCATGACGGCAGCAAAATATGGGATAATCGTACCTGCATAACTCTAGGCGCTTGTTACCAGATTTGCGGTAGACGCTGGGAGTATTTCTTACTTCGCTCAGTATCGAGACCGTCGCTGCTCACTAACTCTCGCTCTCAGGCTTTATCCGCTAACTAATATACTCGAACGTATATCTATCTGGAAAATTCCACTCCTCTTGCTAGTAGGAAATTTTCAGCTAGCTCCACTGGGGCGCTTCAACTCGATATGTGTTATTATCCATCTCCTCGGGGACCCGATTGATACCATTTGGAGCTTGTTGACCAAGCTTGAGGTTTCTCGACGGTTGTACACAAAATGGGCCACTATCTCTACAGCGTCTTCAGACCTTGAAATCAAGCCCGCACAAGCCCAGGACCTTGCTGCGGTCAATGCAGTCTTTGACGACTGGGTATTCTCAAGTGAAGAGATGTTTGATAAAATGCACAGTAAACTCTCCAGTCTCCCCGCAGAGAAGCGTGCAGTTTTCATCAAGGCATGTACCAAGGCCGCCTACAAGCTTTCCGAATCTAGAGTCGATGACCGCCTCAGGGCATACCTAGCAGTGGTGGGTTATATCGTTGCAATTATCTCGGCGTTCTTTCGGACGTTGAACGATGGCCCATCCAAGATGACAGGTATGTTGCGGATACCATTCATTCAGGCTTCTCATTATTGACTCAGAACACCAGCACACTCGATTGCTTTCGCTATGTGTTTAGTATGGCTCGTACCTGCTGTACTTTTGAGCTCAATTGTTGGTGGATTTACGAGCAGAAGAGCTGGGTGGGGGGTTATTTATGAACTCCAGGATAAGCTTGGGCATCTATGGCCAATCTCGGATCTCGATAAGACTATATGCGAATCTACCATCCACAGTCCGATTTCAAGCCACAGGTGGAAGTCGACGGACACCTTGGATGAAGCACTTCCGTACGCAGGTGGGAACTACTCTTACCGTCCGTCAAAATGTGTCTTTCCCTCGAATGCACCCGCAGACCGTCGCAACGAGTTTGCCCCCTACAGATCTCCTGTCCAGCTGCTCTTCTACGCCACTCTCCCTGTAGTATTTGCCGCTGGATGTGCCATGGCTCTTAGTTGTATAACCCCTACGATCGGGTTAGGGTGCAGGTTATTATCCCTGCCCTTCACTAAAAACAGGCACTGACTTCCCTCCTAGGACTGTCACCCAAATGGGGTTCCTTCTCAGCTGGTTGTCTAGCGTAGCCGTAACTGCTTTCCTCGGCATATTCCTCACCGGAAAGTACCACTGGTACACGGTTCTCATCAAAGACTGCGTAATCACAGTGGTTATAGCTGGCTTCATCACCGCAGCATTTATCGGCAGGTAAGCCACTCCGTCTCTGTACAAACACATTCGCTCACCTCGCGCAGATATAACGGATGTTTCTGTTGGTCTGCTTACTTCAGCCGCTTAGGGAAAGCATATGTCGAGATCAACTTCGAACAACAATTGATGATGCTTGCAAAGAGCCTATGGCCGATACTTGTAGCTCTGGGGGTAATCAGTCAGGGGTTTATACTCCTGTTAATGCGCCAGGGCAACGCGCAGGGTGTAATGTTGTTCTTCAGAGATGAGGGCGAGAAGCAATTGTATTTCGCGAGCTAAGGAGACAAGAGAAAATTATCCAAAGGAGGTAGTGATGTGGCGGTTGCGTATAGAGGTTCCGAGCAGCTGGGAGGCCCAGCCAGGAGAATGGACGAGACTTTTCCGTTTGCTAAGGATGTTCTGGGTTGGAGTTACTATTTGTTTTGCGGTGACAATATTTATGATGAACGGCCAGATTAAGCCCAACAGAAATAGTTTCATTGTTTATGAGCCGGGCTCTCCACAGTAATGTTACCAGTACACTGAACTGTGAGATGCAAAGCATCATCCTTAAAGCTTGGGTGCCCTCTTGGCGTGATATATCACCTAGAACATCCTTCTTAAACTTCAGTGCAGGCAGCTATGTCCCTGTTGCTTGCTCCCGTGCCCAGGTTTCTGCCCAGCTCGCAAGAAACGAAAGTCTAGTTTACGAGAGCACCCTAGGACCAGTATGTACTCTAACTTTGCTCCGCCCAGGATGATTCCATTGCATTGCGAGTGCTGCCCGACAACTCCCTCGTTTCTCCAACCCACCACGAGCAAGTCAAACTCTTACACTGAGTTCTAGGTGTTAGACGTGCCTACGTACTTTATACCATTCAGGTACTCTATATCATCACTCACTCTTCTACCCTTTCCCCGCGAGGATAGGTAAATAGCTGCAACTGAACCTCAGCCAGGGGGATGGATGTGAGTGGTAGAGGGAATTCGGAGGATTTCTCTCTTGCCCAGCCATCCGAAAAGCACAGTTCAGCTGAAACCTCGACATAAAAAGAAAAATCTCGGCATCGAGTGATACGTTAAATACTACTGGTCGAGTGAGATCACATGATCCCTAGCTGCGCCTCGCAGTCTGCCTTGCACCCCACCTATTCCCAGTGCCCAATACAAGCCTCTCATTCCCATCATCACCCCCATTCGCTTGTAGCCCTATCTCCCGTCAAATCCTAGCCGCATCATGCTGCGTAACACGGAACTTGCCCATCGAGGCGCAGCAAAACGTACGGTATAATGGAAAAGTTTATATTGGCACTCCACTTCTACATTCAATTTACAGACGTACGGATCTTGCCGCACACGAGGCTGGTGAGGTGCAATATGGGTCAATTGCAAACCCGATCTTACGTGGGAAGCTTTTTGTAGACACTCCACTTACGTCACTGGATTTCGTGCAAGACTTATAGATGTGATGGGGCTGGGAGGAAGTGCAATTCGATATGACTTGTATTCGAATAGTCCAACGACACTGTCCTCGGCTTCTACGGCCCAGGAAGAGCATCACGTCAAACCCGAATGCAAAAAACCCTGCAGTTTGTCTGGATGCAGAGATGCAGATGACGTAGCAGGTGGGTGATGCCGGGATGCAATTATCGGAGATCAGTCCGCTCAATGAAGGTGTACCTGTCTCCCCGTATGGAGGATCCTACACTTTCGGACGGTGATTGACTACGAAGAGTGGGTGGTTGGATTGCTGAGATTTGTTTCTTACTTCTGATAATTAAGATATTCTGAATTATTACCCTAAACCCATACTTCGTCCGACTAACCAACGCCCCTGCCAAACTCCAAAACTCACGCACTAAGACAAAGAAAACCTGTTTTACAAACAAAAACCGACAAGCCCGCTAAATAAATCAAATCAAACCAAATCAAGCATACCCAAACACCACATGAACCGTACTTAGAAATCTTCACCCATACCGACTCGCTAACGTCCCACCATCCGAAGACCAAGTCATCGACTTCCCGAGCCCACCTCTACTACCACCTTCACCGCCGCCAGTATCATATGCCTGCCTTTTCGCATCCAGCATCAACTTATCCGTCCGTAGCCGATGAGCCTTCCGTAACTTCTTAACGTCTTCAAACGCCTTATTAAACCTCTGCTTCTCTGCTATTCTGTTAGCCAACATCCCCCTTCCCCCCTCAATGACCACATACCTTTTTCATCTGCAAAATCAATGCTAATATACTTAAACGTGACCTTCTGACCATTGCTTTTCGCGCGAGTAACATTCGCCCTTAACACATCAACCGCCCACTCCCCCTCATACCCCTTCTGGGGCAAAAACAGCAGCGCCTCGATCATTCCACTCCCCCTCTTTTCTGACTCCAGCACCGTCCGTCGACAACACGTTTCGCTTGATGAGGATCCGGCAAATAGTCGCTTCATGTTGTTCCCGCAGCAGCGCTTGGGCTTGATTTCCAGCGTCTCTTCCATGGGTACCTGCAGGAAGCTCCACCGCGCGTCCCGTGTTTTGTAATACAACATTAGCCGGGGAGCAGTGGGGAGATGGAACTCCATCACTGAGGGGTTGGGGGAATTGGAGCTAGAGCCGGAGCTGGAATTGGTCATGCTTCTGGCGAATAGGGGGCGAGGGGATGGGGGTGGGGATGTGAGGCCAGAGATATGGGGGTCTGGTGAGGGATAGGGGATTGATTGACGGGTAAGAGGTTTGTCGAGCCACATTTGGATTCGTACGTTGCTACCTTGCTGGCCGGTGCCGAGTCGGGCAGCGCAGATGATGCTTCGAGACCCAGGCCTGTGTACGTACGTAGTTAGTAGGTGTGAGAGCTGGAAGGAGGAGGGGGAGTACTGGTCAAATATTACTTGCGAGCCAACTATGGCGCGTTGAAAATCGTGGAGATCTGTAGATATGTCAACACTTGTCATCATGATGACCTCTCTTGGAACATGAGTACGCACCTCGGGAGGCTTTGAACGAGTATTCCCGGCTCTGAAGTTGATTCCTCATTAACACATTCAAGACCGGCGCGCGGGGGTTATATCCCGCGATATAAGCCGTAAAAAGCTGTGTTTCAGCGCAATTCACGACAAATTCTACCCTCAGATAAGCATTCGCTATGTTTTTACTCCAGACGAAACAGGGCTCGATACCTTCGGAGCTGCGGGAGCTATTCTTAAAGTTCTCAGTCGTGTCGCAAAGTCGTAACGTTTCTTCGTCTTTCCGGAATACCAGAAGCTCCCGCGTGAATCGCTCCGGATCTAGGGTGGTTTCTAAAGTTCTACGCCGAGTGAGTATATAAAACTAGGTCGGTTGAAGGGGGTGGATTGTTACAATTGGAGAATCTTCTCCTCTCCTGGTCGCTCATCTCGAATGCCCAATACGACCTCCTTTTCGGGTTTGTTGAGCCACACAAGGAAGCAATCATCCGGTAAACGGAGCAAACTGTCTTCGTCCGGAATCGGCAGCTTCCGCTCAGAGAAACTTTTGATTACGGTGGAAATAGACTGGAAATTACGGATCGGTAAGCATGCTTCTAGACCCCTCGACTGGACTGTGTGTACCTCTAAAAGCCCACATATGTATTCGCACCATAAAGAATTCTTATCCAATCGCCGGTAGATGGCGCTCTCTTCGCATCTCTTAAGGAGCCACGCGGCCTTCAAGAGGTTGAGATACAAGTCTGCTGGAACCATCTGTGTGTCATATATCTTCTGCTTACTGAACTGACCCGTTCCCTTGAAATTTCTCAGCGTCAGTCAACTGAATAAACAGCTTCAAGTGAGGCCACATACATTGTCGATCCACCACGCCGCGGCCTCTGTATAGTCACCAATCGGGATCTCAGGGTCAATACTCCGAAACCGCGGGTGATAGTGTAGTGTTTCTTGGAATTTCTCTTCCAGCCGTCTGCTAGTGAGCGCATATATATTCCCCGCACGGCCACCTTCTGGATACGGAGGTGCTGGACCAGTAATCTCTGCTGGCGGCGGAAGGCCCTGAGAATGCCGAATAAGAAGCTCCAGCTGCTCCAGCTTTCCCATGACGACATCCCGGAAATCATTTATCTGGTCTCCGAGATCTAAGAGAAGCCTCCTAAACTCTTGTGGTCAGAACCGCCATTTCCAACAAGCACATGAACATACATACATCTTAAGTGGCTCTATAACAAACTGAATCTTCGCAATATGAAATGCACAGTCCTGGGTAAGTCTATAAACCTCATCCTCGGCATCAATCGACCAACGTATCTTCGTAACAAACCCTCTCCCATCACGGCGAAAAACCGAGTACCTATCCAGCAATACCTCCGTCCGTCTGAGTGTACCCGTAAAATCTCCGATGATCTCCGCGAGCGCATCAAGATCCACCGAATCAACTTTCAATTTCTGCCCCGGCCCGCGTCCTCGCTGAAGGTGCTTCTCGTGGTCGTTCAATATCTGATATAAACTCTGAAGACTGCTTCCGAGCCCCTTCACCTGCTCGCCATACCGGATATATGCTAGCTTGGCACCCGAGACGTTGGAGAAACATGTTGTCCAGAGCTTAGAGGCGAGTTGAGTTGCGGTGATAAAATCTCCCACAGAGAAGCCGAACGACATGGAGTCGACGATCTGTGGTAACTGTCAAATCTGTATGTTTGTACTTAGTACAGATTTGTGTAATTGTTATACGGGTATGAGATGGATGAATGTTGAGAGAAAAAGTGCTAGATAGATAGATAAGTCTCGGCGGGTGACGTTTCTACAGGGCGGACGCGCCGATTCCACTTCTTAAGGTCAACTAGCTATCGCGCAGGGCGGGAGAGTATATGCGGCGAGGCGTTTCGATGTATACATGAAGTGGATGTGGTGGTGCTGTCAGAAGATCGAGGGCAGTTAGCGCTGAGATAATAATGGAGCGAAGGAGACGAGAACCTCAGTTACGTTCGCTGTCTGCAGCCCCTGGCTCTTTCAGTCACACTGCAGCTGAGAGCTGGGGGTGGTTGACGTTGCTCCAAAGGTTAGGGTGATACAGATATTTACTTCGCAAATGAATAGAAATGTCCTCCCCACTTCAGACTAAAATAATTCTCACCTCCCACTTCTCACTTCATACTGTACATATGCTTCCTTTTGTCAGGCACGGCTTTTTCTCGTCAAACCTGACCAACAATTTGCGCGGAATTCGGAACAGTTTTCCCAAGCTACGCATGCATGCATTGTTCATCACTGGGTGGGGTGGTGGCTGATTTATCTGCATTAATTTGCCGCACAGCCACCGCCAGACCCACAGCTAACCTCCACAGCGACATTACGATAAAGAAAAAATGAGTACCTATCTGTATCATATGTGACAAAGTCGAATACTCGAGTACCTAAGGCACGTAACAGAATGGGCTGTGCTTGATCACGTACTGTGCACTCGTACCGGTTGATACCCAGGAAACACAGAGAAGTATCACGAGTAGGAACTTAAAGAATTAGTCTTGAGTCATTCATTATTAAGTAGGTAACAAAACGTAACAGAGCCACAATTAACAGGTTCAAAACATGATCGGGGAAACCGAGAACCCGCGAGTTAGAATGCAAAGGAATTCTGACTCTTTGACTACTTACTCTATTGAGTAGGCAGAATGGGGCGCCTGGACATAACGGCGACACAACCCCCCGTTTCAAACATGACCACTTCCATCAACTTTGAAACGCCAAAGATAGTTGTTCTATCATGATAATCGGCACACTTGATGGCATTGAACAAGCAGGTGGTTGCTGAGGCCAAGAGCTGCTCGCACTCAGCTCGGCTTCAGCTTCTCCCTCTGCCTCGATCCCGCATGCTTGGGAGAAAAATATCTTGTCTGCTCTGCGAGTTTCGAATGGCAGCTCCCCGGATCGGGAGAACGGTTTCGTGGACAGGCCTCCGAGACGGTTTTGACACCTCAAGAATCGAGGGATCATATTGATGCCTAGTGATTGTATCTTGTTAGTATATGAATTGGATCCGGGTAAGTGCGAGGAAGAAGGCTCGCTGTATATTGGAAATGTGGAGGCGAGGTTATTTTGCCAGTAGTGGCTAGGTGGGATCGGGGAAGTTGGAAGCTTGTGTGGATTAACACGCCCCAAAATTACCATTGATCCACACCATGCTCACCTCGCCTCAATCGTGAAAGCCAGGGTGGAACGCCGTCTGCGGGATGCAATTATGCAATTATTCGAGTTACTCTAACTGCTGCTGCTGATTGGTCCTCCATCCCAGTCTCTCTTAATCTATTCGCATGAGCGGTTAGGCTACAACGCCAAACATGGTAACACTGCAGTAGCTCTCCAATTCTCGCCTCTTTTTGGCTATCGAGGGGTGAGAAAGTTCGAGGGTGCCTTGTCGCTCACAAATAGTTTCCGAGCCTACGTCTAGAAGGTTGATATTAAACCTCGAGAACTCCGTCATCTCGAATCCATCACTCTCAACCGTAATCCATAATGTCCCCTTACTACGACCACAATCAACAAGCAGACGAACTCGGCCTCGCCCTGGACACGGAGGATGTCGAGCTCCTCCGTGAAGCAGAAGAGAATCCAGACGCCCTCGTCACAGATACTCCAAACGACCAGAAATTAAAGACTTTTTCTGTGATATGTATTATCGTGAATCGAATGATTGGTAACCATCACCCGCGCACACTCTCGCAAGTCCAGATTTTAACGGTGGTGGTGATATATAGGAAGCGGGATCTTCAGCACCCCGTCAACAATAGTCCGTGCAACCGGCAGCGTCCCCATGGCGCTGATATTCTGGGTTATCGGGAGCTTGATGGCTTTCATGGCGCTATGCGTATACCTCGAGCTTGGCCTGAGCATACCGAAATACAAGCTCCGCGGAGGTGATAGAATGGTTTCTGTACCGCGGTCAGGTGGTGAAAAGAATTATGTCCGTCCCTCTTTCCTCCCCTCCTTTTCCTACTTCAGCAACTAATGGGCAATAGCTGGAATACATGTTTCCAAAGCCGCGCTACCTTGCCACCTGTGTGTACGCCATCATCTTCATTTGCGTCGGCAACACAGCGGGCAACGCTATCACCTTCGCAGAAAATTTCCTGCAAATGATCAACGTCCATCGGCCAGCGGTGGGGGTTGTCCGCGGTGTTGCAATCGGGATTATAACACTGGCATGCCTGCTCCACACAGCTTGGAGAGCAGCCGGAATCGCAGTCAACAACTTCCTGGCTACCATAAAAATAGCGATACTCCTTGTCATCATCTGTGCCGGATTCGCAGCATACGGTGGCGCGATCCCGGCCGTCAAGGAGAACAGCTTTACTTCCGGCGTCGATTGGGAGACAAGCAGTACCTACGGCTACGCCGAAGCGTTCCTGGCAATTATATTCAGCTATGGCGGGTACGAGAACGCCAACTACGTAACAGCGTCCGCATTCACTCCGTCCCCTTCCAGGCTAACACGCACAGGTCTTGAGCGAAGTCCACAAGCCGCAAAAAACCCTTAAAAAGGGCGCATTCATAGCTGTGGGCCTTGTGTCCCTCCTCTACATCCTCACTAACGCCGCCTACTTCGCCGCAGTCCCAAAAGACGACCTAGTGAACGCGGGCGCTCATGTATCATTCACATTCTTCCAGAAGGTCTTTGGCGGACACGTCGCAGCGGAGCGTGTGCTCCCTGGTCTAGTTGCGCTCTCATCCCTGGGTAACATCGTGGTGGTGACCTTTGTTGCCTCGCGTGTCAAAGCCGAGATCGCAAAGGAGGGAGTCATTCCATTCTCCCGCTTCTTTGCCGCCAACACCCCCACACTCCTCACCCGGCTCTTCCGCCGCAAGGCTGCGCGCATGGGTGATGACGACCTGCAGAACTTCCACATGCAGGCCGAACAGGCTCCCGCCGGCGCCCTCCTCCTCCACTGGATCTTCAGCATGATCATCATTGTTTCCCCGCCCATGGGTGACGCCTACGTCTTCTTCGTCAACCTGTACTCCTATACCATTAACTGCTGGATTGGTTTCTTCCTCGCCGCGGGACTGTTGTATCTCCGCTTCAAGCCGCACTCGACCTGGGTGGCCGAGTCGTCGTTTAAGCCGTGGGGCGGCCCAACCATGGCGATCATTTACCTTATCTTCAACGCGTTCCTCATCGCTGCTCCCTGGACGGGTGCAAGAATTGCGCAGAAAAACCGATTGTTGATATCGTCGATACCACCGTTTGTGTTTCCAACGGTAGGAACGGGCTTGTTTGTGGTCGGCGCTGTGTATTGGGCGCTGTTTCGATACGTGTGGCCGAAGGTTTATAAGAGGGAGCTTCATCAAACTAGAATTCCGATTCTGCTCGATGGAGTCCAGGTGCATGAGATTGTTATTTGCTCTTGGGTATGCCCCCCCAGATGTAAGGAGAATGACAACTAACTCTAATGTATAGGTTGTGCCGGGGGGAATGTCGGAGCAAGAAGATACAGAGATGAAGTTGTGGCAGCAGTAGAGTTGTGATGTGTGTCGGTTTTAATGCTTGCAATGAGGTTTATGTTGTAGATATTGGTTTTACGTATAGATGTATATAACAAATTTTCTTGATACTGCTCGCAAACTATGACTCCATATCCGTAACTTCCTGACTGGTCAACCTTCTCCTTCCCGGTGGCTACTAACGCACTTACATCATCTTCTATCATTGATTATCACTCCAGATTAATCACCTACCAGGTTTCGAAGGTAGGTTACTAAACTGGGTGCTCCGGGCGGAGGTAATGATCTTAAGTTTGGCAACATTAGATTAACAAAAATACGCGGACATACAACAATTATAACTACTGTACCGGCCACTGCGGTTCGGACGTCAACAGTCAGCACGGGTGCCTGTCCAACTGTTTTTATGCCTCTGTCAGCGTCAGTAGGCTAGTGCCCAAGTAGTCAAAGCTATCAGCACCCTCAAGTTTAATTCTATACTACAAATTTAAAACAGATTCATATTACAGGGTATTTTCCCCCGCGGTCCACCCTTTACCTCACCTGTTCTTCCTACACTTCTTATAACACGCCACAAATTGAGAACATCCTCTACGCACGCCATAATTACCATAACCCTGTCTATCCCCTCTGAAGCCGTCAGCCCTGGCTGCCCATAACGAAATTACCTGTCAGCAACAAACAGTGTCCAAACCTCAGTGGCCGGTACAGTATTCATGAATATCGCCCGCAACGAAGATATGGGGACTACCCTCTTACTATCCTCTCCTAAATACAAGCATTAGAGATGGATGCAGATAAGCAGTTGTTTCTTCTTGCTTGCCGCTGTACAAACATGGCTGGGGTTTGGAAGACGAAATGATCTCACACTAGTACTTCGAGCATCATCAACTATCACTCAGATATCACAGGCAATCACGAGGCTCGGCAAGGCTTGGCTGTTTTTTATCCATGAGACATCACTCGCTACCTGGCCCTAAGAGTTTTCTCTCCGCCTAGAATCTCCTGGCGGGGATCTTGAGTGAGCTTGGGACCACTCCGCAGCGGGTTTCTATACCGGTTCTCACCGAGGACACAATTACTAACTTTAGCGAAGATATATGGGTATATACTGTAGCTGAGCACTTTTAGCTGATTGTTGCTGATTCCCTGGTTTGAGATGTAGCAAACTGGCCGCATCTACGAGGGCGACGTGATTTCTCGACTGTGTTGCGGAGAATACATTACAAATGCAGATGTGCACTTGGGTGTCCACCGGGTCATCAAAAGCCGTTACAGGTTTTCGATTTTAGATTGCGGGGCCTTGGGCTCGTGGTAAGCAGAATATACTGTAGCGAGCGTCGAGGTTTTGTTTGTTTGTAATCATATTGCATTCGGCCGCTGGCGGCCATGGCATATCCCATACATATTTCCTCCCCGCTTCTTCCGTAACATAAAGAAACAAAAGCAAAGTCGCGAGTCCTCTTCCCCTCTA
>Ga0307515_10000451_pt1 | contig 98223 bp, 103 predicted proteins | sample 17_EM_MG_FD_194513 | JGI IMG/M metagenome (GOLD analysis project Ga0307515, IMG submission 194513) | Populus trichocarpa ectomycorrhiza microbial communities from riparian zone in the Pacific Northwest, United States - 17_EM | ecosystem: Host-associated > Plants > Roots > Unclassified | place...
GGAGTATGTTAGAGCCATATACATCTGGAAGCATAGGAGCTGCTAAAAATGACAACTCTGGGTTGGCTGGGCTGGAGATCTATCTGGGCGCCTCCAAAGGGCGGCGAAGCCGCCACCGTACCTTGTATGTACTTGTCAGCGTCAGGAAGCCAGAATCACCAAACTAAACAATGCTGTCTTTGGATGACTCTAGACTCTTAAAAGTGATCGCTGTCCCTCTTGTAGAGTTAGCAAAATTTAACTGTAGTATGTAGTATTAAGGGTGCGGAGCAGATTATGTGAGCTGAAGATATGTGAAGTTGCGAAGCCCTAACCTCCCAAAAACCACCCCTCCTCACATCCAATGCCCCAGCTTCCGCAAAACCAAATCAGATCTTCTCCTACTTGTTCCAGGGCATCTTTATACACCGCATTCCGATATTACACAGAAACATGCGACATCTTTTAATCTAATAAACAGCGCACCCCGCTGAGAAATGCATAACCAACGCGGATCATATCGAGCTATACTCGTAAACCAGCGTCTACCTCCTTCGCAAGTTTGAGGATTTAGTTTACCGACCGATGAAAACTCTGGGAAGAGCCGATAGCGGTTAAGTCCCCAAACCTCCTACGACAAGGCCGCTCGTAGTATCCAATACCAACGCTGCAAGCTTGGGCAAAGCTGAACCACAACCCTTTGCAATACCAACTCAAGATCCACAAGCCCTCACATGAAGCAGCAGCAGTTCAGAACCTCGAGACAAAGTTTTTCAATTTAGTTTACCCGTGTGTCAGGAGCCCATCTTCTCGAAACGCCATGAAGATAGATCCGAAAGCAAGACAAAGAACAATCGCGCTGAATCCTATAGCGGCAACCTAAAAATGACCAAAACTAAACCCACCAAAAAGGCCCAGAAGAAGGCTAGTATAAAACTCCAAGCTCTAAATCGCTATAATTAACCCTTTGCTTCTTCCTCACCGGCGACGCCGTAACCACATCTGGCTCCCACTCTTTCCTCGCCTCCGGCTCCCACTCTTCCCTTGCCTCCGGCTCCCACTCTTCCTTTGCCTCCACCCACTCTTCCTCCGATTCCTCGTCGTCATATTTCTCTCCTTCATCGTCTTCATCGTCATATTTCCCCCTTTCGTCGTCTTCATCGTCTTCATCGTCATATTTCCCCCCTTCGTCGTCTTCATCGTCTTCATAGTCATATTTCTCCCCTTCCTCATCTTCGACGTCTTCATTGTCCTCGTCGTCTTCGTGGTTATCATCCTTGTTGTCATCATACTCCGGTATTGTCGCCTGCGGTGGGGTCATGCTCCATTTCCACTTCTGTCGCAGCACCGCATCAAATCGGCAGACAATCGGACAACACTGGATCGCTCTTCTCAACGTCTCCTTTCCTCCCCATCCCAGAAGCTCCAGTCCTTCAGGGCTCCGGCAACGGCTAAGCGCCACATATGCCTGGCCCGGCGCGAATGACTTTTCGATATCCACCGCGGCGCGGTCGAGTGTCATTCCCTGCGCTTTGTGGACTGTAGCTGCCCAAGCCAGGGCAAGTGGGATTTGAACCCGCTCCAGTCGTTCGGTAGCTCCATTCGCAAGCGTCGTTTCCTGACTCCAGCAGACAGGGAAAACAGTATATGGCGGGATCTCTTCAGTCTGAGCATCTCCAGATTGGGCGGAAGGACTCAGAGCGGCGAAACGCACTTGTGGTAGTCTCAATTTTTTTTCCTTTTCACCATGATTGCGATGATGGTTGCCCGCAAAGTATTTTTCGAACGCCATACGATCGCCTTCGGTCGCTTGGGTGGATAGCTCTTCCCTGGTTAATTCCACAAACCCGGTGACGATGCCTCGGGAACCGTTGACGAGACCTTTAGGAGGGTCAACGTTGGATAGCATCATGACCTGTGCGCGGATTTTGAGCCGTAGGACTTCTGAAGTTTGCAGTTGGTTCTTGAAATATGGGATGTTTGCAAGCAGTGCTTTGTCTATGTGTGTTGTCGCTATATCTTTACCTGATACCTTAACAATAACAGTATTAACATCCACACGAACTATAATCCACATGATCTAACTTACAATCCCAGAGTCCTGCGCCCGAAAGCTAAACTCCGTCTCCTTTAGTTTCCTAAATTCAGTGTCGTTCTCTGACTGGACATTTACTCGGTGAGTGTAGAGTTTTGTAGGTTTGACGCCCCCAACCTCGTCCAATGGGCGTCGGAGACCTTCAAGGAAGTTGAGAACTTCTTCATCAACGTCTCCAACCTTGATCTTACTTAATATGTCAACCCATTGCTGGTCTTTCTGACGGTGTACTTTGGTGAGAATGACGCAGCTGAATGATGCTTCGTTCCACGACTTCGTTTGGAAAACGTATTTAAGCGCCTCGTTATAGGGATGTCCGCATTTATCACATGTACACCATTTCTTAGGGTCGATTCCGACGGTTGTGTATACATCCGGGGGCGGTCCTGGAAGGTAGTGACGCATAGATTTGATTGGGAGCTTGGTTCCTATTATCATTAGCAGGTTATTAATCATAGCATTCCAAATGCCATGGGGAATTTACCACAGATTTGGCAATTCCGACTATCATCGCGATCCGCTACTGGGGGTAGCTGGAAGAAATCGCCACAAATAACTACTTGCATCCCGCCTGGTTTCTGTCAGCGAAACAATTTGCCTTTGCGATTTAGGAACTGTATACCAAAGAAGTGATCATCCCCTCGAACCGCCTTCGCAATTCCATTCAGCTTCTCCCACAGATCTGCATTCAACTTGACATTGCACGTCATCAGAAGAATTCATTCACATCTCTCCCTAGTCTTTCCAGTCCCTAACCCTTCCAATAACTTAGAATTACTCACCATAGAGATCTCGTCAATAATGAGCACTCGTGTGTCCCTCCACACATCCTTCTTCTGCCCAACCTTGGTTTTTTTAGTTAACGACATACCCACGTAGTCCCGTAGTCCCTTGTCACCCAGCCCCACTCCAGAGAAGCTGTGGATTGTAGAACCTCCTAGTTGAGCCGCAGCAACTCCCGTCGGGGCAGTGACAGCAAACCTTTTTCCCCGCGTGGCTAGGTGATATTTAACATGCTCGAGGATCAAACTCTTGCCTGTGCCAGCCGGCCCAGTGAAGAAGACATTTTTTCCTTCAAGAATGAGCTGTAAGACGCGGTTTTGGTCCGGTGTGAGTTTGATGGTGGGTTTTTTGCGCACGAGGACGCTGTCGCTTGGGGGTTTTCCGACCCGTGTAGGGTTTGGCACTCCGGCTGATACCCACGGCGTTTCCGGGCGTGCCCTCTCAATTATTTGCTGAAAGCGACTCCCCGGGGTAGGCACGAGTGGCTTCAAAGGCACATAGCTATCGTCCCAATCTCCATTGCCGCCAGGATCTTTGGAGCTGAATGCGCTCGAAGTTGGAGTCTGCTCGCTTGCGCCATAGCCACTATCATTTTCACACCAATCCTCCGGCCACAACTCGCCTGTGGCCCTACCTCCTCCTGGACTCGGGCGACCCCGACCACCGTGCAAGATCGTCGACCGCTCGACCGCACTCAGACTCCGAAAATACGGACTTGTAGTTTCTTCCTCCATTTCTTCCCTCTCTCTAGGACCATACGGAGCTAAATAATCAGTATCAGCAGTCAGATCGATGAAATCCTTCTGTTTCGCGTAGCATTCCCAACCCCGCTCCCCAAGAATCGACATAGCGAGACCGGACTCCTCACCAACAGCCGAATACACAGCTTCTGATGCCCGCCCCCCCGACACCAACCACTCTTCCGCCGCACTCTTGGACGAAAAGGATCTATATTTCGCCTTCGGAAACCGGCCGACTTGGGCATTCGTGTCGTCCCTACGAGGTTAGCATAGCCCAACCCCCAGTTACGTCAAAGAATACCATGTTTCGTAAATGCCGGGGTGTCTTCCGACGAGTACAGCGTACCATTTCTGTTTTGGTGACATTGTTGTGGGAACCGAGGAACTTAGCGTTAGTGCGGGGAGACGCGAAGTCGACGTGACATTAGAGCCCCTTCTTTCTACCCTAACCCTTATTATATACAGCGACTGCGATATATTCTGTACTAGGTTCTAGTAAACAGTTGCCACTGTCTTCGCAGCTGTAGCTTTTTCCAGCCCTTAGTAGAGTCCGTAACACTTCTTCGCGCCGAGTGATCAGACGTGGATGGCTGTAAGCACCTACAAGGTGCCCCCTGCAAAGTAAATGTTTAGGCCTTTCCCAATCTGGCCTCCACATCAGTTGCTTCTTTCAACCCTTCACAAACACTCTACAAACCACCAAGCCTTCCTCTCCCAAGACCATCAAACCAAAAATGAATGCACCCACACCCTATCAGCTCCGCAAAGCCAAAGAAATCATCCTCGTGGTCCGCAATTCCCAAGATACCCTCCAAAAAAAACCCACTAACCTCCTAGGCCTTTTATCATTTCGGCCACCGTCTCAGTTCACACTACCTTGAGCGTCCCTTGCACCATCTCTACCTCTTCCTCCGTGGATCTTCCAATACCGCAAGATGGGTCGGTAGCCACGACCTCTGTTTCCTCGAGGTCTTCTGCTTTGGCAACAAATACTACAACCTGCTAGATCTCGATGAATCCGGGGCTATTCAAAAGCAGGAGGCAATTGATAGGTCAAACATATCTGTCAGCGAGGCGATCGGGGCGGCAAGGGAGTTGGAAACGTGTGGATATGAGTTGATTGGAGAGGTTGTGAAGAAGCTTTTGAGGGTGAGGGAGTATACCGATTATAAAGGGGAGAGAGGATTGGAGTTGGAGGTTGCGGCAAGTATGGCATATTCGTAGAAGGAGATGGTGAAGATGGTGGAATTCGACAGAGCACTCTTGACCGTCCAAGACTGTATTGCGGTGTTAACCAGCCATTTGCCATCTAGCACATAATAACAGAATCATGCTCTCAACGAGTGCTTTATTCTCTATCTATGTACGTATTTGCAGTTATAACCGCTCTCCTTCCTCTTGACATATACTGCCATAGCACTCGACAAACTGCAAAGTCCCTTCGCTGATAGGCGCTCCCACCGGCAAATATGAGGAATAACCCAGAGCAAATAGGTAGTGGTGTACTTACACTCGCTTTGTCCAACCTAAAGTGTGCCCAGTCACGAGGAAGTTGAGATGAACCAACATGCCCAGGTACTTTATACGCTTTAGCATCATCTCGGTGGACTACCACAAAGACGATATCATATTGTTAGTGCCTGAAGGAGAGTAGATAATACCTACACCCATGTGATGAACGGACGTCAACAACAAGTACAACTTTATGGTCACCTTAGTCCTGAGGCAAGTACAAAAGCCTAAAGATGATCTTGTAGGTAAAGACAACCGTCTGCCTGTTAAATCCTGCAACAAGATGCCAAATTTTGAGGCCGTTCTTGGCATAGACTATAAAGTTATATCCCAATGGTAACCAACGTAGGTTGCAGGAATATATGTAGGGTTAGGGAATGCAATAGTAAAAACGACTTCACGCGTCTAAAAGCTAGCCAATGAACAGGAATCCAATCAGATCCTGCAGCGGGAGGGCCAAGACCTCTCATCAGTGGGGTGGTCCATTTTGTGGTTCATTGGCGGTGGTCCAGGGGTGAACCAAAGCACCACTGAACGGTGCTCTGGACCGTCCTTTTGCGGCCCCAAAAGCCACCCAAATTCTTTCGCAAAAGTACCATCAAAGGGCCGCCCTTCACAATCTAAATACTCTCACACGAGCTGCCATCCAGTGGCAACCAAAGCAGCAAAGGAATAATATACAGGGTATCCGCACAAACAACACCTACTCATCCACCTCCCCACTCCCCACGGGCCTCGTCCGTCCCCCAGTCCCCCCCTGCCCGGGGGGCGCCGAAATATCTGCGCTCAGACTCGCCTCTAAATACTCCTCAAGCTCCTCACTCAGAGTCTTGAGCCTCTCCTTGACCACCTCCACCCCATCCTCCCCCACCGTAACCCGTCCAGGCGGATTCTCACTGCCGCCAATCTCTGCAATAATCCTGACCGTATCCTCCAACTCCGCAGCGCCAAGCACCCTCTCGGCCACGCTCTCCGCCAAGCCGCGAACCGCCGCAACCTGTCGAATCCCCGCATACCCGTCAATCCCCGCCGCAACCCTGACCTCCCCGCCGCCCCAAACCGCCGTCTCCACGCTCGGCTGCACAATACTAACCTTGACCGCAAACGGCGCCACCTCGAACGCCAGCGCATCCAGCATGCCCTCGATGGCATGATCGGCGGCACACCTCAGCGCCAGCCCGGGCGTGCCCATGGCGCCCGTGAGCCCGGTGACAACGACGATGTGGCCGCCGCGCTGCCTGCGCATGACAGCGAGCGCGGACTTGACCACGTTCACGCGGCCAAAGTATCCGATCTCGAACTGGGCGGTGGTGTCGGTGGGGGAGAGTTCCTCGAGCGCGCCCAGGAACGTCGGGATGCCTGTGTGCACGACCACGTCGATCCTGCCGAACGTGGCGGCGGCCGTGGCGAGCGCCGACTGCACCGTGCTCGGGGACATCGGGTCTAGCTCGAGGATGATGAGGCGGGTTGGGTCCGGGCCTGTGGCGGCGCGGAGGGTGGGGAGGAGGGGGGAGGAGAGTTCGGTTCTGGTGCAGCATGCGGCGAGGGTGGCGCCGAGGGTTAGGAGGTGGAGAGAGAGGGCATGGCCGAGGGGGGTGAGGGATGAGGTGAGGAAGTAGGTTTTTGGCTTGGGCTGCGGGGGGGGAGGTTGTGGGGATGAGTCGGCGGACATTGTGCTAAGTATGGGATGGAGCGTTGTGGTGCCTAGTTGAAAGCTTGGCTGGAGAGGTAGGGGTGGCTGCGGGTCATGACAGATGGTTCGTAACTGGGGGAGATGGGGAATTTTTGGTGTATTACAGCTCCCATATGTAGCAGAAGGTCAACCCAGCCGTCACAGAGTGTCCCCCGACCTTCTAGTGGCGCAACCCCACTTTCACGCCCGGCTATACACGACAAAACCTCACAAAAGCCACCGATTCAGTAGTGTAGGGGTATCATGGGCGCTTGCCATCACGGATGCATCCTGCGCCCGACCCGGGTTCAAATCCCGGCTGAATCATTTCTTTTGCCCTCCATTTTCCTTCCATAATACCCAACCATCTCTAGTCTACAACACCTTCTCAGCCAAAACCACCCACTCCTTCAAATCCCTCCACGTCTGCACGAGCACAACCCTCCCCCCCTTCCAGCCACCTCCCGGGCCAACAACCACCCCCGCCTCCCGCACCTCCCGCACCTCCCTCCCCGCCTCCTCCAGCACCCGGGTCCGCACCTGCTCCGGCGCCATCGCCGAGTACACCAGACTCACATGGGGCGTGAACACGGAGTCGGCCCACAGCGCGGCCTCCTCCTCGCCAGTCCCCTCCACGAACTTGTGGCGGCACTGTTTCGCGAGCGCGACTAGCGACGCTGTCTTCTTGGCGTGCAGGGTGAGGCGGGTGAAGAATGTTTCGCTATTTCGTTAGCGGGAGGGGGGAGGGGGGTGGGGTGGGTACCCGACGTTCAGCGAGGTGAATTCGACCTCGGGTAGCGAGTCGATTGAGATCTGCTCCAGCACTGCTTGGGGGTTTGAGAACTCGGAGGGGAGACGGGAGGTGAGGGTCAGATGCGGGATGAAGTAGGGGACGGTTTCGGGGGAGAAGTAGGGTGGGAGTTGCGTGGAGATTAAGGTTTGGAGGGCTGTTGAGAGCGGGCCCGGGGGTGGGATGAGCCAGAGGGATGCTAGACGTGTTAGAAAGGCGAGAGCGTGTGGAGGGAGGGGAGGTACAGCCTAAGGACGGGAACATGTTAGCGGGTGTGCGGTGGGGCATGGGGAGGGAGGTACCTGGCATTGCGGTGGTATTTGGGGGTGCGGGATTGGTGTGGGGCTCGGGTGGGTTGAGATGGTAAGGCCACACGTTAGGGGTTAGGTTTGGGGTGTTGCTATACTTAGAGGAGAACCGTGTGTGTAGATTCTATGATACAGTGAGAAGAGAGACGGAGAAAGACTCGACTTATATACAGAGGATCATCGGGAAAAGAGACACTTGCCACCGGATATGTAGCAGGAGATTGTGCTGTCTCTACGGGTGCATACATGTGAAGACCCGAATTCCCTGATACTCGTAAGACAGCGGCATGGAAGAATTGCCCAGGTGGGCAAGTTAAGTATTCGTCCGGGCAGTCAAATACAATGTTTGGATGCACACCCAGTATCACTAGTCATCTAACCACTCAATCCCGCCAGCGCCGACGCACCCCCATTCCCCCCATCAACATCTCCGCCCCGGGCCGCCGCCTTCTTCTCCTTCTCCTTCAACCGCCGCTTCAGCTTCTTCTCCCGATTCTTCCTGACCCTCTCCTCCGTCTCCGCCCGTTCTCGCGCCTCGCCAACCAACCCCCTAAACCTATCACGGCCCATCTGACTCTTCAACCGCGCCTCCTCTCGCTCCACCTCCCTCCTCTTCGCAACCCGTATCTGCACCCGTCGTTTCTTCCCCGGATTCTTCCGCGCCCCTCCCTCCCTAGCCACACCCGTATCCTTCGCAGGAGCGTGTATAACCTTCCACTCGCACCTCGCCGCATTCGAAACCGGAAGTTTCCCAGCGCAGCGGACTACCTCCTCGCCAGTGACGAGCACAGACGCGAACTCGGCCCTTCGCTGCGCGACCGTCGACGCGGCGAGGATCCAGTGCGACGACGGCCGCTTCTGTGCGCGCGCGAATGCATCCCACACGTCTTTTTCGGGCGGCGGAGGCGTGGGGGAGCGTAGGGTTATCCGCTGGAGTGTTGGGCCAGAAAACATCGGGAAGTCGAGTTCGAGGTTGGTTTCGGCATCTTCGTCGGGGGCGGGGGCGGGGGCGGGGATGAATTCGAGGTCGAGGTGGATTGGAGTTTTGTCGGCGGTGGGGGGGAGGGCGGGGGAGAGGTCGGTGCGGGAGATGCGTTTTGTTTCCGGGTCTGACATGGAGGTGGGAGGTTGAGATAGGGTTGGGGGGGCTAAAAATAAAAACCCGTTGCCGAAATTTAGTGGGGATTGACGAGACACCTCCCGCCGTAAAGCTACTTAAATACCCACCAATCATGAAGTATCTCCGCCACCACCATGCCTCGACTCACGCACTCCCTCCTTCGCCGCGCAAACGGCATCTCCCCCCTCCTCTCGCTGCTCCTGAAAACAACCCGCACCCTCCCCCACGCAATCCTTGAGCTGTGCTGGCTCCGTGCCCATGCCTCCACCCAACCCAACCCCCCCGCCGCTCTCCGCTCCTACATCCGCCGCCGCGCCACCCTCTGTGAACCTCTGCAGTACATCCTCGGCACGCAGCCCTTCGGTACAACCGAGATCCTGTGCCGCCGGGGCGTCCTGATCCCGCGCGCCGAAACCGAAGAAACCGCCTCCCACCTCGCCTCACTACTAAAAACAAACGCAAAGGTGGTAGATCTCTGCACAGGCACAGGATGCATCCCCTTACTTCTCGCAGCACAAGCAGAGGTGCTGACAGTCGGCGTCGACATCTCCCCGCGCGCATTATCACTGGCAGTACAGAACCGCAGCCATAATAGCGACGCACTGAAGGCGGCATCAAAGGTGGAGTTTATTGAGGGCGATGTTCTGGGTAACGAGGAAGAGCTGCTATATTCCATCCATGCGTGCTTCGACGAGATTGATCCACAGCCGCCGCGTGAGACCGTCGATGTCGTCGTCGCAAACCCGCCGTATATCTCTGCCGGCGGGTATGCGCGGGAAACGGCAAGGAGTGTGAGGCTGTGGGAGCCACGGCTGGCACTGGAAGCGGACCAGGATGGGGATGTGTTCTACCCCCGCATTGGACGGATTGCGTGGGAGCTTGGGGCTGCGGCGGTGGTTGCCGAGGTTGGTGGGTTGGCGCAGGCTGAGAGGGTGAGGGGGTACTGGGAGGGGGTTGGGTGGGTTGGGAGTGCGGTTTGGAAGGATTTTGCGGGGAAGGGGAGGACGGCTGTTGCGTGGAGGGAGGGCGGGGAGTGGGTCAAGAACGGGCCGAATCCATGAGTGTACAGTAAGTAGGAACCATATCATTAACGCAAAATAGAAACAAAGCTGCACAGCGCAATCATCTGCTATCCCCAGTAGCAAACAAAGAAAACCACGCACACAACCCACGCTCCAATACCCGATCTATCCCGCACGCCAAAACAAGCAAAGCAAGCAATCACAGTTCAGTTCCTACAACAGCGTCTCTCTCTCCGCCTCCGCCTGACTTCTGTGTTCCCCCTCACTCCTGTCACCCTTCGCCTTTGCCTGCGCCGGCGCCTCGTCGTCACTATCTCTATAAACCCCAAACCCATCCTCAAGATCTCTACTCAGCCCACCCTCACGCTCATTCCACTCCGCGGGGTCTTCATCAAAGTCCTCGCTTGGCAACCTGACATGGCCTCTCCGGCGGTTCGCAAGATGCTGCGAGATAGTGCTGGGCAGGTGCTGCAGCGGGATGATGTTATGGCGCACCAGCACGGGGCGCAGCGCGTAGCGGTAGGTGATGGCCAGAGTTGTCGAGGCGAGGATGGTGAGAAAGATCGTCTATGCGGTATTTTATCAGTCACAGAAGCCCGGGGTGCGCGCTATGACGTACAGTGAAGAAGTTGGCGACTGTGGACACCATTTTGAGTATGCGATATGGGGTGTTGGTGATGCAAGGTGATAGGTTGCAAAAAGCTGAGCTGACGACGGGACATTGTAGGGGCTGGCTTGGCAGGTGTAACGTGTGCATGGAATGTCACTCGGTGTTGGAGGTTGCGGTTTTTTCCGCGAACCGAAAGAAAGGCGCATAATTGTTAACCCAGGTGAAAACTTCTATGGGGGTATTTCTGTGGTTCGGAGATATGAATAGGCTAATCTCGCCAGTTCCCTGCATCGTACCCCACACTGATTTCCTTCCCCGCTTCGGGGAAGATTACAAGTATGCCGGTTGCTATTATGCATTGACTTGACCTTAACACCATTTCCATCCTCACTGCAGTAGAAGCAAAAATGGTCAAGATCACCAGCCATGTATCCCGCGACGTGCGGTTTCCAGTCAGTCACTGCTTCAGACATGCCATTCAGACTGCAACTAACATCTCCCAGACCTCCCTGGACAAAACCGGCTCCGACGCCATGAACGAAGCCGGCGACTACTCCTCCGCCTACTGCATCCTCCACACCGACTCCCAACTCTCCGGGCACGGAATGACCTTCACAATCGGGCGGGGCAACGAAATAGTGTGCGCAGCTATCGACGCCGTTGCCGCGCGGATCATTGGGAAATCACTCGAGGAGCTGACCACAGACATGGGAAAAACATGGCGGCACCTAGTGGCAGACTCGCAGCTGCGATGGATCGGCCCCGAGAAGGGCGTGATCCACCTTGCCCTCGGAGCGGTGGTGAACGCACTGTGGGACCTGTGGGCAAAGAGTGTAGGGAAGCCGGTGTGGCGGTTGGTGGCAGATTTCACGCCGGAGGAGTTTGTGAGGTGCATTGATTTCCGGTATATCACAGATGCGATTACGCCCGGGGAGGCGGTGGGGATGCTGGAAGCGATGCAGGCGGGGAAGGAGGAAAGAGTCAAGGATGCCCTCGAGAACCGCGCTGTGCCCGCGTATACCACTTCCGCTGGTACGTACATCCCCCCCACGCCTTGCCTCCCGGCTAACAACTATGCATAGGCTGGCTCGGGTACCCGGAAGAGAAGATGCAGCAGCTCCTGGCAGAAACACTCGCGCAGGGGTACAAACATTTCAAGATAAAAGTTGGCAGCGATGTCTCCTCCGACCGCCACCGGCTCACGCTTGTACGAGACATCCTCGGCTACGACCGTGGCAACATCTTAATGATCGACGCAAACCAGGTGTGGTCCGTCCCCGAGGCCATCGAGTACATGCAGCAGCTGGCAGAATTCAAGCCGTGGTTCATCGAGGAGCCGACATCTCCGGACGACATCCTCGGGCACAAGGCGATCCGCGACGCACTGCGCCCCTACAACATCGGCGTGGCTACGGGCGAAATGTGTCAGAACCGCGTTACCTTCAAGCAGCTCCTCGCGGCGGGGGCGATCGACATCTGCCAGATCGATGCGTGCAGGCTGGGAGGAGTTAACGAGGTGCTCGCGGTGCTGCTGATGGCGAAGAAGTACGGTGTCCCCATTGTCCCGCACTCTGGCGGCGTGGGGCTGCCGGAGTATACCCAGCATCTGAGTACGATTGACTATGTCGTCGTGTCAGGGAAGAAGAGCTTGCTGGAATATGTCGACCATCTGCATGAGCACTTTTTGCATCCCAGTGTCATAAGGGATGGGCATTATACTACACCGACGGAGCCAGGGTACAGTGTAGAGATGAAAGAGGAGAGTATGCAGGAGTTTGGGTTTCCGCAGGGCGCGTTTTGGAGGAGTGAGCAAGCGAGGCCGATATTGGAGCATTTGAAGACGGAGAAAGGGATATGAGTGTGGGTGAGGAGTTGTGATACGTATTACGGCGCTTTATGTATGCTCGATAAGCACGAATTGAGCTTGGAAATACCGCAGCCATTCCCACCAACCCAGAGACCGGTGCAACGAGCTAACCAAGCCCATTCACTCACCAGCCTAGCTGCTCCGAAGAGTATATGAGGATATCAACGATCTTGCTGAGAAGAGAAACCTGCATTTACTACTACATATTTCATCACCCTCACGACGACCGCTTCTTCCGCACCCACTAAATCAAAGTAATAAACAAGAAGACACCTTAAGCAGTATCCAGAGCTTGCCATAGTTGTGTTTTATATATACTAGCCAAAACACATAACAACATCCAGGTAACCTGGCCGAGTGGTCTAAGGCGCCAGCTTCAGGTGCTGGTCCGTAACAGGGCGTGAGTTCGAATCTCACGGTTATCATCATTCTTTTGCATCCGTTCCTTAGTTCGTGTTGGCTGTGTTCAACTTTTTTGCCCACAAGGACTGATGAGCGGCGGTTAGTTTTTAGGCCGAACAACCGCAAACCCCCATCCATCTGTCACAGCTCAATTAATTCCATGAGCTTTACTCCGATTGTGATGGTTTCTAGCTAGAAGATGTAGATAACCATCCAGAATTTGCATATAACTTGCGGATTTATGGTAACTGAAAAACTCATCGCAAGGCTACCAAAAAAGCTGATATTGGCGGTTTCAACATCAGCCTTCCTTGTGTCACACTATCGGAAGAGGCAACCAAAGCTGGTGGCCAACAGTGCAAAGCCCTCAATAATCCTTCTGTTCGGCTCATGGTAATTGCAGAGTGCATGTGGGCGAGAAGAGCTAGTGATTAATAGTAAATACTTGCGAGTTATAGGAGATCACGAAGGGCCCGGCAACGAACTGACGAAGCGGGTTCGAGAAAAAACAGAAACATGGAAAGATCTGAGTTTGAGATGGGAAAGGCTATCGAGCAGAAAAGGCGGTGGGGTCAATACGGCCAAAATAGATTGTTCCTTGGAGGAGACTAAGGCCAAATGAAATCAACTCTATACGGAAAGCTGGGGGAAGATGGCAGCAATTCTATCATATCATACAATACAGTATATACACTCGTATTAATTGGGAGAGCATTTTTCATCCTGGGCAGGATAAGGCCACAGGATATACACATGGCTGTATTCAATGGATTTGCGGTTGGACTTGAGATTCTCAGCCTCCCAAGGAAACGCAAGATGCTGAAGACGGAGAGAGCTCGAGAACGGATGGAAATACCTCTAAATTTCCCTTCCCCGCACCAACTCCCCAACCACTATTAACAACCTCAACCTACAATACACTTGTCCCCTTCCTCCCTCATGAAATGTCCATAACCTCAAAGTAATAAATAAAGAACAAAAAAAAGTGGTGTACACCGTGCAATGCCATGCTTGCATTCAAAAAAGAAAAAACAAAGACCTGGTGAAATGAATCCTAATAACCATAATACTACTCACTAAAAAGAAAAGGAAGATATATTCACATAAAGAAAAACCGTGGCATACCATGTGAACCCCAAGGAATGAGAAGAAAAAACCCCAAACCCCTATGAACGAAGCAAACAAAGCGAAGAGAAAGAAAGGAAAAAGACGAGTGCAAGTCCACCTACCCACCCGCTGGCCCTCTAGGACAATAATAACGTAAACACAAACGTAATGAAAAACCAAAACCCATCCCAAAAAAGGAGAAAAACATAAAGACTGTGGATACGCAAAACGGGGGATCAGGAACAAGAAATTACAGCCCATCTCTTAGGGTTTACTACTCGGTGGGCGGACTGACAACTGTTGTTGGCGTTGATTCGTCACTATCAATAGATATTGGGCTTTGTAATGGCCCTTGCTCTGTTGGCGGGGCTGTCCGTTCGCTTGTCCCGCTTCCAATACTTCCAGCATCACTTCCTCGGCGCATTGCCATTAACGCATTCTTAGCTCTCGCTATCTGCTCTTCACCGTCGGCAGGACCAAGTGCTGTCAATCCTCCAGTAGGTGAAGGAATATTTGCCGGTATTGGAGGAACCGGCGGACTCGCTAAGGAAAGTGATATCGAACCAGAATTTGTCGAGGACATGGACACGTTACTACCGTTTCTCCGTCGTCGCTCTTTCCGCTTATCTCTAATACTACCCTTCCCAAGAACAGTAGGCACTTCGCCACTGTCACCACGCAGACGCATTAGCATTTCTTCGGTTCGTTTAGTAAGGCTATCCTCATCGGCAGCCTGATCAGCGGAGGTAACAGTGATGTCGGGACTCATTGGTGCCTGTTCCGCATCCGAAGACGCTGCCACTGTTGATTTTTCGTTTTGGTTTTCGCCGTCACCCTCGGTATCCGCATCTTTGGTAATTGATACAGCTCGGATGGCACCATTCTGTCGCAACCTTGCTCTTCGCCTTGCCTCTCTTTTGTCTCTGGAAGAAGGTCCGGCAGCGCGGAGCTTATTCAGGAGGGCGTCCATAGCACCGGTACCCTGAGCGATGGCGGGTGCGAGTGGATCGTTACGCGCGGCTTGCTTTGCCTGTGTCTGGGCAGCCATTTGCTGTCGCTTCTCACGGCGTCTTTCTTCATCCTCCAGCTCCATGTTCTTTTGATTACTTGCCTGTGGAAAAGTGTGAGCAGGTTAATACCACACCGACGAAGGTGCAAACCTTGTAATTCTTGACAAAGTCACTGATAAGCTTGAAGAATCGTTTCCGGGAGTTTTCGTCGTTCGGATCTTCACCATAGAAAGTCAAGAGATCTGCATATGTCTTGTTCATCGCCTCGAGATAATCCTTAAGGTATTCTGCCTTCTTCCTAGCCTCTGGCAGTACGGGAAGGACAACCTGAAGGACACGGTCTTGCGGATGGAACTTCTCAGATTCAGAGAGATTGCCGGAGTCGACAGACGTCTGGATGTTTTGAACATTGCCAATGAACTTCTGTGCTTGTTGTGCAAGGTGGTCGACGTCCGCTATATGCCAAAAAGGTTAGTAGCTGCTTGACAAACCGGGCAGGTAAAATCCATACCCTTTTCAAGTGAACACGACTCGTGAAGCTCATCAATAAAACCCTCCAGATGAGGAAATTTCTTGCGAACCGTCATTTCGACGTAATCCATGAATGTTCGCTGGTTCTTGTCATCCTTGACGTTGACCAAACGGCTCAGAGTACCAAGCTTGAAACCAGTGACTTGTTTGGTAGTGTCATTCATGTAATTACCCATTTGCAAGATAAGCTCCAGAACATCTTGGAACGCTTTGCAGGCTCGGACTGTATCCGAGACCCGCACAACTTGGTGAAGCTTGCTCTGCAGCTCGGTATAATCCGGATCCAGACTTCGAGTCAAGGCCAAAGCACGAACTCTACTCTTCCAATAATGGTGCAAGTTGTAAGCTGTTTCCAGATATATTAAGTCCTCCCGTCTAAGATCGTTCGGATCTGACTCCCTTTTCTTGCCGTCCGCTCCAGGTTCTGTCCAGTCCACAGCATAAGGTGCTAAGTTCTTCATTAGGTTGTCCGAGATGGTGGCCAACTCCTCACGTTGCAGGAAATCCATGATGGCTGAATTGTCAAGCATATCCTTATCGCAGTTGACAATCTTGGCGACAACCTGCATGGGCGGTATCGATGCGTACTTCGACAATGCAATCTGGAATGCTTTAACAATACCAGCGTCCAAAAATTCCTTCTTCTTTTCACCAGCATTCTGGGATTTTTTGAGCAATCTGGTCTCCTTGAAGAAGAACATCCTCTCCATTTCCTCGAGGATACCTTTCTTTGACAGCTCCTCAAATACATCTTCTCTGTTACCTCGCTGTGCCCATAGAGTATATTCAACACCATCTAATTTCTCCCAGTGCATAGGCTTGAGCTTCTTGCGCGGTCGAACACCGGTGTATAGACCCTGCAACACAGGGGAGGAGGTACCAGATGACAAGAAAAAGGGCGATGGTGGTGGCGGCATTCCCGGTGGTGGTGGTGCGCCTCCGAACATAAAGCCAGGACTGCCAGGAGGCATCGGGGGTGGTGGCGGAGGAGCGCCGCCAAAGCCTGGCATGGGTGGAGGGGGTGGAGGGGGAGCACCGCCAAAGCCCGACATGCCCGGAGGTGGTGGGGGTGGCGGAGGTGGTGGGCCTCCAAGGAATCCAGGCATAGGCGGTGGTGGTGGTGGGGACCCTCCCGCAAACCCTGGCATTGAAGGTGGTGGAGGCGGCGGCGGACCACCGAAGCCTGGCATAGGCGGTGGAGGCGGCGGCGGCGCACCATTGGCAAAACCCGGCATAATAGGAGCATCTCCCATACCCGGAGGTGGAGGAGGAGGGGGCGGTGGCGGTAGACCGCTGAAACCCGGTATGATTGAACCAGAGTTCGGTAGAGGTGGTGCTGGAGGTGGAGACGAACCGATTTCTTTATCTGCGGTAGGTTCATCTATTGTAATCTTAGGAGCCTGCGATTCCATGCTAGTATGAGGTGTGTTAACGCCTTCATCGCCAGATTCAGAACCTGGAGTCTCCTTGTTCTCGTAGTCAGAGTCGTCATGAGCCCCAAGTCTCTTAGTCCTTTCAGTAAGCTCGTCGAGATATCCTTTGGGCTGAGAGTTGTTGATGCGAGGTTTCATATATTGGATCAACCTTGGTCGTTCCACAACAAATTCCCCATCGCCTTCCTCGTCCGATCCCTCGATGATGTTTTCCTCCCTTTGTCGGACTCTCTCCCGATCGGCATAAGTTAGTGGCTCAGAAATGTTCCTTCCAGAGCCTCTCCTTGAAACATGTCCTCTGCGGGATACCCTCGACACGCTACCAAATGTCCCAGACGCATTACGTTGCGTCTCTTGGTAATGCTCCTCCTCTAGTTGCTTGGCTTCCCTCTGTACAGCATCCATTCTTTCACGCAATTCCCGTAACCTATCACTGGGCGCGACGTGTTGCCATACTTTGCCCTCCAGCTTAAACTCCGTCTTTTTTCGCTCGAGCTGCCTTTCCAGCTTCTCCATCAACCTCTGTCGATCAAGAATTCCCTTCATCTGTGCCACATCAGATTCCGGTAACGCCTTTCCTTCCTTCTTTGCCTGCCGAGCCTTCTCTGCAGCCGCAGCATCAGCAGCATCTTGGGCATCACGAAGCATAAGATACAGTTCCCTGGTCTCCAGCTCGCTTTTTTGCATCTGAGTCGCATGTGCAACTTTAATTTCTTCGAGTTCCGCCTTCAACCTATCATTCTGTCGCCGCTGTATCTCGATAACCTGTGACTGTTCCTCCAGCTGCCGCTTCAATTTTGCAACAAGTCCATCCGCACCTAGGTCAATCTGAGCCCGCATAGAATCTCGTTCGGCGATAGCGTTTTCTGCAATTTGTCGGCTCTCACTGGCCACCTCGAGTGCATGTCGTGCTTCGGCATCGGTGTTCAATCTGTCCATCAGACTCTGCACTGAGAAATTCAAACTGGCCTTAAGGTCCATGTCGGGAAGCCGGCGGTCCATGACAACATATCCGAGTATTGCATCCACAAGTTGAAACATCCTTAACCGGTCTTCGGAGCTATTGTCCCGCATCAACAGTAGATGCTGTAATGACGATACAAAGTAATCCTGTGTATTAGTGCCCTGTATCTTGGTCATAATTGCATCCACGATAGCCGTTGGGTCATTGAGGTCCTTTGGATCGCTGTCAATGCTATCAACCATACTCATACCATCACGTTCCATGAGCTCGTCTAGATCTACTGCAGCTTCTTCCTCGTATTTCTGGATTTGCTTGTCAATGAGCTCATACTGGAACCCCAGCATCTTGGTAGCTATACGTCCGATGCCACATCCTTTCAATTGCGCTCGGACATGGATACGGGCATGGATATCCTCCGCTCCGGAAGCAATAATGTTAATCAGGAATAATGTTGCAAGAGCGTACTCCATGAGCAAGCTCTCCATACCGATACCCCCGGACCTAACTTCTTCACTGGCCCCTACCAAACTACCAAGCTTTCCACGACCGTCGATTGTAACTTCCACAATACGCAGCCAAGAATCGAATCTTCCGGTCTCACCCTGGTAGCCCTTAAGCTGATCCATTGCTGTCAAGACCTTGGTATGGCCGTGGGGCTTTTCCCAATGGCAGAGGAAGGTCAAGACCTCGCTGACAAGCTTCCGAGTCGTAACGCGGGGCGATGTGAGCGATGCAACGAGGGCATTGATGCAGTGCTGATGTCGTAGAGCATCGTCCGCACCATAGTTGTTGTTCATGAGTGCCTTCAAACATTTAACAATATCGTATTCTCGGTCAAGCATGGCGTCGGATCCAGTGTTGTTTTTTCCGCCATGATTGTTGATACTTCGCAGCACAGTTGTGAGGGCTATTTGGCCCTGAGCCTCGATGAAAGCTTTGAGCCACCTGCCAACACATCAGCTCGGACTCCGATCAAGGGTGCGTCATTAGGGCTTACCCAATTGGCTGTGTTCGTAGTGAAACACTTAGACTCGCGAGTTGTTTCGCGGTAATATTACCCTCCATAATCTTCTTGACATACCACTGGGGTGAATCCTCATCCGCATCTTTCCCGGAACTCAACGCTGCAGCTCTCCGTTTCTGTTCCGCCTGCCAATCGGCGAGCTTGTCTTGATAAATCATGGTCCATTTCCCGGATACAGGCTTCGCCATCAACTGCCGCTTCGCCGGTTCAGGAAGATTTGAATATCCACGTCTTTCCATTAGCTCAAAAAACATCTTCTCCACAACATAATCATCCCTTGGCCTTTCCATGCTAAACTCAGTCATTGAAGCGGATTGTACTGGAAACTGCATCGGTGGTATGTCCATAACAGTGGGTGCAACTGAAACCATGGAACTACGGGTAGTGGATGAGATCGAAGAATGAACCGACATCTGATCCGAGCTCCGAGTATTTGAAGACGCTGTCGTCGAGTTGGAAGGGCAGTACATCTGGCTCCCATTCGCGTTCTTCCAGGGTGTAGGGGTGTTAGGAGCGGAATATTCTCTCCCAGGGGCATAGTAGGAGTTTGCCGTCAGTGTTGAGCTTCCAGATGAGCTTGGCGGCGGTCTTGGACCGGTCGGATGGGAATAGTGTTGCGGTTGCGGATCGACATTGGGGTACTGATGAAAGTCTCCTAGCCTTGCAATAGAATGCGGTGTTATCTCACGTTCCCTGCCATCATCGCCCCGAGAAACAGGACGCGGATAATCTACGGGGATAGGCTGTCGATTCAGATCTGGTGCCACCGAGTCGTACGGTATTGATGACACCACACCGGCCATACTATTGATATTCAACTCATCGCCGTAGACGGTATCGCGGTTCTGTTGCTCCTTGTGACTGGAAATTGAGTGCCTGGAGCGGGTGCTCCTTGCCGAGCTTTTGGATGATGCTGCATCGTCGACGCCTGAAGGCGGATAGGTATCACTGGTCTTCGGTACGGCCGAGGAGAACGGGACGACCTTGTGCTTGCTTCTCGAGAAAAAGCTTTTGCCCGAGGTTTCGCGACCACCAGAGGACATGACGGGGGGTGGAGGGTTAACTCGGAGTCAACGTTGAAGGTAGATGAGATGAGAGCGAGGTGATGATGCGACTATGGATGTTAGGTGTTGAGCGGCGGCAGCGGCTCTTTTGAGAGCATCCCGTGTGTAGACAAGTGGGGGGATGATAATTGTGGTGGATCGTAACAGATCGTTAAGGTAAGCGTTGAAAGAGCTTCCCTATGTCAACCAGCGAACAGCAAGCAACGCGATGTGTCGAGTCGTAAAGAGCGGTACTGAAGAGTCGTAGAAGGATCTCCTCAGGTGATTAGGTGGACGAGTGACAGTTGTCGGGGGTGAACGCGGAGGGGGAGGGGAGAGGGAGAGGGATGTGTAGAGCAGTGTTGATGGGATAGGTTGCGCGACGACGCAGATAGAGAGGTACAACGTAGGGCTCTCTCTTGTGGCCCCAGCTTCAAACATTCCTTTTGTCCTGTTACCCCTTTTCTCGATCTTGGGATCTTCAGACGATTAAAGGAATCATTGCGAAGAGTGTAACCGCCAGCGAAGCGAACCAAACAATTCTCGCAAATCGTCAAACAATTGATTCATTCAACGGTGAGCGAATAAGAGGCGAGCACAATCGATAAGATTGAAACGCATCACAAGTACCATCATCATCATCTGCTTCTATCTACCGGCTTTCGATCGATGCATGTCACGTCCCTCGTTTCTGGTAGAAATCAGATTGGCAGATAGGGCCCAGTCCCTTGCAGTTAGTTGCTCCCGCCTCTCTGTTTCTTCCCCCTTCGTACCTTCCCCACACACCACATAACCTCTCGGGCAATATATCAAACAAAGGCAGCGCTCTCCTGCGTCACATCGTACAATCTCCGGCGGTTTATATCGTGGCGAATACCTGATTAATACTAAAAACATCCAAGATCGCATGCGATGTCGTGCGTGTGCTTGTCTTGCTTCAGGGGTGCAAGAAGTACCGAGCCCAAAAGGCTGGCTTACGTTTGGTACGACCAAACCAAGCAAACCGCACGAGTAGTTGCTTTTTGTTTCTTACAGTCATGTGGAGCTCAAAACTTCAGCCTTTGAAGTGGCTGTCACTTTCTTCTACATCTTCGACTGCTACCAGGCAATCTCCCTCTGATTGCTTGTATAGCTACTTCCAGGAATTCCAGAGCACAGTAGTTAACAAGTACTCGGTACAGGCGGTTGAAGTATTATTACTGCAAGCGCTACAATCAGGCATATCTATTTTTGTAGGTTGACGTGCACTTTATATACTCCAAAACGCCTTGTACCAAGTACGGCGTCAATACCTTCCAGTTGAAGCTTGCTCCTTTCTCCGAAGCTTCCTTCCAACTCCCAAGGGTATACAACACCGATTTAGCAAGCGTTTAACCCAAAAGCTACAGCGGTAAGTACACTTTATGTTACTTTGGATTCAGACCTTCCAAGAATGCGAACTGGAGAAGAATCACCTATTTTCACTCGCCTAGAAACGCAGGGTTGACTTCCCGCATTCAGCAGCTCAGGGTCTAGGTATAAACAACAGATATTGCGCTATGGCAGTAAATAGAGATTTCCCGAAATCGCGGCTTCCCAACCCACTACTGCTCCGCAACGGATGGTTCTAGGTCACGTATTCTGTTCGCCCCTCTAACCTCGGGTCCAGGTAACAAACACCAAAAATCTATATCACCGGTAAGCGGAATACAATAGTTCTCACCGTGTAGATTAGCCATGAGGTTCAAACTTCAAAAAACAGCGTTTTTGCCTAAAAACAACAATTTTTTGGCGAGATTCCAGAGAGTTCCTGGTTGCATGGTCTGTGACATTATCACCCGAATGTTACACTACTGTTCTGCCAAAAGGTCAACAGTGCCGTTCCCAAAACTTCGCCATATTCAGGGTTCTGGTCCCCCCGCCGTATCCACCGCCGTCTAAACAGACTATCAGGGTCCTTGATCGCTAAGAGCGGGAAACCGATTTTAGTTCTGTTGAATTAATACGGTACCATATGCAACAAATGTCCGCATTCCATTCACAACTCGTGAAATAGAGTACGTAGCATGCATCATTCAAAACCTATATCAATCTGCTATACAACTCCACCGATAAAATCACAAACTCACAACTATCCACATCATAACAACCCCCTCCCATTACCTACACCTCCACCTTCTTCTCCTCATTCCCAGGTTCACTCGTCGAATCAGCAAGTCCCACCTCCCTATTGATCTTCCTCATTCTCTCCGTATCCTCAGCACTAGAGTTATCCTTAAACACCACATCCATCTACCTTCGTCAGCGATCTTCATTCCCACGCCTCCCGCAGGATACCCTACCTCTTCCAGTGTCTTATTCTTCGTCTCGGGACAGAAAAACCACACCCACAGCGCAGCAAGAAAACAGAACGTAGCAAAAAATATGTACGTGCCGTACTTGATATCCCTGATCATACTCGGGGTCGCGCGGCCAACTATTTCCCCTGTCAGCGCCCCCCTCCCGGAGTAAGAGCAACTTACTGATGAAATTACAAAACCAGTTCGCGCTGGTGGAAATACTCATCGCCTTAGACCTGATCGATATCGGCATGATCTCGCTCGGCAAAACCCATCCCACAGGCCCCCAGCTATACGCAAAGTTTGCGATGAATATGTAAATAAACACCACACCCACCCAGCCCGCCCCGGTGTGCGTGGAAAAACTGTCTCCATACCGCCCGATTACCGCGGCTACAACGATGTGCGAGATACACATTCCGATTGCGCCGCAGAGAAGGGCTTTACGGCGGCCGAGGATATCGAGGAAGAGGATTGCGGGTACGGTGAAGACCACATTGACGATTCCTACTACGCCTGTGGCAAGGAGGGAGGTGGTGGTGGCGTTGAGACCGAGGGAGTCAAAGATTGTCGGCGCACTGTGGCTGTTAGCGAAAGCGGGGGAAGGGGAGGGGGAGGGAGACTAGTAGATAATTGCATTAATCCCGCTGAATTGCTGGAAGAACTGGAGTATACACCCCACCGCCAGCCGCTTGAACAGGCTGATGCGTGTGAACATAGTTCCGTACTGCGCGATGTCCAGACGCCACCCGTGTTTTCCAGGAAACTTCTCGGTGGCGATTTCTTGGTCGAATTGGACCATGGCTTTGATCTCGAGGTATTCGAGGCGGACGAGTGGGTCTTCGATTGGTAGTCGCCGGAGTTTAGCGACGACGGTTCGGGCCTCGTCGTGACGCCCTTGCAGCATGAGCCAGCGGGGTGAGAATGGGAAAAATCTAGCGGTGTGAGGATGGGCTAGGCGGTGGAAGCGGGGTACGTACAACATTCCGATCCCGAGGATCAGGGCGGGGACTAGTTGTAGAGCGAGGGGCACTCGCCAGGTCACGACTGATTGGCCGTCACAGCCACCGGCTGGTACGTCCTTATAAGGGTCAAAGGCGTGGTCTTTTCCGGAGTAGTTGCCAGAGCCACGTTTATCACAGTGGACACCGCCTGTATTCACAGATCAGCACTCGGTGGACTTCAGTGGATCACTCATGACAACTAACCAATGAAATGAAAGCCTTAATCGTCCACATTCTCTGGTTAGTTGTTCGTCCATTCGTATACATATGGATACAGAATACCCCACCATAATCCAGCCTACCATCTAATTAGTCTTTCTTCCCACAGTGCCAAAATGACTCACCAAAAGGCCACGAAAATCCCAATGGTAATCGCAAACTGCTGCAATGAAACCAAGCTCCCACGGATCTCTGGCGGCGCAATTTCACTCTGATACATTGGTACGACGTGGGATAATGCACCAATCGCCATACCGGCAAAAAACCGGCCAGCAAAGATGTAATTCTCATTCTGTGCACCAGCTTGCAACGATGATCCAAAGCAGAAGAGTACTACGGCGATCATCATCGAGTACCGCCGAGAGAACTTCTGTGCAATCGGACCGTTGCAGAGAGCACCAAACCAGGCGCCTAACTGAAGAACGGAGACTATCCAGCCTTTGATGTCTTGGTTGGTATAAATCCGTGGGAATTTTGCGCCGAAGTTCTCGGTGGTGAGAAGGTTTGACATTACGCCCTGGTCATAGCCGACTACACATTGTGTCAGTATATTCAGAGAAGGAGGTGAGGGGTGGTGATACAAAGAAAGCCTCCAAGGGAAGCAAATACGGCTGTCCATAGGACATAGCTGTTTTTTGTCAGCCCGCGAAGACCACCTTTACGCTCTGGATGAAGAGATTCGAAACGTCCTTTGGCGTGGATATCGATTGTTTTGCCGAGTCCCGCGACCATTGCTGCAGTATTGTGGGTAGCGGTTTTAGCTGGCGGGTTTCTTCAGCGTAGGACGGTATTGACCCAAGCACTTAAGCTTTGGAAATCTGAGACCGGGCTTTTACATCGGTTTTATAGAAATCTAGGCACGGGAATAACGTGCAAGCACGGCGCCGGTGAGTGCTACGGCCCATTGTTCTTCCCGCAATCTAGTTTCAAAGTTGAAAGATTATGTTTAATTAATCAAGAGTATTGAATCGGAATCGAGTGTCGATCAACTTAGAGAACTCAGATCTGAATTGCCGATGACTTTTCCAAATGAAAAACAAAAGCCCATCACCCAACCTTCATTATAGATCATCACTGTGAAAGTCCAACGTCGTGACGTCATCTTAAAGTGAGTACATATTCTCACACTTGCCGGCAACACGGAGGCAAAAGTGCTCAAAAAGTGCAGGCATTACAGGCCAGATGACTTGGTAATGCTTATTGTTCGATCAATCGTCGGTGGGTGGTCGTCATCCGAATTACTGAAGGGTACACACTCTGAAGCAATTCGGCTGCAATGGTAGCGGGGAAGAGGCAGTTGGGAAGAACAATGGTGTTCTGGAGTTGAATGACATGTTTACACGTGACAATTAGGGTTAGGGTCTACGCGGTTCTTCGCGTTCACTTAGCGTCTTCCCCTCCTTTCACTAACGAAACACTAACACAACCACCATCATCCAATTCGCGCGACTTCGATTCCTGCACGCTCATTGACTTTCATGACCCTCCAAGCATACTCTCGCTATTCACGTCGATAGCATTCAGGTGCAACCAAAGACCCCTTCTCGCGCTGCATTTCGTCGTGTCCAACGCGTCGAAAGCGATGGATATCTGGAAAGGCTCTGTTGACGTTCCATTTGTGGGAGGCGAGACTCGGACACTCAAGGGTATGTCGACGGAAAGATGCATCTTGAGTTTTATCAAATATTTCGGTTCGATGAACGGTACTCGTGCTAATACTTCAAAGACCTGTGTCTGTCCACAGATCTAAACGCCCCGACCCCAACAACGTCAATAGCAAACCACCTCAAGACCCATATCTCCAACAGCAGCTTTTCCTTCCTATCATACCTGCTTCCATCTCGCGTCCCGTTCTTCCTCGCGGCAGGACCGTCATTGCACGTGACAACCACTTCTCCTGAAACTTGCGACTTCTTTCGAAACTTCTTTCTTTCAGCATTACCAAAGGCCTCCGATGTTGACGAAGAAACGACTGAGCAATCTCACATTGCCCTCCTTCTCCGAGTCCACCCCAAGACTTCCGGTAGTTTTGACGAGTCGAATCCAGGCGATTGGGGTATCACTGAGGTTCTCATCTACGGCGCTATAACGTATCCGCTACCGCCGGACGCAACACAAACTCCACCGAACTCTTCTCCCGATCCGCCATTACCAGGGCCCGTACCCATTGTGTCAGTCCGCGCGCTTCCGCTCTCCTCACGACACAACTTTGCAGTACACATTCCGGTGAAACAAGAGCCAAACCAGGATGAGGTTAGATATATCGCGCCAAATCCGCAAGATGTTCTCAATCCCATTATCTCCCGCTCGACAAAAAAGCGACGCGCCGATGCGCTTGATAGGGCGGTGAACAAGAAGATCAAGAAGCAGAAGTCATGTGACACTCTACCACGGGCGCTTTCACTGATAGGCCGCAGTGTGTTAGGAGGGCGGAGCGTGAATGCGGGAAATATCCTACCGTCGCCACGGGACGACCTACCCGACCGCACTGGCTCGCCGGAGCCATTGGTGGGAAAGAAACGGAGGTCTAGTGGCATTATTGGCACATCTGACGCAGTGACGAAAACGCATCGCAGAACAGCTAGCGTGTCGACTCTGCCCGACCGCACTTCCTCTTCCCTCATTCCTCGACCACGTTCAGCGGCAGGAAAGGTTTCGGAAAAAAAGCTGATCACGAAGGAGCCTTCATCTGATGCAGTTGAGCGATCCGAGATAGAAAGCAAAAACCGCGACCTCCTCAATAAGATTGTGTTGGAGGAGATGAAGCATCGCGGACTTAAGGACTACCGAAAAGACCGGGCAAAATCCATCATGCCTCCAGGCGAAGACATGCTGGAAATCGCGATTGCAGATGAAGAGAGGGAACAATGGAGGAAGTGGGAGGAAGACAGAGAAGAATACAAGGGTATCTTCCACCACACAGTCAAAGCTGCCATGTTTGCATTAAGGCACGACGGATTTTGTGAGACTGCTGTTCTGGCAGAGCGGATGAGGCGTACTGTTGACAGATTGTTGAGCGTGTTTCTAGATGATGGAAAGGAAGATGCTGTAGGTGTGGCAAGACTAGCGATCGAAGGTTAGTTGGATACCGGTAGAGCATTGCGTTTGCATTTTTTGGGCGGTGTTTCGGGGTCTGCATTAAACGTGATGGTGTTCATTTGCTCCCAATTTTTGGGTTCGATTTGGGGTAATTGGATGGCTTGGTGGGGGGTAGGGGGTGAGGGGATGTACTCATGTATGTCAAATGTCAGTCACGTAGCATTGTATAATAGCCATGCACATTGGTAGGGAATCTAGATGTTCGTCTCATCGCAGCTTTTTATTTGTTCTCACTCGCAAAGGTTAGGGTTGGCATCTTTCGCTCATCCGCAGAGCCGCCAAAAGTTACAACTTTCCGTTCCTTCTCCGCCGTCATGAGACTACGACTACCGCTGATCCCCTACGCACGCCGCGGTGTCCTCCCAACAACATCACCCCGCCTCACCCTACTACTCCGATCCCCGCTACACCTCCGACTCGCTTCAACGTTCCCTGAATTTTCCGCAATCGACGCAAAATGGCGGGAACACTTGCGGTGCACCAAAGCTGGCGGCCCCACCAACAACAATGTCGCCAGTAAAGAGAAATTCTACATCTTGTCAATGTTCCCATACCCCTCAGGGAGCTTACATATGGGCCATCTACGCGTCTACACTATCTCCGACGTCCTCTCGCGGTTCCGTCGGATGCAAGGGTACGATGTGATACACCCCATGGGGTGGGACGCATTCGGGCTCCCTGCCGAGAATGCGGCTATTGAGAGGGGCGTTGATGCAAAGGACTGGACTGAACAGAATATTATCGCCATGAAGGAGCAGTTTGAGATTATGGGCGTTGCATTTGATTGGGAGAGGGTGTGTTTGCTTCCCCCAAGGTTACTGGTGGGGTGAACAGAGTTGAGGGGTGTGATAGGAACTCAAAACGTGCTCGCCAGAATACTATGCACATACGCAACGTCTGTTCTTGGATCTGCTGAAACATCACCTTGCCTACCGTGCGAATTCTACAGTCAATTGGGATCCGGTTGATGAGACGGTGTTGGCGAACGAGCAGGTCTCGCCCGATGGACGCTCGTGGCGGTCGGGGGCGGTGGTGGAGAAGAAGGAGCTTGAGCAGTGGTTTTTTCGCATCACTGCGCTTAGGGAGAAGTTACTGGAGGACTTGGAGACGCTGAAAGATACCTGGCCGGAAAGGGTAAGGGCTATGCAGAAGAATTGGATCGGAAAGTCGACGGGAGCGAAGGTGCGGTTTCCGGTTAAGGTTGAAAATGAATCGGGAAGGGTGGAGGTGTTTACTACGAGGCTGGATACGCTGCCGGGCGTCCAGTATCTGGCGTTGTCAACCTCGCACCTCATTGTGGCGAAGCTGGCGGGGACCAATGAAGAGCTTAAAAGGTTTGTTACAGAGGCAAAAGCTAACCTTGCTACTACACCTACGGATGCAAAATCAAAGCGGGGGTTTTTGCTCTCGGGTATAGAGTGTATGAACCCTCTACTAAACGAATACATCCCGGTTTATGTGGCGGAGTACGTACTGGAAGGATACGGAGAAGGAGCAGTTATGGGTGTACCTGGTCATGATACGCGAGACCACGCCTTCTGGCTAGAAAACTGCCCAGGGGAACAGATCCGCACTGTGATTGAGTCCTGCACAGCACCGCCATCGAAGCCGGAGGATATATTTACTGGATACGGCCGGCTACTTGATACCACAGGCAAATACAAGGGGCTCACATCGGCCGAAGCCCAGAAAGTGTTCCTTGAGAAACTGAGCTTAGAATGGGCGGAAGAGTCCACCCAGTGGCGTCTTCGAGACTGGCTTGTCTCCCGTCAACGGTATTGGGGTACGCCCATCCCTATCATCCACTGCACTTCCTGCGGACCTGTTCCAGTGCCGGAAAAAGACCTGCCCGTCACCCTCCCTGAAGGCATCAGTATCCGCGGTCGCGGTGGATCCCCGCTTGCGAATGCCGAGGAGTGGGTCAATGTTCCCTGTCCCTCCTGTAGCGCACCCGCAAAAAGGGACACAGATACAATGGACACATTTATCGACAGCAGCTGGTATTGGGCACGCTACATCGATTCCCAAAACCCACACGAACTGTTCGACCCCAAAAAAGCGGACCAGTTATTACCAGTAGACCTTTACATCGGCGGTATAGAACACGCAATCCTTCATCTCCTCTACTCTAGGTTCATTGCAAAATTCCTGGCTGGTCCCGCGGGACACTGGCCAAACCCTTCCAACTCCACTGCAGAGCCGTTCAAGAAGCTAGTTACCCAAGGAATGGTCCATGGCTTAACCTTCACCGACCCAGAAACTGGTCGCTTCCTAAAACCCAATGAACTCGACTTTTCCTCGGGAACCAAGGACCCAAAAATTATCGCCTCGGGAGTAACCCCCAATAAATCTTACGAAAAAATGAGTAAAAGCAAACATAATGGCATCGATCCCGTCGCGTGCATCTCAGTGCATGGAGCAGACGCAACCCGCGCCCACGTCCTCTTTGCAGCTCCTGTCAGTGACGTCCTAAACTGGGATGAAGACAAGATTGTCGGCGTGAGACGGTTCCTGCTTCGTGTGCTGAAGCTGGCGGATACATACACCTTTTCCCGCGACGCGGTTGACCCAGGAAAGTTTAACGACCATGAGAGAAAGGTTTGGAATCTGCTGCAGCAGACGGTGGAGGGTGTGACAGAGGCGTTTGCAGATACCATGGCTCTAAATACTACCGTCAGCGACTTGATGAAACTCGAAAATGCCCTTACTGCTTCGCTAAAGTCTTGCTCGCCAGCGATGGCGTATCATGCCACGCAGATGCTGCTGCGGTTGATGGCGCCGGTTACGCCGGCGGTTGCGGAGGAGGCGTGGGAGATGTTGCATCGAGGAACGGAGAGGGAGGGGACGTTGGTGCTGAGGATGGGGTGGCCTGTAGTGGATATTAGGGTTGTGGAGGAGGCGGGGGAGAGGGAAGTCGCGGTCGCGGTTAATGGCAAGGTGAGGTTTGTGGTTGGGGTAGTAGAAGATTTGGAAGGGGTAGGGGAGGAGGGGCTGAGGAAGCTTGTGGAAGGGAGGAGGGAGTGGGAGAAATGGGGAGCGGGGAAGGAGGTGATTAGGGTCGTTGTGGGGAAGGGGGGCAAGTTGGTGAATTTTATTGTAAGGTAGATATGGGGATTGTACAATGTATGATAGGTTACTGGGAAGTGTATTATATGATAGAGCTCCCATAGGTATGTGATAGAAGGTCTCCACAGTCCGTCTCTAAGTGTGGTTTTGGCAGGGCTGGGTCCTAAGCTACGACAAGAAAGAATCTAAAAGCCCAAGGCGGAGCTATCATGTATAATACCGAGGCCTGTCTCGGTGTTCCCTCAAATGCAAGATTCGCTCTGGGGCTTCGTGGTAAGACCTTATGATCTGGTACCACCAGATACTGGAGACATGCACAGCAAAATACAACTCTGTATTTCTAGAGAGCTCTCCATCACCTCATTCCATACCCTTCCAGATGTATCATAAATACAAGCATCCACATCTGAAAACAAACGGAAGCAATCGTCCTTACGTATTTTCGTACTTTCCCCAGGCCAGGTTTGTGCTTAGGGGAGCCATAGAGTGAGAAACCCATTAATAGTGGGTAGCTACTTAACGCGAGAGACCAACGATACTCATTTTCTCGATATTCTGCTGCGTTACTCATTAAATCTCATTCAAATGCTAGCGCGCGGGAAAGACGCAGGGAAACGCGCTAGCGTGCGTCGTTTTATGGTTTGACTGACGCAACGACCAAGCTCAGACCCAAGAAGAAGCCAGATTTCGAGCTGCTTCTTTCCTTCCTACACATCGTATTTCTACACATCGTATCTCCGCCAACATTACAACAACCACAACTACCACCACCGCCACCACCACCATCATTGCCCGGCATCGCGAATTCAAAGTCAAAGTCAATTCCACACTCAGCGCCTTTACAAATCCACCCGCCACACCCACCGCGCACACTGATCCCCTTCCCCCCACGCCCGCGATGGCCGAAATCAACACCCTCGAACAATGGTACTACGACGTACCGATCGTAACGCGCGTGTGGACGACCGCCGCCGTGATAACCTCCGTGCTCGTACAATGCCAGGTGGTAACGCCATTCCAGCTATTCTTCTCTGTGTCGTCCGTATTCCGAAAGCGCCAAGTACCCACCCCTCCTCCCCTCCACCCTCCACCCTCCCCACTAACCCCGCCGACAGTACTGGCGACTCGTAACCACATTCCTCTACTTTGGCCCGCTTTCCCTCGACTTCATGTTCCACCTCTTCTTCATGTCGCGCTACTCTCGAAACCTTGAAGAATCCTCGTTCCGCGGGCGCACCGCCGATTTCGCGTGGCTGCTATTCTACTCGGCCACGTCGCTGCTGTTACTCTCGCCGCTCACATCCATGCCCTTCCTTGGCTCGCCCCTGTCCTTCAGCCTCGTTTACATCTGGGCGCGCAGGAATCCCAGCGTGCGCCTGAGCTTTCTGGGGCTGTTTGTCTTCTCGGCGCCGTACCTACCCTGGGTCCTGCTGGGCTTCTCGTTGATGCTGAATAATTCCCTGCCGAAGGATGATTTGTTGGGGATTGTAGTGGGACATGGTGAGTCACTCGAGGGTGGGAGGAAGGAAGGGAGAGAGAGCCAAGGTCGCTGATGAAAATGGGGATAGTGTATTACTTCTTCTCGGATATTTACCCACGCATCCGAAATGGGAGCCGTCCGCTGGATCCGCCGCAGTTTTGGCGGAGGATGTTTGCCGGCGTGGATGCACCTGCTGCTGCCGCGGCCGCGATACCGAACGAGTAGGGAGCGGGAATAACGGACGGTGATCCGGATAGAGGGAGGGGGGGAAGGGAGGAGCTGTGTTCGTGGAGAGTGCGAGGAATTTCATGGCAATTCTCCACAAAAAGTGGGCAGCGGTGTTTACGGCGTTTTCCCGGAGGGCGTGTGGAGGCTGAAAAAAAGTGCCTGGTCTACGGGCGCAGTTTTCTTTCTTAGTTTCCTTGGTTTTTTCTTATATTTTTCTATATACCCTCCTCCTCCTCCCTTTATATCTGCTTTGGTAGCTACTCTAGACTCAACCCACATTTACACACTATTTGTGTGCCTCTGCATGGATGATCACGATGACCAGATATTGCTGCTGCTTTCTGCAATCTCAATTCCTATAGATAAGAACTTTGTTTGTTTGTTTATTTGTTTTTCAGTGACGGCAGGTTTCAACAACGTCTCCGCATCGGTATTAAGATCCCACAAACATTAGCGTAGCGTAAACGTGGGCATCTATCACAACAGACACTTACATATATATACTACCTCACACCCTCTTCACCTGGTCCCCACTTGCGATGACTCCAATCTTGAGGGGACCAATAAAAGGTGGATGGATGGAATGACGGACCGATAAATTAGTGTAACAATGTGTCCCCATCACAAAAAAACACAGCGGGAGGGTGGGAAGATATGCTTACAACTTCTCACAACATAAAACCAACCTCCCCTCACCCATAGCGCCCAGCGTAAGAGTCATCGTTTCCGTAATGTGCGGTGGAAACTCCTCAAAATCAGCCCGCCCCCCTCTGAATATATCTTTCCCCGATCCCCCGAGCAAGAAAAAATCAAAATGAGAAGGCACTCACTTTTTCCAGCAACAGCAGAGAAAAAACCAGCCACTACGCCCAGTGTCGGCGTCCTGGTAATCCCATAATGCATAGCAGTAGCAGTAGCAGCAGTAGTAGTAGAGGAGGTAGAATATAAAACCGTTTCGTAGCTCGTGATCGTCAGCGAATGATGGTCATTTGAAACGTTGTATATGGGTGCGTGGTGTATGTGTGTGTATGTCTGAGGGTCTGTCTGTGCCTCATACTTATCCTTTACTTATCCTTCCCACATAGACTCAAAGGAAGGAAGAGAGGAAAAGGTAGAAAACGTTACAGAATCTCAAAAAAAAGCTAGATGAAAATAACAGCCCCCACCCGCTAAAGACGTAACACCGTAAAAACTCAGCTTTTATACAAACCACAATCACACAAACTACACACCCTCACAGATACATCCTTTTCCTTTATACACCAATCATATCACCAAACAAATTGCGTTCCCAAGTTTCACGACTAATAATCTCCTCTGGAGTAGGCGGCGCGCATACGGAAACAATGGGACCTTCGTCGTCGTAGTCGCCGGCGTCAGGCAAATCCTCAAACCATTTGATATCGCCGTTGGGCGAGAAGTCGAGGGAATCAGCTGCTGGTGTAGTTGCACTGACCGAGGATAGGAAAGCCTCTAGGTCTTCGTCATCCTCAATAAGTGACATCCCGAAGCTAATATCAACATTCGAACATCCACTCATTTCTCCTTCTGATTCTGGCGTGAGAGGACCAGCACTCGGAAGGTGCTCAATCAACTCAGCAAGAGGAGTGAATTCGGTGGGAGGAGTAGTTTTCTCCGGGGTTGAGGCTTGTGGCGCCGGTTTTGCTTTGGATGTTTCCAAAGGTTCAAGTAAATCTTCGATTGAGGGAATGTCGATCGGAGTAGTAGCAGTTGATTGCACTGGGCCTGGAGACTCTGATGTTGAGGTGCATGACTGCACATCGTTGATGCCGGGGATATCCAGACCAAGAGCATCGAGTATGGAGTGGTCAACACTCAAGGCGGGGGCCTGTGGTGGCATGATCAATAGCGTTGGCGACTGAGGTGGGGTATCATGCACGATGACTGGCGCTGGTGAATGCGGTGGCGTATCATCAATAATAGTAATCGCCTCATGCACGGACGTTATCACCGGCTCCTGCTGGTAAACTGGTTGTTGGTAGACTGGCTGCGTTCCCGGAAAGTGGGGAAACTGTTGTTGCATCTCGAGTTCTATTTCTTTCATTCTAGCGAGTTGTTCCTGATACAGCCGCACACTCTCCTGGCGCTTCTGAACCTTGGGAGTCGGATTTTTGCCTGTTTGATATCTCCCCGGCTTCGTGTCGGGATAGACACACCGGCGTCCCGTCCTCTCACAATATGAGCACACCACGCCAGTGGAACACTTCTTCTTGTTTTTATGGCAGTTCACTGTTGGCAAGTTAACATGAGCATTATTGGGTGAAATGACAGGAGAAACAGGACTTACGGCATGCTATTATCCTCTTGCGTTTGCAAGGATTCGACTTCGCACTGGGTGGTTGAGGCTGACACTGTTTGTACAAATCACTATTATTGGTTTGGTAATTGCGTTGAGGTATAGTGTTTTGGAGGATAGCACTGCTGGCTTGCGAAGTGAAACCAGTCTGTATCGAGAGAGGGAAATTGGGGGTTTGGTGATGAAGGCCCGTATTCGGCGATGCATTTGTTACATTCGGCAATGTTCTCGTTACGCTCGGCGATGTACTCGTTGCGTGCTTTGGAGTACTCGTTGTTGTCGGGAGGTACAGGCCTCCACGGGTTTGCTGAGACGAGGACGGTGCTTTCTGCACAGATGAACGAGGATGTGGGTGCTGCTGAAGAGAAGCGACATGAGCCAGCTGCGACAGAGCGGCCTGATTGCTCGTTGAGATAGGTGGAGGCGCCGGCGAGGGAACAGGTGTAGGTAAATGAAGCATTGTAGAAGTCGATATAGATAGAACGAACCGCACAAAACCGTCGCGACTGAAGTGGTGTTGTGATGTTAAAGTGTGGGGTCGAACATGACGATGCGGTCTGTAGAGGTTGAGAAAAGTTGACTTGTGGTTGCGGTAAGGATCCTAGAAGCTTGGTTTGGGTTGGTCTGAGCTGACGTGAAAATATGACTCTAGGTACGCGAAAAATGTCTCCGCTCACTTGGTTGCTCGATCGGTAAGACGAACATCTACCCCGCTAATCAACTTCCCCACCCATTCTTCTCGATTTTGCGCTTGTATCTCAATATTTAACGAGAAATGCCGTGCGACGTGCTGTCATTGTGGAGATCTCTCCAACTTCGGGCGGGTATCCGGGCACACTTCCTGGCTTGGCGGAAGATGCAATATTGTCGAGTAACAAACTCAACCCGAACCCTGTGACATGGTGTTTCCGGATCCCTAATACAAGTACAATTCACGCCCTATATATACACTCATACCCCTCATTCCTCGTCAAGTGCTCCCGTTTTGGCCCACCACCGAATATTTCATACTGAAAGCCCAAAGGGATCCCAGATGCCAGCTGGATAAATCATGATCACATCCATGAACCCAAAAGCCATCCCCCAAAACCAACAGTACACCGGAGCAAAACCCTACGCTTCTAAAATCATTGACTCTACCGGTCGGACGAACCACAGAGAGAGAAAGAGAGAGACAAAGAGAAGAGATAACAATCCTAAAAGCACATAGGAGATAGGAAATTTTAATAGCATGCAAAACTTTGTACGAAACATGCGGCAACCAAGCCGTAAACATTCATTATGTGTTTTGTACCAACATATACTCCCCGAGTATGGTATATAAACGGTACGAGGAGTAACGTTTTGAGGGCATTATCAACAACTAAAAGGGCATGGAGGGAGTGTTGGGAGCTTCGCCTGCTGCTGCAGCCCTCTCTTGCATCTCCATCAGGTCTTCCGGAGCAGCTTCGACGGAAACACCGAGGCCGAGCTTAGCAGCATTCTACCAGATAGATTAGTCAATATTTCCACTAAGGTATGTTGAGCCTACTTACTTTGGAATGGTCCATATCTCCCGAGAACATAAGTGTAACCGCAGGCGCAACCCGCTTCTCCAACAAACAGCTCAACTTTCCCTGGGAGTCGATCTGGGCACGGAATGTCGAATTTCGGAAATCGTACTTAGCACCGATTGTGGTAACCCCCTCCCTCCTCCCACCACCCATCATTCCACCGCCACCGCCTCTTGCCATCCCGCCAGCAAAGGTCAACTGGCAATCTACACCAGCCTCTACTCTCTCGGCAATTTTCTTGTAGAAGGTAGCCTGGAGAGCACCCTGTCCTTGGAACTGCATCGATGCAATCCAATCATCGGAAGCATACCGTGCAACGTAAGACAAGGCAGTCTCGGGGCCGTGCGAGGCAGCCGGGCGTTGCCAAACAGACTCAAGACCGAGAGACAACCGTGGGGTAACAGCCTGCAAGTAGGAGCCGATAAAGATACCGGTAAGAGCACCATCAAGAATGGAGGGATTGAAGGCTTTGACGGAGGCAGAAAAGTCACCTCCAGAGTAGTCAAGATCGGAAGTGAACACAGATTGACCTGGAGCGGAGCCAGGAGCAAGCTGAACGTTCATCTTGGAAATAAGACCAGGAACCCATCGGTAGTTAAACCGGCCCGACACTTGACCATCGTTATCAACACTTGCTTGCATGAAAGTCTACAGTGAGATATTAGCATCAGATACCATTTGCAACACGACTGAGACAATTTATAGCTATGGCGTCTGTATCCCATGCCTTTCTCGGCCCTCATTGCAGTGTCGGTTGTGCCAGCCAACCAACCATGTGCGGGGTTCAAACCAACCTTATCGTTTCCAAATACTGCAGCAAAGGTATAAGGCGGTAACCCTTGAGCTCCCATTGTAAACGCATGCGAGATCTGAAAAACTGGGTTCATGCTGAAGCTCTTCATCAAATCCGCCCGCATGCCTGAGAAGGTATGGTTGTTGAGAAACACATCCTTCAAGACCTCCCGAGAGAGATTCTCGACCGTGCCGGGGTTCTTGAGACCGAGTGCCTGTCGTCGTTCCCGAAATGATGCATGGAGTGATGAGAGAGCAGAGGATATAGGGTTCTCAGTGAGAAAGGTGAGCGGGTTTGATTCCGCAATTGCGGTAGTTGACGACATCGGATGGTCGGGAGAAGATCAGAAAAACAAAGATTCCCGAAGCTGTAGTGGAGATGGCCCAAAAGAAGCCAGTGATCCTTCACAAGCAATAGGGACAGGTAATATCGGAGGTGGTGGTAATAGCGGTTGTTGGCTTGAAGGCTGAGGCAAGAACACTTTTTTTGATTTCCAGCGAAGAAATGCTGTCATCTGCGCAGTGCAAGCGTAGAGTCAAAGTTGAGTAGCCCGTGACTCTTGGCCCATTAGCGCCCGGAGCCCAGGCGGCTGTTGGGTAGAGTACTCTACATGCGCTAAGTAGCTTGAGATAATGCGATATCTAGGTCAATGGGGATTTACTCTAGATGAAGGCTACAGAGACTTAAGAAATGCGAAATCTCCCACAATTTAGAAGTTAATCGAATTCGCCATTGTTGGGCCATGAAATTGGAAGTCATCTCGAACAGCAATGCATTCGAGGAGCAATTGAACCCTAATCCTAACCCGAGGGACCGAACTGAGCCGGCGGAGAAGGCGAGAACAGTGTCGAGAGTCGTACGAAGTTCTTCCTAACCTTCATCCATTATTGTCACTATCGCCAGCACCGTCAACTTTCTCGTTGTTCTGAGCGAATGGTTACCGAGATTTTGCTGCTGTTGCTGCTTCACTCTGGAGTCCGGGCTGCATAGCTGCTCTATATTACCCCACGTTCTCAATCCGACCGGTCGAAGAACTCAGAAGTCGCTCAATCGCATGCTCTCTGCGCGATGCGTAGTGGCAGGTACCGGCATCCTTATCTGTCAGACAGTACAATCGAAGAGGGAATGGAATCCGCGGGCGATATGGTGCAGACGTAAGTACTACGCAAACGAGAGACAAAGAGGGAGCTGTACCCCACCACACAGCCCACTCCGCTGCTACTGCTGCTTCCCGCTTCCCCCCACCAAGATTCACTACCAGTACTCTACATCCCACCATTCGTCATAGCCCTGATCCTGTCACTCGACTAGGTAGTAGAATATCTCTGAGTGGTCGCTGCTTTTATTCTTTCTTTCTTCTGGCTCCGTCCTGGTTATCCTTCGTTGGCAGACTGGCTATTCTTCAAATAACGAGAACCTGCTCTTTCATTCTCAACACACACGCCGCGCTTCGACAATCATGACCGTACAGGTCGCTGACTGGCATGGGTTTGCCATGGACTACAGTGTCGAGAATGGAGCCAGGAACATTCTGCGCAATCGCCGCCAGTCCAATGTTAACATCGATGCGATCCACGAACCTCCGGTCGATGATTCCGAAATGGCTCCGGCCCAGCTCTATGCCACCGAGTCGGGTCGTCTGTTCCACTCCGGAAAAATCGCAATTGTCACCGTCGGACTCCCAGCAAGAGGAAAGACGTATGTTTTTTTTGAGCTCTCTACGGCAAGAGACCTAGTCCAATTATCGCGCTAACCGGATATCTACCGGGGTTCTAGTCACGTCACCGTCGCTCTCTCGAGATATCTGAAATGGTATAGTTTATGCTGAATCCTACGCAGCGGTGTGAGCGTGTTAATAAGGCTGGTGCCAGGCTCGGTGTTAAGACTCGCGCATTTCACCTTGGTGACTATCGTCGTGCTCATATGGGTCCGGGGAAGGATATCCCACATGACTACTTCCATGTTGATGGTGAGACTTGTGTAGAATTTGGCCAGCATGATGCTAGTCTATGGGTGTTTCAGTTGGCTAAACATATGCCATTCGTTCGACAGCCTCCGCCGAGTCCGTTAAGCTCCGCCAGACCATCTTGCAAAAGTGCAGACTCGACCTCTATCACTTCCTCGATTGCGAGAAGGGCCAAATCGCAATCTACGACGCTGTCAATCCTCTTGCGGAGGGACGCCGACAATTGGCGAAAGAGTTTGCAAAGCATGATATCCAGGTAGGGTTTGACCAGCTTTCCTAGCGTATATTGGCAAAAGCTCATCATTTCAGACCATCTTCATCGAGTCATTCGTAGATGATCAATCAATTATTGAAGAGAATGTCCGCAGCGTCAAGATTTCATCTCCAGATGTATGTCGCAAAGTCAAAGTGAAGGCACTCTGGTTTAACTCGCGCAGTACGCAGGCTGGAATGCCGACGAAGCTGTATCCCATTATATCAAAAGGATGAACGCCAAGATCCCCCATTTTGAAACAATGGCAGAAAAAGATCTCAACTACATCAAAGTATGACTTCCCACGTGGCACTCCAACTGTTCTGACTAGAGTGATATCAGATGATTAACGCTGGTAAACGTTACGAAGTCAACAACTGTCGCTTTGGTTATCTGCCCAATCGTATTGTATTCTATCTGATGAATCTGCACATCAAGTCTCGCAAGACCTACTTCGCTCGCGCCGGAATCTCCGGGGCGAATACTTCATACAAGGCAGACGGGCCGCTATCAGAAGAAGGAGTCAAGTACTCCCAGCGCCTTGCGGATACTCTTATGGCACACCGCGAACAAGAACATCAACAGTTCATTGCGCAGGGTGGGAGCGAGACTGATGTCCGGAATCTCACTGTGTGGACCAGCACCCGGCACAGGACTGTGCAGACCACCAAGCCCTTACAGGCCCTGGGCTTTGCAGTGCGCGAAAAGACACAACTGAGCCAACTCAATCCAGGAGATTCCGAGAAGCTCACCGACGATGAACTTCGCAAGACTTTCCCAGATCACTGGAAGGAACATCAACAGGATTCCTACCACCACAGGTATCCCAGAGGCGAGGTATAGAACTCAAATATTGACTGTGTGTGGAAAGGGTTATTGACATTGCTGCAGAGCTACCATGACCTTGCGGTTCGTATGGAACCAATTATTCTCGAACTTGAGCGCGAAAAGCAAGATCTCCTCATCATCGCCCATGAGAGCGTTCTCCGTGTTCTATACGGCTATCTGATGGCCTGTTCCACTCAAGACATTCCTGGTCTCGTCTTCCCGAGGAATGAAATTGTAGAGGTATGAATAACTAAAATTGACGGATTCTAGTGTGTAACTGACAAATTTTCTAGATCATTCCGGAATCTTACAACAACAAGAGCAAGCGGATCAAGATTCCTCACACGAATGCCAAGGGCGAATATGTTCCTTAAACAACAGCACTAGCTGCCTGCAAACGGCCATATCTGTTTTATTTGGGTGTTTTTGGTGTTCAGATAAACTTTGTGGGAAGGGGCTGTTTGTCGTGTTTTCATGTGTCATGTTCTTGTTCTGGGTCCGTAGATGTTGTTGGGCCGGACTGATCGCGGTTCGGAGTTATGAAATATATAGGCCTGGGATCTTTGTATTTGTTTTTCTTTTGGTCGGTCTTGTCTTTCTGGATATCCGGGTGTTCTGCTTTTGGGTACGGCGGGGCCCGGGGTGGGGGGGGGGGAGCATTTGTGTGGTAGAGTTATCGACCTTATAACATCATTAGGATTTCTCCTTCTCCAGCAAATATAACCTAATCCACTATAGTCATCACCCACCATCCTTCTCCTCCTAGCTACATCTTGCACTCTACTAGGGGCCGACGTAGCTGTAGAAACAAACAAAACGTCGAGTGAGTAAGTGAGTTTTGGTCATAAGTAAGAATCTGATCTAGCCACCTTCCTTCCTTCGTCCTCCCCTTCCACTGCATAGGAACCCCCGTCGAGCCCAGTCCAGTTCGGATCGCTAATAAGCACTTTCTTCCCGTACCGTACCCGAGGACCCAGCAAGATGCCGTATCTAGCGGTAGGGTAGATCCGATATATCGCGATCTCGACCGGGTCCGGAACCAGAAACGCCCACCCATCATCCATGGGTGATGCAAGATCTTTTTCATTGCTTATTTTTTTACATGTGTGTATTTTTTTTCTCATTTCCAGTATGGGTCCGGATGTCCTGCACAACCGCCCATTTTCGGCTGGCTGCTGCTTATTCAATACCCCCCCTCCTTCTACCCTGGGCTATCTATACTACAACTTTATAGTGAAAGAAAGCTTTTCGTTCTTAGAACTAATCGGTTTGAGTGAAAACTCGTGCTCTTTTCCAACGAGTGTACGCAGTACGACGTTGTCTATGCAAGGGAAAGGTAAAAGGAGGATAGGAGATCGGGCGATTCGTGAACCCTTGCGCAGATCTACAGGATGCTTCCCTTCGGAAAGGGTGTGTGTGTGTAAATTTGCGACATTTCACTACCACCATCACACATGTATGTCAGAAGGATGGAGGAGAAGGGTGCCGGATATGGATTCCTGTGCGTTGGGGGTGACGTTGGGTTTGGGATCCATGGTTGAGAGCTCTCTGGATGGCTGGATGGCTGGATGGCTGGCTCTTCGATAAAGGAGCGAATCGATAATATCACAACTCACCAGGGCCTTCTCGATTGTGTAAAGAAGGCTCCACGGGTGGGTACATCACCATCCTAGGTTACTAGGTAGGTTACCGTATCATGTAGATGGATCCGTATTTTGTGTAGCTAGTTGCAGCCGATTTTAAAAGCCGCTTTTTGAGGTCTTGAGGCCGCCCGTGGAAGCCGGAAACAAAACAGCGTAGGCATTCAGTCGCGTATGTATCATGCACTTTACTACGGATCATAATTACGGTACTGTCAAACTGTAGAAGTGGGTACACTAGTTGTCCCAGGGTCCAGAGAGATGGGGTGGTGTGTGGCTTCCTTCTATCTCATTATCGCATACCACCTGTCATAAATCTATAATCCTATGCAATTGTACGTCAGAATTAAGATCCGAACCACAGAGGGAGGGGTGTAATCTTTCTACTGGTCAAGTGTTTTGACTCGAATCCTGCTGCTTGGTTGTTCGTCCTTTTGGGGATCACCATTGCTGATAACGCAAGACCAGCAGTACCAGTAGATAGGCTTGTTGTATGTATGCCTGGTTGATCAAAATGCAACGGCCTTGCTTTTGAACAAAGGGCAGGATCCTGCATATGCACATGGCTCGTTATGGACCCTGGCAATGAGACCTTTCCCTTCGTCTGAGAGATGCTATTACAAACGGTGTATACACCCAGTGGCCCGTGGGTTCTGCATCTGTCTCATTCTGAGAACGAGTCAGAAGTGGTGCATCCTGGCAAAGTATATGGCCTTAGAAAGATATATTAGCCCCCCCTCTCAGTGTGTGCTGCTCAAGAAGCAAGGTAATTTGGATATATGATGGAGGTGCAGCATCGAAATTTTTTATAAATGGGGCAATAAATCGAGATCTGTTCCGGCTTAAGTGAAGAAACAAGCGTTCGGGGCTTCCTACGCTGAAATATAGGGGGCAGGTGATGATGACTTGCAGACCACCGACGCCGCTGGGTATGGAGGGCAGGCAATAACGGGAAAAAAACATTAGGATGCAACGGGAACAGACGAATGAAACGAAAACCTGACAGTATCATTTGTCTGTCCAAACAACGAAGTGTCTCGTAGGCACCAAATTGCGTAAGCAGAGTACTGTAAGTCTTGACGGTGGCCGAGAAAGGGAACTTTGGCCTTATTTTTCGGTCCCTTAGCACTGCTTTCTGCGACTCACTCTATACCCGCTCATTGAAACTAACTCCCAGACTGTCGTATCACACATTCTTGCCGCAGATATACCATAATTGGAGAAGCTTGATGACTTCGTATGCAAGCAGTTCGCAAACCGAATCCCCAGGTTTATCATTTTAAACACCTATAAACCTAGGCTGAAGAACCCAACTAGAATTAGACATACCCAAGTGGCTCCACTAATGCAGGGAGGCACCGTTGCCATTGACTTCACCATAACTCCTTAAGTATTCTGATGAGAGAAACCGCCGAGAAGGCTGTGTAAGCTTTCGGAAACTATACGCCAGTGGGTAAGCAGAGCTGGCAAGCTGAGCTCAATCAAAATCTTTGATAGTTGCAAAACGATAGTTGCAAAATGATAGTTGCAAAACACATTCAGCTGTGGGACTGCCACCCTTCGGCCAACAAACCCCCTTGTAAAAGACTGACCAACAATCTTCAGTGCAAAGGAACAAGAGTCCGGAAGAGATTGACAATATCTGTAAGGGTTGCGTCTTAGTCTCTCCTAGGGTGCTCATAATTAGTGTTGCACGGGATGAGATATCCTGAGACCGACGAGACTTTTGTAACAAGGGACGTGATATTCCGGGATAACTCGAGACTCTGAGAATATGATCGGAGTAATGGTTGTTGTTAAAGGTATACGCAGCCTTTTGTACACCGCCTAGCGAGGGTAATAGCCCTTACTAAGGGTTGGATAGCGAATCAGGGTTCAGACAAGGTAGGGCTTGGAGGAATATGCCAGTGCTTAGTGAAGAAGACTTGACGATGTAGGAAACGCATATACTGTGCCGGGCTTAAAGGTTCGTACGTCAGGGCACATCTGCAGAGGTTTTGTTACGGCTACAACCCTCTTGAGCATTCAATGTTGAAAAATACCACCACGCTCAAAAATCTCGTACGAACCTTGACACTTAGTACAGTCCGGTACATCCACCGAGACTACACTCAAAGTCCTGAAACTCAAGGCGTCCCGGGCTTTACTGAGGCCTCCTGTCTACAATGTATATTAGCAAGCAACATACACTCAGAAAGTGCATGAACATACTTCAGCATGGATGATTTCTAGCAGTCCTATCAAGCATTCGAAAATATTAATTTGGCAAATACTACACGTCACAAAATGCCGGGTCTGAGTATCGAAGAAACTAGAGCAAATCAACTGAATATTCTGTGCCTGACACTCAGGCACCGACGTCAAGGTATGCGAGACCTAGTGATAAAGACAGACATGGTACAACGCAATCTAGCGGTATCCTGTTTATTCGTAGCGCTGCAGGTGGTATATGCAACCTTAATGACAGCCTTTTATTCGCCCCGAAGTTGTGATGCCAGCACGGCTGACAGAATGGATAAAATGACTGTAACGGATCTGGCGTCCTGGGCGCTAAAAATGAATCGGATACCGCTAGATTCTGATTGAGTGAGATTGCTAGGAGCGTTCTCATTGGTAGGTGATTTGTGGTTGATGTCATTGCAAGTAGAGTATACCGCTGGTGAAACATTGCAAAGGATGTTTTTTAGTCTCCCCGATCATAATTTAGGTATCTTTACTCCAGCTATCCCGAGTGTCTGGGTCTGGTAAGAGGGTAATAAAATGGCTCGGCTAATAAGGTGTTTGCCCAGCTTCCCTGCTCTGCTATTATTTCACATTGGCCAAACCCCGACATTGTATTTGTGCAGATGAAAGATGATTGGAAACCCGTGAATTAAAACAACTTCGTGCGGATGCTGTGAGACAGCGGACGCAACCCAACCCATTGGCGGGTGCTAGGCCAGGAACGGAGGATATGAGTGATAGATGGTGATCTTGATGACTACATCCAACTTGAGAGCTTCCTATTTCCAACTTCGAACATTTTTCTGGTATTAAGCGCTGCAGGACTCGTTGACAGCATTTCTGCTTCCCAAGCAGAAAACGGCATAGTACTTACCTACAGGTGCTGAGTGAAGCTGATTAGAGCCTAATCCACCATCACCAGCTGTAAATCCGACTGAATATTAAGACAGCCCCTGTGAGTGCTCTATCTTCTCCATGGTGTTACGTTTGTTACGATATTAACTACATGCTGTAGCACTAAGGCCTACATGGAGCGTAACCTACTTACCTCCCGCAACTTCTACAACTTTCTGGTACTGGCCAATTGGAGATCAACTATCCCCGCGGTTGACCCTGCAGGGAGATCAGATAGAGTGCCAGGAACATTAGACCGTCTGGGCCCAAGATCTCATAAGTAGTTCTTTACACCCTACATGCGAAAATCAACATATTTAATCCTCAAGCTTCTCTCTGGGCTTCTGTATACATATATGGTCATGTCGAAACCCTCTTCATTGGTCGTGGGCGCCGCAAGCTCCTCAACTGGCCTTTGTACAGTGTTTTCGACTGGAAGCACATTGACCCGGTGCTCGTGCTGGTCATATAGCTCGGTGTCCGGGCTCTCTGAGTCCAGGGCCCTGCGAATGGCCAAGCTGAGTTCGACGCTGTTGGCAGAAGGAGTCTCCAGGGGTTTATCGTGTCAAATGTAACTAGGGCGTCGGCGGCATCAACTCAGAAGGAGTTGGTACATTTGCTTCTTGAGCACAGCGTAGATTTGTCGTCTACTTTCGCATCGTGCGGACATCACTTGTATGGGGCAGCGCAAAATGGTTGCTACGATTCTTGCTCCAGACGAAGGAGTAGGGTGGCATGCGGGCCACCGCTTGACGTCGTCGTGCCACGGATGACGATGACGCAGCGCCCTGAATGCCCACCGAAAACGGTCCACGTGTGAGCCACTGTACCCCCACAAGGCCGCAGCTTATTTACTGTCAGTCACCCGCGACAGGTTGCACTGCGACATCTTCGACAGGATGATGGGGTACCCTGTTTGAGGGGAAGTTTGAAGGTACATTTTGGTGGTGGACTCGCAGATTTTTGGGTTTACCCACAGAAATTGGATAGCCATGACAACTAGACATGCATGGGAAAGGGTATTGATTTTATCTGAGTTTCTTTGTGGGACTCGTGCTCTTCCGTGTTTATGTGCAGTTGTCGTTGGAAGAAGAGAGAAGCAGGGCGGTAGAGCGATCCACTGGCTAGGTTTAAGGAAGATAATAAAGGGATCGAGGGGGATCGAGGGGGAAGACGTTCAGACCGAAGGTTGCAACCATTCGATCTGAACGTGGAAGTACCATCATGGTTGTCGGGCGCAGTGTGCGCTTATAAGTAAACGTTGGTGCAAACAAACTTTGCCGTTCCAATTGAAAGTCAGGTGTCGTCGGGCGTAGGGCAACCTTGAGGCAATGCACGGCAATCTCCCAGGGAATAAGTCGTGCCCAATAGCCGAACTCGCCAGCGCGCAGTATTGGTACCCAGAATCTCGACAGAGAGCTCGCTCGTCGTGCTGATACATTATTTCAGACTTTCCCACAGATTAAACCGACCACACCGAGATTAATTTGCCGCTACTAAGAAACCCGTTCGGAGATCGCGGCTCAACCTGTCCCTGCACCTTAGTCCACACCCTGCGATAGCCAATGGATCCTCTTTTATCGAATTGCTGCGGTTAGCCATCCCTGTCCGGTGTTGTCGATGTCTTGGTGATGTGCGGTCCCGTGCTCGCTCGCTGTGTAGGTTAATCGGGGCACATGGCAAACTTCGCTAACTCTGCATCCTGCGTCATAGAGAAGTACATGTACTCTACTCCATGCTATGCAGACGTTGGTGTTTTCTAAAATGGCTAAGCCCATGCCGGTGTCTGTCGGGAGTTTGGATCCGTCGTGAAATAAGAGACAGGCTCAAGAAAAAGTCTCAAGTCTCCCCAACTTTTATCACGATAGTGGCGGTCCTAGCAATCGCCCACAAAAAACCAAGAGTCAACAATAAATAGGGCGGACACCAGTGTTCCGGAATGAGAAGACCTGGAACGCGTTCAATTCTGCTAGGGCCTTCCGACGATAACCTAGGTAACTCCCAGCGCTTTAAAAGCGTCAAGGAAAATGCAGACGGACTGCAGCGCATAGAGACACAAACAGAAAAGACCGCATCGAACTCGGGGTGTGAGATTCGTTGAAATCCATCAAGGATAACACTACACCGCTGAACTACTCTTGAGCGCACGGGTTAGTGCAGCAGCAAGCAGCAGCGAGCAGGTAGGCAAGAACATCTCTCTTACTGTGTAGCAGTGTATTTAATCGAACGGAGAGCGTGAGGTGAGGTGAGGTGAGGTGAGGTGAGGTCCTTGGTTAACCGCATTAATATTTCAGCTACGGTCAGCGGTGGCCATAGAGTGCCATGGTACTTCACCTGTGTAAGAAGATGTAAAAAAAGAGAAGGGAAGCGGTCTCTTGATGATGGCATGACGATGGCTGGTGATCAATATTTAGGGCGGCGGCAAGCATATGACCAGGCAATTTGCCTCACCAAAGTACCTGTGCCTATTACTTGTTCGACTCAGATGGTCGGTGTTCAGGACGGTGTGAGCGAGACCTAAAAACTGGAGCGCGTGACACAGCCCTTTTTTCTTCCACCCCCCAGCAACAATTCAGGAGTGATGGCGGTGATGATAGAATGACGGGATGGAATTGGACTGAGTCGCCATCGCCGCCTTTTTATAAGTGGGTGATAGCAGCACAAAAAACTCGTTCCTGGCTCGCATATATATACTCCATGAAGCTTCTTTCCACGCCTTCGTTCTCGGCTTTTTCGTTTCACTGCTTCGCTGCAAAAAGCTGGCTTGGGATTGGTGATCCGTAGATCCTCGAATGTGAATTGTTTCGCTGAGTTGTATAGTTGCTTGATATGAATGGCTTTCAATGAACGATATGTATCAAACGTGGTGATGATGCAAAGAATGAGGCGGTGCTTTGGGGGGAAAGTTTAGTTAGCCCAGCATCCGAATACCCCAATCGCAGTTATTAGGACTCCGATAATCGTAGCTCTGCGAGATATTTACTGGTACTCGCTTCGCTCGACTTATCTTTTATACGCACACTCTCGCTTCCGAGAGGAATTTCTTTTTCATTTCGCAAATAAAAACAATAATACCAATAATTGGTAGCGCCAAACCCCAGAGTACCAGAAAAGTACTAATTTCTCTGGACCTAGAGTAGTAACAGTAGTTCGGTATGGAGAGTACTTAGTGCTGTGCTGTGCTGGTCGCTGTTTTAGCCAATGAGAGTGCGCCTCCGCACGAAACTCTAAGCTGCGTCCTAAAACCCTCCACTTGCGCCCCCTCCTCGCTCTTTCTGCTGCTCTACCACTACTACGACTTCACTGCTACTGTTACTTGCCCACTGCCGAAATCCTCCAGCCTTCTCCCTTCCCTTTTTCGCTCGTCACTCAGTCAGTCAGTACATACTTCATACTTTGCCGTGAATTCCATCTATCCTTTTGTTATTCTTCCCCGCTCCTCCGCCTCTTCCGCCTCTTCCTCCTCCTCCTCCTCCTCCTCCTCCTACTCTCCCTGCCCCTCCCCCCCCTCCCCCCCTCCCCTCCAGACAACAGCCTGCTCCTACTTCTGTTCACTGCCCACCTCTAACCCCACCATCCCATTAGCAAAGCACCAACGAGACCACTGCATCTTTCCTCTGCGGCTATCAAACCTATCTGCCCACATCTGCCGCTTTGCGCAGCGCCGCACGCAACCGACACCGGCACCGACCCTCCTCGGGCCTTGTTGCCTGACAAGAACAAGACAAGGCAAGAAGACTTAGGCAATACGTCTCGGCTTCTGAACCCATCGTCGGTCGCTAGCTTCTAGTGAGCACAGCACGTTCTTTTGGATCGTCTCGTCCCTTCGCTACTCTTCCTACCTACCACCCACCACTGTCAATTCCCATCCCTACGTCGCTTTCATTTGAAACTCTCCCAATATTTCTATCACGCCTTGTCGGGATCTCATAGCATATCATCGTTGAAAGTCTGACATCGCGTCTTATATTCGAGTCGAGCAGTTGCGAGAACTATTCTTCCCGGTCACCTGCACTTCTAGCGAATCAACCGGACGCAACCCCAACCCCTCTCCTCACGAACGTCATCGAGGATCTCTCCGGTTCAGCTTTCCTGTGTCGGTTATCCCACCTACCATTCCGTAGTATTTGATAGCGAGGCAAAGGGATACAATCTCGACTCAGTACGATCGTTTTTGGCATTGGGTTACTTCGTTGCCTTCCGTCACGTACACGTCCATCCGTCAGTCGAAACCAAGCTTCTGGTGCCTTCCCGGCTCTTTACTTCAACACGGCTCTAGCATCAACCGTCCACACCACAACCCACCCACTACCACTATACCCATAACCGTCGGCATCCATCAACCTTCCACATCCAGGTAGCAATAGTGGTCAGTGGGCTGTTATAATGTCGCAGAACAGGCCTGCTCAGTTCTCGGGACTGCGGATGGGGGGTTAGTTCGCTGATTGTGATGGCACTTGTTGGATGCGATTCGGACTAACGTTTGTCTGTGTTTAGAGGTTATCCGTGAAAAAGTACAGGATGGGCTGACCGGTGAGACGCGGGATATCACTTACACACAATGCAAGATTGTGGGAAACGGTTCCTTTGGGGTTGTGTTTCAGACCAAACTCTCACCAACCAATGAAGATGCCGCCATCAAGCGTGTGCTACAAGACAAGAGATTCAAGGTTGGTGTTTCTTGTTGTTGAGTGACTGGTTAGTGATGATTAATTGACATTTCCTGTTTTACAGAACCGTGAACTTCAAATCATGCGTATTGTACGGCATCCAAACATTGTCGAGCTTAAAGCATTCTACTACTCTAATGGCGAGCGGGTATTACCTACTATATATACATATACTGTACTGTTTATCACTGACCTTTTGGTACTAGAAAGACGAAGTTTACCTGAACCTTGTCTTGGAGTTTGTCCCTGAAACGGTTTACAGAGCATCTAGGTACTTCCACAAGATGAAGACTACGATGCCCATACTAGAAGTCAAACTTTACATCTATCAGCTATTCCGATCATTGGCCTATATTCATTCGCAAGGAATCTGCCATCGAGATATTAAGCCACAGAACCTCCTGTTAGACCCTGCATCCGGTGTCTTGAAGCTTTGCGATTTCGGAAGTGCAAAGATCTTGGTTGAAAATGAGCCTAATGTTTCGTATATTTGCTCCCGGTATTACCGTGCTCCTGAGTTGATATTCGGAGCAACAAATTACACACCTAAAATTGGTTCGTCACGGTTTGTGCCGATCCGGGGACTCCTTGGCTGACGTTTACCTAGATGTATGGTCCACCGGGTGCGTGATGGCCGAATTGATGTTGGGTCAACCACTTTTCCCTGGCGAATCAGGAATCGACCAACTTGTAGAAATAATCAAGGTTTTGGGAACACCAACTCGGGAGCAAATTCGAACAATGAACCCGAACTACATGGAGCATAAGTTCCCACAAATCAAGCCTCATCCGTTTTCCAAGGTATGTAAACTCAAGTTCATCCTGTGGCGCCCGTCTAACATTTCTATCAGGTGTTCCGCAAGGCGTCACCAGACGCGATAGATCTAATCTCGCGATTGTTGGAATATACTCCCACACAACGTCTTTCGGCAATTGAGGCGCTTACGCACCTATTCTTCGACGAGCTACGCGATCCGAATACGAAACTCCCAGATTCTCGTGGACTCAGCGCAAGCGGACCCAGGGATCTCCCACCACTCTTTAATTTTACTAAGCATGGTATGTGTGAGATGTAGTGTTTGGTCTGATATAATTGTAGTGTAATATTCTGACTATTTCGCAGAGCTTTCAATCATGCCCGAGCTGAACTATCGGCTGGTACCGGATCATGCTCGTGGGGCGTTATTGGCTAGAGGCATAGACTTGAGCAACTTTACTCCGATGACAAAGGAAGAGATGATGGCCAAGCTAGACTAATTCTCGGTCGACAGTTGTTCTATTCTCCTTTGAATTTTCCAATTCGTTGGAGTGTTTTCCCTTTACTCTAGTAGCGGTTGTTTTCGCTGCCGGACTCAACGACAAAGAATGGCTTATGATACGGCACATCGGAAACTGGGCGGCATCTGTTTTTTCTTTTTCTTTCTCGAGTTGCATTGGTTCTTAAACGCGGAGAGTTGTAAGGCTTTGTGTTTGTAGTCGTTACGAATGGGCAAACGCGTCAGACTTTTGTATACGGGTTTCTTTGTTTTTTTTTTGTTTCAACAGGGCCTCTGGTCTCAATGAATACCTGATAGGATGTTGGCTATTGGCGGCTCAGAAGGCTTCCTGAGTGACGCTGGTTATACATTCGAACTGGACTGGAGGCTGGGTTGTACTGGGAAAAGGTGGAGTTTTCTTCTTCGCAAGCAGCAGCGGCGGCGCAAGTGTACCTGTGGGGCTCGTACACTCGCTGGCAGGTCAAGGTCTTGTGGATCTTCTTTAGTAGAAGTTTGGGCAGGGCTGTGGGACCAAAAAAAAATTGAAACGAAGGATGGTGATCATGATGACTCGGAGTGAACTTGTTTTCTGCTTGAGCTGGGGGGAGGGAGGGGGAAATACCCATTCCTTTGGATAAACTTCTCTACTTTATGTACATATTTTGCCGAGCTACATTTCCAAGGCTTTCATCTGATGTCGTTCCCTATGGCCAACCAGACACGATTGTGGCGTTGCTGCGTTGCTGCGTTGCGATTTCGATTGCATACTGTGGTACCACCACACACTCTTACACACCCTGCACTTAACTCAGGTCACCACCCGCTTCTCTTACCATCCATTCACACTGCTAGCTTTCTACTGCTGGTTTTCTGAACTACTGCAGGGAGTAGGGCAGGGAAAGGGAAGTTTCGGTCGGGTCGGGGATAGATCCACCTAGTTTTTTTCCCTCTTTCTTTGACCAAACAATGATGATGATGATGCTGATGATGACGGTGGCGGGAAGATCCCATGCCATGGGGAAATGGGGAACTCACATGATAAGGTAAAATGAATCAAAATTTGGTCGGTGAAGGGTGGGGATTAATTAAGCATTTGTGATGAATGTTTTGCATGTAGTGCGTTGCGCGCAAAAGCAAAGAAAAAAGTTGCGCGAAAGCTAAGGGGCGGCCTTAGGTTAGGCGATTCAAACTGAACTGACCGATACAAGGCTGCAATGTGTTCGTCACACTGCAGGCAGGGATTGTGACGTGAAGAGCCATGAGGTACACATAGGTATTGCATAAATGACCGTTCATTCTTTCTTCCGCACCCCGCACTACTCCCCAGCGGCTGCGGGTATTGCCATTTCCATCTCCCCTCACCCACGCATTCACTCTATCCTCCATGCAGGGTCGAGACGAATAGCACCGTGTCCCCCGGCTGCAGCACATAAGCGTCTTCACCCTCGAGTTCCCAATCGGCATCATTGATGAGCACTAGGATTCCGGGTCGTCTGCCGCATCCGCCTCAGTGTTTCTATTCTGTCTGTACTTTGTCTTGTGTAGCGTAAGAACTTACACTGCGCCGTCAACTACAAATAGCTCCTTCCGCTTGTCGGCCATGACATTGTCTACTAGGTGGTGAACGAGGTATCCAACGGTGGTTGCGGCGTTGGTGGCTGGATCGATGGCCGGGATTGAGAGCTTATAAGTGCGCTGGTTCGAGAAGAGGAGTTCGAGACCGCCGCTACGGGCGCGCCGTCAGTCACGTTGAAAGCAGCGGCAGCGACGAAGAGCTAGAGTACCTGAATTCGACGGTGATTGGGATTTGGTCAGTGGAAGCCATGGCGGGGGAGGCTGTGAGTGAGAGGTCGTGGGGGAGGTCTTTGTTTCTTGAATTGAGTGTATCGTTTTAATTGGATTGCGACGTTAGTCATGACATTGTCGCGAAATTTAGTTGGGTGCGCCAAGAGCGTTTACTCGAACGTGAACGGGAACTCCCAAGACGCGACTAACTTTCTTTCAACCATCCAGCAACCAGCCCCCAGCACATAGAGAGACCAACAACAAACAACTACAGCACTCTAAACCCCGCAAATCCTCATCCCTCTTTGATTACCGTTATCCGACTCGACCGAAGGCTGTCTTGAATTGGCTGCTGGTTCCTTTGAAAGATGGGCGATTACTACCGCGGCGGCCGGGACGGGGGAAACAGGCGGCCGCCGAAGAGACGTCATAGATCTGGTATGTTGTGGTGCACTATTGCTATTATTGAGGATTCGAGGTTGACCGGAATTTGGTGATGTAGAGGAGGCCGATGGAGATCGTCAGCGACGCCCACGTTACGACCGCGAGGATCCGCTCCAGAGGTTGAAGCGCGAGACGATACAGATCGCCGAGTCTCCGTTAGTCAAGATTGAGGATGCAGTCAAGAATATTGCTACGGCATATATTTCGATCTTTGAAAACGAGGAATTCCGTGCTGGATATCTGTCGTGTCTGCATGATTTGTATGTACCATACCCCACGCCCCTTATACCACGGGCGAAGACTGATAATGGTTTTGCAGGGTTGTTGAGCAGCCATTCAAGATCCCGTTCGTTGCAACTATCGTCAGAGTTGCAAACGCCGAGAATGCAGACGCTGGAAAGGCAGTCGTTGAGCACATGTGCGCCGCTTTGCAGAGTTATATGGACAATGGAGCCTTTAAGAATTTCAAGCTTGTGCTGCGGTTCCTTGCTTGTCTGGGTGATGTGATGGGAGAGAATGGTGTGGCACCGATATTGGAGAAGCTACTCGAAAAGCTTCCATCATACCAGGGCGATGGGAATGAGGTGGGTAGTTTGTTTTCTGATGTGTGGATTGAGGGATAACACGGTGCATAGGGACTGCTATTAGAACTTACCTACATCATTCTGATTACGATCCCATACGCTATCGTCTCGGAGGCGAGGCTCTTCAACGATAGTTATGCGAACGACATGCTCGAAAAGCTCCAGTCATTCACCGAGATCAAGCATCCTATGCAGACTCTGTTTGATCCTTTCAGCGGTAATGCTACACCGTACAGGCAAACTTTCGGTCAAGGTCAACATGTACGTTTAGATCCTGTGGAGCCCTAGTCAGTTACCCTTAGCTAGCTCTTTTGTGCTAACATTGGTTGCAGTTGGCGCGAGTTCTGTATCTGAACATACACTTTTACTTGTCTGGTGAACTCGATGACGATTTCTCTAGTATAAGCTGTTTACCAACGCCATGGAATGATATGGCATCATCTGCCGGAACGAAATATCCCGTCCCCGAACTAGAGATTCCCGACGAACTCCCCATCGACAAGTCCCAGCTTCACCCCGAGATGTACTTCTCCGTCTTTGCGGACCAGCCTATCGAGACGGTCCCTCCCCCGGGCGACCTGGCAAGCACTCTCTTCCGCGATGCAATCGTAGATACCATCAATATCCTTGACTGCAACCGTTTGTCTGTTTCACGGTTCCTCATCGAAATAGACTGCTTTTTCAACCCCAAAGCATTTATCAAACGTGCGACTCCGTACGACCGAGTCACCGAAGTCGCAGAGTCCGCAGAGGACAACGCTTCAACATGGAAACCAGAAGATGTAGCTGTAGATGCCATCTTCAGTCAACTCTTCCGACTTCCCAATCCCGTTCATAAGTTAGTGTACTATCACTCGATTCTGACGGAGCTCTGTAAGCTGGCACCTGCTGCAATAGCACCTAGCTTGGGAAGAGCTATCCGGTTTATGTATAGGAATCTTGAGATCATCGATACTGAGCTCATCAACCGTTTCGTGGATTGGTTCTCGCACCATCTCAGCAACTTTGGATATACGTGGAAATGGGCCGAATGGAGCGAGCACCTCAACTTCCCAGATGTGCACCCGAAGAAGGCCTTCATCCTGGGCTCTTTGGAGAAGGAGATCAGATTGAGTTTTGCCACAAGAATCAAGGGAACTTTGCCGGAAGCATTCAAGGAGCTCATCTCAGAGGAAAGAGAGAAGGAGCAACCCGTTTTCAAGTTCGATCTTGACGACAACGTGTTCAAGGACCAGGGTAAAGCCCTCCTCATCGCTGTGAGCGAACGCAAAGATGAGGAAGAAATCGAGCCATTAATCGCGGGCATCGCCGAGTCCGCCGCTGAACTCGACCTCGTCGTTGACCCTTCCGACCCCCGTGCCCTCGCCCGAGATGCTTACATCACATGTATCTGCCACATCGGCGCCAAATCGCTCTCCCACGTTCTCTCATGTATCGAGCGTTGCAAGGAGAAACTCCTTGTAATCGGCACCGAGCACCCAGACGCAAGACGACAAATTGTCGGCTCGGTACTGAGCTACTGGAAAGACCAACCAGGTATCGGTGCAAACGTCGTCGATAAGCTATTGAACTACTCGGTCGTCACTCCGCTCTCGGTCATCGAATGGGTACTCTACGACGCCGGCCCCGAAGCCCTCGCAAAAACCTACGCCTGGGAAATGGTCGCAACAACTATCAACAAGGTTAACAACCGCGTCCGACAGATCTCGGCTGCGAGACCGAGTGTGGCTGAGGAACAGCTCTCAGTGTTTGAAGAGACGCTGAAAAATGCCGAGGCCGAACAGGCACAGATTCTTGCCGAGGTCGAGAAGAGGCTTAGTGAGTTGGCTCAGCTGAAGGATGAGGATGATTCGGTGGATGTGGAGAGTAGAGCGTGGATTCAGTGGTGGGCCAAGGGCTGGTTGAGGGCTTTTAGGAGAATGTTTGAGGTTAGGGAGGAGGTGGTGAAGGAGGAGAGGGTGGCGGGTGATAGTAGGGAGTTTGATGTGAAGATGGAGAGTGATGTCAAGATGGAGAGTTGAGTCCAGTAACCCACAGTCTGGCATTATGATATGTAATTGGGGAGATGTAAGGGGGGAGGAGGGGTTTCGTTGCGAGGTGTAGGATATGATGGGAGGATGTGGTCCTTTTTGTGCTATTTGCGTTGTCCCAATGCGAACAATCGATATGTGGATGGATGTGCATCCCCAATATGTGGGGTGTTTTCTAGTTTGACATTTCTTATAAAAAGTCTTGAATTAATAGGAGGATCGCACCACGACTTTCATTGAATAGAAAAACGAAAAACCGTTCACTATAATCATCCAATCATCCAAGTCAAATCCCGACCTATGTATACTTTATTCCTCTCAGTTTTTGTACAAAATGCGCCGAAACCCCCCCAAGTCGTCATCGTAAGAAACAAAATATGATACAGCTAGATCATCGCAAATCATCCTTCACCGCACATCCAACCCACTAAACGTTCCCCTCCTCCTCCTCACTCCATCCGGCGCAAGCTCCAGTATCTCTCCCTCCTCACCAGCCCTGGGCTGCTCCCGCGTCGTCTTCTTCCTCGGCCACAGACTCGGCAACACAATCTGCTGAAACTTTGGCTCAACGCAGCGCTCATCGATCCACTGATGCAGCTTACTCTCCACCAGTTGCGCGATCTTGGGTACATCCTGCAATCTACTCCTTGATCCCAACAAACTACGCACCGAGATATCGAGGCGGTAATCATCGAGGAACGAAAACGCAAGAGTGGTGGCGTTATTACTCCCCTCGGGACTAGGAATAAATGCGATCTGTAGCGTTCCTGAGAAGCGTAGGATCGATACTGCAAGCGCGACGGGAAGCATAGCTACTACCGGCCGCGGCCAGTTTAGTAGTAGCTTTGTTTCGATGCCGAGTGTAAGAACGTCGTTGAGATCTACGTCCATCCGTGCCTGCAGCTTCGTCGGATCCTCCTCCGACGGCGAGATCCGGCAGTTACTAAAGATCGGAAACTCCTCCCCCAATGCTACCTCGGAAATCACCATCTCCGAGAGATACTCTGGTTTCTTCCCGCCGTTGAGGACGTCCCGGAGGGAGTTCAGCAGCGCGTCGTCGCGTACGGCGTCATGGCGGAACTGCGCGAGTGTTTGCGCGATTAATACGTTGAACCAGTCTAGAGACTCTGGCTGGTGTGAGGCGACATTGTAGTAGGTTTTTGAGAGGATTGTAGAGATGGTTGCCGGGGGCGGATTGCGGAGGAGGGAAGATCGCTTTTTGGTTATGCGTGAGGGGAGACGGCGGGGGGATGGGGTGGACTCGGACGGCGAGGGTCCGAAGATGAAGAAGCGGATGAAAACTACTATTACGAGAATTACGGAGAGCTGGCCGAGGAGGAGGCCGTGCGCGAAGGACCAGCTGAGGTTTGGTTAGTGATGGTGGGGAGGGAGGGAGGGAGGGAGGGAGGGAGTACTTGGAGCGCGAGGAGGTGAGCGCGACATATTCGGAGAGTGGGATGTGGATTTCTAGGGATGTCAGTGGGATTGAGTTTGGGAGGAGGGGAGAGTGAGGTACCCTGTGGCATGTGGAGAGGGGTTATCGCGGTGCCGGTGGGCTGTGGCGGCGGCGGAGGGGGAGGCGGTGGTGGTGGTGTTGGTGGTGGTTGTGGAGGTAGTTGTCGTGGTGGTAGGTTCTGCGGATCACAAGAGGGCTGTTGTGGATTGGTCGTTGTGAGACAGATAGTCATGGACAGCGGACAGCGTTGATCTTCCATGAGGCCATCGGTAGTCTATGCTCTTAGCGGCGGGCGGGAAGTCTTCGCTCTGACGTAGCAAGAAGCGAGTTCGGCAGAGCCGCAATGGAGGCTCTGCTTGAGTCAGCACAATTGCGCTAATAGTCAGGGCAATCTTTTCTCGAGAGCTTGTTCGCTCGGAATAGCACAGCACAGCACAGCACAGCACAGCTCACCTACTCAACTTTGTTCGACTGTCAGAACTCAATACATATACCATTCACAATGCAGCTTTCTGAAGAGACCAAGGTATGTCTTAGTCGCCCGCTCCATTGTAGTCTTCATTAACTCTTGGGTCTAGGAGAGAATCTCCCGCCTCATCGACATCTCAAGAGTTGCTGTCCACTATGGATACCTCCCTCTCATCCTCTATCTTGGCTATACTCGGAGTGAGCCCAAACCTGCGCTGATCCGGTATGTTATGTTCTGCTCCTCCTCCTCCTCCTCCTTCTAGTACTACTCTGCACAGCTAACATGGAGTTTGTGCAGTCTCATCTCTCCTTTGGCTTAGAATTTGGGAACGGAATGAGAGGAAGGAAGAAAGAAGGATTAATGTTCTGTACGACTATCATGGACTGGTATGAGTTTCGTGGGTACGGGTTCGTTCGGTCGAGGACGACAGGATCTGAATGATGAAGGGATTTGGTTCATTGTAATATAAGCACTCACTGCTACTCTGCTACCTGCCTACTCTATATGCCTACAGTCCTCTCAATTGAGTTCGCAAGCATCTTAAATTTTTTGTTTTTTCCTCATCATTGGATATTACAGTTTTCATGTGTCGCTCGGTTACAGCCTGAACCATCCCCAACCCACTAACTCACCCCGGTCGATGACATCGTGAACGCCATCTAACGACAACCCCCGTTATGGCCGCCTCGCCCGCTTCGAAGCAATTATCCGTCGAAGGAACTACCCCGATCTCCATGCCCTTGAACTCACGCACAACGACAATCTCCTCATCCCATCATTCCTCCGCCTAGTGTTATCGCACGCACGCAACGATACGATATGGCGATCCCTTCAAGCCCCACCACACTCAAAGACGATGATGATGGCGGCAACGTCAATACCAGTACTGGCCTCGGGTTTCCGCCTATGTTCGTCGAGGCATTCTCTGGCCTCACCGCGGGACTACTTTCCACTCTCACTGTCCATCCGTTAGATCTGATTAAGACTCGTCTACAAAGTTGGCTTTGCTCCTCCCGGCTCCCACTCCCCACCAACAACACTAGCTAACAGGTATACTATATCTATAGTCAACCGTTCGGTGGGAACCAATAAATTCGGTACTTCCCTCCGTCTCGCAAAGCAAGTCGCCAGGAACGAAGGCAATGGCTACCTCAGCCTCTACCGTGGCCTAACCGTGAACGTAACGGGAAATATGCTAAGCTGGAGCATATTCTTCCTCTTGTCCCTCCCCTCCCCTCCTTACAAATCTCCATACTAACATTCCACAGCTACGGCGACCTCAAATCTCGCCTCTCCACCTCCCGCAATGGCAAACTCTCCGACCTTGACATCCTCGCCACCTCCGGCTGCGCTGGCGTCCTAACCGCAGTCTGCACCAATCCGTTGTGGGTGGTGAAAACCCGGATGCTCTCAACCGCCGCAACAACACCAGGCGCCTACCCAACCATGCTCTCGGGCTTCCGCTCGATCCTTGCCACCGACGGCCCGCGCGGCCTCCTGCGTGGCCTCATCCCCTCACTCTTCGGCGTCACTCACGGCAGCTTCCAGTTCATGTTCTATGAGCGGTCCAAGGCATGGCGACTGGCGGGCAAGGACCGTCTGGGCAGCGGGGACTACCTCGTTCTCAGTGCCGGAGCAAAGATCGCAGCAGGTGTCCTCACGTACCCCTACAAGGTCGTGCAGACGCGTATCCAGAGCCACCAGAGCGACTACAAGGGACCCGCAGATGTGTGCAGGAAGCTGTGGCGCGGGGAGGGAGTGAGAGGGTTCTATAAAGGGTGAGTTTCGTGCTTGGTTTCGAGTGAGATCTGTGTGAACGGAGATTGCCGATAGGATGTGGGGGGTCGGAGCTGACATATCGCATAGGCTTGCACCCAATATCGCCCGCGTTCTCCCGTCGACTTGTATTACGTTTTTGGTCTATGAGAATATCAGGGCTTATCTTGGATAAGCGCGCCTACGGGGGACATGGGACAAGGGGGGTGTACAAATGTGTACTCACTGATAAATACGTGATGATTGATGATCGGTTCGGTTCAGAGGGGGGGGGGGTTGTACTACTTATAAGGGCGACTTACATCCGCAATGGGAATATCTGTCTCATGTGTGTGCTTTAGGGTTATTATTATCTGATCTGGAGTGGGGGGTAACGGGGGGTGAGGATTTGTGATCTCAGTCTACACACCACCAATAGTCGGCAGATGTAAAGCAGGGCTGGTAGAGGTGTCCCCCGTTATCCGGAGGTTTTTCATATCACTCGCCGATGAGACGAAAACGAGGCTCCCAGATTGTGTGCAGTTGTGCGCGCGTGTGCATTTGACGTGACGTGACTTGAACTTGAAACGGAGGGTGTGTGCGTGCGTCGAACAATTGGATGAGAAGAAATCCCCCACCGGAGTTTTCACCGCACACCTACCACACATGAGGAATCATCGTAAGGCTGGGGACCGTTTTGATGCCTGAAGAATGGTGTGAGTACGCGCATAGAATTGAAACTTGACATTGGCATTGACAAGTGACAGTGGTGCTAGCACACCTGCAGTCATAGCCAGGCTGAAAAGGTGACGGGAACTATTGGTGCCTAAAACTTGGGGAGTATCAGATACGGAATACGGAGGGTTTGGGGGGGGAGGATGTTTTGGGTCACAGATTGGTGAATTCAATGGGTGCCTTCGAAGTCCCACGTGCACGGTTATCTGAGCCTTCTGGAATCAAGGAAATGTTGGCTAGAGGTTTTTTTGGGTATGGCGGAAATGTATGCTGGAGCAGGACTTGACGAATACGGCGGCGGACAGATTTCTTATGACGTGCTTTTACTTTCTTTTATCATCCTGAATTAACATGGGCTGCAGTAAAAACACCTTCTTTATAGGGAGGGGGAGGTTTCGAATTCTCCCCCAGCTGCACCGCCCGCTGGAACAAAAAAACCCCCATACTTTGCTTGGATTTGCTGTCATCTCAACTCCCTATACAATTTTTTCTAGTTCCTAAACCTACGATAAAACCCTGGGAGGTTTTCTTCTAGCTTCATAAAAAGTGTAGCCCCAAAAATTTAAGGGGGTCAAACATGAATTATAGACAAAAACCTTATCAACGGGCACACATTCTGGCTGAAATTTTTTTGCAAAGGCCGCTTTGGGGGGTGCTGTCATTTCTGTCCTTAGTGCAGTTCCCCAGGGCGGCCGGCGGGGTGCTTTTGGTTTCTATTCCTAGTACAATTTTCCAGGGCGGCCGGCGGGGGCGGCGAGTGATGGGTAGGTCATTTTGCATTCAGCCGTTTACGGGCTATGACATCTTCCTAGCATCCTCGCTGCTTTAAATTTTCATACCCCAAAGGAAACCAGCAGAAAATCAAACAAAGCCGTAGCTCCCTGAGTGATAGGTCACCTTGGGGGATGGAGGGTAAACCTATAGAGACCTCGTAAAATGCTTTTTACCCACCCAAAGCTTATGTGGAAGATCCTCAGTAAAATCTCCGGAGCCATCCAGAGGCCCTTTTTTTTTTTGGGTGAAAGACTTTCCACCAAACTTTCTGCGATTTGCTGTTTCATCTCTATTGCAGTTTCCCACTACAAGATGGAGTATCCATCCTACGTATAAACAGCAATGGGTAACTTTGATTCAGATTTGATTAGCAGCCATATGTACGTACATATTCCCACCACAGGATGTACATTCGACTCGTCGAACGTACCTGATACACCGCCATGTACCTCCTCGTACCCGAACAAGGCACTCACTGCAAACGACGCCGAACTACTGGACTCGACTATCCGACCGAATTGCATATCTTCAAACCCTCCACTCCCTCATCATCATCGTACATCCCCCTCGCCCCCGTGCCGTATCTCCCCATAGCCTCGCTGGTAGTCGATCCCAGGGTTTGGGATTTTCGCATCCCTCCCAACGCCGGCACATGCACCGTTTCTTTTTCCACTGCGGGGTCTCCCTCCACGACAACGCACGGCAAGCGCCCGTTCCCCCAGCCAGCAGCGGTACATATCTATACCCGCCTGCATACCGCTTGCAAGTGTACCCGGCCCCACCAGGGCAAAAAAAAGGGAAAAAAGAAAAGAAAAACGCCCATTATCATATGTAAGCGGGGAATGCATAAAGCCCATGTTTCTCTCGTTCGCGGCTATACAGGCGGCTGTTATAGCCTTCTCGCAAACGCCTCTCTCCATCACCCCCCACCCTCTCAGATGGAACATGCATGCACAGGATCTTGACATTAACATACTACTGCTACCCCACTAAGTACACCCCCTCCCCTTCCCCTTCCCCCAGCCCTATCCAACGCAATCAATAGACGCCGGATCCTTTTTATTCCACAAGGGTCCAAAAAAAACCAGTAGGATAAAACAGAAAAAAATGTTACTTTGGGCCTGGACGCCATAAAAAAGGGATTTTCGCCCTGCCTCACACTCCGAAAAAAAATCCAAGACCAAAAAGAATAAATGCCCTCCAAAGACATTAACCATAAAGACAAAAAAAAGACCAACATAAAAAGGCAAAAGGTATCTCCCAGATTTTTTGCAAAAAAAAATAACAAGAAAAAAAGCCATTTAGACAAATAAAAACCCCCGTGAACACAATATAATAGTTATGCAATTATAATAAGCTTGGGTAGTACGCGGTAGGTAACTGCCCAATCAGATGTGGTTCAGCGTAGCAAAAGGAAAGAAAGTAATAAATAAATAATAAAAAAAGAAAGTTAAAAAGAAGGAGAAGCAGAAGCAGAGAGCGGGTAATAAGTAAATAATAAAAAGAAAAAATTCAAATAAAAAAGAAAAGGAAAATATTGTTAAAAAGCATAACGGCTCAGATCGATCGTAGAAAGTAAAGTAAGCGCACCAAGCGCAGTGTTTTTCCCAGACGCGAATAAAAGACACTTTCGACTCCCAAACACTCACAAAATGCAAACAAAAAAACCCAAGATGATGCGATTTACCACTTCACCTCCTTCAAAATCCCCGCTAAATCAACACCCCCCCTAGCTGCATATCATAATTGGAACTTTCGATCCAGATGATACTTTGCAATATGGGTGTGCATATCCTCATATATCCCTATACCCGGTGGCCCCATCTCACCCCCAGGTCGCAAAGGTGGAAGTTGCTGTTGATCATATGGCGACCCATCCGAGCCATCGTCATCCTCCTCCATATGACAGCCACCATTGCTTGCGAAATCGTAATTAGGTTCGCCATTCGAAGTGCTGGAACCGTTTGGCGAAGTTATAGACATATCCTGTACATGCTTCCCGTTTTCCCCATTCTCTGGACGTGATTTCTTCACACCGGATATCTTTCGGTCTTTTCCACGGCCCTTGATTCCCCGATTCGAGTTCTTGTAAAGCTCGGCGAAATATTCAAAGAGGTCGCGGTCCGCCATTGAAATATCGTCCGGGTTTCGGATGGAGGCGAATTTCTCCGTCAACTGTCGTAATGCGGTTGCGTGGAATTTGTTTTGATGAGACTGTTTGCGAGGAGAAAGAGGGTGGATCAGCGGTGGCAGTTAGTGGGTGCTAATGATATTGTTCCCCACCTTCAGGTTTCCTAATTGGGTGAACTGCTTGAGACAATTATCCAATTTGCAAGTGAAAGGCTTTGCGCCATCGTGGACAATCTTATGAGCTCGAACGTTTCCTCGCTGCGCAAAACGCTTGCCACAGTAATCGCACGAATAAGGTTTCTCGCCCGTATGTCGACGCTCATGTGTCTGTAAATCAAAATGTTAGGATCAGGGACCGGGCCGGTCCACGCGGCTACCCGAAGAATGGAACAGACTCGGCAGCCGGGGAAGAAACATGTGCACTAACTTTAAGATTGCCCAATTGGGAAAACCGCTGACCACATCCAGGCTCGCTGCATTCCTATAAACCCCAACCAACATCAGTACTACCATCTACCGAAACCAAAACATGATCCAATGCGGAAAGTAAACGTAAAGTCCGTTCTTTTCACGCAACGGCGGTGGAAGGGAAAGACGAACAAAAGGCTTATCCCCCGTATGAGCTCGGGAGTGGATATCTAGGTGAGTTCTCTGGAAGAAACTCTTGTTACATCCAGGAACCGTGCACTCGTATCTCTTTTTCTGCTTCGGCGAACCCTTTTTTAGTTCGTCCTTCTCGCTCATCGGTGGGCTCCCTGCCTCGCTCGACGTCAACATCTTATTGACATCCATACATGGGGATTGGTGATTCTGAGGGGGCGAACCCATCGGATGTTGATACCCATTGTGATATGGACCTACGAAAGCTGTGGGTTGAGAATAAACGGGTTGTCCAGGTTCGCCCTTGGGCGAGTGGTGTTGCCGGTATCCTGGAGACGGTGACTTCTCGTCCTTTCTAGGCTGTTTCGCTTGTATTGCCTTCATCAAGTTGTCCACGTCCGTCTGAAAGTCTACATCTCTGTCCGGGCTTTTAACTTTGGTGGTTCCCACCAAATGAGAAATTGAATCCGTCTTTGGCCGTGGTTTCGGTGGATGTACAGGTAGGACCTGCTCAGGCGACTGCACTTGCTGATGCTGCTGCTGTTGGGGTTGGTTGTGTTGTTGGATTTGGCGCTGCTGCTGTTGCTGCTGTTGCTGCTGCTGCTGTTGCTGCTGTTGCTGCTGTAACTGCTGCTGGCGTTGTTGCTGTTGTCGTTGCTGCTCTTGTCTCTGTTGTTCCAGCCTCTGCTGCTCTTGCTGTTGCTGCTGCTGCTGCTGTTGTTGCTGCTGCCGGAGCTGAGCTGCTTGTTGCTCCTGCTGTTGCTGTTGCTGCTGTTGCTGCTGCTGTTGCTGCCGTTGATTCTGCTGCTGCTGCTGCGGTAATGCTACTGGTTGGGGGCGAGGCGGATTCTGGTGGGCTGGTGAATGTTGTAAAGGCTGTAATGGTTGCTGTTGTGGGAGTTGAGACTGTTGATGAATGTGGAGAATTGGACGCTGCTGTTGTGGATTTATCTGTGGTGGTTGCTGTGGCGCAGGATGAAAAGTATATGCTGGTGACTGGGTTGGAATAGCCGGTTTTTGAATGGGACCCCCCCTCAAACTATTCGAGTTTCTCCCTAGCTGGCCAGTATCACGAGGTATTGTTTGCGGAGGAATCCTATGAGTTACCAGCGCCTGCGGCTGTTGGAGCGGTGGCTGATGAGGATTATGGTGAGGGTGATGTGTATGTGGTTGTTGTTGTTGTTGTGGTGGAGGCGGCGGGAAAGCTTGAGGGCCATAACCTGGCTGAGAATGGCCAACGACTTGGTATTGCTGAACTTGGGAATCAAACCCATATTGTCCGCCTCCATAGGGGTTGAAATTTCCCATCTGATTTCCCATGTGGTCCGCTACATATGGCTGCCCTTCCATGGGCATATGTGGTGCCATAACGCCTGCCCGCGAAGCTGGTGACGACGATGATGCCGAGTGATCGTTGCGAAAAACAAGCCCAGAGATATCCATAGCCCCAGCAACTGCGGCAGGAGTCGGAGGATTCTCACGACGACGATAATGGTGATGTTGAGGCCAGACGGGAGCAGTGGTTGAAGCTGCCGCTAGCGTGGCTACTACCGTTGACGCCAGAACTGCTGGTACGGTATGTATGTTGGGCAGTCTGTACTGCGCTGCTGTTTGGGTGGGATTTGCTTCTGCTGCTGGGTATGCTAGTTATGTGGGTGAGAAATCCCAGTGGTGAATCAGGTTCAGGTTGTCAGCGGTGTGTGAATGGAGGGCGACTTTTCGTAGTAATAAGCAAACTGCTGCGTGAATGATGCCGCGCCGGGAATGCGGTCTCTCGGTAGAAGGGTACTTCTTTCTTCAGCAAGGTCGTGTCCAGTGGATCGAGCTCCTGTTGCTGTGTTTGGTCCGTCGCAGGGCCGGAGGTATTATTTGACACGCCGTTCCGCGCCTGTTGGAGCTGGTGTTCCCAACTTATGTACCATGAATATAATAGCTGGTAGCTCGTCTAACGGATTCCCCCACACCCAATAGTGTTAGGGCTGCAATGGTAAATAAGGAGGTGGTTTGTGAACCAGGGTGTGGATGGGAGAGTTGCACTAGTTTTCTTCAAGGGGATGATGAGGAATCGCATCCGACTGAGCGTGTCCTGACTCTCTGGTTCTAGGAGATGCTACTTGATACAAGCGAAGCAGTGCAGACCTAGAGTGGAATAGGGCCAGGTGACTGGCGAACGTGGGAGCTAGAAACCCCTGTCAGGATCAGGAAAAAAAAAACTACGGCCGTCTAACCAGGTCGGCGAATATTGGTATCGTAAAAACTTCCCAAGGCAGGATGATGTCGATATTTTTTTTTGAGGGAGCAGCAGCGCAGTTGCAGTACCGCAACACAGTAGTAGTGGATATTGGGTTGGGTTTGGGGGGATGGATGGGATGGGGAATTTCAGGCAGGCAACGTCAGGGCCACGCGCGGGACAGATATTTGGGGGTTGCGAGAGCGAGGTGAGGATGGGAATGGAGAGGGGTGCGTAACGATATCAAGCAGTTGAGTAAGTGAGCGATATGTAGAGGGCCTAGTCGACTAAGTACTGAAACAATCCTGGGGAAAGGCAGCATGGACCTGGACCTAAGTTCATTCGGTACTTAGCGGGACGACGAGAGGCGACGAGGGGGGGAAACACCTTGGTGGGGGGCATTAGATGGATTTTTATCATCCAGAGCCTCTCTCCCCTTCCCCACTCGCCTCTTCGCTCCACCACGCTCCTTCTCCTCGCAGACGCCGTAGACTAACCAGAAAACCTGATACCTACCTGAACATGTCGCGCCCTCGAGCAGTAACCACCACACAAAACAGGCCGCCATTTTGGCCTTCTTCTAATAAGCATACCGCGGATGCATGAGCTTATTTCTGACTGGGATTTCCCCCTCGAACTCTTATTACATATTGTTTGCTCTGGACTAACATCCGCCTTACCCTAGAGAGAGCGCGCACGCAGGTCTCAGTTCAATGAAAATGAGAGGGAGGAGGCAGCATGGCTCTAGCCTCCTATGGCAAAGAACCAACACACCGGTTTCTGGTCGGCACTTCGATTATCGAGCAGAGAACCTCTTCCTCGCTACAGAAGGCATCAAACCCAAAGGGAGGAAGTGGCTTGCTCCTTGTGTCGCATGCCATACGAAGCGCGCAAGACACTGGAGCTGAGGTTGCATCGACCGCGAGCGACCCTAGTTGGATCGAGCCTAGTGTGATTGGGGGGCAAAAACCCCGGTCGCCTCCTCGTTGGTCATGGCCGGTCGGCAGGCTGGGAAGTGTGTTGGGATATCACCGTCTGTGGTTGGTTGAGACGATCCATCGGAATCCGAAGTGAGAGAAGGAAGGAGGCATGGTGCGGCATTCAAGCGAGTGGAATAAGATCTGCAGCCGGCATCTCTCTTCAACCACAGCCCAACTCCGATCCTTACCACCCACCACCGCTGCCAGCCAACCAGCTCCCATCCATACATGTAATTCCGTGCGTGCGGCGGTGAGTTATGTATGATGTACATTATTGTAGCTGCAGACTGCGCTTGCTGCTGCAGCATCGTAGGTGACCGCCGCCCGTTGTACCAAGATGGTCACGATGTACCTACCAGTATCTATATAACTCAAACGTATTTCGGTAGGATCTGGACCCGAAGAGATGGATAGCGGGAGCACTGTGCGAGGCAGAGGCATGGGTACTCTATCGAAGCCAGCAGCGAAGGAGTACAGAGATATTTCCTGCTTGCGCGATATCCCGGATCCTAGCAGCAACACCTGCCTGGTGGAAGTCGAGCAAGGTAGAGTGCGGATCCAGGATCCTGACACCAGGAAAGCAGAAAGCAGGCGTCCTTCAAAACCGGGGGCTGAATGATTGCATGCCGATCACGAGTGGGCGAGCCTCGTGTAACCCAGCCAAGCGCCAAGCGCCCGAACAGGAAACTAAGGCTTGTTGCTTGCGAGATGCGTGCTGGGATGGATGGACGAACCCACCCACCGCCCAAAGAGAGCTTCGATGTTGCGCTCTGGGTGGGTATATTAGTCTGTGCGACCATTTGATGGATGGTATATATATGTTCCATTAATGTTTTTCGTCTTGGGTGTTCGTTCGTTCGTCCGTCTGGGAAGGGGCTGGTTGCTCTTCCATGCATCTGGTGTCTCACTAGTCTGTGAACGCAACAGCTGAATGGCCAAGTTTGAGATATCATGATACTGCACTCTAACAATATATTGAACCTAGCGAAAGTCTCTCTATCGAAGAAAATCACATCATACGTCGTGACTTGGAGATGGGCGAGCAATTGCAGGAGTTGGGAACACGCGTACGTACCTTCTGTATAATCATACATATCGGCAGCGCATCCGTCTCGGTCAGATCTGTCACTGAACCCAGACCCCTTTCATCAACCACGAACCGTGTAACCAACCACTCCGAGGCTGCTGCTTGCTGCACCTTATTTTGCGAGCTGAATACAAAGTTGCTCGGCTCCGGAAGTAAAGAAGATCGGACGCATTTTGGTAAGTAGTTGAAATTTGGCGGAGGGTTGCAGGGGGGTGGAGTCAGAGAGAGACTGTTTATGATGACGAATGCAGTCTGTGCGTATCTATTTGTTGCTTCCTGATGATAATTCAAACTAAAACCCGCGTTTTACCCAAAATGCCCACTGGTGTTTGCCCCTTCTCAATTATCCAGTTCCCGTGTACCGGAGCGTCCGATCTTTCCTGCTATGCACCTGAGGGAGTAGTAGAGCATCTACTTGGTACACGCGCCTGCGATGTGGGTACCTTACCGAACGCCTGGAGCCAGCCCTGTCAGTCACCGAACGACCGTGGACGGAATATCCCACATCATAGATACACCACTGCTTTGCAGATCTGGACGGCGATATATCAGTTACCCCATTATAAAGGATGCGACGATGGGAAACGGGCAGCCGTGGCCGGGGGGTGGTGGTGTTATCCTCGAAACCCCCACACCGTCTTCGCTTCTCGACTTTTCGACCTCCCATCTCGCTACTTCTTCACCTTCTCCTTCACCTACTAATACCACAAACTATAGGCACTTAACCACCCCCTTTCCCTATCCTTTCTCAACCAAAATCGTGTTTAAGTTGAGCATCTTTGGGCGGACCATGCGAACCACTAGCCAACGACATGGACCGGCCAACCACACACAACACGAACAGTGGGCGCAAATAACAACATCCTCCATCCAGATATGCTTGGTTATTTTTTTTCTTTGCGAGATTGATATTTCCGCGCGGCCCGCCGCCCGTTTCATAAAAAATAAAAAATAAAACCATACACAAAACCAGTACCACCACCTCCCAGCCCCCCCCCCTCCCCCCAGGAAAAAAACACTACACCTCACTCGCTAGATATTCCTACGTGATCTGATCTGCCCCAGATTTTCCCCAGGGCGTGTTGTAAGAAGAAAACAGGAGGAAGACTTTTGTTTCTTAACCCAGGGTTGGCAGTGGCGGTGGGTCAGGTTAGTTTAGTTTTTTGTGCGCGCATCTCGCCTACCTTCTTTTTTTCCCAATCGATGAAGATGGGTGTGGTAGACAAGGAAAAGAAAAAAATCAAAAATCAAACAAAACACATAACAACCCTTTATGCATGAAGTGCTCATCCACTAAAACCCACTCATACCCACACCCACCCATCACACACGAAGGGAGACGGGATGTTACTCTAGCGTAGCCGCAGTAGCAGCGGGGAAAAAAGGAAATTGGAGTGATGTAAAAGAAAAAACCCATTCAACCAGGAAAGTGAAGAAGAACAGACGCCAGACATCCCTCATGCTCAGCGGCAAAAGTAGGCAAAAAAGAAATCAACACACGCAAAACGAGAAAAAGCAAAAATAAGGTTCAAGATTGATTTTGGAGTTACCTAATGATGTGGATATCTCTCTCTTCCACATGGGAATTGTGGAGTAATGAAGATGGGCGTTTTCCGGGATCGCTGGAAAAAAAGGTCGCGTCGCAAGAAAGTGGTTGCCGTTCAGTTCCTCATGGAATACTGGGATGGTGGAAAACCCACCAACGTGCAGCAGGTACCCTCACACGAAAGGGAGACACAAAAATTCACCTACCTGCATACCAACCAACCGCAGCCGCAGCCTTGAGCCAATGAGACGCACGCGAAACCACGCGGGTATTACTATCTCTCAGATACGATATCAGCTATCTCTCTCTTTCTCCCTCTCGGTCACTCTCCCTCTTCGTCTTCAGAGGCCGCGGAAACACCCACCCACACCAATACTCATGCTCAGACACAACATGCACACCATTCACAATACCTAATCATCCGCCCGCACCGCGCAACTGCTGCCCGTGGCCATCTGGATTCTGCGCATCTCGTTTGGGGTAGGGATCCTAGGGGATGATTACTTATTTCTCACACTGTTACTACTGCACCCCACACTTATTCGGGCCGACCAACCTTCCCCTACGTTGCAATTCGGGCCGTTTTAAATTGTGCGGATTGGACCTACCTAAAGCATACTTTTATATATATATATATAAATATATCTATTTTCTTCACGTCCTATTAAGTTCCTAAGACGCGGATGATGATGTCCTATGTCCGGCCGGGCCCTTTTTATTCTACCTATACGACAACCCAAAAGAAAATGCACAATTAATAACGCAACGCACGCAAGTTTAGAATCCGTCTGCTTAACCTTCTTTCCCTTCTCTCGCTTGGATGGAAGGGAAGGAAAGGGAAGGGCACAAGCAAACACACACGCACCGGCATATATGCACCACCCGCCCCAATATTGTGTACGGCATATACACCTGACCTGCAGAGGTATAGCAGGCTCCCCCCTTTCCACCGGCAAAGTTCGCTGCATCTGCTGTTTCTGGAGCTGTTGCCGCCGGACACCGAATCTGTTGGAGGAGTGTTGATGTCACTTGGGTGGTGCATGTGAAGTCTCGTGCGCATCACTCGTTCCCCTCCGTCCAGGTCAGTCCACTTCAGCATCGCTATTCCTCTGCTCTGGGGTAAACACCGGTCCCCTCATGACCAGCGGAGACGGAAGCCCGACCTCCGTAGCACCGTCGCCACTAAACACGTGCTATCACTCGCCTCTGTTTTTGCCCCGCAAAAACCCCGCGCAGAGAAAGAAACAGGGGAGAAAGCAAGGTAAGTAGGCAGACAAAAAAATTATCCCCATCCCGAAGTCCAGGTCCGCAAAGTTTAAAAAGTAAGGCAAAAGGTAAGCCCTTGCATTACCCCGCAAAAACGCCGTACAGCACCCGCACGAAACGGATATACTTCTCCACATCGTGACCAACCTGTATATGTGGAATGACGAAAGAAAAAAACAAAAAGGAGGTATGTAAAAAAACCCCTCGCCTAAAAGTAGTTTGGTGGAGGGGAGGGTTCATACACAATCACTCATTCAATTCACGGAAGGTCACTCCGTCGCCTACTAACTTTTTCAATCGTATTCACAGCCCTCCTGTTTCCACCCCACTTTCAACCCCTTTTTCTTCTCCTGAGGTAAAGAGAGCAGACGTCACAAGCCTAAATAAAGTGTACGATAAAGATAATAGACAATAATCGAATCCCCACAGCCCCACTAGCCCAGACCAGCCACTGCACAGCTAGCCACGAAAGCGAATATAAAAAGGGAAATAGTAAAAAGAAGAGGAAAATACACGGACGGAATACGTTCCCCCGTCCCAAGCAGACCCAGCATGGAGAGAAGTCAACGGACAGAGTAGGCGTAGGGGATAGAAGAAATTGGGAAAAACAAAAAGCTCTCAAAGACCACGCACAAATGAAACGAAATAACGAAAAGAAGAAGGACCCTTAAACACAAAAACCCGCCCCACCACACAAACGTGATATGATATTTCAAAGTCCAAAGTCCACCATCCCGAATCCATCACAAGTCAAGTCAAAAGTTGTGTCCACTTCCCCCCTCACAGTCCCACTAGACACCAGGTACTCCTGAAACATTTTTCCCCAGCCTTTGTCGTTTTGAAAACTCCCAGTTTAACATTAGAAAACTACTGCACATCGCCTCGTCTATCCGATGAGATTTTGGCGGTATGGCTCGTAACTGCGGCAGGAGAAATGCATGTTAGCACTCAACAGGACTGGATGACGACGCGGGATAGCGTGGGGGTGGGGGTGTAGGGGGACATGTGTCAACCCGTTTGCGACATTTGCGGGGTACGATGAAACCAGGGATAGAACGAAAAGAAAGAAAAAAATAAGGCCAAGCATGTGACTCGCTGGTTGACAGCAGGAGTGTGCTGCATGCATAACATGCCGAGAAAAGCTGAAGTGAGTGAATAATACGGCACTAACCTCCAGATACGGGCGCGCATATCTCCGCTTCCTGTTGCGAATAGTCCTCCCGTCGGGCTTGGGGCGACTGAGATAACTGCATCAATGACAAAACACCGATTAGCTGAACTGCCGATAGACAAGAGGAAAAACGACAAGACAAAAAAGCAAATCAAAATGTTGTGCTACGGATCTGGCCGAGTGTTGCGAAACGATCTGCATCGCCTGGAACATCGATATTATGAACGCTGAGCGCCCCAAAGGCCAGAGTGTCCAACTTGCAGCGCCTTGGTGCAAAGTGCACAACAGCGTCAATGAAAGCGACGAATGACAACATACCAGAATTCTTGTGACCCTGAAGCATAAGTTGAGCACTGGCAGTCTGTGGATCCCAGAACTGCACCCCGCGATCTTTCGAACCACTGAGAACCCATTTTCCATCAGGCGTCAACGCAACACTAAGCACAAAATCCTAACCACTAATGTCAACACTGCAGATATCCGGTGGGAACCGCCTTAAGCGCTCTAGTCTGATATACCGACCTTATGTCCCTCAAAAGTTTTTATACACTTGCCGCGAGGGGTGCCAGAGATTGACGGTACAGCTCTTTGCAGCTCCCACATCTTGATCGTTTTGTCCAAACTGCCGGAGACCAGTTCTCTGCCATTGGGCGAGAAGGCGACGCTGTAGACACTGTCTCTGTGGCCATCGGGCCCTTCCAGTCGTTCAATCAAATAGCCGGTATGAGCATCCCACACCCTTACACTCTTGTCGAGAGATCCAGCTGCAACCAGCTTGCCATCTGGGGATATGGCAACAGTCGTGACACCATCTTCAATGCTCAGAGTGAGCACATTTTGGCCGGACTCAATGTCCCATACTCGTACTGTACGATCTCCACTACCAGAAGCAATATGTCGACCGTTGCGAGCAAAGTCCAAAGAGTAGATATCCTGCTCGTGGCCGTGGAAGGTGTGTCGGATTACACGGCTTGCGATATCCCAGACCTATTCAAGGCAATAATACCATATCAGAAAGTGTTGCTAACAAAATAACAGGGGCAGTATCCTCACCCTAATTTGTTTGTCCTCGGCACCAGTGGCAAGATATCTTCCATCGGGACTAAAACAGACGCTGCGAATATAGAGATCGCCATCCCTGTCAACAGAATCGTCTTGCAGCGTCGTAACCTTGTGTCCATTTTGAACATCAAAGATCTGAGCACTTCGGTTGCAGCCAGTAGCAATATATTTTCCATCCTGACTAAATCGCACACAGCATACTACACTGTGGTGGTCGAGTGTATGTACGAGATCCACATCCAACAATCGAGGAACTCTGGGATTGAAAAGTGCAAACCAATCTGAGCCTTCCTTCTTCTGACTCGGAGGAATACGTTCGGGATCGAGGTCGGCCAGGTTGTTGCCGACAGGTGGCAGAGCTGGTACAGGACTGGGACGGGCAACCTGAGGGGATGCGCGAGGATCTTGGTAGGATCCCTGAGGCTGGTTCTGCTGCTGTGGTGTACCTGGACCTGCACCTGGAGGCGGGCGTGGCCTTTGTTTAGTGCCAGGAGAGGCGGTAGGTTGAGGGGGGTTGTAACCTGGGTTCGACATCAGCAAATGTGGGAAAGATCCGTGCAGAGATGTATTCTCACCATTCATGAATGACTGCCCTTGCGGATATCCGGCGACGGGTTGCGGCTGTTGCGGTGGTTGGTTGGGAGGGAGTTGTTGTTGGATAGCTGCTGGAGGCGGTGGTGGGATGTGCTGCTGTTGCTGCTGCTGCTGTTGTGGATCCTGTTGTTGCGGAGGTGCAAGCCCTGGCCCTCCCTGTCCCCCCTGGCCTGACATTATACCCCCAAAAAGGTCCCTAGGTCCGTGCCCAATGGAAGGAGGTGCAGGTTGCGGAGGTGGCGCACCGCCATGCCCATGAGCGCTACGCGCTTCCAGTTCTCGCGTGAGCCGCGCAATTTCATCTTCATACCTAGTGGTGACCAAACGGTTGGTGTCAGTGATTGCTTATTTTATACTTGGTGTTGTGCGGTTTGACGCGCGATAATTGAAGGCAACTTGTAGACGCACTTTTGTTTCATTGTAGTATGCGCGGCTTCCAGCTGGAAAACAGTCGATCTCACGACATCCATCTCCTGAACTTGTTGTTGAACTGTGATAAAGTTAGCATGATGAATTCCAATGCGATTCAAGCTGTTGCCTGGCGCGACGTAGTGGCACAGTTGACCAGACAAGCGGAAGTGGCGTACTTTTGTGCTCATATTCCCCATTGCGAGCTTGCTGAGCCTCGTACTCCGACCGTAGTTGATCCAACAGCTCATTGACCCGGGATGGGGCGGGGCCCACCATCCCACGGTGAGAGTTATACATCCCTGACATGCGGTAAGGAATGGCGTCTTCGTATCCGTCCGGCGCTCAAACAGTAGGTGTAAGTGGGATGAATGTAAATCGCGGTGATAGACGGTATGATGGTGGTGTGCTTTCCGCAAAATGTCCAAAACCAACAAGCAAACAGTCCAAAATTGTGCGCACTCCCGGTTTAGAAGATAGCACGGGCTGAAGACGGAGACTGCCAAGCAAAGCGATGAACCTGCAAGTCGCAATTATTTGTTAGGCAGGGCTTTTCTCGCACGCGTCAACGACGGGTTAGAGGAAGGCGGTAAAGCAGCCAGATCCAGCGTAAAGCTGAAAAGAGCAAGCGCGATGGGAATAAAGAATATAAAAATATATAAAGATGGGTTGATGGTATGGCCGTGATGGCAGGGAGTTGGGTTGAAGAAGAGCGATAGGAGGTGGTGATGAAGGTGGTGGTGGTGCAGACGATGGGTAAGGCTGGCTGCGGCTGTTGTTTCTTGTTTCGGCGGCAGGCGGGACAGGGTAGGCAGGGAAGGTAGGCAGCAGAGGAAGGGAGGAGAGGGTGACGGACTTCGAAGCGACTGACACGTCTCGAGTGATCGGCAACGAGCAGACAGGCAGACAGACAAGCGAACAGCTGCGAACGAGTGCCTTGTACTCTACTTTTGTCGTTGGCGGGCGTCGTCAGGGTCGTGATAGTGATAAATAGTGCGTCTGAGGTTGGATCGTCTCGTTTGGCTCGTCACGGGGATGTACTTGTACCCAAGTGAGCAAGCACTATAAGCAAGTAGGCAGTTAAGCAGATTGTGGTGGTGGTGGTGGTGGTGGTGGTGGTGGTGTTGGTGATTAGTGGTGGGTTGTAGAGAGCGCAGAGTAATGAGGCGGGTAGTGAGGTGAGTGGTGGTGAGTGGTGGTGAGTGGTGATGGTGATGGAGGTGATGTTGCTAAGGGAGGGTTGGGTGCGGTGTGCGAAGGGTGCAGAATAGCGTGGAGGGAGAGTTTTGGAAGGTCGTTTAGTTTTATGAGGGGGACACGATTGTGCGAGCGAGCGGCTACCACCCGGCAAAGCCCAGAACCTCACTCGTGAAGAGGAAGAAGCAAAACAACTTGCTTGGGGACGAGTTGCAGCGGACAGGGGCCTCCTGTAAAAATGTTATGGATATGATATGGTACTCTACAGTACATTTAGCCCCGGATGCTTCCATGCTCAGGGTTAGGGGTGGCTGGGGTGGCTGTGAGTGCGCGCAGTGGAGTTCTTAGACGGTAATTCTGCTCGTCTTGTCTGTCGGTCTTGACTTGAACCTGACTTGAAGTTGACTCGAACTGCCAGCCGATGGCGCTGATGGTTGGGCGATCGGGGGTTTCTTCAGCTCAAACACCCAACACAACCCCAGACAGCCAACCATCTCCCTGGCCCATATCGCCAGTTCCCCGATCTCCATCCAGCAAAACGGTACATCGCCAGTGGTCCTCCTATTGAACGACGTCGGTAGCAGTCTCACTAGCCACTGGCAGTAGCGTGCGTGCGAGCCACCACTAGCGGGCTGTGCTACCACACTTGTCCTTAGATCGGAAAGCAAGCAGCCGTCATAAAACATGGCGATTTGAACAACTGCAGCACAAGGATCCCGAAAAACAAAGCAGAGCAACCCTTTGGTCTGTGGAACATGCCAATGTCTTCCACGACCCCACCACCGCCCAGCTTCGCGATCGCTTACGATGGGAATTTGGGAGTCTGTAATTCTCTCTCGCTTCTTTCACTCTCAGTATGGGTAGCCCACAGTCTGAACAGACCGCGGATGTCATAATTAGAAGTGGTTGGGCACTCGTTCGTCGGTCGGGCAATATTACGCTCGAAAGCCAAGCCAAATCTCGACCCATTGCAGTGGAGTACGCTACTTAGCGGTTGCAGCAATCCGTGGGGTTTGTTGTGTGTTCGCCCTGCAGCTGTGGAGTATATCTTGAAAGCTTGCTGCTATAGCGGTCATATTCACCATGCTGCTATCGTTCTTCAAAGACCTATCTCAACCACATCAAGAGATCCTGGGATGCGACTAACTAGCTAGGGTTTCGAAGGAAGCGATGTTCACCAGTTACGTGGTGGACATCGGACATTGGCAGTGTTGGGGTACCTTAAACCCCGCGGTTCGGACAGTTATTCAAAGTAGGTTACACTTTTCCCTCAACCTTTCCAAGATGGCAACGATGCTTAGGCAGAACCTACCGGGCGACGGCTCGGGATACCGATACCCTTCCTCATATTTGGGTCATCCGCAACCAGGATCAATCCTGTACAGCCGACGATACCGCTGAAGCGGCATTTTTGGGAACACATACTACTAACGCCTGATACCCCGGACTTAATTTTCCAGTCATCCACCAGGAAGCGAATGGTTCCCGCACGGTCATCCTCTCAGTCATCGCTCAAAATTTTGCCAAGCTGTAATTCGGCACCTCCCCGAGTTTGGTCTGGGCCTCAGGCTGCGAGAGCTAATCTTGCACGGATACTGCGAGATCTTCATTAGGCGCCGGTGAATGATTGCAGGCTATGGGGCTGCCCTGTTGCCGTCAATACTTTGCAGCTACACAGACTCGTATTGCTGGTGGTTTGCGATACCCAGATACCCAAAACGCCATGCATTGTTTCACCAGGACTAGTTGGAGCAAGAAAATCGGGTGTTATAAGGAGCACAGCTCGACAAATGAATGCTTGTATGGTCGATAAAGGCTCCATCTAAGCTAAGCTATGACTGCCGAAACGTTTCTGACTCGGATCGTAGCGATATCCGACTGAATTTCCCTAAGCCCGTCCATATCCAACTAGAGCAGCATCCCAAAGGTTATTCCATGAGCACGCTGACTCAAAAGTCGAACTCCTTGCATAGTTGCCTGCCAGTAGGTACCCGTCAGCTCTGCAGCGCAGCGGCATACGTGCAACCAATGGCCGTGTTCCGGTGTGTTTCTTTCCATTTGAGATCAGCACGGTAACACTTCTTGTCTACGGCGACTTTTTCACATGGTTGGTTGGCTGAGGGTAACCGCGAGAGATGCTGCTTTGCGATTCTCTAATACCGCCCCCCTAATCTTTCATCCATCGAAGATTAGAGTATTAAGGAATTGTTATTACTAGCGCAAACTCACACTAGGCTGTCTGCCACTTTTAACCTCTAGAAATTTACCAAGGGATGTTCATTCCGAGCCCATACTAAACGGGATGAGTGGTTTGCTTGCTCTGGTCCCTTAGATAAAGCACTTGTAATTGTGGTAGCGTTTGGATGGGGACGCTTTACAGATGACCATCCAGTCGAGACGATCGTGTGTGGGCTATAATTGTTGCAGAGAACTGGACGATGGGACAATACAAATTCAGTTTGACCGAATGGAATTTATGGGCTGAAACGCTACCAAAGATATGCGATGCTATTGGAAATTTGTGGGCTGTCATTATTATATAGCAATGTATCTCAAGACTGTTCAACTCTGACTCCTTAGACAACATTGAAGGCTAAAAGCAAGAGGATAAAACGCCATGGGTACGGAGGATGTGTCCCTCCTTTTCCACCTGGGCTTGGGGAAATCAAGCGGAACAACTTTCGCAAATGGTTAAGAATGCAGGCATAACCCGAGAGCGCGCGTGTGTTGTTCGTCTCATCTTCGCCTGGTCGAAACTGTGACTTCGTTGCAATCCTCTGAAGGGAACGTGCATTACCAGCCAGGTACCAACCCTTTAAACCAAACCACTTGCAGCACAATCCCATCTCCTCCCGCATCCACCCGTTTGGTTATGTGTCCATCCTTCTCAACCCGCTGGACACCCCACGTCTTAGAAACCCTCCCTGATCTCGTACCTAGAGCTTGACGCTTGCTACTGGTTTATGACCTGAAAACAATAAAGTTGCAATTATAACCCTTCACCCGCCCCACGTTGGTTGGATTTGGTTTTGTTGAGAGGGGTGGGCGGGTGTTTATTCCTGGAAATCCCGGGGGGAAGTTAGAAGTAGGTTCGTGCCGAAGGGTGCCAAAGTTATGCGTTTAATACCGACAGGAAGTGCTACCCGACCCGGGCGAGGTACGGTGGAGAAGTCCATTGCCTTGGGAGTATTTCGAATTGCACGAGCTGGTGGTAGCTCGTATAACGCTTAATTTAACGGATTGCTGGAAGGAAAAGATAACAAAGCCCTAACCCTACCGACGACATCATGGAGATGGGGCATAGCGGCAGCTCATCATGGTAGGAAAAAGAAAGCTCTGGTTGATAGTCCGCATATTTTGGGGGTGCAGGGCTTTTTCTAGGGACTTCGGGGGTGATACATACCCGTCTGCTGTTAAACCTCACCCGTGGACTTGGGGGATGAGGCCGTACCCTCTTCCGGGATAGATTTGTAGTATATAAAGATGTAGAGTCGAATCTGCAACCAGAGTGGCAATGTGCAAATTGAGGGAGGCATTAAAGTTGTGGATCGTATGTAAGCACATGCTATCTCAATTGATCAATGTCTGCTCTGTATGTATTTGGTGTACTTGCAGTTCCGTCCCGCATGTTTACAATCGAATGGAACACGCACACACACTATGTCATTCGTAATTCCATTCACACGCAAGCAAAAGTAAGTAAAAATTCTGGTATCCTCACCATCACTCCATCACCACTCCGTCCCCCCTTCCACCGCCGCCGCTGCTGCCGCCCCCTCCCCCACTCCCATCGTAGGAGCATTAAGCTGTCTCCAATCCTCAATCTACCCTCATTAGCCCCATCCCCCTGTTCACAGGGGGCACTCACCTCCTCAATCGTACTCCTCAATCGGTCTCTAATCGAATCCACCGCATGACTTCCCAGCAACAACCTCAACGGCGGCAACCTACAATGCCCCAGCTCCCACACCATCTTCGCAATCCGAACCGCACTCGTCGGCTGCCTGAACCGTAGCCAATCCACCATCCGTGTCGCATGTTGGGCGGGCGACGTAGTGGCCCGATACGCATCCGTCGGCGGTTTCATCAGGAAGTGCCCCCACATCGGCGAGGGACCGTTAATATTTTCGTCTGGCTCGTCGCGGCGGGAGGGGCCGGGTTCTACTAACGTGACGTGGATGTTAAAAGGTTCCAGCTCGTACATTAGACTTTCGGTCAAGCCTTCGACGGCCCATTTTGTTGCGCAGTAGGCTGTGCATGTCAGCGTGGAGGGCCCCAGAGAGGATAGGGGGAGTATACGGCCAAGACCGGGAACGCTGACGAGGCCGTGAAGGGAGGAGAAGACGATATATTTCCCACGCTTCTTGTTACGGAAGTACGGGAGGGTGATCTGGAAGATATTGATGAGGCCGGTGACGTTGGTCTCGAACTGCGCGCGGATGTCGTGTTCATCCTGGTCTTCGATTGCGCCGATGATGCCTACTCATGTCAACCCCTCCCTCTTTCCCCAAGAGGAAAAAAATGTTACCATAACCCGTGCAACTATATTATATCAGCAATGTTTTTGAAGGGGGTGGAAGGACAGACTTAACAACGATATCGACTCTCCCCCACCACTCCTGCGCGGAGTCCCAAGCCTTTTCGACCGTCGCTCGGTCTCGAACATCGCAGACCAGACCCTGACACCGCTTGTGCCACCCGTGCATACTCGCCTCCTCCGCAGGAATGTTCCGGCCAACGGCGGTAACGCAGTCGCCGCGTGCGAGTGCAACTCTACAGATACTCCGCCCCAGGTGCCCGGTCGCGCCAAATATCACCCATACTTGCTGGGTTGGGGGGCGTTGTGGAGACGGGGGCTCACAGGAGGCAGGAAGTTGGGGCGGAGGGATTGAGGGCGCTGATGAGGATGGCAGCGGGGGTGGTGGTGAGGTTTCTTTTAGGGATTCCATGGTGTGGAGCTATCATGATGAGATGGAGCGACACGGGAGCTAGGAGATGCGCATCACCTCGGCAACGATAAGCGGAGATAAGACACAGGCTTGGTCTCGAGTCCGGTTAAATTAAACTACCGGTAGTCCCATATGCGGAAAAAATCTTAGGGTGTCCAGCCACCATAAGGAAAAGCAAACCATTAACCCAGATACCAAATGTAAAGGATATAAAACAGAAAAGCACACATCCATCCATCCCATCCATAAACTATTGTTCCATGAAGAACCACGGCTGCCTTCCCTCTAGCTTCTCCCCTGGTGTCTCCATCGGTACTGGCACCGTTTTTTCAAACGCATGAATATCAATCGGTCCCTTCTGCTCAGGCGTGCCAGAAAGTGTCCTCCCTAAAACCATTGCGGGCACAGGAAGAAGCACCCCGCACTCCCAGTTCTTGCAGTTGAGCTTGGGGGACATTGTGCTCCGGTCTACTACTAGCTTGCCCCTGTACCACACGATCAGTGACTGAGAAGGGAGGGGTGACAGGAAAAGCCTTTACCAAGCGCTCTCGCTGAGATTTGCAGAACCAACATATGCCCACGCCGCCATCTGTCCATTCTTCGAATTCAGCGACTTCCCTGGACGTGCAAACAACAACTACAGTAGTCAGCGTGAATCCTCCCCTGTAGAGCATTCGTACATGCCTTATTATGCATCAAAGCACCAAGCCTAACGCTTTTGCAATCCCTCACCAATGCCTTTGGGAACGTCTGGTCATTCCACCATTTTCTCTGGAAACAGATTGTTCCTCCACAACCGACGCCACCTTTGCTAGCCACTACCGTGTCTTTAGAAGGGAAGAACACCCTGAATTTTTCTTTTATAGTATTCCATTTTGTTTCCTCCTCGAAATTGCTGTCGTCATCGGTGCTCTCTTCTTCGGCGTTCGTAGTAGCAGCTCGTACCTTCGTGAAGAAGGTTTTCGCACTTCTTTTTGGAGGTGGCACTTTTATAGGTTTCTTGTTGCGACGTTGAAGCTCCGCCGAACCATTGTGTCCTTGTGCAGCGCGGTAGATGTTGGAGATAAACTCTTCCTTCGCAGCACCAAGAGATGAAGTCTGGAAGGGAGTCAGGGAGATTTTACGTGTCGTGAAGTCTGTGTAGGACACATACCACGTAGTCAACTTCTAACCCTTTGCCTGAATGATAACCCAGCTTCTTCACTGCGGTTCCTAGGCCGCAGTAGCCAGTCCTCTTCCATGCCTCCCCGCCATGGCTACCTCCAATCGTATGGACAAACGCCATCTGCTTCGTTTCTGAGAAGTCATAGGACACCAACTCATTGATAACACTGAGGGGAATGTTTTGCTCACTGCAAAAGTAGAGCAACTCTTCCAAGAAAAACGTCTGTTCCAGGTTTGGTGATTCGAGCTTTGGTAGGTCGATAAGAAATACCATCTACCTCGTTATAATCTCAAAACTGGTAAGCATAGAACAGAGGGATTTACATTCTCCATAACTCCCGTCATCAATCCCCAATCATAGTTGGTCAAGTTTGCCGTAGGTATAGCAATACGTAACCACTCCCTGTCCCCTTTCTTGTGAAAAAGCAGCATCAGCTTGCTGTGCATACAATTCACTTGGCCGTCCATAGGCGGAAACACCAGCTCTATCCTAGCAAGTCCGCCAAATATGGCCTGTGTCATTTGCCGATCAGCTTCTTCTTTTCCTTGCATGACAAAGACCATGTTATGGTCTTTCCTGTGGAGTGGGAGGTGCCCCATGATCCACTCATAGTCCCATTGAAACGAAGAGAGAAGCGTTGTGACAAGGGTTTCCTTCTGCAGGACTCCCTCGATCTGGATAGTGTCTGAACCATTATTCTGATTCTCGAGCCAGGTCTTTTTGACAACCCCTGTAGGATACCAACCATCTTTGGCGGTTGTAGGAGGATCGGTAGCGGGTGTAAGGGCTGCTGAAGTTTGTTTCAAAGTAGTTGGTTTCACCTCCTCCAGATCTACAAGTGGGATCCCATCCTCTGTTGCGGTGTCCTGGACTGGGATCGGAGAAGGAACGCTTGGGACAACCTTGAGGCTATCCACATAATTCCCACCAATAATGTTTCCAGATCCGTAAAATGACTGCGGTGGGACACCGTCATTGCTCCCCTCCCTGCTTCCGTTTCCGCCTCCACTTGCACTTGCACTCCGGCTATTCGTTGTGCCCGTAGCCTGGTATTTCGCTAGCCTTGCCTCTATCAATGCACCACGGTCCATTATCCCCGACGACTTCTGAACCGGCTGTAACGCCTCCGGTGAATCCTTTCGAGTGCGAGGCTTCTTAGAAACTTGCTGCTGCTTTTGTGTCTCCGGCCTCTTAAGCTTTTCATCGTCCTCTTCATCACTAACCAGGGACACAAATTGCTTCCGTTTCAGCACTTTCGTCGTATTTTGCCGGGCCGAAGAAGAAGAAGATGATGATGCCACAGTCGGATTCGTGGTGGCTGCTGCCATTGCCCTTGTTGCTGAAGAATTGAAGTCGAAGGTTTTGAGCGTCACATCAAGAGCCCGTTGTTCCGTCTCGGAGGCTTTCCGGAGTTTGCGTTCGTTTCTCTCATCTGGGATTTCGACGATGTCGTCTTTTTGTGTGATTGTGCGGTGTTGTTTTTGTGCTGGTTCGTCTGTATGTGACTGTTTCGACATCTCGATAGCTTTTCGAAGGTTGCGATCATTTTCTCGTTCTCGTTCAGCCTCTTGCTCTTCTTCCGAATCTGGGATTTCGTAGACGGAGCCGTCATCGCCTCCCCGCACAGCCATGCCAGTGCTTGTGCGGCGATGGTGTTTTTGTGTTGGATGTTCCGCTCGCGAGATGCGTCTTTGGCGTGTGTGTTCACCACTTCGGCTTCTGGAGGGTTTTGTTTCTTTTTCCTCTTCCGGTTCTGTGAGATCCGAGGTGGCTGGCGAATCTGTGATTTCGTAGACGTCGTCTTCTTGTACAGCCATGTAGGTTTTTGTGTGGAGTTCCTGTACTGGTTGGGGTGGTTGAGAAAGACGCGTCTTGAGTACTTACGTGAATGACGGCATTCTCCGTTGGCGTTGGTCGGTGTTGGCATATGTGACAGAAAGGCTGATTTACCTACTTAAGTCTGTAATGGGCATGTTCATGGCTAGGATATTACAGATAGACTCGTATCTACAACTCAAGTAGACAGAGTCCTGGCAAAGGCCAGAAAAGGGGATTTTGGGATTTTGGGACCCTTGGCATCCAATTCCTTATCCACCTTTACGCGATGATCCTTGCTAATGGCAACCATCTGGACGATTGCTGAAACTGAATGCTTTGATTGCATCAAGTACTCTACCTAATGGTGTCGACCCCATTTTAAGGTGCTTAGCCCCACTAACCGGGCCCGTTTCCATTATTTCGGCTCTTTTTTGTCACGAATTTCTCGGACGTGTCAGCTTGCACGACAATCGGTGCCGCTGGCGAGCAGCAAGATCGTGTGAATGTCACGATCAGAGACGACAGGGTAGCGCAAGTCGCACTTGTATATTGCCTCTTCCAAGGCCCGGTTTTCGGGTCCATTGTCAGTATCTCGACACCCCCAAACCTTCAACCCGAATGCACTACCAGGCGAATTGCCCTGCTTTTATACAAATACTTATCCTGCCACACAAATTACTACCCATATAGCCAGGCTAAGCCAGGCTAGAGCGCGTCACAGGTTGAGGAGTCTGTGCTTGGAGAGTCCCTCGCTCACATCGCCTTCCTTATGCCTATAATAGCTTCGTCTGGCACAGACGTGCGGAGTTCGCTATTCACGAGATCCCACATATTCTGCATCTATCCCGTCAATAGTTTCACTGCGCGAATTGAGGCCCCGCGACTTACTTCGATGTCGCTCGGTGCCTTCCAGTATGAGATAAAACCTACGATGTCGAAATTCACCGTGATTCCTACGGTAATTGTAAAAGTTGGTAATTTTCCGTACTTGTGAATGCCCTAGAATTGTCGGTGGTGGAAACTCGGCATAAGGTCGGCGGCGGGGCGCTAGACTCAGGGCGGTAGTGCAGTCGAAATCCGGAATGATACGCAGCGCCGGAACACTAAAGAAAAGTATGTTGCTATGCTGATAACGGTACAGGGAATCAGACTACAGTATGCTACGGAATACAGTCGAAACACGAGCAACTTTGTACAGGAACACTAGCAGGTCATCAGCGGCAGTTTCAATAGACCTATGTAGCATGAATTTCCATCCACGGGAGAGGCCCATGACTCTGGTGCCAACCACCAGAGTGAATTTCACCCAGGAAGATCAGCCCCCCCTCACTCTCTCCACCAAAATCCTCCACCTACCCTGCTTATCACCTATCTACACATCACGAAATCCTCGGCCACTCCATGAAGCGGGGCGGCGCATTGTCTGGCGGATCGGCCGCATCATAGCATTGGGCCGCCTTGATTGCATTATAAGACGTTCGACTGCGTCACCGTCGAATACAGCTCGGTGCTGCCTCTGCTCCCTGCGTTTAGCAGACGCTGCCTGGTCGGCAGCCGCGCTCAGATTTCACTGGTTCAAAAGCTTATCGGTGATCGAGCAGTGGGCATTGCGTCATAGTGATTCTGTCAATATACACCACCGCAAACGCTGCCCCGTCGCTCCGGCTTCCTGCGACTCCCTACGAATTCCCACTCGCAGCCAGTCCTCCCAATGATTCCTCTCCTACTCTCTGTAGCACGTTAACTGCAAATCCCCTAATGCCCCCGCCTCCAACATTCTGCTGCTCCAAGTTGGCAATGAAATCCTGTGTTGCTGAGTATTAATGAAGTTCAGAGATATTCAATGAATATTTTTAACACTCACGTCTAGTGTGGTCAACGGTTTGGCCGGGGACTGGTTCGAACCGCCAGTTCGATGTTTGTTCGGGTCAGTGAGCTGCACCAGGAGGAACTGGTTCGATTTTCTGAAGGGACTGGTTCAGGACTGGTCCGAACCAGTTCCTTCAGGAAATTTTAGCGGATTTCCTACCAAATTTTTGCTAGTTACAGATAAGTACAATGATTCCACCAGTCCAGCAATGGACCAGTCCGGACCGGGTCCGTCCAAGTCCAGTCCAATCCAGTCCGAGTAATTTTTGGACCGGAATCGGACCAATCCCCAATTTTTCTGGACCTGGACTGAACTGGCCTGGACTGCTTTGGACCAGTCCACTCGGGCCGAATCGGCCCGAATACTCTGGGAGTTACTGATACACTGAGTCAACAAATAGACTCATACACATATACTCATACATGTAGACTCATCTTGCCATTCACAAGTCACCATGCACATCTCACCCCTCACCACTTGCCACTTGCCACTTGCCACTCACCACTCGTTTGGTATGGTTGGGTTTCTCGTGGTGGTGCTTGCTAGCAGTGGGCGGGTTGGTTCATAGTGATTGCTCGCAGCGGGTGGTTGTTATGAAGTGACGTTGTGTCTGAGTTAGGGTTGCAGGGATTACTGTCTCACTTCTTTAGTTTTCGATCTACTTTGAAATTGATAAAGATTATCCTGTTTGGACTGGTCCAGACCAAGCCCGTCCAGTCCAAGACTGCCAGTCTGGGGCCCGGTCCAGTCCGACCTTCCGGTGGGACCGGACCGGACCGAGCCCTACTCCAGACCGGGTCCGTCCGGACTGGTGGAATCATTGGATAAGTATAAAGGGCACGCTAGAGACGCCTAAAGTCTCCTTCATTCAATATTATACACTAATCCAATGACTGCGAACATAGATCACTTAGCGGGCATTCCCCTCAGATGCTTTTGATGGCGATGCTTTCGGGGTTATGGACTATGCACTGCTGCTTCCATAGGACCTCCTTCTGGGATGATGAAATGAACGTTAGAAGGAGGGAATGATGAACTTCGGCATGAATCATGCATTGTTGAGCCGCATATGTCATAGGTGCGGCTCTGCGGGTAGTGCCGACGCTAATGCAGCCTACAGCACGTGACGAGACCAAAAACCCACCACTAGCGTGTGCTCATTGAATTGAACCGCCATTCTTCATTCCATCACCCCCAACCCACGGTCGTTACACCCTCAGTCCCAACCCTTCAACCCCACCCCATCTTCTTAATCCTCCGGGGAGCTACGAGAGTGAGACACCCAACGCTACGTCATCAGGAGCGGGAACCAATCAGAATCGGCCGTACGACGTTAGGATAGAGTCGCTAGAGGTCCCAGAAATCTGACCAGAGATTCGCGATGTATTTGAGGCACGTCTAATGAATGACATCGAGAGTTCGGAGCTTGTCCTGGACCCTTACAACGGAACCGTCCGTCGGTTTTTGGAACTGAAAGCGAATCAGGATGACGGTCAGCGGCCGCAGACACTCGAAGAGATGTGTGATGCATTGAGACAGTGTGGGCTCAAGGTAGAGCGTGTAAACACTCTAAAAACTAACATCTTGCGAGTCGCCTCTACCTTTGGGGTATCGCCGAATGCCATCTGCCTGTTCAGTATTTGGGAGGTGATGAAAGATATTGCAGAAGCGATAATTGACTCTCTCGAAGACGAAGAGGTTAAAGACTTCGATTGCCACTAGCTTGATGAGAGTGCGGATGAACAGCGACCGAAGCGATCAAAGGAAAATTCAGGCGTAAGGCAACCGCTGCTCAGAGATTCCCTGAAGCAAACGAAATTGTTTGGATTTCGGCTGCAGCTTTCCTCGCAGCACCGTTTTAATACCCACAGCTAGACCCGGAAGCCTAGCACTCCTCTCGTTTTCTCTGGCTACCTCGAAAAGTTTAGGAAGAGGGCAGCCGTTCAGAAAGATAGACTGGCATATATCCTCGATAAGACATACCAGTTTGTCGCTCCTGGTGCTACCCGCAATTCCGTTGGGATGAAGTTGATCAACGAACCTAAGTCTTACCTTCATCTTGTCAATATTCGGTTGCAGGCAGGAGAAGGAGAGGAGGGAAATTGAGAGAAGGAAGTAAAGGAAATTTACGGTTAAGAGCATCTGTGCTTTGGGTGGATGTTGGTGTTTACTTACAATAGTGAATACTCATTTTCTCCTGGAGGGGTATTGGTGGTGATCGCGGTGCCATTCTTAATGACTGGGCTGAATTATGGGTCTAAGAGTAGATTTTCGCAAGCCTCAATCTCGGACGTGCCAGATCTCTTTCGTTCATACTCACGTAGAATTCCAGGCTTACTGCACCCCTAACTGAGTAAAAAAGTCCGCTTGGTATATCGGTGCACTCGGTCCGTTAGAACGGCATCGATTCTGACAGCGGAACGAGAGCCTTAATTATATTTTGGTTGTGGTTCAAGTTAATCTTTCCGTAAATAACTCGGCTGCTTGAATAGTGATTATCATAACCCCTGGTACGAATCTTTGTACTCATACATCTAAACTGCTGTTAAGACTTCGTCGTCTAGACGAGGAACACTGAGCCTTTTCGCGTATGCGTGATACACTTAGTGAAGTGTCTCTGGGTTCACAGCATGCGAAGAGATCATGGCAAAAGAATCACCAGCGAGTTGGCAAGCTACTACAAGATGATTTCCTTCCATTAACCTTTCCTCCACAGCCTTATCCGACAAAGAACTAGAGATTTCCAACAGACAAAGGAGAATCGTGGGCAGGTCTCTGAAGTGTCATCACTTACTGCAGAGACTCCCCGTTTCCCGACGGTTCGAGAGCGGGGGCAGGGGGAGCTTTAGCCTAAAGGTGGCACCGGCACCAGCGACGGGGCGACGAGGAGGCGACGACTTACATGCATTCGACTGCGAAGTGGCCAGAGCCTCCACGGTACATGCAGAGGCCTTGGGCCATGTGACGAGCGCGCTCGGCAGCAGTGAGGCGGCGGCGGGAGGCAGCGGCGGGAGGCAGACAGGACCATGGGGCCAGCGTGGGTACCAGTAGCAGTGGACGGACAGTAGGGGCAGACAGTGGGGCAGGCGTGGGAGCACGAGGAGCAGGAGCACGGGTGTGACCGGCTTGGTCTTACTGGCGAGCGCGGAGGCGGCAGCCAAGGCGGTTAATCCGAGCGACGTAGTTGTCGTTCTCCGGGGCCATGGGTGGCGAGGGCGGCAATGACCTCAGAGCTCAGGCCGCGTTCGAGGGCATGGCAGCAGGAGCAGTCGAGGATCGACATGGGTTTTAGGCGCATTTTTAGTGTTGCCAAGCGGACGCTGATCACCTCAACTTGACATCAAACCACAACACACCCGTCCGCTCTCGCCGTTCGCGTTATACCACCCAACCATGACTGTCCAGCCGCTTACCGCCATTCAAGATCCTGCCTTGCTACACTGCCTCGACGTTGCAGACCGAACGTGCAAATTGTGCCATGAGATAGTTTCCGCGCTTGAGAACACGGTGGAAGGCGAGTCTTCTGAACATGTCCTCATCGAACGGTCCCAAAAGCAAAAACAACTCAATGCATTGATGGTACAGCTCAAGGGACTTCACCGTTCAGCTATCATATCGTCACGGGAAGCAAAGGAGGCTACCAGTGAGGCGCGAAGAGAGGTTGATCGCCTACATTTGCAGTTGCAAAATCTCTATTACGAACAGAGGCACCTGCGTGGAGAAATCACCGCATGCCGGGAGTTTCCGTGAGTCACATATACTTCGCGTTCGCATTATTTGTGGGAAACAGATCTGACGCAATCGCAGGCACAAGTACACCTCGCTACCGTTGATACCAGAAAAGGATTTCCTAGCACACCATCCGCAGTATCAGGAGACCGACCAGCACAATCTAATGATCGCTCGGTTAAACAATGAGAAAGTTGTACGCGAAGAGCTGGAAAAACAAAGAAAAGAGCTACTGGTCAGAAAGCAGGCCTTGACAATGGAGAACAAGAAACGAAAAGATGATCTGGCCAGCCTCGACGAACAATTGAAAAAATTCAGTAAGTGATTGTGTTCATCATTCCTTTGACTTCGTTAACAATTTGTGCAGTTGAGGTTCGTATTTATCAGCCTGCCTCGTCTCCTAGCGTTGTTCTAATCAACGCAGTCTTCCCGGTCTATTCAAACCACGTTTCAAAAGGATTATTAGCTGTTGTTCGAGCGCCTATATCTATCGGTTGTCATTCCTTGTCGCAGTTGGTCCAATAGAGGTAGCATGGATGTGACTGAAAATGCATCAAAACCCGTCGGGAAAGGCTGTATGTAGCCTTCCGACCACACCATTTATCTCGTACCAAACCCTCACATGATGAGGCGTAACTCGCATCTTTTTTCTAAGACAAGGGAACACGCGTGTGGAAACCACACGCTACCACCCGAAAAATAAGTTTCTATACTTCTGCTAGTACTCTGTCAATGTTGGCCCGAACTCACCTCTGGCTCCTTCGGGCGTGTTGCTCGCAAGCTCACCATATTCTGGCCGGGTAAAATTACGTGACTTTTTTCGTGTCCTCGTGTGTTATATAGTAGGGATATAGTAGGGATGAGCTATCGCGGTGGTCCTTGATCACCAGCGAATGTCCTGGCTACCATATAATATATCTACCACCATCACGAGATATCTACACTCGTACCTTTAATATCATTTACCTAGCGCCGTTAGCAACTGCTCATAGAACATCACCCTTACAAAGACAGCTAAGGGACTGAAGGACGTTCTTCGGACAACCCATTCTGGGGTAAACGTCGCTATAAGTAGTCGCTTTTGGATCTTAGGAATCGTTCCTGAAACTCAGTTAATTGGGGATAGGAGAGATAAAAATACAGATTACAATTCTAGCCGGTGCAAGGAGCCACCAAGCGGCATTGCTAGTACACAGAATCAATTGATAAAGTTAGAAGGTCTTAAGTGCTCAAGGCAACGCCAAGTCGAGGGCTCCTTTTAGGCTCCTATTCCACCAGAAAATTCCGAACGAAGGGACTTACCGCGACAGGAATTTGCCATAACAGTGACTACTTAAGCCAGAGTCAATACTAGACGTGAGAGAGCCAGATTCAGATGCGAGGACGAGAAGCTAGTCGTGGTACTGTACAGCAAAAAGCTTCGGATGTCATCTGTCAATCCAGGCTATCCGTCCGTTATTCATTCCGCAAAAGCACACCAAAATTGTTGTCATCCACACCTTTTGAAATTGGAAGGTACACAAGAGTGTACGAACAAGTGCAGTCCGAGACTAGACTGACAGCTCTTCGCTGCCTTGCGGCTCCTGAAGGGAAGCTTGGGCCTACCAGTAAACGAGAGTCTAATTATATGGCTGGTTCTCGTCCCCTACCTCCTTCTGGTACACATGTACTGTGTAGAGCAGTGGAAAACGTGTGAGTTAACCTCAATATATCCCTTTCAAAACTTTCAGCCTCCATCCCGGCAGAAACACTTTTGTCCCTTCTTCACCTTGCCAGCCTATTGGCGTCCTGGATATACTTTCAACGCTCCCGAGGCGGACGAGTTAGAGGCCATGGTATTCGAAGTGAAGATGCCCATAGCACCCTCCGTTGCGTAGCGGTCGTGGGTGTGGAAGCCACAACTTGAACTCAAAGGTTCTTCTTAGGACAGTGGCGGGGAAGTGGGGAAAATGTTTTTAAGCCATGACCACAAGCGGCCGAATGCTATATGATTGCAACAACAACCTTCGACGCTCCTTCCAGTTACAAGCGTGGCTGCCCTTGTCGACTAGCAACAAACCTCCACGGCGTGCTCTCAAGCGCTCAGCCTCTCTTGCCTACAAGCCGATGGGGTCCGCTGAAGCAGAGTCTGCGGACCGCCAGTCGAATACAATTACTGTCAGTAAGTCTTATTCCGGCACAGATCCCACGTGCACTTACGACCCTTCCTACACCTACCGAAAAAAGCCTATCCACTCGTCACGCACCTACGTCAAGTTGGCAGCATGGAAGAAGCAAAAGTGATTCGGTTCTTTACGAGGCAGGCGGTGGGGCTCCACAGTCGCTACGAAGAACCTAGGAAGGCGGAGCCGAGGAGTCCAACTCCAAGAAGTACAGCCGTTCTGTTCGCCTAGGATCAAGGACAGGAATTTCGCAGGTGTCTCGAGCGTTCGGGAGCTACTCGGAAGATAATGCGTTTCTGGTAGCGACAGCGCAAGCCTGCATTGAGTTGGGAAGCATCGCCATGAATACACGGCAGGTGATAGCGAATCTGAAGAATGGAGATCTGGAGGGTGCGGAGAAGCAGATGTGTTTGGATTGCGAGCTAGATCGTCAGTCCTACGGATGAAAGGAGTCACCGTCCACGACTTGGCGGCGAAGTAGATTTCACGACAGCTCTTCCGGCGTCTTGTTGACGCTAGATTCACATTATAGGAGAAGGTAGGAAGAGAAGAAGCCGATAGAGAGTATGAAGAACTTTGTGTTACAGACTATTTTTGAAAACTATGGACTGCGTAGGAGATGCATCTATAGAGCTACTCTACTGAATTCTTTGGTTTTGCAGTGTGATGATGATGGACTTTTTGCTTTTACTGATGGATTCGAATATGGAAGACTGATCCATAGTGAAATGGAGAGAGGGATAGCGGGGACGGAGGGTAGTGGGTGGGAGCTCCGCCATCTAGCCGGCTCGCCCGGAGGCGGAGGGGTTATTAGGCTCTGTCATACTCTAGCAAGAGTGAATACAGTATGAATAAACAACAACAACATGGAGAGAGGGATCGAGTTGATGAAGGAAGGATACGAGCTGGAATGTGAGTGAAATTTGAGGGAGGCTGGGGAGAAGTATGATAGGGAAGCTGAAGGAGTTGAAGTGCATTGAATAATAGGTAATGGGACTCAGGGCTATATATTGATGCTGCAATGATGTATTACTTGTATACTAAGTAAGTCTCTATTATGGCACAATGGGCTCCAATATCGAACGCCAAGGGAGCCAGAAGCTGACGTCCAGATACCCAGTTTCGGATACTCTCCACCATCTCAAACCGGCACCTAGCACGTTTTATAACTCCTAAACTAGTTTTGGCTTCATTTCCAGAAAAATTTGGAATAGGAAATCTTACCAGGAGCGGAAAAAGACTAGTCGTGATAGGAATTCACCACAACAGAAGTAGGTATTATTTCGTTTGCCTTCAAACGGAGGCATCAACAAACCCATGTGCCGAACAGAAAAGCATCTCATTAATACTATGTAGAAGCTTCCCATATTCCCAGACTGAGGTGAAACAAATCTCAGAGCACAAGACAAACAAAAAAGACAAGACAAAATGCTTTAGGTAACTAGATAGAATTTCTACGAATGTTTTACAGAGAAGATGGCTCCCTTCTCAAAGAGAATACCCAACAGTGCTTTCTCTCACTCCAATATATATTCCTGCCAATAGGCCGTCTATTTGCAGTGTCATATCGCGGTAGTCCTCGTACCTTGCAACTGCAACCAAAGTCTATAAGTTAAGGAACCCACACTTTCTCCGTCAAAAACGCCATTCTCCTTCTTTAGCCCGAAACACCCTATGACTTCTGGCTAAACCCATCTCTCATGCTAGCAGAACTTGCGCTCATAGGCTGAGTGACTGGGAGAACACCAGTCTTCACCTTCTGCTGCTTCATTTTTGCCAATGCATACACGATACCGGAAACGAACCCAAGTGCAATAGCCTGGAGAGACGAGTCAGCACGATTATACATGCGAGTTGAATATGAACGGAACTTACCGAAACGGATGGAAAAGTGATCGGTGCATCGAAAAATACTAATCCACTCACGGCGATAGGTAGCTTGTTCAATGCACCAACCATGGAGTAAGTGGTGGATGATGCAACACGCACACACCACGCAGAGGTGTAGGAAATAAACACGGAGGAAAGACCAGAGAAGAGAATCGCGAACATGAGGTTGCTTCGGAGCTCTGGAGGGAAGTTGCGGTCAATGTTGGCTTGAGACCAGTCCTCGAGGAAAAGCGAGCAGGTCACGATGACGGGGATAGAGAGCAAGTTGTTGTAGAACATAGCTATCCTGAGTTAGTACGGGGGAATACTAAGGCAGTCAAATAATAGGTCTCATACTGTCAAAGTCCTTGAAGTTCGTCAACTTGATCCTCTTGCGCATGCCAAGGACATAGGCAGCAGACGACAAGCAATTGACCAGCATCCAAATATAACCGGCGTTGAGGGTGCTCAGTGCACTAGCAGTCTGATGAGCGCTGTGGCTATAAGAACTGATAGCAGCATTGATATCCGCCCATGCGGCGACGACCGAGGACAGAACCATCAATCCAAATGAAAATAGAGTGAGGTTGGTGACGGAACCGCCGAACCAAAGAACCTCGCCGTACGCAATAAGAATGATTGTCAAGTTCTTAAAAATGGTGTAAACCGGGACAGAGAGATATTGGATGGCCTTAGAACCGGTGTAGATCATGGAGATCAGGAGAAGAGAGATGGGAAACCACTTTCGCGCCTCGTCCATCTTGAAGTCCCTGAACGTGACTACCCCCATGACCTTTCCGGTCTGAATAGCAACTACACAGATGATGTTCTTTTGCGGCCATTGTCAGCGGACTGAGCACTAATGTGTACTCTCAAAGTTTCTCACCTGTATAGCCAAAAGCATAAAGTTCAAGTTGAAATCAATGCCTGATAAAACATATTTGTTCGCCAGGGTCATGAGAATACTAGAGACACAGTAGCTCAAAATCGCTGCTAGCGGTCCTGCGGCTACTGGTGCTGCGGGCGCAGATGTTGACCGCGGAGGGGTGAATGGTCTCTTGTCATCGCCGATGTCGACGCGGAAATCCTCTTGTTTCTCCTTCTCAGCCATGGTATGTATTGTTGTAGATGGTGTTGGATTAGATTAGATTATAGTTGAAGGTTGAGTTGTATGTACGTGGTTTGTCGTCAACGGAGGGAAGGTTAAAGCGTGGACGGGAAAGAAAAGAACCGATGGCTTGCGTAAGCTAAAACGGACGAAGCAGAAAAACGAATGACAAGATCACTGCCACAGAGCTGCAGGAGAAAGACTAGGCGAATGGGTCAAGAGATATACCTAAAGCCGAGGCGAAGGGGTGGCTAGGGAGGTGGTGGTGGTGGTAGTGGTGGTAGCGGTGTTGGTGGTAGGAAAGGAGATAGGGAGGCGACTGATAAGTAACGTGCCTAGGTAGATTCTCGAAAAGGGGCAAACCTAACCCAGCGAGATATCTACATGCATGGAAAAATTAGCATCTTGCAGTTCCGCAGCGCATCCGCCGCTCTTAGTCGCAGGAATGGTAATTGCGACCTAAGAGTAGAGTGCTCACAATCCCTACGGAAATAGCCACGCTGCTCCAAAAGATAGCCTGCTCTCATAACCCAAAACTTTACCTCGCTTGTAAGCTCTCACGGCGCCAGCGGAAGAGAAAGAGTCTGGGCACAGGAGCATCTCTCTCCTCAAGACAAGCCTTCTGAGGTTCTCTCGCGAGAAACGTCTGCTTTTTCCGGAGTAGCGGCCGTTGAAAGTCGAAGATCCTGATCCTGAAACAATTTCCCAAAATACAAAACCTGCGCTAAGGAAAAATTAAGAGCCGCAAACCCCACTAGCCAGCCCCACGCTGAACTCATTTATGATGGCCGTACCAACCTCCAGACTCGAAGATGGCCGTCGTTGAAAATCCATTGCTGGCTATTGGTGGTAATCGTCATCCAGCAGCCGCCGACTGGTCACCGAATGGCACTCTAGCATTTGGTGGCGGAAGATGCATTGCGCTGTGGAATCCAAATGTAGGTTGGTTGCTGCGCTCAATTGCTACGGCACTCATCTTCATGTACCCGTACAGCTGAAACCGAGTTGACAACCTGTAGGATCCCTCGCTGCGCGGTATTTCGACCACCCTCAAAGGTCATACCGACAAGGTCAACGTTGTTCGCTTCCTACCCCACCGCGAGGATATCATCTTGTCGGGCTCTGTCGACAGGACCTTGCGTGTCTGGCGCTGGTCTGGAGAAGGTTACTACTGCCTAGCAGCAACGGTCGAGGGCATTCATTCCGGCTCAATAAATGCTATTGGGACCTGCCCACAGCATCCAACCATATTTGCCTCAGCTTCGGCGGATGGGACAGTGGCAATCCTCTCATTGACCATCTTGTCGGACAACGTGGAGATCAAGCATCTACAGTCACTTGCAACCAAGCCCAAATTCTACCCACTATCTCTCGCACTCTTTGCTCTGCCCACATCAGATAGTGCCATAATATTGGCTATCGGTGGCTCTACAACCACGATATCCATCTACATCTCCCCATCTCCTGGTTCGGATTTCACGCACCAAGCTAACCTTTCTGGTCATGAAAATTGGGTTCGCTCCCTGACTTTCACCTATGAGGATCCTAGCTCGAGATCTTCCGATCTCATACTCGCTTCATCGTCGCAAGACCGCTATATACGTCTATGGCGACTCCATCCAGGAGAGGAACTTCCGCCAGCCTCCACGAACAGTGAAAGCAAGACATATGGATTGAGCACCCGCCTGTCAAACAAGGCGCATATGCTGCGTCTCGACGAAACATCGCAAGTGTGGTCCTTTACCTTTGAAGCACTTCTCATGGGCCATGAGGACTGGGTCTATACTGCGACATGGAATCCTAGTGCTCTGTCGTCGAAAGATATTCAGTTGCTGTCTTGTTCTGCGGATAATTCCATCTCCGTCTGGGCTCCAGAAGGATTATCTGGTATATGGGTTCCTGTACACCGTTTTGGTGAGATTTCTAATCTAAAGGGTGCTTCCACGGCCACGGGCTCTGCAGGTGGGATGTGGAACTGTCTATGGAGTCCTGATGGCATGTCGGTGGCTGCATTGACGAAGAATGGTTCATGGAGGATTTGGAGATATGATCCCACAGAAGATCGGTGGAACCCCGCAGTGGGTATATCAGGGCACACGAAGGACGTAACTAGTGTATCATGGGCGCCAGATGGGAGCTATCTGCTTTCTACATCACTCGATCAGACCACGCGGCTGTTCTCGCAGTGGACAGCTAAGAGTAGAAACAGTTGGCATGAGTTCTCACGTCCCCAAATCCACGGCTATGATATAAACTGCATTGCATCTGTGGGCTCAAACCGCTTTATTTCCGGCGCAGAGGAGAAGCTTCTTCGTGTTTTTGATGAGCCCAAGGCCATCGCCGATATCCTCGAAACCCATTGCGGTGTTATCTCGGAGCACAGCAAAGACTCTCTCCCCAACGCTGCTAACCTTCCCGTTCTGGGACTCTCCAACAAGCCAATCGATGAAAATGCCCCTACACCGATGGAGAATGGCCATATTCCTGAGGAGGAGGATGAGGACAACGATGAGTCAAGAAAGAAAGGGGAGCACATCCTCCCCGAAGACACTCCACCGCTGGAGAACCATCTATCCCGCCACACATTATGGCCGGAAGTTGAAAAGCTCTACGGTCACGGCTACGAAATCTCTGCGCTCGCATCGTCGCCTAAATCGACACTCATAGCAACAGCCTGTAAAGCCTCGACCCTGGAACACGCTGTGATTCGTCTCTACGATGGCGCCAACAATTGGCAGGAAATCAAACCACCTCTAGAGAGCCATGCATTGACAGTGACCAATATATCGTTTTCGCCAACTGGGGAGCAGATCTTGAGTGTGGGACGAGACCGCGCTTGGAGCGTGTTTGGCAGGCATGCGACTGGGAAATGGACCTTAAGACAACGAAAGGATAAGGCGCACACGAGAATTATCTACCACTGTGCGTGGATGCCAAGTGGAGAGGCGTTTGTAACGGTCAGCAGGGATAAGAATATGAAGATTTGGGAGCAGCAAGGTGGGGAGTGGGAGTGTAAAATAACAATGAAGTTTGCGCTGCCGATTACGGCAGTGGATATTCTGGGGAAAGCTGTGGACGATAGGTACTGGATCATGCTGGGACTAGAGGATGGTGGGTTGGAACTGCTCTTAGTTGAAGATGGGAAGTGGGAAAGCGTGGAGAAGGTTGAGGCATTTGATACGAGGTTTGTTCTTTTAACCGCCACAAATAATTGGAGAGTGACTGAGAATGATGCAGGATTACTCCCGATAAGGCAATCAAAAAGATTACTTGGAGACCGAGAACGGATGGCGGTGAGGATAAGGAGATTGCTGTCTCAAGTGAAGATGGTAGCATCAGGGTTTATAAGGTTTCATTGGGTATGCCACCCAAGTCGTAATGGCGGATGAAGTCTGTTACCGACATATAGAATCATAGCCTAAGACTGGGAGCATTGTGAACAGAAATAATTGCCTGATAACCTATATCTGTGCTACTTTTATAAGTGTACTATACCTGCCCCCATGGGAATCCATCTATGGGCCATCACTACCTAGGTAGATCCTACAGCCAAGCCGGCACCCCATTCCGGCATCTAGTCACCCCGCAATATGCACAATTTCATCCCATCCCCACCAACCATGAATCCCCAAGCTCCCTCCATAAAGATCACAAACCTCAATTACAAATTCCCCGATGGTTCAACGGCACTCAACAACATCAACCTTGACCTGCCACCAGGCTCTCGCACTCTACTAATCGGCGGTACCTCCACCTCCACCTCCTCCTCCACCTTCTCTAACCCTCCCAGCCAACGGCGCCGGCAAAACCACCCTCCTCCGCCTTATGTCTGGCAAGCGTCTCGCGCCGACAGGAACAATCCTAATCGGTGGCGTGGACCCATTTAAGCATGGCCTCGAAGGCGTGACGTACCTAGGGATGGAATGGGTTCTGAACCCGATCGTACGCAACGACATCCACGTGCACGAACTATTGGCGTCTGTGGGTGGCAACCACTACCCGCAGCGCCGCGACCAGCTGGTGCGTATCCTCGACATTGACGTGGACTGGCGCATGCACGCTGTGTCGGACGGGGAGCGCAGAAGGGTACAGCTCGCCATGGGACTACTTCGTCCGTGGAGTATTCTCCTGCTCGACGAGGTCACCGTCGATCTTGACGTGCTTGCTAGAGCTAGGTTTTTACGCTTCCTCAAGGAGGAGACCGAGTCGAGACCCTGCACTGTGGTTTATGCTACGCATATCTTGGAGAGTGCTGGCGCGTGGGCAACGCATCTAGTTAGGGTTACGCTCGGATCGGTGAAGTATTATGGCGAGACGGAGGTGGTGTTGAGGGAGCAGGGCTCCGGGAGTGCGGGGTTGCTGGAGGTGGTGTTGAGGTGGCTCGAAGAGGATCTGGAGGAGAGAGGCCCACGCGGGAAGAAGAAGAGTGAGGCAGTCAGTTATTCGGATATGATGAAGGTGGAGTATGATATCGAAGTGTAGATATTAGATAGGTTTGCTTTCCGGTGTGCGTTAGGATACAGGGAGATTTCATCATGGGAAAAAGGTGTAACGGTGATTCAACCCCGTTTTTGATTTTTAGATAGAGGCGGGGATAATGGACAATATATATGATAACGGCTTCAGGCAGGAGGTATATATGCAGTGATCAGGGGAATTAAAGTCAGGAGCAGAGAAAGTGTACCGCACAACAGGTTTCTACGTTAGAGTGCGCGGAGAGAAATCTTCTATTTTTTTTTACTCGAAGCTCCTGCAGAGCAGCTTCTACCGTCCATTCTCTTTGCTAAAAAGCCACCCGGAAATTAAGGGGATACTGCGACCATTGCAAATTTTCCTAATGCTATCATGAAATCTAAGACTCTTTAGTTTGTCGAGATCTTAGTTGATGTTCCTTCAATACGTCCACACTATCCCCAGGTAAAGTAGGTGCAGTATGATAATCCTTTGGTGATGAGACTTTCCAGAATTCCACGCCTGAAGCACTATTGCGAAAGACAAAAGCCCCGCATCTGCAATACACATAGTCTGTTTCGTCACCTAAAGTTGCAGTCCTCGACAAAGCCGAGTACCAGATTTTCGAGGACCGGGTGGGGTGGTTGATGTTTCGCAGAGGAAGAAATATCACGTGAAAGCTCGAAATTGCAGGCGTATGCGGAGGGGAACCCAGCACACGTAGGGGTATCAAACGCTCTATCTGTACTCTATTCTGAATAGTTCCCATGTGCAACGGTGACGGGTGGGGCCTAGAATTTTTCAGGAACCAACTATGAGTAGTACCAATATACAAGACCACAAATATATATATATATACTAGCACTGGTGGCGGCTCTGCCGCCCCCAGAGTGGCAAAGCCAGATGGTGTGGTTGATGGAATCTTCCCCTGAAACTTCTACCACATACCCATAACAACTTCACAAACATTTGTCCAATA
>Ga0307515_10000452_pt1 | contig 98165 bp, 130 predicted proteins | sample 17_EM_MG_FD_194513 | JGI IMG/M metagenome (GOLD analysis project Ga0307515, IMG submission 194513) | Populus trichocarpa ectomycorrhiza microbial communities from riparian zone in the Pacific Northwest, United States - 17_EM | ecosystem: Host-associated > Plants > Roots > Unclassified | place...
TCGAGCAGCTGCCAAGTGGCTCGGAGTGAGTGATGACAACGTGTTATCCCTCTCCGGCGTCACTGATATGAAACACGCACCACTAGGAATTCGTGAAAAAACTAAGCAAACAGCACGTCCTTTCTGACGGTCTAGCGGTGTACAGGAGACTCCAGTCGGACGACCAGGACTCTGTTCGGCTCCTGACTGTGGAAGATCTTATCGCGATCGCTCAGCGGCTGACACCAGCCGAGGTCAAGGAACAGTTACTGAAACAGATCAGACAGACGGTGTCGGATAAGAGTTGGCGAGTCAGATACATGGCCGCGACTCACTTTAACGAGGTGCGTTTTGGCTCCCTGGTCCTGCTCATTTCCTCAAAAAAAACTCCCCCATCAGCTGGCGGAGGCCGTTGGGCAGGACCTTGTCCGCGAGGAATTGATTGGACATTACGTCCAGCTTTTGAAGGACAATGAAGCTGAAGTTCGTACTGCTGCCTCGGGTCAGATTCCCGGTGGGTGATTCGTAATCGTTTGTGGCCGAGACACTGACGGGGGTCCAGGTTTCTCGAAACTGCTCGAGAAAGAGGTGATCCTCCTCCGGATCGTTCCATGTGTGAGGGACTTGTGTCAAGATACGTCGCAACACGTCCGGGCGGCTCTCGCCACACAGATCAGTGGCCTCGCACCGCTCCTGGGGAAGCAGCCCACCATCGAACACCTTCTGCCGCTTTTCCTCCACCTCCTCAAGGACGAGTTCCCGGAGGTTCGTCTGAATATTATCAGCAAACTCGATCAAGTCAATAAAGGTGTGTTTCGTCCCGGATGGTGGCGGTGTGCCTGCTCCCTGATCATATTTTTCCCCAGTGATCGGGATCGAGCTTTTATCTGAAAGTCTACTTCCTGCTGTGGTTGAGCTTGCGGAAGATAAATCGTGGCGTGTACGACAGGCGATTATCGAGTACATGCCGCTTCTTGCAACTCAGCTTGGGAAGCAATTCTTTGACGAGCAGCTGGGCACCTTATGCATGTCATGGCTAGGAGATACCGTTTATAGCATCAGGGAAGCGGCTACTGTGAATCTCAGGAAGCTTACGGAAGCGTTCGGGGTTGAGTGGGCCCGGGTTGCGATCGTGCCGAAGGTGGTGGGAATGGCAAAGCATCCCAATTACCTGTATCGCATGACCACGGTTCAAGCGATCACGGTAGGTACCATCTTTCCAATACCAATTCAAAGTCTGATGGTTTATTCTCGCCGTATGTCAGACGATGGCACCCGCTCTGACGTTTGAAATCATTCAGCAAGATGTTATTGATCGGTTGTTGGACCTCGCTGATGACCCTATCCCAAACATCAAGTTCAACGTGGCAAAATCGTTGGAGGTGCTCGCCACCACATACGGCGCGACCCCTCAAGGAAGGCAATTGGTCCAGACAAGGATCCTGCCCAAGTTGGAAGTGCAAAAGAACGACGCGGATGCGGACGTTCGGTACTTTGCCGCTAGGGCGATCCAGAACACCCAGAATACTCTTGCCGCGTCAGGTTCGTCGGATATCACCCTTCTGGACGTCGCCTGATAGATAAGCTAAAAAAAATCTATCCAGCCTGATGTCCGTCGTTTGGATGTCGTATATACGGGGACTGATTCACCATTTTGTGTGGAATGAGGGTGAGGTCGACAAGGCAAAGTAGTAGCAAGTAGAATATTGTGACTTTATCCGTACGGTTGGGGACAAAGATTCTGTTATTATGCGCGGAATGGAACCTTTGATGGTAGCTCGAGCACCTGCGGGGAACTCTGATGGAAAAAGGATGGGGCTCGGTTAGGGGGGGGGAGGGCGTCAACGGCAGCCCGTCCCGCCCCATTCACAGTCGTGCCGCCGGCCAAACCCCTCCCGGCTGCGCAGTTTCACGCTCAGTGCCCAGGTTCTTCTGCTCTTTGTGCGTGCAGCCTCGTGTTGTGGCGGGGGTTGGAGGCTGATGTGGGCTCTCGGGTAAAGGACTTGCCGGAACCTCCCAGCCTGAGTATTTTTCGGTAGCGGGATCATATATCATAGCTTGGGCGCCGACGACGGATCCCTGGGTCGGATCGGGGTGGGTGCGGACCCGCGCGCTCTGGCGACTTGGAATGGGCCGGTCAACACTTGAACACGAATTCTATGTCTCTCCCCCCTGGATGATGATCCTGGATTGAAAGGCACGGGTGTCGTGTCCCGTCAGATGTTCTGGAAAGCGTCCGTCCAGTTCATTCGTCGCTTGGTGACCGTCGCCGTTTCAGGCACAAATGAAGAAATTCACCGCGCGTTCTACTTGCGATCGACGGCCGAAAGCGTCACCGTAATCGGGCGAAATATATAAGGGGTGTCACCCCCGAGTGGAGACACCTCATCGTTCTCTCTCTCTCTTTTCCCATCTCAGGCTCGTCGTCTTCTACACCAAGCCCATCCGTCGTTCGGGTTATCTCTCTTTCGAAATGTCGCTCATTGCTCGCATCGCTCTCCTCGTTTTGGCCCTCCCCGTCGTCCTCGCTGGGGGCGACTCGTGTGGAAAGGGCCAATTCAAGTAAGTTCCTCTACGTTGGCATACGCAAGAGTGTACTGAGCCCTGGTTTTTAGGTGGGATGCTAAGAACCTCTGTCTTCCTAATGGAGGACCCAGAAACCCCGACAGCCCACCCGCCAACACCGACTGTCCCTTCAACTGGTCGTGGAACAACGGAAAGGGTTGCTGTGCCCCTCACCAGCCCCCGAGTACCCTCCCTCCTCCTCAGTGCCCCAAGAGTTGGAACTGGAGCTCCGGCTCCCTCTGCTGCAAGCCTCCCCCGACCCCTCCCGCTCCCGTCAAGCCTCCTACTCCATCCAAGACTCCCGGAAAGGATGGAAAGGAGGATTGTGATGACGACAAGAAGGATGGTGGCAAAGGTGACGGCAAGGGCAACGATGGCAGGGGCGGAAATGACCATCACAAGCGCGCTGACATCAAGAAGCGTGAATACCGCTCCCGCAACATTACTCCTTGCCCTACAGGTCTCTCTGCTTGCCCTGTCTCCAGCTTGACTGGTGGTGATTACGAGTGTGTCGATACTCTTGTCGACCTCGATAACTGCGGTGGTTGTGCCATCCTCCGTGAGGGGCAAAACTGCAACGCTCTCCCTGGCGTCTGGAACGTTGGATGCGAGCAGAGCGCCTGCAAAAGTGAGTGACCCTCTCTTGCCCCTGGCTACGGACAGATCTGACGTTTTGTGAAATCAGTCTATACGTGCGCGAAAGGTTACATTATTTCCAAGGACGGAAAGTCTTGCAACCGTCTCTAGAGTCCTCGGCCGTACGTCTCATTACGAACGGCCTAGGCTTCCGCTGGCTGTGACTGCCGCGGCCACACTCTTTATTTCTGCCACGCTTCAGCCCCACTCTCACTCCACTTTCCGGATAACTTTCTGACCGACCCGATGGACATATCTCATTCATTATATATCCCATTCATTGAATTCTATCTCGACGACCTCTCAGCTTGTTCCTTCTGCTTGTTTGGTCTGTCTCTCCCCCACCCCCGCCGTCGTGGTTCTATTTGTAGATGGACCAATACGCTGTGTTTGTTAATCACGATGGTGGCTTCCCTTTTCTGTTTGACCCACGCTCATCGAGCCATGATTGTGTATTTGTTGCTATGCACTCCTGGTGCTGTGTTTCGGTGTGCAATGCATGCTCGGTTGTTCGTGATTCTCAGCGATGCGTTCCATGCGGAGCCGGCGCCCGCCCCACCCCGAAACTCCATGTGGCCGAGCAGGCGAATTCATTCCAGTGAGCGTTACCCGACTGGCGGCCGGATCCTCTCGATCACATAAGATCGCTTCAAGCGAACCACCCCCGGCCTGGTCTTTCTCCCGACAATTTTTCAACATTTACTTGTGTTTGCTCCAAGTTCAACTGAGGCTCCTTAAATGGCCCAGGTAGGTTGAGGATTCGTCTCCACGCTTCTTGTCTCCTTCCCTCTATCATCCTCACCCACAGGATTCGCCTCCTATCTCGCATCCTATTGGTCTCTTCTGCAGGGAAAATGTCCTCTGTGATCCGATTCTTCTCTCTGGCTCTTGCGCTCGCGGTCCTCGGCATCTCCGCCGTAGACGCCTATGCTATCCCACGAGCTTCTGTTGATTATCGCAGGCACGATGTCAACGTTCGCATTATCGAGGAGACCAGGTCTATCCCTTCTGTTGCTTCCTCTCCTAGGTACCTCGCTCTGCGACGAGAAGTGCGCGACTTTCGCGTCCCTAGTCGCCTGAGAACTCGCCAGACCCTTCCCCGGCCTCCATCTGGACTTGCCGACACCCCTGATATCGTACCTGTATTCCCACTGGAGGAACACGGTGTCACCTCTAGCTCTTCCACCGTCTCTACCTCGGATAAGGTCGCTCCTCGCGATGTCACGCTCCCGTATACAGACGCTGTCCCCACCTTGCTTCCACGGGATGGGGCTGGCTTGATTCAGCTCGATCTGCTGAACACCTACTACCAGGATATGCGCAGGCATTCCCGCAACCTGCGTATGTGGCTTCACTCTGCACATATACTGTTGCTCATTGACGACTTGTCTCTAGGCGACTACCGCCGCCGTGCTCGCGACTCAAGGAACGACCCTAGATTTCGTGAAGATGCTGGTCGAGAGCTACGAGGCTTTAGGGACAACATGGATCAAACCCAGGGCCTTCTCGGAGACCTCGGCCGCGACAAGGGCTTGGCAAACTACGACCGCAATAACGGTCTAGAAACGCTACTGAAGGACATCGTCAATCTCAACAAGGACACCCTCTCTTGTGTTACCGACATCGTCTACGAGGTCCCTCTTCTTGGCTCGACCCTCGGACCGAGTAAGTGCCCGCAGATCTCCGCAGGTGTCCATACTGATTTGTCCCCCGGCACACCAGTTGTTGGCGAACTCAAGTGTATCGTCGACGAAGTCCTCAACACCGCAGAGAATGCTGCAGATGGTCTCCTCAACTCTCTCGGTGTCACTGGTCAATGGGAAGGTCTCCGCCGAGACTACGTCAGTGCAGTCTGCGGAGGGGGCTTGCAGATTCTCGGACTTTGTGTGGATGCGAACCTCTCACTCGGACTCAGGGCCGATGAAGGTCAATGAGGAGAAGGACCAGAAGCTTCACCGGCGCCGGCTCGCTACAAACGCTCAGCCTACTCACTATCTTAATAAATTCTGACTCTGATTGAATTTGAAGCCGTTGTAGCGGATAAGGATAACTGATAACGTACAAAATGAAAGAACGACCGGGCCAAGGGGCCTAGTGAATTAATGGAATGAAAGCAACGACGTTACTCCTCCGACATCCACCTCTCCGCAACCGGTCCGATGTACGGTATTTGGAATCTAGCCAGGCCGCTCCTCCCGGCGTCAATAAATGCTTTGGCGCTACGAAAAGAGGGGTCAGGATGTGCAAGCGGCTCAAACCAAGAAAGTACTAACGCCATGCCCCAGGATGTGAAGAGGATGATCAGCGTAGTGAATGTCCGGAAGAATTGGGGGAAGTTGATCAGTGAAAGCAGGAAGCGGAATAAGAGCAAGGGGCCCGTAAAAATTCCTGATTGGTACGCTGGACGATATGAAGATCAGCCACCTGAATGGGGAGAGTGGGAAGGTTGCGTTCACCATGGAAGCGCACATAATCGTTCTGTGTCTCTAGGACCAGAAGTAGCAGTGCTGTAGAAGGTTATTCACCGTTCATTCCGTTAGATGTGCACAAAACTCGCCTGATAGCGGTCCCAAGACGTATGCAAACGCAGCCATGGCATCTATCCGCAGCCCCAATCTCGACTCCCATTGATTAACCTGACCCTCCGGTTCGTCGGGTGCACCTTGGCCACCGGCAGCAGAGGCGTTGAAGGTTGGGATGCCGCCAGATTGGTAGGATTGGGGTTGCTGATTGTGAGTCGGAAACCAGGCATTTGATATCCGGGAACTGGACGGGTGACGTGAATGTGCGGGGTCGTCCGGGGGAGGGGTCTATAGGAGCCGAGAATGTTAGATGCTCCGCCGTACCCGGGTGGAGACTCGCCTAGACTCACATACGGCGCGAACGATGAGGCGAGGTTGGAAGAGTGCATTGTCGTCGAGGGAATTTGCCGAGGACCGGAGGATTGAACGTCACTAGGCGCAGTTGGTACACTGTATCAGCCCATTTCGTTTGGCTTGATCGGCGGTCATTAGCGTCATCGATGAGGTTTTGTAACCATACTACAAACCGTCTTGTTATCAATCGTATTCGTGGGAACGACTAGAGGTGAGCGTGCGAAATCATCCTCGAATCCCTTCCCCAACCCATCGACGTCGCCCTCATCATCGATTAGGACGGACAAGACCGTCGAAAACCCTCAAAATGGTGAGTACTGCATCTTTGGTCGACTGGATTGCCATCCATGAGGAGAGAGCTATCGAAAGAGGGGAGGAATGGGATGGATGGCACCATCGTCGATTAGATGGGTCAACGTATACTAACGGACTCTCATCCCCCCCACCCACCAGTCCGACTCGCCAATAACCATCCGCACGCGCAAATTCATCACCAACCGTCTCATGGCCCGACGCCAATTCGTCGTCGACGTCCTCCACCCCTCCCGACCTAATGTCTCAAGGAGCGAACTCTCCGAGAAGCTCGCTACCCTCTACAAAACCGACACGGGTCGTGTTGTTACCTTTGGCTTCAGGACACACTTTGGTGGTGGGAGGAGCACCGGATTCGCGTTGATCTACGACGACGAGGAGTCGCAGAAGAAGTTTGAGCCCAGGTATCGGCTGGTTCGGGTGAGTGTGACGATCTTGAGGGCTGGCTGCGTTGTTTATTGACGGGGATTTACTAGTCTAAATTGGCTACCAAGAAGGATAGGCCAACACGAAAACTGCGGAAGGAGCGAAAGAACCGTTCCAAGAAGGTGAATCCAATTCGTACGATGTTCTCCCAGGCCGTCTCGCTGACACACTGCTCTACAGTTCCGTGGTACCAAGAAGTCCAAGGCCGCCGAGCCACCAAAGAAGGGCAAATAGGGGCTGGACGTGTCTTTTTGTCTTTCTGTTGCACTTCGCAGCACTCGTTGTCTGTACGCAACATCATGCTGTGTATACTATCTTGTATGCGTCTGGTTTAAGAAAATTCGTGCGCATCCATAAGAGTTGTGAAACCGGTGTCCCGGATATTATGCGAGGGTATACTATCTACGTACACTATGCGACAAGGGCCAAAGGGGGCATTTAAAAGCCAAACTTTTTGTGGATCACGTCTGGATCTTCCTGATACTCTTCTGCTGATACCCACATCTGCATGAGGGTTCAGCAAAAATCCGCCCCTGAGGCCAGCACGCACGTACCTTGGTGAAGGCGTTGAGACCGGCAAGGATGGAGCCTCCGATCCACGTCGAATACTTGCGCTCGGGGGGAGCGTAGATCTTGATCTTGACGTCTTTCAGTGCGAGCTTCTTGACCTCATTCAACAGGCGATCACCGAAGCCTGGAGGGAGGTTAGTGATGAGGTTAATCCTTAACTGCCTCTGTGATATTCACCTCGGCAGAGTGTACTCCCACCACTGAGGACGATGTTGGAGAACAGGCTCTTCCTCAGGTCGAGGTCAACACGGTTGATGGCGTCCACCACGACCTGGTGAACGCCAGCATATTCTTGGCCTATAAGTTCTGGGTTGAAGAGGATTTCAGGGGCCCGGAACCGCTCTGGACCCAGCTGTATCGGGGTAATGTGAGAACCATTCGATGATGCCAGTACACCTTAAGATTTGGTCTGGCATGTACCTGTATTGTGTTTCCGTCCGGTAGTTTGAAATCTTCTGTCCTACTCGCAGACTCTTTCTCCTCCTTTTGTGGATTGAGGGCAATGTAACAAGACTTCTCCTTGATGGTACGAACGACTTCAAGCTCGGCTGTCGTGTGTAGGTGGTGGCCGGCTTTCCGAAGCAACAGCTGTAGGTGATCAGTGACGTCCCTGGAGCACGGTTATTAGCACTTGGCGGAACAGGGAGCTGGGACTGATGGTTGTACCTTCCGGCAATGTCAACTCTCCGGATAGCGTGGGGCATCGAAAACCCTTCGAAAACCGGTACAGCATGTGTGACACCGTCTCCGGAATCTAAGACGATACCTGTTGTACGACCTGACGAATACCTGGGATGCAGGTCAGTAAGGAACCGTAAGGAGAGTGCGCGTACACTTACAGTGAGAGAACGGCCTGTACTGATATGTACAGCGCTGGGACGTTGAATGTGTCGAAGAATATCTGTGCAGCGATGTCCCTGTTGCTCCGTGGGTTCAGCGGTGCCTCGGTCAATAACACTGGATGCTGGGAATGGATCAGCGAGGCGATCGTTGAGAGACATCGGTCGACCTACCTCTTCGCTCAGAGTCCCCAATTCTTCAGCATATACCCAACTCCATATCCTCTCCATGTCATCCCAATCGGTGACAATGCCGTGTTCCATGGGATACTTGATCTTTAGCAGACCTCTATATTCTTGTGCTTTACGTCCGATGAAGACGTCTCCTTCCAAGGCACCAGCCATGACGCGAACATGTTTTGGCCGTCCGACACTATGCACAACGCCGGGGGGTAAGAGATAGCAGGGACGGCGGGCATGGATAGATGGAAAGCCAAAGTCAGTGCACCGGTGCCGGGATCGCAAGACATAGACGCGGTCCTAACCGTGAAAACGCACAAAGACGGGAAGAAGCATTTTGGATGATCTTGACCAGCAAAGCCGGCTTTTATCGTCCCAGATCCCTGTGAAAACGAAAACGATCGTCACCATCTGTTCTCTGGCAGGCTCGGATTGGGGAAGAGCGCGCGTGGCTGGAGCGTACGTTGTCGATGACGATTGGTTGGTTGGTTAGGACGTCGTCGAATTCTGCGGACATGATGAGGGGGGACGAGACTTAATGATGGGATTGAGAGGGGACAGACGCGGTGGCGTTCAGATCATGATCACTCTTTCGGTCCTCCTCCTCCTCCTCCTCAACCTTGATGACTTTGCGCTCCGTCTTTTACCTGACGCTATTTCTCTTTTTCTCGGTGAATACGTTCAGTCTGCGCAGTGGCGCGTATACTCATATCTCGTGTGTTCAGATATCACTGGTGACCGCAAAGCCGAACAGATGGGAAGCAACCAGCTTCTGCAAATGTACACCAACTCTCTCTTCATGCGGACAGAACGCTGAACCGAAAACCGCAGGCGTGTGCTTTGGCACTAGTTATAAGATTCTGCATCTAGATTTCCCGGACAATCCGAACAAGCCATGTCTTTCTTGCACGAAACAATGGTGTCTGAACCAGAACCTACCGATCTGCGCCGGCGCCACGCTGGGAGATGCGGACCCTGATACTGCTACAGGGAAAGAGGGCGATGTAGAGGCACGTTGTTTCCGTGAGTATTACTGTTCGCATCCTTACTCGGGTGGGGATAGCTGATAGCTGTGGCTTCTTGCGACTAGAGAGGGATTCGCCCCGAGACCAGCTTGTTGTAACCCTGTTCCTGTTGACCGTGTTCGGGTTGTTGCTCGGTGCCGGCATCAAAGGAAAGATGGAGAAGGCGGGCTTGGAGCCGCGGTTCAATTGGACGGCTGGGAGGGAGTTGTGGGAGGTGGGTTGACCCGTACGGTCTAGTCGTTTGCGCTTGATGTTCACGTTTGTTGGTCGGACAGGGGCTCATACCGCGCAGACGTTCGGAAGAGATTGGTCTCGGGGTGCGTGGTCTGTTCGGACGTCGAGATGGTGGTAGACGGGAAGAATACAACGCGCTGCCGGAAACACCTCCGCGCTGAGGGTGGTGTATTTTGTATGGACTGTTACACGTATTATATACTTCATAACGATCTCCGTGAGGACATAAAAAGCACGTAACCTGCGGTTGACTTGCGGGAGGACTCGATGGATCATCGGGGGCGATCGGTGGCTGGGATCGACATTAACCTTCTTCCCCTGATCGCCAACACAGATGGGTGGACTCTGCTCAAGGCCGGGAACGGTTGAAGGAGGACACCAGGTTATCGGGATAACGAGGACACTGGGTGGTGAGAGTGTGGGCGGGAAGGATAGCGTGCCGCTCAACCCTCGCCTGGCGGCCCTGGAAGCTGCGGAGAGGAGGAAACAAACGGTCCGTTTCTTGCTCGTCAGGTTGGGACGACGGGATTAAATCCTCGCTTTTGTGTCGTACAGGAGCAGCGAAGGGGGACGAACGAGTTGAATCCAGCCGCGGGGAAACTCTCCAGCCAGCTTGCGGCAAAGAACAGTAGCGGGAAGGGAACTGAGCCCAAACAACCAGACAGACTCGTGGTAAGCACACGTTTGTCGGTTCGCTGTCGTTTTTGGTTTCGGCTAGCTGACAGATTGGAAACTAGTGGGACTGAGCACGATGGAGCTAGGTGCGATAGGGACTCGATGGACTGGCAGCGCCGGGTTCGCATGTGTCCTGGCTGCCGCGAGGCCTGTCGACTTATCTCTCGCACACTAGATAAGGTTCGATCTCGACTCTCTCTCGGATGGCATTCATTTTCCAATCAAGCCCCGCACCCTAGAGCTCTAGCGGATGGGCGCAGTCACAGTTATCTGTTTTTTCGACATTCTCTCACTTTGAGGGTCTTGATTTCGCAACCCTTTCCTTTCCGATACCATCTCTCTCACGCGGCGGTGCTTCTTCTTTTCACTCGTATCTATACCTATACTTACAATAGTTCATTCCCCCTCTGTATCCGTTCGGTTCCCCAATTCTTTTCCGTCCCGGCCTGTGTAGCAGGGCACTCGCCTCCCCGGCCCACCTTCCGATCCGCACGTGACCCCCACTCCGCCACGGGCCGCACAGAAACCACGTCGGCGGAATCGGGTTTCACTCAAACTCAAACCTCTGCCGGGCGATCCCATCCCTATACGAGCCCAAGTCAAGCTACCACCGGCTCCTCGAGGGCCACATGAATGTCAAACGAGAAATGGGAGAAAGTGCTTTGGAAGCGGCAGCCGTTTCCTGACAACTACGTGCCACCTAGCTTCCTCTCCTCTCTCAGGAGGAACTGTGGGTGAACGTTGGCCGGGCGTCCGTTTGCCATCCCAGGACTAATGCCGTTTTTTTGAAACCCAGCAAATTTCCGCCCGTACTCTTACTGGGAATTGGTCTGCCTCTGTTACCCAATCGCGCAGCATATATGCACCATATTCATCTTCCTTGCGACATTCGTGCGGATCAAGGAACGGGCACTGGACCCACGTCTTCTGGTGTGGGGATCGATATTCGCGTTTGTGTTGGGGTATCTCGTTTGGCAAGCGGTCGAGGTCCAGCTGGCGAAAAAGTTCCGCCAGGTGCGGAAGCCGACAAACCGTGCGTCTCTTCGCTTGCCTAGGGTGTGCGTGTGTGTGTGTGTACTCAACCGGCCGTTTCCGTCGATATAGACGCAAAGACGGTGAAATCATCTATATTGGCGTTCCTGGCGCTGTTGTCTCTGTCCCCGGTAATGAAGACGCTGACGGCGTCCACATCCTCTGATTCGATCTGGGCACTCGCTGCGTGCCTGTTCATTCTCAATGCTCTGATTGCGGACTACAGCTCGCCGCGCCCGGAGATTTACAGCCGAGAAAGGTGTGTGGACGTTATGTGATGTTCCCAGGAGCCGAAGCAGGGTTTTTTGACTGTTGGTCGTCCAGGCTTACATCAGTGCTTTCCATTAATGCTGCAATATCTGCGTCGGTTGTGCTCGGGTCGCGGTTACCCGACGACATCTCGGTGTTTGCCCTCATGTTGTACGCCATCGTACTGTTTGCGATGTTCCCCGTCCTACGCCATCGATTACAGGTAAGAGCTTTTATCCGGTGAATCCCTCTTTTGGGGAGAAGAGGGGAGGGGAGGGGAACAGCATCACATCGACCCCCGTTGGATTCATCGGGACTTTGGACGTTGATCACGGAGGCCGACATACAAAGGATGGTGCTGACATGTTGGTTTCATTGATAGGCCGCGTCATCTCACTTCCAGGCATTCTTTACGATCCTTCTATCTGCGATATCGTTGCTTCTCACCGCCCCTCTATCGCCATTGGTCGCGTGGATTTACGCGGGGGTTCTAAGCTTGGTCCTGTTCGCCGCCCCGGCAGCGCTGGTGTGGGGACAGAGATACAAAAAGTAAAGAAAGAACGTTCTCTGTCATTGTGGATGGTCAGGCTGACGTGCTGCTGCGACACAGCGAACTGAAGGGCTCGTGGGATGTCGCGGTTCCCCGAGTGAACCGTCGAAGGCGGGGCAAGTCGGTGGCAATGGGAGGGGGAGGGGGGGGTGGTGACGGATGGCGTGCGCACAGACCGCCTCCCCTAGATACAGACATCCATAGTACGGTATCGCATGGATTGCTTTGAGCGTTTGGATCAAGTACCACTGTCAGAAATCGGGATCCGATCATGGACCTGTCCAATTTGAAAAAAGAAAAAAAACGCTCAGAGACGGTCGATCTGAGCCTAGCGTTGATGCTCGGAAGAGGCGCTCACCCAGTCGGTTTGTTTCCTTTGAACAGCCCGAGAGCGCTTGCGGGAAGCATCTAATCCCAAGCGCCCCTCCGATAGGCGACCGGTCAAGCGCCCCCCTTCATTCCGTTCACGGTCCACCCACCCCCCCCTCAATTATCTCTCTCCCGTCCCCCCTCCCCATCAGACAGTCCTCCCTTTGTTTTCTCTCTTCCGAGAGACGAGGGCTGCTTACAAAACACGCTTGTGACGGGACAATAGTATCCGGGAAATATTACAAGTCCCTAGCCCAACTGCATCGGAATTTTCCCGCTTTTGGGATTGCGTCTCATATTTTTTAGTTTGAGGGTACTACACGGAACCCCTGCGCCCACGTCCAACGATTTCGATTATCGATCGTGTCGGAGAGAGGGGGATACACGTACTCACTCATCGCTGACAGACGGTGACCCCCTTTTGGCAGGAACCGACCGCAGCTTGGCCCCAATTCCGCTCGAGCGACAGATCAGCAGGCGATCACATAATCCCCACAACGTTATTCTGGACAGCTGACGCTGACGAGAACGGTGCTTTCGATAATCCCCCCCTGGGTCCCGGCCCGTCGATATATGTACACAGCAGATCGTCTTCATGTTGGCGAGAAAGAGAGAGAGAGAGAGAGTACATACATACTTGTGTATATATCAAAGAGGGTGGTCATACATGACTAGTTGTATCCAAATGTGTGTGCCAAGTCATCGTGCAGAAAGCTCGGGGATAGTAGATGCTATAAATCTAATAAGGTACAGCGAAGCATGAAAGAAAGCGGGTCGCGCAAGTGGGAATCGAGATAGGGAGATAAGGGAGGCAGGGAGAGAGAGAGAGAAAAGAATAAAGGATGTGGAAAACAAATGGACTGAGAAAGCGAGTGTTCGATCGTGCATTGATGCGGGCAAGCAAGAGGGGTACGACAAGCATTGCGTATAGGTATGTCAGAGCGAAGCAGAGCATAGCAAGGGCACCATAGGGGTATGTCATGGCCGGTACTCGGCGTCGTCGTCATCGTCCAGTCGAGGTCGTTTGTTGCTCTTCGTCATCCCGATTCCAATTCCTCGCGCCTCAAGGGCCTCCATCGCTGCCTTTGCAGCCCCTTCAGATCCTTTCTTCTGTCTCGTCCGCGTCCGGCGCAGCGCACCGAAGGCTTGCGCCTTGATGACCGCCAAGGTCGAGCAGATAGGAGGGCCAGAGGGGGAAGGTGATCTCGAACGCGAGTTCGTTGCTCTCCGTGAGACGTTGTGAGGTGTATAGTGATATGACTCTGCTTCACTGTTCTCTCGATCTGGGCTAGTCGTCTCCGTGTTATTGAAGGGTGGTATGATCGGGAAAGATTGCGGGTCTGGGCCGTTTGTAGGTCGGCGCTGTTGTGTAGCCATTCGGTAACGTTCTTCGTTGCCCATGATTGAAATGTGTGCCGTTCCGCCGTGGAGGGTGAGTTCTGCCCCGTTGGTCGAGTGGCGTCGGAAATTAAAGTCCTGCCGGTCGTTTGGAACTGGATTCTCCGGGAAGGGGAACTGGAACGGTGAGGTCATTGTGCTGGACGAGCTAGAGGTGGTAGACGCGGTAGGCGATAATGGGCGGTTTGGAGCAAAGGTATACGGAGTAGAGGTATCTAGATTGGGCAACCCAATCTTTTGTTCTTCCACATATCTTGGGAGGTACGGTATTTCCGGCGATGTGAGGTTCGATGGTGGGCCTTCGACAAAGGCGGGGGAATGTGTGGGGGTAGTGCTTCCTGCGTTCATGGGATCGGCGTGGGTGATAGACGATTGATTCATCCCCTGTGTCCAGCTGGGATCGCGAACGTTACCTTCCACGTCATAAGGGGAATAAGGACCGTACTTGGGCAGACGCTGTTGGGTGTGTATGGGTGAGCCACGGGCGTCCATCGTTTCCGGGCCGGCGTAGGACGTTATTGACGGCGAACGGGACGGATAATCGTGCTGAGGCTGAGTGGGGTAGGGCATACCACCGCCCATCTGGCCGTTTGCATCCCGAGCGGCTGAATAGCGGTGGGACATGTTCTGATCCGGGTATTGGGAGACGTGGGACGGGGAAATTGGGGATGCCAGCGGCTGGGACTGAGTGGACGAGAGACTGGGTGAGGGATAAGAGATCTGGGAGAAGTCATCCGGATGGGGGTCGTGTCCTTTCCGTTGAGCCCAGAGAGCGCGCCAGAATTTCTCGCGTTCGCGGGCCTCGTTCTTCAACCGGGTGTTCTCCTTGCGAAGCTCGGCTGATTGGGACTTTGCCTCGGTGCACGACTCCTGGAGCTGGATGACGACCGACTCGAGGTTGGTAACTGGGACGGACACATCGACGTAATCAGACGAGGGTCAGAGGATGGATAAGGGGATTGGGAAGGCGCAGACTTGCCAGCTTCCTCGAGGGTTGCGATGTAGTTTGCCCGCCTGGCGCGGAAGGCGGCCTGTGCATCAGCGTTTTTCTTTTTACGCATCGCAGCGTCGTCGGTGAGGGACTTCGCGTTCGCGGGAGGCATCCTTGGTGGAGGGAGGGGGAACGAAGACAAGCTGGGAAATGATTGAGATGGACAGAAGCGGGCAATAAAAATCCTCATGCTCCGCGGGTTTTTTATTTTTTATTTTTCCAATTTTCCCCTTCATTTTTTTCTCACCCAGCTTAGCCGTCCGTCTGGTCTCAAACCTTATTCGGTAAATTCTGTCTTCCCATCATTGTACCTAATCCCCCAACGACGGCAACCGGTCCCTCCTCCATCACCAGCCTGCGAGACCGCTAACAACTGGCGGGCTCCAATCTGCCTCCGTCCCAGCTGCCACACAGCCAACCCAGAGAGGCCACCACCCTCCGTTAGGGTATACCCGGCGAAAATCCGCCCGAACCTTCCCCGTCATCACTGATCATGTCCGCTTCACCGGCCATGTCAAGAATCTCCAGCCCCATATCCTCCCTGTCCAGAACACACGCCACCCGCCGACCGACCCGTCCGTTCAGGGCCAGTTCAATCCCATCATCCGCCCGAGCCGTGAGTTGCCGGCTCCCAGCTGCTATTTCCAGCCGGACAGCGGTAAGCTAGAACGCGATCCCATCAGCTTCCGGCGAAATCGTTGTTGCGATATCCTTTGACAGAACCCGCTCACCTTGCCATCTCTCCACGAGCTCAGTGCGTCTATCACCATTTGTTCCCTTGTCCCTCCTTTTACGTCAGCCGGCCGCTCTTGATACTCCAGCTCCCCGTAATTGGCAGTCCCAACGTTCGAGCTGCAGTAATCTATGCCCCCGTTTCGATCAGCTGCTGCAGAAACTGATTACCTCAGGCTCATACCGTCCTCTTGGCTCCGAAACGCTATCACCAACTGGGACTCATCAAAGAAGTCCGCGTCCATGATATCGATTGAGTGCGAGCCGTGGCTGCACTCGCCCAGCGCAATCCCAATTGCTTCCGCCATCCCACCCCCGACCTGTACCGTGTAGCAAATCCGCACGATGAGAAGCACTGCCACGTGCACCTCAGCAAACTCCTTCCAACTGAAGATCCTAGCACCACGTACCGTTCCTGACCGTGGCTCCGGTCATCCGCATGGCCAAATACTGCCGCACCCCGGCTCCCTATTCCGCTTCGATCAATCCCACTCCGAAACGAGGTGGAGAGAAACAGTAGTGTAAATTCGTACCTCTTCCCCATCCCTCCCTGTCCGTTCACGTATCACAATTCGTTCACCTTCTCCCAACGGCACGTCACTCGCGGCCGTAAAGTGCGAGTTGTCGTCCTCGTGTGAAACAGAAGCGGAGGCACATGCCGCGCTCGTGGTGCGACTGAATAACCGAGAGCCTCGGAGCGCGAGCTCTTGCACCAAAAGCTCCAGATTCCGATCCAACCCGCTGAGATCCCTCCGTTTCACTTCCTAACGACCCGTGACACGATGAACGGCACTCAAATTAGCTCGGTAATCATTTAGCACAGGAACGTACGTGTTGCCATTCGATTCCTGTCGGATCGTTTGCTACATTGCGTGCCCGTTCCATAACTTCACTTAAATCTCCTGTCCCCTCCCCCACACTCCCCAGCTCTTCCAACGAGAACTTCGGAGCTTGCCCCGAAAACCATTTGTCGAGAACGCTCTCCGCAAGACCAGACATCATGTACTCGTTCGCTTGCATGATGTCGTACCGGGGTGCGATGCTAACCTGTGAATCTGACGCCTGTGCGTTCTTCGCAATCTCTGCAACGTGAACCCGAAGCGCCATCCATCCTTAATTAACCAGGACGTCCGGATGCACCGTAAGCGTTCTCACCGTATCGGAGCCAGCCCATGAATTCTCGAAAGCGAGTAAGTTCCACCCGTGCCGTTTTGGCGAGCCAATTCCCCACCATGATGAGTCTTTGGATCGCCTGCAGGCATCCTTTCGCCTCACTCGCAGAGAATTCACAGAACGCAAAAGTCGGCCTAACGAGGTGTGTGATCAGCGACAAGAACCGTCCAGGCGTTTCAGAACCCCTTACAATTGAGCCCATCCTTGTACCTCCTCAATCATGAGGTGCAGCCGGTGAGCGGCAGGCACAACCCGCTTCTCTGCATAGTCTCGCACTTTTAGCAATGCCTCGAAAACGGTGGACTCCCATTTGTTCATCCCCTAACCCATGTGGCGTGAGAATCAGCACAGCGATCCTCCTCCTTGGCTCACCCTTTCCGTCGTCTGTTCTCCGCTCCCCAAAAAGTCGCTGAGCGCATCTGAAGCACGTCCCGTCAAGAGCAGACATGACAGGTCCAGCACTGCCGACGGCTGCTTCTCTGTGAGACGGGATTGGTGGGGGGAATGTCAAGGGAACACGTGCAACGTACGTCCGAACTGTGTTTGCTTCTTCTCCAAGGCCTCAACCCACTTGGGGCCCATTGTCCGTGCACTACCTTGGGAATCCTGACCATACCAGAACTTCTGCATCTCCTTCACGCATCGCATAATATACCAGGTCAACTCCCTAGCCGTGGACGAGGTCCTTGCAACGTTACGAACGTTCCGACCCTTCAGCAACGTCATGTCGACAATCGTGGGTGCCAGGGATGTCCCGGTTTCCGCAGTTCGGATGTTGATGGAAAAAGTGGGCTCGTCCGGTTTCTTGTACAAGCTCGCGATTGGGAAATTTGTGTTGAACAGGAGTGTGCCAAGGGGAAAACTCCCATCGAGGAAACAATGAATGTTCCCCATGTCATCTCCAACACAGAGTATGCTGTTGGTGTTGCGGTCATCCGCTTCATCAAGGCTCTCCTCACCTCCCTGACGGTATCTTGGAGCGTCAGCGGGTTTCATCGATGCTGATACCAAGTCAGGTGGGAGCGTTGGCCATTTGGCAATGACTTCGGGGAATCCGGTATTTGCGGAAGGTCGTTTCTTTAGCCCTTCGAACGCAAAAAGATCTGTTGCACTAGGTCGAATCAACGGCAAGCATTTGTTTCCAGATGCTAGATTTCCATACCCAAGAGGTTTTGTGTCATCCTGTAACGCATCAAGTAGTGGTAGCATTTTAAGCATTGAATGAGCAGACCCTGGCTGCATTACGGTCAGCGAAAGGTGATTTTGGGTACGTTCCAAAGCTCACGATGTCATTTCCCCGCTTCAAAATATCCGGGATCGTCGTGTTCCCCTGCTTCGGCTTCTCATCTTGGAACCATGAGATTGTTGTGAGTCGCAGAGACGGCCGAAGCAGATTCTGCTTGATGGACAGACTGCGCTGCTCTTGCCCGTTTTGCACAGAGTGGATAGTTATGCGAGGTGGGCTATGTGCAACGGCGATGAATTGACCTAGCTATGGTCAATCGCGCGACGAGGGATTGGTTTCCTGCTGGACGTGACGGAATCAGCACGCACAATCCGGACTCCACGCTAAGGCAACTATTTCTTCGGGGTGGGGTCCTGAAGTGTCCACTTCCACCTCCCACTTCCTCGATCCCTGCAGGTTCCATAGACTCAGACGATCTTTATTGTCCGCGCTGGTAATGAGCACCAGCAGATCCTTGTCGGGACATAGGGCAGTTGGCAATAGACGCGCTGCTGATGGCAACCGGAACGAAGCAAGCACATCGATAGAGCTTTGCATTCTTCAAAAGTGCAGACGAGGAACGAGGGTGTGGTCACGTGCTTCTCCCAAACACGAAGCACAAACATATCGTGAATCGCATGGAAATATACAATGACCCGGAGAGATAAACTAAACTACCGTGACTTCCTTGGTCGCTTTCCAGCTCGGCCGACAGAATCTCCTTTCTTCGCTCGTATACCCTCGGTTTTTGTACGCTGGCCGAGATCATGATCGAAAGAGGTCTTCTTTTGCTTCTTCGACCCACCTGGCGATTTTTTCACCCTAGACTTTTGTGGCCTGACCTCAGGTATACCAATCTTCGCAGGCCTCATGGCCTTCTTCGCACTGCGAATGGAAGCCCCAATAGCACGCTGATCTGTTTCGTCCTCTTCCATTGCCATCTTTCGGCGCTTTGCCCGTCGCGTTAGGCCAGCCAACTTATCGCGCTTGGGCTGTGGGAAGGAGACATCAGCACTTGTACAAAAGAAGGGAGAGTGTCATGACATACTTTATTAACTTCCGGGGCATGCTGTTTCTTTTCGGATGTCTTGGAATATGTGCCCGATTCATACTGTTTCTTGCTCACAGCTGCAGAGAGGTCAGTAACAAAGTTTCGTAAGTAACCACGGACGTACATTTCGCCTGCTGTTTCTCCTTCTCGTTCTGGAACCAAGTACGGGCCGGTCTGGAATAGATCTCATCGCCATGCTCGAGTAAATTTTGACCCTTCTTCAGTTCCATCTCGGCTTGGCGTAGCTATGAATAAATCAATAGGGCACCGCAAGAGACATGTCGTTACTACGAACCTGTTTCTCTTCCTTTTCCTCCTTCATAATTTCAGTTATCTCCCCCTTCAGATTCTCGAGTTTCTCCGCGAACTTTGCGACCGTATCGGGAGGGACGACACGATGTCGAACCTGATCTTCGCCAGCGCTGTGTTTAATGGCAGCCTTCAACACCTTCCTATCTGCCTCTCCTACCAATGTGACGGATCTGAATCGTATAATTATCAGTGCACCATGTATATGCAGACGCTGTGCCACGGTACACCCACCGACCCTTTTTGCCAGCTCGCGCCGTTCGGCCAACACGATGCAGGTACTGTGAAAGTTGACCAGGCATGTCATAGTTGATCACCGTCTCGACCCCCTTGATATCAAGACCACGAGAGGCTAGGTCGGTGGCCATGAGATAGTCAACGCCACCGTCACGGAAGGTTTGCAGCGCCCTCAGCCGCTAGGTTGAATCAGGGTTCAGAAAAACGCCTGCAGCAGAAGTGAATGAGTAAAGTACCTGGTCCTGGGTTAGATCTCCGTGGAGTTCGTCGCTCTTCAGACCAAGTATGCCGAAAACAATCCTCATTTGATGCGCGAGCTTCTTACTGCGGAAGAAGATGATGGTCCGTTGCTTGAATGTCCGTTTGCATAACGATACAAGTAATGCAGACCGATCGGCTTCCTTGCCTGCTCGTACGCGGACGAACTCTTGCATCAGACCCTTTGCCGTGGTACGTTTTGGATCCACGAAGAGGCGAACCGGCTTGTCCAAAGACATTTTGATAAGCTCATCAACGGAATCCGTCATAGTGGCTGAGAAAAGCATCGTTTGTCTTGATTGGGGGCACGACTTAATAATCTCCGAAAGCTCGTCAGCAAAACCATCCTCAAGCATCCTGTCGGCTTCATCCAGGACGAGAACGTCCAAGGTATCGAGTGAAAATGCGACGGAGTTCCGTAGGTGGTCAATGAGTCGGCCTGGAGTCGCAATAACGATGTCAGGGAACGTCCGTAACTCTGCCTCCTGGGACTTCAGTGACAATCCACCTGTTCAAGAACATTGGTCTTCATTCGTCCACGGTCTGCGAAGACTTACCAACTGCCAGGCAAAACCTGATGTCCGTGTGCACAGTAAGCTTCTTTCCGACCTCGTAACATTGGACACCCAGCTCTCGTGTTGGCACAAGGATCAAACAGCGAGTAGCAGCTGCCTTCTTTCCCCGTTCACGATAAAGCAGGCGCTCGATCATTGGAATAATGAACGCTGCGGTTTTTCCAGAACCGGTGACAGCATTCCCAACTACGTCCTTCCCCAGTAAGGCGACAGGTATTGTGGCGGCCTGGATCGGGGTTGGAGTCGCGAAGCCGAGGGAGGTGAGAGCCTTGAGAATAGGCCGTGAAAGATTCATACCGAGGAATGACTCGTGTTTTTCAGAGGGTCCAACGTCATCTGCGAAGAAAGCTGCTTTCCTGTCCTTCTCGACCTGTGTTTCGCCTTCGTCAGATTCTGAATCCGATGTTTCTTCATCCTCTTCACCACCGTCGTCATCATCCTCTTCTTCACCTTCTGATTGAACCACCCCTAGGTTCCCTCCTTCCTCATCCGAAGACGCGAGCGGATCACCTGCGTCCCCAGCTTCAAACCTGGCGAACTCGCTCTCATCACTCTCGTTACCCCCCTCACCTCCATCCGAGCCCGCCTCCGAACTCGAGGACTGGTCTTCGACCCCCTCCTCCTCCTCAACAAGTGTCCGTTTCCGTTTCTTCGATGCTCGATTCTGCTTCCTTCGTGCTATGATGTCATCAACGGAAATAGGTTCCTGTTGCATCCGTAAGCACTACGCATACATCGAACAAACGCAAACGAGTTGTATACGCACCGGCCTTGAACCTGTTTTAATGAAATCCCTTGGGTCCGACGTGTTATTCCACGTCCCCGAAAGGGCATCGGCGGAAGGATCGAACACGAAGTCCATATCGAGTTGCACGACCTCTTCCCTAGCCTTGGTGGATTGCATTGGGACCTCATCGTCCGAATCGATGGTCATCACATAGTCGCCAGGGAGCATACTGCAGAGTTCGATAGCTCTCTCGGCCGGTACAGCGCTGAGCGTCGTCAAAGTTTTCGTGATCGGGGGAGGTGGGGAGTTTTCCCACGTTCTTTACGCCCATGCGAGCCTGTTCGACCAGGACCATTCATTAAATACCGAAGCCCACTCAATGACAATTTGTGAGCAAATCCCAACTGGGGTGTATTTTGTGACAGCCTACTATCAACTCTGTAACAGGAGAAATCTTACAGTACATGGGGTGGTGTATGCTACGTTCGTTGGAGTGTCAACCAAAAGAATGTGGAGGTCCGAAAAGAGATATGACCTGTGACCTTAGGGCACTGGACGAGAGGTAAGGCGACTAGAGTACGCCGGACGCTACGAGGAAAAACAATAATGGTGCGTGAAACTGGGTGGGTGAATGATCGGAATAGATGGATGTGAGGATGTGGGTGCGGCGACGGGTGTGCATAGGTCCGAAGAATAAACAAGAAAGTGAAAGCGAGATCGGCAAACAAGATGGACGAGGGGGAATACAAATGAACGTGTTGGAACGTGCACACACAGAGATGAACATAAGGGCATTATGATGCCCAAAAAATAATCTTGCGGAGGATCGCCGTGTCTTTGGAGTACTGTTCGCGGGTACCGTGTTGTGATATGCTGACGTTGACGCCATTCTCACCATCCAGGTCATTCGCGGCCATACGGGCATCCCGCATCTGGGGTTGTGAAAATAGCGTCAGGCCACGGGAATATCGCGCCAGCGAGCAGACTCACCTCGATATCCATGATATATTCTGTAACCAATAGGTTCTTAATCACTGAGTGTTCTTCGAACGTGTATTCGGGCGATTGTCGACATTGCTCCTGCGCCTGCACAGTTCCAGTGATGAATCTCCCGATCATATTGAATTTAGCCCAATGAATCTTCGATGGATGGATCCCGTTGTAATCAGGGTTCCCTTCATGAGCGCGAATCAAGTCGAGCAGGTGTACCTCCCTGAGTGTATAATCCTTAGTCTCGTAACTGTACGTAGTCGGGCGTCGTACTCACAGAGCGGGGATACAAGCTCCCTTGGTGTTTCGTAATGCCATCCTGTATGCTCGGTGCGACCTGATCGCCTGGAACAGCAGATCCCAAGACTGGTACGATTTGTAAGCCTCCAAGGCCCTTTGTTTGAACAACTCCATAGGTAAATCGCCAGAGTATGTCGCAGCATTGATACCAGCGACGAGGGCGCGGAGGCCGGAGTAATTATTGAGGACGCGTAAAGCAATGCCGATCTCAGCAAATCGCTCTATCTGTTTCGCGCGAGCCTTCGGTCGGTCATGGCAAAGAATCAAAGAGGCAACCCTAGAAAAGCGGACCAATCAGTCCCCGCAGGCCATTCTGTGGATGTAGAGCCTACCAGTCGCCGACGTGATTGGAAAAACGATTGAACCTCGCAATTGTATCCGTCTCTGGGTCCTTTGGTCCAGAGGACAACGTGTGTTTCAACCAATGTCGTGGCTAACGAAGACGTCAGATATGATTAGTGAGTCCACATGAGTGTCAACCCGCCTGAATGTTAAGGAATAAGCCCTTTTGAATTCTTGTAATTTCTTGGGCGACATCTGCTGGGGCCAGATTAAACAATTCTGCACTGATACGTTGGAGTTCTCGAAGAATATGCTTCTGCGAGTATTCTGACTCTCCGGTAGGTGTCGCAGACTTGGGTGTTGATCTATTGAGCGGCAGACTATACTTCCGTTCCCTGTTTCCGGGGGGTTGTGTAGGCGAGGGTGGGCGTACACCTGTGGAAGACAGCACTGGACCCTCAGATACTGGAGAAGCAGAGCGCACCTCCTCCTCGTCGAGCATGCTATAGGAATCATCGCTCTCCTCTGTAGAACTGTCGACTTTCAACGCCCAGGTTGCGTCCTTATCAACAAGTTTCGGCAACGTTTCCAGGAAAGGAAGGAATTCTAGTCCATAATGGATGAGATACGTCTTCGCAATGATGGACTTGACGAGTGCTGATAGTGCGCCGGCGGTCCCACGGACCGCAAAATCATAGGGATAATCCCTAATCCAGTCCGCCAACAGACGACAGATACTGAACGGGTGTGAGAATTTTGACGGGGCGGAGATCAGAAATAAACGTACTTCATCTGAGCCAGGTACGCAAACATCGGGTCGGCAGTCTCTTGGTCAAGCTGTCTCATTTTCTTCTGCATAGTCAACAGCACACTTCGAGGGGTCGCGAATCTTCTGTAAGTGAGCATAAAATTTGATACATATGTTGCATCTTTGGGGAAGACAAGATTAACTGAGGTTATGTTGCAGACAAAAGTTGATTACCATCGTCGCTGACCACAGAAAACAGCAACTTCTCGAACAGATCGTCCAGGTGTGCCCAGGGTGAGAGCCGCCTTTCAGTGATATAATCTTGAGTCACCATGTCACGACAGGTCGATCCCGTAGCGAGACCACCCAGGACCTTTGGAAGGAAGGTACTCAACTGGTCTTGTCGTTTTGGGACTGGCTGGGGATCCAAATTATCGGCACTGCGATTGGTTACACTTCCGTTGGTACCTGTTGCAGGTAGAGATGATCGACTGTTGAAATCATTGATGGCCACTTGATTTCCAGCTTCTCGTTCCTCCCTTTCACGGGCAAGAGATAGGAGGTCATTATGCGATCGCGCGCGCGTTGGAGACTTTGGCGGTGTGTGAGGCATTGTGGGAGAATTGGTGAAGTACGAAGTGCGGGATTTGGAAGAAATGGTCATTGAGGTTCCTTCGGTGGGAGGGGAATTGAGCAAAGGTCTCGAAAGGTCCCACGGATGATTGGGGGTATTTAGTACGTCAGGGGAGGCAGGGTTACGGTATGCGGAGTTCGAATCGACTCGAGTTGATGCTTTTATGGATATTAGAGGCTACGACCGAGTATAGGGGAGATAGGACAGGGAATGCTCACATCTGTCGCGATAGATTGCACGGATCATCCAATCAAAACACCTCCGCATTTTATCCTTGCCGGGGTCGTCGTACATAGAGACTTCCACCAAGCCCACTTTATGGTCGCGGAGCATAGTGGCAGCTGTATGTGGGTCGACTTCTTTGGAGGTATCTGACTTACAAGCCATGACCACCGTCGGTAATTCCAGGTCATTGTAACCACCTAAGAACCTTCGTCAGGGCAGTGTTAGGGAGACAGGGAGGTCGAATCGTACAAACTAGACGTTCAACATGTGCGAACGAACTCAAAGACGAGGAATCATAGCAAACGATGACACCATCGACTCTTGGAGCGAAATCAGGCCAAACTCTGCTCGACGGATCGTCGAGGTAAAAATCCGCGAGATCTATTTCGAGGACGCGAAGGGATCCGGTCATGTTTGGGCCTTGGTTGATCTTGCCGAGCCTCGAAGTGTCTGTTGGGATGGGTGTGAGGTTGTGTGTAAGGTCAGTGGAACAACAGGACTCACAAGAAAACTGGTTCTTTCCATCGGTCATAGGCAAGCCAATCGTGGGCTCGGACATCGCATATGCTTTACAACCTTTCTTGATGATACTGCTCTTTCCACATCCGGAAAAGCCAACAACAGCAACGGTGATCAGTGATTTGCTTGGCATCTGAGAGTTAATTAGCTGAGGTTCACTAGTGGCAAGAGGTGAAGTGTATGGACATACGGAGGCTAGCTGAGTATTGATGACCATGGCTACACCGCTGGTTTGATTACCTATGCCAAGGCTACCACTTCGGGTCCTCGAAGCGGAAGACTTTCGGAGGGAATTATGCTGAGATGAACCGGGGAGGGGACCCGTTCGAGTGAGATCGTTCAGGGGTGACGAGCGGGGTCTAGTTGGGGGTAGGTTTGAAGGTAGAGGTTCTTCCGAGGTGGGACAGGGGCTGCCTCTACTATTAGACGGCCCAGGTGAGTTGGTGGGTTCGTGGAAGGCAGGGGGAAGCGAAGAATCTCTGGAACTGGTGTCGGCGGTACTGATACTGTCTGTCCGAACTCTGGGTGGAGAGGGGGGACAGTCATCAGGAGGGGTCGTATAGCAGGCGGTCGCGGTCGCGGAGATGGAACTGGAGGCCTCGTCGGGGCGGGCGAGACGGACGAACGAGTCAACGGAGAGAGACCTTGTTAATTTTGAGGGCGAGCTATTCGCTGTGGGGGGCGTGGAGGGGCCCTGGACGTCTATGGGAGACAAGACGGGTTCACCATCGGCTGGCATCGTCGCCGTTGTTGTCCTGGACGGTTGTCGGTGTTGTTGGAGAGAGGGACGGTCGGACCTCTGCCGCCATCACCCCACCCTGATCTCCCTCTTACTATTATTCCTGCCGTCTACGGCGTCGACGTCGTCTAGCATGTACTACACGTGTAGCACGCCTTCATAAACTTTTTCATCTACGGCGTCCGACCAGACATCGTCCTCTCCCTTCTCCAAGATGGCCCCCCTCAAGGCGAGATATCACCCGTATCTTTTCCTGCTCATCACCCTCTGCGCAATGGCTGAGCTTGGGCTCACTTCCTACCTCATCAACGTTGGCAATCAGATTGGCTACGCTGAAGCTAGCTACCATTCCCTGTTGGTAGACTCGACGCCTCTTTGCTTTTCTCCATCTGACTTGTATACCCCAGCTTGATTCTGTGTATCTTCAATTCGGTCAGTCCAACAGCATCCCCATCAGCCCCGATCTCGCCGCTCACCTTTCCCAGGTCTGGACTGTTACCTTTGGGGCTGCTTACACGGCTTGGATCGTGAATGGCGACCTTCATCTGCTCGCTAGCATGGCCAGTTCATTCATCTGGCTCCTTCTCACGTCGGTTCTATGGGTGATACACTCCCTTGTTCCTCATCGGGGATACCGCGCTAACAATAACATCCAGGGTACCGCGGCCGGAGTTCTACACACCACCCGAGCGGGCGGAGACTGCGTCGGGCGGCCTGGGATCTCTCGGTCAGTTCCTTCGCTTTGCTTATTGCCCCGCTGATTATAAGGCCCCGCAGATGCCGCCAGTCCCTAACGGTCGAGGCCCTTTGCTGGACCGAGTTCGGGTTGTGCCTACTCACCTTCCTGAGCACCACCCTCTGGATACTTGCTAGCAAAACCAACCCTGTACGTTTTTCTATCTCTCCTTTTGTTGGTGATCGAGACTGAAGGCGTTCTACTTTAGCGTAACAGCTATTACGGAGTCTGACCTTGAGTCTTGTAGTTCCGGAGAGGTCACGGAGTTGCTTTCAGTGTAAGATTTTGATTTTTTTATGACCTCATAACCACTAGTATCTAGCTGGTCTCGACATTAGCCTCATACTTATCCCTCTTCACGTCAGTGGATCTTATGCACCTACCTTTGTATCCTACCTCTTCACGATCTATGCACGGAAAAGATTTACTAGAGGTCTATTTCGTTCATCTGCGGAAAATCTGATCGACCGGTCCCACATGCGTACCCACCCGAAACGATCCGTCCTGTTGTCATATCATGGGTCTGTTGCGCTCCTCATCCATCTACCACACCGCCATGTCGTCCCCAGATCCTCCCTATAATGACTATCAACGGTACATGTATAAAATTGAAAAGCTTGACAACTTTCGTTTTCTCTACGCTCTCCTCGCGTGGAAATCTGCACATCCGCTTCAGGTCGAGGACGTCGTCTCGAAAGAGATCCACAAAGAGATCCGATTCATCGGGGAGTTCGCAGATGTCTCGTATAGCCCCATAGCCTTGGAACGGGTGTTCAAACGCATGGAGCTGTTCTCGCGGAATCACTTTCCGCTAGAAGGCTACGAGGCAGTGACATCTTCAAAGCTTATCCTTCCGTTCGAAGGGGGAGTTGCAAATGTCAAGGGTCTCGTGGCATACAGACCAACGACCAAGCAGCTTGTGGTCGGCATATGCGGTACTCGAACGCTGTTGCAGGCACTGTACGATATGAACGCCCTGCTCCAGCGCTGCACCAAAGGGGAACAATCGTATCGCGTGCACAGCGGCTTTATGTCGATGTATACTGGCCTTGAATCCCTTGCGTTCAAGGGCATCCGAAAAGGTTTCGAGGAGGAAGAGGTCAAGGAAGTTGTCGTAAGTTTCGCTCTCTTGCACACGTGCCATCTAGATTCCACTGAAAAAAACTCTAGCTCACTGGACATTCCATGGGAGCCGCCCTTTCGAGTTACCTCGCGGTGGGACTGTTGACGAATGATGGGATGCTCCCTCCGGGGACACGAATCAAGATCGTGACCTTTGGTTCACCTCGTGTCGGCGACCGAGCGTTCGCTTCCTTCTGGAATAAATTGGTGGAGGAGTACCGATCCAGCAATGGTCAGGATTCGTTCCAAGAATACAGCCTTCGGGCATACAATGACGGCGAGTCGGACCGCTCAGTCCGTCAGTTGAATTGTAGTAACTCGCCAGTTCTTCTAGGAATTCCCATGCTGCCACCCATGACAACCGGATACGTCCATCATACCACGAACCCCCTATTTCTCCGCAACGACCGACTGTTCAGAATACCCGACAGCGAGAAAGAATACGGATCTTACGATATCCCGGCCATCGAAGATGCACCGCCTCCCCTTCATCCAAAAGGTGGACATAATTACTATAATGGGAGAGAGCTGGAGAAACTGGGGAGGAGAGCGGATACTTTGATGAGGCTGATGAAGGACGAGGATGAGCTGTGGGTAGAGAGTTATTTGGAGGAGGTTGCGCGGGTGGAGAAGTATTCGCTGACATAACGCTCTGTGGTTGCGGCTACAGTGTAGCATGTAGACAACCCGGGCACCGACCAACCCTCTGAGGACCTCATTCCAATATCCCAATACCATTTAGTTCCATCTACAGAATTTATCGATCATGACCACATTGCGGGACAGAATGATCAGGGAAAACCGGAGTTAACCTCCATGCACTCAGGATCGCACGGAGCCCGACGGTTCCCCTGGAAGCCCTTCCGTAATCGACGGCGACTCAGGATTCTGACAGCAGGAGACCTAGGGGTGAGAGAGTGAGGACTTATTGACGATGTGTATCAGGGGCGTAACCAGACGTTGTGCGTATGGCACGAGTCATATGGGACCGGAAACTTTTAGTTCTGGCCAATTTTGGCCCTCCGGAGCCCGCGAGTCCTGCCAGCGGCTCCCTTTCTTTGGTTGGACAGAGGGTGCGTGATTTGTTCCATGGGCATTGAATATTGAATATTGATCATGCGGTCGGATCACCAAGATAGTAGTGACGTCGTTTCGAATCGTGCTGCCTCGGACTGAGCCCTGAGCACATCAGTCACGATTTACAACTTTGTTCCAGTCGCCAGGCTCGGGTTTTGGACCGCGAAGATGTATCCCGCCTTTCACCTCAATAAACCCTGTCGTTTTCCCATTACGGTTCCTACAGGCGTTCCCTCCCGATCCCCGATTTAGCAAACACAATATGGACCTAGTCCCACGGAAGAGACTGCAGCCCTGTCATATCTTCTGATGTACCATGGAACACGTCCTATTGAAACACCTCATTAGTCGGGTCACGAACGTCCTCGATCGGGGCCAAAATCAGTGAAGTGACAATCACGAACAACCTCACGGTTTTTGGACCACGGTGAGGGTGACACTGATTAGCACCTCTAGGGCCTCATCTGAACCCACGACATCACGGCGCATAGAATATTACGTCACGACAGCCCGAACGCCTGACGTACACAGAATGGGATCCATGGGTCTACCATGCAGGCCATCACAACCAATGATCATCGAGAACGATCTGTAGGTGTTGTCACATATGTAGCAGCATAGAAAAGGCACGGAACAACCTTTCGCTCCGTGCGGTATACCCGAGCAGCTCAAGTGCGACGGGCCGCATCGTCAATCGCCATCCGCACAGGTAGGCCATAACCCACAGCGCAAGAAACAAGTGCGCCTGCTGGGGGCCGGATCTTCAGTACGACGGAACTATCATGATACCCTCCTAGGGACACCCCTATGCCTGAATGTCAGAGTTGGTCAAACTGGAAATACAGTGTTAGATGCAGTCAAACGATGCCACGCCCCGATCCTGCCACCTCTACCTCGAGGTAGTTACAAATGGTGGGGTTCTCACGGCCCCCGTTGGCGGTGATGCGGATTATATATGAAACTGCATGGAAGTCAAGGAAATGATCAATGCCATGCGGGCCAACTCCCATGCTGAATTCATACATCTAGGAGCGGACAGGGTGGACAGTGAACAGCGCCGTTGTGAGGTTTCGGAATGCAGACTCCGTTCTCTTATTCACGGGTCAGCATCCACAGTTCATGCCCAGAAAGGATCTGTAGAAATTTGCTAACTTTGGAATCCCCTCAGAGCCACCGGCCTGCAGTCTTCCTGGCTCAGCGTGTGGCGAGCATGTGTTGACTCCACTCATGGCTCGGATCACGGGCTCGCGACAAATTTAATTTATGAACCTGGTGTCCTCGGAGTAAATAGTACATACGGTATGGAAGAGAAGTGGGATGAACCTTACTGAATACACCTTGAAATCGTATTATATACCGAACTCCCAATTGTATCGATACATCGGCTAACCGGATGATGGGCAAACATGGAGGAGACATGGGGGATGGGAGACCAAAGGTAGATGACGTTACATTGATTCGGTGGGGACCAACTTGAATAAGAATGGTAGTCAGGGCATTATGCTTCTTTGGAGACGTAATGGAGATGAAATTGTGCGAAGTTCTAGAAAGAATTAAGAAAGGTCGTAGGGGATAGTGTGTCGTTCTGATGACGTGGGAGGGAAGGGGTCGTGGGGCGGCGGAGTCTGCAGCATGTCTGTGGCGTAAGGTACCGTCTGTGGAAGGGCTGGCTTTATAAACCGTGCTCCAGTCGGACATCTTCCGAGAGGAGGTCTGGCGTTAATGGGTTGTGCCGTATCGGTTTTACGGCCATCATTGAATGAACGACAGAAACACCCATACCAGCGGGTGTCTGGCGTATCGTAGTCTCGAGGTTGCTCTTCGCGTCGAGGAACATCCGGATGAGCGAAGGCAGATGTTCCGGGTTCGGTGAAACCGAAGAGCGAGCGCCCGTAGACATGGGAGATGGCACTGGGTCTTCTTCGACCACGATAAGACTCGACGCACGTCCCCAGATTGCCTATAGAGCATTCAGTGCCGCTGTGGTTGCAAGTCGTTGGAGGACTTACGCTGAGGGCGGGGTCCAAGAACGAGTAGTCATCCTTCGTGAACTCCAATGTGATCTTTCCAATATCTTTCAACGTGTCATCGCAGATACCCCTAAACCTTATGGACTCGTTGGGAGGTGTGATGGGGGACTGGGAAATTGTGTCGTACAACTGAGCCAGCGACGCCAAGACGAAGATGCTACAGCACCGAAATGTCAGGTAAGCCTCGCGACCCGAAAGTACGGCAGTGTCGGTGGCCCTCTTCACTAGTAGGTCGTTCAGATCTGTGAGTTGTGGCACAATGACCCGACATTCCGACAACCAGGAATACATAGAACTGGCTGGAAGCACTGTGAGATGCGGGAAAATGGTCGCAGGTGACCATGGACTCACAGGACAAATTGTAAGTTTCGATGAGTTTGTCTGTCTCGTAGACGAGTAGCAAAGCGCGTAATCGAAGAACCTCCGGCATCTCATCCCACATACGAGGGTAAGCATACTAGTGGATATGAGTTAGCAGAATGGTCACCCGCAGTGGGAGGGTGCAACCTACTGGCAGCTCGTTCCGAAATTGATCTTCTAGGTAAGTTGACACGGGAATATCCTTTCCGGTCAGAAGCCGGTACTGGAGTGGTATGGAAATCAATTGAACGAGCGTCGCTACCCGTTCCCGGACTAATTCCAGGTGCTCTGGAGGGGGATCCATGATCATATTGTGGTCCGGAGAGTTAGAGCTGTCGCTGAACGAACGGTCAACCATCCGGATGCCATGCCTCTTAGTGATATCTACCGCCTTCTTGAGGTATCGCTCCGCGGGGACGTACGTGTACGTGTAGAAACACGAGTTGGCCATGAAATAGAAGGCCTGGATGAAGGAGAAAGGGTCATCGGCTTCCACCATCGTCAGGACTGCTTCAAGGGCGAGTTGCGTCAATGACGCCTGAACATGAATCAGGTCGAAGTTCCGCCGCCGTTCCTGGTCCAGGTGACAGCCGTAGACAGTCATGAAGTAGGTAAAAAATCGATGGATGACAGTGTTGGAAAGGTCACCCAGAACGACAGCGTGTTGTTTGGTAAGGCTTAGTGAGATACCTAATTGTAATTGATGGGCTAACGCAAGGATGCGGCTGGGAGAAAAATCAGGACTGGTCACTCGTTCGAATGATCTCCGAAGAACTCACAACTTCATGCTCAGTTCGCTAGTTGTGGAATCTGAGATTGGCAATGCGGCGGGATCGATGATATCGGCTAGACGGAACGGAAGAGTATACAATGTTGCCCGGGGAGGGATCACATGAATGAACTCATAGCGAAGTGAGATCGATCCACGGACAACGGCTTGGCTCGTTGGGGGTTGGGGAGCCGGAGCTTGGGTGGAAAATGATGGGACGGGCGGCGGCCCGATCCTCGCTGAACTAGCCACACGTGTGGAGCCCTGAAGGAGGGCATGATCATCAGGGATCCTGAGGGGAGGTAGGGATGCGAAGGAGTTCGAGAGCGTGGGCCGAGCGAGGTAGTCTGTCGATTCGTACGTGCACTCTTGTACGGTCCGGGCTCTTTGGCAGGTCATGCATCGTGGGCGCGCGCTGTCACATTTCTAGGCAAAAATCGGTCAGTTGTTGCTGCAGCGAAGGAGAAGGGATAATACCTTCTTCTTGTTCCTAGATAACAGTGGAAAGCAGAAAGGGGACGGATAAAGACCCGGCGGGGAGGAACAAGTGGGGGGCGGAGGACACGTTACCTGCACGGTATACAGGCCTCGCCTTTCTTCAGAGTCTCTCTCTTGCGCATCTCTGCCAGCGGGATTTCGTAGAAACAGTCGAGGTCACGTCGCGAGGTAGTACATGGACCGCATCTTGGTTGTTCACCGTCGCATTTCTGTGGAATGGAGGTAATTCAGACGATGCTAATTGATAGGGGCCGGAAGAAAGAAGGGGAACAAGACTGACGACTTTTCTTGATCTGTGCAGGGGTAAGATCGAGTGCAGGCCCCGCTATTGTGTGAGACGGACACTGACCGACAGGAAGTACACGTCTGCTTGGACGACAGGGTGTTCTGCATGGAGGATGTAGAAAGAAGATGTGAAGGGAAGGATGGCGGTCGCCTTCATTTGGCGGCAGGTTCTGAGGCTAAGGTGTCTGGCTCCTATAAATGATCTACAGCGCCGTTTGCTTCCGGCGGCCTTGCCGCGAGGAGACAAGTCGTCGATATGTAAAACCCTCAGCCCGTATCAAAACGAGGACATCCACCGGGCGGACTTGTCAGAAAAGGATATCAGGTCCGGAATGTTAATCATATTCGCGTTCGAAACAATCTGTGTGGGATCATCGCCCGCCGCCCGATGCATCTGCCGATCCTGATGTGGGACCGGCCACGACAAGAAACTTGTCCAGTTTCTTCCGAAGCGGATGGTCGCCCCGCACCCCACACGTTCGCAACGCGGTCGCCAGTCCCTCTGCCAACCCACGTCTCTCCTCGTCCTCGCCCTCCAGCAACCATTTCACCGCCCGTGCGAGCCTCCCTTTCGGCAGCGGCCGTCCTCCGCTCCCCTGTGGCGGTTTCTTCGGTCGTTTCTTCCCCTTTCCCTTCGGAACCGCCAAGAGAGGATCCAGCACTTCCACCCGGAACCTTCGATACGCCAACGATGAGAGGGGTACCACCCGATCCACCTCACTCGCCGCTTCCGCACTCGCCTCCGCCTGTGCTAGTGCTTCCCTGGAATCTCCCTCTTCGTAGCCCCATCGCTTGAGTTCTTCCGCCCGGCGTTGCTTCAATTTCAGAGAAATTTGTTCTCTCGCATCACCGTCCTTTATCATCTTCGCAACGACATCCAGCACGTCATTCAGCCGCAACCACCCCTTGTCTTCGTCCACAGCCCGCTTGACAAAGTGGCGGTTGACGTAATTGAGGAGTCTGTTGACGCTTTGTGCGCCAGCCGAGTAGCGATGGAAGCAGGGAACGAGGTAGTGAACCAGTGCACTGTCATCCATGGGTGTCCCGAGGAACAGTTCTCGCGCAACAGATGTGTAATAGTCGTCCAGCCGTTCGTAAATGTCCATCCCACTCATCCACTTCTCGTTTTCTATCTTGGATGAAGGCGCCTTCTGCGAAGGTGGTCCAGAGCGACTGGGTGCCACGCTCTCAGGCTGGGAGGTGAAATAGTTGTACACAGCTGTGTGGATTCCCATGTGGTATTGAACGTCGATCGCAGGTGCCTTGTTGATGTTGTTCGTCGACGAGCGAACAATGTGATCCAATGCCGGCTGGATGTAGTTCCATAGAGTGGTGATAGATGTGGCCGGGTTCGTGCTAGGTCCGGCAGCCAGAGAGAAGGAATTGATGGCACCGCTGTTTGGCGCAGAGGCAACGCGCTTTCCTTTGTCTTCGGTCATGAAGCGTAAGGTTTCTGGAGAACAAGAGGGTGAACCGTGAGACTGGAGTGGCCACCCCGTACGAGGAGAGATAAGATATTTCACGAACAGGTGGTTCGCCCTGGTGGCAAGCAAACAGTTGAAAATATCCCGCTTTCCAAAAACGGAAGTCACTCGGCATGCTCTTCATGCGGTACGGCTCAAGTTACAATAATATTGACGAGAAATAATAACTTTTCCATTTTCTAAAAACTCATGGTCCGACGAGGATGGCCACGCTGACTCCACTCAATTCATCCTCACCATCAATAGGTACCGTGTACGAATCTGCGCGGTATCATACACGATGTACTGTGAGAAAAACAGGTTCAGCCGTCCGGTTCGCCGAGCACATAAGGTTTCTGAAACGTGACGAACCTCATTATATTGCAGATAAGCACCGGGCGGGTTCACGTCCGCGCACTTTCCTGTGGAAATTCACAACGACCCCACGTCAGTCTGCAGGCGCTGGGGCGAACCGAAAAATCATCCTTACCGTCAGGCATCAGACATCCCTTCAGTTCATCGTGTCCAAGGACCTCGCCGGCATCTTTCCAATTTACTGGCTGCGTGCGACCCACTCCCTTGGTGGCCCTAAGCAGGGTGTAAGCGGAAATAGTGTGAGAGTAGGGAGCGGTCTTACAGCTTATTGGCCTTTTTGACCTCATCGTCAGCGGCATAGTGAGCGTCAGTTAGCTCGAGCCACGGTTTAACAGCGACTTCGCATAGCAACAACACGCCAACATTTCCGCTCAGGCTGGAAGGTGAATTCCATCAAATAAGGCTGTCGGCGGTGTTAAATCCAAGGCTTACTATGAGTGACAGTAGTTCGCAGACTGGAAGAGAAATGATTAGCGACAGCCATACAGCATGGACGAACCACAGGCAGACCTTCGACATCATCTGAGGAAATTATCAGAATCAATAATCAGAATTATGCCGTCGTGACAACGATAACGTACGTCGGCGAAGTACACGCCCTTTCCGAACATGTAGCCTAGGTGGTCATATGAGACCTCGACACGAGTCAAAGTTCAGAAAACTGACCAGTAGCGGGAGCTAAATATCAACGTCAGCGATGGGAATTCCACACCGGTTATGAGGACTTCACCTTCTGGAGGTGCGATACGCAACCCTTGTTTCAGGATACCAGCGAAATTCGTGGACCTTGAACCGTGCCAGAGCAACAACCGATCTCCATCCCCCAATTTGCTGCACGCCGGGGAGGCATTCCAGGATTTGGCCTCCTCCTCTCTATCCCCTTGAGTCAGATCTCGAGAGGCAAGAGTGGTGAAGGAGGGGTGTTACCTGTCAACCCTAAACGCGCACTCAATCTGTGCCCTAAATCCATGGGTAGCACCATGAGTATCTCTAGCATAAGCTTGTAAAGTCGCAAACTCGCTGCTGCTTTTGGCAATCGGGACCATGCTAGAGAGCTGAAGGGAGCGAAATTGTGCGTCAAGTGGGTTGATGACATTCCCGTCTGCATCCCTTGGTATAGAATCTGCGATAAGCTTCGATGCAATTCCCTGTAGGTTCGGTTCAGCATTAGTCCAGAGCGTACGAGGAGTATATGCAAACCATGTCCCCAAGAGCATCGACAAGTTCCAGCTCCTACACGATGTTGAGTCGACGTGATCAGTGTTATCACCACTAGAGACAGACCTTGTTCAAGACCTCTAAAGTTGTGATGGGAGGTGGGCGGGTGCGACCGAATGCATGGGGAATAATACTAAACAACACGCGTAAGATGTTTTCTCGAAGAGGCGCAACGGAGACCTACGAGTAATAACGAGAGGTCAACTGTTCGCACGCGGCCCCGAAGTTCGAGAAACCACGAGTTCTGACGCTGTCCGGCTGGCTGATAACCTCAGAAAGTTCTTTCAAGGCGGAGAACCCGGACAAGATTGTCGGTTTTGCGAGTTTTCCTGTACACACTTCCGTCAGCGAACATCCCTCCCATAGCGGAGGATTAGAGCGAACCCAGTGGGAGTTTGTTGGCGTCATAGTTCATCTCGGACAACGCTTCGGCAATGATCCTGCAGTTGAAGTGAGTTTCGATTCATGAACCCGGAAGATAGCGGACTTACTCCGAGTTGAAGATGAGTTTGCAGAAGGTCTGTAGGTCAGGTTCAAGAGTTGGTTCCGGTATCTTGATTTCACCCTTGGGTTCCCCAGATCCTCCAGCCTCTGCTTCCTCTTCCTCGTCGTTTCCAAACGAACGTTCTGCAATCACGTTAAAAACGCGCCATTAGTAGAATGGCTACGCTTGACCTACCGATCCACATGTATTTGCCTTGAGAAGAGTTGTCAGAAGGGCGCACGTTTCGGAGTTCCCTGGGCCTTACCTGACTTTGCGGATCTCATTGATCTGCGGTCCTCCCAGATGGTTGCCGTCTTGGATCTGAACTGTTTCCTGAACTCGGAAATAGCGGTAGCAGCCGCGAATGGGCCCTGAAAAAGATCGGAGTAAGAAGTGGTTTCGGTAATCGGGAAGGGGTGTCCCACCTTACGTTGTGATGAACCAGTCTCTCCGACTCGACCCCAACGTGTGAACAGCATGCTGGAAGAGTTGTTGCCAATGGGATGCAAAAGCTGCAACACGTAAAACCTGTGATAGTGAAAGGTGGGTCGACTGCATCGCCCTCGCGAGGACATTAGGGTCACGTACTTATTCGCGTTCTTGGACAGATCTGTTTGGTTGAGAGTGGCATCCCAGACCTCCCCGTCACTGGCATACACCTGATGGGTGGCTGCAGTTGGTTTGGCATTAATAATCGGCAGGTCAAACAGACGTCGTCAGGCACTGACCAACCATCCCGGAATAGGGATCAACAGGGGCTGCACCACGCTGGAGTACGGTTACCTTGCTCGAGTGTCAGCTGGCGCGAACCACAGACATAGTGCGGATATTACCATTTTCTTGTTATCATTCTTTTCGTTCTTGGTGTCTGCATCCATAGCATCCTCTTCCTCTTCCTCTTGAACGGTTGTCGTCTTCGGCTTCTTGGATGCGGGGGCATCATCCTCCTCGTCATCAGCGTCCGCCTTGGTACGCTTGGACCTGGAATTGCTGGCTGGTTTGGTAGTCTTTGATGTGGCTTTTGCGGCTTTGGACCTCGCCCTGGACGCGGGTTTAGAAGAGGTGGTCCCGTCGGTTGTCAAGTCTGGGTTTGCTGCTACTGCTATCGCCTGAGAAGCAAGTCTGGCACTCGACCTGACTGTTCTCGTGGTTGGAGGGTCCGGTGTCACATTAGAGCTGATGTCAGTGGGGGCAGCCTTCTTCCTAGGGGGCATGATTGTGGGAGAGTTGGTTAAAGTTATCTTTGGGTGGGTGCTGGACAATACGGTCAATTGACAGGTCTCAAATCACGATCGCTTTTATACAAGTTCTATATCTCATAAGAATCCCTGTGCGAGTCAGATTCGAGTCGGACACGACGCGTCCACGCGCAACAGGGCGTGACTCGGTCGCGTGCTGGGAATCTGTAACTAGTCACCGTAGGAGGGGACGGTGATCCCCGAAGCGGGATCGCTGGTTCTTACGTAATAATCCCCTCCAAAGATCACATCCCCCGCGTCGACGCGCGCCACTCAACGATCGAACCCTCCGAGCCGTCACATCCGGCAGTGGGTGGCGACAGGAATACTCTCCGGAGTGGTTTCCGATTCCTCTTAAATCATCCTTTATCCCTACCCCCAATCTTATCTTCGTTCCCCCACGCTGTCCACTCGTATCGTCCCAGTTCCCTTGGTACGCTTCACCAGACAAGTATTTCAATCGTTCCCTAGATCAATCTCCATTGATGCACGCGAAGAGTACCACGAGTTCTGGTGTGTTTCCGTCGAAGTGACCGATTTCAGAAGGCCAAAGCTAACCACCCGTGCTACACAAGGTCAAAGCACCACTACCCAAAGCGGGGGGCGAACCATCGATTTCACCAGCTTGACTTTCTGTTCTGAGCCACTCGTCCCACTTTCAGGTGATCCGTGGCCGACGTTCGACGTCGTTGAAGCTTTCACCTACGAGAGTGATCCACACCTCGCTCCAACTATCGTAACAAAGAATCCAACCCCAGCTAACGATGTCACCCCCACGAGGTTAGCCACCCCCTCGCCACAAAAGAGCCGCCGCCGGGCTGAGCCACCCGATCACCAATCACCGTCCACCGCTAAAAAGAATTTGCCTGGGCCTTCCGCTGCACTAGAAAAGCCTGGAGACAAACGTATTCCGCGTCCTCGAAACGCGTTCATGATCTATCGATCCACCGTTTGGTCACAGCAGAAGATCCCGACTGGGATCGAACGCGATCATCGTCACATCTCTCGTATTATCGGTCATTGCTGGAACAGCTTGCCAGAAGAAGAGAAAAAAATCTGGAGGGTCAAAGCGGAGGAAGAGAAACAGAATCACTTGAGGAAGTACCCGGGCTACCGTTACTCTCCCGTCACCAGAACCAACAAACCCATCAAACGCAATGTGAATAGGAACGGCGAGAAGGATAAACAGAGATGTAAGAAGGTGGCAGAGTTGTTGCTTTTAGGAACCGAGGGATCTGCTCTCGAGAACGCAGTGAAGGAACTCGATGGTACCAACGATGGATGTTCCTCGATTTCGGCTCAGAACTCACCTATTTCACCAACCTCGAGTCAGAGCCCCGTCACTCCCCTGTTCAGCTTGAAACCTCTTTATCGAAATGAGGCTCAGCACTCACCGAATCCATTCTTCTCGCCGGAGAAGAACTGGTCCCATGAGCTCCCCACGTTTTCATTGTCGATGTTTACCCCTCCCGAGGTAAGTCTCAGGTTTTTGAGTGAACGGTGACTTGTACTCACGGCGCCGACTCAAGGCTATGTTACCCCTACCCATAACCCCCGTCAGTTCCGGGGACAGTTCGCAATATCAGTACCCGATGGATCAATACGACCAGCAATACCCTGGCATGCCCGCTTACCTTGGTTCCCCAGAGACGACTCCAACATCTCTCGGTGGCGGACAAGGTCTATACGGTTCCGCGATCGGCTGGGGGGATTTCTCGGCAGGTATTCATACCCCAAACGACGACATATACTATCCGTGATTGCTCGAGAAGGAACTTTTCTGCATTGTATATGGACGGAAGAAACTTCAAGACCAGTTACATATCCAAAATACCTAATCTCCTCTGAATCAGCCTTCTGAATTATTAAAATAACTATGCTTGTGCCTTTACTCACCTTGTTGTACGATATGTTCCCATTACTGCCTCTCCATTCGTCTCTTCTTCGTCCTCTCGCCCTTGATGATACGACCGTTCGATTTGCCTCGTACGAAGTATTAACAGTCCGTTGTCCCATAACCTAATGGCACACGGTGTAACGAGGGTGTGTTCGAGTCTCAGGTTGCGTGGCACTGGTCGTAACCAGACAAGGGCGATCGCTGAATAGGACTTTCCGGGCTGAGCCGAGCGCCCTACATCACTGGGGCTGCTGAGGCGGAAACCCAAAGCCACAAAGGATACAAGTTACCAGAATGGTGGAGGATACACGGTGACAAAAACGGGGGGACAAACCAAGGGACACACAAACGGCACTAATAAGTAGCAAGTGTACTGTGGGCGGAGAGAAATAGGCCCCGGAGATAACTATAGGTCACAGGAGGGTGGATGTCGAAGTCATGAGCGGAGAGTAGGATGAAAAAAATAACTCCACGGAACGTGAACCACCAGTAATGAATACACGTAGCAAACAGATCAGGATGGGGTACGGAGAGGGATCAAGGGCTAAATGATGCCAATAACAATGGTCGCTCTGAGGCTGACCAACTTTCCAGCACTAACGTCGGTGAGACTGGTAGGGATAGGCTGCCCATCATCACCAAGTTCCAAGAACTCTTCCGTCCTCAAAGTGGAGCTCTTCCACCCCCAGCTCTGAGAGATCGCAAAATTATCCGGTCCACTCGAGAACCTCGTGACCGATGCTCCTGTCGCGCTCGCACACGAGATCGAGAAGTATGCGGAGATGGCTGAACGAGGATCCCTGTACGGTTGGGTGGGGTGATTAGCCGGGCTCGTGGTTCGGTTTCCGGATGGCGGGGAATTCGACGTCGGAGACCCAGGCTGAACGGAGACTGGTGTGTTGCTTCTAACGCCCCCAAGGGTGAGTGTGGATGCACTGGCTGGGGTAGGGATCCTGTATGGATCCGTACACAGGGTGGGATTGCCGAATGAGTTAGAGTGGGGGCGGAACGATGGGGTTCTGGGGAATTCCGATCGCCTTGGGCTGGGAACAGAGAACGACGGTAGGGGGTCGATGTGAGACTGTCGGTGAAGATACACGCCGAGTTGGATTCCCTTTTTACGTATGACTTGCACGTAGGCATTGTATAAACTTCCTGCGTACCAGATGGTATGAGAGTGCATCCTGGTTTTCTCCTTCAAGCAGTCTACATCCCAAAATTCGACCGCAAAACGGATGGGAGGGAAAGGTGACCACCTTCGTCTCGATTCCGGGTCAAAATGGGCAACTGTAGCTGCATTTTGAAGCGGCGGGAGGATTCCAAAGAAGTTGGCTTCGGATGTGTTGGCTGGGATAGCTTTCTTGATATCATCGTGTGGTAGACCGGTGAAAAGTTGGTCCATGGTGGCATTCTCGAGACCCGTGGCATCGCCAATCCGCTCCGAGGAATCAGAATCCACCACCCAATATGGTGTTGGTGAAGGGGAGGCGGCATCAGAAGAAACGACGACTCCTGAAGTTAGTCGTGTTACACCCAGCTCTTTGTCGCGCATAGCCGACCCAACTTTCAGTCTGAGTTCTGACTGCTTCCAATGAGAAGTATGTAGACGATTCGTGCTCACGTACGGGCGGCCGGTAGCGTGGGAAACGTCGTGCGAGATGAGCATAAGATCCTCAGTGGGCTGGGGAAAAATCTCGGTTAGACTTCTGGCTGGCTGTGTATAGACCGACCCACCATATGCATGAAGTGGATACCGTTCTCGAAGAGTTCGGTGAACTCCTTCTCCTCCTCTTCGTCGGTTCCGCCTTTTCGTCTTAGTTCCAAGACTGCCTTTGCCATTTCATACCGTTCACGCTCCCCCCTAACAAAGAGCAGATCGGATGACAGAATAGCCCTGGCCCAGCGAGCATCGAGACCACCCCTCCTCCAGATCAAGGGTATGAGCTGACAACCCTGTGCAGGCACGATAGTGGGAAACGCACTATAGGAGCGTTTCTTAAGGGGGGATCCCGAGATTATACCATGCGAGGACGATTCTTCTTCCTCGTAAGTGAGCATATCGTGGCCCCATCTGGTAAGCCAGCAAGCAGCGGCCTCGCCGACCTTGTCTGAGACACCTCCGTAGATGAAATGACGCTCATCGCTGGATTCTGCTTCGCGATCTTCGTCGTAGATGGTATTGGCGGGGTCCTCCTTTCTCGTCTCATCATCTTCCATGGGCAGACAAGAAAGTCTACTGGAGATAGAAGAGACCTCCGTCGCGCCGGGCTCGGGGATTTCCGCAAGATGCTCTAGTCCGACAGCAGCCTCAGGGGTATTCTCCTCTTCGGGACCAATGCCTTTCCCAATAGCAAAGTTGAGGTAACGGATAGCGGTGGTGGGGCCAACGGTGGTGAGGATGTACTTGAGTGATTGTCCGGCAACTGAAGGGATAGAAAAATAGATAGCGGTCACGAGTAAAGACAACAGGAAGCGGGGGGTCACGGGATGGCACCCAGGCGGTGTAGCCTGGGGTTCGGCGGGATTGGGAAAGGAACGGGTAAGTGGGTACAACGGGGTCGGTACCAGGGTCGAGGGGACATGTAGCTGTGGTCCTCCGCCATATAGGCGAGAGATGCAGATCCTTTGCGCATCGTGAGCAGCTGGATGTCGAATATTTGAAATTCTGGACTTACTCGAATGCTATGATGGAAGGAAGGGGAGGGTCGCCATCAGTCCGCCTTGTACACGAGTTGATCCAACGTACCTGGCCTTGTTATGTTTGGATCTGGGAAGTGGATGTGAATCGGTTCAGGACCGCCGCAGCGTGATGGTCTCTGGCGAAAGCGTGATTCCGAGAAACCTGCGGTAAAGAGGCGTCGGAAGAATTCCTGTGACAGCAGTGGTACATCGGTTCAGCATAGCAACACGAGTGAAATATGTGAACGAAGCTGACGGCTTGAATGAGAACGACTCTGTGCAATTTGTACACGGCTTGCCATGAGCCGGATATGTGCAGAGCAATATCTGCGGTACTGCCCTCGAGGAAGGAGGCGTAGAGATGGTCCTGCAAGTTCCTGGGAGAATAGGCAGCCATTGTGTCAGGGGTGTATGGAAGGGAGATGGAGGAAAGGGGGAAAGGGTACGGGTCCATTTCTCACTGGATGGCTGGTGGTGGGGGGTCACCCGACGAGAACAAGCTCAAGCTGCAAGCGGCCATCAAGGCGGCCTCCTGCGCTCATCTCCCCATGGCATACACACAAGCAAACCCACAAAATCCTCGCTTCTCCGTCCTCTCATCCTCCTCTCTCTCCTCAGCCGAACACCTCTCGCCAAATTCAACCAGGTTCTCTCTTCCAAATTCACCCTCAATCAACACAGCTCTCGGTACTCCGCGACCCAATCTCCGGCCAAACATCTATGATAGGCATCTCAACAAGACGCGTGTTGCGGAGGTCTCTGCATCTTCTTTCGCCTACCTCTTCTCCGAAGTTGTCCAGTACACTCAGAAGAGGGTGAGCGGGATCAATGACCTTGAACGGAGGTAGCTTCCTTTCTTCTCCGCTTTTATTTCGAGACTTATCTCTCCTCGAATATTCAGGCTAAACACGCTGGGATACAGGATCGGAATGAGGGTTCTTGAGCTAAACATTTGGAGAACAGAGTCTACTTCAAAGGCACCAAAACGAGAGATAAAGTTTCTCCCTGCCCTCATGTCCATCCACACCCAAATTTGGAGGGCAGTGTTTGGGAAACCCGCAGACGCCATAGAGAAGAGCGTGGAGAACGACGATGAATGTATGTTTTTTTATCCCTTGATTGTCTAGCAGTTGAACGGGACGTTCCCAGACATGATCGTCGACAATGACCCTCCGATAACGCGAAACATCTCCGTTCCCCGAGACATGAGTCAGCTCAGTTGTTCCTCCTTCACTGCTGGTATTGTGGAAGCCGTACTAGATGGGCTCGGATTCGTGCGTGCTCGAGCTTCATAGAACACTACTTCTCTCTGACCTAGCCAAATGCAGCCTGCCAGAGTCACCGCTCACAACACACCCAGCGATGCATACCCTGGAAGGACAACGATACTGATAAAACTCGAGAGATCTGTAATAGAACGAGAAGAACTGCTCAAATAAAATACCTTTCGTGTGCGGCTAATTCCGGACCGACGCTCCTTCCCCCTTATCTCGCCCCAATGGTCGATATTAACAGAATCCGCATAGACCCCTCCATAATAAACACTTCGTGTGCATGGGCTTCGGAATTTGCTCAGCTTGAGGAGTTGTACAACTCTCCCCACACCGGTGCTGTCACTACTCGAACGGCGACCTTAAGCGGGTTTGCTGAGGATTCATCCCATATAGTGTGTGATCCCGCTTATCCAGAGGTCTACTCTTACTTACGGCTATCTAGGTAGTCTTTGGGAACGCATCGGCATCGACTCTGAACTCGTTTGGTTACTCACCTCACCCACTGTCCAGCTATATGGAGTGGACGCACACAATCCTCTCTCGTAGTACCAATATCAAACCAATCATCATAAGCTTCACGTCAAACTCCCACAGTGAACTTGCAAGGATGGTTGAAGACGTGCAGAAGCTTCGCCAAGGGCTCGGAGACGTCGAAGGCACTCCCTCCCGGATCGCCGTAGAGCTCAACACCAGTTGTCCCAACATCAGAGGGAAATCTCCCCCTGCGTATTCGTTCGCCACCCTCCTTCCGCTCCTCGAAGTCCTGACCCAGGCCCATCGGACGGATAATAGTTTCACAATCGGGTTGAAACTGGCACCCTACATCGCGTCGTTCCAGTTCGAAGAAGTCGTCAAATATGTCGCCTCTTTTTCTTATGACCTGGAAGATGGGATTCGTGCGAACCCATTTGCTTTCTTTACGTGTACAAACACGGTTGGAAATAGCCTTTTATTTGCTCACCAGACCACATCTTCGCTCGCTGTGGGAGATGAGGCGAATGGGTATGCGTTGGGACCCGTCCTCGGCGGATTGGCTGGGGAACCAATCCACGCACTCTCGCTCGGGAATGTATTTTCGTTTGCCAAGTTGTTGGAGAGCCATGAAGACAAGGCAATGCGGGAGATTAAGTTGATCGGAGTGGGCGGCGTCATGGATAAGCAGGGAGTACTGAGGATGAAGAAAGTTGGTGCTGCTGTTGTCGGATGTGCAACCCTCTTGGGTAGGGAAGGCGTCAAGGGTTTCGAAAAACTGGCCTGACCTGTCTGCTGCAACCGGGAATCCAACCTCACTTTTTGCTACCTCTGGCGGGAAGTGTGATCAGGGTCGAGCGGTCTCTTGGCCTTTTCCATGTACAGAATCCAAAAAGTATTCCAATGGGCACCCCACAGATTCCATGGCTCTACCTTACTTTCGCGAGACTAATTTGCCCCCTGTTCCTCCACAACCGCAACGACAAAGGGGATCTCGCAGAATGTTGGAACCCCCCCCCCACCCGGGCCCCCAAGCCCCTCAAGGGCGCATCCATGGTCGCTTACTTTAATCGATGTAGTTCCAGCCTTTTGATCCCGTCGACACTACTCTTATAGACCTGTGTTGCATCGCGCACCCATACGCGATGGTGACCCAACGAACGATTCCGTACGCCGTCATCGAGGCGAACACCCCGCCTGGTACCTCCGTACGCTTTTCAGGACAGTGATTTTACTCCAACTAAATTCACCCGGGACAGATTCGTTCGGAGTAAAGTCATAACATTGGAATACTGCCAGAGCAACTCTACGGCCTCGCTTTTATGTTGCTTACGATCAAGCTCTATCGGTAGTCGAGGTTTGTCAGTGGGACGACGCGAGATCCTTTGGATGCATACCTTGTAGGCCTGCACATCACCTCTGAACTTGTCTACTTTCCCGTCTCCACATACCCATAACTAAAGAAAGGTACATGAAACAAAAGTTTTCGCCGCCCAAGTTGGAGTCAGCCCACCTCGTTCGCAACAGACGTGATAAATCTTTCGTCGTGAGAGATTAGGATGACTCCACCGTTCCACGTTTTCAGTGCGTTCATCAACGCATCCAAACCCTAGAAGATGCGACGGTCGACAGAAAGTGAGCAAATCAAATATAACGGGGTGAAGATTCGGGGAGTTGACCTCGATATCCAGGTGGTTAGTCGGCTGTGGGACAGGGCGGTAAGTGGTGGACCCGGAGCAAGCAGGCGTTACCCAGGAAAAGCATACCTCATCTAGCAACAGAACATGTGGTCTTTGCATGGATAGGACTGCGAATGCTAAACGAGACTTTTGGCCTCCAGAGAGAGTGGATATGGTCTGTAAACCGGTCATTCCTGTGATTTGGAAGTTGCCAAGATGTGAGCGGTACTCCTGCTCGGTCTTTCCGGGGAACTTGGAGGCGAGGAATTGAACTGGGGACATAGTTGGGATCAGGTTATCCACATGATGCTGGGCAAAGTATCCACTGCCGAAAAATCAATATCGTTTTGAGGCAGGAACACGGGATCCACACACATCCGCAACCTTCCGTTTGAGTTTACATCGCCAGAGATTGACCTAAGCTCCCCAGTAAGGAGTTTAATCCTACCCAATCAAATCAGCAATCGCCACGGACACGGCCGGCCTGAAATATACAGCGTCGACTTTCCGGCACCATTGGCTCCAACAACGGCTATCCGAGAGTCCAGTCCAACATCGATGTTGATGCCTTTAAGAAGGAGTTTTTCTGAGGTGTACCCGAATGAGACTTCGTTCAGTTGTAGTATTGGCGGAGAGATCTTCTCGGTTTCCGGGAACCTTTTTCTCCTGTCACAAAAAATGCAGAATCGCAATCGACCGTTCACGAACCTGAAGGTCTCGGATTCCTCCGCCTCCGGCGGCTCCAGCTCGGGTAACTTTTTAATGCAATCAGCACTGATCGTCAGTCCCAGAGAATCTAGGGTGGGATGCTACCTTCTCAAGTATCTTGATCCGGGACTGAGCCTGTGCAGCTATATAACATCGAGCCCCAGCGTCAGTGACTTCCAACATCAAAATCGGTTGAGCAATCGCACCTCGATTTGCATTATACCTCCACCGATCAATAAATGCTTGTAGATGCTTTCTATATTCCATCTGGGCCTCATACTCCTTGCGTAGGTTGAGATCTCTCTCTGATTTTGTTGAATAGAATTGCGTGAAGTTCCTGGTAATAATTTTATCAGAAATCAGGGGACCCCGAAAGATATCCATTTTTGTGTCTTGCGTCAAACGCCCAGACACGGATAAAAGGTAAGGGCGTGTGGTATGAAATAATATTACACAGAGGCGGGATGGCATCGCGAACGGGAAGATTGAACTTACCCCTTGTAGTAGTCCAGGCGAGCAGAGTGTTGATGAATGATGTCCGTTGCCACGGCGTCTCTGGATGTGGATGGTTATGGTCACGATAACGGGTAAATTGCGGGCACACTCACAGGAATGCACGATCGTGAGAGCTGGGGACAGATAGCTCAGTGATACTGATCGCATGACAAGGTTGCTGCACCTACACAACTAGAAGGGTTCCTTGCCACGTTTGAAGGTAATCTTCCAGCCACGCGAGGGCATTGAGGTCAACTAAGGCATGTGTAAGACGCGGCGTTACGTTGGTAGTATTGTTTTTAAAGGCGCACTATGGTTAGAGGGCTCGTCGAGCAGAAGCAACGATGGCTTCGAGGCCGGTCAGCCTCCGGATAATTATACAAGTATGAAGACTAACCTTGACAAAAAGCGCACGAGCAAGCGCAAGTCGCATTCTAAAGGTCGGTCAGACAACGTAGATGCCGATCTCGTGAGGATGTATGTACCTCCACCCACCGCTGAAGGATCTGGTAGGACGTTTTTGATCCTCTTCGCTGAATCCCAGACCTGTCGGTAGTGCCAGTTGCGTTTGGAATACCGGTGAAAAATTCTGGAATACATACCGGCCAGGAGAGCGGCCGCTCGAGCAGGACCGCTTTCCGCTTCCATGTCTGCCAACCGGGTGTGAACCTCGGCTAGCCTTGAAGAAGCTTCTTCTCGTGCGTCGACGAAACGTTTATCGTCCCCTTCAGCCTCGAGCTCAGTAAGCTTCGTATTCAAGGCAGCTTCTTCCTGAAGCAGATGGTCACGCCAGACATCAGCCTTCAACACTGAATCCAAGGCGAGGGTGTCATCTCCAACGATCTAGGAGATCGTGTAAGCGAATCACAAGGGGCAAACCGAAGACTTTCACCTCCTGTTCGACAAACAGAATCGTGATATGGGGAGGGATAGGAACCTCGCGCATAGCAATGTGACGGAGAAGCGTGGATTTACCGACACCTTAATTAATGGAAGTCAAGTCACGCAAAAATTCCCCAGAAATCAAACCTACCGTTACGACCAATAAGACCGTACCTTCGGCCATAGGCAAGGGTGAGGTTTGCCCCCGAGCTATTGAAGGAATTAAGTATTTCACAGGGGCTCGGATGGTAATCGGTTGCTCACAGGATACGGTTTGAGGCGAAGTTGACTTCCAAATTTGTGAGGTGTATATCTTTGCTTTTGTTCTTGGAAGCGGCGGCAGCTTCGAGTGGATTGATCTGTGGGCCATCAGCTGGGACCGTAAACCCGGACACAATGCGCTAACCTTCATAAACATCTCCTCGTACGATTGCTAGGGTAATTTGATCAGGGAAAAGTTGGCGCGTGTCGCAGAATATCTCATTACCTGTTTCTTTGCCTGGTCCAGGAGCCTGGAGCCCTCGTACAGGTCTCGCTTGGAGCGTTTCTCGATCTTGGCCCTTAATTTGGCCTCCTGCTTCTCCAATTTCTTAATATCTACACGGGAAGCTCTAGAAAGATTACTACCAAACCAAGAGTGCATATATACCGCAGAAAACCCTTACTTTCCCTTGTTTATGCTCTCGAGGTCGACACCTTGGCTCATGGCGATGGTACCGGACATGGCAGTGGTCTTGCCAATCTCCATGGCTCGGTCGAGCTTGGTGAGACCAGTACCACGGCTGGTTTGGGATGCTCGAGCAGCGAGGAGTTCCTCGAGCATATCTGCGAGTTTTATCATGAGGGCTTCCAATGCCTTTGTGTCACGGCCAGCGACAGACTCGAGAATGAGCCTGGCAATTTGGAGGATATCCTCATCCTCGCCGGCGTCGTCGAGAAGGTAGCCAGCAAGATACTGGACGACGATCTCTTCTGTTCCAGGAAAGCTGGTGCGGATCTCTTCTGCGATGTCCTCTGGAGTGACCATGGCCGAGGACAAAAGAGAGATCAAAGGTTGAAATTCGCACGATCGGAACGCCTTCCTTTTCGGGCGGGATGTGGGCTGGTGTTCCCCGGAGGTTGGTGACCGGTGAGGCGAGAATGGATGGCTGTGGTGTGTCGAGATGAAACCGAGAATGAGGAGGGGGTGGCGTGGATTCGTGATGCAACTCCGCCGGATGCTGTACCATGCTTCGATGCCGGCAGTCCGCGGCACGCCCTGTCCACCCTTTTGTTTGGACTTCTCCGCAAAGATTTGGACTCAGCTGGGGATCCGTTTGTGCTTAAAATATTCGGTAGCCTTGCGGTGGAGGAAAATAAAAAAATATTTTGAGAGCGAGAGCGGTGGACGGAACGTTGTGTGACAGTCTCGGTGACCGGTTGCATTCCGCAGGCTTTCCTCTCCCTTGCACCGTTGGATGGCCCAGTCGGCGACCACGAAGACGACGGCCGTCCTTGTTTAAAGCGTCGAGCCATCCCCCCATTGTTTCTGGACAACTCCTCTGGTGGGTTTTTTCCCCCTTCGCGTCTGTTTGTTATTTCCACCATGTCACTCTTCTACCGCATCTCTTCCTCTTAACGGTCGTGTCTAGTTTCCTCGCTTTTGCCTCCAGTTTTGCGTCTGTTCTTGAATCAACGCCGCTGATACAGCTCGGTTCCTTTCTTCTCGCCTCATAGTCCATGGCTGTTCTCGCTGCTCAAGACTGGCATCTCCCATCACCTTCGCAAGCTATGGATTCCCCTACGGCCGCTAATCAACCACCCTCCAGGCAGCAGCACACCCCTTCCCCAACTTCTGTCACCCATTCCTCCACGATGGCCCAGCAGTCCGGCCAACAGCTCCCCCTCCACCTCCAACAGCAACCGTATCCCTACCCGGTGCAACAACAACAGGCGAGCTGGTCCCCCGCCAACGCTCCCTACTACCCTGGCTTCTATCAAAACACTCCCCCCCACCCCCCCTACATACATCAAGGTCATCAGTCCCAGATGAGTCCCAACCCGTTCTATGACGCCGCCAACACCCAGTTCGCACAATGGGCATACCAGCAGATGATGTTCCAGCAAAACCATCAGATCCCCATGTACCCCCAGCATCCCGCCAATTCAGGTTCCCAGCGCGGCAGGTCGGGGAGCGCCAGTGCCCAACAGGACTTCTATCCCGCGAACAACGTCTTCAACCCGTTCCCAAGCGGGACACCCCCACCTCCCCATCCACCTCCCGGTAGCAACGGATATCCTAGAAACGTTTCTGGTGACTCCAATCAACCGTACGGAGGCTTCCACCCTTATCGCCGGCCAAATCGTCAACAGAGTCAAGACGTTACCCAACAACACGATTGGAGATCAAACCCAGGCCCTGCTCCCGTTTTCCAGCCTCCCTACGCTCGAAACGACGCATCCTCTTCCTCTACATCCGTCAACTCCTCTTCTAGTCAGAGTTCTCGTCGCCGAAAAGACAGCCAGGGATCCACCGTCGGCGTTCAGAACGGTTCCAACCCCCCACAGCCATCGAGGTCCACTCCGGCGAATACTCCGACGCGGCCGAGTAATAACACTCCCGGATCTTCATCTTCGACCAACCAGCGACCCCACAATCGGCACCCTTCTGCCTCATCCACGACGTCGTCCGTCGCCGCCCGACCAAACGGAACTGCCTCGTCTACGAATGCTACCCCGAACAGCTCCGCCACCCCAATCCCCTCGACCGCGATCCCACGACCTGCTAAACCCTCGCCATTGTCTCAAGGGAACTACACCGTGGCGGAAAAGCGCATGTCGCGAGATGATAGTGATCTTGGTAAAAGTCACGACTCTACGCCTGGTGGCTCTCGTAATGCTCTCAAGAGCCGCTTCCGGCGTGCTCTATCTTTCAATGCCCTCCAAGAGGAGGAGGCAGAAACGCCGTCCAAGGGGAAGGCGCCCCAGACCGGTGCAGAAACGCCTGTCAAGTCCGAGGCAACCGGGTCACTTCGCGACTCCCCGGATACCGCCTCATCAACCCTCCCGAAGAAGTCTCGCAAGCCCTTGTTCAACTCAAAGTTGAACGCGTCTACCGATAACATATCGCTGTCGTCAACGATGTCTTCTGCATCGATGGTGATCCGAAAGCTCGGGAGCATTGGCAAGCTTACACGGCGAAATTCTCTGGCCGGAATCACCTCACTGTTCAAAGACAAAAAGGACAAGGAGGGTGAAGAAGGAAAGTCTAAAAGGAAAGGCAAGAAAGGGGCTAAGGCTGAAGCATCTGAAGCCAGCGTGTCTCTTGCCACCGCAGAGCTCGATCGTTCAGAGTGGAGTTCTGAGTTGAACGGACTTACTCCTGCTGCGAGGTTGGCCCGACAACATACCTTGAAGACCAACGCTGAGGCTCTTGAGCGAGCCAAGACCGAAGCTCAAAAGAACGCGATTGCTACCTCAGCAGCTCGGGAGAAGAATTCTAGCAATCGTCAGGGAGATCTTACGAACGGCCCTCTTTCGGGAGATGGCACACGGCCAGCTGACGAGGATTCCGATAGTGATGATGACAAATTCACCGGCCCAAGCAATAACCACGTCAGTCAGGATTCGCTTGATGGCTGGGATGATAATGAAGATTGGGGCGAAGGTGAAGATGACGAAGAGATCACCATCCGAGGTGGTATCGATAGCATGGATCTGCATCGTGATGAAGATATGGAGCCCTGGGCTATCGGTTTGCGGAGGAGTATCGAGAAGACGAGAGTTCCCGCAAAGGGCATCCTGAAACGTACGGCCGTTTATTGCGTTCGCTTCGCTCCCGCTGACTCGCCTTTCATCTAGCGTCGACACCTGTGGTCGAGCCACCAGGACCCGCATTCACTGCTAGGGCCAGGTCAAACTCATACAATTCTGTCCCTTCACATACCGCGGAAATCGGCCCCCTTGCACGCATCCCATCATCCGATCCAGATCATATTGACGGTTTGCATCATCTACATCCCCAACAACCCTCCCCTTCTTCCTCAGCCTTCCCATCCCTCCCCCCTCTCTCGTTCGCGTCGGACTCAGCAACCGACTCTTCGGACTCGAGCCCATCGCCACAGACGGAGAAGACGATATTTAGCCACCCCAACTCGTCTGCCCCGGTCTTGTCTGCTGTGTTCTCCTCGAACCCTCCAACGCTGGCTCATCGCTCGGCCACCGCACCCGTGAGGCGCCTCACCTTCGCGTCGAACCTTTCGGTGTACGACACCTTCCCATCATCTGTGTACGATCGTCGTAGCGAACCGGCTACGTGGAGTCGGTTAACGCCTGCACTGGCACAGAGGATTAAGGAGGAGTTGAACTCATACAAAATGGAGGAGATGGAGGTTCACGCCGCCAGTCGTATCCAGTGAGTAGTATTTACGATCTTTCACCTGGACTATGAAGCTCATAATCACTTCAGCACCCAATTCTTTGTGTAAGAAGCCCAACTATGGTATATACAGGTTCAACGGTACAACGGACTTCCTTTCCTTTCATCATCACGCTCACTCCCATTGCCTGCTCTCACTCCTACACTAAGTACTGCCCTTCTTTCTTCATTTCTCGATCGGTTGTAGCCTCGCATAACGACCTTCTACTTCATCCCAAATTTTTTATTTTCCGCCCGTTTCTTTTCCACCCATGCTTTAGAACCGCACCTTCCTCCTTCCCCTTTCTTTTTTTTGCCATGGAGATTCAGACATCATATCACATCCAGAAAGCTTGGGTTTTTTTTTCTCATTCCTGACTTTGACTTTTTTATTGACCCACTTATACGCACCCATATACACATGTCATACTCCAGAATTTTTATACCCTCCTCGTTCGTCTCTAGGTCCACTCCATAAGTGTAAGCACGACTCACGGACACTTTCCCCACTCGCAGTAAACACTCTCATCAGTCCAACACCTTCCTTTCCTATACTCAGTCGACCTTCGTGGTTTCTTGTTTAATCGAGAGATCGTTTGTGAAATGTATTTTTCAAACTTGTTCTGGTCGCGAATCGCCCTCATTTCAATCGGAAGAGCCGGTGAAATTCCCCAGGTGACTTCCCCGGTCAATGAGATCATCGTTATCGATCGCACACAGGCTGATGGCATTCCGTCACCCGCGTTGAAACCACCCTGTTACCTGCATCAGACGTTCCATCGGGAACGAGTGTGTTAGCGCGGACATCGTGTACTGTTTCGAGCCTCGCAGTTGTCCCCGAATTTCAGTGATGATTGTTCCAGCAATCGACCTTTAGAGTTACAGTATATCCGACCGCCGTCGGTATCAGGTGTATGCAAATGCATGCACCTGAATGTAGCAGGACCAAGTAAGGAATGATCGTCTGCCTCGGCCACGTCATGCAGCCGTGTTCCCTCGTGGGGGGTTCCGCGAACTAGGCTGCCCCGGCCCTCTCGAGGCCTGGACCGAATCGATCTCTTGGTACCTTGCCTCGAGTTTGTGGGACGGCCTGCCGATCGGATGTCCGCCGGGATGGCGTGGACTCCAGCCGGAATGGGCTCACACACCCTTCTGTTTCGTCGTCATGTGTGGGATCTACTTTGATAAGCGGAAGCTACTGCCGCCAACTCGTTGACGAACCCCTGGTAGGTCGTCGCAATTCCTATATGATCGTCGGTTTCCATGCAAAGCGAACCTGGTATTACATAGATATTGGAGAGTTTGACTGCGGAGAGCTAGCGTGATGCCAAGAAAGTATGTCCAAGATTAAGTAGAGTAAGCAAGCGCCAGGGTCCCCATGCGGGGAGAGAAAAATACGAGTACAATGCATAGGCTCGACCTCAAGAGTCGTTGTCGAGCACCGGACGATACCCCTGACCCTTCTCCCCTTCCTTACTCCGCTTCCAATCCTTGTACCCTGCCCAAACAGCTAATCCGAACGCGAGGACACATGCCCAAGTGGACAGTTTGAGGCTCCAAATATAACATTCCGCGCCGTCCATGCACTGGGCGTGGATCACCGTGCCAGGAGATGTCGTCGGTGGGGGGTCGGGTTGACCCGAATGCGAGGCGTGTTTATCGAGGTTCCTCCCAAAAGCCAGGGAGAAGAGGTTCCCCCCGATCACCGGGGAGAGGGCAACAAACCCCCAGTTCTCGGAAAAGTGAGCTGTCGAGTCGGAAAAACTCAGGATCAACGTAAAGTTAATAGTTCAGGACGTACGCATGCCAAACCAGTCGATGGTAATTGTTGGGAACAATCCGAACATGGCACCGTATGAGAAGCCAACAAATAAACTGGCCTTCCAAAGCTCCTTCACGTCCACGATGGACATGGCCACTAACTGAGAGATAAAGAACAGCATAGCAACGAGAGAAATACAATATGCCCGGGGTACACCCATCCGATTCTTTACGAAATCCGTGAATATGCCTAAGAAGATCGGCATCCTGTCAATCCGTCCCAGGTGTTCCAAGGTAACTCACCGATAGATATCCTCCCGACACAATTCATGACGCTGACGGCAGAGACTTGAAGGGTTTGAAACTTGAAACTCTCCACCTCGTCGTATACCGGAGTTGCTTTGGCGTAGAGGGACTGCGCAACCAACCCCACATTATTGATCCCTGCGTCCTAGTCAATCAGTTGTCGATCGACTCAAGCAAGCCGGGGGATTTACACATCAGACCGACGCCGCTCACTGGGACGCGTCAGTATCCACTCTGTGTAGCGTGTGTTTGGTTACTCACGAAGTGACGTGATGGAGAACAACAGCCAGAAATTGGGACTCGTGAGCAGCTCCTTGCCGCTGATATCGGGTTGTTCGTTCTCTGAGAGGGCGCTGACGCCGACTTCGCCGCAGCTCGCTACGCTCACAGTCCGCGCGTGCTGTCTCGGCGATCGGACGTAACTCTCATCAAGGTCAAGCTCGTTGTCTGGTAATAACCGCGTGACACTCTCATCACCTCCCTCGAAGTATGACCTCCGGGTAGCAGAGCGTGGGGCTGGAACCCCACCCTCGATGAAATTCACGCCGTTTGGTGTCGGGAGGGGTATCGGGCGAACGAAAAACCATCCTAAAATCATCGGCAGCGAGGTGCCGATCGCCAAGACGAGGAGGAAGTCAGAGGTGTTCCCGGGGAAGACCGAATGTGCGATTGTAGAGAACAAGAAGGCTGACAGTCCGAAACCTGATAATACCAACCCTGTAAAGCTGGTTCTCTACACATGACAATCGAGGAGTCGGAATGGGTATGGAGTTGGTAGGTCCGGGTCACTCACAAGATGTTCCGGAAAGCTTTTTGCGACGGTATTGAGTGAACTGGCTCCACCGCCGGCGCTCCCGCCCCCGGTTAAGAAGCCGCAGATGACTAATAGAGTGACAGCAGCGGTTGATGCTCGTTCTTGACCCTCTGTGAGCCCAGTATCGAAGATCATCTTTGTGCCGAGATATCCAATAGACAAGGCAATGAAAGCGGTGGCGAGGGACAACCTCGGGCCACGCGCATCGATAAGTTTGCCATGAAGAGGACCTGTGCCGTATGTCCCAGCTGATGATCGAGGAGAACGGGGTTCGATCAAGAGAGTCAGAGCGGTGACAGTGGGAACAGGGAAAGGTAGAAATACCATTCCCGGCTAGCCCAACGAGGTTTTGCTGTGTGTGGGACAGCCCCAGTCGGGCACCTAGCTGGGGACCGTAAGCTGAAGATGGGGTCAGCCATTGACGTGTTTTGAGCCGAGGCCGGTGCATTCGTACCGGAGTAAACCTGGTGACGGTCAGTTCCTTCCGTCGATGGGACATTCAATCAGGGACGTACATAATTAGTACCGGAACATAGGGCGACCAAGACCGAGACCAGCAAGGTCGTTACCCTTGCCGGACTGATCAGCCCGGCCGAAGAGGACGTGGGAGAGTGAGACAGGGATGATGACGACATCGCGCAGAGCTGGCCCGGTGTGCTCTGGAGCGAGGGGTATCGATAAACACGCGTTGCCTGACAGTTGTACTACGTGGGTAGCGGTAGTGAAGGGTGAGAATGATCGATGACCCTGCGGTGGTGGTCCGAGACGATCGCTCGCACTCGATCAGAATCAGACAGATCGAGCTTGTTTTCGTTCCAAGCCAGCCCTACAGGCCACAGACGCAGTAGACAGACAGGATCAAGTATAGTACAGGATACGAGGCTGTGGCCCGAACAATCTACTCGAAGAACGAAGTGTGTCCGTCCAGAGAGAATTTCTTGATCTTCCTCCTGCCACCCTCAACTTCAGTTCTGCCGCGATGGCAGGGTTAGCCAGTGAATAAACATCGAAACAAACAAGACTCACTCGGCAGACATAGAGATGGTTTTGCCAGTGGAGAAATGGACGACGGTCTCGGAACGCTGTGCGCGGACGGTCAGCGAGTGCAGACCATTTGATAGTGGCCAAAACAGTGACTTACCGGTCCCGCCGACTCGTCTCGGAACTGGATCTCCCCAGCATTCCAGTGTTTTTGCAAACCCAACAGCTTCGCCTTGAGGCCCTCTCTCGATACCTCCTCCCCGGCCACGGTCGCCTGCACGTCGTACGCGAACGTGTTGTTAAATCTCGTGCTGAACAAATCTACCGGGCCGGGTCCCATCTTGAAGGGAAGAGGGCCTGCCGGCTTTGGGAACGAGATGTGGGGGGAGGAGATGATTTGCGATATTTCTTTCGATAGCCAGTCGTCGTTCATCGTTATCGCTGCCTTCATAGCCCGCAGCCAAATCGGACCCGAACCCAGTCTCGACCGACGTCATTGTTTGCTCCAGCGTGTTATGGAATCTATTAAATATTCATATAGAGACGCCGACTGTAACGTTAACTCATTATCCATTATTGCGCGAGGCAGAACGTAGGGTACCGGCCACGAACGAGGGGTAGGATGTACACAGGAGCAGGGATGAGGCAACGGAGCGACGAAGAGGTGCGTGTCCGTGCGCGTAAGGAAGATACATGCAGCAGGACAAAAAACATAAAGAGAGCAGAGCGGATTGCGTAGACCAAAATTACATCCGTGGAACCGATGAAGTGTGTAGTGTGCGTGAAGGTGTTGTGTGTGATCAGGGCCCGGCCACCAACCTAACGGGAAGCGACCCGTTCCGGGCAGCAGCCGGTCTCCTGATGCGCAATGGTACAGGGGAGTCCTATGTGGGACGCCGGCCGAGCTGTGGTATGCAACAAATGAACACATACTCATCCTCTATTTGTTACCTGCGGCGGCGGCAGCCTTTTGCTGTACCTTGGCGGTGAGCGTGTCGATGATGTGTGAGACCCCCGAAGGTTCGAGCACCACCTTCGTCCCATCACACTTTGCTTTGTTCGTGAATTCCGTGCACAGCTCGTTGATGTCGATGTCCTACAATCACATCAGAGATCCGGTGTCCGGAGGTGGGTAAGAAACCCACTTTGAATCGGGGATTCGAGGTGATGCTTCTCCAAGCGCTAAGCACCTCGATATTCTTATCGTTCTGTTCCGTCTTGGGGAAACTAGACCCTCGGCACATGACCATAGGCGCGTCCTTACTAGCGCTCTTCTTCAGGAATGGGATAGGACCTGTCTCGCACTGTGTGGGGGACTCGTTGTTCCCAGGACTATCCACCACAAACGACGAAAGGCCCGCCCTGGTGATAGTCTCCGAGAGTTGTTCCTTGGTCTTGGGGCAGCCACCCCCACTCTTGTGATACGGCGTCTCGGGCGAATTCGTAGATGATGACGTCAACGGCGAATTCACATTCGTCGCACCGCTGCCGTTACCACTAAGGTTCGCGTGAGAGACCGGGCTCGAGTCCATGAGCGAGGGCGACTTCTTCATCAACTCAGCAAAGTCAATGCCGCTGGACGAGGAGAGGAAGTTGTTACTGCCACCGAATAATTCATCGAATGTTTGCATTGTGTCCCCGCCGTTTGACCGGGGTCCAATAGACCGCGACCATTGATCAAGCGCCGAGAAGTCGAATGGGTTTGCCGTATTCATTGGGGTCGGGACAGGGGTTGAGTCAGGCGGTGACGGTTCAGCAAATGACATGTAGGCGGGGTCGCTAGCAAGAACGTTGAACGTCTGTCGGTTGGGCTTTCCGAACCCGAGGTCGACGTTCATCACATCGTCAGAAGCTGACGGCGATGTGTATGTGTCATCGAGCGCGTTCAACACCGCGGGATCGAAAGGGATCAGCGAGCCGAAATCAAATTCGGTGCCGGAAAATGGGGTGAAGAAATTGGTTTGAGGGGGAGCGGATGAGATGACAGATGATGCCGGAGGTGGGTCCTTTGGCAGGGGTGAGTTGAGGCTATTTCCCACGGTAGCCGGGGGATCTTTTGGGATAGTGAATGTGAAGGGTTGGGCCGGCGAAGTTGGCTGCTGTTCCTGCTGCTTCTTCTTGAGTTGCATATTTTCCTCCTGCAACCGAGCCAGAAGGTCACGCAGGTTCTCGTTTTCGGATTCGGTTCGCTGGTTCTTCATCTCCAGTTCCGCGACCTTATCCTCGAGCTATGGTGGTTGTTAGATAATGTATTTCCGACCATAAATAAACCGATCCTACATCCTTGACATGTTTCTCCTTCCGCTCACGGAATGCGCGTTGAGCGGCCCTGTTCTGCTCCTTGCGTTTCATCAGCCGAAGCTCATCCTGTGATAGAGATTGCATGAGTACGAGGGCGATAGGAGACGAGATTGAGTGCGCGCCTGTGTTGGGTTTCCGGACTTGCGGCGTGTGCTGCTTTTCTTGTTGGGGTTGCCGGAGGATGGGGTGGTGCTTGATGGGGCGGCTGATGAAGGAGTCAAGTGTCAGCCGCCCAAGAAAAAAGACGACGGAGAGGATGTGGGTCTTGACGTACCAGTGTGAGCAGACTTTGAGGCGGGTTCTACGTCCATCCTCTCACCGCTGGCCTTGCGTTTGAGAGAGCGGTCATCGTTATCGTGGGTGGTCGAAATTGGACTGTTACCACTGTCGCTGGACGTTGGAGTGGACTGGGAGATCGGCAAAGCGTAATCCGAGAGATTCTGAGGATCGACAACGGCGGGGTTGTTGTACCCGGGAAAAGTTAGGTCAAAAGGGATTTGAACATCGGTGGGGAACTGCTTCTGGAGCAGGGAGAGGAAGTCTTCGTCCGCAATCTGAGAGAGAGACATTGGGGTCTGAGAAACGTCCCAGAAGGGCATTGAGCTCGCGTTGAACTCCATTCCGCTGTGGTTTGGTGATACGGGTATGGAAAGGGGTCTGTGGGAGAATTGGGAGATAACGGTGGGCGATCTCGCGGTCGACGGTGACAGTCAGGGCGAGAGTCGGCCCGGCAAAAGGGCGGAAAGGGTTCGGCGAGCTATATAAAGGATGGAGACGTTAAGAGGTCGAATATTCCGCCGCCCACCAAATGCGGGGGATGAGAGTGAAGCGGTCAGGGGCGTGAGAGAGAAATTCCCCGGAAAATAATTATCGTTTATTACTAATCTCTTTCGGCCACCCATCGCCGAACTGGGCCGTCATCTTCTTGACCCACCTGAACTCCTCACAGATCCTCGGTCAGGGCGTTTCGCAAACGCGGCCATGTACAGGATACCCAGACGAAAGAAAAAAAAATCTTGTAACCTTACTACCTTGGAAATAAATCACGATAAAGATACAAGCCACAGAAGGAAAACTAGAAACAAAAAGTAAGAAGGCGTAGATGTCAGCCTCTGTCGATCGACCTAGACGGACAGGTTACCGTCAACATTCCTCTTGGTTATGGTCCAGGTACTGACCTTATGATAGTTATACACAATATCAACACCTGTGCTGCTCAATGCTGGGTCACTGTCCAAACCATGTCAGCTCAAACGATAGAGGAGGCGAAGATGAAAACAAGTGACATACATAATATTCGATCTCCAACTATAGAAGAGCAAAATTAATTTCTCATAACGTCGACAACAGGCGATCCGCCACTCACGAAGATGAAGGCGACGTCCTTTGGCCATACAATGTTCAGGCCCGCGGGATTGAACGTGGTCTTGTTTATCTCATCGATCAACTGGTGCAACCGACCCATCTCCTGCGTAACGTTGAATCCCGCGGAGATCAGGACCCACTGGGCGGCATATCGTCTGCTCCGCGGACATACCTTTTCATAGTGAGTAGTGGTCACCAGTCGCGACAACTGCAACGTGAAAAATGCCAGCATGTTGTCCATGCACGAACGAGACAAGGAATGAGCAGAAATCAGGATTTCGTTGATCGCATTTATCGACTCGAGGAACTGAGTTGGCGTTATCTATAATTGGCGCCCGGGTCAGCGATTGCTGAGTGCTCGGCCCGTGCGGTCCTTGGACGTACCCTTCCCTCGAACTCCAGAGGATACACTGCCGAAAATTGGATGATCTCTCCGCCAGAGTAGTCACGTTCGATTCGAACAATCTCACGGGGGTGATGAATTCCTATCTGTCCTATTGGGTCCGTCCCAAACGCCGTATCAGGGGGTGGCGGCCCGTAGTAGTAGGAAGATTTGGGAATCAACCTCTTCGAAGACCTGAGAACATGCTCAGGTGAGATATTGTTGCGGAGCTCAAGGCAAAGAACGTACTTTCGTGCAGAAAATGTCTCATTAGTTGCGCGATGAGGTGTCTCATGGTCCTCCGAGGGCCCAATGATCTCCCAAAGGGGTGGCGAGTGCGAATTGGGAGGAATATCTACCTTGAGCGGGTGGGTGGTCGTAATCCTCCGCGAGGAGCCCACGGTCCCTTCCCCGTCCGGACCACCTTCTAGATCCAAGCAAAAGTTTGGATCGTCTACGCAAGAATCCCGCCACTCCCTGGTATCCGTAACATCGAGCTCTTCTCGATCCTCCATGTTCTGACTCTCCCGCGTTCCCGATCCTGGGCGCGAAGACGTGGACTTGCGGCTGGACTTGGTACCCGCTCTTGTCAGCGGAGGGCTTGGCAAAATGAATTGAGACGGTTGGTCTTTTAGACCTGTTGTTTCGGGCAGTGGTGAAACTTTGACAAAGAGGTCTTCGTCTCCCGGTCTTGCGAGCGTTGTGAAAGGGCTCGTGTATTGTGTTGGAGGAGGTGAGGAATCCCCAGAAGGTGTGGGAGAAGTGAAGTCCCGAGGGCCGCTTGTTTCTGGGAAGGATGACACGATGAGAGCGGGGAGTTCGTTCTGAGGCATGTTGATTGAGGTTCTGGACATCCTGGCTGGGGTATAGACTCGGTCGAGTGGCTTTGGGTTGTCAATTAATTCTCTGTCAGCCACCAAGTCGGATCTCTTGAATTCCGAGCCTTCTGACGTTGAAGAACGCCTCGAGGACGATGAAACCGAGGTGGATACGGACGGCATTCGGCGTAGGTCGAGAGCGGCAGCTATGACAATTGAAGCGGAGGTATTGTTCCTGCTCGCTGACTTCATCCCACCTGACCGTGACTGCTTTCTGTTTAGTTGGGTTTAGTTGATGGATAGGCGGTGCCGTCGCGTGGATATTATTGGGGAAATAGATCAAAAGAATGTGAGAAAGAGAGAGAAAGGGCGGGAGGGAGAGAGCGAGGCGATATATGAAGAGCGGACAAGTTGCTGGGACGGAGGCGTGCTGGTCCTCAAGGAGGCGAGACAACCTTTCCTGCTACCGGCCTTGCCTTTTTCGGAAAACACCTGGCGTCCTGCTCGCGCCCGCACCTTTTGGCAAAAACCGATATCATACTGTTCACTATTCATGGCTCAAAAATACATCAACGACCTAGAGCGGTTTATTGCTACGAACTCGAGAGAGGGGAAGGGAAGTGAGATATACTTAACTGGGGGAAAGAGAGGAGGGGCAGGAACCCGAACAGACCAAGACTCGTGGGGCATCAACCAACAAACGTGTGGTGTGGCGAAAAAACAATGCACATGAAAATGTTGAAACAATAATAAGAGAAACGGAGAATAAAGAGCGCTGGTACGGATCAGACTAATGCGCGTGTTCTCTATCCATAGGCGTAGGGGTTGGTGATTTGTTGGGTCTATTCATAACCTCAGAGATCTTAGCCCGTGAAGGAGGTGGAGTCGTGGAACGGGGCCTATCAACAGCCATCCTGTCTTCGTCTCTACCCGGAGATCCCGATGAAGTTGGCGAAATGGTTGCAATCGGCGGCAACGCCATTCCGGAACCGATTGGACGGGGATGTGGGGGAAGGACAGCAGGTAGGGGGGGTGGACTCGCTTGCCTGTAATGATTAGCGTCCAGCTGGCGGACTTCCGGAGAAGAGGATGTAGGTTGAGTCCTGAATGGAATGGGGGATGGCCTCGTTGATGGGGTCGGCGTTTGTTTTGACGTGGGAGATAGTTTCGGACCATCAACCTTTGCTCGCTTCATGTCTCCGCTCCCGTTGTCCTCAGACGTGGGGCTCAAGGGCCGCTTCTGATTGGACCCGGTAGAGAGTGCCGGGGAGTCACGATCACCTCTGTTAGAGGAGATGGATCCGCGGTGGGGGTTCATCTGACGAGGAGAAGCTCGTCCACTGGAACCCTGGACAGGTGGAGGGGGAAGTGGCTGAGAGGTCGGTACATGAGTGCGATGTGATGCCAAGTTCATCAGTACCTTGGCGATACCCTCGTCGTAGTCCTCATCCACGTAGCGCTTTGGGGGAACGGGGGCAGCGGTAGGAGACTGGTGGACGGAACGGACAACGGAACCGCCCGAACTGACGGGTTCGGGACTCTCACCCCTTGCAGCGTAAGTGCTAACTCTGAAAGAAGGCTGGCCATTGTTTGGCGGTCGGTCGATGTACATACTATCCTCCTCCTTGCTCTTCATACCGGTTGTGAGAGTGCCGGTAGGGTGCTTCCTCTTGCGCTCGCGTTTCGCATCCGCGGAACCAGGGGAATAAGGCGGTTCAGGTTCCTTCTCCCTCTGAGAACCCCTACGACGCCCGGGACCGCGGTGTTCCGGCATCTGGATACCGGGGTGGAGTGGAAGATGTGGACTCGGAGACCTCTTGGAATAGGTGGGAGGAGGTGGAGGTGGCTGACGAAGGGTGTTCCGTACGCTCTCGGGAGAACCGTGGTGTGATGGAGGGCGGCTGCGAAGATCTGGGCGAGTATCCATCGGATCGTAATCCCTGAGTTCCCTGGGATCCCGGCCGTCATTTCTTGGGTCATACCTCCGGGACGGCTGAGGCTCAGGGAGGGGTTGAGTAGGAGGAGAACGAGGCGCAACGGGTTTATTCTCGGTCCACGGGGAAGGGTACGACCTGCTTGGGACCGACTGATGAGAGTTTCTTGGAGATGGTTGAGGTGGACTGTAGTCGCGAACAGAACGAGGAGCAGGGCTATGCCCATGATAAGGAGGCGAGTGGGCACGTGTAGCAAACATCTGATGAGGGGGGGGAGCGGGGTACTCTTGTAAATGCCTACCACGGCGTTCACGATCCCAATCTCGATCGTCACGTCGGCCGTCTCGATCAGTAACCTCTGTGGGATAAGATCGTGGAGACCTCGTGGGGTGACTGAGACCCGGGGGAGGCGGACGTTGAGAGGGGTGGTTGGAGTAGGACGACGTCCTGGGGGTGTGACCGCGCGGAACGGGGGAAGTTGACGTTGACGGAGGACGGGTCTGCCGGGATGAGGGGAAGTGGGGATCGTGACTGTGGGGAGGATGTCCATTGCGACCATCCGAGGGGGGAGGCTGAGGTACAGGTTGATGTAGCAAGATGCTCGAATGCCTGGTACTAGAGGGTCCCCGGCTGGAGGGGTACAACGATGGAGGGTCGCGACTGTGAGCGGGGGGACGATCTATGTCCATCGGCGCAAGCCTTGGCTGGCTGTGGCGGCTCTCGTCAACAATCACCGGTGGAGGCGGACCTCCTCGGAAAGGTCGTGGAGAGGTGGGACGTCCCGGGCCGATGGCGTTGGGCGGAGGAGGGAGAGGTAGGCTGGAATCGCCGTTGCGCAGATCACCTCTGGGTGGGACACGGTTGGCATTGCTCCCTTGTAGAAGCAGAGGAGGGCCGGTCAGGCCGGGTGGTTGTACGACGGTGTTGGCGTAGGCGGTTGGGTGCACATCCTGAGGACCTGGTGCTGCGGGAAGCTGGGCACCCGTTGCTTGCGCCTGTTTCAATAACTCCAGCCGCTGAGTGATGGCTGTGTTCCTCGGGTCTAACTCCGCCGCTCGAGCGTAAGCGTCAATGGCGTCGGAAATCTGGTTGTTGCAGCTCTCGTACAAACTCCCAAGGTCAAACCAGACCTCCGAGATATATGGATTGATGCGAATAGCGCGAGAGTAGGCATCCAAGGCATCCCTGTACTGGTTGATCTGGAAGTACAGAACACCGATCGAACACCAGAAAGTGGGATTACGGCCGTCTCGGTATACGGCTTGCTGATAAGCTTCATACGCTTTGTTGTATTTTTGACTAGCCATATAGGCACGACCGAGAAGGTACCAGCTCTGGGCATCATGAGGGTCTAGAACGTGTGATTGATGTGAGGGTTCAGTGGGGCTAAGAAAATTAAGACTACGAACCGGCCTCGAGACTCCTAGTGAGGTAAGTGACCGCAGTCTCTTGATTTTGAAACGTAGAACCATCCTGGTGGTAAAGCCAACCGAGCTGTTGAAGAACTTTGGCGTGGTTTGGGTTATCGGCCACGACTCGTTCGTACGCCCACTTGGCGTTTACAAGCTACCAAAAAAGGAGCTAAGCTCGAATTGGGTGGGAGTGACCAATAAACGTACATCATTCTGTTGCTCGTGCACGTGTCCGATCTGGAACCAGATGTCCGCGTGGGCGAGGGGATTTGGGGGACTTTGGAGGATCTTCTCAAAACAGCTGAGACTTTCCTTGTACTTGCTGCGTTGCTTGTAGATTATGCCCAATCGAAAGAGGATTTCGTTGGACTTGTCGAAGTCTAAATCTGTAGGGGGTCGGATCAGAGCGGGTTCACCTACCATGAAAAGGGTACACATACCCTTGTTCATTCGGAGGACCGAAGCGAAGGCTTCTTCGGCGTGGTCCAGGGATCCGTAACGATCGTACAGAATACCAATGCCGTACCACAACTTGGGATCATCCTGCAGAAGAGTAATTCGTAAGGTAAGGGGCAGTGAGGGCAGATTTCAATTGGTTCATACCTTGGGAGACGGAAGCAAATAGAGGGCCTGCTGATAAGCGGAGTATGCTCTTTGCAGATCATCACGCATGAGATAACAATGGCCTATGAAAGGCGGGTCAGTCGTATGGGGGCACTTTGGGGAGGGGGATAAATGAACGAACCGAGGGAGCTCCACACTTCCCCATTGTCGTCCTGCAACGCAACCACGCGCTGGAAGTAATCGATCGCCTAGGTGTGTGCGTGATTACATAAGTACCAAGAAAATGATCGGGAGGGAATCGTCGGACCGAGGGGGTTTGACACCAACCTTTTGGTAATCTTCTTTGATCCGGGCGATACCAGCGACTTGAATCAGACCAGGTAATGAATTTGGGTTGTGACGCAACGCATTTTCATAAGCGGACAGGGCGTGCTCCAAGTTGCCCATCTGCTCGGCTACTCTCCCTGTTTGATGGTGATAGCGAGAAAGCGTCAGACGCTTGATTTCCGGCCGAGGGAACGAAATAGAGAAATATCCGAACCAATCAGTAACCACGTCTGTTCATTTGCCTGCGCAAGTTTCTGAACATTGGAGATGGGGGCGGTCCCGTTGGCGGAGACTGCTGGTGAGGCGTGGTTCCTCGATTGCGGGGGTACCGATGACGTGTTTAGTGGTGGTTGGGAGGTACCGTTGAGGTGAGGGTGGACATGGTTTGGTGGCGGTCTTGAATCGTGAACACGGAGATCACGTTCAGACTGGCGTGGTGTATGTCGAGAAGACATGGCAGCCACCGAACGAGAAAGAGAGTCTAAAGACGGGCAAGGGGATGAGGAAAGAAAGGAGGAGGGGGAATGAGGAGGGGGGTCGGAGGGGGGGCGCGTAGGGGGGGAGAAGGGGAAAAGAGCGAAAGAGCGGAGAAGATGGTGTTAGTAAGTATAAGAAGAAAACGGTCGGAGATCAGCCGCTAGAAATTTGATATTTCAGGGATTGTATTAGATCTCAGATGTGAGATCTGACATTCATTCACAGATTCCGTCCATCACTCAGAAAGAAGCGCACGTGGGGCCATTCCGCATTGGTCCCTGAACAAGATTCACATTCAACGATCTAACCCTGATGCGGCCGCGTGGCCTTCAGGGCTGTGAATCAAGGGAAAAGTACCGTGGACCGAAAAACCAGCGGATGTCTGGGCGTTTAACCCGAGGGATAGAAGGGCCGGATATAGTTTGTCGCATTGGTTGGTAGTTGTGGAAGGGCGGTTCGCTCGGGATGTAGTGAGGGCAAGAATAATGATCCATGAATGGAAATGAAATAACCAGCGTTGTCGGTTGCGGCCTGTTGCGGCCCATGGAGTCGATGCGTTGCGTTTGTTGTGATACTTCGGGGGAAGCTTGTTTGATTTACAAATTTGGCAAATCACCACACGGCTTTGGGCTCCAGAGGTTGCAACGTGGCCGATCCCTTTGACACTGAACCACATCCTCCTCCAGAATGACTCGTGAGGGCGATAGGCCTGTGTCCCCACCGATTGCTCGATGCTGACGGTATCAAACTTGACAGGCGGTAACCAACGAGAACAAGATCGCCTGAAGGCACAAAAGAAGGCAGCGGCGGCTCAGAAGAAACCCAAAGAAAGTGGTGCCTCGTTGGCGAAAAGAAAGGAAGCGTAAGTGTTTCTTTGATCTTAGATCGCGATTGGCATGAATACAGGACACATCGTCTGCTACACACAGGGACGCGGAGGTCTTGAGACAAAAGCAAAAGGTATATACATAGTACACGTACGCGCATGGGGGGGCCGGTATTTATCTACTGGACCCTCGCAGAAGAAGGACGAAGAACGAGCGGCAGCTGAAGCGGCTGGGAAGAAATGACCCAAATGCCGGACCGGCGGACGAACGGCGGCATATACCATTTTCCCTTGCAAACGTAGTGTGGAAGACTGGGGGAGGCGACGGAGATGGAGGGCGGGGGGAAGGCGCCGAGGGGCCGAATCGGATGGGCGAGACTTGGACGTATTCTAGAGGGACTAGACCAATTCTACATGACGGCAACAGCGCGCCTCTGAGTGAAGATTACGATCCGTCGGAAATTGCAACCGATCGTATATGGAAGCGCAACTACGATTGGCCATGCGTATGACATGACATGTTTAGGGGAAGCAGATTTAGACACCGGGACTGATAAGGTAAATCTTCCTAAAAATAATAATTATCCCAATTCAGTTCGCCCGGATTGAATAGAAAAAGAGAGAAATACAGGGAAAAGATGAACCGTGGAGATATCGGGTTAGAATAGACGCCGAGCGCCATCGCTCCCCTGTGTCAGGACCCGAAGATATTTTGATGGGGGTTAGGCGTCATCTGTGCAATTCAAAACCCAAACCAAGGCACGCGGTCACCCGTCACATGTCACATAATGGGACTGTGTCGTGTGAGTCAAAGATGGACTGAATTGGGAAGGATTACGTGGAAGGACATATATATGGCCTAGCCGAAAAATACAGCCAAAGTGACAGACCAAATGGATGATTTAATTGTTTGGGTGCCGGTTCTCCGAAACAGTGGAAGCTTTTTTTTATCCCCCTTTCCTTCGCATTTCACGGCCGCTTTTCGAGAATGCTGTCAACGATGCCGAAGGACAAAGCATCGCTGGCTGTCAGGGTGAAATGTGAGAAGTGAGAAATGGATCAAACAAAAGGAGGGTTTGACGTGCCTGTCATGAAGTAGTCCCGTTCGAGCGCCGTCTCTGAATTTAGGATTTCCGCGTTGAGTGTTCAGTCGCAAATGGTCGGGCTGATGACATACCGAAGCGTAGTAGACCGGCTTCTCGGGACTCCCCGGGTTTGTTGCAGTGCTTTTGATAGATGTCGGTGAGAAGGTGACGGATGCGAAGAATCTCCTTGGCGTGGATTGCGATATCAGATGCTTGACCCGACGCTCCCCCGGACGGCTCTGTACGAAACATTCAACGTTCCATCTCGGATCCGGACAGATTACGTACGATGAATCATGATGCTCGCGTTGGGCAGACAGTGCCGTTTCCCCCTTTCCCCTGGATATATAGATCAGGTCCACCCGCCTCCGTCCGTCGAACCTCCTTTGCACTCACCTGCGGCCAACAGCAGCGACCCCATTGAACACGCCTGCCCGACGCAGTAGGTGTGAATGGGCGAATTGACGTACTGCGTCCAAAATTCGTTTCAATACACTCGGATATTAGCATCTCAATTCAAACCTGCATCTGGCCGTTATGTCAACTTATGTACTTACACATCCTCCGACCATCTCTCGACAACTCACCGTGTCGTAGATCGCCAACCCCGCAGTCACGCTCCCGCCTGCCAACAATAGACTAGATCGTTTGGTGTAAACGGGAACCACACACGCTTAAACCCGCACCTGGAGAGTTGATGTACAAGTGAATCGGTTTCGACGCTTCCTCGGCTTCCAGGAATAGCAGCTGCGACACGATGCTTGCCGAGTCGGCATCCCGAACCTGGTGTCCCATACGCATACGCATGAGGATCCCGTCCTGCGCCCCGCGAACACGAGCAACCACTTACCGGCCCATAAAGCATGATAACACGCTCCCGCAACAGCCTAGAATATATGTCATAGCTTCTTTCACCCCTCCCCTTACATTGTCTTTGAGTTCCGTTCATCATCTTGAAACAACGTAGGCCATGTCGCAGCTCACCGTCTGTTCGATCACCATCGGAATGAGACTCCCGGACGATCCCTGCCAGCCTGAATCACCACTGCTATGAAACCCGCGACGGGAAACAAAACGTGGCTTCAATGACCGCCATAACTTCAGGCCTGCAGCGGCCATGTCCGACGACGTGTGGTAGAGGAAGCGAGTGAGGTGCGCTCCGCCCCACGTGACACGAACGCGTCCCTCACCTTGAAACTTCGTGATGTTCATCGCCGAGCAAAAGCGCAGGCAGATATCGAACAGATCCACTGCTGTTCCAATGGACTTTGAGTTCACCCACAGAGCATCGTCCAACAGTAAACCCGTATGGGCTGCAGAAGATCCACTTCATACCCCCCAAAAACGTATGACGCCCCGCCTCTCACCACCCAAACTCACCTGAACACTCCCCGTCACAGGCAATAGCGATGGCGTAAACCCTCCACATTCACCCTTTCCCTCTCAGAACACCGTTACGGGACGCCCTTTTATTACTACAAACGAACCTCACCTCCTTCCAACACCCGGACAACACTCCCACATCCCCCCCTACTTGCAGCCACCGTCTCCTCATGCCGTTGTCGATGTTGACATGAGCGAGGTCAGTCCAAACATCCCTAGAACCCAGCAACAGACACAGGAAGATTCTCCCTCCAAGCCGGAGAGGGAATCGGAGATTGTGGTTCTTGGCGGCATTCGAAGGGTGTTCAGATCTCGCCACGGCAAGGCCGCATCAAAACACCGCAATGCCAATGCAGACGACGCTGATGAGGAGAGCGTGAATAGCGAAGACGAGGAGCAGAGTGATCGCGGGGGTCGGGTGGTGCAGCCCGCAAAGTCGACGGCGACAAATAACCATTACACGTTGAATCTGGCATCAAACGCTCCTACGATAAAACCAGATCTTCCTTACACGCTTTCAGGGTGAGTCCTGTGGTCGAATCTGTTGGTATGTTGCTGATGCCACTCACAGATATTTACAAGTGGTTTTCAATACCTCGCTATCCATGGTATTTTTATGGCTACTGCTACAGTTCATCCTTACCGTTCAGAGGGATGTGCAACAAAGAATACTAGAGCACTCTATGGGTACGGTGGTTCTTTCCGATGCGCTACGCCGGTTATACTGACTTGCACCCCAGACGTCGTGCAAGAAATCAAAGCTTGTTCCGTACTATACAGGAACAACTTCTGTGAAGGAAACATTGTACCCCACATGTTCCAGCCATGTGGGGAATGGGAAACATGTATGAATCGAGACCCATCGAAAATCGGGCGAGCGAGGATCGGCGCTCAACTGTTGGCCGAGATCGTGAATGCATTCGTGGAGAATATCAGCTGGAAGACCTTCGTGAGTATCTTGTGATATCCCAATTACTCCGTGAATCACTCACTAAAGACAGTTCCTTCCAGTTCTTCTCCGTCGTCTCACTCGCATTCTTCACACTCTTCATCAACTCCCTGTTCACATTCTATCGATCGAAACACTATCACACACCACATCCCGCACCTGCACCAATACCCCAACCACAGTACGTCATGCCACCCCAGACACCACGCCGAGGCAGGTCTGGTTTCAAGTGGACGCCCGGAGACGACGGGGACGGTATTGGGACTCCAACAAGACGGAGACGATTAGATGATGGCGCAGTCCCCCGGATTAAGGGAAACTGATATGGCGACGATATACTAATCATGGACACCCCGGAAAACTTGTTCTATACTCTTTGAATGCGCACACATATCACTAAGCTTTCATTCATTCGACACGCCTCGCAGGCACCCTTTTACTTACAATACTCGTCCCGCCGCTGGATCCGTGCTGGTTATTGTATCCGGAATTCATACTTCATCCGCAGCCTTTTCGCCTGCTCCCGACCCAAACGCCTTACTTATCGCGGCATTCCAGATCAGACAAGCGAGCAATGGTTATAAGGACCCGTGAAGAATCAGAGGGTGCAAATACAACACGTAAGTCGCTAAAACGTACAGCATTTGGCTAAAGATCCGTTGCCCGCACGCCCATGTCGCACCTCCAGATCGCCTCCCCAGATCCCTGACCGATCCAGCCATCCGAAAAGGCCTCTACGGTCCCTACCGGCGCGCCATCCGCACTCACCGCATGAGCACAGCCGTCACCCTGTCAGATCATCAGTCGCCTCTGACGGTCGTCCGTTCAAAGCCGCAATCACCCTGCGATCGCAAATCAGCCAGAGACCCAGCTTCGTGATCGTCTTTGGTGCGATATATATAAGTACAACTGACTGTCCTGGGACAATAATTCTCTAAAAGGCCCAAATTCCGCCCGGCAGGGCTGTGTGTGAGCTGTGGGTCCGACAACCCGGGGGACAAAAGCGTGCGAGGGTATACATATGTAATAACAAAATTAGCTCCTACCACGTTTTTTCCGCCCGGGTTTCACACAACCCTCATCTGGGCGGCACGTTCGTTTACTTAACCGTCGTTGCAGTGACAAGGAACCGGGTTTGATTTTGTCCGCACGCGAGAAGTTCCCGGGGATCACGAACGCCTCGGTGCGTGGATAAAATCGGTTTATTTTCAAATCACAGATAGAGTTGAAACTTTACTTGCGCCCCCACCATCCGCCCAACAAATTACTCAGCCCCCCACGTGAGGTCTCGGCCTTCGGCTCTGGGGTCGCTGGCCTTGCTATTTCCTCCGCCTTTGCTTTTGCAATGAGCCCCTTCTGTACCTGCGGAAGTTGAGGTTGTGGCTGCAAGATCCCGATGGGAACGGATGTCGGCGGAGGTTCCTTCCCGGCTCGCCGCTGTAACCGATCCATGTCCAGCTCGACATAATTGAGTGCGATGTCAAAGAACAGCGGCTTTTTGTATGAATCGCTGTTAGGCGTGGGAGAACCGCCGTTGAACGTGAACCAGTCCCTTTTCAGCTCCGAGCTGACCCGTGATATCTCTTTATCTAACTTATCACAGTCCGACTCCGCCAGAGGATAGAACGAGGTTGCTGCTGTCGATTCAGGGCCATCCTCCAGGGCAGTAGAAATGATCGACCGTGCCTCTCGAAGATGGAGCTGTGATCGCTGGACCAGTGTCAACGCCTCTGCATACCTCTTCAGGGGTGCGTAGCAGCGTGCGAGGAAGAGACACCTGGATGTTGTCGGTTCAATTGCCAATTACAGCCACGAAACGAGCGGGAGGGTCACCTTCTTGATTTCGTAAAAGATATTCTCCCATCCACACCCGAGGCTAGGTCCGGGCTTTCATCAACAACGCTCAGAGCCCGCATTTGAGTAAGGTTCTGAAGCACCGTGTCAAGCAACTTCACGACGGCCGGGAAGAGCCGGCCATCAACCTTTTCCTTCTCCAGGGATGAACGCGGGACGCGAGGTTTATGAGAAGATAACAGAGCGTTGATCAACAAGTGATCGCGTTCAGTTCTTTTGGAAAGGAGCTGATAGACGATAAAGGCGTGTACGAATTCGATATCTCGACCGCCAACGCTGGCCGCTGCAGTTGGTCCACTTAGCTGAGCGGTCCAGGGTTCATGAGCCATGTGCAAATAGGGGAGAGAAGCATGGACCAACCTGTTGGGTTTCAGCCCGCTTCCGTGCGACTTCTTCGGAATCGCTCAGGGCCGATAAGATGGTGTCGTAGGCTCCTACGCTACGCTTCATGGTGTTGCTGCCCGACTGTACCTTGTCGCCTCCAGGATATTTCTTCGTAGCCGCAAGTTTCTCTTCGGCCTCCTGCACCTTGAGGAGAGCGTCAACTAGCTCGGGATTTCTGACCGGGACCGGCTTCCCTTCCCACATGAGGGTATTAAGTTTTTTCTTGGGCAAACCCTGGGCCCCGCTGGCAGTTTCCCTCAGCGCAACCAGGATATTGTCACAGTCCTCCACGAGCTTGTCTTTGTGAGCCGCAGAGAGCTCCTGGACGATACCATCCACATCATAGGCCTTCTTGTTCCCGAGCTGATGGGCACAGTATCTGATCTCCGGACCAATCTCATCCACGAACAGAGTGGCCAACGCCTGGTCCCGACTGCTAGTTGCTTGAGCGGAGAGGTTGTCCAGTAAAAACCTGGCGACGCTCAGCTGGGAGAGTGCGTCTTGCAACTGCTCTTCCCTCGAGCGGAGAAATCGTCCATTAAGAATGAGGGTGTATGTCGTGATCTCGAGGAGGTTTTCAGCCGACAAACTTTTGGAGGTATAGAGGGATTGTGCAAGGGAGAGCAATTGTGTTGACCAGTTAATCGCACGCCGGAAACGGCTCGTGGCGCTGTGACGGAGGGCAGATCGCTTCTCTGCTTTTGCTGGATCCAAAGATTGGCTAGTCAACTCCTGGGAATATGCCCAAGCACGCTCTGCTTCAAATAACAGCAACTGTAGGCTGAAAAAGTGTAAGTACCACAGAATTCGCGAAGTGGGATGAAAACGGACGCTCACTGGCTACCATTTACGATCTCGGGTGTTATTGGAGGCAGTTTTTTGAACTCTCTGCCCTTTCCATGAGTGATCTTCAGAGAGGATCTGAGTCTATGCGTCCTGTTCGCACAGTGTTTGCTGGACAGTCCCGGTTAAAATCGTTGTCTCAGAGGATCAACAGGTGCATACCGGTATCGTGTGTAATCATTATACCGCAAGCCATACGCGTTACGTTGTTCGTTCACGAGCAAGAGTGCTATTTAGGGACACACGTCAGCTTTGTTTTGCAGTTTCACGGTAGGTGAGTGATCCACCTCTGAAGGAGATGACGGTATCAGACATGAGCGCACTCGAAGCGCATCAGCCTCAGCTTTGACCTGCTACCGCGATCATGGCCGATGAAATCGTTGTCCTCCCACCGACCCTACAGAACATCCTCGACCAGAAGACTTTGAAGTGGATCTTCTGCGGTTCGTACCATGTGATGCGATTTGTGGATAATCAGCCTGACTCCCGGTCATTTCGTGCTCTCTAGGCGGTAAGGGTGGTGTCGGGAAGACGACCACGTCTTGTTCCCTCGCTATACAACTCGCCCAATGTCGTGAATCGGTTCTGTTGATCGTCTGTCTCTCCTTTGCTGGTATAGGGTTCTATTTCTAACGGTCGCCCCGACAGTCGACCGATCCAGCTCACAATCTTTCCGATGCATTTGGTCAAAAGTTTTCGAAGGATGCAACCAAAGTCAACGGATTCGATAACCTCTTTGCCATGGAGATCGACCCTTCAAGTGCCATCCAAGAGATGGTTGAACAATGTACGGTTCATTTGGCTCAAGGACTTGCATCGATCCTCTTTTGACACTGTTCGTCATGTACAGCCGATTCTAACGGCATGATGGGCAGTATGATGCAAGACCTTGCCTTTGCAATCCCTGGTGTGGACGAAGCCATGAGCTTTGCAGAAATCATGAAGTCGGTCTTTCTGCGAATGCATGGCTCCTGATCGCCCGGCCCTAATCGAAGAAGTTCCTAGGCACGTCAAGTCAATGGAATACTCTGTGATCGTCTTCGATACCGCCCCGACCGGACATACCCTCCGTTTTCTGTCTTTCCCCACCGTTCTCGAAAAGGCGCTGGGGAAACTTTCGACTCTGAGCGGCCGCCTGGGTCCGATGATTAACCAGGTGAGAAATGCACGTCTTAGTACCTTTCGCCTTATGTTCAATACTCAATCACCGATCCGAAGATGTCCAGCCTGATGGGAGGTCAAGCGGATGGTACCGACGACATGTTCGCCAAATTAGAATCCATGCGTGAGGTAATCACAGAGGTCAATAGCCAATTCAAGGACCCGGTCCGTATTTCATTTGTTACTGGTGGCATGCGGCCGCAGTCTGACATCGTCCTGCATTTTTTCCGCCAGGAAAAGACCACATTCGTGTGTGTCTGTATATCTGAGTTCTTGTCTCTGTATGAGACCGAGCGTCTCATCCAAGAGCTCACCGCATACGAGATCGACACCCATAATATCGTCGTCAATCAACTGCTATTCCCCAAATCATGTGAGTATTTCCCGCTGGCAAGCCTGTATCTGTTCATGACGAGGACACTCTAGCATCCGACTGCGAACACTGTAACGTTCGCCACAAGATGCAGAAAAAGTATTTGAACGAGGCTCACGAACTCTACGACGAATTCTTCCATATCATCCAGCTCCCTTTGCTTACAGAGGAAGTCCGCGGACCTCAGAAACTGAAAGACTTTAGCAAGATGCTCGTTCAACCGTATGTACCGCCACAGTAGGACACAATATTACTCTGCAGCGCTTGAATTTCGAGAAAGCGCCATCAACACTAGGGATTGGGCCTGAATGTGAGCAATGAACAACCTTGGCACAAGCCTTATTCAATGGGGAATGGTCGTGTTGAACGCGCCTAGCGCCATTATGTACTATACAGGACAGGTAATGGGTAACACTGGTGGAAAATGCAAGACGGAAAGAATGGGGAACAGCATAAAACCGGAAGTAATAGAATATAAGCAGTGACCAATTCGACCCATTACAAAGATAATCCTGTACTACTCCATCAGCCCCATTCATCAATGCCTTGAAAATTTGAAGGCAAAGATCGCAGAAACCAGCCCTGGAACGTAAAGGGAGCAAAACGCAAACAGCTGTCAATACCATCATCGGATAACGATGGGCGTGCGACAGGGGTGAAAATCGTTAGCACACAACCTTCACCATCCCGGTCAAACGAAGACGACTTCACCATGATACAGACATCAAAGAACCCCAGTCTTAGCGGAGGACCTTTTCGCTTCACCTTGTCGACGAGTAATGCTGCGAGGCGGAATGGGGGAAGGGAGCCGTCGTTCGGACCGGAGACACCAGCGCCCCAGCTCGCGTGGGCTTCTCCTTGACATCTTCTGTGTGCCTTCGTTTCGTAGCAGGTCGTTTCGACGGGTCTGGGTCACCGGTCATGTCTTCCTTCATAAGCTCTGTCGGGCTGGCGTTCCTCTTGGCACTACGGACTGGCGCAAAAGACCCTATCGGGGAGTGGTCGGAAGAGGAGACGGAAAAGGAAGCGTTGGTTAGGAGGGGATTGGAGCCGAAGTGGACGGGCTGCGTCCGGGATAACGTATCCCTGGGTACGGGAGCCTTCTCTGTAGAACTCGTAGTGTGCCTGATCTCTGATAGACTGGGCCGCCTGGGGGGGACATGCGCGTTGGGGTGTCTACGGGAGGACCTTTTATCCTTACCCCTTCTCCCTTCGTCCACGATCATCAAGGATCCCTCGACAATGGCTCTGTGCACGAACACATACTGTCGGAGGCTCTGGCACAAGCTCATTCGTTGTTCTCGCATATCTTCGAGGATTCGCCTGATTGGCTCCCCGAAGGTAGACAACAAAGGCGGAGTTTCATCGTCGTCAAATATAGCTCGCGGGTCCGCGTAATCGAACGTTCGTAAGTGGGTGTTGATGATTTCGGATGGCGGAGATCTGGACACATTGTCAGCCCTGTGACGGGTACCGCACTCTCTGTCAAAAGGAGCCCTCGACAAATGTTGACGGTCTTTCGTCGATGCCGACCCTTCATCACTTGTGCGCCTGTGAGACGAAGGGAGCGAAGAAGTGGCCGTAGTTTCGTCTTGGTTTTTTAAGCCGAACGTGGACGGAACGCCGGTGCTATAATCCTCGGAAGAGCCGAGGGGGGATGAGAGCCGCCCCGTGATCTCATCAGTCTGGCGGTGTCGGTGAGGGCGTTTAGAAGATGGTGATGGGTAGGTCGAGGGAGGTGGGGGTACCGGGGATGATGATAGGGTTCCAGGCGTGCTCGCTGTCCTCGCCCCATAGTTCGAATCTGAGGATGAGCCTATCGATGCTGGTGGCGACAATTTCCGGGATCCACCGATCGAAACGTCGGTCATCTGGTCCACCGACGGTTGTGTCACTACGGGTTTGCGGGGACGAACGGCGCTGAGATCACTGCTAGAACTTGACCCAGTGACAGATCCAGAGGCAAAGCTGAGGCGATAACCCCCTGAGGAGGAGGATCGATCCGAGTGGGCCTGACGAACTTCGCTCTCGTCTGAAAGCATCCTCTTGGCGTGTGGTCGCACAGGGTGGTTGGCCCTATCGGGATCGTCGATTGTTGACCACTCCTTCAGTTCTTGTCTCATACTCGTCCATGGGGAAGTCTGTTCCAAGTTCTGATTCCTGAGCCCCAATCGAGTGCGTTCTTTCCCGTCGATATCCATCTGCTCAGAAGGGGAGGGTGAATCTCTCTGGCTCGACAAGTCCCCACTTGATTGGTCTCGTTCTCCACCACTACCACTACTGCCGTCTTCAGGGACCCACCCAACGACTGGAACGTGAAAAAGGGGTTCCCCAGAGCCATGTGGTGTAGCGTGGATCGGCATAACCAGTGAACGGTCAGCTGTCCTGATAATACTCGTGTCGGTGGCCTCGTCCAGCGCCATACTTTCTTGGGGAGGGGATGGTTTCGAATCGCTCATGTCGACGTCCCGATCAATACCGAAGGGAGGAGACTGAGACGATTCATGAGCCTCACGGTTCCTCCTTTCCTCCTTCCTCCGCCAAGCAGCATCTCTCCTCTTCTTTATCTCTCGTCTAACCCCATCAAGGATTGAGTCAATGGCAATGAAGCCACCGGTACGGCCCACCCCCGCGGAACAGTGAAGGAGGACAGGCGGATGATCTAGGCCTCGCTTGACGACGCCCGTGTTAGGATCCGCTTCATCGAGGCGGAGATTATTGACAGTGGGCTTGGTTACAGGAATTGAGTCAACCTCGTGCTGAAGATTGGTAACAAGCTCGAGGATACCCCTTGGGTCGTCAGGGACATTGAGATCCGGCCATTCCAGATACTGCATCTGGACGATACTTCGGGTGCCCGCAGATGGGAAGTCCTCGTTGCTGAGCTCGAGACTACGCGTGATTATTGGGTTCTTGGACCCAGGAGGAGGAGAGGAAGGTCCTGAGTGCCACGAGAACTCGGTGGGCTGGGTTGGACGTGATTGCCTCTCTTCCGTAGTCTCCGTAGTCTGGACCATTTTCAGCGAGAATGGACCGTATTTGCCGGAGTCCCAGTAGTTGCAGCACTTGACATGCATCCCTTCCACCTCCCGTGTTAGCATGATGATCACGTGCACGTTCTGTTCCCAAACAAGTCTGTTTCGAATGTTGGAAAACGATCGATCGTCAATAATCTGTGTTTACAGTCAATTGAACGGTGATCTACGTACGTCCAGAAATCCGACAAGGTGGCTTCCAGAGGACCCTGGGTGGCGATGTACCGCTTGTACGTTCCGAGCGGTTGAACGAAACTCGCGTTGATGTAGTCGTCAGAGGAACTCCGGAGGAGATGAACTCTAGCGTGTTCGAACGGCCAGATGTTCCTATACCTGTAGTTAAGATGAAAGTCTTAGTCACCCAATCGGCATCGGATGTGAGGTGGAGAGGACATTACCTGTTCTTGGCACCCTTTTCAACACCCGCGGTAATACTGTACGGGAACGAGACCTCCGTGCGGTTCAACCTGGACTTATGATGGCGTACTCGAGGAATAGGTGCTTCGGTAATCTCCTCCGAGGAGAGGCTGCCCGAGCTCGAGGAGGTTAAAACACGACCAGACTCGCTCGAGTGATGCTGCAGAACACCCATGAGCCTCCGCTGCTCTCCAAGTTCAATGCGGTAGAATTGCATGGCGAGAGCCTCGGTTCCTTCTTCGACGAGGTCCCCGGGTGGCCGAGGAATATCCGGTGGAAACAGGGGAGGAGTCGTGTCTGGGTCCGAGTCGCCGAATGAGGATGAGGATGAGGAGAATGACTGAGACGACGAGGTATCTTCCTCTGTGTTTTCAGCAGAACGATCTAGAGGTGTGTAATCTCTGGAAGCCGGAGCAGCCCTGCGGGCGACATGACGTAGCCATTTGAATGGCAGATCTGCGATCCGTTCACGAACAGATGCCGGTAACGTGAGAGGTATACGCTCCGAGACACCTTGTGACAACTCAAGGTTCTGGCGAACGGTGTCGTAGAAGGGATTGAACGCCACAGCCTGTGATTGAGGCGGTGGGGACGGTGGAGCGGGTTTGACTGTGGATGGGTAGATGCGAGCGGCCGGGATCAATGAAGTGGATTGAGTCGGAGAATGCTGAGGAGCACGGGAGGGGCGGTGGGAGGTGGTCGAGAAGAGGTTGAAGGCAGAAGAGGGCAGCGCACTGGCCCTAAGAAGTCCAGTAGATTGGGAAGGTGACAGCGGCTCAAGAGTATCATCTTCGTCATCCTCTTCGGCCTGTGCTTTGTCAGGGCCGGAGACAAGTAGATCTTTTCGCTCCCTCCAGACGGAAACAAAACCACCCTTAAGCCAAGCGAGATGCTTCTCCGATGGATACCCCTCATTCCGGAACTTTTTCAGCAAACCGTAAAGATTTGAACCTTCTGGGATGTGGAAAGAGTCGGCATCATAGATGAGGATGGACGATGCCCGAGCCCAGGCGGAAAATCTTGTTCGTCCTGACTTGGAAGAAAGCATGAGGGCCAGCTTGTCGAGAGAGTAGAGTGGCCGTTTGAGCAGAGTCGAGGGTACGGAGAGCGATAAAGCGTTGGTTAGACGAGCACTGGTAAAGGCAGCATGAGGACGGATGTCGAGAATGAGACATTCTGGGTCGTTGACGAATTGGTCGAGGTCAGAAGGGGGATGAGCGGAGCAAAGAGGTTGAGATGAAGAGGGTGAATGGGTGGGTATTGTCGGTGATGCAGATGTTGATGCTAGAGGAACGGGGGTAGGGAGAGAGAGAGTAGGTGCGGGCATCGAGAGAGAAAAACCATGTTTGTTCGGTTTTTTCTTGGAGCCGCTCGTTGATGGGAGATGTACGGGAGGGGGGAGGGCAAGAGGTGAGGAGCCGAACCTTGACTGGATTGCCTTTGCAAACGAGTCGGTCGACTCTGGGGTATGGCGGGGCTTGGGATTAGAGGCAGGGGCGTTTGTTGAGAAGAAATCTTGGTCGGCCATGAGCCTCTTCCCGGTCGTCGGAAGTGTTGTGGGATAATGGAGAGGGGGAAATCCTGTAAGGACGGTCGGAGAGAGAGAGAGAGAGAAGAGAAAGAAAGACATTATAGTGCTCGGGTTCTAGTCGACTGTCTGTGATCGACTAGTCCAGAACGACGGTGACATCACATACAAACTCTACAAGTTCTAGATGACGGTGACGCAATCCGGTAAACATTTTAATTTCAAATACATTACTTGATTACAACGAACTGTAACAAGCTTTCTAATCAGTAACAAACGGACATATGCTCTTTTATAACCCACCTCTGACGCCACCGACTCAGATACTCTGCTCCTCCCCCCCGCGCTGGCCGCCTCGGTCTTGCTTATCAGACTCAGAGTGCGACCGACCGTGCAGACCTCCTTCCAAAATGCGTTATTGCCGCCCCCATCCGTTTCTAGGCACTGCTCCCTCAAGTCCATCATAAACCTGTGAACATACCCCAATTATCAGCGGGGGTCTAACGTTGCGCCGTTCCACCACTTGTTACGCACCCATTCCATTCATCAATCTCGTCCTCCCTCAGACACGTTTCTCTCATCTCCCGCATGCATTCTATCATCTCCCCGTGCCGGCGCTCTGCGAACGGTCGGTTGACGATCTCTCGAATCACGTAACCCATATCCTCCACCGCCTTGCTAACCACGTCCCCTTGCGCAAGATTTTTCATCCAGTCGTTCAGCGGATAAGAAAAGCCGATTATGCGCCCTTCTTCGCGTTCATCAATCCCGAGGTCTGGACTCGCTGATCGGTCTGGGGTGGGAAGGGCTGATGCGTTCTTTGAATCGGGGTCTGGTGCTGTCACTGCCCCGAGAAGGAGATGGTCGTCTTCGTCCTCCGTATCGCTTCCGCTCTTTTTGGGGAGCCGTCGCTGGTTCTCAGGAGAAGACCGATGTGGGGACTGGGTGCGCAATTGATTTTGCCGACGACCAGGAACAGGCGCCGAATCCAACAGCAGCATCTCGTCATCAGCGTCCTTGGCGAGCACGTGGTCGTTCTTCCGTCTCCGTGTCGCCTTCACGACTGAAAAACGTTGTCAGCATCGTGGCTAGGTCGGAAATTGACTTGAGAAATGGGGGACTCTTGCCTTTCTGGACGCTCATCGCGCTCCTGCAATTATTGATCGCCTCGGCCGCGCGCCTGATCACCTTCGCAGGCGGTCGCATGTACTTGGTGAGTTCGGGGTGTGGTGCAGGCAGAGGGTTTTTGGCCAAGTCCGTAATCACCGCGCAATGGAACATGGCTTGTTTGATTCGGTGAACCGCCGGGTTGTACGACAACCGATTGTCATACCATGGCTGTCGATCCCTGATCACACGTGACACTCAGCTTAATCGAACACTCCAGTCCGCTGGCCAACACTTACCCGTTCTCATCTTTCTCGCCTGCAAATGTCAGATCCATCGCGTCCACAAATTTGTCCATCGCATCTTGTTGTGCGTCCGTGGGCAGGTACGGGTGCTCAGTTACCTCCTCTCCCGCTTTGTTGTAGAGCGTCTCCAGGGACGCGAAGGTGTACTTGCGCACATCATCCGTGAAAGGCATCTGCCAATTTGATCAGTGCCTCCCTTTCTCCGGCCTGATTGCCGCACACGCACCTGGACCCAAAGGAGACAGTCCACCTTTTCAAAACTGCACGGGGTGAGGACGCCCATTTTGGGGTCCATGCCATCCCTTGACACCATCCGGCCGACTGCCATCACTTTGACTCCTGTCATCCCCTGCACGATGGAAGACAAGGCAACCTGTTGCCGTGGGCTGTCTGGATCCGCCCAAATGTATTGAACTTCTCCCATCGCCCACTCTCGACGAAACTATTAGAATCTGGGGTTGTTACCGGCATCTCACGGCGAAAACACGAGAGGCACGCACGTTTTTCGACTTAAAGAATCCGCAGATGTCTATCCCTTTCCTAGTCCTCAGCCGATCAAATTGGCCGTCCGGACACGGCGTGTAGGTCGAGCCGTATTTGAAACCTTTGATCAATTCTTCCTTCTCCACCCTACGATCGTCTTCGACCGTGACTTGCTCATCCCGTTCGACCCGGCTATCGTCATAGTTCGTCTTCTCTTCTTTGGCCCGCACTGGATTCTCCTCGTCGTCATCCTCGTCAGATTTGTCCGAATCCCGGTAATACTCGGTTCGTTTCTTGAGTTCGACATAGGTATCTCCTTCATCCGCACCTAGGAGTTCTTCAGCATCCTCCTCGGTCTCGTCTGAATCTCCCTCCCCGTATTTATCTTTTTTATCCTTCTTCCGGAGCATAACTCGCTTCCAGCTTTTGGGCCTCGCAATCGCGGTGCATTTGCTCAGTTTCACTTGGATCTCCATGGATTCAGTGGGGTTGTTTTGGACGTCGCCAATGCGCAGGGTTGTGCCCATGAGGGCGGATTTCGTAGTCTTGATGTCAGGCCTGGAGATGTCCCGGAGGGCAAGCTCGCAGGTGCCGACGATCCTATTGGTCAACTTTGAGGCGAAAATTTTGTAAAACTTTTCATTCTCCCTCTGTGATTCGTGTTAGAGAGGGCGACGAAGGTCGTGATGAGATGGATGCCTTAATATCGGATTTGTCCTGCTGCACATGCTGAAATTGTTCTGAATCTTCGTCAAAGTCAACTCCACTGGGGCCAGATGAGCATCTGGGCTGGGGCGCGGAGATACAATTGAAACGTACACGATAGTGAGGAATATGTTTCGATCATTGACGGCCTGTGCGGTGTTTTCCCATTCGTCTAGCTCGATCGGGCTCTCGCCATCGGTAAGGATGACGATCTTACGCGTCCAGGCTCTCTTGGAAGAGAGGTAGATGTGTTGGGTTTCGATCGCAACAATCAGCGCATCGATTGCTGTACCAAAAGGGATGTGGGGATGAGAGATGACGCGGGCGAATTGGACGGGAATTAAAAAGAGATTCGCCAGGACGTACGATCACCACACACGTCTGTCGCACGGAGAGCGTTGAGTTTGGCTATAGTACTCGAGTTCGGTTGGGCGATGGGGATATATTCGTAAACGTGCTCATATCCGTCACCTCGCTCATTGAGGATGTTTTGGGTCTCTAAGCCGTGAGGTCAGATGGTCCAGAGCATGAAGAATTAGTAGCAGTGCGGTATACCTGGTGTCCCGAATACGACCACGCCGCACTGGTCCGTTTTCCTGCCGTTGTATATCTGTGGGGAAATGGGATCCGAGAATGTTCGGTTCAACGGGCCTGGGCTCGAACAGCGTACCATTTCTTGAATCTTGAGCTTGACATACTGCAAGCCCCATTCAAGGTTCGTTATCTCGATGGTCACGATGCCATCTTCAGAGGGGACCTCGACCATCCTGGCCTTGGCCATTGACGGAGAGAGGTCGACTACGAACACAGTGGCTGTGTACTGGAGGAATCAGTGAGAAGGGCGACGATGTCTTACGGGTCGGGTTGTTACCCCAGCTCGCTCCGCTGGCATGTTGGGGCTAAGGAACCCTTGGCTCGTTGCGCTTGTGGGTGGCTAGATCAAGGTGGCCGGCGCGGATGGATGATCGCGTTTTGATCACGTGCAGTTGTCGATGGTTACCTAAGCATTACCCAGAAAGGGAATCCTCCGCCTCTGGCTTACTCCGTACGTTTTTCGTGGCCAGCACTCCAGCCATTGACCGAAGTGCGGACGCGCTCAAGAGCGGATTCCGGACACACACCCCGCCTCCGTCCCCACCATGCAGGCTCCTCCACAGCAACTTCCCCCGAACATGCAGCAGAATCTTCAGAATGCTGCCCTCATCCAGAAGAATAAAACAAATGCGCAGCTACAGGCAATGATTCAGGTCTGTGGGCCCTCCAATCAATCCCCATGACTTAGGCTCACCCTACCCTAGCGTGCCGGCCAGCTCAGATCCATGGGCCACACACCCCAGACGAGCCCTGAGCTTGAGAAGATCCTCAAGGTCCTCGCTCAGTTCCAAGCGAACTTGGTCGTGAACCCCCCCGATCCTCAACAGTCGCGTCCAGGTACGTGACGCGAGTTTTCCTACAGTGCACCGTCTGTTGTATCACTTACCGCCCACATTTTTCTTGCAGGTGACTCCAGTAGCCAACTGACAAATGGCCACACCCCTGTTGCCAATGGTGCCCCTCCTAATATTCCGCAGATCCCCGCCCCCCCACGCAACCACTCAGCCCATCCGCCCCCACAGTCCCCACATACCCCTGTCTCATTCACCCCCGACCAGATCAACCACCTTCGCACCCAGATACATGCTTTCAAACTCTTATCACGCGGTGTCCCCATCCCAGAATCCATTCAGAATGTGATTAGGAATCCTCACCACGCCACGCCTGAACTAGAGCGGCTGCTCTCTTCCTCCGACCCGACCGCAAGGATAGTGGATAGTGTCATCAAGGTCCAGAAGTCTGCTGAGTCTTCTGGCATCGATCCTGCCCCTGGTACCAGCCCTGAGGGACCTGTCTCCACTGCCGCAGGAACAAGCCATACCAAAACCGTTTTGAAGGTCGAAGACAGCGACACAGATGCTTCCGAATTACCAAAGGGCCCCTTTTTGGAGGACCAGACAGATTCTGGTATATACCCATATAACGCTTACGTCCACCCCTCCTCCCACTTCAAATCCCTCAAAGATCCCAAGTTACTCCACACACGGCTTCAGCGGCTCATTGTCCCGTCGGTCATGCCTGGAGGGCTGGATCCCCACCAAATTATCGCCGAAAGGAACCGTTACGTCGATGCAAGGATCCAACAGAGGATAGCAGAACTTGAAGCGATGCCAGCTACCATGGGAGACGGAGGGTTCGGAAACATCGCCGGCAGCGTTGAGGGTCCCGAGTCGAACCATCTTGTCAAGCTTGTGCCTCAGGGGAAGCTCAACGCTATGATCGAGTTGAGGTCTCTTAGGGTATTGGAGAAGCAGCGCGCGTTAAGGGCTGCTGTCGCCGAGAGATTGACTCACGGAACAAATCTTCCCTTGAACCGCGTCGAGTTTAGGAGGGTTAGGAAGCCAACGGTTAGGGACGCTCGCCAGACGGAGACGTTAGAGAGAAAGCAGAGAGCCGATAGAGAAAGACAGGCCAAACAGAGGCACGTTGCCCAACTCAATGTCATCTGCGCCCACGGGAGGGAAATTCTCCAGGCCAACCGCCATGCCCAAGACAGGATTGTCCGCCTCAATAAATCCGTTTTGGCGTTCCACACTCATGCCGAGAAGGAGGAGCAAAAGAGGATCGAAAGGATAACAAAAGAGCGTTTGAAGGCTCTCAAGGCTGACGATGAAGAGACGTACATGAGGTTGATCGACACCACGAAGGATACCCGCATCACCCAGCTACTGCGACAGACAGACAACTATCTCGAATCGCTCGCTCAAGCTGTTCGAGCTCAGCAGAATGACGGACGGGAAAGCTACGACTTTGATCAGGAGGAAGGTCCTCCCAGCGAGGCTACCTTTGGAGCATCAGTCTCACTCGACGATGGAGAGAAGGACAAGGTCGATTACTATGCAGTTGCTCACAGGATTCGGGAGAAGGTCACCAAACAGCCTTCTATGCTTATTGGTGGTACTCTGAAGGAGTACCAAGTCAAGGGCCTACAATGGATGGTGAGCTTGTACAACAACAAGCTCAACGGTATTCTCGCGGACGAGATGGTATTTGCGCCCCGAATGCGTCGCCGTTTGTTGCTAATCCTTCTACCTCTAGGGTTTGGGAAAGACCATCCAAACTATATCCCTCGTCACCTTCCTGATCGAATCCAAGCGCCAGCGCGGGCCTTACCTCATCATTGTTCCTTTAACCACCATGACTAACTGGCAGGCCGAGTTTGCCAAGTGGGCTCCCTCCGTAAAAATGATCGCGTACAAGGGTAACCCAACACAACGACGAGCCCTCCAAGGAGAATTGCGCATGGGTCACTTCCAAGTGTTACTGACAACTTACGAATTCATCATCCGTGATCGACCTCACCTCAGTAAGATTAAGTGGGTCCACATGATTATTGGTCAGTCGCTTCCTCACCTACGCCGACCTCTGTTGACTGATGTTTGTTAGATGAGGGCCATCGTATGAAGAACACTCAGAGCAAGCTGTCTCAAACCTTGACGCAGTTCTACCACACTCGTCATCGTCTTATCTTGACCGGAACCCCACTGCAGAATAACCTTCCCGAACTGTGGGCGTTGCTTAACTTCGCCTTGCCTAAGATTTTCAACTCGGTGAAGTCATTTGAAGAGTGGTTCAACACGCCATTCGCAAACTCCGGAACGGGAGACAAGATGGAATTGAACGAAGAAGAGGCTCTGCTTATCATCCGACGCCTGCATAAGGTCTTGCGTCCCTTCCTGTTGAGGCGATTGAAGAAAGACGTCGAGTCCGAGCTGCCGGACAAAGTGGAGAAGGTGGTCAAGGTCAAGATGAGCGCTCTGCAGACGCAGCTGTACAAACAAATGAAGAAGTACAAAATGATCGCCGATGGAAAGGAGAAGGGAGGGTATGTAGCAGATCCTTCTGTTTTTGTCTTTTCGTCGGCTGACTGTAGTATAAGGAAACCTGGGGGCATCAAGGGTCTGAGCAACGAGTTAATGCAGTTGCGAAAGATCTGTCAACACCCCTTCCTGTTCGACAGTGTCGAGGATAAAATCAACCCTACCGGCCACATCAACGACACCCTCGTTCGTACATCTGGAAAGGTGGAACTCCTGTCGCGCATTCTTCCCAAATTCTTCGCAACCGGGCACAGGGTTTTAATTTTCTTCCAGATGACGAAGGTCATGGACATCATGGAAGATTTCTTGAAAATGATGGGTTGGAAGTATCTCCGGTTGGATGGAGGCACGAAGACGGAGGAACGCGCTGGTCACGTCCAGATGTTCAACGCTCCGAATTCTGAATACATGGTTTTCATCTTGTCTACTAGGGCAGGTGGACTTGGTCTTAATCTGCAAACCGCTGACACCGTCATTATGTACGGCTTTTATACTATACCTCAATTACATGCTAACTCAACGCCACCTTTCATAGCTTTGATTCCGATTGGAATCCCCATGCTGATCTACAGGCTCAAGATCGTGCGCATCGTATCGGACAGACCAAGGCAGTCCGTATCCTTCGTTTCATTACTGACAAGAGTGTCGAGGAGGCAATGTACTCTCGCGCGCGATTCAAGCTCGACATCGACGACAAAGTCATTCAAGCCGGTCGTTTCGATAACAAATCTACGCAGGAGGAACAGGAAGAGTTTTTGGTAAGCTTCCTCCTCCTCCAGATGTTCCGCTCTAACTTCGGTCGTAGCGGTCTATCTTGGAAGCAGATCAGGACGATGACAACGAAGAGGCGGGAGACATGAACGACGACGAGATCAACGAAATCCTTGCTAGGTCGGAAGAAGAGGCAGTAATCTTCCATGATATGGATATCAGACGGGAGCGCGATGCTCAGGAGGCATGGAAGGCCGCTGGAAACCGTGGGAAACCACCCCTTCCGTTGGTCCAGCTCGAGGAGCTTCCTGATTGCTACAAGACCGATGAGCCGTTCGAAGTTGTTGATGCGGTCGACGAGATAGAGGGTCGTGGTCAACGTCGCAGGACCGTTGTCAATTACAACGACGGTTTGGACGATGACCAGTGGGCTATGGCACTCGAAGAGGGGGAGGACATCGGCGAGGTTGCAGACCGGAACCGCAGGTTGGAGTCCGCTGTGGGAACGCCAATCCCAGAAGCATCCGACTCTAAGCGTGGCCGCGGCCGCGGCAGGAGAGGAAGGCCGAGACTTGACGACGATGGCGCTCCAGGTGGCAAGCGCAAACGAGTGAAGGCTGCGTCTGTGACTCCATCCATCAATGACGACGACGACGAGCGCGATCTGGTAAGTCCATCGCAGAGTCACGTATCCCCCAATGCTAAACGACATCACAGAAACGTCGTAAGACGAGGACGAAAGAAGTTCCGGGATCAATCAAGGAGAGGATGAAGAAAGCTTTCAACGAGTGTTTCAAGGCCGTTGTCAACTGTGAGGAAGTAAATACTGGCAGAAAGCGCTGCGAGCTTTTCCGGGAAATTCCTGACCGCAGGGTGCGTACTCTTTTTCTGCAAAGCATTGGTCTCCCTTGACTAAGATACTGTGTAGGAGTATCCTGATTACTACCAACTCATCCAGAAGCCCATTGCCTTATCCACTCTACGCAAGCGCATCAACGCAGGGGCCTACAAGTCTGTCATCGAGTTCCAGGATGACTTTAGGCTCATGTTCAACAACGCCCGGCAATACAATCAGGAGGGCTCCTGGGTGTACAACGACGCTGATGAGATGGAGAGGGTCTTTGATGCTACCTACAATCGTGTGATGACCGGTTCAGGGCTTCCTGACGCCCCCGGTGGTTTACCGGGAATGTCGGATTCGGCTTTGACGCCTATGGAGGATGATATTCCGCCTCCACCTTCAACCTCGAAGCAGAAGGGGAGGAAGCAAATCATCAGTGACGATGAGTACTTGACTCAGAGCGAGAATGATGATTGATAGAGCCCTGTGATTTCTACTTACTCGTGTCTCCTGCTTATTACTTTATTTGTAGTTCATTCCCACCTGTAATATCACCCGTGGTTCTGGGGCCATGTTTCCTTCATTCCCACTACTAGTAGTGTGATCGGGAGGGAAGACGATGATCGATGATGCATGATGACTGACCGGAAACTCATACGCGGCCCCCATGGCGGGGTCTGGGGTCTGGGTCTCTGCCCATGCTTCAAGGACACGAAAACTGGCCTGTCCGCGGACGATTGATCTTGGTAACGATTGTTTCCATCAGTAGGTGCCCCTGTTCACCAAGGCCGGATGAGGGCTTGAATGGGTACTCTCAACATCCCTATGCTGGGGCATCAACGCCTTGGATCAAATAGTCGTTGGCGAGTGAGGAACAAGCCGATGTTAACCATGTGGCTAAAAACCAACGACGTGGCCTTCTCAACCAGCGGTGGTTCCACACGTACAGACGTGGACAATATCGGTGACTCCTAGAGTACCTGTACCCCAACAGTCTTCCTTCGACTTAGTAAAGGGCCCCCGTGCCTGTCGCTAGGGGTTTGCAACGCACGGTACGCTTCCAAGGCGTCCGTTTCCGGCGTGAGGGGAGTCTTGTCAATGAATACAGACCGAGAACGGAGGCACCTAAGGAGCCAGTCTATCGCTTGCGCTCATAGTTTCTGAGGCTTGATAGTTCTGAGATCGAAGTTAAATTCATCGGTAGCGACAATTTCTCAACAGGAGACTGCGCAGACGAGATGGGTCACTGCTGGAGAGAAGCGTAACAATATATACATATGGATGTGATGGTCAATTATCAAGTATCCTGTACGTAGTTACCTGTGGGAGAAGACTCAGTTGGGTTCCTAGAGTCCAGGGGACCACCTACCCGGGAATACACCTTGTACACCGTTCAGCTTTCCAGTCCACCAATCCTCAGAGCTGACGGTCTTTTCCACAACTTCAATGCGGTCACCAGCCCTGAACGACAGGTCCCCGTCTGCTTGGGCCTCGAAATCGTAAAGAGCAATAACGTATTGTTTTGGCGGTTCGATCCTGGGTTTTGGCTTTAGAGGCGGGGGAGGAGGAGGCTTCTTTCCAGCCACGCTACTGGCGGCAACACCATTACCAACGGTGTATGGCGGAGGAGGCGCTGCAGTTTCCTTGTTAAAAGAACCTGGAGGAGGTGGCGGCGGTTTCTTGAAAGATGACGCATTAGAATGTGATCTCGATGGCGGAGGCATGGTTCGTGACGTCAGTGAACTGGCTGTGGACGATGTGGTACTGGACCTCCCCAGACCGCCGCCGCCGGTGAGTACCCTATTGGACTGTACCATTCGTGCTGGAGAATGGAAAAGAGTCAAACTGATCTGGCCATGGAGGAGTGAGGACGGTCCCTACAAGTGCTGATAATTCGTTTGGTGATGGCCATATCCTCGATCTGTTGCAATGCGTCCGTCCTTTTTGCCTCATAATCGGTGGCAATATCGTGGAATGGGAGAGAGGTGTCATATTTGCCTTCGGCGAAGCTAGAGAGCTTCTCCAGGACCATGTAGTAGATATTCAATCTGCTACCTGGTGAGAATGCCGGCTGCATCGGGTTACAGTAGACCTACTGCATATAGAAGAAACTGTGGTAAAGTGGTGCAATGAACCCAGAGGCGAGGAGCATGAATCGAGGGAGGTCCTGTTTCATTGCGGAGTTGATATAGTCAAACTCATTCGTAGCGATCTCGAAATCTTGTTCGAGCTACAACGAGTGTAAGCCAAGTTACACCTTCCACGAGGTCAGGCAAACCTTGAATAAGTTCTTCTCGTCGCTCAAACTCTTGTCCTTCTTCTCCCTAAGCTTGGTTAACGAGTTATTGAACCTATCGTAGTCAACTAGCTGATGAAAATCATTAGGTTTCCCTGTCGGGGGGCCGAATCCAGCGAAAGGGCTAGCAGCGGTTCACCTTATGCTCGCGCTTTGTGATGCTTTTACGGACCGCCTTGACAACCTCTTTAAACTCTTTCAGGGGGCCAATAATCCTGCTCTGGATCAGTTCCAGTTCTGGTTGTACTGCGAGATTGAGTTCTGCCATGAGTTCCTGGTACGGGCCCATGTTCTCAAATGTTGCGGCAGAATTCGGATGCTGCTTGGCCAGGTCAAATTCCCCCGTGACTGAGGAGAAGAGGGCAATGAAATGATCGGCAAATTCTGCACCACCCTTGAACATGGCTGAGGGCGAGAAACGAGCAATCAGGTCGGAGGTTAAGCTGTAGGTGATTTATAGTGCGAACCTTTTACATGGTCGCAGAATTGACCCGCATCTTTGAGGATTTTATCAGTAGATCCTTCGATTGCGGTGAAGCTACGATTGAGTTCGTCAAAGTCCTTATCGGCAGAACCTGAGGTTACGAAGAGGTTTAGACATGGGTTGAGATGAAGAGGAAATATCATGGAAATCCGCACGCTTCGACATGCCCACTTTTGTCGTGACCATGTGTGGGGTCCTTAAGGATGGCTGTCAGGATAATGAGCAACAATTAGGAGGGGGAACGCACCGCATAACGGCTCTAGATAACCCTTTCATGGCTGGAAAACACCTGTGGCTCGAACTCGAGGGTCAAGAGATGGTGGCGATTGTGAAGGAAGGTCTTGCTGCGATAACTTGGCTGGCGCTTGTTCTGCTGCATCATGCCCGAGTTTCCAACTCTCACTGGCTATTACAAGCACCTCTTCCTCTACCTCGAGCCATGTAAGCAAGCATGCGGCGCAGCTCGCTGTGTGTTCACAGAATTTCAGTCTCTACAATATACCCTGCGTTTTATGTCTTTATCTATCCAGGCGCCCAGGCATTTTACGATGGGTTGATACCAGGGAGTGCTCCTTCATCAGCGTTCGAGCCCCGCGCGAGGATGGCCATCTGGCAGTTGGTAAACTGTGCGTAGAATTCACACCTTGTGTGATCCTGCAAGCGTCTCAGGCGATCTTTGGTGATTCAGGCTATTTCCTGTTGTCGCTCATGTCTTCGTTCGTGTTTAGGGCGGTAAGGAATTCGGTGCCCAGTCCTGTTTCACAGGAGAGACTGGTTGGGGCAATGCTCAAGGTTTTGGCCATCGCAGATGTAAGCTCAACGGCCGACCTGCGGATGCAACGTGCTGATCAACTCTCGCTGGGATAGGTCACCCAGTATGTCGCCCGCCCAGTCCATACGCCGAGTGTTCATTCGTTTCCGTGTTGTTTCAGCATCGCAATCTCGTGCATTGGACTGCCCAAGGAGGTCCGTTGGGACTTTGGCTCTTGGACCGCGATGACCCACGGGAACATTACTGTGAGCTGGGACCGCCCTCCGGAGATTAGCGCACCGTTGCTGACGCCTTGGTGGCTATTCAGTTTGTTGTGCTTCTCCTCGTGTCTCGGTCAGTATGGGCTCGCTTCCGGGCATTCCGGAGTTCGTCATGCAGTTTTCTGATCGTTCTGTTCTCATATCGCCCTGGAATTTGCGCCCGCGCAGACTGAGTTGGTTCTACGGGGTCGGTCGGGAGAGATTTTACTACGGACGTGGGGTGCAGAGGGGTGGGCGGGATTCGTCGTAACGTTTGTTCCCAATGGTGATCGATGGTCGTTAACGATTAGACGTTCGCTCTGTATATTTGTTCACCTGCAACGCTCTTGTCCGCCTCTTTGGTCAACTGAGCCCCTCCTTTCCCTTTTTCTTTCATCCCACGTTCCGCAGGCGGTCTCTACTTGTCTCGGTCTGCGCCTCCTGTCCACCGCCAAGCCCTCCGGCAGTGCTGTGCCGTGACATCACAAAAACCTCTCAGTGCCTCCAGACCTCCGAGTATAGAAACGAGCTTTGGTCTCTTTCCCCTTCACTCCCAGTATGTTTTTGCCTTGCATACTGGTTCTTTTTCTCTCGTTCTCCAATGCTTTCGGTTCGTCTTCTCCCTACAATCCTACCCCTAATCTCCTGACCCGCCACTCAAGCCTCCAGCACAAGTCCGAGGCCACTCAAGCGGATCGCACACCCAGAAACTTTGGCCATAGAAATTCTCCCTCGTCCTCGGGCAGATAACTGCGACGTTTTTAATCACCGTTCTCGTTCCATGGATTCGTCCGCCCTCCTCCATTCGGACTCCTTCCGCCTCACATTATCTGCGTTTGGAGAAACATTCTATCTTCATCTACGACCTAACGACGACCTCATTCATCCTGCTGCACGTGTCAAATATTTCTCTACCACGCCCGATGGCCAAACAGTTCTCACCCGCACAGAACCCCTTCTCCGGGAGTCCGTGAGGGCATACTATGGCGATGTCATCGCCGCCCATCTCTCTTCAGAAAGGCTCCGACTTGATGCTGCCAGGGTCGTACCAGATACAAGGAACCGCCTCGGTTGGGCGCGTATCATGGTCCATTACCAGGGTGATTCAAACACGGGAGCGCCTCCTATCGTTGAAGGCGCATTCACCGTGAACGGTGTTACTCATCATGTTTCAACCTCCGACAACTACCTGCGGAACAAACAATACCTCGATCCCGAAATCGTTGACCTGTCCCACTCTGGTGCCGGCCTCGTGATCTGGAGGGATTCTGATGTCCTACCACACCACGAGGAGGCTGCCCTTCGCTCGAAGCACGGTTTGCCTCCCAAAGCTTCTCCCCTCCAGCAACCTGCTTCATGTGCACACGATTCCCTCACATACAACACCGACCCATACGAGAACCCTGCATTGAGGAAGCCGCAACCCTCCTCCTCATGGTATGATCCACTCAACATACTGGACACGTACTCCACATCTTCCAACGTTTCCGCTTACAAGCGAGACGATGTGGCTGGAGATGGAATGAGCACCAAGTCAGTTTTTGAATTCATGGCGGTTATGTTATTTTAATTCTGGCTACTAGTTTCGTCGACCACATTGGAGATGGATCTGGGTGCCCTACCAGTCCCAAGATTGTCTACATGGGCGTTGCAGCCGACTGCACGTACACCCAGCAGTACGGGTCTCAAACAAATGCAACCCAGCAAATCCTGAACAACTGGAATTCGGCAAGCGCATTATATAGGAACACCTTCAGAATCTCGCTTGGTATCATTGAATTGCAAGTCATGGATTCAAATTGTCCCGCCGCTACAGACCCCGCGGTACCGTGGAATATCGACTGTGGGTCCGTGACCCTCGGCGATCGTCTTTCGCTCTTCTCTCAATGGAGAGGAGACAAGGGAGCAGATGGCACCGGCCTCTGGCATCTTTTGTCGAGATGCACTACTGGTTCTGAAGTGGGCATTGCTTGGTTGGCGACTCTGTGCGTACCCTCCCACGTGGGCAATGCATGATTATTCACCCAATCTGTCGGTGTAGGTGCCAGGTTACTGCGACCGGGAACTCTCCCAACGTCGTTTCAGGTACTGGGGTCTCAACCGCTGGAAGGACCGAATGGCAGGTCATTGCTCACGAGATTGGTCACAACTTTGGTGCGATTGTAGGTTATTTTTCTTACCAATGATCTATTGGTTGTTGACAAATATGAACCCAGCACGACGTAGGCTTTCCTATACTTTCTGCCCAAGGATTCCAGCGCTGATTGCATCTCCTGAAGTGTACGGATGGCTGTACAACGTCCAGCGCTTGTTGCTCCTTTAGCACGACTTCATGCAGTGCTTCTTCTCGATTCATCATGAGTCCCACCGCCTCCGAAACCGAGACCCAGTTTTCCCCTTGCAGTCTTGGCAATATTTGTAAGCCTTATCGGTGATCCGCAGTAGCCAAGGTCTGATCGCAGCACAACTTCGAAGGCTCGTTGATGATGGGCGTTGGGGGTGGTCAGACGAACGCGTCTTGCATTCTTGATCCTGATCCCACGCGTCAAGTTATTTCTCTGCAGATGTGTGGTAATGGCATCGTCGAATCGGGCGAGGACTGTGACCCCGGTTCTGGTAACAGTTCAACGTGCTGTGATCCACAGACTTGCAAATTCAGGGCTGGAGCCGTGTGTGACCCGAGCGGTTCGACTTGTTGTACGGGTGATTGCCAGTTTGCGCCGAGTACGCAGTTATGCAGGAGGTCCAGGGATGATAGGTGTGACACGGCCGAGTTTTGTACCGGGAACTCGTCGACATGTCCAACGGACATCACTCAGCCAAACGGTGAGGACACTCCGCTTTTCTGACCCGGATCGTGCTCACATCTCTTTAAGGCCAAAGCTGTGGTACTGGAGAGCTAGCGTGCGCCAACGGTATTTGCACATCATTGGATTGTACGTTTCATTTGTGCCCTAGGCGTTTGCTTCGGTGGATATTGACTCTCGTCCAGTACAATGCCAGTCAGCGGGTTCCACACTCGGGCTAACCAATGCGTGTCCGGCTAAGAATGATAGGTCGTGCCAAGTCTCGTGCCAAGATCCCAGTGCAGCCAATCAGTGTGTTGTGCTACAGACGCAATTGGTTGACGGTTCGCCTTGCGGTAGGCGCAGTTTTGTTTGCAAAAAACCGTTACTGAAGTGGGTATGGCAATAGGTTACGGTGGAACATGTTTGAGTGGGAGCTGTCGCAGTGGCTCAGCCTGGGATACATTCACGGTGAGGCGTCTGCCCGTCTTATACGGGCACTAAAATGCTGATGTAGTATCCCGTCAGGCATGGTATACCCAAAACCTGCAGATCTCGATTCCTGTGACGGTCGTAGCGGGTTTATTTATCCTCATGTTGATAGCTTGCTGTTTCAAAGGCACGGATGATACCAAAAATCTCTTACCCTGACCGACACTCATTATGTTTACAGCGGCGTCCAGGCGCTCCAATAGAAACCGGTCAAGGCGGTTGTGGGCAGAACCTGCGTTGGCTCGCATACGTGCCGAGCGAATCTCGAGCTGGCCGGCGGAGAACAACCCTCCCGGCGGTATCCCCCAAGGTTATGGCTCTTCATCGAGGCAAATGACACAAACTGGACCCGGGATGGCTGGAATCGGTGCACACAGGCCTTCTTCCAACAGCAATGCGCTTTTTTTCAACGACCCGCCTGTTTCTCACCCCCAAGCATCACAACCCCGCCACCACCATCGCCGATCTCGAAGTAGCGGTGGTGGCCGCCAACAGGATTGGGTGGACGACAGCGTTTATAACGGACCCGTATATCAGCCCCGGTATTAGGTACTTATCAGTGTCAAGCATAGTACATGTTTTATTATCTGTCCTCGCATCTTATTCATTCGATTTCTACTCCTTAACGACCGCTGAGCGCTGAGCGACTGTCCGTACTAACGCAGGAAAACGCACACACGATATCCGTGGACTAAGGGAACTGTCAGGGCCCTAGAATCGCGGACTACAGTTGTTTCGCATGAAACTCAGCCACTGGGTGACAGTCCCCAGGACTAAACAGTGCTACACACGAGTCGAGATGAATATCGATAGCCTTTTACTTAAGGGAACTGTCGGGACCCCGACCGTTGCGTCGGGGCGTGGATATTATCTCCAAACCGCGCATCTGGAATCCGGCGCCTTGGCCTTTTCGCTCGAATCCCAGCCAGCCCCCAAAACTACGGAGGGCGGGAATTGTGGCAAACTCACCGACTTCAGCCGTACCACATGCTGGTATCACTTCGACGCTCAATTCTCTGTTTTCGTTGGTCCACACGAGGGGGGAGTTCTCAGATACTGAGCAATAGACCCCGGCTAGTGGCACCCTTCTACGACGGATATATATATCCCTAGTCCTGGGGACTGTCACCCACTATTCCTAACTGCGGGGGGTTAGGAAGAACTGGAACCTACTTCAACCCTACCATGTGCTGGTGCAATGCCTGATTCTCCAGTTCCACCGATGCAAATGGTGTGAGAATTTTCAGATATTAAGCGTTGGACCTCAGATAATGACACCCTTCCGGGACGGGCAGTATATTTACGTTCTGACGCCGATAGTCATCGACGCGGATGTAGACCCCATTTAAACATCGTTAAACTACCTGATAAACATGGGCGAAAGCAAGTAAAATTCGAGCATAGACAGCGCTTAGATATATAAGTAAGCCTGGAGTAGGGAGTAGGGTCGCCGAGGAGATAAGGTGCAACATGGTGAGGAGAGTGTGTCATAGGGACGCCAATGTCCATGCGCGTCCACGTTCAGTTTTTACTAGCGTGACCTGGGAATGGATTTGGCTGTTGTTGCTGAGAAGGGCTGCTCGGGCTGGTAAGATAGGTAGGATCGTAAGACGAGAGCAAGAGAGGGTTGTTGACATTAGGTGATTTTGGGGCGCCTTCAACGAATCCTGATGTGACTGGAGGCTGATAAGCGGAAGCATAGGAAAGAGCAGCGGGGCTGATCGGCGGAACGTTCGTGGGCTGGGGGGTGAAGGGGAATGGCTGCACATCTTTGTTCTCTATGGAATCCTCGACGTTGCCACCCCGGTCTTCCGAGTCTAGAACACCGTTCAGTTTTCGCCGAGTGCGGCGACGGATCCAGAAGAAGATGGCCAGAGAGATGATGGTGATGCCACCGACGCCTCCTACGACACCACCGACGATAGGTCCGACAATGGAAGACGGGTTGGCACGCCTAGCAAAGCCTATCTGGTCGCTCTGGGCACCGTTGGGGTTCCCAACCCGGAAGGCTCTAAGGACGATCCGTGAGCATCAAAACATGTGGACAAACGTGTCACATGGGACTCACACGTAGAGAGAACTCAAAAAGGCGCTCCCAAACAGATATTGCTTGTTATTGGTATCAGTCCAACCTTGGATGTTGCTCACGCAGGTACCGTCATCCTGTTTTTGGACGAGGAGAGCCTGGTCTAGCCGCCAAGCTTGTCCCCCGATAGTGGTGGAAAGAGAGAACATGGAGTTGCACGGAACGACGTAGACGGTAGACTGACCATCGTTGGCCGGTCCAGAGGACGACCCTTCGATGGCGGCGTCTGTGGGAAGATGGGGGTGATGAGCATGCGGAGACATTCGAGAGATGATCATACAATCACTCACGGATCGCCTGAGCGTCCTGAGAAGGGAAAAAATTATTGACATAGTATGGATCAACGGTAGAGTTGAGGTCTTGGTTGCTGTTGGTTATTATGGTACCTCCGGTATTGAACTGCCATCCGTCGATCTGGAAAATAGCAAGATCAGAGTTGGAAGAGACTGTCATGAGCTTCCAGGTGATGTCTCCTTCATAGGCATCTGAGTCGGTTCCGAGCCAGTGGAGGGTGCCAGCGTTGGCAGAATGATCGGCGTTAGGAGGTTCCAGAACAAGGCCGTAGGTAAAGGATTCCAGCTCAGGCTGGCGGCCAAAAATTCCGCCGATAACGCTGACGTTGAGATTGTTTGTGGCCCGGCCAGAAGCCAAGCCAAACAGGCCAGAGACATCGCCGCCGTACACTGAAGCAGATTGATTGGACATGATCACTGGGGAAAAACGCGGTTGTTAAATTCCACCACGATCTCCAAGGATGCTGGAGGGTCGAATGTACGCACTAGTCTGATTAGGGTAATCCCAGCTGGAGCCGTTCTTCATATGGAGGGAGCAGTGTTCCTTTATGAGTGGGCCAGAGGTTGAGGTATTGCCGATGAGATTGACACCGGCAGAGTTACCAAGGGCCTGAAAGGTCGTTGAGTCGTTTTGGTTGTACCTGAAGATTGTTGGTTTATCACGATAGGGGTTATGATTGATGGGGGGAAGCAACATACGAATCTACACCGCCGCAATCGCTACACCCCACACCAGCGACGGCCAAAAATGGAGTGCTGGTCGTAAGCGCGAAATTGCAGTTTTGGGCAGCGTCCCCGATGCCCTGGAGGGGATCCAGGATGTCAGAGGAAGGTTGAGCAAGAACGTGGTACGGATACTCACTATCTGAGCATTGATTAGGTATCGCCGACTGGCGTCAGTGGTGAGTTGGACGTCCAAGTAGGGATCCTCGGCTGCAACTAGGGCTAGAGAAGCAAAGAGGAAGAGAGGGGAGATTCGCATCATAGGAGAAGGGGATCCAGGACGGATGAAGATAACGGGGCATCCATCACATGCAGGTTATACTTATACTTGTGGGATTAGTCGACCTGGGCGGAGGACCAAAGGGATCCGGAGGAATGGAACAGCTCGGCGCTCACGGATCTATTTTGGGAACACGATTGCCTAGCTTTGATTTCGGCAGGGCCCCTGTTCCTCCAAACCGTCGCGGGTCTCTGCTCGTACTGTTGCATCTGGCTGCAATCGAGTTTTGGCTTCCCTGCTGTCGGCGAACCTCGCTGCTTCGTTGGGTCTCGGTCGGCCTCGTTTTCAGGGCCAGCGCCCGGAACCTAACTCGTTTCCCGGCCAGTTCTCGACAGCAGCGGCACGCTACTGACCGAATTTAAATCGAGGCTCCGAGCAATGCGGCGTTTGGCTTGACGTTCTCATTGATCCCGGCTAGGGTGGGTGAAGAGCACATGGTCGTCCATGCTCCTCCCCGAACATGAACGACTGTAGATGGCGAACTGGAAACTACCCACATCCGCCGTTCTTTCTATCAAGCGGGTGATGGGTTACGCTGACGGGAACGTTAAACCGCTGCTGAACTCCAAAACCCTGTTCATTGTTACCGCAGAACCACAGAG